>OCAE01000004.1_pt1 | contig 427392 bp, 399 predicted proteins | sample 1495581 | NCBI WGS metagenome assembly OCAE01 (sample SAMEA2580278, study PRJEB22360) | human gut metagenome | biome: human gut; feature: human-associated habitat; material: faeces | place: Denmark | collected 2008/2010 | reverse complement strand
AGATAAGAAGAAAAAAAAACTCATAGAGGGGCAGGAGGCCCGCCGCTGTATCCTGCCGGTGCTTTTAGAATATAAAGAGGAGATACCTCTTCCATATGAGTGTTATACTTATACTTATGTAGTTTACAGGGGAGAGAAAGCAGGCGGCATGGTATTTCACTATGCGGAAAACAGGTCGGAGCCGGCCAGAGAGATTCCTATGAGAGAGCTGCTGCCGGGGTATTATGTGGCGGAAGTTCTGATCTTTGCCGATGAGTCGGCAGATTATTATGTGACAGCACCGGGAGAAGAGAGACGCAGGAGAAAAGATATCGTCTTTCTTGACCATTCCGGAAGGAATCAGAAGGGAAGATTTTATCAGCTGAATCACATGCTGAAGGAAAAACAAAGGGAGAGCGTAGCCATGGAAATGGAAATCTACGCGTATGAAAAAGCAATGACGGATCTGATCCGTCCGATGACAGAGGATCTATGATGAAAATAGGCATACAGATAGAACGGGAAATGATATATCAGTGTTCCGTAACGGACGGAAAGATCGTGGAAGAAGAACCGAAAAAGCTTTTCGGGGACTGGGCGGATTATGTGCGTGCAGAATCGGAAAAGCATGCGGATACGTCCAATCTGTTTATGGGCGTTATTTTGGAGGACCCGGAGGAGGACCTGGCGTCAAAAGCCGCGGAGCTTAGAAAAGAGCTGGGGTTTTCGGAGGAACAGCTCAGGCTGTTTACGAAGGAGGAGGCTTTTCTGGGACTTGCCGGGGACCGAAAGGAACAGCTTGAACAGGGAGCTGTGGGGCTGTTTGACTATTCCGGCCAGAGATTGTTTTACTATCTGGTGAAAAAGCAGGATGGGCAGCTGCTCGTAGAGAGAGAAGACTACTCTGCTTTTATGAGAAACACCCGGCTGCCCCATCAGAAAGACATGGCATTTGAGAACGCCGCCGTCCAGGCCATGTCCCAGGAGGTTACTTCTTTAGTTTATTTGTACGGCAGAGGATTTGACGGCGGATGGCTGAAAAGCGCTTCGGCAAAGCTGTGTGCGGGACGGCGTGTGTTTATGGGAGATCATGTGTACGCGACAGGGGCCGTCTGTCTGCTGGGAAGAAAAAATGCGGCTGACCTTGACTCTGCCGTGATTCTTACCGACACGGTTATGATGTATCAGATCGGTGCCATGGTATGGAACCACGGAAAAGAAGAATTTCTGCCGGTCATAAAGGGTGGAAAGCCATGGTTTGAGAGTCGGGGAAATATGACGGTACTGGTTGAGACAGCGGCATCCATTCCTGTGGAGATCAAACCCCTGTTTCCCGGGAAAGGTGACAGAATGAGGTTTCCGATTTCCTTAAAAGGGCTTAAAAAACGTCCGGGACGCTCTACAAAGCTGAAGATTGAAGCCGAGTGCACCGGGGAGACAAAGTGCAGAATCAAAATCACGGATCTGGGGTTTGGGACATTATATCCTTCTACATACCAGGTATTCCAGCAGGTAATTTCATGGGAGAGGAGGGGACAGCCATGAGAATGGTATTGTGTGAGACAGAGGAGAGCAGGCGGACTTACACGCTGAATTCCTTTGGACAGACCATTTCTTCCTATGAAGAATTATGTTATATTATTTCAGGACAGTATTTATATTTTCTGACAGAAGGAATCCCGGAAGGGATGAGAGAGTGGATCGAAGAAGAACTTGGTCTGGTCCTGCCGGCAGAAGAGGAGACAAAGAAGCAGCTGGAGCATATTATCAGTTACCGGAATTATTTTACGGTTCCCGAGCAGAGAATGCTTGTCCAGCAGATGCGCACGGCCTATCTATATTCCTCTGTGAGAAAGCACAAAATGCTCGGCGACTTATATCTGAAACATTCCAGATATCTGAGCGCTTATCACGCCTATCAAAAATCGCTTTCCGGTCTGATGCAGCTGAAGACAAAGGAACAGCAGGAAGTTTTGTATCACACGGGACTCTGCCTGACCCGGATGTTCCGTTTTCAGGAGGCGAAGGAGTTTTTTAAAAGGAGCTGCCGCCTGAAAGAGAACAAGAAATGCCAGGAAGCATATTTCATAGTCTCTTATATGCAGGGAGATTACCAGAAGTTTTTGGAGGACGGCAGAGCGCTTTCTTTTACAGAAGAACAGCTGAGAGAGATCCATGAAAATATCTCAGCTATGGAGGAACGGTTTTCCGGAAGCGAGGAATCCACAGCACTGAAAAAGATTGGCTATCACAGAAAGAAACCCGATGACCTGATGACCAGAAGGCTTACCTGGTCGATGCTGGAACGGTGGAAAAATGAGTACAGAAGAGAGATTGTCTGAAATTGAATATCAGAAAAAACGGATGGAATTAAACCGGCGTTTTGTGGAAATGTATGAAGATGAGGTGTCTTATATTCTGGAGCAGAAGGAAGATATCGAGATCATGGAAAAGCTTTCCGGTGAAGAAGCAAAGCTGATCAGTGAGGAAGCCAGAAAATACAACCGCATCTTTGCCAGGATTTTTTATGATTCCGCAGGCGGACGAGTCTCCGATGAGGAATTTCTGCCCCTCTGGGAGAGGGAAGAGGAAATAAGACAGGGTTTGTCCCGTATCCAATCCCTGGAGGGTGAAAAAAAACAGATCGAGAAGGAAATTTCAGTCCAGGAAGATGAAGAACGTGATCTGAAAAGAAAAGAGAGGGAATTTCATGGAAAGTTCATCAACAGGAGGGCCTATTTTCTGTCTTCGCTGATCATGGCCCTGACTGCCGCGGGACTCGGTGCGGCAGCAGTATTTTATTTTGAGCTCCGGCTGAGCGTTTCTCTCTGGCCGGCAGCGGCAGCAGTGTTTGGTGCGGCTGTGATCCTTCTGATTCTCAGGACAAGAAAGAAGAAGGCGGCAGAGAAAAAGAAAATGTATCATATGGTAAGAAACCACAAAGAGACTTCGGGACGGAGGCTCAAATCGGAGTATGATACGATTGTCAATGACCTGGAATTCTGCAGAGAGAAATATCAGGTGCTGTTTGGATATATTTCCGAAGAACAGTGGAAATTATTTGAGTTTTGTGCTAAAGTTGCAGCGGAATTAAATTGCAGTGAAGAACTTTCCGCCCAGAGGAAGACGTTTGTCTCGGCCATGGAGCAGTGTGGAATGCATGCACCTCAGGCCTGGTGTTATTACCCAAAGGCAATTTATGATATACCGAAAAGGATCAACCGGATGGAATGGCTGTCCGGCCGCCAGAACATCTGTGAGCAGGCAATGGTGCAGCATGAGCGGGCGATCCGCAACAATCTTTTAGAATAAAATATAAAAAGTAGGAGATATGATATGAGTAAAGAATTGGAAAAGACTTATAACCCGTCTGAGATTGAAGACCGGTTATATCAGAAGTGGCTTGACAACAAATATTTTCATGCAGAAGTGGATCACAGCAAAAAACCGTTTACGATCGTGATTCCGCCTCCCAATATTACGGGTAAACTCCATATGGGGCATGCACTGGATGAGACTCTGCAGGATATCCTGATCCGCTTTAAAAAAATGCAGGGATACAATACACTGTGGCAGCCGGGAACAGATCATGCCAGCATTGCAACGGAAGTCAAGATCATCGAGGCGCTGAAAGAGGAAGGCATTGAAAAGGAAGATCTGGGAAGAGAGAAGTTTCTTGAGAGAGCCTGGGAGTGGAAGGAAGAGTACGGCGGCACAATCGTCAGCCAGTTAAAGAAGCTGGGTTCTGCCTGTGACTGGGACAGAGAGCGTTTTACGATGGATGAGGGCTGTTCCAAAGCAGTGGAAGAGGTCTTTATCAAGTTATATGAAAAAGGCTATATATACAAAGGGTCCAGGATCATCAACTGGTGTCCGGTCTGCCAGACTTCAATTTCTGACGCAGAAGTTGAGCATGTGGACCAGGCAGGTCATTTCTGGCATATCAAGTATCCGGTTGCGGGAACCGATGATTATTTAGAGATTGCTACTACCCGTCCCGAGACAATGCTTGGAGATACGGCGGTGGCTGTCCATCCGGACGATGAAAGATATACACATCTTGTAGGGAAAATGCTGGAGCTTCCGCTTTGCGGCAGACAGATCCCGATCGTGGCGGATGAATATGTAGACAAAGAGTTTGGAACCGGTGCTGTGAAGATCACTCCTGCCCATGATCCAAATGATTTTGAAGTCGGAAGACGGCATGGCCTCCCAGTGATCAATGTGATGAACGATGACGCCACGATCAATGAAAACGGCGGCAGATATGAGGGCATGGAGCGTTATGAGGCGAGAAAAGCCATCGTAAAAGATCTGGAAGAACAGGGATATCTGGTAAAAATAAAAGAACACGAGCACAACGTCGGAACCCATGACCGCTGCAAAGCCACCATCGAGCCGATGGTTAAACCCCAGTGGTTCGTAAAGATGGATGAGCTCGCGAAGCCTGCCATCGAGGCGGTTAAAAACGGGGACATTAAATTTGTGCCGGAACGTTATACAAAGACCTATCTGCACTGGCTTGAGAATATCCGTGACTGGTGTATCTCCAGACAGCTCTGGTGGGGACACAGGATTCCTGCATATTACTGTGACGAGTGCGGCGAAACTGTGGTGGCAAAAGAAAAACCGGAAGTATGCCCAAAATGCGGATGCACACACTTTACTCAGGATGAGGATACCCTGGATACCTGGTTCAGTTCTGCGCTGTGGCCGTTTTCCACGTTAGGCTGGCCGGAACAGACGGAGGAACTGGATTATTTCTACCCGACCAACGTATTGGTAACCGGATATGACATTATCTTTTTCTGGGTTGTCAGAATGGTGTTTTCCGGATATGAGCATACAGGGAAAGCGCCGTTTGACACGGTGCTGATCCACGGACTCGTGAGAGACGACAAAGGAAGAAAGATGAGCAAATCCCTGGGCAACGGAATTGATCCTCTGGAAGTCATCAGCCAGTATGGGGCAGATGCGCTGAGATTTACTCTGGTCACCGGAAATGCGCCGGGCAATGATATGCGTTTTTACATGGAGCGTGTGGAAGCCAGCCGGAATTTTGCCAATAAAGTGTGGAATGCATCCCGCTTCATGATGATGAACTTTGAACAGGCGGACTTTTCTCATGTGGAACTTTCCGATCTGACAAGCGCAGACCGGTGGATTTTATCTAAATTCAACACTCTGGCCAAAGATGTGACGGATAATATGGACAAGTATGAGCTGGGAATTGCCGTACAGAAGCTCAATGACTTTATATGGGAAGAATTCTGTGACTGGTATATCGAGATGGTGAAACCGCGTCTCTATAACGATGAAGACAACACGAAAGCCGCAGCTTTGTGGACGCTGAAAAAGGTGCTTTCCGAATCACTGAAGCTGCTTCATCCATTCATGCCGTTTATCACAGAGGAGATCTACTGCAATCTGACAGGGGAAGAATCCATTATGCTGGCATCCTGGCCGGAATACAGAGAGGAATACAGCTTTGCCCGGGAAGAAGCTGCAGTGGAACTCATGAAAGAAGCGGTGAGGGGAATCCGGAATATACGTGCCGAGATGAACGTATCCCCGAAAAAGAAAGCAAAAGTATTTGTTGTCTCTGAAAATGAAGATGTAAGAGACATCTTTAAACAGGGGAAGGTCTTCTTTGGAACCCTGGGTTACGCAAGCGAAGTAGCTGTGCGGGCGGACAGAGAAGGGATTGCGGAGGATGCCGTATCCACGATGGTCCCGGATGCCGTGATCTATATGCCGTTTGCGGAGCTTGTGGACATTGAAAAAGAAATTGAGAGACTGAAAAAAGAACAGAAGAAATTAGGCGGAGAGATCAAGCGGTGCGAAGGCATGCTCAATAACGAACGTTTCTTAAGCAAAGCACCGGAACAAAAAGTAGAAGAAGAGAAAGAAAAGCTTTCAAAATACCGGCAGATGCTTGAAAAAGTGGAAGAACGTCTGGGTCAGCTTGTAAAATAACATGACGGATTTTGAAGAAGCAAGAAATTATTTGAATCATGTGACGGGTTTCGCTAAAAAAACATCCTTATCCAATGTACAATGGATTCTGGATGTTTTGGGAAATCCAGAAAAAGATCTGTTCATGATCCATGTAGCAGGCACCAACGGAAAGGGTTCAGTCTGTGCATTTCTGGACTCGATCCTTACGGGCGCAGGAATAAGGACCGGGTGGTTTTCGTCCCCGCATTTGATCCGCATGGAAGAACGGATACAGATCGGCGGCAGAGAGATTTCCGAAAAAAGATTTTCAGAGGTCTTTGCAAAAGTAAAGAATGCCGTCTTTCAGGCAGTGAAGGAGGGGGCAGATCATCCTTCCTTCTTTGAATTTCTGTTCTTTATGTCACTTGTATTTTTCCGGGAAGAACATGCGGAGGTCTGTATCATCGAGACTGGAATGGGAGGCAGGCATGATGCGACCAATGTGATCATGCCGAGGCTTTCTGTCATCACTGCGGTGAGTCTTGATCATCAGGAATTTTTAGGAAACACTCTGCAGCTGATTGCGGCAGAGAAAGCAGGGATCATAAAACCGGGGGTTCCTGTGATCTGTCTCAGGCAGAAGCCTGAGGTTCTCAGGGTATTTCAGGAAGAGGCCGCACATAAAGATTCGGAATTCCTAACAATTTCAAAAGATAATCTTATTTTTTCTGAAAAAAGCAGCGATTATATTGATTTTTTGAGAAAGAGTGCGTATGATAAAAAGAGTGAATGCCTGAAATTAGGCCTGTTGGGCGATTTTCAGTATGAGAATGCCGCTCTTGCGGCAGCAGCAGTCCGCCTGCTGTTTCCTGACCTGAAAAGAAGGACGGTATTTAACGGTCTTTCCTCAGCTTTTCTGGCAGGACGGATGGAGGAAGTGAGTCCCAATATTTTTATAGACGGAGGACATAATCTTCAGGCGGCGGAGGCATTTTGCCATACATTAGAGAAATATTTTCCGCAGAGAAAACTGATTGTTTTTGCCCCTTCCCATAAGAAGGAAGAGGAGGGCATCCTGAAGCTTCTCACGGAAGTTGAAAACTTGGAAGGAATCATAAAGGTTCCGGTTGTGAACCGGGAGATACCGGAGAATGATTTCTTAAAGGCATATAAGACAATGATAAAAAAGTCAGAGGAGGGGGTTCTCTGCTTTTGTATCGGCTCTTTTTATTTAGCTGGTAAGGTTAAAACGTTTATCTTGAATGGAGGAAGAAAATGATTAATTACAGAGAAGAGTTAAAAAAATTTGAACCTTGCTTAGATGTGGACCAGGCAGAGGATGCTATTTACAGCGATGATTTAAAAGATGTAGAAGATCTGATCAATGAAATCAAAAAAGACATAGAAGAAGAGAAATAGTAAGGTGGCAGATATGAAGAGTAAGGAAAAGATTAAAAACAGTTCCAAATACTACTACAACCTTGGGCTGGAGAAAGCCAATGCCAACGATCTGACCGGGGCCGTAAAGAACCTGAAAGCTGCGTTGTTTTATGACAAGAACGACATGAACGCCAGGAATCTTTTGGGCTTAGTCTACTATCAGATGGGTGACATCGTCCCTGCCCTGAGCCAGTGGGTCATCAGCAGTAATCTGAAAAAGGAAGAAAATGCGGCCATTGATTATCTGAAAGATGTGCAGGAGAATCCTGTCCAGCTTGACACGGTCAACCAGGTCATTAAAAAGTATAATCAGGCTCTCGTATACGCAAAACAGGGGAATGAAGACCTGGCAATGATCCAGCTGAAAAATGTCGTTTCCATGATGCCGAATTTTATCAATGCACAGCTTCTGATTGCCCTGCTTTCCATCAAAGATGAGAATTATAAAGACGCCCAGAAGGCTTTAAAAAATGTGCTGGAGGTGGACTGCAAAAACCCAAGGGCATTAGAATATCTGCAGGAGACGGAAGCTCTTTTAAAACCTGCGGATATGAAAGCAGAAGACAGCGGTTTGGAGAGTGCAGAAGGGCCGAAGAAAAAGGTTTTAAGCAGCGTTGTAGGAAAATACGAGGAGCTGCCGTCCAACCGCCACCGCATGGTATATATGGTGGGAGGTATTGTGATCGGCGTGCTTGTTTCCCTGGTGCTCTTATATCCGAGCATTAAGAAGGCATCCAGCTACAAGTATTCATCCAAGATTGAAAATTATAAGGAACAGCTTCTTGCCAAAGAGACTCAGTTAAAGAGCAACGAAAAAGACATCAAAGAGGCAAAGGCTGCCGAGGAAAAGGCGAAGAAAGAATTAAAAGAATTTGTCGGAGACAGCAAGACAGAGGGAATCTATGATTCTCTGCTGACAGCCATGCAGTATTACGGCGACCGCCAGTATACGGAGTCTGCCGATGCCCTGCTGAACATCGACAGGGATAAGCTGGAATCAAAGAAGATGAAAGAGATTTATGACGATCTGGAACAGAAGGTTTACCCATATGCGGCCACCGGACTTTACAACAAGGGAATCAGTGCATATAATCAGGGCAACTACAAGGATGCCATCAGCACTTTGAAAAAAGCCATCAAAGTAAAAGACACAAATGTGGGGTCTTATTTCTACCTTGCCAGATCTTATGATAAAAATGGTGACAAGGACAAAGCCATCAAGGCATACGAGGATGTCATCAAGAAGTTCCCGGGCACCAACAGTGCAAGGAACTCACAGAATTACCTGAATCAATTACAGAACAAACAAGCAAAAAATCTTTAAAACAGCACTTGGGCTGACAAAGAAACCGATAAGACACGAAAGAGAAATATATCCGGAAGATATCAAAACCTTCCGGTGTATTTCTCTTTCATTTTTTTATCATTTAAAGGAGTGAATCATCTATGGCAACAGAATATCAGGTTGAAAACAGGACACTGTATGTAAGGCTTGACGGAGAACTGGATCATCACTTGGCAGAGCGTGTCAGGCATAAATGTGATGTGATCCTGAAGTCATATCCGATCAGGGATATTGAATTTGATTTTAAGAATACCGGTTTTATGGACAGCTCCGGTGTGGGAATGATCCTTGGGCGGTACAAGCAGCTGAAGCCTCTCGGAGGCACGGTGAGCGTGGTAAATGTCAACGATGTGGTTAAACGGATCGTACACATGGCGGGTCTGCACAAGATCATCAATGAGCGATAGGGATAGGGAGGATAAGAGATGATACATTTAGAATTCAACAGCGAATCAGAAAATGAAGGGATCGCAAGAGTGCTGGCGGCAACCTATATGATGAAGTTCGATCCGACGATGGAAGAGATGGCAGATGTGAAAACGGCGGTTTCCGAAGCGGTTACGAACTGCATCGTCCACGGATATGAGGACGATCAGGGAAAGATCTTCATGGATATTTCAAATGAAGGCAGTGTCCTTAAAATTGTCATTGAGGATTTCGGTGTCGGTATTCCGGATGTAAAACAGGCAATGGAACCTATGTATACGACAAAGCCTGATGAGGAGCGGACCGGGATGGGATTTTCCTTTATGGAAGCATTCATGGACAAGATCGAAGTCAGCTCTGAGTCAGGAAAAGGAACCAGAGTTATCATGGAAAAGAAAGTGACCGGGAAATAGGCCTTTTATATGGACGAGACAAGAGAATTATTAAAGCTTACGAAAGAAGGAGATCAGGATGCGAGAGAGAAGATCGTGCTTGACAACATGGGGCTGATCTGGAGTGTGGTAAAGCGTTTTACAGGGCGGGGACACGAGCCCGAAGATCTGTTCCAGATCGGGAGCATCGGACTTTTAAAGGCAGTGGACAAGTTTGACCTCTCCTATGATGTAAAATTTTCTACTTATGCGGTGCCGATGATCACCGGGGAGATCAAACGGTTTTTAAGGGATGACGGGATGATCAAGGTCAGCCGTTCCCTGAAGGAGATCGCCTACCAGGTCCGGCAGGCAGGAGAGGCTTTTGCCATGAAGTACAACAGGGAAGCAACGATAGACGAACTCTCCAGGGAGACAAAGATTGCCAGAGATGAGATCGTCGTCGCACTGGAGGCAAACAAAGATGTGGAATCTATTTATCAGCCAAGCTATCAAAGCGACGACAGCCAGGTGCTTTTGGTAGATAAACTGCCAGGCGAGGAAAATGAGTCAGATACTGTCATCAACCATGTGATGCTGGAAGAACTCATGGACACACTGTCCGGAGATGAGAGAGAATTGATCACTATGCGGTACTTCCATGGGAAGACACAGCAGGAAATCGCAAAAAAACTTTCAATTTCCCAGGTACAGGTTTCAAGGATGGAAAAGAAAATATTGCTCCGTATGAGAAAACAAATTCTTGGACATAGCTGAAAATTGTGGTAGTATAATCTAAGAGGGAAATTTCCCTCTTACGATTACAATTCTGTAAAGATCGGTCAGATTACAGGTCATCGGATACATCATCCATTTACCCGCACTGAATATTGCAAATCGAATCAAAACAAGAAACATCTTATGTATTTAAACAAAGGAGAATATTCTATGGTATATGAATCTATGTCTTTGCTTGAACTTCGAAAGGCGGCAAAGGAAAAGAATCTGAAAGGCATCAGCAGTCTGAAAAAGCAGGAGCTGATCGAATATTTAAAAAATAATGACAATGAACATAAACAGAGTGAGCCGGAACCGGAGACGAAAGCAGAGCAGACAAAAGACGTCAGGACAGACCGTGTGCCCAGGGATATAAAAAGCCTGGACAGCGGCAGGAAAGCCAATGGCATACTGGAAGTCCTGCCGGACGGTTATGGATTTATCCGCTGTGAGAATTATCTCCCCGGAGAGAATGATATCTATGTATCACCGACCCAGATCCGGAGGTTTAACTTAAAGTCCGGAGATATCTTAAACGGTGCCATCCGCGTAAAAAGCCAGAGTGAAAAGTTCGGAGCCCTGCTGTTTGTAGAGTCCGTAAACGGATATCGCCCCGAGGCGGCAGCCAGGAGAAAGCATTTTGAAGACCTCACGCCGATCTTTCCGAACCAGAGGCTCAGGCTGGAGACCGAGCGGGCGACGATTCCGATGCGCATGGTGGATCTGCTCTCTCCTGTGGGAAAAGGGCAGAGGGGTATGATCGTATCACCGCCCAAAACGGGAAAGACCACTCTGTTAAAGCAGATGGCTCAGAGCATCAGCCAAAATTATAAAGACATCAAGCTGATCGTACTGCTCATTGACGAGAGACCCGAGGAAGTGACGGATTTTAAAGAATCTGTGGAGGGACAGAACGTGGAGGTCATCTATTCTACGTTTGATGAGCTTCCTGATCATCACAAGAGAGTGTCGGAAATGGTGCTTGAGAGAGCAAAGCGCCTGGTAGAACATAAAGAGGACGTAGTGATCCTCTTGGACAGTATCACAAGACTTGCCAGGGCGTACAACCTCACCGTGCCTCCGAGCGGAAGGACGCTCACAGGAGGGCTTGATCCGGCAGCACTCCACATGCCAAAAAGATTTTTTGGAGCTGCCAGAAATATGAGGGAAGGCGGAAGTCTCACGATCCTTGCGACAGCGCTGGTAGAGACGGGAAGCAAGATGGATGATGTCATCTTCGAGGAGTTTAAGGGAACCGGAAACATGGAGCTTGTACTGAGCCGTCATCTGTCCGAGCGCAGGATCTTCCCTGCGGTGGATATCGCCAAATCCGGTACGAGAAGAGATGATCTGCTGCTTTCCAAAGATGAACAGTCTGTGGTCACCGCACTGCACAAAGAACTGTCCGGAAGCCGTTCAGACGAATTTTTCGAGCAGACACTGAATATGTTCAAACGTTCTAAAAATAATAAGGAATTTATTGAGTTTGCGAAGAAATCTCTGCTGAGAAAATAACAGAAAAAGTATTTGCATTGTAGAAGATGCTGTGATATAATGAGAAAGCTGTTTAAGAATAAACAAAAGGAATGTTTAAGATAAACTAAGATCAAAGAGGTGAAGAAACATGCGCGAAGGAATCCATCCAGAATACCATCAGGCAAAAGTAGTCTGCAACTGCGGTAACGAATTTGTAACAGGATCTACAAAGGAAGATATCCACGTTGAGATCTGTTCTAAGTGTCATTCTTTTTACACTGGACAACAGAAAGCTACTCAAGCTCGCGGACGTATTGACAAGTTCAATCGTAAGTATGGTACTAAGTAGAAAACATGAAATGATAGGTTGAGGTTGCGAAATCTCAGCCTATTTTGTTGTATAGCTATTTAAAAGGAAGGACGGGCACTATATGAAAGTAAGGATTGGCGGACAGGCGGTCATGGAAGGCGTCATGATGAAAAATGAGGACCGCTATGCAGTTTCCGTGAGAAAACCGGACGGGGAGATCGAGACGAAGACCGAACGGTATACGAGCATATCCGATCGATATCCGGTTCTGAAGCTCCCGGTCCTGCGGGGAGTCGTAAATTTTGCGGAGTCTATGGTGGTCGGCATGAAAACACTCACTTATTCGGCTGACTTCATAGAAGACGGGGAAGAGGAGCCGTCCCGGCTGGAACAGTGGCTGAACCGTCATTTCTCTGAGAAATGGGAAGGGGTCCTCATGGGCGGAATCGTGGTGTTGTCATTTGCCATTGCCATCGGACTGTTCATGGTGCTGCCTTATTTCCTCTCCAACATATTTGAAGGGTTCGGCATGAGCCGTCCGGCTGTTCTGCTGCTGGAGGGCCTGATCCGGGTGGGTATTTTTTTAGGATATATCATTCTCATATCCAAAATGAACGACATCAAACGGGTCTTCATGTACCACGGAGCCGAGCACAAAACGATCAACTGCCTGGAGGCAGGGGAGGAGCTCACGCCGGAAAATGTAATGAAATATTCCAGACTGCACAAGCGGTGCGGTACGAGTTTCCTGTTTTTTGTCATGATCATAAGCATTATATTTTTCTTTTTTATCCGTGTGGACACGGTGTGGCTGAAAGTTGCATTGAGACTTCTGCTGGTCCCGGTGATCGCAGGGGTATCCTATGAGTTTATCCGGCTCGCCGGAAATTCAGACAATCCGGTCATCACGGCGCTCAGCAAGCCGGGGCTGTGTCTTCAGCTTTTAACGACGAAAGAGCCGGATGAGAGCATGATCGAAGTGGCAATCCGGTCAGTGGAGGGTGTTTTTGACTGGAAAACATATCTGGAGAAAGAAAGGAAGAACCGTGAATAGGAAGATTTGGGTCACATACGGGGCGGAAATGCTCCGGGAAGCGGGGATCGATAACCCGGATGGGGAAGCTTGGTATCTGTTTTCCCATTGCTTTTCTTTAAGCCGGGAAGAATACTTATTTTCTATGACTACGCCGGTGGAAGAAGGGGAAGAATTAGAGCAGTACAAGGCTTTGCTGGACCGACGGATCAGCGAGAGGATTCCTCTCCAATACCTGATCGGGACTCAGGATTTTATGGGATATACATTCCGGGTGACCCCGGATGTGCTCATACCAAGGCAGGATACAGAAAGTGTCATCGAGGCGGTTGTGGAAGGAAACTATCCCCATGAAAGCATCCTGGATGTCTGTACAGGCTCCGGGTGTATTGCCATCAGCCTTTGTCTTATGCTGAAGCCGGACGTCTGCATCGGTACAGATATTGATGAAAAGGCCCTGAAAATTGCAAAAGAGAATGGAAGAAGGCTGGCTCCTATGGTAAAATTTAAAAAGAGTGACCTCTTTTCCGGGGTGGACGGTTGTTTTGACCTGATCATTTCCAATCCTCCGTATATTCCTACAAAAGACTGTATGGAACTGATGCCGGAAGTAAAAGACCACGAGCCTATGCTTGCTCTTGACGGAAGAGAGGACGGGCTGTATTTTTACCGAAAGCTTGCAGGGACGGCCCCGAAGCATTTGAACGCCGGAGGCACTCTCGTATTTGAGATCGGTTATGACCAGGGAGCGGCGGTAAAAACGATGATGGAGGAAGCAGGATTTTCCTCTGTGGAGATAAAGAAAGACTTGGCGGGACTTGACCGGATGGTCATCGGAACGCTGGCATAAAGGAGAAGAAGATGTTTGATAAGTTAGAAAGTTTAGTAGAGAGACTGGATACCGTACTCCAGCAGCTCAACGATCCGGATGTGGCCGGAGACCAGAACCGGTTCAGGGATTTGATGAAGGAGCAGAGCGATCTGGCACCTATCGTAGAAAAGTATAAGGAGTATGTACAGGAAAAGCAGAACATTGAGGAAAGTCTGGAACTTCTCGAAGAGGAATCTGATGAGGAGATGAAGGAACTCGCCAAAGAGGAACTTTCCGAGTCCAAGGCGAATGTAGAGCGGCTGGAAGAGGAATTAAAGATTCTTCTGATTCCAAAAGATCCAAATGACGACAAGAATATCATCGTGGAAATCCGCGCCGGAGCCGGCGGAGACGAAGCTGCTCTGTTTGCGGCAGACGTGGCCCGCATGTACCGGAGTTATGCGGAAGGACGCCGCTGGAAGGTGGAGACACTGAGTTTTAATGAAAGCGGGATCGGAGGTTTTAAAGAGCTTGTTTTCATGATCTCGGGTCAGGGTGCCTATTCCAGATTTAAATATGAAAGCGGAGTGCACCGTGTGCAGAGAATCCCGGCCACCGAGTCCGGCGGAAGGATTCATACGTCCACTATTACGGTTGCTATTATGCCGGAAGTGGAAGATGTGGAAGTGGAAGTAGATTTAAATGACTGTAAGTTTGACGTATTCCGTGCATCCGGAAACGGAGGACAGTGTGTCAATACGACAGATTCAGCTGTGCGGCTGACTCATCTGCCGACCGGAATCGTTGTATCCTGCCAGGATGAAAAGTCACAGCTTAAGAATAAGGACAAGGCATTGAAGGTGCTGCGCTCCCGTCTGTATGAGCTGGAGCAGCAGAAAGCCCATGACGCAGAGGCAGAAAAGAGAAAGAGCCAGGTGGGAACCGGGGACCGTTCCGAGAAGATCAGAACCTACAATTATCCTCAGGGCCGTGTGACAGATCACAGGATCAAGCTGACCCTCCACAAATTAGATTCTGTCATGAACGGAGATCTGGATGAGCTCATCGACAGTTTAACCGCTGCGGATCAGGCAGCCAAATTAAGTAATATGGAAGAAGAGTAGATATGAAAGATGGTTTTATTAAAGTAGCTGCGGCGACACCGAAGGTGAAAGTCGCAGATCCGGAATATAACACAAAAGAGATCATAAAGATTATCCGGCAGGCAGGAGATGAAGAAGCCAGCCTTCTTGTTTTTTCTGAACTGGCCGTTTCCGGCTATACATGCGGGGACCTGTTTTTGCAGGACCCTCTGCTGGAGGAATCCCTTAAGGGACTCATGGAGATCAAGAAGGAAACAAAAGGGATGGACATGGTCGTCACCGTGGGCTGTCCTCTGGTTGTGGAGCATAAGCTTTATAACTGCGGTGTGTTTTTATTTGACGGACGTATTTTAGGGGTGGTGCCGAAGATCCACCTTCCGAATTACGGAGAGTTTTATGAAGCCAGACATTTTGCAAAAGGAAAAAGAGAGGTAAAGGACATTCTGCTGGACGGGGAGCATGTTCCGTTTGGAGCAAACATCCTGCTGGAATGCACAAATATCCCGGAACTGACCATTGCCATGGAAATCTGTGAGGACCTGTGGGTTCCTCTTCCGCCGAGTACTCATCACGCTTTGGCCGGGGCAACCGTTATCTGTAATCCGTCTGCCAGCGTGGAGACTACTACGAAGGAGGTTTACAGGAGCGCCCTCGTGTCCAATCAGTCTGCAAGACTGCTTTCAGGTTATGTGTATGCCAATGCAGGAGAGGGAGAATCCACAACGGATGTAGTTTACAGCGGACACCATCTGATCTGTGAAAACGGAACCGTGCTGGCAGAGGCGAAGCGGTTTGTAAACGATATTATCTATGCGGACATGGATGTGAAGCGCCTCGTGGCAGAGAGAAGAAAAATGACGACGTTTTTCGAGGAAGATTCTGAGGAATACCGGCGTGTGCCGTTTATTCTTCCGGTAAAAGTAAACCAGATTACAAGAAAGTTTCCAAAGAATCCGTTTGTGCCGTCCAGCAGGGAAGAGCGGGAGAAACGGTGTGATGAGATCTTATCGATCCAGTCTATGGGACTGAAAAAACGTCTGGAACATACGAACTGTACGCATGCAGTGGTGGGAATTTCCGGAGGACTGGACTCTACCCTTGCAGTTTTAGTAACAGTGCGTGCTTTTGATATGCTGGATATTCCAAGGGAAAATATCATTTGCGTCACGATGCCGTGTTTCGGTACGACAGACCGGACATACCAGAATGCAGTATCCCTGATCCATGAATTGGGAGCCACTTTAAAAGAAGTTAATATCGAGAAAGCCGTCAGACAGCATTTTAAAGATATTGAACATGAGGAAGATGTCCACGATGTGACCTATGAAAATTCCCAGGCCCGGGAGAGGACTCAGATCCTCATGGATATCGCCAATAAGTATAACGGCATGGTCATCGGGACCGGCGATATGTCAGAGCTTGCTCTTGGCTGGGCTACCTATAACGGAGACCATATGTCCATGTATGCGGTGAACTGTTCTGTGCCGAAGACTCTGGTGCGCTATCTGGTACTGTATTATGCAGAGACGGTTGAAAATAAAGAGTTATCCGATGTGCTGATGGATGTGCTGGACACTCCGGTGAGCCCGGAACTGCTTCCTCCGGTGGACGGTGTGATCTCGCAGAAGACTGAGGATTTGGTAGGGCCTTATGAGCTGCACGATTTCTTCCTATATTATATGTTGAGATTCGGATTTCCGAAGGCAAAGCTTTACCGAATGGCAAAGCTTACTTTTGCAGGGGATTACGACGATGAAACCATACAAAAGTGGCTGGATAAATTCTACTGGCGGTTCTTCAGCCAGCAGTTTAAGCGCTCCTGCCTGCCGGACGGGCCGAAGGTGGGAAGTGTAGCAGTGTCTCCAAGAGGGGATTTGAGAATGCCGAGCGATGCCAGCGTGAATATCTGGCAGAAGTCATAGTAAATATTAGAGCCGTGCAGAAAGTTTATGCACGGCTCTAATATTATCATCTAAATATATGAATGATGGCAGCTCTTATTTTTAATTCTATGTAATAGGCACATATAGCATTCTTAATAAAATTTATTTGGATGCCTATAATAACTATAATCGTCCAAATAATCTAAAATATTTTCTTTTTCAATTTCTTTATTAATTTCTGAGAAAAAATTTTTTATTATTTTTAAAATGGTTATTAACAATTTTATCATAATATCACCCTCGTAATTATTGTTGTAATTATTGTACAAATTATGTTAAAAATAAATGAAAAAATTATTTTTAGAACAACATTGCTCTTGAGTTTTTTGTAACGCTTTGCATTTTCATCTTGTTTCTTTTTATCACCATTAGAAATATTAAATGTATGTGATGATACAGCATCTCTTAGAACTTCAAAAACAGATCTGCCCACAAATCTAAATATCCCTTTGGCAACTATGAATAAAATAACAACAGTAAATATCACATAGCTTAAATTGATAAAGTCGGTTTTAGTAAGATCACTGATTTTGTTGAATGGTAATTGCTCTATGCTATATGAACATATTTTAATACAACATAGTGCTAATGTAAATGTAAAAAAATATTGGATGAAATAGGAGAGTTTCTTTTTATGATCCCTTAATTTTTGTAAAAAATGACTTGAGGTATCACATGTGTTTAGGCTTTTAACCCAATTTGAAACAATAGCAATTAATTCATCTCCTAATGTTGAGTCAATAAAGTCAACACTTGCTATAACTGGATATGCATCTTTATCTAGTTCTTGAATTTCATCAAATCCTCCAGAAAGCATAACTTTAAGCATATCTTCTGGTTTTATGCCATCACTCATTTTTACAATAAGAGTATGCTTCTGCGGAACTTTATATCCGGGCAGTTCCGCATTGAATTCCCATTTCACTAAAATACTGTCAATAGGTTCACTTTGAATCCATTTCTGCTGTTCAAATAATTGCCAACTATTAAAGAATAAAGATTTTTTATTATTGAAAGCGACATGAACATTTATAATGAAACCGGCATTATTATAATGAGATTTAAATTTGTCGGTAATTAAGTAATTCAGGTTAAAAATATCGTCTAAGTTTATGCACACGTCCTTTGTAAAAAGTTTCGTCTTGCTATCAGGTTTAGCATTCATCATGTAATAATAAGCCTATAAAGATTTCCTGAAATCCTCTTCTTCACTTATATTAAGCAAATTACTATCGTTAATTTGATTTTGTGTACTTTCCATATTGTTCCTCCTGAATCTTTTTTATATTACCATAAAAAACTATCTTTTTCTACTATTTTTTACAATTTAATGTTGTTTTTGATAAAAAACTACAAATCAAAAATAAGAAGATTTAAGAGACAATTGGAAAAAAGTTTGACTATAGTTCGTAATGTTCTATTTAAACAATAATTAATCTAGGACAAGACTAACATATATTTATGGGATAATGTGGGCAAAAATATTTGCTTTGGGAAAATTGTATCTGTTATGTAAAGCTTAAAAGATCTTCAAAAAGAGAAGGATATAAGAAAGGATGTGGATTTGCCTGTTTTGGGATATATCTTATTGCAGATTGTATTAAGTTTTATTTTCTTTTATTTATACTTGCAAAACGAAAGTTAATATGATAATATACAAGTACAAAGTAAAAGATAATAAAAGAAAACAAAATGGAGGAGTCAGAAATGAAATTAAGTGCAGATCAAATAGCAGGCATGGTAGACCACACAAATCTCAAAGCCTTTGCCGATGAAGCAATGTTCGAAAAATTATGCAGCGAAGCCAGGGAATATGGTTTTAAGATGGTAGCCATCAATCCTGCACAGACAGAGCGGTGCAAACGCCTTTTGGAAGGATGTCCGGTTCACGTAGGGGCAGCCATAGGATTTCCGCTGGGACAGACAACACTGGAATGTAAAGTATTTGAGACAAAGGATGCCATCGAAAAAGGCGCAGACGAGATCGACTATGTCATCAACATTGCGGAATTAAAGAACAAAAACTATGATTACATAAAAAAAGAGATGGAAGAGATCGTGGCAGAGTGCCGAAAAGCCGGAGTAATCAGCAAGGTCATCTTTGAAAACTGCTATCTGACCGATGAAGAAAAGGTGAAAGTATCTGAAATAGCAAAAGAAGTAAAACCTGATTTTATTAAGACATCAACCGGGTTTGGAACAGGCGGGGCTACACCGGAAGATGTGAAGCTTATGAAGACCACAGTTGGTGATGAAGTGAAAGTCAAGGCTGCCGGGGGAATCAGGGACTTAAAGACCGCACTTCAGATGATTGAAGCGGGAGCAGAGCGTCTGGGAACAAGTGCAGGAGTGGAAATTGTGGAAGAATTAAAAAAACAGGACTGAAGAGGTGGACAAAATGAAGAAAGTTAAAGTGTGTTTGATCGGTTCCGGAAGAGCAGGGATGATTCATGCAAGAAATATGGCGGGAAGTGTTCCGGGCGGTGAGATTTATGCCGCCTGTGACCCGGACATCAGTGCAGCCAAAGCCGCGGCAGAGGAGCTTGGAATTGAGACTTATTACCAGGACTATACGGAAGCGCTCAGTGATGAACAGATTGACGCGGTAATCATTGCCTGCCCGACCAAATATCACAGAGAAATCGCGGTGGCTGCGGCTAATGAGGGAAAACACATTTTCTGTGAAAAGCCTATGGCGATGAATGAAGAAGAGTGTGATGAGATGATCAAGGCCGCAGTGGACAACGGTGTAAAGCTCCAGATCGGATTTATGAGGCGGTTTGACGACAGCTTCAGAGAAGCCAAAAAAATGATCGAAGAGGGAGAAATCGGAGATGTTGTCCTGGTGAAATCTCACACGAGAGGACCGAGCAAGCCCCGTGAGTGGATGTATGACATTGAAAAGAGCAACGGTCCGCTGGCGGAGGTGTGCAGTCATGACATTGACACGGTACGGTGGTTTGCAGGAAGTGAATTAAAGAGTGTCTATGCATTGGGAGGGAATTTCCGGAATAAAGAAATCGCAGACAAGTATCCGGACTTTTATGACAACGTGATTGTGAATGCGGAATTTGAAAACGGAGTGCACGCCTGCATTGAGGGAGCGCAGTATGTGCAGTATGGCTACGATGCCAGAGTCGAGATCCTTGGCACAAAAGGGGTGATCTGTATCGGGGATATGCATGAAAAGAAGATTACAAGTGCCAATGAAACCCACGAACTCAAGAGACCTTCAATGCACAGCTGGACTCATCTGTTCAAGGATGCGTACCTTTTGGAAGACAGAAGTTTTATCGAAGCGATTTTAAATGACAGCGAAGTGGAATGCAGCGGCCATGACGGAAAAATGGCAGTGAAAATTGTGAAGGCGGGGAATGAATCAATTGTACAGAAGAAAATAGTGAAGTTATAAGAAGGATAGGAGGAAATTATGGGAAATGAAGCGACAGGATTCCGTGCCAGGATCCAGAAGTTCGGAGGAGTTTTAAGCGGCATGGTAATGCCGAATATCGGGGCGTTTATCACTTGGGGACTGATTACGGCAATGTTTTTAAAGACAGGCTGGTTTCCAAATGAAAAGATTGCCGTACTGATCGATCCGATGTTAAAGTATCTGCTTCCTACTTTGATCGGTTATACGGGAGGAAAGAACTTTTACGGCGACCGCGGCGGTGTCATTGGTGCGGCAGCTACCATGGGAGTTATCGTAGGATCTGATATTCCGATGTTTATGGGAGCCATGATTATGGGACCTTTGGCAGCTCTCTGTATGAAACAGGTGGACCGTTTGTTTGAAGGCAGGGTAAAACCGGGATTTGAAATGATCGTCAACAATTTTTCCTGCGGGATTCTTGGAATCTTCTTAGTGCTGGCAGCATTTTTTGCGATCGGACCGTTTGTACAGGTATTAAACCATGTGATGTCTGCCGGAGTTAATGTCATCATCGATCACGGCCTTACACCTTTTGCGAGTATTTTTATTGAACCTGCGAAAGTTCTGTTTCTTAACAATGCGATTAACCACGGGATTCTTGGACCTCTGGGAATCACCCAGGCGGCAGAGGCAGGAAAATCAATCTTATTTATCCTGGAGCCGAATCCGGGTCCAGGAGTGGGTGTTTTGCTGGCCTATACATTCTTTGGTACAGGAACAGCGAAAAAGACGGCGCCTGGTGTAGCAATCATCCATGCATTCGGTGGAATCCATGAACCTTATTTTCCATATATCCTCATGAAGCCTCAGATGATCCTTGCATCTATCTGCGGTGCGGTGTCAGGAAACTTTATTTTCCAGATGTTTAACTGCGGACTGGTGGCAACCGCTTCACCGGGAAGTTACTTTTCCGTGCTGGCAGTGGCGCCGAAATCTGACTATCTTCCGATCATTGCCGGAATGCTCGTATCCACTGCCGTATCATTTGGGGTCGGCGCATTCATCCTGAGGCTCTGCCGTGATTCTGATGAAGAAGCACTCCAGAAGGCAGTGGCAAAGAAAGACTCTATGAAGGCAGAAGGCACAGGCGGCGGAGGCCGTATCGGAGCGCAGGAAGTCATTGATTTCACAGGGAAAGTCATCAAAAAAGTATATGTGGCATGTGACGCCGGAATGGGTTCCAGTGCCATGGGAGCATCTATACTCAAAGATAAGGTAAAACAGGCAGGCCTCGATATTGAGGTGAAAAACGTGGCAATCCCCAATCTTCCGGCAGATGTGGATGTGGTTGTTACCCATGAATCACTGACGGAGCGGGCTATGAGAGAGCGCCCGGAGGCGGTACATATCTCCGTGGATAACTTTCTTTCCAGTCCAAAGTACGATGAGATCGTAAAAAAACTGACAGAGGCAAAAAATCCTCTTCCGGTACTGAAAAAGGAAAATATCAAAGTCACAGATCAGCCAAAAACAAAAGAAGATGCAATTCATATGATTGCGCAGATGCTTTTAAAGGACGGATATGTCACAGAAAGCTATGAGAATGGCATGCTTTTGAGGGAAAAAGAAAATCCGACCAATCTGGGCAATGGAATCGCTATCCCGCACGGTGTTCTTGAAGCCAAGAAGGAAATTAAAGCATCGGGTATCGCTGCATTAATCGTACCGGATGGAATCGTCTGGAATGATGAGACAGTGAGGCTGGTGATCGGGATCGCAGGAGCCGACCAGGAACACCTGTCCATTCTTTCAAATGTCGCACTTACTCTGAATGAGGAGGAGGCAGTAAGAAAGATCGTAGACGGCAGAGACGCAGATGAACTGTATCATATTTTGACAAAATAGCAGAAGCAAAGCTGCGGGGGCGGTAGTTCCCGCGGCTTTTCCTTTTGAAGCCTCTGTGCTATAATTTATCTAAATATAAAGTACACAGAGAGCACGGAGGGATCGCATGTTTGCAGAAGAAAGAAAAGAAAAGATCATGGAGCTTTTAAGGCAGAATAAGAGGACGAGCATCGGGGAGCTCACCGAAATGTTTCAGGTCAGCGGGACAACGATCCGTACTTATCTCACAGAGCTTGAAAAGGCTGGAAAACTCGTCCGGACACACGGAGGAGCCATGCTGAATGAGGATGTCCTGGACATGGAGGAGTCTATCTCCGCGAGAAAAGATAAACGGATGGAAGAGAAGCAGAAGATTGCAAAGACTGCCAGAGCAATGATCGAAGACGGCGACATGATCCTCCTGGACAGCGGGACGACGACACTGGAACTCGCCAAGCTCTTAAAGGATGCAAATAATCTTACGGTGGTGACCAATGACCTTCAAATCGCTTTGGAACTTCAGAGACATCAGGGGATTTATCTTATATTTTTAGGCGGTCATGTGAGAAACTATTTTGAATGTACGGTGGGCAGTATGGGACTTAAGTTTTTGGAAAATCTGTCTGCAGATAAGGCTTTTATGTCTGCCAATGCCCTGTCCCTGGCCAAAGGTGCCACTACTCCAAATTTGGAACAGGCAGAGATCAAGAAAGGAATGATGGGGATCGCAGAGCGGAAATATCTGATCTGCGACAGTTCAAAAATCGGAAAGCGCACCATCTGTTCCTATGCAAAAGCGGAGGAGTTTCACCGTCTGATCACCGACGCACAGATACCGGACCATGCAAAGGAGGCCCTGGAAAAGCAAGGAATAGAAGTGGTTTGTTCCTTACAGGATAAGGAGGAAAGTCCGCACAATTTTATATAAAATAAAAAATCCCGCAGACAGTGGTGCACACCGTCTGTGGGATTCTTGCAAAATCTATTTAATTCAAAAAGAAAAAGATTAAGCTAATTTGGATACGTTCTCAGCCTGTTTTCCGCGAGGTCCTTCTGCGATTTCAAAGCTAACCTGCTGTCCTTCTTCTAAAGTCTTGAATCCATCACCTGAGATTGCTGAGAAGTGTACGAATACATCGTCTCCGCCTTCCTGAGAAATAAATCCGTAACCTTTTTCTGAGTTAAACCATTTTACTGTACCAGTGTTCATTTGGGTACCTCCATTAAAAATAAAAATTAACATTACTTTCATTATCAGCGAAATAAAAAGATCACGTTCCAGAGGGATACATAGCAATGCAACATCTACCCGGACGTGATCTATACATTCACTAATAACAGTAATTATCATACCACAACCATTGTTTTTTTACAAATACTTTTTTAAACTATCGATACTTTCTTCGTAGAGTTTTACAAGATCAGTTGACATCGACAAATTGTCCTTAGAAGCGTCACAATTTTTGTGGGAGCTCTGGATCAGCTGGATCATTCCCATGGTATATCCCTGGATGGACATTTCCGCTAAATGGCTTGTGGATTTATCTGCGATGGCTTTCATCTTGGTCATCCATTCCGCATATTTTTTCTGGATTTCTCCGATTTCTTCCGGCTGCTGCATATCTTTTGTCATAGCCTGTTTGACTCTTGAGAAAAAGTCCTGGAACTGCTGTTCCTGCTGTTCCAAACATCCTTTCAAATCACAGTCTGAGGTGGCCTGGGTAAGCTCCGGCATGGTATTTAACACCATCTGAAGATTTTGATACATCTCGTTTAATAAGTTCTGATTATCCATAATGAAACTCCTTTCAAATACATCTGTTACAGGTAGCATTTACATAAAAGAGAATTATTATACAAAAGCAAGGATCTGTGTTAAAATTATCAGAAAGGAAAAAGAAGGGAAGTGAATCTTATGGGAAACCGTGAGAGTTTTGAGAAAAATATGAGACGCAGAGTGGAGGCCATCCGCCATGTGAGCGACCACAGTATTTTCAATGAATTGAGAGGAAAGATTGTGGATTACAATTATGATGAAAAACGTGTGACGATGGAATATGAGGTCGGGGATTTCCATCGAAACGGGTTTAATATTATGTTTGGAGGATCTTTGGTTGGGATGTTCGACATCACCTTCGGCACGCTGACAAGCGGACTGGGCGATTATGATATCGCACCTACGGTCCAGCTCTCCACTTCCTTTCTGAAGGGAGTACCCATTGGATCTACAGTGACAGTAAAAGCCGAAGCTGTGTCCACTGGAAAAACGATCATGAATTTCATGGGAAAAGCGTATGTGGGAGACGAGCTGGTGGGCAGCGCTACCGGAATATTTAAGACTCCGAGACCATTTAAAACATTTCGGTAATCAGTAATTTAAGACATTCTCCACATGATTTCCGTTCGGCTCTTAGAATGCCTCACTCCAATCATGTAGAAAATGTCATGATAATTTACAGGGATTGGTTTTCCTTGTGTACCTTCTGCACCGCATTTACGATATTTTCATAGCCCGTGCAGCGGCAGAGGTTTCCTGCCATATGTTTCCGGATCATATCCCGAGTCAGGTTTTTTTCGCCTCGTTCCAGAAGGACTGTGGCGGACATAATAAAACCCGGGGTGCAGAAGCCGCACTGAATGGCGCCTTCTTCGATAAATGCCTCCTGGATTCTTGTGAGTTCTCCATTCGGTCCCATGAGGTCTTCCAGAGTGCGGATCTGTTTTCCCTGGGCCCACACGGCCAGATAAATACAGGAATCGATGGTCTCTCCATCCACAATGACCGTACAGGCACCGCATTCACCCACCTCACAGCCCTTTTTTACGGAAGTCAGGCCAAGGCGGTTTCTGAGCATTTCTAAAAGGGATTCTCTCACATCTACATATTCAGCCACTTCATGCCCGTTGACCGTACAGGTTACAAGTTTTTTCTGCTGTTCCATACTACCTCACCTCCTGGAGTTTTACGGCTTTTTGCAGTGCCCGTCTGGCGATCTCGCCTCCGATCTGGATGCGGAAACTGCGGGATGCACGCCAGGAATCTCTCGGATTGATTTCGGTGCGGACGGATTCCTCGATCTTGTCGTAAAGACGGTCATCAACAGCCATCCCCTTTAATTTTGATTCTGTCTCCACGCACCGGAAAGGTGTGGGAGCCGCAACGCCAAACGCTATTTTCACATCGTTCAGTGTCCGGGCAGACAGATCGGTCCTGCACAGGACGCAGCAGCTCAGCGCTGCAATATCCATGGCATTCCTCATGGCATATTTAATATAGTGCCCGGTATAACCTTCGTAATTTTTTTTGTCGATGAAGATCCGGGTCAGTATTTCTCCGTTTCTTAAATCTACCCGGCCCGGTCCCAGATAAAAATCTTTTATGGGGACGATCCGCTCTCCGCCGGGACCGGAAATCTTCAGCCGGGCATTCAGACAAAAACAGGCAGGTGCACTGTCTGCGCTGACGGCTCCGTTGCAGAGATTTCCGCCGATGGTGCCGATATTGCGGATCTGGGGACCGCCTACCTGATCTGCCGCCTCTGAAAGCACCGGGATATATTGACGGACCGCCGGGTCCTCTGTCAAATGATGAAAGGTGACAGCAGCTCCTATGGAAATTCTTCCGTCCTTTTCCATGGAAACTCCATGCAGATCTCTGATACCCCGTATACTGATCAGGCTGGAGCCTGCCAGTTTCCCTTCCCGGATACGGATCAGCACATCGCTGCCGCCGCAGATGAGTATGGCGCCGGGATGTTTTTGTAAGAGATCACAGGCATCTGCCACGGTGTCTGCTTCATAATAATCTTCTATATCATACATATATTTCCCCCTTATATCAAATCAGCTTTTTTTAATGCCTCAAATACCCTCTGAGGTGAAAGAGGGATTTCATTGACCGGAATCCCGGTTGCGTGAAGAAAAGCATTGCGGATGGCCGGAGCAGGAGGGATTGCTGGAGGCTCGCCAAGAGCCTTGTTTCCGAACGGGCCCGTTGGATCTTCAAGTTCCACAAAGTCTAAATGGAGATCCGGGGAGTCCATCATAGTGGGAAGCTTGTAGTCTAACAGGCTGCCGTTCAGTACGCGTCCGGTCTTTTCATCCAGGAGCATCTGCTCACTCAGACCATAGCCTATGCCCATGGACATGCCGCCGTGGACCTGCATGGAGGCCAGCTGTGGATTGATGATCTTTCCGCTGTCATGGACATTGATGATATCGAGTATCTTAATCTTAGCTAGTTTTAAATCTACTTCAATTTCCGCAAAACAAGCTCCGAACGCAAGGGTGTTTTTCTTGATCTGCCGGGATACATCCGACGTGATGGCGGCAGAAGAAGTCCTGCTGTAATAGCTGTGAAAAGCCAGTTCTTCAAGGGACAGGACCGGCTTCCGGCCGCACAGGATCTGTTTATCATACAGAGAAAGCTCCTGATCCCTATATTCTTCAGCAACCAGAGTCCTGGCATAGGTAAGAATTTTTTCTTTCAGGAGTTCGGCACATTCTTTGACGGCGATGCCGCTGATATAGGTTTGTCTGGAAGCGTAAGCTCCCGTGTCAAAAGGGGTAATGTCCGTATCCTGAAAGGGCTGAATGTGGACGTCATCAGGGGAAAGACCCAGGACCTCCGCCGCCATCTGTGTAAATACAGTGTCGGAACCCTGCCCGATTTCTGCGGCGCCGGTCTGGAGCTGGACACTCCCGTCCTGATTGAGGATAAGCCTGGCTCCGGATATTTCCAGGGAAATGGGCCATACACCGGTCTTATAGCTGAACAAAGCCATGCCCACACCGCGCCGGATATTCCCGGACTGGTTTTGATATAAGCTGCGTTTTTTCTCCCAGTGTATGTAGTCTGCTCCGCGCCTCATACACTCTCTGACGCCGTTGGTGTTTGCGGCGAGAGGAGTTAAAACAGGATCTTCATAATATCCGTCATATAGGTTGAGCTCCCGGAACTTTAACGGGTCCATGGAAATTTTACAGGCCAGATCATCCATCAGACATTCGGATACGAAGCAGAACTGGGGGATACCATAGCCCCTCATGGCTCCGCCTACCGGTGCATTTGTATAGACGGTATAAGCATCGGCCCGGATATTTTTTACATCATATAAATGGCGCCATGCGGTAGCGCCGTTGGCTGCGATGGCATGGCCGTGTGAGGCGTAGGCCCCCTGGTTGGAATAGGCTTTCATATCTTTGGCGAGAATTTTACCGTCTTTTGTTACGCCTGCCGTCAGGTCATATTCAATGGAATGGCGGGTCCTGGTGTTTGTAAACGTTTCCTCTCTGGAAAGCTCCAGTTTCACCGGACGGCCGCCGACAGAGGCAGTCAGAAATGCATTGAGAGGTTCATAGAGAACCTCCTGTTTGTTGCCGAAGCCTCCGCCGATATATGGCTTTATGACACGGACTTTTCCCCATGGGATGCCCAAGGCCTGCCCGATGACTCTCCTCACGATATGGGGGATCTGGGTGGAACATACGACAACGATCCTGTCTTTTTCCATGTAGGCATAGGAAATCGGCGGCTCAATGTGGCAGTGCTGGACGATAGGGGTGCGGAAACTTTCGCTGAGTACGGCATCTGCCTGCGAGAGTGCATCGTCCACATGTCCGATCTCGTAGTTGCTCTTTGCAAGAATATTGTCCGGATGTTCTTCGTGAACCGGCGGAATGGTTCCCTTCATGGCATCCCGGGGATGAAGCACCGGGGCATATTCTTCGTACTCTGTCCGGATCAGTTTTAAAGCCCTGGAAGCGGTGACTTCATCTTCGGCGATCACGGCGGCAACATCGTCGCCGTAATAACGGATTCTACCGGTCAGCAGACGGCGGTCCGCCGTATCCTGGTGAGACGGATCCACGGACCAGGGATGGCCGGGAGTGGGATATGTATGCTTTGGGACGTCACGGAAGGTGACGACTTTTACCACCCCTTTGAGGGCCTCCGCCTCACTTGTGTCTATAGAAGCGACAATACCGCTGGCAATGGGAGCATGCAGTACTTTCGCAGTGAGACAATGCTTCGGGATCAGATCATCGGTAAATTTGGCTCTTCCGGATACCTTCTCGTAAGCATCCACTCTTTTTATGCTTTGACCAACAGTTCTCATAGGCAGTCCCCCTCTGAATATAAAATACCTGAGCGTTCTCTAACAACATTCTATGTAAAAGAATGCTGTCAGAGACGCCCAGGCCACGATCTTTTAATTGTAAATAAATTGTACCAAATTCCGTACAATGTGTCAACGAAAGTCAGCTTACGCATTAAAGAGGGAAAGCGTTATTTGTGAAAAATATATACGGTAACAGATTCCGCGTAAAATATTTTATCTCTGACGGTTCCTTTCAGAAGAACACTGCGGTCCTTTTTCAGATCCTTTAAGCTGCCTTTCCGGCAGCTGGTTTTTGTTCCCTGATTATAGGCATCACAGACAGTAACCTTCAGATCTTTTTTATATTTTACTGTGATATGAATATCAGTGCTTTCGGCAATCTGTCCGCCGTTTTTCTTGTCATCGTATGTGTTGATCTTGCTGATCACAAAGGTTTCTTTTCCTATACTTATGACAGTGCCGTTCAGTTCTTTCTTTTCCACATAAGCGCCGTCTGCCTTGACGCTTTCGCTGTCTGTATTGACAGGGTCAGACAGAACGATGATATCCGCATTCCTGCCATTTTTAGTAAACCAGACAGAAACTTTGGAATGTTTTTTCACAGACTTCAGCTGGGATAAGCTGTATCGCTTATAGACAGTATTAATCTGATGAAAACTGGTCTTCTCCTTTTCATAGCTTAAATGAAAGACTTTTGTCTCAGGGGTGATATTTATGACAGAAGGATCGCCGAAGGCCTCATCTGTGTCGCTGGTGCAGCGGAGCTTTCTGTCACTTCCGGACATAAAGTAACCAGTATAACCAGGCTCTTTTTTTGGTATATCCTCCCCGCCTATGACTGTACTTTTATAATGCACGAGACCCAGGCGGCTCCCGAATTCCACATAGGCGATGGCACCCGCTCCGGCAAATGAAAGGAGTCCAAGGATCAGGCTGATAAGATAGATCCGGTGCAGATCATTCCTGCACAGAGCCGTCAGAATATGAAAACAGAGAATTCCCGCGGCAGCGCCGAGTACATTCAGAAGCAGGTCGTCAATGTCGGCAGAACCAAGATAAAAAACATATTGGCTGGTCTCAAAAAAGAGACTTAAAAGTGCCGACAGGAACAGAATCTTTCGTTTAGAAATCTTCGGGCTTTTCAACAGAGCAAGAAGATAACCAAAAGGGAGGAAAATCAGGCTGTTTCCCAAAAGATTTGATATGCTCCACAAAAAATTCCCGCTCCCTGCAATACGGGAAAAATTAAGAAAGGTCTGAAAAGGAATCAGATTGAATGAGCGGAATCCCTTTTTCTCACCGGTCAAAAATTTTGGAACAGCAGAGAGGTCCGTATCTTTTAACAGAACGATCTTGATCAAAATCAGCAGATAAAATAAAAATACTGCCCAGAAAAATCGTTTGAAATATTTGTTTGCTTTTGTTTGTTTTTCTTTGTTCATAGTGATCTCCTTTGCTATGTGTGGAGACCAGGCAAAACGGGATCATTCAGATCTGGTAATTTCAAGGTGCTGGATGAATTTCCCGTTGTTTGTATAGGAGTTTAAAATAATATTAGGATAGGTTTCCAGTATCTTATGGACGATCATCAGCCCATTGCCCCGGCCCAGTCCTTTATCTGACAAGCCGGGCACTACCTCCTTCTCCCTACGGACAGAGTTTGAGATAACAGCCTCATACATATCTTTATTTGAAACGAACCGGATATCGATTTGTTTGTCCATGGTAAGTGCGGCTTCCTCCATGGCATTGTCGAGAAAAATCCCTAAAATGCGGATAAAGTCCAGAAAATCAATGCTGTCTGTGATCAGGCTTTCTTTAAAAACACCGTCGAACGACAGGCGGATATCTAAGTGCTCCCGAAAGCCGGCAGAGATTTTATAATATAGAAAAGCTCGGAGCTGTTCATCGTCCGCCTGCTGCAGCTGGGCATATAAATCATTTTTCTTAAGCTCATCCTGAAAATAAGGATTGACGGTTTGCTTAAAATATTCTTTCAGAGGTTCATCATGGCTGTTCTCAATCAGATGGCCCAGAGTAAAAAGAATATTTTTCATATCATGCTTTAAATTTCTGATCTCTGTCAGGTTTTTCTCCAGATCATTGCTGTACAAAAGGAGGTTTTCCTCATAGCGCCGTTTTGCGTCGATGGTAAAACGATACTTGGAAAACATAAGAAGAGTTGCCAGGATGATGATCTGGATCAGCAGGACACAGACTGTTATCGTATCCATACAATTCATGATCTGGTGATAAAATTCAGAATAATCCGCCGTATAAAAAAGTGTCATAAACATGGAGAGCTGATATTGAAAAACCAGAGCCAGCACAAATAAACAAACGGTACATAGAATAAAATTCCGGGCGATCTTCGGATAAGACTTCTCCAGCACTGAAATTTTAACCAGATATCTTCCAAAAATTTTTCTGATCAGCAAGATCAAAAGGGTATCCAGCAAAACCACAGCAGCGGACAGAAGAATAAAGATCCCTGCTTTGACCAGATATTCAGTCTCAAGCCCGTTTGCATAGCGGAAATAAAAACCTTTGAAAGAGTCATAAATATTCCGAAGAAACACACGGTTTGCCACATACAGGATAAATGTGATCCATGAAAACAAAACTTTGCCTTTCTGAAGCTCTTTTCTGTAGTAGCCGATACCAAAAATCAGAAAGAAGATCAGGAAATCTGAAAATCCTTCAACAAAGTCCGGTTTCGACACGACCATGAAAATGACAGTAAATAACAGCAGAAAATCGGGGAGCCGGAAGCGCAGCAGATTTAAAATGGCGATAGACAGAACAGAAACAAGGCTGATCACGAAATACTGCATAGCCGTAGTACCAGTCATTAACAGTATTCTCGGAAGCTGCGTGTACCATATCAGCCCCATGACTGCGGGATAAAGCAGCCACAGGATTTTTTTAGCTTTGCTTTCCATATATGACTCCTTTTATTTCATTTCTCTGCCGGAAGGAACAGGGGACCGTATCCCCATTGATAAACTTGATCATTCCATCGGAGAGTCCGATCATATGGCACTTCTGGACAATGACGGAGCGGTGGCTCTTCATAAAGCCTGCTCCTAAAGTCTCAAGTGCATGGTCGATTGTTTCTCGGACTGTAATGGAAGAACCGTTCACTGTATGATAGCAGATACAGTGGGACTTTGTCTTGACTGCCTCCACATACAGGATATCGGCTTTTGGAAGTGACAGTTCCTCATCGGTGCCGATTTTTAAAGTGACAGTTTCTGTATCCTCTTCAGATTCCTTAGAGGGAAAGCTTTTTTTGGCCAGATAGATATACTGATAGCAGCACTGGTTCATTTTCATAATGTCTGTGGTCTTTTCGATAAAGCCAAAAGGCTCCACTCCGGATTTCAGTACATTGAGTGCCAGTTCATAGTGGTTCGTCACAAATACGATCTTTGAGCCGGGAAAACTTTTTTTGATCTGTTTTGCTATATCAATTCCATTAAATTCATTGCTTCCAAAATCCAGATCCAGAAAAAAAAGATATTCACCGGGATGTTTCTTTAAATAAAGAAACAGTTCCTGATAGCCGGAGGCAACACATGCAATCCGGCCTTCGGGGATGGACTCTGATAAAATGTGTTCTACCTGTTCTCTGATGATCTTTAAAATAAAAGGATCATCATCGCAGAGAATGATTTCTAACATAAAACTCCTTTCTGATTGCCTGATCTCTTTTGTTTCCTATACAGGAACTACTATAAGAGAAGAAAACAAGAATGTCTTAAAAATATCCTGTGATACCTGGGACAGAACGTGAAGTTTTAAGGATTGATTACGTTCAGGACAAAGACCGTGCATTCGGGATATTTGAAATATTTTAAAAAAGTAGTACAATAAAAAATACTGTGGTATAAGTAGAATTATATGTGACCCGGCCGCAGGATGCAATCATCCAAAGAAAGGAAGTAAGAATTATGACAAAAATAGATATCATTTCAGGATTTTTAGGAGCAGGGAAGACAACGCTTATTAAAAAGCTTTTAAAAGAGGCTCTGGGACAGGAAAAGGTTGTCCTGATCGAAAATGAATTCGGCGAAATCGGCATCGACGGCGGATTTTTAAAAGAGGCCGGGATCCAGGTGACGGAGATGAATTCCGGATGTATCTGCTGCTCTCTGGTAGGAGACTTTGGAACGGCGCTCAGAGAAGTAGTTTCACAGTACTCCCCGGACCGCATCATTATTGAGCCGTCCGGTGTGGGAAAGCTGTCCGATGTGATCAAAGCGGTGCAGAAGGAAGCAGAAAACTGTGATCTCTCACTGAACAGCTTTGTCACTGTGGCAGACGCAAAGAAGTGCAGGATGTATATGAAAAACTTCGGGGAATTTTACAATAATCAGATCGAATACGCAGGAACTGTCATATTGAGCAGGACCGGTCAGGTAAAGGAAGATAAGCTCGGACAGGCCGTCGGCCTTATCAGAGAACATAACCATAAGGCAGCCGTGATCACGACGCCGTGGGAACAGCTGGACGGAGAGAAGATCCTTTCTGTGATGGAAGAGGGAAACCAGCTGGAAAAGCAGCTGTTTGAGGAAGAAGAAATCTGTCCGGAGTGCGGACACCATCATGAACACGGAGAGCATCATCACCACCATGGAGATGAACACCACCATGAACACGGCCATCATCATGCGGATGAGGTGTTTACAAGCTGGGGAGAGGAAACACCTCACAAATATAAGAAAGAAATGCTGGAACAGATCCTGAAGAAGCTGGCAGAGTCAGATGATTTCGGCATGATTCTGAGAGCGAAAGGCATCGTGGAAGGGCCGGATCATACATGGCTGCATTTTGATATGGTGCCGGGTGAGTACGAGATCCGTCAGGGAGAAGCGGATTATACCGGCAGAATCTGTGTCATCGGATCAGATCTCAACACGGAAAAAATCCAGGCTCTTTTTGGGCTTAAATAGGGAGGTAAAAAACTATGGAAATGCCGGTTTACCTGATATGGGGATTTTTAGAGAGCGGCAAAACTTCTTTTATAAAAGACACTTTGAACCAGGAATATTTTGCGGACGGTGAGCGGACGATGATTCTTTCATTCGAAGAAGGGGAGGAAGAATATGAAAAAGAGTTCCTGGAGGAGAGTAATTCCTTTGTTCTACAGATAGATGACATAGAAGATTTTACCCCAGCCTTTGTAGAAAACTGTGAGAAAAATTTCCATCCGGACCGTATTATGATCGAATATAATGGAATGTATCAGATCGAGGATGTCATGGACGTGATCGATGAGACAGACCTGGAATTGTATCAGATCATTGTCACGGTGGATGCGTCTACTGCGGATCTGTATTTAAAAAATATGCGGTCTCTGATGGTGGAGATGTTCAAGATGGCGGATATGGTCATTTTCAACCGCTGTACCGATGAGACCAATGCGTCCTCCTATAGAAGGAGTATTAAGGCAGTCAGCCGGAGGGCGCAGGTAGGATTTGAACGGGCGGACGGAAAAGAATTTGAACTCAATGAGATGCTCCCGTACGATCCGGAGGCAGAGATCATCAGGGTCAATGAGGATGATTTTGGAATCTGGTACATTGACGTTTTGGAGCGGCCCAATGTCTATATGGGCAAAGTGGTGGAGCTTTCCAATGTATTTGTCAGAAGGCCTCATGGAATCCCTGCCGGGCTGATCCTGCCGGGCAGGTCTGCTATGACATGCTGTGAGGACGACATAACATTTATCGGTTTCATCTGTCAAATGCATCATGTCAAGTCCTCTACAATGAAGAAAATACAGGATGGTTCCTGGGCCGTGCTGACGGCGAAAATCAGTATGGAAAACCATAAAGCGTACGGAGGAGAGAGGGGCCCTGTTCTAAAGGCGCTGCGCATAGAACAGGGAACACAGCCAAAAGAAAAGCTGATCTACTTTTAAGCAGCACATCGTAAGAAACGGAGACAAACGTCGGCCGTTTGGCCTGAACGTTTGTCCCTTTTTTATTTGGGGCAGGATGATGCTCAACACAAGGTTTTTTTGTTACGGTTCTTTTTTTTATCTTTATACTGAAAATTAGAAAAAAACTGAAAGGATAAAACAGGAGGGACTAGAATGAAAAGAAAAAGAATATGCTTGCTGATCATCATTTTTGCCATAGGATTGTGGGCAAAAGGCGGAGAGTGGTTTCCTAAAGACATCCCATTTGGAGATGACGTTTTCAGGGAGGTATCAAACTTAAGGCAGGTCTCAGATCAAAAGATTTACAGCGATGCTGCGGTTTTGGCAGAACAAAAATCCGGCAGGATCCTAATGAATAAGCAGGGAAATAAGAAAATATATCCTGCATCTTTAACAAAGATCATGACAGTTCTGCTGGCTGTAGAATCTGTTTCTAATGATGAAAAGGAAATCCTGATGAACCAGGATATTTTTCAGTCGCTGGCCCAAAGCCATGCCTCCGTTGCAGGATTTCTGCCGGGGGAGAGAGTAAAGATAAAAGATCTTTATTATGGAGCAATGCTGCCGTCAGGAGCGGAGTGCTGTCTCAGGCTGGCAAATTATCTGGCAGGAAGTGAAGAAAAGTTTGCCTTGATGATGAATCAGAAGGCAAGGGAGATTGGAATGAAGCACACAAACTTTGTTAATTCAACCGGCCTGCATGATCCGAAGCACGTTTCAACAGCAGAGGATTTGGAGATCCTTCTCCGGTATGCTCTGAAAAACCCCCGGTTTAGAAAAGTGTTTGAGACAATGCAGTATCGGACAGAACCAACACAAAAGCATCCGGAAGGACTTCTTCTGCAAAGTACTCTGACAGATTATAAAGACCAGCTGAAGCCAACGAACGGAAGGTTTCTCGGCGGAAAGACCGGCTATACAAAAGAAGCAGGACTCTGCCTGGCAAGCTGGGTCAATATACGCGGAAAGAGGTATATACTGGTGACTGCGGGTGCCAGAGGAGACCATCAGACAAGACCGTTTCACGTGCTGGACGCAGAATCTATATATCAAGAATTATAGGAAGTCTAAACGGATATTCCCCTGCATACACTGTAAAAACAGAGAATGCAGGGGATTTTTATGAAAGAGTACATTGAAGAACGCGCGGTAGAAGTCGGCAATTATATCGTAGATAAAAAAGCCACAGTCAGACAAACTGCCAAAGTGTTCGGAATCTCTAAATCTACCGTACATAAAGATGTGACGGAACGATTGGAAAAGATCAATCAGTCCCTGGCCAGAAGGGCCAGAGAGGTACTGGATCTCAACAAATCGGAGCGGCACATACGGGGCGGCATGGCGACCCGTGGAAAATACGAGAAGATAAAAAAAAATACAAAAGCAATTCAGGGGTGAATTGCTTTTGTATTTAAGATACGGTATGCCAAAGAAGGCAGCACTTTTATGGGTCAGCGGCCGGCGTTGACATTTCCCGTCTGATTATGTAGGAGCTGTTCATTGAACTTCAGCAGGGAGGATACCGGTTTTGAAAGTGTCAGATACTGTCTTGTATGACACCTGAGCGAAGACTTTTTCTGAGCGTATAACTTTTGCGGAGTAAAAAAGTCAGAGCCCTCAAACGGTGTCCTTTTTATAGAAATATCAATCACGATATCTAAAAAACGATTCTGGTGAAAGATCTTCCTGGTACACTCCTTTTTATAAGTAGGATGGAGCTTGTTGATGGTGAACTGGAAATACAAAGAATTCATCGCCGGCTCTTCACTGTCCAGCAGGAATTGATAATCTCCGCTGAGAATTTTCTCTACTTCTTCCTGTGTCAGGGAAAACTTTGTCTTATGGACCACATGTCCGCTGGTCTGATTCTGAATGAAGAAAAAGTTTGTGTGGTCTTCTTCATAAATATAGTAACGGATATTCGGTTCTCTCTCAAGCCCCTCAAACATCAAAACTCTTACGGGCATGCTTATCATGTATTTTTCAGGAGACCTGGACAGCAGATATTCCTCCTGTATCTTTTCGTATTCTGTCTGACTGATATTTTTGTTGACTTCGGTGTAAGAAAGCTTTTCTACTAATATTTTACCCATAATAACTCCAATACGCAGTTTTGGTTTATTGTTTCTTATCAATATACTAGTGACATTATATCAAATCGTGCATATAAAATCATGACTTATTTCTAAAAAAAGTCTTAAATTTGCGTGGATTTTCATCGGTCTCTATGTTAAGATTACCAAAAAGGAGGAGCTATGGATTTATTTGATTATGCAAGACAGAAAAACAGCAGGAAAGAAGCTCCGCTGGCCGGCAGAATGCGGCCCAAAACCCTCGATGAAGTCGTGGGACAGGAGCATATTATAGGGAAGGACAAGCTGCTCTACCGGGCGATTCAGGCGGACAAGCTCAGTTCCATCATATTTTACGGACCTCCGGGTACCGGAAAAACGACCTTAGCCAGAGTCATTGCCCAGACGACCCAGGCAAACTTCGTGCAGATGAATGCTACCACTTCCGGCAAAAAAGAAATGCAGGAGGCCGTGAAGGAGGCAAAGGAAGCACTGGGGATGTTCCAGAAAAAAACAATCCTGTTCATTGATGAGATCCACAGGTTCAACAAAGCCCAGCAGGATTTTTTGCTTCCTTTTGTGGAGGACGGGACGATCATTTTGATCGGCGCCACTACGGAAAATCCGTATTTCGAGGTGAATCAGGCGCTGATTTCAAGGTCCAATGTCTTTGAACTTAAGTCACTGGAACCAGAGGACATTAAAAAACTTTTAGTCAGAGCTGTGACCGATGACGAGAAGGGCATGGGGATTTATCGCGCCAAGATTACCGATGAGGCCCTTGATTTCCTGGCAGATATGGCCGAGGGAGATGCAAGAAGTGCGCTGAATGCCGTCGAGCTTGGGATTCTTACCACAGAACCGGGAGAAGACGGAGAGATTGTTATCGATATCAATGTGGCTCAGGAGTGTATCCAGAAGCGGGTCATGAGGTATGACAAAGGCGGGGACAACCACTACGATATTATCTCGGCATTTATTAAGAGTATGAGGGGATCTGACCCCGATGCGGCAGTTTATTATCTGGCCAGAATGATCGATGCCGGAGAGAGCGTTACCTTTATTTCACGGAGAATCATGATCTGCGCTTCGGAAGATGTAGGAAACGCAGATCCCCAGGCTCTGCAGGTCGCAGTCGCGGCATCCCAGGCTGTGGAGAGGATCGGACTTCCGGAAGCCAGGATCATTCTTGCCCAGGCGGTGACCTATGTGGCGGGAGCACCCAAGAGCAATGCGGCTTATATGGCTGTGGATCAGGCTCTGGAAGCAGTCAGGAAAAGAAAGAACGGGATGGTTCCAAATCATCTGAGGGATTCTCATTACAAAGGGGCTTCCAAACTGGGCCGGGGAATCGGATATCAGTATGCCCACAATTTTCCGGGACATTATGTCAAACAGCAGTATCTTCCGGATGAATTACTGGGGACCGTGTTTTATGAACCGACAGAGAATGGATATGAGAAAAATATTAAGAAATATTTGGACAGCCTGAGGGAGGAATGAGGCATGGACAGTTTACAGGATGGATATATGCTGAGAAACGGAGTAAAGATACCGTGTATTGGGTTTGGGACATGGAAGTCTCCCGACGATGTGGTCTGTGAGAGCGTGAAAATGGCGATTCAGGCCGGATACCGGCACATAGACGGTGCAGCCGCATATGCCAATGAGGCAGGTGTGGGGAAAGGAATCCGTGAGAGCGGAGTGCCCAGGGAAGAGTTGTTTATTACAAGCAAACTCCCCAATGCAGATCATGGATATGAAAAGGCAAAGAAATCGTTTGATAAAACACTGGAACACTTAGGTCTTGACTATCTTGACCTCTATTTGATCCACTGGCCGGTTGTGATCGAGCATAAGGATGACTATGAGCAGGATATTCTTGACACATGGAGGGCTTTTGAGGAGCTTTATGGGGCGGGGAAGATCAGAGCCATCGGTGTCAGCAATTTTATGATCGAACATCTGGAAATATTAAAGAACCATGCAAAGATTATTCCGATGGTCAATCAGGTGCAGCTTCACCCGCAGCATCCGCAGGAAGAGATGGCTGCTTACTGCAAAGAAAACCAGATCGTGCCGGAGGCGTGGAGTCCGCTGATCCAGGGACAGGCATTTAAGAGAGAACTGTTAAAAGAAATGGCCGCAAAATATGACCGTACCGTGGCGCAGATTTGTATCCGATGGATCATGCAAAAAGGAGTGATCCCGCTGCCGAAAGCATCCAGTATGGAGCGTATCAGCGGAAATGCAGATGTCTTTGATTTTGAGATCGGGGAAGACGATATGGAAAAGATCGCGACGCTCAGAACTTATGGGATGATCGGGGAGGAACCGAGTATTCCGAGAACAAGGCAAGTCGTAGGATTTTAAAAACAGAAGGTGCATTCCGGGGATGGAACGCACCTTCTGTTTCAGTCTTTGTTTTTTTTGTATAGAAAGATAAGCACCCACAGGAGCAGCGGATAGAAGAACATCAGCGCCAGCATACCATAGAATGCTCCATTTCCGGTAAATGCACAAAACAGAGTGAGGCCTATGACGAGAAAAATGGACAGGATCACAAGGATAGACAGGATACGTTTTGTTTTTTGTTTCATGAGCCTTTCCTTTCCAAGACAAGATCTTTCAGGTTTGTAATTTCAGAATCGGGCAGTCCATGTTCTGTAAGATAGGACGTAAGGTGAAGTTCTTCAAACAAGTGAAGAAGCTGTTCCATATGGGCGGCATCTGAGCCGAGCATCGGAAGCATGGACTGATAGTCAGGAAGTTCCATGGCTGCTTTGTTAACGCCGCGCTGATTGTATGTAAAGGAAACCTGATATTCTGCGACGATGTCTTCTCTGTCAGCACCAAGAAGTGTTAAGAGTACAGCAGAAAGAACACCGGTCCGGTCTTTCCCCGCGGTACAGTGGAAGAGAACCCCTCCTTTGTTAAGACACTGAACGACGGTTTTTACGGCGCCGGCAATCAGCTCAGGACTGTCATACAGCATTTTCTGATAGCCGTCTGCCAGACTTTTCGTGAAGGCTTTGGAAGCAGATTCTGCTGCTTTTTCAAAGTCAATTTCTTCTTTTTGAAGGGGACAGTGATAATACTGCATTGTCTCCGGAACCTGATCTTTCATGAGGAGCGTCTCGGATTTGCTCCGAAGATCTATAATAGAGACAATTCCGCAGTCCTCAAGCTTTTTCCATTCGTCTGGGGAGAGGAACGCAAGACAGTCACCCCGGTACAGGCGGTTCCAGCGGATGACTGAGCCATCCGCTGTTTCCAGGCCGCCCAGATCCCTGATATTAAATGCATGTTCTAACCGGATTCTTTTTACTGGTGTGTTATTAAAATTCAAAAGATAACCTCCCGCACAATAGATTTGTTTCTTCTATTCTAATGGGAAGAGAAAGAAGATACAAGGGGTTATTTTGGACAGAGCGTGACATTTTTCTCTATAGAAACAGATACTGGAATGCATTGAAAAAGTATCCTACAAAAATAATACCAAGGGTACAGATGACTGCAAAAATCAAGAGAAGCTTTGGTTTGACTGCTTTTTTCAGCATGATTACAGACGGCAGAGAGAGAGTTGTAACCGCCATCATAAAGGACAGGACAACACCTAACTGGGCGCCTTTCGAGAGCAGTGCCTCTGCAACGGGAATGGTGCCGAAGATATCCGCATACATAGGAATCCCGGCGGGCACAGCGATCAAAATGCCCAAAGGGTTCCCTTTTCCGAGAATTTTTATAATCAAGGTTTCAGGAATCCAGTTATGAATCACCGCACCTATGGCGACACCCGCCAAAATATATGGAGTGACCCCTTTTACTGTAATTTTTGCTGTCTCCCATGCATATTTGACTCTGTCTTTAAAACACAGAGATTCCTGCGGCACATCCGGGACATGATCAGATTTGTTAAAATCCCGGATCTGATGCTCTAAATGCAGCTTTTCAATCATGGTGCCGCCTGCCACTGCAATGACAAGTCCCAGAAGTACATAGACGAGAGCTACTTTTCCGCCAAAGATACTCGTTAAAAGCACAAGTGATCCGAGATCTACCATAGGAGAAGAGATCAGAAAAGAGAAGGTAACTCCAAGAGGCAGTCCCGCATTTGTAAAACCGATAAAAATCGGAATAGAAGAACAGGAACAAAACGGAGTCACGGTGCCCAGCAGAGCAGCAATGATGTTTGCCCTGATACCGTGTAAACCTCCAAGAATTCGTTTAGTTCTTTCCGGCGGAAAGTAACTTTGGATGTAAGAGATCAGGAGGACCAAAATTCCCAGCAGCACTATGATTTTTACGGTGTCATATAGAAAGAACAACATACTGTTTCCGACCCTGGATGAGGTATCGAGTCCAAGGGATTCTAAAAGATTTTTTATGATTTTGTTCAGCCAATTCATTCCCAGTATTTCGTTCTGAAAGAAATCCCACATTGATTTTATTGTTTCCATGTTATTAACGTCCTTTCTTTTATATAGATAAATAGAAATGTTTCGATGTAATGTATATAAAAATCTTACAGGCACTTTTGTGGATTGCCCAGACTACAATTAAATTTTTACGATATTTTTTCGCCGGTCAGTTCATGCAAAGTCCGAATGGCAAGGGACATTCCTTCAGATGAAATGGAATAGTAGGTCCATTTGCCTTCTCTGCGGCCCGATACAACTCCGGAATCACACAAAATTTTCATGTGATGGGACATGGTAGGCTGCGAAATATTAATTTTTTCATTGAGCTCACAGGCACATTTTTCACCAGTAACTAAAAGTTTTAGAATTTTGATGCGGTTTTCATCACAAAAAGCTTTAAAGACGGCGGAAACCTTCTTTTCATTAATCTCCAATTCAGATACCTCCCATAGATGATTATCTATATTTACTGTATGATAAATATAGATATATGTCAATGTGTTTTGGAGACTTTACAGGCGTTGTGGGAAATGAAGAGAACTGATACAATAAAAAAACATGCAGAAGGCCCTGTAACACAAGGCCTCCTGCACGTCAAGGGGAGGATAAGTAATCTAATCTGTTGATTAGACATTAAGAGTATGTCCCCTGTAATTTTTTTTATACACAGATTGAAAAAATATTTTAAATTTGTTATAGTATCATAAGTATCACGAAAGCAATGAAAACAGTTAAAGGATGGATAAATCATGGGATTACTTCAGGAATGGCGCGACTATGCGTATAAATTTGACGACCGTACACAGGAAGGACAGCAGTTCTGGCTTTCTTATTTTGGGATCGAAAAAGAGATTTATGTAAAGTTATTATCAGATAAAGACTTTGTAGAAAAAGGAACCGTCAAAGAACTGGCAGAAAAATACGAGACGGAACTTCAGTTTTTTGTAGGTTTTCTGGACGGGATCAATGACAGCCTGAAAACTCCGAATCCGATCGAGGAGATGGAGGAAGATACGGAAGTAACGTTAGATATTGACTTTGAAAAATTATACTACAATATGGTTGCCTGCCGTGCAGAATGGCTGTATGAACTGGAACAGTGGAACGATATTCTGTCAGAGGAGAGAAGAAAAGAGCTGTATAAAGAACAGAAATCATCCACGACAGTTGTAAAAGGCGAGAAGATCGGAAGAAATGACCCGTGTCCCTGCGGAAGCGGAAAGAAATATAAAAAGTGCTGCGGAAGAAATGCATGACATTTTCTACATGATTTCCGTTCGGCTCTTAGAATGTCTCACTCCAATCATGTAGAAAATGGACGTAATGTTTGCTGGAGATGGTGCCTTTCAAACAAAAGATGCTGTGCTCTGGTTGTGCTGTAATACTGTTTATAACACCCGAAAAGTTGTCAATTAGGTTTGGCAGCTTTTTGTTTGTAGACAGAATTTTCTTTTGATTTTGCTTTTCAGGAAGGTAAGAATTATGAAAAAGAGAGATGATCATATTACATGGAGGAAGCTTGACAATACGGCCCAGCTTTTTCCGGTGATCGCAAATAAGGAGATCAGCCACGTTTACCGTATCTCGTCCACTTTAAAAGAGGAGGTGCGTCCGGATCTGCTCCAGCAGGCGCTGGAAGATGTTCTTCCGTGGTTTGACGTGTTCCGGGTGCGGCTTCGCAGGGGATTTTTCTGGTTTTATTTTGAAGAAAATAAGAACCGGCCCCAGGTGGAGGATGAGACCGAATATCCCTGCCGGTACATCGATCCCCATGGCAGGAGGAAGTTTCTGTTCCGTGTTTCTTATTACAGAAGGAGGATCAATCTGGAAGTATTTCACGCTGTCTCAGACGGCATGGGAGCCATCACATTTTTAAAGGAACTCACTTATCGCTATATTGACCTGTTCAGGAACGAGTCCAAAGGAGAGGTGAAAAAATATTCACCCAGCGAAGAATGTATTTTGGATCAGGAAGACAGCTACTTTAAGCATTACCGAAAGAAAAAGGGAAAGGGTTACAGCACGCAAAGAGCCTATCAGATCAAAGGAAGAAGGATTTACGGAGGCGCTATCAGCGTCATTCACGGTTATGTAAGTATTGAGGATCTGAAGAAAACCTGCAGGAGCTGCGGGGTCAGCGTCACCAAATACCTGACTGCTGTATTAATATACAGTATCTATGAGGAATACATGAACAGGCAGCAGGACAAAAATCCAATCGGAATCAATCTGCCGATCAATTTAAGGGCTTTTTTTGACTCCAGTACGACCAGCAACTTTTATGCGGTAACCTTGATCGAATTTTTATCCAGGGGGGAGAATCATACATTTCAGGAGATTCTCTCTGAAGTCAGCCGGCAGATGGACGAAAAGATTAAAAAGGAAAAGATCGAGGAGGTACTGTCTTATAATGTTTCAGCAGAAAAGAACCCATTTATACGGATTCTGCCGCTTGTTTTGAAGAATCTCGGACTCAGTTATAAGTTCAGGCGTTCCAGCAAGTCAGCGACGACTACGCTGTCCAACCTGGGACAGATCAGGGTGCTTCCCGGATATGAGGATGAGATCGAGCAATTTCATGTGATGATGGGTGTCTTCAAGACACAGGAGATGAAATGCGCCATGCTCAGTTATAAGGACCAGGCGGTCATCACATTTACGTCGGTTTTCCAGGAAAGCTATCTGCAGAAAGCCTTTTTCAGGAATCTGGCGAAGGAAGGAATCAAAGTAGCCATAGAAAGCAATGGGGTAATCAATGAAAAGGTGTAAGAGTTGCCAGGTGGAAGTCCTGGATGAGACCGTGACGTGCCCGCTCTGCAACAGGGTATTAAGTGATGACGGAAAAACCGTTAAGCGGGAGAGAATGTACCCTGATCCGGAAGAAGAAAGAATGAGGCTTTACGGGATTAAAAATATTTTTTTCATCCTGCTCGGTATGATTGCAGTCCTTATGGGAATCATCAATTATATTACATATAATGGATTTCTCTGGTCGGCAATCGTCCTTGCAAGTATTTTATATCTAATGGTGACTGTATCCTATTCCATTATACACAGGAGAAATCTGGCCGCAAAGATCGTTGTGGAGGTCATCGGCGGAGGAATTCTGGTATCTGTCATTGACTATGTCATCGGATATGAGGGATGGTCTGCGGCTTATGTCATACCGGGGCTGATCCTGACGGCAGATCTGGCAGTGGTAGTGCTGGTACTGGTAAACAGAAAGACATGGTACAGTTATCTGATGTACTTGATTTTTATAGCGGTCTTGAGTGTGGTACCGGTCATCATGTACCTGTTCGGACTCTTTGAACAGCCGCTGATCGCATGGATATCCTGCGGAATTTCAGTACTGACGGTATTTGTTATTTTAGCGGCAGGGAACAAGCAAGGGAAAAATGAACTGGCCAGAAGATTTCACACCTAATCAGAGAAGGAGCATACTATGAAACGAGCAAGTTTGCGCGGACAGATGGCCGTTCAATGCATCAGAGGATTTACAGCGACACCCAGAGGAAGGACATATGCCACCGGCATGGGACATCAGAATCCGAAGGAATACCGGTGGAAGTGCCCAAAAGGGTATACAAACGAGAAACTGGCACATGAGAATTTTCAGATGGAATTTCTGTCTCCGGATCAGGATAAAAATGACCTGGCGGTATTGCAGCTGCACGGCGGCGGATATATCGGGACTCTTAGAAACGCATACCGCAGAGCTGCCCTCCAGTACTCTATTTGTAGCGGGGGAGGAAGTGTCCTGTCACCGGATTACCGGGTCGTGCCGGAGCATCCGTTTCCTGCGGCGCTTAAAGACGCTGTCTCAGCCTACCGGTGGCTGACAGAGGAGAAGGGATTCCCGCCGGAAAAGATTGTGATTGCGGGGGATTCTGCCGGGGGAGGACTTGCGCTGGCTCTAGGTTTATATCTGAAGGATCATGGAATTTCCATGCCGGCAGGTTTTATTTTGATGTCACCGTGGACGGATCTTACACTGAGCGGAGAAAGTCTCAAATATAATTACGGAAGAGACCCGCTGTTCGGCAGATCAAAGGTCACGATGCTTTACGATTCTCTGTATCCGGGAAGTGAGGATGTCAGCAATCCGTATATTTCCCCGCTGTTCGGAGATTATCATGGATTTCCGCCGATGCTGTTTCAGGTAGGCGGCAGGGAAGTTTTGCTGGACGACACACTGAGAGTGGCAAGAAAGGTGAAGGAAAGCGGTGTTTCGGTGAGAAACAGTGTCTATCCCGACATGTTCCATGTGTTTCAGCTGGCTATGGGAATGCTGCCGGAGAGCAAAGAGGCCTGGAGAGAAATCAGGACCTTTTTCAGAATGATTTTCGGGACGAAAAAACGTCACTGAATCTTCACAATTCTTTTCTTGTATTTCCATTTGCACTGTGCTATGATAACCATTAGTCAACTAATGATTAGATAACTAATATATTTTTTGAGGTTTAAGAAAGGAGTCATCATGTATGAAGATGACGGCATTTATCACCTGCTTCTGAAGATCAACCATAAAAATTTTGCAATCGGATTTGCTTACCTAAAGGAGGCAGGTCTGCATCCGGGGCAGATGCCGCTGATCACCGGCCTTTACAAGAAAGAAGGAGTGACTCAGAAGGAGATTGCAGATAGATTGGGCATTAAGCCTTCGACGATCAATGTCATGATCCGCAGGCTTGAAAAAAGAGAATTTGTCATCAGGAAGCAGGACCCGGAAGATCAGAGGAGAAGCCTCGTGTATCTCACGGAACACGGACGGCAGATCTATGAGAAAATTTCCGAAGCTACCGTCGAAGTTAAAAATCAGGTCATGAAGACCTTCACGGAAGAGGAAAAAGAAGAACTGTTCCGGCTGCTCACAAAGTTTTATGAGGGGCTTGATAAATTAGTTGATTTGGAAATAGGAACTTGTAAATGTAAGGAATAATCGTAGAAAGGAGACATCATGCTGAAAATATTCCGATATCTGAAAAAAGCATATATCCCGATCGCATGCATTGTTTTGCTTTTGTGTGTGCAGGTCAGCTGTGAACTGACGATCCCGACGTATACGTCCAATATTGTCAATGTAGGAATCCAGCAGGGCGGAATCGAGGACGCAGTGCCGGATGCCGTCCGGGAAGAGTCCATGCAGGCACTCATGGGAATGATGAAGCCGAAAGATGCAGAAAAAGTGAAGGATGCCTATGAGCTGTACACGAAAAAACAGGTGAAAGACTCTGATTACAGCTCTTATAAAAAAGGCCGTCTCTATGTGAGAAAAGACATCAGTAAAAAGGACAGGGAGGATTTAGACAAAATCCTTTCAAAACCGATGCTGATGCTGGAAATGAAAATGATGGAGCAAAGCGGCCAGACCAAAGAAAATGCCAAAATGGCGCAGAAATTTAAGGGAAAGAGCATTGATGACATGCCGGAAAGCATCATCAGCCAGGCCGCGATCTCTTTTGTAAAAGCGGAATATAAAGCCATGGGGCTCGACTTAGACCAGATACAGACCAATTACATGTTGAAGACCGGAGCCATTATGGTAGGGCTTGCACTGCTGGCTATGGCTGTGGCCGTAACTGTCGTTTTATTATCCGCAAAACTGGCAGCCAGGCTGAGCAGAATTCTCCGTGACCATATTTTTAAAAAGGTAATGGATTTTACGAACTCAGAGTTTGATAAGTTTTCCACGGCATCCCTGATCACCAGGAGTACGAACGATATCCAGCAGATCCAGATGTTTGTGACCATGATGTTCCGCATCGTTGTATTTGCACCATTGATGGGGCTTGGAGGTATCTATAAAGTACTGAAAACCAACGTGGATATGACATGGACCATTGCCATCGGAGTCGTGGCGATCATGACCGTGATTTTAGTCCTGTTTACTGTGGCTATGCCGAAATTTAAGGTTTTGCAGAAACTGATCGACCGGCTGAACCTTGTATCCAGGGAAATTCTGACCGGGCTTCCCGTCATCCGTGCATTCAGCACCGAAAAGCACGAAAAAGAACGGTTTGACACCGCCAATAAGAACCTGATGAAGACCAACCTGTTCGTCAACAGGGCGATGACGTTTATGATGCCGCTCATGATGCTGATCATGAATGCCATGACGGTCCTGATCGTCTATGTGGGAGCAGACAACATTGACCTGGGAAGGATGCAGGTGGGAGATCTGATGGCGTTCATTCAGTATGCGATGCAGATCATCATGTCATTCCTTTTCATCTCCATGGTTTCCATCATGATGCCGAGAGCCCAGGTGGCAGCAGAGCGTGTCAATGAAATTTTAGATATGGAGATCATGATCAAAGATCCAAAACAGCCGAAAGAATTTCTGAATGAGAAAAAGGGAGAAGTGGAATTTAAGCATGTTTCTTTCCGATATCCCGATGCAGGGGAGGATATGCTCCACGACATCAGCTTTACGGCGCCTTCCGGAAAGACCACGGCGTTTATCGGAAGCACCGGAAGCGGAAAGTCTACGCTGATCAATCTGATCCCGAGGTTTTTTGATGTGACAGAGGGAAGTATTCTCGTTGACGGAGTAGATATCCGGGAGGTAAAACAGTCGGATTTAAGAGATAAACTGGGCTATGTACCCCAGAAGGGGGTTCTGTTTTCCGGAACGATTGACTCGAACCTGCGTTACGGAAAAGAGGATGCATCTGAAGAAGAGGTGAAGAAAGCGGCAAGGATTGCACAGGCCGCAGATTTCATTGAAGAAAAGAAAGAGGCATATGATTCTCCGATCGCCCAGGGAGGTTCCAACGTATCCGGAGGGCAGAAACAGAGACTGTCCATTGCCAGGGCGGTCGCCAAAGATCCGGAGATCTATATTTTTGACGACAGCTTTTCCGCACTTGACTATAAGACGGATGTGACACTTCGGCAGGCACTGGCCAGAGAGACAAAAGGAAGCACGACTCTGATCGTGGCGCAGAGGATCAGTACGATCCTGCACGCAGACCAGATCGTTGTCCTGGATGAAGGCCGTGTCGTAGGCACAGGCACTCATGAAGAACTGCTGGAGTCATGTCCGGTCTACTTACAGATTGCAAAATCCCAGTTGTCTGAGGATGATTTTGCAAAAGCTAGAGGGGAGGCGGCAGAACATGAGTAATCAGAACAGAGGACCGGCAAGGAGAATGGGGCATGGACCGATGCAGGGCAGCGGTGAGAAGGCAAAAGATTTCAAAGGAACGATTAAGAAGCTGTTAAAATACATGAGACGCTACTACGGCGCCATCGCTTTTGTTATTTTGTTTGCCATTGCCAGCACGGTATTTAACATTGTAGGACCGACCATACTTGGAAATGCCACAACTGAAATTTTTAACGGACTGGTGAAAAAAGTCCAGGGAACCGGCGGAATTGATTTTTCCAAGATAAGGGGCATACTGCTGACGCTTCTCGGACTGTATCTGACATCTGCGGCATTTTCATTCCTTCAGGGACTGATCATGACCCATGTGTCCAACAACACCACATATCAGATGAGAAAAGATATTTCTGAAAAGATCCACAGGATGCCGATGAAATATTTTGAGAGCAGAACATTCGGTGAGGTGCTCTCAAGGATCACCAACGATGTGGATACTCTGGGACAGAGTCTGAATCAAAGTATGACACAGATCATTACTTCTGTGGCTACCATTATCGGTGTGTTCGTTATGATGATCAGGATCAGCGTTCCGATGACGGTCGCCGTGGTCGTGATCCTTCCGGTATCCTTCCTGATGATCGGTGCGATCATGAAAAAATCCCAGCCTTATTTCCAGGCGCAGCAGGCACTGCTCGGGGAAGTCAACGGCCAGGTAGAAGAAATTTACAGCGGCCACAACATTGTAAAAGTATTCAATAAAGAAAAGAGTGTTGTGGAAGAGTTTGAAAAAGTAAACGGAAAATTATATAATTCTGCGTGGAGATCTCAGTTTTTCTCCGGGGCAATGATGCCTCTGATGCAGTTTGTGGGAAACTTAGGCTATGTGGTCGTTGCGATTCTGGGAGGATTTCTGGCAATCAAGAATACCATTGAGGTAGGGCAGATCCAGTCCTTTATCCAGTATGTAAGAAACTTTACCCAGCCGATCACCCAGCTGGCCCAGGTCGGCAACATGATGCAGACGACCGCGGCTTCCGCGGAGCGTGTCTTTGAATTCCTCGAAGAAGAGGAGGAAGAAGAAGTGAAGGAGAATCCTGTGGATGTGTCTTCGCTGGACGGAAATGTAACTTTTGAACACGTATCCTTTGGATATAATGAGAATCAGAGAGTCATCAACGATTTCTCCGTGGAAGTCAAAGAAGGACAGAAGATTGCCATCGTCGGTCCGACAGGCGCAGGAAAAACGACGATGATCAAACTTTTGATGAGATTTTATGATGTCAGCGGCGGATCGATCAAGATTGACGGCTATGATGTCAGAGACTTTAAAAGAAGCGATATCCGGCAGATGTTTGGAATGGTTCTTCAGGATACATGGCTTTACAATGCTTCCGTCCGTGACAATATCCGGTACGGAAAGCTGGACGCCAGTGAAGAAGAGATCCAGGGAGCGGCAAGAGCTGCCTTTGCCCATCATTTTATCGAGACACAGCCGAAAGGTTATGATATGATAATAAATGAGGAGAGCAATAACATTTCCCAGGGACAGAAACAGCTTCTGACCATTGCGAGAGCGATCCTGGCCGACCCTAAGATCCTGATCTTAGATGAAGCCACCAGCTCCGTTGATACAAGGACGGAAGAGCGGATTCAGAAAGCAATGGATAACCTGATGGAAGGAAGAACCAGTTTTGTCATCGCGCATCGTCTTTCTACGATCAAGGATGCGGATATGATCCTCGTCATGAACCACGGGGACATCGTAGAACAGGGAAATCACGAGGAACTGCTTGCGAAAGGCGGTTTCTATGCGAACCTCTACAACAGTCAGTTTGAAACAGCGGACTAGAAGGGAATTTATCTTCCGGTCCTGAAAGCCTCCGGTACCGCCGGCGCATTTTTGCCCCGGCGTGCCAGAGGCTAAATTGCATTTAGGTATAAGGAGGAAATTATGGTACGGTTGGCATGTATAGGAACAAATTTTATCACGGACTGGCTCCTGGAAGGCATCCGGGAGGTCGAAGGGATCGAGCTTTCAGCAGTCTATTCAAGGACGATGGAAAAGGGAAAAGAATTTGCGGCCAAATACGGGGTCGATAAAGTTTATGATAATTATGAAGAACTGGCAAAGGACCCTGAGATCGATGCGGTCTATGTGGCAAGCCCTACTTACTGCCATTTCAAACATACGATGATGATGCTCAACCACAAAAAACACGTGTTATGTGAAAAGCCGGTGGCATCCAATTTGACGGAACTTGAATTGATGATCCAGGCGGCAAAGGAAAATCAGGTCGTGTTTATGGAAGCTATGAAGTCCGTACATACACCAGGATTCAGGGCGATGAAGGAACATCTTTCCAAGATTGGCACCGTGCGCCGTGCCACGATCCAGTACTGCCAGTATTCTTCCCGCTATGACAAGTTCAAAAACGGGATTATTGAAAATGCTTTCAAGCCGGAACTTTCCAACGGAGCCATTATGGACATCGGCGTGTACTGCGTGCACTTTCTTGCGTCACTATTCGGGATGCCGGAAAAAATACTGGCAGACGCCATATTCCTGAACAACGGTGTGGACGGGGCAGGTTCTCTCATCGCATCTTATGGGGATAAACAGGCGGAGGTTATTTATTCAAAGATCACCAATTCCAAGCTTCCGACCCAGATACAGGGAGAGAATGGCTGCATGATCATCTCAGAGTGCCCGAATCCAAGAGAGATCAAGATTCTTTATAACGATGGCAGTGAAGAGATCATTGAATGTGACAGCCGTTCCAACCCGATGAATTACGAAGCACAGGTTTTTGTAGAACTGATCGAGACGGGGCAGACAGACCATCCGCATCTGGAAGCTTCAGTAATGGAAATGAAGATCATAGACGAAGCCAGAAGGCAGACCGGAATCGTATTTCCGGCAGATAAAATCAGAGAACAGTAAAGGAGAACAGATCAATGAAAAAGAAACTGATCGCAGGGGGACTGCTCCTCTGCACATTAGCGCTTTCTGCGTGCCAGACTGAGAAAAAACAGGAGAAAACAGAAAAAGCAAAGACGACTGCCGAGAAATCGACGGAGGCAAAGGTGCTCAGCAAATATAAAGAGATCAAGATCAACGGAGCCAAAAAGACTGTGCAGATCGGGGACCCGTCCAAAGGGGAGACGGTTGCCATTGTGAAAGTCAAGGGCTACGGAACAATGAAATTTAAGTTTTTCCTCAAGGATTCCCCGCTGGCAGTCAAAAACTTTTTGACGCTGGCATCCAACGGATATTATGACGGGATTATTTTTCACAGGGTCATCAAAGACTTCATGATCCAGGGAGGCGATCCGACGGGAACAGGAAAAGGCGGACAGAGCATCTGGGGAAAAGAGTTCAAGAATGAGACTTCTGACAAGCTGATCCCGGTGAGAGGAGCACTCTGTATGGCAAATGCAGGTCCGGATACCAACGGAAGCCAGTTTTTTGTAGTGCAGAACAGGGAAGTTACAGATGAAATGCTGGATTCTTCTCCGATAGAACTTACAAAAGCTCAGAGGGATCTTTTTAAAGAGCAGGGAGGATACCCGTCTTTGACCGGAGACTACACGGTATTCGGCCAGCTGTATGACGGATACGATGTTCTGGACAAGATTGCCCAGACTCAGACTGTGTCAGATGCAAAGGCCGAGAACAAACCTAAAAAAGACATTGTCATTGAAAAAATCACCGTAAAGAATTACTAGAAAAACCGCCGGGAGGGACAGATGCTTACCATCGGACTGGATCACACAAAAAAAGAACCGTTTTACAGGCAGATTTATGCTTATATCCGGGATGAAATACGGAGCGGGGCCCTGCCCTGCGGGTCCAAGCTTCCGTCCACCAGGAGGCTGGCAAAGCACATGGATCTGAGCCGAAATACGATCGATCTGGCCTACGGTCAGCTGACCGCAGAAGGATATATTGAGGCAAAGCCCAAGTGCGGATACTTTGTCTGTCAGGTGGAAGATCTTGCATCTTTAAATATTCCTGTGGAGACAGAGGAAGAAGATCCAGTGCAGGAGGAAGAGCCGATCCCCTTTGATTTTTCTCCTGTGGGAGTCGACATGTCCCTGTTTCCCTATAATGTTTGGAGACGGCTTCTGAAAGAAGTCATGATGAACGACAACAGTGAGCTGTTCCAAAAGGGAGAAAATCAGGGAGATTTGGGACTGAGGAGGGCTATCATGTATTATCTCAGGCAGTCCAGAGGCGTCCATGTGGGCACCAGCCAGATTGTCATTGGAGCGGGGATCGAAAACCTGCTGTTCCTTCTCAGTCTTACTCTGGGGAAAGGCCGGACCATGGCCATGGAAAATCCGGCATATTTAAACGCCTATCAGACGGTCCGGGAACTTGGATTTCAGGTACTTCCCATAAACATGGATGAGGAGGGCCTGAAGGTTTCACAGCTGGAGCAGAGCGGCGCGGATCTCGCCTATGTGACGCCTGCCCGCCAGTATCCAACCGGTGTGGTCCTTCCCATCGGCAGAAGGAGCCGGCTGATCAAATGGGCCAGAGAAAAGAAAGAACGGTATATCATCGAGGATGATTACGACAGTGAGTTCCGATACTATGGAAAACCGATCCCGGCCCTCCAGGGCATCGACGAGAGCGACAAGGTGATCTATATGGGTACTTTTTCTAAGGCGATCGCTCCGGCCATACGGATCGGCTATATGGTGCTGCCCAAAAGCCTTGTGTCTGCATACAGAAAGACCGCGGGTATTTTTTCCTGTGCGGTATCCAGGATCGACCAGAGTGTTCTCACCTCTTTTTTGTCGGAAGGGCATTTTGAACGGCACTTAAACCGGATGAGAAATGTTTATAAAGAAAAGCACGATCTCCTGATTCAAAAGCTGAAGGAAATCGACAGCCGGATCACGGTTTACGGGGCCGGAGCAGGCCTTCATGTGCGCGTTGATTTTCCTATTCAGGATACCAGGCGGTTTGAAAAAGAACTGCTGAAACGGGGAGTCAGGATTTATCCCCTTTCGATGTATTATATAGATGGGGGTCCCGAAAAGGAGCAGTATATTTTAGGCTTTACGAAAATGCAGAAAGAAGATATGATAAAAGGACTTAAGGCCATCCGGGAAGTTTACCGGCTGGTATGATATTTTCTACAAGAAATGAGGTACAAATAATGTCTGAAGAGATAAATGAAACAGAATTAGAAGAAAAAGAAGTGCCTGCAAAAACTGATGAGGAGAAAGACGAGCCTCATGATGTGGAGCACTACTGCTATCTGTGCCGCAGGCCGGAATCGGCTGCCGGAAAGATGATCACACTTCCCAAGGATATACATATCTGCGTAGACTGTATGCAGAGAACGATGGACAGTATGGGAAACGGACAGTTCAGCTTTATCGATGCCACAAACATGGACCTGAACAATATGGATCTGTCCCGTCTGATGGAAAATATGCAGGAACCGCCTGTGCAGGCAGTGAAGAAGAAAGATAAAAAGAAGAAAAAGAAAGAAAAAAAGGAACTGAATTTAAGAGATATTCCGGCACCGCATAAGATCAAGGCTATGCTGGATGAATATGTCATAGGACAGGACTATGCGAAAAAGGTCATGTCTGTGGCGGTCTACAATCACTATAAGCGGGTGGTGACCAACACCATGGAAGAGATCGAGATCGACAAATCCAACATGCTCATGGTCGGGCCTACCGGTTCCGGAAAGACGTATCTGGTAAAGACTCTGGCGAGGCTTCTTCAGGTACCGCTTGCCATCACGGATGCCACTTCTCTGACGGAGGCCGGCTATATCGGAGACGATGTGGAGAGCGTACTCTCTAAGCTTCTACAGGCGGCAGACAATGACGTGGATGAGGCAGAGCACGGTATTATTTTTATCGATGAGATTGATAAGATCGCAAAGAAACAGAACACCAACAGCCGTGACGTCAGCGGAGAGTCCGTGCAGCAGGGGCTGTTAAAACTTTTAGAGGGCGCGGAGGTAGAAGTGCCGGTAGGTGCAACAAGCAAAAATGCTATGGTGCCCATGACGACCATTAATACAAAGAACATTCTGTTCATCTGCGGGGGAGCCTTCCCCGATCTGGATGAAATCATCAAAAAGCGTCTCATGAAGCAGACATCCATCGGCTTCCATGCGGACCTGAAAGATAAATTTGACAAAGACGAGAATATTCTGTCCAGAGTCACTGTGGATGATCTGCGGGAGTACGGAATGATACCGGAATTTTTAGGGAGACTTCCGATGGTATTTACGCTGGAAGGATTGTCAAAAGATATGCTGGTAAGGATCTTAAAAGAGCCGAAAAATGCAATCTTAAAACAGTACCAGAAGCTTCTGGAGCTGGATGAAGTTGAGCTGATATTTGACGAAAGTGCGCTGGAAGCAATCGCGGAAAAAGCGCTGGAAAAGAAGACTGGTGCCCGCGCATTAAGGGCGATCATAGAGAAATTTATGCTGGATATCATGTTTGAGATTCCCAAGGATGACACGATCGGAAGAGTGATCATCAACAGGGATTATATCTTAAATTACGGTACGCCGGTGATCGAACTGCGGGGACAATAACAGAAAAAAAGCCGGATCATATGATCTGGCTTTTTGCCTAATATTTTTGCTGAGGAGATGATATAATAGCTTTATGGAGGATTGTGTATGAATGATTTTAAGTATTTGAAAGAACTGTCCAAGCAGTACCCGAATATTTCGGCGGCTTCTGCGGAAATTATTAATCTGCAGGCGATTTTAAACCTTCCCAAAGGAACAGAGCACTTCGTTTCCGATCTGCATGGGGAGTACGAGAAATTCAGCCACATATTGAGAAACGGTTCCGGGGCGATCAGGGGAAAGATCGACGATCAGTTCGGCAATATTTTAAGTATCAAAGAGAAAAAGAACCTGGCGTCCGTGATCTATTACCCCGAGCAGAAGATGGACCTGATGGAAGAGGAATTGTCCGAAGAAGAGCTGGATTCCTGGTACCGGACTACGCTGATCCGGCTGATTCTCATGGCAAAGTTGGCCGCAAGCAAGTATACGAGATCGAAAGTGAGGAAAGCGATGCCTCCGGTGTTTGCGTACATTATGGAGGAATTGATCACAGAACACGGAATGCTGGACAAGGACGAGTATTTTGACCAGATCATCGAGACGATTTTAAAGACCGGGCAGGTCAGGGAACTGATCGCGGCCCTGGGCCATCTGATCCAGCGGCTGACCATCGACCATCTCCATGTGATCGGGGATATCTATGACCGCGGACCGGGAGCTCACCGGATTATGGACTGTCTCATGGATTATCATTCTCTGGATATCCAGTGGGGAAATCACGACATCCTCTGGATGGGGGCTGCGTCCGGACATGGGGCGTGTATTGCCAATGTGGTGAGGATCAGCGCCAGATACAATAATCTCGACACCCTGGAAAACGGATACGGGATCAATCTCATCCCTCTGGCAAGGTTTGCGCTGGACTGTTACAAGGATGATCCCTGTGAACTGTTTACAATCTCGGGGGATGTCCAGGAAGAGGATGTCAGGGAGCTGGACCTGAATAAAAAGATGCACAAGGCCATTGCCGTCATTCAATTTAAGCTGGAGGGACGCCTGATCAGGAGAAGACCGGATTTCGCCATGGAGGAGCGTCTGCTTCTGGATAAAATCGACTATGAAAAAGGCACTATCTGCATCCGGGGAAAAAAATATCCGTTAAAGGATACTCATTTTCCAACCATCGATCCAAAAGATCCGTACCGGCTGACCAAAGAAGAAGAGTATGTGATGGAACATCTGATCACTTCGTTCAAATACTGTGCTCATCTGCAGGAACATGTGCGGTTTCTTTTTTCTAAAGGCAGCATGTATCTTACATATAACGACATGGTTCTCTACCACGGCTGCGTTCCGCTGAATGCAGACGGAAGTTTCCGTCAGGTGAAGATCAACGGAAAGAAATATGCGGGGAAGGCCCTCTACGATGTGCTGGAACACCACGCCCGCCAGGGATATTTTGAGCAGGAAAATTCGCCGAAGAAAAAATATGGCCAGGATATCATGTGGTACATATGGTCCAATGAAAATTCACCGGTGTATGGGAAAGATAAGATGGCCACCTTCGAGCGCTATTTTGTGGATGATCCGGTCTTGAAAAAGGAGACAAAGGATTATTATTATCAGCTGATCGAGGAGGAGGCAGTCCTCTATCAGATACTGGAGGAATTTGACGCCGACGGCGTGAAAGGACATGTCGTCAACGGCCATATGCCTGTCGCTGTCAAGGACGGAGAAAGTCCGATCAAATGCAAAGGAAAGCTGTTTATCATTGACGGAGGCTTCTCAAAGGCATACCAGAAAAAAACAGGAATTGCAGGTTATACTCTTGTTTCTAATTCTTACGGAATTAAACTGGTTGCCCATGAGCCGTTTAAATCAAGGGATTTTGTCATCCGTGAAGAAACAGACATACATTCAGATACGGTCCTGTCGAAAAAGGTGATCCGCAGGAAACGGGTCGGGGATACGGACAACGGAAAACGAATAAAGGAAAGCATTAAGGATCTGGGCTGTCTCGTGACAGCATACCGAAAAGGAGAAATTTCAGAAAGAATCTAAGGAGAAGACGCTATGGAAAAGACATATTATCAGGCACCTACGGCTGCAGTGCTGGGAGACGTGGAATTGGGAGACGGAGTATCTGTCTGGTTCTCCTCTGTGGTCAGGGGCGACGAAAGCCGTATAAAGATCGGAAACCAGACTAACATTCAGGAAAACTGCACGGTCCATGTGGAGGAAGGACATCCGGTCCTCGTAGGGGAGCGGGTGACGGTAGGACACAACACGATTCTGCACGGGTGTACCATTGGGGATGAGACAATGATCGGCATGGGAAGCATCATCATGAACGGAGCCCAAATAGGCACACATTGTTTTATTGGGGCGGGAAGCCTTGTGACGGAAGGAACCGTAATCCCGGACGGAAGTCTTGCGTTCGGACGTCCCGCAAAGGTGGTCCGTCCGGTGACAGAAGAAGAAATCCGGGATATCAGGGAAAGCAGCAGGTATTATGTGGAAACTGCACAAAATCATCTTACAGAGAAAAATTCATAATTTACACAAAATCATCTTACAGAGAAAAATTCATAATTTAAATAGATGTTTCATACTTATTAAGCAAGATTATTTTTTGGAGAATTTTATGCCGGATGATTGTATTGGGGCGGCAGTCAATGAAAATTACCGCGATTTTATTTCCGGATTCAGGACCAGTCCGAATGAACTTCGGGACTTTTATCATTCAGACTGCATTACTCAGGTGAATTTTCAATATGCGATTGTCTATGTAGATGAGCAGCAGGCGGCTGCTTCCCCTGTCTCCAATTTTTCAGGAAATGCAATTCCCAGGTGCTATGGTCTTATGGATATGCAGGTTCTGGAGGAGACCGGGGCGGCACAGGTGCGGCGGTCGGGGCTTGATCTTACAGGACAGGGAGTTCTGGCGGCAGTCATAGATACAGGGATCGATTATACGAATACTGTGTTCCAGCTTGGAAACCAGACTACAAAGATTCAATATATATGGGATCAGACGATACAGGGAGAAGATCCTCCGATGCCTTATGGATATGGGACGGAATACACAAAAGAGCAGATAGATGAGGCGCTGCAGGCAGAAAATCCCCTGGAGATTGTTCCGAGCCAGGATACATCGGGACATGGAACTTTTCTTGCAGGCATGATCGCGGGAAATGAAGTACAGGAAGAGAATTTTTCAGGGATCGCGCCGGGGTCCGAACTGGTGGTGGTAAAACTGAAACAGGCAAAAAGCTATCTGAAAGAATATTACTGTATTGATCCTTCAAAGGAAGTCTATGCAGAACCGGATATCATGCTGGCGATCCGCTATGTTCTGGAGAAGGCAGATGAACTTAATATGCCGGTTGTGATTTATCTGGGACTTGGGACCAATCTTTCCTCCCACACCGGAACTTCACCGCTGGCCAGGCAGATTTCAGCCCTGGCATACCAGCCGGGAATTGCGATCGTTGTGACCGGGGGAAATGAAGGGCAGGCCAAACATCACTATGCGGGTGCACTCTCGGACGGAGAAGTTGTGGTGGAAATAAAGGTGGGGCCGGGGGAATACGGATTTACGGCGGAACTTTGGGGCTTTCAGCCAAACCAGTTTTTTGTGGACATCGAATCGCCTTCGGGCCAGAGGACCGGTGTAATATCAGGAGGCTATAGGGGCAGAAGGAATATCACATTTCTGCTGGAACAGACGAGTCTCATCGTAGATTATTTTACCATTGACGTATCCACAGGTTCTCCTTTTATCCGTATGAGATTCCGTGCCCCAGCAGAGGGAGTCTGGAAGGTTCATGTGACAGACGAAAATGTGGGGAGCAGGGAGTTTGACATGTGGCTTCCCATCCGGAATTTTATCACCGATGAGACCTATTTCTTAGAATCTACACCATATAATACACTCACTGCACCTGGGAACGCGGCACCGGTCATTACCCCTTCCACTTATAATCAGAGTAATAACAGCTTTTTTATCGAAAGCGGAAGAGGATATCCCAGGACCATGACCATACAGCCGGATTTTGCGGCGCCGGGTGTCAATGTGATCGGAGTCCTTCCCAGGAATCGGTTTGGGATGAAGACGGGCGCCAGTATTTCAGGGTCAGTGGTCGCCGGTCTTGCGGCACTGCTGCTGGAGTGGGGCCAGGTCAAAGAAAATGACTTGATCATGAATACACTGAGACTGAAGAATTATCTGATCCGCGGAGCCAGGAGAGATCCGGACCGAAATTATCCAAACAGGGAATGGGGATTTGGAGCCGTGGATGTTTATCAGGCTTTTTTAAGAATCCGTTAGAGTCGGTACTATAAAAGAAACTCCATGGCTGCAGTCTTATTTCCAGTTTTTTATTATGTTTCGGAAATAATTAATTTATAGTAACAAGCAGAACACATAGGAGTAATAAGATGGAGAGAGATAATATTTATGAAAAGCTGTGCCCTTATGTAGAGAGGGCAAAAGGCAGGGACGAACAGGCCTTCGAGTATCTCTATCACCATACGCATGAGATGATGGGGGTTTTTGTCTCAAATTTTTGTATTATCAGAGTGAAGTTAAAGACATCGTGCAGGCGATCTATCTGGAGGTCTTCTGTTTTCTTCCTTTGCTGAAAGACGATATGGCTTTTTGTGCATGGCTCAGATCAGTGGATTACCACTGTTGTCTCAAAGCTGTCCGGAAACAGAAGGAAACCAGTATCGGCGACGAAAAGGTGGAGCACATTAAAAATCTGCTGGAACAGATGGAACAGCCGTAGGAATTTTTTTGCTGAATCAGAAGCCGCTGCCGTCTGACAGTTTTACATCTGTTAGGACACAGGAGATAAAGCTTCAGGCAGAAAGCTTAAAGGGAATTGAGATTCCCAAGCCAGAACCGGTTCAAAAGAAAATAGAAGAAACAAAAGTACAAAAAGGTAAATAAAAACAGCCGGGGATATACACGCATCCCCGGCTTCACTAATATAGACAGATTTTATTCCCGGTAATCACCGCGGCTGAATTCCAGGTGATAACCGATGCTCTCCATCCTGCGCCCGAGACAGCCTACACATTCGGCAGCCTCATCTCCGGTGCAGATCTTGTTGTCATAAAGAGCATAATCTTTTCTGACATCAATCGGGGAGAGGTTCGGCATGACCACATTGGCGCCGGCCAGGATTCCTTTTTCACGGCCGTTTGGATCGATCGTTCCAAGTGCCGTGGTGGAAGGAAGCAGCAGATGGTGGTTCATCAGGCGCAGGATGCTGATCATGTAAGTAGTGAGGTCCGCTGTGCCGGAAGGCTCATCCTTAAAAGGTGTATCGTGATGAGGAATGAACGGCCCGATCCCTACCATTTTAGGATTCAGCTCTTTGATAAACAGAAGATCTTCGGCCAGGTGGGCAGCTGTCTGTCCGGGGGCGCCTACCATAAATCCGGTACCGACATGGAAGCCGGCTTTTTTTAAGTCCCACAGGCACTGCTTGCGGTGGGCCAGGGACATCACTTCTGGATGAAGCTTTTGATAGTGTTCCTCGGTAGCCGTCTCATGGCGCAGAAGATAGCGGTTGGCCCCTGCCTCATAGAGAGCCTGATAGCTTTCCGGTGAGCGTTCCCCAAGGGACAGGGTGATCGCGCAGTCTGGATAGGCTTTGCGCATGGCGGAGACAATAGAAACCATACGCTCATCATGAAAATAAGGATCTTCTCCTCCCTGAAGGACAAAACTCCGGTATCCAAGCTCATATCCGCTCTCACATGCAGAGAGGATCTGTTCCACGGTCAGACGGTAACGGCTGACATTTGGGTTGGAACGGCGGATGCCGCAGTATAAACAGTCATTTTTGCAGTAGTTGGTAAATTCAATGAGCCCTCTTGGAAAGACTCCGGTGCCGTATATTTTCTGAGCTTCTTTCCGGGCCAGGGATGCAAGATAATCGGCATCCTTCGCTGTCCTGTGTTCGATCAGGTGAATAAAATCTTCTCTCGGCAGAATTTGTTCTTTATATAATCGGTTGATCAACTCAAAATGATTCATGAAGATCAGGTTCCTTTCTTAGCATATTCGTGAAAATATCATACCATAATAGAAATAGAATAGAAAGGATTTCTATGTGGGTCTGTTTGTGATAAAATTTTTATCAGAAACTACAGAAGATACAGAAAGGAAACTGTTATGAACGAAAATGTAACTGTTTTTAGCCATCCGTTAATCAAACATAAAATTTCCCAATTACGGGATGAAACGTGCAAGACTAAGGAATTCAGGGCGCTGGTGGAAGAAATTTCTATGCTCATGGGTTATGAGGTGCTCAGGGATCTGGAAATGGAAGAGATCGAGATCAAGACACCGATGGAGACAACCACTGCACCGATTATTAAAGGCAAGAAGCTTGCGCTGGTCCCGATCCTCAGAGCAGGACTTGGCATGACCGGAGGGATTCTGTCCTTGGTGCCGTCTGCCAAAGTAGGACATGTGGGGATGTACAGAGACGAAGAGACGCTTGAACCCAAAGAATATTACTGCAAACTGCCGGAAGGGATCGACCAGCGTATGATTCTGATCGTAGATCCCATGCTTGCAACCGGAGGATCTGCGGATGCGGCGGTTCAGTTTGTAAAGAAAAAGGGCGGTAAGCAGATAAAGTTTGTTTCTATTATAGCAGCGCCTGAAGGAGTAAAACGCCTGTCAGAGGCACATCCTGACATTCAGATTTACTGTGGGGAGATCGACAGGGGATTAAATGAGAACGGATATATTCTGCCGGGACTCGGCGATGCCGGCGACCGCATTTTCGGAACGAAATAAAGAATGAATGAGATAAATACATTGGGAAACAATGAGAGTAATATTTGAATCTTATATCCGTATGTGCTAAACTACAAAAGTTGACGTTTTTTAAAGGAAAGTGAGTATAAGATGGTAAGAGAAGATATCAGAAATATTGCGATTATTGCCCATGTAGATCATGGAAAGACCACATTGGTGGATGAATTATTAAAACAGAGCGGTACCTTCCGTGAAAATCAGGAAGTGGAAGAAAGAGTCATGGACTCTAACGATATTGAGAGAGAACGCGGTATCACGATTTTGTCAAAGAATACCGGCGTGCGCTATAATGATGTAAAGATCAACATTATTGATACACCGGGACATGCTGACTTCGGCGGAGAAGTAGAGCGTGTGTTAAAGATGGTAAATGGAGTGGTGCTTGTAGTAGACGCCTTTGAAGGCCCTATGCCTCAGACAAAGTTTGTATTGAAAAAAGCGCTGGAACTGGATTTGTCCGTGATCGTCTGTGTCAATAAAGTAGACCGTCCGGAGGCAAGGCCGGATGAAGTTGTGGATGAAGTGCTGGAATTACTGATGGAACTGGACGCAGACGATAAGCAGCTGGACTGTCCGTTTGTCTTCGCGTCCGCAAAGGGCGGATATGCGGTTGCCGATCTTTCCGATGAGAAGAAAGATATGAAGCCGCTGTTTGATACGATCATTGAACATATCGAGGCGCCGGAGGGAGATCCGGAGAAACCGACCCAGGTTCTGATCAGTACGATTGACTACAATGAATATGTGGGAAGGATCGGAGTCGGTAAGGTTGACAACGGTTCTATCAAGGTGAATCAGGAATACATGGTTGTAAACGCCCATGAAGAGGAAAAACAGCAGAAAGTTCGCATCACCAAGTTATATGAATTTGAAGGCCTTAACAAAGTGGATGTGAAAGAAGCCGGGATCGGATCGATTGTAGCCATCTCAGGGATTTCTGATATTCACATCGGAGATACGATTTGTGATCTTGATGAGCCTGAAGCTATCCCATTCCAGAAAATTTCAGAGCCTACCATTGCCATGCAGTTTATGGTCAATGACAGTCCTTTAGCCGGACAGGAAGGCAAGTATGTGACCAGCAGACATTTAAGGGACAGGCTGTTCCGTGAACTGAACACAGATGTCAGCTTAAGAGTAGAAGAAAGTGATACCACAGACAGCTATAAGGTATCCGGCCGCGGAGAACTTCATTTATCCGTACTGATCGAGAACATGCGCCGTGAGGGGTATGAGTTTGCAGTGAGCAAAGCGGAAGTTCTCTATAAAGAAGATGAAAAAGGCAAAAAGCTGGAACCGATGGAAATTGCCGTAGTTGACGTGCCGGAAGAGTTTGCCGGAGCTGTCATCGATAAATTAAGCCAGCGAAAGGGTGAACTTCAGGGTATGAGTTCTGCCAAAGGCGGTTATTCAAGGCTTGAATTCTCTATTCCGTCCAGAGGTTTGATCGGATACAGGGGAGAATTTTTGACAGATACCAAGGGAAACGGCATTTTAAATACAGTATTCGACGGTTATGGACCTTATAAGGGAGACATTCAGTACCGCAAGCAGGGTTCTCTGATCGCTTATGAAACCGGGGAGACGGTAACTTATGGCTTATTTGCGGCCCAGGAGAGAGGAACGCTGTTTGTTGGAGCCGGAGAGAAGGTTTACAGCGGCATGGTGATCGGCCAGAACGGAAAGGCCGAGGATGTTGAAGTAAACGTGTGCAGGACGAAAAAGCTTACCAATACCCGTGCATCAGGCTCTGACGATTCACTGAAGCTTTCACCTCCTAAAATTTTAAGCCTGGAGCAGGCCTTAGAGTTTATTGACACCGATGAACTACTGGAGATCACCCCGGAAAATATCAGGATCCGAAAGAAGATTCTGGATCCTACGATGAGAAAAAGACAGGCGTATAAGAAACAATAATGTCAAAACCTTCCGAATATTTTGTCGAAGGATTTTTCTTCTAATTGATGCCAATTTAGAATACTCTGTATAGTACACGAATTGATACAAGAAGGGAGAAAAAGTATGACAGAAAAAGGAATCAATAATAATCAAGTGGAGGTAGCGGGCGAGATTATATCCACCTTTGAATACAGCCATGAGATTTTTGGCGAAGGTTTTTATATGGTCAAACTTTTAGTAAACAGGTTAAGCGAAGCGACTGATGAAATACCATTGATGATTTCCGAACGTTTAGTGGACGTAACAAAGGACTGCCGGGGCAAATATCTCAGGGCTTTCGGTCAGTTCCGGTCGTATAACAAACATGAAGAAAACCATAACCATTTGATTTTATCCGTCTTCGTAAGGGATTTGGAATTCCTCGATTCCATGGAAGACGTGAAGCCGAACCAGATCCAGCTGGACGGGTTTATATGTAAGCAGCCGGTTTACCGGATGACACCCCTCGGAAGAGAAATCTGTGACATCCTGCTGGCTGTGAACCGTTCTTACGGGAAATCCGATTATATCCCTTGTATCTGCTGGGGAAGGAATGCCAGATTTGCGGGGAGTTTAGAAATCGGCGCCAGGATTGAACTTGTGGGAAGGATTCAGAGCCGTGAGTACCAGAAGCGGATCAGTGAATTTGAAGTCGTAAAGAGGACTGCATATGAAGTTTCTGTGAACAAACTGGAAATGAAGGTCCCGGAAGAAGAGTAAAACTCCCTGTTTTACAGGACATGACAGGGAAATCAGCGCGATAGATAAAGTATGGATTTTTTGCCGGAATGGTGATATAATAAAGCGATATTACTAAAGGAAGATTCTTTGAGGTGAAAAGATGAAAGGACGAGTGGAAGTTTACTGCGGCCAGGGCAAAGGGAAGACATCGTCGGCCTTAGGCCACTGCATCAAAGCAGCAGGACAGGGGAAGCAAGTCATTATTGTTCAATTCCTGAAAGGAAAAGACACGGAGGAGATCAGCTTTATAAGACGCCTGGAACCAGAGATTCAGCTGTTCAGTTTTGAGAAGTATGAACAGCACTATATGGATCTGACACCTGAACAGAAGAAAGAGCAGGAGCATTTCATCGGCAACGGCCTCTGTTATACGAAGAAGGTCATTGACACCAGACAGTGCGATGTTTTAGTGCTTGATGAGGTACTCGGACTTTTAGATCTTGGACTTCTTTCTGAGGAGGAACTGGTGGCCCTGGTCTCCGGAAGGGACGAGGAACTGGAAGTCATCATGACAGGAAGAAGACTGCCTGATTCTTTGAAGGACTGGGTGGATGACATCTACTGCATTAACACAATTAAAGAATCATAAGATTACATAAGAGATTAGGAGGAATGTATATGGCTATATTTACCGGAGCCGGCGTTGCATTGATCACGCCGATGAAAGAAGACTTATCAGTAGACTATGACCAGCTTGAGAGGGTCATTGACGATCAGATTAATCACGGCACCGACAGCATCATCATCTGCGGGACCACAGGGGAAGCTTCTACGATGTCTCACAAGGAGCAGATCGAGGTCGTTGCCGCATGTGTTTCCTGTGTCAACAAACGGGTTCCGGTCATTGCCGGGGCAGGTGCTAATTGCACAGACGAAGCCCTTTATCTCGCCAGGGAGTCGGAGAGAGTCGGAAGCGACGGGCTTTTAGTTGTAACTCCATACTATAACAAAGCCACACAGGCAGGATTGGTCGAGTATTACACGAGCATAGGTAATTCTGTAAACATTCCTATCATTATGTATAATATCCCGGGAAGGACCGGAGTGAACATTCAGCCTGAGACGACGGCAAAGATCTTCAAATCAGTGGAGAACATTGTAGGTATGAAGGAAGCCAGCGGCAATCTTTCACAGGTTGCGGATGCCCTCTATCTGACAGACGGAGAACTTGACATGTATTCCGGAAATGACGACCAGATCCTTCCGGTCTTATCTCTCGGAGGCAAAGGTGTGATCTCTGTTTTGTCCAACATCGCACCGCAGGAGACCCATGATATGGTCATGAAGTTCTTAAACGGAGACGTAAAGGGCAGTCAGGAACTTCAGATGAAGTATATGGACGTGATCCATAAACTGTTCTGTGAAGTAAACCCAATCCCTGTAAAAAGAGCTATGGCAGAGCTGGGATTCGGAGCCAACGCAGTGAGAAGGCCTCTTACAGAGATGGAAGAAGATCACGCACAGGAACTCATCGAATCTATGAAAAATGTAGGAATTCTTTAAGGAGCGGCACAAATGATAAAAGTAATGATGCACGGCTGCAACGGTGCTATGGGACAGGTGATCAGCGGGATCATCGAAGAATCCGAAAGTGCGGTCATGGCGGCGGGAATAGACTTTAAAGACGACGGACACAATCCGTATCCGGTATTTAAAAATCTGGAAGACTGCAATGTGGATGTCGATGTAATCATTGATTTTTCCTCCTCCAAAGCCACGGACCGGCTGTTAAGCTATGTGGCTGAAAAGCAGATACCGCTTGTCTTATGTACGACGGGTCTGAGTGAAGAACAGTTAAAAAAAGTCGAGGAGACAAGCAAAAAGACCGCAATTTTAAGGTCTGCCAACATGTCTCTTGGGGTTAATGTTTTATTAAAGCTTGTGAATACGGCAGCAAAGGTGCTGGCAGATGCGGATTTTGATATTGATATCGTAGAGAAGCACCATAAACTGAAAGTAGACGCACCGTCAGGAACTGCCCTTGCGCTGGCAGACGCAGTCAATGAAGCGCTTCACAACGAGTACGAGTATGTTTATGACCGGAGTCAGAGAAGGATCAGGCGTCCGAAAAAAGAGATCGGCATTTCGGCGGTCCGCGGAGGGACCATAGTCGGACAGCACGATGTGATCTTTGCCGGACAGGATGAAGTCATTGAATTTCATCACACGGCCTACTCCAAAGCAATCTTTGGAAAAGGGGCAGTCAGCGCGGCTATCTACCTTGCGGGCAAACCGGCCGGTATGTATGATATGAGCGACGTGATCGGTTAAATATTGTTTGAAACCAAAGGCGGTACGGCTGATGATGCGTACTGCCTTTTTGTGAACATACGAAAGAAAGAGTGGGATTTATGTTATCAAAAAAAGTATTAGAGTTATCGAAGCAGCACTCCGTGATCCGGGATATTTTTGAATTCGGCATGGAGAGGGCCAAAGAAGTGGGGGCTGAAAATGTATTTGACTTCAGTATAGGAAACCCATCGGTTCCTGCCCCGAAGGAAGTGGATGAGACGGCTATGAAGTACATAGAGAACGGCGATCCGGTGGCAGTCCATGGATATACAAGCAATGCGGGCATATTTGAGGTAAGGGATGCAGTGGCAAAGTCATTGAACAAAAGGTTTGACACGGCTTACAGCGCGGATAATATTTTCATGACGATTGGCGCTGCGGCGGCTGTGGGCATTTGTTTTAAAAGTCTGGTGGACGGGCCGGAGGATGAGATTATCACCTTTGCGCCTTATTTCCCTGAATATCAGGTATATGCCGAGGGAGCCGGATGTAAGCTCACCGTGATTCCGGCTGAGACTGAGACATTCCAGATTGATTTTGAAAGGCTTAAGTCTGCCATCAATGTACACACGAAGGCTGTGCTGATCAATTCTCCGAACAATCCTTCCGGAGCCGTTTATTCCAGGGAGACGATTCAGAGGCTTGCGGAGCTTCTCACAGAGAAGCAGAAAGAGACAGGCCACAGCATTTATATCATATCCGACGAACCATACAGGGAGATCGTCTATGACGGAATAGAACTTCCCCACGTTCCGAAATATTATGATAACACATTAGTCTGTTATTCTTTCAGCAAATCTCTTTCTATTCCCGGAGAGAGGATCGGCTATATCATCGCACCGTGTAAGGCGGAAGATTATGCGGATCTTCTGCCCGTGTTTATCGCTTCAGGAAGGCTGCTTTCTTATGTGAGTGTGCCTGCTTTATATCAGAAGGTAGTCGGCGACTGTGCTGATCTCACGGCAGACCTGTCCGTATATCAGGCAAACAAAGACTTATTTTATAATGCCTTGACGGATATGGGCTACGAGTGTGTGGAGCCGGGAGGGGCATTTTACCTGTTCCCCAAGGCTTTGGAACCGGACGCCAACGCATTTTGTGAGCGGGCAAAGAAGTATGACCTGCTGATGGTTCCGGGGGACAGCTTTGGATGTCCGGGTTATGTGCGGATTTCCTACTGTGTACCTACGGAAAGGATTGAGAAGGCGCTGCCCCTGTTTCAGAAACTGATCGATGAATACAAGGAGAATTAAAATGAAATCTTGGAGAGATAATATAAGAAATGTAGTCCCGTATACCCCGGGAGAACAGCCGAAAGAGGACGGTGTGATCAAGCTGAATACCAATGAGAATCCATATCCTCCTTCTCCGAAAGTTTTAGAAGCGATAAACCATATTAAACATCTGAGAAAATATCCGGACCCGGCAGCGGCGGATCTCACAGAAGCGATCAGTTCCTACTACGGTCTGAATCGGGACGAAGTCTTCGTCGGAGTCGGCTCAGATGACGTTTTAGCCATCGCTTTTCTGACGTTTTTTAATTCCGGAAAGCCGGTGTTTTTCCCGGACATTACCTATTCTTTTTATGATGTCTGGGCCAGTCTGTTTCAGATCCCGTATGAGACCAAAGCATTGGATGAAGAGTTCGGCATACATGCCGGAGATTATTACGGAGAAAACGGGGGAGTGATCTTTCCGAATCCCAATGCGCCGACAGGGGCTCTTTTAGAATTGGAGACAGTCAGGGATATTTTAGATCATAACAGAGATGTTCTTGTGATCGTGGACGAGGCTTACATCGACTTTGGGGGTGAGAGCGCGAGAAGCCTTATCCCTGAATATGATAATCTGCTGGTCGTACAGACATACTCTAAATCCCGCTCTCTTGCCGGGCTCAGGATAGGATATGCCATGGGAAATAAAGAGCTGATCAAGGCTATGAACGATGTGAAGTATTCCTTTAATTCTTACACGATGAACGAGCCGGCCATTGTTATGGGGAAGGCGGCGATCGAGGATGAAAAATATTTCCAAAAGACAAGAGAAAAGATTATAAATACCAGAGAATGGTTTCAGGAGGAACTTAGAAATCTGGGATTTGCATTTGCGGATTCCAAGGCAAATTTTGTCTTTGCATCACACGAATCTATTCCGGCCAAAGAATTATTCGAAGCAGCAAAGAGAGAAAAAATATATGTCCGATATTTTGACAAGCCCAGAATTGATAATTATTTAAGAATTACGATCGGCACAGATGATGAGATGCAGACTCTGGTGAAGTTTTTGAAAAAACAAATAAGGCCATAGGATAAAGCAGGCAGGTCACGGAAAATTTCCCGGTACTGCTTGCTTTTTTAAAAACTTTGAGTTAAGATAATAATGTAATTATTTCTAAAATATGGAATATACGAGGAGGGGTATGACGTAGACTTCCGTTTCAGCAAGGAAGGAGACGGTTATGTTGACCAGACCAGAGTTTTTAACTTATGTAGAAGAACACATACTGGAGTATGTGAAGGACCCGGAGGAAAAGCAGGCCTCCATCCGGCAGGTGACAAAGAACAATAACATCAGTTTAAACGGCCTCTGTATCGGAAAAGGAGAAGAAGTCTGCCAGCCTATCATTTATTTAGATTCCTATTATGAGGACTACCGGGAGGGAGCAGACCTGGGAGAGATCCTATGCAGGATAGGTGCGGTCTATGAGGACAGCAGGGCAGACAGTCCGATCGATGCTTCCCTTTACAGGGATTACAGCCACATGAGGGATCTGCTATTTTTCCGTCTTGTAAATTATGAGAAGAACAAAGAACAGTTAAAGGACTGTCCCTGTGAGAGAATCGAGGATCTGGCCGTGACTTACCGGTGGTTTGCCCACCATGACAAGAATGGGATGGCCAGTGCTCTGATCCGCAATCAGGATCTTGACTTATGGGGCATCACAAAGGATCAGCTCATGAAAGATGCAAAAGCAAATACAAAGAGAGTTTTTCCGCCCCTGCTCCGGCCTATGGAGGAGTTATTTCCTCAGATGGATGCGGCAGGAGAGCTGTTTGTCCTGACCAATGAAGAGGGACTCAATGGTGCGGGAACTGTCCTCTATGAAGGAATTCTCGACAGTTTTTCCGATCAGATTAAAGGTGGATTTTATATTCTTCCCAGCAGTATCCATGAGGTTCTGCTTGTGCCTGAAAAGGAAGGAAGTGATCCTGCGGCCCTCTCGGAACTGGTGAAAGAAGTAAACCGTACCGTGGTGGATGACGGTGAGATATTGTCTGACCGGATTTACTATTATGAAAAAGGGCAGAATGTATTTATGTCGAAAGTGTGAATTTTACATCCGGAGGGACTGTGACCTTGTCATCCGGAGAACGTTACTTTATAATGTAAATAATTAAAAAGCTGGGGTGATGAAAGATGAGACGTTGGGAAATATATCTGGAAATATTCATGGAACTTATAGTGATCGCGGGAGGGGCCTTTCTTCTGATCTTTGTCCTGCCTAAGTGCATCGGATTCTTATGGCCCTTTGTGGCTGCTTGGATTGTGGCGATGCTGGCCCATCCGGTGATTGCGTTTTTGGAAGACAAGATCAGTCTTCCGAAGAGATTCGGCTCGGCACTGATCATTATTGCGGTGATTGCAGGCCTGATCGCACTGATCTCATTTATTGTCAGCCAGCTGGCCGCCCAGATCGTGGGATTTGCGGCCAATCTTCCGGATCTGAGGGAGACGGTCCAGACACAGCTGATGAATCTGAAAGAACAGGCAGTGCACCTTCTGGATTCTCTGCCATATGGAATGGGAGTAAAGTTTGATACGATGCTCGGTTCCACGGACAAGGTGCTGGACAAGGCAGTGAGTGCCATCGGGAATTACGGCATGGAACATTCCGGCAATGTGGCCAAAGGCATGACCAGCGGATTTATCGGAACGGTGGTTATGTTCTTTGCCTCATATTTGTTTATCGTGGATAAGGATAAGATTGTGCAGGGATATGAAAAGCACGTTCCAAAGATGGTCCGTCATAAGATCGGTATCTTTTACCACAATACACTCGGAGTTTTGGCAAGCTACTGCTGGGCACAGGTAAAGATCATGGTCATTATAGTTGCGATTCTCTGGATCGGCTTTATCCTTGCGGGGATCAGCTATGCATTTTTCCTGGCCGTTGTGATCGCGATTCTTGATGTGCTGCCGATTCTTGGGACCGGGACGGCGATCATCCCTTGGGCACTCTACAAGATCCTCACAGGAGATATTAAGACCGCCATTATACTGCTGATCATCTATGTGATCTGTCTTGTGACCAAACAGGTGCTTCAGCCTAAGATGATGGGAGACAGTATGGGGATTTCACCCCTTGCCACTTTGTTTTTGATTTATATCGGTTTAAAGCTCTCGGGCATTGGAGGCATGCTTCTTGCTTTAATTCTGGGCATCTTTGTGTATAATCTATATAAGCTGGGGATCTTTGACCGGAAGATTGCATTCTTCCAGCGAAGGATCGAGATGCTGACGATCAACAGTGAGAAGGAAGAAGAACAGATAAAAGAAGAACTTGACAGAAGAGAAAGAGAGGGAAAAGAATCATGAGTTACGCAGATACTCTGTTCATCAACATGTGCAGAGATATTTTAGAAAATGGAACCAGCACAGAGGGAGAAAAGGTCAGGCCCAAATGGCCGGACGGCACACCGGCTTATACGATCAAGCAGTTTGGCGTTGTGAACCGTTATGACCTGTCAAAGGAGTTTCCGGCGCTGACACTGAGGAAGACATTTGTCAAGTCTGCTGTAGACGAACTGCTCTGGATCTGGCAGAGGAAGTCAAACAATATCCATGATTTAAAGAGTCATGTGTGGGATGAATGGGCAGACGAAGACGGATCCATCGGTAAGGCATACGGCTATCAGATGAGGGTAAAGCATCAGTATGCGGAAGGCATGATGGATCAGGTAGACAGGGTGATCTACGACTTAAAGAACAATCCATACAGCCGCAGGATCATGACGAATATTTACGTTCATCAGGACCTGCATGAGATGAACCTTTATCCGTGTGCTTACAGCATGACATTTAACGTGACCAAGAAACCGGGCCATGAAAAGCTTGTCCTGAACGGCATCCTAAATCAAAGATCTCAGGACATTCTGGCGGCGAATAACTGGAATGTAGTCCAGTACTCGGTTCTGCTTTATATGCTGGCACAGGTGTGCGGCATGGAGCCGGGAGAGTTTGTCCATGTGATCGCTGACGCACACATCTACGACCGGCACATTCCGATCATAGAGGAACTGATTAAGCGCCCGGTTTATGATGCACCGAAGTTTTCCATGAATCCCGATGTGAAAGACTTTTATGAGTTTACTCTGGATGACTTTAAGATAGAAGATTACAAAGCAGGGGAGCAGATTAAGGATATCCCCATTGCCATATAGGAGAGAAATATGAATTTGATTGTGAATGCGGACAAAAACTGGGGGATCGGCAGGGAAAACCAGCTTTTAGTTCATATCCCAAATGACATGAAGATGTTCCGGCAGACGACGACAGGAAAAGTCGTAGTGATGGGAAGAAAGACATTGGAGAGTTTTCCAAACGGCATGCCTCTTCCAAAGAGGACGAACATCGTCCTGACGACAGATCAGGATTACGACGGCCGGGGAGCCATTGTGGTCCACAGCCGGGAAGAATTGTTTGAAGAACTTAAACAATATGCGGATGAAGATATCTTTATCATCGGGGGCGAGAGTATATACCGGATGATGCTTCCTTACTGTGATACGGCCTATGTTACCAGACTCGACTATGCATATGATGCAGACACCTATTTTCCGGATCTTGACGCACGAAAAGAGTGGGAGATTGTAAAAGAAAGTGAAGAACAGACTTATTTTGACCTTGAATATGTATTTTTGAAGTATCAAAGACGGAATGACGATTGACAGAAGATTCAAAAAGTTTCATAATAAAACTTAATGAAAAACTACATATAACAGGAAGGAAGAGATAACATGTTAGATATCAAAGTTGAAAAGACACAGTGTCCGAAAGAAAAACCGGGAAAAGATGATCCGCTTCTGTTTGGGACCATTTTTACAGATCACATGTTTGTGATGGACTATGATGAGGAAAAGGGATGGTATGATCCGCGCATCGTTCCCTATGCTGATCTCACATTGTCTCCGGCTGCAACGATCTTTCATTACGGACAGGGTGTTTTTGAAGGGCTGAAGGCATATAATTCAGAAAACGGAAACGTGAATTTATTCCGCCCGGACATGAACGCAAAGAGATCTAACCGTTCATCTGACAGGCTGTGTATTCCGAAAATCCCGGAAGAAGACTACATCCAGGCGATTGAGCAGTTAGTTGCGCTGGACAAGGACTGGATTCCGAGTGAACCGGACCATTCTTTATACATCCGTCCGTTTATTATCGGTACAGATCCGTTTTTGGGCCTGAAGACTTCCAGATACTATCAGTTCATTATCATTCTGTCACCGGTAGGACCTTACTATCCGGAAGGATTGGACCCTGTCAGCATCTGGATCGAAGATGACTACGTAAGAGCTGTACGCGGAGGAATCGGAGAAGCCAAGACCGGGGGCAATTATGCGGCCAGCATTTTATCCCAGGTGAAAGCACATGATGAAGGATATTCCCAGGTACTTTGGCTGGACGGAGTGGAAAGAAAATATATAGAAGAAGTAGGAGCTATGAATATCTTCTTCAAGATCGGCGGCAAGGTAGTGACTCCGAAACTAAACGGAAGTATTCTGCCGGGTATTACCAGAGACTCAGTGATACAGCTCTGCAAAGAGTGGGGATATGAGGTAGAAGAAAAGCGGATTTCCATAGATGAGATCTATGAAGCCCACAAAGCAGGAATTTTGGAAGAAGTTTGGGGAACCGGAACCGCGGCCGTCATCTCACCGGTTGGCAAACTGCGCTGGGGAGATGAGATCATGCAGGTAAAAGACGGAGGAATCGGCGAATTAAGCCACAAACTCTATGACACTGTGAGCGGAATCCAGCTGGGCAAAATCGAAGATACCCATGGATGGATTGTGGAAATCAAATAAATGTTACGTCTGGAAGAGGAGCCTCTCTTCCAGTCTTTTTTTAATTGAAATATTGTATTCTTGAAATGACTTTGGTATAATATTAAAACGTGACTAAAAGTCATAAACTCAAATTCATATATTATGAGGAAATGAAAGGAGATTGGACAATGGAAATGTACATTGCGATTGCAGCCGGAATCTTATCTCTGGTTGTTGCATTTGCACTGATGACGAAAGTAAAAGGTGCGGATGAAGGAAATGACCAGATGAAAGAAATCGCCGGAGCGATCAACGAAGGAGCCCATGCATTTCTAAGGGCAGAATACAAGCTGCTTGTAGTATTTTGTATTGTAGTATTTGTATTGATCGGCCTTGGAATTCAGAGCTGGGTATCAGCAGTATGCTTTTTAGTGGGAGCATGTTTTTCTGCTCTTGCAGGATTTATCGGGATGCATACAGCAACAAAAGCAAACGTAAGGACTGCAGAGGCAGCAAGATCAGGCGGGATGAGCAAAGCTTTATCCATCGCGTTTTCCGGCGGTGCCGTTATGGGACTTACTGTGGTAGGTCTTGGACTGTTCGGTGTTACTATGGTTTACAAGGTGACTGGAGATGTCAGCGTACTGACAGGATTCAGTTTGGGAGCATCCTCTGTGGCATTGTTCGGCCGTGTAGGCGGTGGTATTTATACAAAAGCCGCTGACGTCGGAGCTGACCTTGTAGGTAAAGTAGAAGCAGGTATCCCGGAAGATGATCCGAGAAACCCGGCAGTTATCGCCGACAACGTGGGTGACAACGTAGGTGACGTAGCAGGAATGGGTGCCGACTTATATGAATCCTATGTCGGATCTATCGTATCTGCCATTACCATCGGTGTTGTAGCGTTCAGCGTAAAAGGGGCTGTGTACCCGCTGGTACTTGCAGCGATCGGAATTGCGGCATCTATTCTCGGTGTTATTTTTGTAGTAAATACGAAGAGCCAGAATCCGCACAGGGCACTGGACGGAGGTACATACTTCTCAAGTGTCATCGTTTTGATTGCGGCATTCTTCTTAAGCCGTCAGTTCTTCGGAAACCTGGATACTTTCTGGGCAATCCTTGGCGGTGTCCTGGTTGGTAATATTATCGGTAAATTAACTGAGTTCTACACATCCAGTGACTACGGCGCAGTTAAGAAGATCGCTGATCAGTCTGAGACAGGATCTGCGACAACGATTATTTCAGGACTTGCAGTGGGAATGGAATCCACAGCATTCCCGATTATCTTCATCAGTATCGCGGTTATCGTTGCATATCAGTTTGCAGGTTTATATGGAATCGCTCTCGCGGCGGTAGGTATGCTTTCCACAACAGGTATTACCGTAGCAGTTGATGCTTACGGACCGATTGCGGATAATGCCGGCGGTATCGCAGAGATGGCTGAGTTAGACGAATCTGTGCGTAAGATCACAGATAAACTTGATGCAGTAGGTAATACAACAGCGGCTATGGGTAAAGGATTCGCCATCGGTTCAGCAGCATTAACCGCATTGGCTCTGTTCTCTGCTTATTCACAGGCTGTTGACCTGGCAACAATCAACTGTCTGGATCCGAAAGTAATCGTAGGTGTGTTGATCGGAGGAATGCTTCCGTTCTTGTTCTCAGCGTTCACCATGCAGTCTGTTGGTAAGACAGCAAACGAAATGATCGTGGAAGTACGCCGTCAGTTCAAAGAGATTCCGGGAATCCTCGAAGGAAAAGGAAAACCGGACTATAAGAACTGTGTTGAGATTTCTACATCAGCAGCATTAAAAGAAATGCTTCTTCCGGGTGTTATGGCAATCATTGCCCCGTTGATCATCGGTGTTCTCTTAGGAGTGGAAGCTCTCGGAGGATTATTAGTAGGATCTTTGGCATCTGGAGTTATGATGGCGATCTTCATGGCAAATGCCGGAGGAGCCTGGGATAATGCGAAGAAGTATATTGAAGAAGGACATCACGGAGGAAAAGGCAGCGATGCCCATAAAGCAGCTGTTGTCGGTGACACTGTAGGTGATCCTTTCAAAGATACATCAGGACCGTCAATCAACATTTTGATCAAGTTAATGACGATCGTAGCTTTAGTATTCGCACCGTTATTCTTAAGTATCGGCGGAATTTTATAAGAAATGAATTAAAATCCATGGAATCGAAAGGTTCCATGGATTTTTTTGTCCTAATACAGGTTTCGTTGGAATTCAGTTTTCTGCGGCCGCTGCACTGCAGGTATGAGAATCAGATGATTTTTTCATCATGAGAACAGCGATGAAGGTTACTGTACATTCTGCTGCGATAATTCCGGTCCAGAGGGCCTGCCTGCCAAAGACTGCAGGCATGAGAAAGATAAATGCGACATTTATGATGAAACTTCTCAGTGAGGCTATCGTCAGGGCTTTGAATGTCCTTTTGGACGCCAGATGGTAAGTAGTAAAGATCATATTGACTGCCGCAAACAAAAAGGAGACTCCGTAGACAGATAAACTCTCACCGGCAAGCTTTACCAGCGCCGGTTCCCGGTTAAAGATGTGAATGACCGGTTCTCCAAACAAGAGCAGTACGGCATACAGGAGGAAAGCAAGAAGAAAGTTTACGGCGATACCTTTTTTGAGGAAGCAGCGTTCCAGTTCTTTCTTTCCCTCTCCGGCGGAACGGCTGATCAACGGCTGTATCCCGTCAGAAACGCCGATAAATACGGAGAAGACCAGTGTTAAAAGATAACATACTACGGAAAAAGCAGATACCCCGATGTTTCCAAGATAACGTATGACGATCAGATTATAGCAGAAGATGGTGACCGGCTGGCTCATCTGAGTGATCAGTTCCGGTATCCCCCGTCTCAGGATCTCTGAAGTGTAATATTTTTCTATAGGAAGAAGCTTTAGCTTCAGCCTTCCTTTCCCATGAATAAAATGAGGAAGCATAATCATACAGGAAATTACCTGCCCAAGACCGGAAGCGACGGCCGCTCCGTGGATTCCCATTTGAAAGACAAAGATAAACAGCCAGTCGAGAAAGACATTGCTCAAAGCTCCGGCCGCCATACCGGCCAGTCCCAGTTTCGGGTTTCCGTCATTCCGCACAAACGCTGCTAGTACCATAGCCATGCAGAAGAAGATTCCGAATAAAATATAGTACCGGAGATAATCAGATGTAAGAGATAGAAGATCTCCGCGTGCCCCTAAGAGCCTGGCAATCTGGTCTGAAAACAAAAAGCTGAACACTGTCATAAAAGCTGAAAATATCAACACCAGATAAATGCTGTTCATAAATGAGCGCAGAGCTTTTTGTTCATTTCCCTGACCAATGAAGATGGATGTAATGGTTGATCCTCCCATAGCGATCATCATGGCAACTGCAGTCAAAATACATATAAAGGGAACTGCTAAATTAATGGCGCCAAGACCGTTTGAACCGACCCCGCGGCCTACAAAGATACCATCAACCACAAAATACAATCCGGTTACCATAGATGCACAGACTGACGGTATCACAAACTGATAAAATTTATGTTTGTTCATTATAAAATAACCTCCAAATTTTTGTTATAATAAAAGTATAAAGTATCCCATCATGGGAGAGTCAAGGAGGAATTAAATGAAAGAATATTTGACAATCGGGGAAGTCTCCAAGATGAAAGGAGTCGGCATTAAATCTCTAAGATATTATGACCGCCTCGGTATACTAAAGCCTGCATATATAAATCCCGATACCGGTTACCGATATTATTCAATTGAGCAGATGCTCATGCTTGACATGATCCTGCTGTGCCTTGGGCTGGACATTCCATTGAAACAGATGCAGGAGTATATGGATAATGAGGGTCATTTAGATATGAAAGGACTGCTGAAAGACGGAAGGAAAAAAGCAGAGGAAAAAGCCAAAAGGATACAGGACACACTGTTCCAGATAGACGGGCTGGAACGGCGGATCAGGGGAGCCGAGGAAATACGGAATAAGGGCAGTGACAGTTACAGCAAATATATTGGGGAGAGAATGGTCATCGCGCTGCCTTGGAATCACCCGTCCACGGATGATAAAGCGTATATGAGTGAAGTGACAAAATTATATTCGCTGTCCCAAAAGTTGGAGCTGACGGTTTTTTATCAGCAGGGTATCATACATCATAGAAAAGGGGGAGAAGCCAAATCTTATATCTTCCTGGAGATACAGCAGACAGATGTAAAAGATCCCGGGATTTTCAGTCTGCCGGAGGGAACTTATGAGTGCAGCGTATCTGAGGACACCAGAATCGATGAAGAGGCAGAGACAAAAAACCAGCCAGAAGATCTATTAATAGTAGAAACAGACTTTTATTTCGGAAAACAGCCAAAAGACAGATACTTCTTAGAACTGCAGATATATAAAGGAAAAGACGGTGGGAAATAAAAACCCACCGCCTTTATGAATGGACGTTATTTTTGCCGGATAAGTGTCCTTTGAACAAGAGGAGCCAGCCAGCGATTGTTTTTTATCACTATTGGAGGAACGCATTTTAAAGCGTGACGGAAATAGTGAGAAAAACTCAAGGGTTAAGTTCCGCAATCCGGCTTACAGCCACATAAATCTCGCTGATTTTATACCAGGTCGGATAATCTACGACTCCGGTCTGCCCAAGGCCGAATACATTTTGGAATACTCTTACCGCATCGGCCGTCTGCTGTCCGTATGTGCCGTCCACCGGTATCGTAGGGATAGAAGGATAGTCCTTCGCAATCCGGTTTAATTGTTCCTGCATCTGACGGACTTTATCACCGGTGGAGCCTATGGTCAGATCATAACCCGGCCAGGAGGAAGGAATGCCTGAAATCTGCTCCGCGGTATTGATATACATACTTTCTCCATAGTAATATCTGAGGATTTCGATAGGAGTATATCCCTGATCTCCCAGATATTTAGATCCCCACTGTGTCATCCACTCCGGACAGCTTACCCGTTTGCCGTCACAGTATTGTGTCAGGATCGGCTGGCGTACGTTCGGCCGGGACAGATAGCTGGCAAAGATTTCATCTACAATCGTATTGATGGAATCATATGTTGTCTTTCCATTGATCCACTTATGATCATATGCAGTGGAGGAAGTAATCGTAAAGTCGTGTCCTTTGTTTCTGTACCACTCAGTGTAAACTCTGTTGAGAGTAAAGGACATGATTGCCAAAATGTTGGCCTCCAGGGTCGAACGAGGCCATGTTGAGTAAACTTCACAGGCAGCCACATTCTTAATGTAGTCTTTATAGCGCACATAATAGTTTTGGGCAGTCTGGTCAGTAATAGCTCCGTCGTGGACAATGACGAATTCGGGAATCACTACCCGGCTAAGTACGATCTCACCGGATTCATTGACTGGCTTGATCTCATCTTCTGCAATTTTAGGAGGATAATCCCCCCAGAGAGTATGAGGGCCTATGACTATATTATCGAGTGTTGTAGATGCAGTTTCCAGGGGAACCATGGAAACATTTTGGAGACCATTTGTATCTGCCAGAATCTGAGCTCCCGAGATCGTTACCGGCTCATAGTCGGGCGCCGTCACATGCAGATTATATTCTGAGTATGGCTGATTTTCACTCGGGGAAAGGCTGTATTCCACCGGCGGAGCATCAAGTGCTACCTCTTCGGTCTGTCCGTTCTGATCAGTGGTTACTTCCTCGAGAACCTGATCGGATTCTCCGGTATAGGAGATAGATATAGTAGCATTCCGCACCGGAACATATCCAATGGTAGAGTTTACTTGAATTTTTAAGTTTCCTTTGTCTGCCATTTAAAAAATCCTTTTTCTTTTACTATATGCCGGTGTGATAAAAATATAACCAGAGTCACTTCTGATGTGTGTTTCCTAGATTTAAGAAATATGATAACATTAGAAAAGAATAGGAAGCAAAAAGAGAAAGAGGTAATCATGGATAATCAGGAAGAAAAACAAAAGCACAAGAGACGTATTCGGTACAGCGGGACCCATCCCAGAAATTATAAAGAAAAGTATAAGGAACTTCATCCGGACCAATATCCGGATACGGTTGCAAAAGTCATTCAAAAAGGCAGTACGCCTGCCGGCATGCATATTTCTATCTGCGTAAAAGAAATCCTTGAGTTCCTTCAGATTAAACCGGGACAGACCGGTCTGGATGCGACTCTGGGATATGGAGGTCATACGCAGGAGATGTTGAAATGTCTTGACTCAAAAGGACATTTGTATGCTCTGGATGTGGATGCCATAGAACTTGAGAAAACAAGAAAACGTCTTGAAAAGCTCGGATATGGGCCGGAAATTTTAACGATCCGGCAGATGAATTTTGCGGATATCGACAAAATAGCGGAAGAAGCAGGACCGTTTGACTTTGTTCTGGCAGATTTAGGGGTCTCATCCATGCAGATTGACAATCCGGACAGAGGGTTTTCTTATAAGACAGAGGGGCCGCTGGATCTGCGCCTAAACCCCGAAAAAGGAGTCTCTGCCGCGGAAAGGCTCAGAACCATCACAAGACAGGAGTTACAGGGGATGCTGATGGAAAATTCTGATGAGCCTCATGCTGACGTGATCGCCCGTGCCGTTGTCTCTAAGATAAAAAAGGGAACAGCCATCGATACGACTACAAAACTCCGGGAAGTGATCGAAGAGGCTCTGGAATTTCTGCCGGAGCATGAGAAGAAGGAAGCCGTGAAGAAAACGTGCCAGAGAACATTCCAGGCTTTGCGCATTGACGTAAACAGTGAGTTTGAAGTCCTGTATGAATTTTTAGAAAAACTGCCCAATGTGCTGGCAAAAGGCGGCCGGGCAGCCATCCTGACCTTTCACTCCGGGGAAGACAGGCTGGTAAAAAAATCGTTTAAACGTCTGCTTCGGGAGGGTGTCTATCAGGAGATATCAACCGATGTGATCCGTCCGTCGGCAGAAGAATGCAGGATGAACAGCCGGGCACGGTCGACAAAGATGAGATGGGCTATAAAAGAATGAGTTATTCACCACTATTTCCGTCGCGCTTTTGAAATGCGCTCCTCCAATAGCGGTAAATAACTTTCGAAAAGTGGCACCTTTTTTGACAGAGGCCCTTCTCCAACAGACATTACGTCCATTTTCCACATGATTGGAGTGATGCATTCTAAGAGCCGAACGGAAATCATGTGGAAAATGTCATAGTTTAATCAGTCAGGAGGTTGATGAGATGATTTATAAAGAAAAAGAACTGGAAATGGAAGGTGTGCTTCAGACAGCCAGACAGATGTGTACGGCGGCCAGAACCGCACCGAAAGCAAGGGGACTGGATTTTATCCACACTGCGGTAGTGACAGGGGAGGATCTTAAAAATCTTGCCGATGAGACAGAGCGTCTTGGAAAAGAACAAGGTCAGGATTTCTATGTGAGAGATGCAGATAATCTCCGCAAAAGCCAGGCGGTGGTTTTGATTGGGGTGACTTATCAGCAAAGAGGACTGAATGAGTGCTGTGGTTGGTGTAATCAGACAAACTGCCAGGGCTGCAGGGAGAACCAGAGCGTCTGTGTATTTGATCCGGTGGATCTGGGAATCGCATTGGGATCGGCAGTCAGTGTGGCATCCTTAAACCACGTGGACAATCGGATCATGTTTTCTGTTGGAAAAGGAGCACTATCCTTGGGGATGCTGGGACCGGAAGTGAAGATAATCCTTGGAATTCCGTTGGCTGCTGCGGGAAAAGCGCCATATTTTGACCGTAAATAACGGTGTAGTTTTCCCAACCGGCTAAATTTAAAAAGTGGTCCAAAACGTTGATTTTACAGGGGCTGCAGAGGATTTTTAGGATTAGTTTTGAAAATGGACGGCCGGTTGGGAAAAAAGCTGGAAAACGTTGAATATATCTAGGTTTAGAGATATAATGGAAACTGAAGAATGGCTTAAAAACGTTGGATAAACAAAAACAAGAGTTGTATTGAAATCACATGAATTTCGGTCGTGCACATAAATTACGGCACCGATAAACAAAAACAAGAGTTGCATTGAAATGAAGAAACTGTTGTTCCGGTAGAAGAATTTAATCTTAGATAAACAAAAACAAGAGTTGTATTGAAATTGATGAATTACTACACCTCCAATAATACTTGATTCCGATAAACAAAAACAAGAGTTGTATTGAAATACACTTACCTCCTCTTTTGTCAAAGGACGTCCACAGATAAATAAAAATAAAATGAATAATAGATTGCTTATCTTAATTTGAATTGTTTGAAAGTACTATGAAATGTTGTATTATTTTGGAAAATATAGTAAAATAGAACAATAGAGTGGTTTGTGTATAAAAGCTACTAATGAATCATTCCCTCCAGGGCAGTCGTTACGATAGGTACTATCAGCATGTATACGATACGAGGGTGCATACAAAAGAAAGGGGTGGGGCAGTGGATTTACAAGTTTTTGAAATCCGGCTAAAAGTATATCTGTTAGAAGATATCCCTGTAGAAGCAGTTCAAAAGAAGACAGCCGCACTGATTGACATTTGTCTGAGCAGAGACGAAGCACTTCTGAAATTTCATGAGACGAATCAATTTAAGAATTATTCTTTCGGAAATCCATATCCATTGGAAAAGGACAAAATTTATAAAAAGGATAAGGTGTATGTCATAACAATCCGCACCATTGATCCACAGCTTGCAAAAGTATTTTCCGAAAAATTAATTCATGAGCGATCCGATGAGATGCAGGCATTAACCTGCGAAATCAAAATTATCCCCAAAGAAAATAAAATTATTGATACGATTTATTCTATCTCTCCGGTGATTGTGAAAGCAGAACGCTACTGGAGGGGTGTTTTTTCTTTACAGGAATATGAGAAAAGACTTACAGTAAACCTTGTTAAAAAATATAATGCGTTCTGTGATACAAAGATCAATGAAGATTTTGAATTCATTCGTATGATTGAGGTCAAAAACAGAACGCCGATCACTGTATCCTATAAGAAAATAAAACTTTTAGGAGATAAAATCGCGTTAAAGGTAGCAGATAATGAATTGTCACAGGAATTAAGCTATATGACGCTGGGAACAGGACTGGGAGAAATCAATGCGCGGGGGGCTGGTTTTGTAAATTACAGGTGGATGTAGGAGGTGGCATTTTGCTTAGAGAGTGTACGGAAATATTCAGGGAACAATTACAGCAAAACAGAAATCTGCTGTTCGACTCTTACATACCGGCCAACGGAACCTATCTGATTGTGAAGGAAGACGGAAGCTTATGTGAGCCTGTGGAAATTGAGCTGGATAAAAAAAGTGGTCAGATAAACCGCACCAACCGTTATTTCACTCAAATCTGCCAGTATGACTATTACAGCAGGCTGATTGATATGAATAAACCGCAGGACAATAAAAAGATCATTCATTCCAATAATTATCTTTCATTTTTTGTAAAAAAAGAGAGTTTTCAAAATGGAAAACTGAACACGGAAGCTATTGACCGTTACTTCGATGCAGTCATTTATCCGGAGCTTAAATATAAGGGACAGACATTAAAGATTTATCAAATGCTGGAAGAAGAAATCGGATGTGTTCCAAAGGATATCGCAGAAAAGATCCGCATGTGGATAAAAGAGAATATCTTTCATCTGGATGTGGATCTATCCAAAAAAGATTATCTGAAAATATTTTTTGAAGCGCCGATGGAGCAGTATCAACGGGAAAATGACAGATATCTGGTGCCGAATATTTATAACAGCAATGATTATAATCTGGAGGTGGAAGGCGAAGTATACGGACTGCCGAATAACAATCTCGGAATGAACGCAAAAAAACCTTTTCTGTCCAGCCGAACGAAGAAAATTGAGGTGCCGTTTCTGCTGAACAAAGAAGAAGTTCTTCTTCAGAAACAGTTTTTTGATCATCTGATGAACTATGCCATGGCGGGTAAATCCAATGTATATATAGATATGGATGAAAGGACGATATGTGCGTTCAAAAACAATGAAATCATTGACCGTGACTTTAAGGGATATTATCTTCGGATTCAAAAAGGAAAAGAAGTAGAAATCCACAGCAGCGATATTGTTCCATGTTATCATCCTTCTGTGAAAAAACCATTCGTATATCGAAATGCCCTTTCCTATACTCCGAAAGAGCATAAAGAAGGAACGGAATATGGCGCTTATTATACGAAAGAGAAGATACAGAGTCTGCTGGACGCAGTTTTCTTTTCTAAATTTCTTAGGGGCAATTATTTTACTCAGCAGGATAAACTGGGAATGAACGATGGATATATCAAGCGGAATCTTATCATTTCCAGGGAAGCTGTTTTTGACTGGCTGTACAAAGATGAAGAGGTGCAGGCAGCAAAAGTTCTGGGAAACGTATCTTTAGATTTAGTATTGGGAGCATTGAAAGAAGGCTACATTTTTAAGACCATGGACTGCTTTAATTTGCGCCACTCACTGTTGGAATATTTTTCGGATAAAGGAGAAGATACGATGGAGAATAGAATAAATCAGATAGTGACCGATCTAAAGGCAAAACTGGATGCGAAGGAAACACCGGAGATACAGTCAGCTGATGAATATTTCTTTGCAGTCGGACAGCTGGTGCAGTATTATATTTCATTAAACAAAGGAAAAAAGAAGACACATGCATTGGCAAATCCGTTTATAAATGCAAAAACAGATGCAGTCTTAAAAAAGAAACTGGTACAGTTTTTCTTGAAATATAATTATGATATTGGAGTATCAAGCAGACGTTTTAATAACCTTTACTGCATGATAACAGAATATGAGCTGAAAGGGGATATTGAGAAGGACTTGATAATCGCAGGGTATTTACACAGCAGTTTGATTTATGTACCAAAGGAGGATAAGTAAATGGATAAAAGAGTATATGGGGTTTTGGGGATTTCTTCAATCATGGCCAACTGGAATGCGGATTTTACCGGGTATCCCAAAACTACGCAGGACGGAACAACCTTTGGCAGTGATAAGGCACTGAAATATCCAATGAAAAAAATGTGGGACAATGAAGGAAAAAAGGTTCTTTATATCAAATCTATGAAATTTTCCGAGGGGAAAAAGGGCGAAGTGACATTGGTTCCAAATTCCCTGAAAGAGCGTTACGAACATTTATATGACATAGAAGATCTGAAAAAATGTAATGACACGAAGGAAGTAATCGAAAATTTGTTTCAGGCAGTAGATGTAAAAAACTTTGGAGCAACATTTGCCGAAGAAAAAAACAATATATCCATCACTGGAGCCGTTCAGTTTGGGCAGGGATTCAATAAATATGAGGGGACAAGCCCGGAGGAACAGCAGATTTTATCTCCGTTCAGGGACGGATCAAAAGATGATAAGAAGGAAGAAGCGAAAAACTCTACACTCGGAACAAAAATCGTCAGCAATGAGGCTCATTATTTCTATCCGTTTGTGGTGAACCCTCTGGCATATAAAGAGTTTGTACAGCTGGGTGTGACTGACGGGTACACAGAAGAAGACTATGAGAATTTCAAACGCACAGCGTTAGTTTCAGCAACTGCTTTTGCCACCAACGCAAAAGAAGGCTGCGAAAATGAGTTTGCTCTGTTTGTGGAGACAGAGCAGGATTTATATTTACCAAATCTTTCTGAATACATCACCTTCACAAAGGGTGAAGACAAAAATGTGATTGCATTTAAAGATACAGAATTTTTAGATGCACTTGCTGACAAAATCAAGAGTGTGGAAATTTACTATAATCCATATACAACCAAATTAGAATGTGAAATCAAGGGAGCAAAATACTATAATATTATTACACAAAAAGAGGTGTAGCCAATGGAAGTATGCAAGGTTACTCTGAAAGGAAGGACTGCTTTTTTCAAAAAGCCGGATGTGAACAGTTATTACTATTTTACTTATGACCAGATTCATAAAGTTGTTCTTCTCGGAATCTTTGGAGCCATACTTGGCTATTCAGGCTATGAATCCATAAAAATAGAAAAGCGGAAAAAGGATTCTGCGGAAGGACCAGGTTTCCCGGAGTTTTATGAACGTCTCAAAGACTGCAGATTTTCCATTGTGCCAAAGAATGAGAAAGGCTGGATTCCGAAAAAAATCCAATACTTTAATAATTCCGTCGGGTATGCTTCCAGAGAGCAGGGCGGCAATCTGATCATAAAAGAGCAATGGCTGGAATCACCGGAGTGGGATATTTTTATTCTTCTGGATGGTGAGGAGAGCCGTAAACTTTCTGAAACTTTGATGGATAGGCGCTGTGTTTATTCTCCTTATCTTGGGAAGAATGATCATCCTGCGGATCTTTTGAATCCTGAGATCATGGAGGCAGAGGAAATTCCGCCGGAAAACAGACAGCTGGATTGTCTGCTGCCAAAAGGGAAAGTCACATTTGCATATTTGGATGAAGACGACGATGAGGAAGAAGACTTCTATAAGTATGAGGAAGGACTGCCGTATGCATTGGACCCTTACACAAATCTTTATGTCACAGAGCCGTTTGTCTATACGAACCAATATGTAAAAGAGTGTGAACTGCCCTTATACCGGGCAGGGAAAAATATCATTGTATTTTATTAAAATGCCGTCGGAGAGAATTCTGCCTATATGCAGGATTCTTTCCGGCGGATTTTTACATTATAGGGGGGAACAGATATGTATTTTGATAAAGACGTTGTAAAAATAGAGGATCTGATCAAACAACCGGAGCGGTATTTTGCTCACAAGCCAAAGAAAGATGACAGGAAAAAAGAAACATTAAAAGAGCATACCAATCTGGCAGAAGCTTATTTTCTGAGAATTTTTGAGGAAAAGAAACTGGGGCACTGCATGGAAGTTTTTGAAGAAAAATATTTTGATCATCTCACCTGGGAAGCGAAGAATCTTTTTCGGAGTATGATCTTTGGAATTGTGACCTTTCACGATTTTGGAAAAGTAAATCCTTATTTTCAGAAGGAAAAGATGGGTCATGAAATGCCGGAGGCTAAAAAGATTTTTTCAAATAGCCATCATTCTTTGATTTCGGCTGTTCTTTATTTTGAATATTTTATGGAAAAAGTATGGGCACTTGACAAAAGTGATCAGAAGCAGCTGAAAGAGTTCCTGTTCCTGAATTCTTATCTGATAGCAAAACACCACAGCGATATAGACACATTTGAAAAACATCTCAAAAGTTTTGAAGATGAAGATATCTATCATTTGATTGAAATGCTGGAAGATCAAGACCATCTTAATTTTTATAAAAAGCCGTTTCAGTGTTCGCTTAAAAGAGAAAGACTTGGGAAAGCCGCAGGAAATTTAAAAAAAGCAGCGCGCGATCGAAAAAGCCGGACCAGGCAGATTCTTTTTTACGCGTATGAACGGCTGGCTTATTCTCTGCTGGTCGCCAGTGACCATTATGCTGCATCAGAATATATGAGTGGAGTGCAGATCAGACATTTTGGCGGAATGGAGCATATGGATGAGTTCTGCAGACAATATTATGGGACAGAAATTTATCACGGAATCCGTAAATACGAGCAGGAAAAGTATTTGAAAGAAAAGGATCTGCGGAAAGAAGAGAATATGAATATAATGCGGACGGAGCTTTTTTTGGATGCTGAGCAGGAATTAAAAAAACATATGGATCAGAACGTTTTTTTCGTTGAAGCGCCGACCGGAAGCGGGAAGTCGAATTTGGCTGTCAACTTAAGCTTTCAGCTTATGAAACAGAACTCTGGTATCGGAAAGATATTTTATGTGTATCCATTTAATACTTTGATTGAACAAAATCTTGAGTCCATGGAAAAAATATTTGGGGGATCAAAGGTTATGGAGGACATCGCAGTGGTAAACTCCATGAAGCCGATTCCAATGGACCGGGCCAAACGAAAAAACGATGAGCTTCAATATTATCAGGAAGCACTGCTGAACCGCCAGTTTTTAAATTATCCGATGATCTTGACGACTCATGTCAGTCTGTTTGACACGATGTTTGGAAGAAGAAAAGAAAGTACCTTTGGATTTCATCAGCTGGCAAACAGCGTTCTTGTATTAGATGAAATCCAGAGTTACCGAAACAGTATCTGGACAGAGATTATTTTGTTTTTAAAAGAATTCGCCTCATTTCTTAATATGAAAATTATTATAATGTCCGCCACACTGCCCAACCTGGATGTGTTATCTCCGGAACTTGAAAATGCTGTGCCTCTGATCAGAAACAGAGAAAAATTCTATTCCCATCCGGTTTTTAAAAACAGAGTACGTGCAGATTACAGTCTTATGAAAAAAGAGTTTACCATGGAAGATCTGCTGGACCATGTTTTAGAGCAGCAGAAGCTTAAGAAAAAGATACTGGTAGAATTCATAAAAAAAGAATCTGCGTATACATTTTTTCAAATGCTTCAGGAGGATGGACGGCTGGAACTTCCGGCGGAACTGCTTACAGGAGATCAGAGTATTCTGGAGAGAAAGCAGGTGCTGAAAAAGATTGATACTGCAGGACAGCAGGGCATGATTTTGGTGTCAACCCAGATGATCGAGGCCGGCGTGGATATTGACATGGACATCGGATATAAAAACTGGTCCAAGCTGGACAGTGAGGAACAGTTTATGGGAAGGATCAACAGGTCCTGTAAGAAGAAAGACGCAGTTGTCTATTTCTTTGAAATGGATGATCCGCGGCACATTTACCGGGATGGAGATGCCAGAATTGATAATCTGGAATATACGCTGGCCAATGAAGAGATGAGAACGATTCTTTCAGAAAAGGATTTTCAGAAATATTACAAGTCTGTTTTAGAGGTGTTGAAACAAACATTCATGGAAAGTACGGGAGATCACGGGATTGAAGCTTTCTTTGCGACAAAACTTGGGCTGTTAGAGCATCCTGAAATCGAAAAAAGAATGCAGCTGATCCAGGATGACATGTGGAGTATGTCGGTTTATCTTTGCCGGAAGGTGGAGGAGGAAGATGGGACTGTGGTTGACGGAAGGGAGATCTGGAACAAATACAAAAAACTTTTGATGGATCAGAAAATGGATTATTCCGAGAAAAAATATAAACTTTCAGAAGTCAGGAGTAAGATGAATTACTTTACTTATACCATCCAGAGAACAGACCTAATGTATAGTGACAAAATCGGAGAGCTTTATATGATCGAGGATGGAGAGAAATATTTCCAGAATGGAATACTGATGATAGATTTTATGCAGAATGTAGGAGAAAATATAGAAATATTTAATAATATATTGGTTGATTGACATCGAAAATTCAAAGTTGAAATACAAATTTAGGTTATTGACATAATAAATTAGTATAGATATAATTGTAGCTGATAAACTATAACTTAAGAGGTTTTGAAATATTAACATACGGGCTTATCTTTATGATGCCTAACGATTAACAGTAACATATGATGTAAATGTCTAACTTGATAGAAAAGTTAGGCATTTTTTAATATCTTAAAGATTTATTTTGTGGAATATAAAGCACATATATTAATTGATATTTAACAATCGGATAAGATGGTGATACATTATAAATGAAAATAATGTCAGAAAATTAAAAGTATATCTAAAAGTGGAGGTCAAATATGGATTGTTTTTCTAAAATTAATAATATTCAGAAAAAGGATGATTTTGACTATGTATGTCTTAAAAAAACATACATAGTAAAACCTACAAAATTAAGAAGACTAAAAAAAGTTTTTTTAGTTCATGGTCATGATATAGCCTTAAAAGAAGAGATTACTAAAGTGCTGGAAAAACAAGGAATAGAGGTTGTGTTATTGGATGAATGTATGAATGTATGAATGCAGGTCTCACAATATTTGAAAAGCTAGAAAAATATAGTGATGCAGATGCTGCTATTTGTCTCTTAACCTGCGATGACATGGGAAAAGAAAAAAATGAAAAAAGATTTAAAGGCAGAGCGAGACAAAATGCTATTTTTGAAACTGGGTATTTTATTCACAAATTAGGTAGGGATAAAGTATTGTTAATTTGTGATCCAGAAGTAGAATTACCAACAGATTTGCAAGGTGTTGTCTATAATAGAAAACAAGATTGGCGTTTAAAAGTATTGAAAGAGCTAAAAGAAATTGGCTTCGTCATTAATTTGGATAAAATTTTCTAATTGACTTTTCACAAATTTTATTATATTATTGTATTATATCATTAATACAAAAAGGAGGCGCATCATATATGCAAAAAAAGCTGATTGCCCCGATCATTGTGACGGTTATCACAATCGTATTTTTATTAGGTTACTTTGGAATGATTTTTGTGCTCATTCCATTATCTGTCGGTCTCCGTCTGCTGATCGGTATGATCCCGCTTTGCCTGGCAGGTGTCTCCGTCTATGTACTCGTTGAACGCATTAAGGAAGTAAGGAGTGGTGAGGAAGATGATCTTAGTAACTACTGAAACAATACCAGGAAAAGATTTTGAAGCATTAGGAATGGTCAAAGGCAATACTATTCAGACCAAAAATGTGGGAAGAGATATTACCCAGGGCTTTAAGCATTTGGTTGGCGGTGAGTTAAAGGCCTATACAGAGATGATGAACGAGGCCAGGGCTCTTGCCACAAAGCGTATGGTAGAGGAAGCAGAAGCATTAGGGGCAGAAGCAGTTGTATGTGTCCGGTATGCATCGGCGGAAGTCATGTCTGGTGCTGCCGAGATTATGGCTTATGGCACAGCAGTTAAATTTAAATAAAGAACGCAGGTGTAAGAAAATCTTTTGACTGATCAAATCGTATCTGGCACGCAAAATTGTCAAGTTCCTCAAAAAGAGAGGGGCTTGACAATTTTGTTTTAAATGATTTTAATGAAATACAGAGAGGGGAAAACGGAAGGAAGAGAATTTGTTATTTTCTGGGGAGAGTGAGACTGTGGAAAGTAAAAAAGGATTAAAATTAGTTCTAAAGAAAATCTACAATTTATTGGACGGAAAACAGAAAAGAAACTTTGTATTAATTATATTGATTATGATTGTGTTTGCTGTCTTATCACAGATTACTCCTAAAGCAATCGGATGGCTGACAGACGATATGCTGATACAAAATCAAATTAATTTTTTAAAAGTGATACCGCTGCTGTTTCTTATTTTGGCTGTCAATGTCATAAATGAACTTATGAAGATACTGCGCAGAATCATGGTTGAAGATACGGCAACTAAAACAGAAAAAAAGGCAAGGGGAATCGTGATTACATCGCTTCTGAAAGCTCCGTTATTGTATTTTAAGGAAAATATGACGGGAAATATTCATGGAAGATTAAATCGATGTCTGGAGGGAACCATTAAACTTGAAAAACTCATTTTTATGGATTTTGCTCCTGCAATTTTTAACAGCATTGCGGCGATCGTTGTTATATTTACTACGCTGCCTGTCTTTCTGGCTTTGCCGATGCTTTTAGTTATTCCGATTGGAACGGCGATCGTATTTCGGCAGATCAGCACCCAAAGGGGGATACGCATCGAATTATTAGAAACAAAATCAGCTATGGACGGAGCGATCGTCGAGTTATTAAACGGCATTGAAGTCATAAGAATGACGGACAGCATTGTATTAGAAGAAAAGAGATTTGACAATAAATCCGAGTTTTTAAGAAACAAAGAAATGAATCACCACATACAAATGGCGAAATATGACAGCCTGAAATTCTTCAATGAAGTGTTTTTTACGGTCTTAATGATAGGAGTCTCAGCATATCTTGCAACGCAGGGCATAATCAGCGTTGGAGCGGTTCTGACATCCTATCTCTGCTTTTCACAGCTGATTAAGCCATTGGAAGAACTGCACAGAATCTTAGATGAATTATCAGAAAGTATTGTGTTAGCAGAAGACTTTTTTAGAATGACGGATATACCCCATGACTTTTCTTATTCCACAGTTTGTGAAAGTTGCGAAAATAAAAACAGAAGCAGTCATATAATAGATATTCATGGCCTGAATTTTTCTTATGATCAGAAGAATACTATTTTAAAAGAAATAAATATCTCCGTTGAAAAAGGAACCTTTTTGGGGATCGCAGGGCCAAGCGGCTGTGGGAAATCATCTTTGATAAAAGCCATATGCAAACTGGAAAAATGTGAAGGAGATGTCTTAATTGACGGTGCAAATATTACTTCACTATCAAGAAAAGAAATGTCGCAGATTATAGCTTTAGTTCCGCAAAGCCCGTTTTTAATTGCAGGAACGATCTATGAGAATATCTGCTATGGCCTGGACAGAGAACCGAGTCAAGAGGAAGTTGATGAGGCCGTCATAAAGGCAAATCTTCATGATTTTATAAACAGCCTGCCCGATAAAATGAATACTTTAATATCTGAAGGAGGAAGCAATTTATCAGGGGGACAGAAACAGAGAATTGCAGTCGCAAGAATTTTTTTGAGAAAACCAAGCGTTTTGATTTTAGATGAGGCGACTTCTGCTCTGGATAACACTTCTGAAAGGTTTATTCAGAATGAAATTGAAAGACTGAAAAAAGAAAATAATATGACGATAATATCAATAGCGCACAGACTAACTACTTTAAAAAACTGTGATAAGATCATAGTCATGAATAGAGGGGAAATCGTGCAGGAGGGTAAATATCATGAGCTGATACAGAAAGAGGGCATATTCAGTGATATGTATTATGGAAAACTAAAGTAGAAATCCTGCTGGTTTCGTGTATAATAATACACAGGAGTGAAAATGATGAAAGAAAATTATCAAAAAAAGCTGGATGGTATCATAGAAGGGCTTCAGGGAAAGAGGCCTTCTCTTTTGCTGCACAGCTGCTGTGCCCCGTGCAGCAGTTATGTTTTGGAATATCTCTCGAAGTATTTTCAAATCACAGTGTATTATTATAACCCTAACATCGACACCGAAGAAGAATACGAGAAAAGGGCCGAGGAGCAGAAGCGTCTGATCTCGGAGATGGAATTTCCGGATAAGGTATCTTTTATAAAGGAAGAGTTTCGTCCGGAAGAGTTCTATCAGGCAGTCATAGGATATGAAAAAGAGCCGGAGGGCGGGAAGAGATGTCTTCGGTGCTATCGGCTGAGACTTTCCGAGGCGGCGAAAAAGGCAGGAGAATTGGGGAGTGACTATTTTACCACGACACTTACCATCAGCCCGCTGAAAAATGCCCAGTGGCTCAATGAAATCGGTCAGGAATTAGAGGCGCAGTATCAGGTAAGGTTTCTGCCGTCCGATTTTAAAAAGAAAAACGGTTATAAACGTTCTGTGGAATTATCACAAAAGTTTGACTTGTACCGGCAAAGTTTTTGCGGGTGTGTTTTTTCGAAAAACGAAAAATAATTGTCAAAAACCCTTGCAAAAGGTTTTTATTTGTGATAGAATTTTTACAATTTGTAGAGAGATATATCTAAAATAATACCACATATTGCATTGAACTGCGTCTGCGCATCAATGCTTGGATTCGTGATTTTTATTTTTGGATATATTTTTTTTATGCACATTTTTAAGGAGGAAACAGATTCATGGACGCATTTTTGATTTTGGAAGATGGGCAAGTGTTTAAAGGAAAAAGTTTCGGCGCCAGGAAAGAAGTTATCTGCGAAGTTGTATTCAATACATCGATGACAGGCTACCTGGAGGTGCTTACGGACCCGTCCTATCAGGGACAGGGTGTCGTCATGACATATCCGCTGATTGGGAACTACGGCGTATGTCTTGAGGATGCAGAATCCGTAAAGCCATGGCATTCAGCTTTTATTGTAAGAGAGTTATCAAGAACCGCAAGTAATTTCAGAAGTGAGCAGGATTTGGAAAGTTATCTGATCGCCAACGATATTCCAGGAATCCAGGGAGTGGATACGAGAGCGATCACGAAAATTTTGAGAGAAGAAGGCTGTATGGGAGGCATGATCACAACCAATCCGGACTATGATCTGGATGAGATCCTTCCAAAATTAAAAGGGTATCAGGTAAAAGATGCAGTCAAGACCGTATCAAGAACAGAAAAAGAACATTTTCCGGGAGACGGACTGAAAGTTGCCCTGTTAGATCTGGGCACAAAGAGCAACATTGCAAATTCTCTCAACAAAAGAGGCTGTGATGTGACCGTTTATCCGGCGTTTACAACGGCAGAGGAAATCCTTGGGGATCAGCCGGACGGGATCATGTTATCCAATGGGCCTGGAGATCCGAAAGAATGTGTGTCCATTATAAAAGAAATAAAAAAATTATATGCCAGCGATGTGCCGATCTTCGCGATCTGTCTGGGACATCAGCTGATGGCTCTGGCAAACGGAGCGGATACGAGGAAGATGCGCTTCGGGCACCGGGGCGGAAATCATCCGGTAAAAGATCTGGCTACCGGCCGTGTCTACATTTCTTCTCAGAACCATGGATATGTGATCAAAAAAGAGAGCGTACCAAAGAATCTGGCAGAAATCTCATTTATCAATGTCAATGACAAGAGTATTGAAGGACTGCGGTATAAGGGGAAAAATGTCCGTACCGTGCAGTTCCATCCGGAGGCCAGTCCGGGACCGGTAGATACCGCTTACTTGTTTGATGAATTTATTGAAATGATGAAAGGAGCAAAAAATGCCTAGGATTGAAAGTATTAAGAAAGTATTAGTCATCGGGTCCGGACCGATCGTCATCGGACAGGCAGCAGAGTTTGACTATGCAGGAACCCAGGCCTGCCGCGCCCTTCAGGAAGAGGGAATCGAAGTTGTCTTGGTGAACTCTAATCCGGCTACCATCATGACCGATAAGGATATCGCAGATAAAGTTTACATTGAACCGCTGACTGCGGAAGTTGTAGAAAAAATCGTAGAAAAGGAAAAACCGGACAGTATTCTCCCGACATTGGGAGGACAGGCTGCACTGAATCTGGCGATGGAGCTGGAGGAAAACGGCTTCCTTGAAAAAAGCGGAGTGCGCCTGATCGGTACCTCCTCCACTACGATCAGAAAGGCTGAGGACCGCCAGGAATTTAAAGATACGATGGAAAAGATCGGTGAGCCTATCGCGGCAGGAAAAGTTGTCACAGACATTCCTGCGGGTGCTGAGTTTGCCGAGGAGATTGGGTATCCGGTCGTCTGCCGTCCGGCCTATACGTTAGGGGGAAGCGGCGGAGGAATCGCCCATGACAGAGAAGAATTAGAAGTGATCCTGGAAAATGGTCTCAGGCTGAGCCGTGTCGGAGAAGTTCTGGTAGAGCGTTACATCGGCGGATGGAAAGAAGTCGAATATGAAGTGATGCGCGATGCCAACGGAACCTGCATCACCGTATGTAATATGGAAAACATTGACCCGGTCGGCGTTCATACCGGAGACAGCATCGTAGTAGCTCCTTCCCAGACATTAGGGGACAAAGAATACCAGATGCTTCGTACTTCTGCATTAAACATTATTACAGAACTGAAAGTAAACGGCGGATGCAACGTACAGTTTGCTCTGAATCCGGACAGTTTTGAATATTGTGTCATCGAGGTAAACCCTCGTGTCAGCCGTTCTTCTGCACTGGCATCCAAGGCTACAGGATATCCGATCGCAAAGGTGACGGCAAAGATCGCCATCGGATATAATCTGGATGAGATTCCAAATGCCATCACAGGAAAGACTTATGCAAGTTTTGAGCCGATGCTGGATTACTGTGTGGTAAAAATGCCGCGTCTTCCGTTTGACAAGTTTATTCATGCAAAGAGGACACTGACCACTCAGATGAAAGCAACCGGGGAAGTCATGAGCATCTGCAATAATTTTGAAGGTGCACTGATGAAGGCCATCCGTTCCCTGGAACAGAACGTGGACAGCCTGATCTTCGGTAATTATGGGGAAATGTCAGACGAAGAACTGACAAAGGAATTAGAGAAGATCGACGACTTGAGAATTTATGTGATCGCAGAGGCGATCCGCAGAGGATTTGACTACGACACGATTTTCAACATCACGAAGATCGACCGCTGGTTCTTGGACAAGATTGCTGTTTTGGTAGAGATGGAAAAGAAACTGAAAGAAGCAGGAGAATTGGAGAAAGAACTGCTGGCAGAGGCTAAGCGCTTAGAATTCCCTGATTCTGTGATCGGAAAGCTGACAGGAAAAACTGCAAAAGAGATCAAGGAACTGAGAAACCAATTCGGTATTCATGCGGCTTATAAGATGGTCGATACATGTGCAGCAGAATTTGAGGCGAGTACTCCTTACTATTACTCCATCTTCGGAAGTGAAAATGAAGTAGAAGAACTGAGTAAGAAGAAAAAGGTCATGGTACTGGGCTCCGGACCGATCCGGATCGGACAGGGAATCGAGTTTGATTACTGCTCTGTGCACAGCGTATGGGCATTAAGAGACGCAGGGTATGAGACCATCATCGTCAATAACAACCCGGAGACGGTTTCCACAGACTTTGACGTGGCGGATAAGCTCTATTTTGAACCTTTGACTGCTGAGGATGTGGAGAGCATCGTGGATCTGGAAAAACCGGACGGAGCCGTGGTACAGTTCGGAGGACAGACTGCGATTAAACTGACGCAGGCTCTGATGGAGATGGGAGTTCCGATCCTCGGAACAAGCGCAGAAAATGTAGACGCGGCGGAAGACAGAGAACTGTTCGATGAGATTCTGGAAGAGTGCTGTATTCCAAGACCGAAAGGAACGACCGTATTTACATGTGAGGAGGCGCTTTCCGCAGCACATGAACTGGGGTATCCGGTTCTGGTAAGGCCGTCTTATGTTCTCGGCGGACAGGGAATGCAGATTGCTGTTTCCGATGAAGATATTGTATCCTTTATTGAGATCATTAACCGCCAGACCCAGGAGCATCCGATCCTGATCGACAAATATCTGGTCGGAAGAGAAGTGGAAGTGGATGCCGTATGTGACGGGGAAGAAATTATTATCCCTGGTATCATGGAGCACATCGAGCGCGCCGGAATCCACTCCGGTGACAGTATTTCTGTTTACCCGTCCATTAACCTGAGCGAAAAGGTGAAAAGGGTAATCGCAGAGTATACAAGGAAACTGGCAAAATCACTGAACGTTATTGGACTCATCAATATCCAGTTTATTGTCTGTGACGAGGAGGTTTATGTCATCGAGGTAAATCCTCGTTCCAGCCGTACCGTTCCTTATATCAGCAAGGTAACCGGAATTCCGATCGTAGATCTGGCGGCCAAAGTGATCGCCGGAGCCAAGATCAGGAATCTGGAATATAAGCCGGGACTCCAGGAAGAGTCTGAATATTATGCAATCAAGAAACCGGTGTTCTCTTTTGAAAAACTGAGGGGCGCAGAAGTCAGCTTAGGGCCGGAAATGAAATCCACCGGAGAGTGTCTGGGAGTTTCCAAAAACTACAATGAGGCATTGTACAAGGCATTTCTCGGAGCGGGCATTAACCTTCCGAAGTACAAGAAGATGATTCTCACGGTGAAGGATTCAGATAAAATCGATGCGGTGGATATCGGAAGAAGATTCGTGGATCTCGGATACGAAATTTTCTCCACGAGGAGCACGTGCAGAGTGCTGAATGAAAACGGCGTGCCTGCCCATTCGATCAACAAGCTGGAAGAAGAATCTCCGAACTTGCTTGATTTGATTTTAGATGATAAAATAGATTTGATCATTGACACACCTTCTCAGGGAGTAGGGCGCAGCAGGGACGGATTCCTGATCCGCAGGTATGCGATTGAAACCGGTGTGACTTGTCTGACCAGCCTGGATACGGCAGATGCACTGCTCACCAGCCTGGAATCAGGAAGCAGAGACAATTTATCAGTTGTGGACATTGCACAAATTTAAACGTACAACGGGGTACCTTTAAGTCTATTAAAGGTGCCCCTTTTTTCTTTCATCGGAAAGTTCTATTTCAGGAGGGCGGTGTTCCCTCTGCTCTGATTGACAATAAAAATGTAACTTGATAAAATTATGTTAACTGCCGGCTGTATTTTAAAGCCGAATAAAAAAGAAAAGAGGAGTGATGATATGGACCGATATACTAAGCAGGACGTCATAGATCTGGTCAGGGAAAATGACGTACAGTTTATCCGGCTGCAGTTTTCCGATGTGTTCGGGACGCTGAAAAATGTGGCGATCACCGCAAGACAGCTGGAAAAAGCATTGGATAATAAGTGTATGTTTGACGGATCTTCCGTGGACGGTTTTGTGCGGATAGAAGAATCCGACATGTATCTGTACCCTGATCTGGACAGTTTTCTCATATTTCCATGGCATTCCCAGAGCGGAAAAGTCGCGAGGCTGGTCTGTGACGTGTACGGACAGGACGGGCTTCCATTCATCGGGGATTCCCGCTATATCCTGAAGAAAGTGCTCAGGAAGAGCAAGAAACTCGGATATAATTTTAACGTAGGGCCTGAGTGTGAATTCTTTTTATTCCACACGGACGAGGAAGGATGTCCTACGACGCTGACACACGAGAAAGCCGGCTATTTTGATGTGGCGCCTCTGGATCTTGGAGAAGCGGCCAGAAGAGATATGATCCTGAATCTGGAAAATATGGGATTTGAGATCGAAGCCTCCCACCACGAGGTGGCACCGGCTCAGCATGAGATAGATTTTAAATACGACAATGCACTGCGCACTGCAGATAATATTCTTACATTTAAGTTTGTCGTGAAGTATATTGCAAAGCGGCATGGGCTGTATGCGAGCTTTATGCCAAAACCGATCTCCGGTGTGGACGGTTCCGGAATGCATCTGAATATGTCGCTCTGGAGTGAAGGGCAGAATATATTTGCGGATTCCAGAGGCGAACTGGGACTCAGCGACGAGGCGTACCACTTTATGGCGGGTCTTATGAAGCATGCGCCGGAGATGTCGCTGATCACAAACCCATTGGTGAATTCCTACAAGCGGATCGTGCCGGGCTATGAGGCTCCGGTGGATATTTCATGGTCTCCTGCAAACAGGAGTCCGCTGATCCGTGTGCCGACGGCCAGAGGAAGCGGAACACGCCTGGAATTCAGAAGCCCGGATTCCGCGGCCAATCCTTACCTTGCGCTTGCAGTGAGTCTGGCGGCAGGAATTGACGGTCTTGAAAATAAACTGCAGCCTGGAAAGGCATCTACAAAGAACCAGTACGAAGTTACAGAGAAGGCGAAATTAAAGGCCGGCATCGGGGCTCTTCCAAGGGATATGAAGGAAGCGATGGATTTGTTCAAGGACAGTGAATTCATGAAAGAGGTTCTCGGAGATCATATTTTTGACCGGTATCTGGATGCAAAACAGGGAGAATGGGAATCCTATCAGAAAACTGTCTCTCAGTGGGAAATAGATGAATATTTGTACAAGATTTAACCGGCAGAAGGCAGGCGTCATTCATACGGGGAGGTGGGAAGCTTGGTTCATATTTTTGTTCTTTTCCCGAAACAGGAGCAGACAAGGAGTATCCGAAATCTGCTTGTGAGAAACGGATTTGAAGTGACGGCTGCCTGTGTCACAGGCTCCCAGATCATGCAGCGGGCGGAAAGCCTGGAAGACGGGCTGATCGTCTGCGGATACAAGTTTGCGGACATGGTCTGCAGTGAACTGAGAGAATATCTCCCTGACGGATTCAGGATGATTGTTTTAGCTCCACAGGCGAGTCTGGAATTTTTGGATATCCGGGGGATGGAGTATCTGCCGATGCCTTTAAAGCCTCCGCTTCTGATGGAAAAAGTACGGAAAATGTCGGACGCTCTGAGCAATGCCCAGAAGAAAAAACAGCAAAGGCCGAGACAGCGCACGAGAGAAGAGCTGGAAATAATCGAAGAAACGAAGAAACTGCTGATGAAAAACAACCGGATCTCAGAACAGGAAGCCCACGAGTATATTCAGCGCCGCAGTATGAACAGCGGTGTGGGACTGATTGAAATGGCAAAGATGATCCGGGATTCATATAGATACTAAACGGACTTTCACAGTAAATTATTAGGAGGACATCATGTTTAAGATCAACGAAAATTATTTGAAATTACCAGGAAGTTATTTATTTTCAACCATTGCCAAAAAGGTCAATGCATATCAGGAAGCCAATCCGGAAAAAGATCTGATCCGTCTGGGAATTGGGGATGTGACACAGCCGCTGGCTCCGTCAATCATCGAGGCGCTTCACGGCGCTGTGGATGAGATGGCCGCAGCGGAGACCTTTCACGGTTATGCACCGGACCTCGGATATGAATTTTTAAGAAACGCTATTGTGGACGGTGATTACAGATCACGGGGTGCGCAGATTGAGGCGGATGAGATCTTTGTCAGTGACGGAGCAAAGTGTGATTCGGGAAATATCCAGGAGATCTTTGCACAGGATAATAAGATTGCGGTCTGTGATCCGGTGTATCCGGTTTATGTGGACACCAACGTCATGGCCGGACGGACAGGAACCTATGATCCGAAATCCGAGACATGGAGCGATGTAATCTATATGCCGTGTACGGCGGAGAATAATTTTGCACCGGAATTTCCGAAAGAGGTTCCGGACATCATTTATCTCTGTTTCCCGAACAATCCGACGGGATCTACGATTACAAAGGATCAGCTTCAGGGATGGGTAGACTATGCAAATAAAAATGGGGCAGTCATTATTTATGATGCTGCATATGAGGCATATATCTCAGAGGATGATGTGGCACATACCATCTACGAATGTGAAGGCGCAAGAACCTGTGCCATTGAGTTAAAGAGTTTTTCTAAAAATGCAGGATTTACCGGAGTACGATTGGGATATGCTGTAGTGCCGAAAGATCTTACATGCGGTGATGTAAAACTTCACGACTTATGGGCAAGGCGCCACGGTACAAAGTATAACGGCGCACCGTATATTGTGCAGAAAGCGGGAGCGGCTGTCTATTCTGAAGCCGGGAAAGCACAGCTTAAAGAGCAGGTGGGCTACTACATGAACAATGCCAGGGTGATCTATGAGGGTCTGAAAGATGCGGGATATACTGTGTCAGGAGGAGTCAACGCTCCTTATATCTGGCTGAAGACTCCGGATGGAATGTCCTCCTGGGATTTCTTTGATCATCTGCTGGAACACGCAAATGTTGTGGGAACACCGGGATCAGGTTTCGGACCGAGCGGGGAAGGCTATTTCCGGCTCACGGCTTTCGGAAATTATGAGAATACGGTGAAAGCCATTGAACGGATTAAAAATATATAACTGTATTTTGCAGGACCATGCCTTTGCCGGCATGGTCCTTTTAATGTTCCTGACATAGAGTTTTGTCAAAATATGACGATTCGTTGACATTTTACACAGAATGTGTTAAGTTAATTTTAATAATGTTGTAATAAGTTCACAATACGCAGGAAGGAGAGGGAGACACAGAGGGATATGAAGCATAAGATAGCAAAGGGAACGATGGCAGCCGGACTGTCACTGGCATTCATTCTCGGAGTTTCCACATTCGCAGACGCCAAAGGCGATCAGTACCAGACCGGTCTTGCGGGATCTGCGGCAGCTATGGAACAGTACACAGAGTCAGACAGTTCAGCACCAAAGAAGAAAGTAAAAACACCTTCGGCTGCAGCAGCAGTGAAGAAGACGACAAAGACGCAGCATATTACAGAAGTTAAAAAGCAGGCGGCAGCGACTTCCGCAAAACCAAAAGTGACAGCAAAACAGGCGGCAGCGGCCGCGGTGCAGAAACAGACAAAAGAGCCTGAGTTTTCCGCTTCTTTTTACAAAGGAAAAGCAGCACCCGACGTGCGCTCCGTACTGAACATCAGAAAGAAAAAGAGCATTTCCAGCCCTGTGGTGGGAAAGTTCAAAAAAGGAAACATCGGCACTGTATTGAAAAAGGGAAAAGAATGGAGCAGGATCCGTTCCGGAAAAGTGACCGGTTATGTGAAGAACGAGTATCTGATCTGGGGAAGTGATATCCACAGTTACGCTAAGAAACATAATTTTCCGAAACAAGCCGTCGTGAAAGTGGACACACTGAAAGTCAGACAGAAACAGTCCACCAAAGCAAAAGTTTTGACCCTGGTTTCCAGAGATGACAGCTACAAAGTTCTCGGAGAATCCGCAGAGTGGGTCAATGTGAAGGCAGACGGAGACAAAGGCTATCTGGCAAAAGATTACGTCAGTCTTGGGTATTACTATACCAGTGCAAAGTCAACGGTGAAAAAACAAAAGCCGGCAAAGAGTACCACGAGTACAGAACGAACAACCGAGAGCGAAAGACAGAATTCCTCTTCTCAGGAGAGCGGAGACAGTTCCTCAGGAACTACCCGTCAGCAGGTCGTGAACTATGCCCTGAAGTTTGTGGGGAATAAGTACCGCTACGGCGGAAACAGCCTGACAAACGGTACGGACTGTTCCGGATTTACTCAGCAGGTGCTTGGACATTTTGGCTACAACATCAGCAGAACATCCTATTCCCAGGCAAACGATGGACGCACCATCTCCATCAGCAGCGTCAGACCGGGGGATCTGCTGTTCTATAAACGGGGAGGCCGGATCAACCATGTGACCATGTACATCGGAAACGGTCAGGTCGTCCACGCGAGCAATTCCGCCCCATATCCAAGGGGAGGCATCAAAGTATCCAGTATGGGATACCGGACACCGTGCAAAGCAGTGCGCATCATCAACTAAGTGAGAGAAGATTATTTACATATACCAAGAAACCGCCGCGGTTCACATTTGTGAACCACGGCGGTTTCTCTCTGCAAGAAGAAGCTGCTGCAAGACAGCACTTTCTATCCGGCAGGATGTCTTCTCCAGCAGATATGATATCTATTTTCTGTATGATTGGAGTGAGGCATTCTAAGAGCCGAACGAAAATCATACAGAAAATTTTACACATTAAACTTAAACACGATCACGTCTCCGTCCTGTACGACGTATTCTTTTCCTTCCTGTCTCACCAGCCCTTTTTCTCTGGCTGCTGCGATGCTTCCATTTTCAACAAGGTCATCATAGGAAACTACTTCGGCACGGATGAAGCCCCGCTCGAAATCCGTATGGATCTTTCCGGCTGCCTGAGGCGCCTTCGTTCCTTCTGTGATCGTCCATGCCCTCGTCTCGTCTTCCCCTGATGTCAGATAACTGATCAGGCCAAGCAGTGAATAGCTGGCAGAGATCAGTTTATCAAGGCCTGACTCACTAAGACCCAGATCCTCTAAAAATTCTTTTCGCTCTTCATCATCCAGTTCTGCGATTTCCTGTTCAATCTGGGCACAGATCACGAAAACACCGGCGTCTACATCTTTTGCATAAGTTCTCACTTCATTTACAAACTCGTTGGATGCGGCATCATCCATGAGATCATCCTCACAGACATTGGCGGCAAAAATCACAGGCTTGATCGTTAAGAGATTGCAGGAATCCAGGATTTCCTGTTCTTCTTCGTCATCGGTCACGAATGTCTTGGCCAGCTTCCCGTCCTCAAGATGAGCTTTTACCCGTTCCAGAAGTTCTACCTCCCGGGCGAGGGACTTGTCATTTCGTGAACCTTTTTTTGACTTGGCGATCTTTCTGTCAAGAACTTCGATGTCGGAAAAAATCAGCTCAAAATTGATGGTTTCGATATCGCGAAGCGGGCTGACTGAACCGTCTACATGGACGATATTTTCATCTTCAAAGCAGCGGACTACATGGACAATGGCATCGACCTCACGGATATTGGCCAGAAACTGGTTGCCAAGCCCCTCCCCTTTGGATGCTCCCTTGACGAGACCTGCGATGTCTACAAACTCGATGACTGCGGGAATGACTTTTTTTGAGTGATACATCTCAGACAGCACGTCCAGCCTTTTATCCGGCACGGTAACGATCCCTACGTTCGGATCGATGGTGCAGAACGGATAGTTGGCAGACTCGGCACCCGCTTTTGTGAGAGAATTAAACAAAGTACTCTTACCTACATTTGGCAGTCCTACGATTCCTAATTTCATTGTGTATTGATTCCTTTCTTCATGTCTTTGCATAAATATAGTCCTGTGATCCAAGGACATTGATACAACAAGTCTACCATAAGAACCTTGAAAAGAAAAGAAAAATGGGATAAGATGAAACGACGGAAAGGAGTAATGCGATTATGGAAAATGAAATCCGGTTTCCATTTTTGGGCATTGTGTTCAAACATGTGGGAGAGGGCATCAGCATCGGAGGATTTGAGATCAAATATTACGGTATAGTCATTGCACTGGGATTTCTTCTGGGGATGCTTGCGGCGGCCAGAATGGCTAAGAAAAACGGAGTCAATCCGGATCTGGTCTTTGATTTCATCATCGCGGTGATGATTCCTGCTATCATTGGGGCGAGACTTTACTATGTTATTTTTTCCTGGGATTACTACAAAGATCATCTGACGGAGATACTGAATACCAGGAGCGGAGGCCTTGCCATTTATGGAGGGATTATTGCTTCGGTCATTGTGATGGTCATCTTCTGCAGAGTGAAGAAAATAGAATTTTTCAAACTGGCGGATATTGCGGTGCCGGGGCTGCTGATCGGCCAGATCCTGGGCCGATGGGGGAACTTTTTCAACAGGGAAGCATTCGGAGGCTTTACCAACGGGCCTTTGGCTATGCAGATCCCCACAGACTATTTCGTAAAGCACGGAAGACTTTCAGAGATTGTGGATGCCGGGCTGTATGACCAGGCTGTGTTTGTGGGAAGCGGAAGCCATATGAATACTTATATTCAGGTACACCCTACGTTTTTATATGAAGGGCTGTGGAACCTTGCACTGCTGATTCTCATTGTTATCATGTTCAGACACAAAAAATTTGACGGCCAGATGCTGGCAATTTATGCCATCGGATATGGAGTCGGACGATTCTGGATCGAGGGCCTTCGGACAGACCAGCTGCTGATCCCGGGAACACAAATCGCCGTATCTCAGGTAGTTGCGGCACTTTTTGCTGCCGGGGCACTGCTTGTCCTTCTCTATCAGTGGAAAAAACGGAAACATTAAAAGTGTAGAAAAAAACTGTTCACAGAAAAAATTCTGTGGACAGTTTTTTTATTTCTTGATTTTTTGTGGACAATCCATTAGAATGGAGACAGTAGTGGTGAGAAGTGGTGGATAGTGGGTAGAAAAGACCACAAAGTGTCACGACTGATCATCAGGTGGAGCGCACCCGATTTGGGAAACGGCAGGTGATTACCATGTTCATGGGCGAATACAATCACACAATCGATGCGAAAGGCAGACTGATAATCCCCTCAAAGTTCAGAGAAGCACTGGGCAGTGAGTTCGTTCTTACAAAGGGATTGGATGGATGCCTATTCGTGTTTCCTATGAAAGAATGGGAGGCTTTTGAAGAAAAATTAAGAAGCCTGCCGCTGATCGATAAGAATGCACGGAAGTTTTCCAGATTCTTTTTGGCCGGAGCATCCACTTGTGAATTGGACAAGCAGGGCAGAATCCTGGTGCCAGGCACACTGCGTGAATTTGCACAGATGGATAAAGAAGTAGTTCTTACGGGCATGCTGGACCGTATTGAGGTATGGAGCAAAGAACAATGGCTTGAAAATAATGCTTATGACGATATGGACGATATTGCCCAGAGTATGCAGGAACTAGGTTTGAATATCTGAATGGAAGGAAAGACAAATGGATTTTGAACATGCATCTGTGTTGTTGGATGAAACAATAAGGGAACTAAAGATAAAACCGGACGGTATCTACGTGGATGGGACTCTTGGAGGAGGCGGACATGCCTTTCATGTCCTGAACAGACTCTCTGAAAAGGGACGATATATTGGCATTGACCAGGACGAGGATGCGATCAGGGCAAGCACAAAACGGCTTGCTCCGTTTCAGGATAAAGTTACGATTGTAAGAGATAACTATGTGAATATGCCGAAAGTGCTGAAGGATCTGGGGATATCCCGTGTGGACGGAATTCTTCTGGATCTTGGCGTTTCCTCTTTTCAGCTGGATGAGAAGGACAGGGGATTCACATACCGCGAAGACGTACCGCTGGATATGAGGATGGATCAAAGGCAGACTTTTTCTGCAAGAGACATAGTCAATGGATACAGTGAACAGGAGTTGTTTCATATTATCCGCGATTATGGAGAGGACAAGTTTGCTAAAAATATTGCCAAACATATTGCAGCAGAGAGAGAGAAAGTACCGATTGAGACAACAGGACAGCTTATTGAGGTGATCAAACATGCAATACCGATGAAGGTGAGGGCTGTGGGAGGACATCCTGCAAAAAGGACATTTCAGGCCATCCGGATTGAATGCAACCGGGAGCTGGAAGTGTTAAAGACAAGTCTTGACCAGATGATCGAGCTGTTAAACCCCGAAGGAAGACTGTGCATCATTACCTTTCATTCTCTGGAAGACAGAATTGTGAAACGGGCGTTCAGAAAAAATGAAAATCCGTGTACCTGTCCGCCGAATTTCCCGATCTGTACCTGCGGAAATGAATCGAAGGGTAAGGTTATCACAAGAAAGCCGATTATACCGACCGAAGAAGAACTTATGAGGAACAAAAGAGCAAAAAGTTCAAAATTAAGAGTGTTTGAGAGAAAATAGTGAGGGGGAGAACAGCGAAGTGAATAAGACGAGACAAGAGCGATATGAATTTATTTACGGAAATACTGCGCGGAAAATGGAAGCGGCACCGGCAAAACCCGAGTATGAACCATCCAGGCAGCCGAAAAGGAAACCGGCAGTACGCACCAAAAGAAAGACAACACCTCAGACAAAAGCAAACCAAACAAAAGCTCTGGAATTTGATTTTGCGTTTATCAAAGCGCTGGCAGCAGGTATGGCTGTGATCGCACTGGTAAGCTTCTTCTATTTGTCGGAGCAGTCAAAACTGGAGCAGCAGCGGTCCGCAGTCTCTGCCAAGAAATCGGAGCTCAGCACACTGCTGGTCGAAAATGAGGATCTGAATCTGGAGATCGAACAGAGCATTAATCTTCCTGCGATCCAGGAAACGGCCATGAAGAAATACGGAATGAAGAAACCTGCGCAGAGTAAGGTAATTGCATATGACAGTAAGAATGTTGACTATGTGAGACAGTACAATAAAATACCCGATTCAAAGTAAGGAGCGGTTTTATTGAAAAAAAAGAAATATAAGAAGATCAAAAGAATAAACAATGCTATGAGAGTCAGGACTCTGTCTGTATCGGCTCTCATAGCAATTCTTTTTATTTGCCTTATGGGCCGGCTGGTTTATTTCAGTGTGGCAAAAAATAAGACATATGAAAAAAAAGTTCTGGCCCAGCAGAATTATCAGAGCCAGACCCTTCCGTACAAAAGGGGAGATATCCTCGACAGAAACGGAAACACGCTGGCTACCAGCCAGAAGTTATACAGTCTGGTCCTGGAACCGAAAAATATCCTGCGTACAGAGCAGACTCAGAAAAATGCTTTGAATGCACTGACCAAATATATGGACCTTGACCGGGATGATCTGCTGTCCTATATAAAAGACAACAAAGACTCTTATTACTCAGTGTACAAAAAAGACATGAAGTACAGTGAAGTGGCAGATCTGAAAGATTTTCTGAAATCGAAAAACGGAAAAAAGGTTGTGGGGATTACTTTTTCTGAAAAGTATGTGAGAAGATATCCCAATAAGAGTCTGGCAAGCCACCTTCTTGGGTTCGTATCTGACGGAAGCATTGGAACAACGGGGATAGAGCAGTATTATAACAGTACACTGTCCGGTGTGGACGGAAGAAAATACACGTATCTGAATGAGGAACTGGAACAGGATGACTCTATAGTAGATCCGGAAAACGGCAAAACACTTGTGTCTACGATCGACATCAATATCCAGAAAATAGCCGAAGACCGCCTAGAAAAGTTTGAAAAAAAATACGGCAGTAAGGGAAGCTCTATTCTGGTCATGGACCCGAACAATGGGGAAGTCCTGGGAATGGCCAACTCCAACAAATATGACCTGGAACACCCCAGAGATGAAAAAGGTCTGCTCTCGAAATATTCTCAGAGCCAGATTAATTCCATGTCAGAAAAACAGAAGGTAAAAGCCTTTAATGAACTGTGGAAGAATCCGATCGTATCAAACAGTTTCGAGCCGGGATCTACCTATAAACCGTTTACGGTGGCAGGAGGACTGGAGGACGGGATTCTCAAGGGAAATGAACATTATTACTGCAGCGGTTACAAACAGGTGGGGAAATACAAGATTCACTGTTCTCACAGAGAAGGACATGGAAATCTGAGTCTGTCTGACAGCATCGCATATTCATGCAATGTGGCGCTGATGGATATTGCCTTTAAAGAAGGTAAGGATGTATTTGCAAAATATCAAAAAGATTTTAACTTTGGAGTAAAGACGGGGATCGATCTTCCGGGCGAAGCGGAAACCGCAGGCCTTCTGCACGGCGCAGACCAGATGACGAATGTTGATCTGGCTACCAGTTCCTTCGGACAGTCCTTTAACTGTTCTATGATACAAATGGCATCTTCTTTCAGTTCATTGGTCAACGGAGGCAGCTACTATAAGCCTCATGTGGTGAAGCAGACCAGGGATGACAAAGGAAATGTAGTGAGCAACAAGGAATCCGAACTGGTCAAACAGACGATCTCGGCTGATACATCCAAGAAGCTGCGCACTTATATGGAAGAGACAGTCGAAAAAGGAACCGGGAAAAAAGCACAGATCAAAGGCTACAGCGTCGGAGGAAAGACAGGGACCGCACAGAAAATTCCGAGAAGTGCAGGGACTTACATCGTCTCCTTCTGCGGATTTGCTCCCGTAGAAAATCCTAAAGTTGTTGTATATGTGGTCATAGATGAAATCCAGAAAGACTCACAGCTCAACACCGGACTGGCTGTTGAAATGGCGAGAGATGTATTAAAAGAATCACTGAAGGACATGAATGTGCAGAAAACGAAAAAGTAAAACATGTCATACTTGTTTCCTTGGATTCATATATTTTTATCAGTATGGATTCCGGAGTTTTTTATGAAAACAAGTTATAAACGAAGGATGCTTCTCATGGGCGGCATCTTTGCATTCTGTCTGATCTTTATGGCGGGAAGGCTTGGCTATCTGATGATCGGGCAGGCAGATAAGTATCTGGCGCTGGCCAAAGACCTGCACCAGAGAGAGCGGGAAATCAAGGCTCCCAGGGGAAATATTTATGACAGAAACGGGGTGAAGATCGCATCCAACAAAGCGGTTTACTCTATCTCTGTGATTCATTCCCAGACAAAGCAGAAAGAGAAAGTCGTATCGGTCCTTTCAAAGGAACTTCAGATAGATGAGTCAGAAATCAAAAAAAAGGTTTATAAAAATTCAGTTAGGGAAAAGATTAAGAGTAATGTAGATAAAGACGCAGCAGACCGTATCAGAAAATATGAACTTGCCGGCGTTAAAGTGGATGAGGATTATAAACGGACTTATCCTTATAATGATCTGGCTTCAAAAGTCCTGGGATTTACAGGAGGAGACAATCAGGGGATCGTTGGGCTTGAGGTGACATATGACTCTTATCTGCAGGGCAAACCCGGAAGAATCCTGACACTGACGGACGGCGGCGGAAGAGAAATTGACGGTGCCTACGAGGAGAGAGATGAACCGGTAGCCGGCAATGACCTGTATACTACACTGGATGTGAACCTGCAGAACTATGTGTGGCAGGCATGTGAAAAGGTAAGAAAAGAAAAGGGAGCAAAACGGGTTTCCATGATTATCATGAATCCTCAAAACGGAGAGATTTATGCCATGGTCAACACTCCTGAATACAATTTAAATGAACCGTTTAAACTGAAAGGGAAAAAAGAGAACACCACAGGAAAGAAAAGACAGGAACTGTTGAACCAAATGTGGAGAAACACATGTATCAATGATACATATGAGCCGGGATCTGTCTTTAAGATTGTGACTGCAACCGCCGGTCTGGAACTTGGCAAAGTGAAAGTGACGGATCACTTCAGCTGTCCGGGATTCCGGATCGTGGAAGACCGGAAGATCCGCTGCCATAAAACCACGGGGCACGGCGCCGAGACCTTTAAGGAGGGTGTTATGAATTCGTGCAACCCGGTTTTTATGGAAGTTGGAGCCAGGGTAGGAGTAGACGGGATGTATACGATATTCCGCCAGATGGGCCTGTTTGAAAAGACCGGCATCGATATTCCGGGTGAGGCAAATTCCATTATGCATAACAAAAAGAATGTGGGAGCGGTGGAGCTTGCCACGATGTCTTTCGGGCAGTCCTTCCAGATTACTCCTCTGCAGCTGATGAGAGCTGCCAGTGCCGCAGTTAACGGAGGAACTCTGGTGACACCTCATTTTGGCATGAAGGCAGTGGATTCATCGGGAAAGACAGTGAAGACTTTTGAATTTGCGAAAAAGAAAAACGTGATTAAAAAAGAAACATCTGAGACAATGAGGGAGCTTTTGGAGGCAGTGGTGTCAGAAGGTTCCGGAAGGAACTGTAAGATTGAAGGATATTCCATTGGAGGGAAGACTGCGACCAGTGAAAAACTGCCCCGCGGAACAGGGAAATATATTTCCTCATTTTTAGGTTTTTCAAAGGCAGAACATCCAACCGTGATGGCTTTGGTCATGATCGACGAGCCGAAGGGCACTTATTATGGAGGAACCATCGCAGCGCCGGTGGTACGGGAGGTATTTAAAGTTGCACTTCCTTATCTTGGAATTTCCAAGGATTATACGGTTGATAAAACAAAGAAATAAAGATATACTGGAAAGATAAGAAAAACAAATGAGGTGAAAACATGAATTATAGTATCGTAAAACCTATTTTAATTGCATTTTTCGTCAGCGTGGTGCTGAGCCCGATGATGATTAAATATTTACAGAAGCTGAAATTCGGCCAGTTCATCCGGGGCGAGGGACCCGAGTCCCACCTGAAGAAGTCAGGGACCCCGACGATGGGAGGACTGATCATCCTGCTTGGCATCATTGTGGCTTCTCTGTTTTATGTGAAAGATTATCCGAACATTATACCGGTTCTCTTTGTTACCCTCGGATTCGGCTTCATCGGTTTTATCGATGATTATATCAAAGTCGTGATGAAGAGAAATCTTGGACTCAGGGCCTGGCAGAAGATGCTTGGACAGATCATTGTGACCGGAGTGTTTGCATACTATCTGATCAATCATACGGATATTGGAACCTCCATGCTGATCCCTTTTTCACACGGAAAATATCTGGAGCTGGGAGCACTGTTTGTTCCCGCTATCTTTATTATCCTGCTGGGAACTGTCAATGGGGCCAACTTTACGGACGGACTCGACGGTCTTGCATCCAGTGTCACTGTTTTGATCGCTACCTTTTTTACGGTTGTAGCCATCGGAGCGGGTATCTCCGGAAATGATCCGGGATTATGGCCCATCACTTGTGCCACGGTGGGGGCTTTGCTCGGATTTCTCGTGTTTAATGTTTACCCTGCGAGAGTATTCATGGGAGACACAGGGTCCCTTGCACTGGGCGGGTTCGTGGCTGCCACAGCGGTTATGCTGAGGCTCCCTCTGTTCGTACCGCTTGTGGCTTTTATCTACATGATCGAGGTATTGTCGGTTATGATACAGGTCGTTTATTTTAAGAAAACAGGGAAAAGAGTTTTTAAGATGGCGCCGATCCATCATCATTTTGAGCTGTCCGGCTGGCCGGAGACAAAAGTTGTTGCCATATTTGCCATCGTCACAGCAATCTTATGCCTGATCGGCCTGATCGCCATTTAGATAAGGAGCAGGAAATGACATTAAAAGATAAGAAGGTTTTAGTTGCGGGAGCGGGGAAGAGCGGAATAGGATCTGCCAGTCTCCTGATCCGTTCCGGGGCATCTGTCAGTCTGTATGACGGAAATGAACACTTGAAGGCACGGGATATTTATGACAAACTGGAGGGAAAAAAAGAGATTCCGCTGATTCTTGGAGAACTCACACCGGGAGCAGAGGAGGAGTTTGATCTCTTAGTACTTAGCCCAGGAATTTCTGTCAATGCTCCGGTATCAAAGCAGTTTATGGATTCCGGCAGGCCTGTCTGGAGTGAGATTGAACTCGCATATCAGGTTTCCAGGGGACAGATTGCGGCTATCACAGGCACGAATGGAAAGACAACGACCACAGCGCTGGTGGGAGAGATCATGAAGTGTTTTTACAGTGACGTGTATGTGGTTGGAAATATCGGAACGCCGTATACGAGCGTTGCTTTGGATACAAAAGACGAGAGCATTATTGTGGCCGAGATCAGCAGTTTTCAGCTGGAAACGATACAGGACTTCTGCCCTAAGGTTTCAGCCGTTTTAAACATTACACCGGACCATCTGGACCGGCATGGGACAGTGGAAGTCTATGCAAAGACAAAGGAATCCATCGGAAAGAACCAGACCGGAGATCAGGTTATGGTTCTGAACTATGAAGACCCAGTGACCAGAAATATGGCTGAGAGGGCAAACGCCAGGGTCGTATTTTTCAGCCTGGATCATGAACTGGAAGAAGGAGTCTATTTTAAAGACGGATCTTTCATGCTTGCAGAAAACAAAACAGTACAGACCATATGTACAGAAGCCGATATCAACCTTCTGGGCGGGCATAATTATGAAAATATTTTGGCGGCGATCGCGGTATCCCACTATATGGGGGTTCCGGCAGAGCAGATCAGAAAGGGAGTTTCTGGTTTTAAAGGAGTGGAACACCGCATAGAATATGTAGATACCATTAAAGATGTTGCATACTACAATGATTCTAAGGGAACCAACACCGATGCAGCCATCAAAGGGATCAAGGCCATGAACCGTCCCACGTTCCTGATCGGGGGAGGGTACGATAAGAAGGCAGAATATGATGACTGGATCGAGGCCTTTGACGGCAAAGTGAAGGAACTGATCCTTTTGGGCGCGACGGCGGAGAAGATCGGTAAAACAGCCGAGGCCCATGGTTTTTCCCGAATTGTATATGTAGATACTCTGGAAGAAGCAGTGGAGTATGCATCAAAGCATGCAGTTTCCGGCGATGCAGTTCTTTTATCTCCGGCCTGCGCAAGCTGGGGGATGTTCCCGAACTATGAGGTACGGGGCGACCGCTTCAAGGAGTATGTAAACAAATTAAAGGAGCGCTAAGATTTGAAAAAAAGCAGAGTCAGTGAAAAATACATGCCAAAGCGGCGTTATCTCGATTATCCGATGCTTTTTATCGTGATGTTTCTCGTGGGATTCGGCCTGGTTATGATCTTTAGTACAAGTTCATATAAGAGTACACTGAACTTTGGGAATCCGTATCACTGGCTCATCAGGCAGTGTTTTGCAGTTGGAGTGGGAGCGGTCTTTATGGCAGCACTCACATGGTTTGATTACAGGATTCTCAACGCAAAGATCATTGCCTATGGCTGCTACGGACTCAGTGTAGCACTGCTGATCATCGTATTATTTATCGGTGCCGCTAAAAAAGGAGCTGTGCGCTGGATCTCTATCGGAGGATTCCAGTTCCAGCCTTCCGAAGTCGCAAAAATTTTCCTTGTGATCTATCTGGCATACATATTATCACAGAATGCCCATCGGATGCGTACGATGGCTGCTGCTGTAAAAGTTATCATCCGATGTCTGCCGATCATCGGACTGGTTGCCTATCAGAACTTAAGTACGGCGATCGTTTTGACAGCAATGGTCGGGGTCATGATTTTTGTGGTAAGTCCGAAAACCAAAGAGCTTCTGGGAATTGCCCTTTCAGGTGTCGCAGGATTAGTGCTTTATCTGACGTTTTCCAACAGTTACCGGAACGAACGTGTGGCGATATGGAAAAATCCGGAGACTCACCCGAAAGGACTTCAGACGATGCAGGCACTGTATGCTATCGGTTCCGGAGGCCTGTTTGGGAAGGGCCTTGGCCAGAGCATGCAGAAGATGGGGTTCATACCGGAATCCCACAATGATATGATCTTCTCGATCATTTGTGAGGAGCTGGGCTTATTCGGCGCTGTCTGTCTGATCCTTCTGTTTATGCTTTTAATATGGAGAATGCTTTTGATCGCTATGAATTCGGATGATCTGTTCGGGTCCCTGATCGTGATCGGATTTATGATTCATATCGGAGTGCAGGTATTTATTAACATAGCGGTTGTAACAAATACGATCCCTCCGACCGGTATCCCTCTGCCGTTTATAAGTTACGGCGGAACTTCAATCCTGGTCGTTATGGCGGAGATGGGGCTGGTTTTATCGGTATCCAGGAAGATACGTATGTAGAGGAACTGATTATGGATAAAAATGAAAAAATAATTACAATCAGTCAGGCAAAAAAACAGCAGAAGGGCCTTGGGAATAAGAAAAAAATTATCGGCTGCATTGCCGGCCTGCTGTTTCTTCTCTGTATTATTTTATTTGCAGTATTCCAGACGAAAAAGATTGTCATAAAAGGGAACAGCCATTACACAGAGGGTGAGATAGCGGCCGCACTGAAGGACAATACATACACGGGCAACGGGCTGATCCTGTTTCTGAGAAATAAGATTGCGCCTGTAAAGACGCTTCCGTTCGTAGATTCTGTAACGATAACTCTTAAGGGGACGAATCAGGTGACGGTGCAGGTCAATGAGAAAAAACGGGCAGGGTGTCTGAATTATAACGGGAAATATGTTTATTTCGATAAGGAAGGCTATGCGCTGGAAATTTATGAGAAACACTATGATGATGTGCCGCTGGTCACAGGGCTGAATTATAAAAAAATTGCTCTCGGTGAAAAAATACCGGAGAAGAAGACTGCCGTATTTGAGCAGATACTAAAAATTACCATGGCCATCGACAAGTATGATCTTCCGGTAAGCCAGATCCATTTTAATGCAGAAGGGAAAGCCCTTCTGATCAGCGGAGATTTAACGATTAATCTGTGGAACAGCCGGGAGCTGGACTTGAAGCTTACAGAGCTTACAGGTATCCTTCCTAAGATGAAAGGCAAGAAGGGTACCATCTCGATGAAATATTTTACAAAGGACAATCCGGTAGCGATTTTCAAGAAGAAAAAGTAGTTGAAAGTTTAACTGAAAAACTGTATCATGTAAGAAGATAACATGAAATGATAATGTGGATGAGTATAAGAAAATTTGAGATAGAGATTGAAGGAGGAGCATCGTGGTCGAGATTATGCCGAATGTAGAAAGCACACAAGCCAGAATTTTAGTCATTGGAGTCGGGGGAGCCGGCAACAATGCAGTGAACCGCATGGTTGACGAAAATATACAGGGAGTGGAACTTGTAGGAATTAACACGGACAGGCAGGCCCTGTCTTTATGCAAGTGCTCTACGAAGATCCAGATAGGAGAAAAGCTGACCAAAGGTCTCGGTGCCGGTGCGAAACCTGAGATCGGAGAGGCAGCGGTGGAAGAAAACCGGGATGAGATCACACAGCTGGTACAGGGTGCCGATATGGTCTTTGTCACCTGCGGTATGGGAGGCGGAACAGGTACCGGAGCAGCACCGGTGATTGCCGAGATTTCAAAGTCTCTTGGTATTTTGACCGTCGGTGTTGTCACAAAGCCTTTTACTTTTGAAGGAAAGCCAAGAATGAATAATGCTGTCGCGGGAGTGGCGCGTCTTCAGGATCAGGTGGACACGATGATCGTGATTCCGAATGACAAGCTGCTTCAGATCTGCGAGAAGAAAACAACCATTCCGGACGCACTCAAAAAAGCTGATGAAGTGCTTCAGCAGGGTGTTCAGGGAATTACCGATATGATCTACAATCCTGGTCTTATCAATGTTGACTTTGCAGACATCCAGACGGTTATGCGCGATAAGGGTATTGCACACATCGGTATGGGTGTTGCGGATGAGGAATTGGAAGCAATCAAGGCAGCCATGGAAAGCCCGCTTCTGGAAACTACAGTTTCCGGAGCGACCGATATCATCGTCAATTTCTCAGGTGATGTGGGTATGCTGGAGGCACAGCAGGCAGTAGAGTACTTGAAGGATACGGCTGGACAAGAAGTCAACGTTATCTTCGGCACTGTCAACTCTGATATGGGTGACCAGATCAGCGCAACTATCGTTGCCACGGGGATCCAGTCTGAGGCAGGAGCCAGAGGAGCAGGATTTAAGAAGAAAAGCATTACTCCTCCTCCCGTTTTTTCCGGACAGCCTATCTACAGCAGTCAGCCGAAAAGTGAGCCTGCTGAAACAGCAGAATCTACATATGGGAGCAAAGAACAGGAGACTGCCAGTGTAGAGGATCATGATTCAAAGATCGTGATTCCGGAGTTTTTATTAAAGAGCAGAAGAAAATAAAATAAACGTGGGACAAGCCCGTATCTTGCCGTAAGGCAGGATACGGGTTTTTTTGTAGAATTAACGTATCTGCCACTTCTCTTTTTTGACAAAGTACGTGCACCTCTTTTTTTATAATAAGCTTATGTTTTTTTTGATGATGTTTTTGGAACAGTGGCTGGTCCTCCTGGGGCTGCTGCTTATTTTAAGAAGTTCGCTGAAATCACAGAGTTCTGTCTGGCGTATCCTGCTGGCATCAGCGGCCGGAAGCGGACTCGGGTGTCTGACGGCATGGGCGGCGGAAGGAAATCAGGCAGTCCAGCTTGGATTTCTCGCGGCAAGCATCGGAGCGACCTCCTGGCTTGCATTTCCGCTCTCTCTGAGAAAAAGTCTGATATGTTCCGGATATTTATTTGCACTCTCAGCCTTGCTGGGCGGACTGTGGAGCTTCGTGAAATACCGTTTATCTATCCATATCTGGATTTTCGGCTGTTTTGCGGCGTTTCTCCTCTTGGCTTTTTTGTATTGTGCAGTCTGGGAAAATATCAGGAGCCAGAAAGATTCCTTATACCAGGTATCATTTGAACTCCTTGGCAGGACGGTCAGAGTCACTGCCTATTTGGATACGGGGAATTTTTTATACGAACCTATAGAAAAGATCCCGGTTTCCGTCATGGAGGAACAGGCACTGAATCCATATTTAGATGAATCATTAACCATTTTAATAGAAAAACATAAGCTAAAAGATATAAGAATGATTCCATACAGGACGGTTGGCAGGGAAAACGGCCTGATGATGGGGATTCTTGTAGCTAATATCAGAATCAAGAATAGCAGCCAGACATGGATGGCAGAAAGAGGATTGATAGGACTGTCAGAGCACCCGCTTTCCCGGGACGGCCACTATCAGTTACTGCTCCATCCGGATCTGGTCAGATAAAGTAATGGGAGGTTGTACAGTGCTGAAACTTAATGTGACATGCCAAAAGAGGACTTTTTTAGCGAAAGGAAAAGAAATCCACTACATAGGGGGTGCAGAAATTCTGCCGGCTCCTCTGGAAGCAAAGGAAGAGGAGAAGATGATACATAAGCTCGGGACAGCGGAGGAGCCGGAAGCCAGGGCAAAATTAATTGAGCGGAATCTGCGGCTTGTAGTCTACATAGCAAAGAAATTTGACAATACAGGGATCGGTGTTGAAGATTTAATATCCATTGGGACGATCGGACTGATCAAAGCCATCAATACATTTAATCCGGCCAAAAAGATCAAACTTGCTACCTACGCTTCCAGATGCATTGAGAATGAAATTCTGATGTATTTGAGAAGAAATAACAAGACGAAGATGGAAGTGTCCATCGATGAACCGCTGAATGTGGATTGGGACGGAAATGAACTTCTGCTCTCGGATATACTCGGAACAGACGAAGACATTATTTACAGGGACCTGGAGCATGAGGTGGACAGGAAGCTTTTGCTGAATGCCATGAAGATCCTCTCTGACCGGGAGAGAAAGATCATTGAGCTGAGATTCGGCATCAACCAGAAGGATGGGGAGGAGAAAACACAGAAAGAGGTTGCCGATTTAATGGGAATCTCCCAGTCGTACATATCCAGATTGGAAAAGAAGATTATTAAAAGATTAAAGAGAGAGATGTCCCGGATGGGGTGTGTCTGATCAGTGAAAAAGAGAATGCCGCATGGGAGAAGTCCTGATGCGGCTTTTTCATTTCATAGAAAAGTTCTACGACCTTCTCTATGAAATACAAAATCTCCGAGGGCTGTCCACAGATGCGTAAGGAAAACTTTGTTTTACATGAAGACTCATGGAAAAATTTTCTGTGTGATTGGGTTTTGAAAATGAGCGGAAAGATGTTATACTACTGACATAGAAAAAGGAGGAGACAAGTGAGAGTAAAAGGGGTAAAGAATAAACTTGCAGTATTTGTTTCAGCAATCGTATTGGCGGCTGGAATTTCTTACGTCAGCCATGCTTCTGTTTTTGCGGAAGAAAAAAGTGCGGAAGAACATGATCCGGCCAACAGTTGGCGGTTTAAAGATGGAAAACCGGTAAAACAGCAGGAGCCGATAGGTCCATCCATATCAGCCAGAGGAGGCAGGGCAGTTTCAAATGCTTGGAAAAATGTAAACGGTGTATTTTTGAATTCCCTGGGGAATCCAATTCCAAATGCCACTGCAAAGGGAATCGATGTGAGCAAATGGGACGGTAAAATTGACTGGAATAAAGTCAAAGCAGACGGAGTTGATTATGCCATTCTAAGGGTGGGATACGGAGAAAATCTTAAAAGCCAGGATGATCCAACATGGGCATACAATTCATCCGAATGTGAGAGAATCGGGATGCCTTATGGCGTATACATATATTCGTATGCAACTAATACGACGAAAGCAAAAAGCGAAGCAGAACACGTGATACGCCTGGTCAAGGGTAAGAAGCTTTCCTATCCGATTTATTATGATATGGAAGATGAGAAATTTCAGGGAGGATTGTCAAATAAGAAACTAGGAGAAATTGCCGATACTTTTATAAAGACACTGGACAGCGCAGGTTATAAGAATGTCGGTGTTTATGCAAATAAATACTGGTTTACTTCACGGCTGACAAGCAGTGTATTTGATAAATATCCAAGATGGGTTGCACAGTATAATTACCGCTGTGATTATGACGGAACTTATCATATGTGGCAGAGTACAGATTCAGGAAAGGTCAGTGGAATCGGTACAAATGTAGATCTGAATTTTAAAATAGGCTCATGGAACGTCAATGCACTGCAGACGACAGCTGTTTCGTCAATGAAGCTGAATAAGACAAGCCTGAAGCTTAAGAACGGTTCTTCCTATACATTGAAAAAATCAATCGCGCCATCCAATGCTTCCAACAAAACGGTGACATGGACCAGTTCCAATAAAAAAGTGGCAGCTGTTTCTTCCGGGGGAAAGATCACTGCAAAGGGCGTGGGGAAAGCAACGATCACAGCGAAGACATCCAACGGGAAAAAGGCAGTCTGCAAGGTTACGGTACGGCCCAGGACGAACAAAATTAAAAAGCTTAAAAAATCGGGAAGGAAAAGCATTAAGGTTACCTGGTCAAAAGTTAGCGGTACTACAAAATATCAGATTTATATGTCAAAAAAGAAATCTTCCGGATATAAAAGGGTAAAAACTGCATCAGCTAAAACATTCAGTTTTACCAAAAAAGGACTGAAGAGAGGCAAACGTTACTATTTTAAAATACGTTCTTATAAAACAGTTGGAAAAACCAAGTATTACAGCAGCTACAGTCCAATCAAATCAATAAAAAGATAGGAATAAAAAGCAATAAAAAAGATCCTGAAAAGGATCTTTTTTATTGCTTTTGAATATCGAAACTAAAGAATGATTTATTTAATGGTGACGGTGTTATCGTATCTCTGATAAGTATAGTTTTTAGATTTATATTTGTAGATAATCGTCAGGCGGTCCGGGCTGATGTATAAATACTGGACTTTACTAAAGTCAATGTCACTTCCCAAATAATGCATGAAGGAATCCTTAAAATCGGTATCTATGGTGGTACCCTGCTCATGGCTCCAGTCGGCTCCCGAAGAATAGATTACTTCACCATTTTTACTGTTGTTGTCAGCATAAACCTCCGCATAGGCAGAAGTAGCAGCGTTTGCGATCAGCTTTAAATCCGCATGGGCCGAGCGTTTGTTGGCTCTGTCTATGTACCCGGTCAGAGTCGGCACCAGCAAAGCGATCAGGATCGCCAGAATAACCAGCACGACGATTAATTCAACTAAAGTAAATCCTTTTTTTGTTCCCTCTTAAACGATTCATATAAACCCCATCCTTTGTCGTTTGTTTTTTTTAATTATATCACAGGAGAATGAAAATTTATACCCACAGGCGGACAACTTGTGATATAATAGTCCTACAAATGTAGGATTATCGAAAGGGGACAGGGATGAAGAAAAGTTTTTTAAGAGCGGCAAAGAAAGTTTTCGCGGTACTTTTGACTGTCAGTTTGATGTCGGCTGCACTGCCGGTACTCGTAAACGGTAACCAATCAGAACCTAAACAGAAGGAAGGACAGGGAGCAGAGAACAGCTGGCGTTACAAAAACGGTACACCGATCTATCCCGGACAGTCTTTCAGCAGAGCTTCAAAACCATATTCAAATGCCTGGAATAAAGTCAACGGCATGTTTGTCAATGATCTGGGGAATCCGATTCCGGGAGCAGTGAAAAAGGGGATAGATGTCAGTCAGCATCAGGGAAAGATTGACTGGGAGATGGTGAAAATATCAGGGATTGATTTTGCTGTTATCCGGTGTGGGTATGGAATGGATCAAACAGACCAAGACGATGATCAATGGCTGCGGAATGTATCAGAATGTGAGCGTCTGGGCATTCCCTATGGAGTTTACCTTTATTCCTATGCAGACACAGTAGAGAAGGCGAAAAGTGAGGCAGATCATGTTATTCGTCTGATTAAGGATAAAAAATTATCATATCCTGTTTATTACGACTTGGAAGATGATTCTTTATTAAAGCTTTCAAATTCCAAATTGGCACAGATTACAGAGGCATTTGCCGGAAGATTAAAGGCAAACGGTTATAGCAAAGTAGGAATATATGCAAATAAAAATTGGTTTGAGAAGAAACTGACGAATAAGACATTTCAAAAATATCCAAAATGGGTTGCACAATATAGCAATCTGTGTACTTATTCCGGAAACTATGTTATGTGGCAGTGTACTAACAAAGGAACGGTCAATGGCATCAGAGGAAATGTGGATATAAACTTCCTGATCAGCAGCATTCCTGCAAAAAATATCAAACTGAATAAAAAGTCCCTGTCGCTGAAGAAAGGTTCCTACTATACACTGAAAAGTTACATAGAACCTAAGAACTCCTATCCTTCAGTTAAGTGGTCCAGCTCCAGTTCGTCTGTGGCATCGGTCAGTTCGTCAGGCAAAGTAACGGCGAAAAAGGTAGGGACAGCGGTTATCACCGGAAGAACAGGAAATGGAAAAAAGGCTTCCTGCAAAATTACGGTGATCCCAAAGACGAATAAAATAAAGAAGCTGAAGAAGAGCGGATCAAAGGGGATTAAAATAAGCTGGTCAAAAATTTCCGGCGTGTCTAAATATCAGATTTACATGTCCAGGAAAAAGTCTTCCGGTTTTAAAAGGATAGCAACTGTATCTGCAAAAAAAGCATCTTACACAAAAGGCAAGTTAAAAAAGAAAAAAAGGTACTATTTTAAAGTCAGATCGTATCAGACTGTAAAGAAAAAGAAAATTTACAGTAAATTTTCTAAAGTAAAATCTCTTAAGCGGTGATCTAAAGATATTCCTCTTGTAAAAGTGGCTTCTTTAGTGTAGATTAGCCTTACAGTCATTAAACATCAGGAGGATAAAGATATGATTATTGCATTGATCGCACATGACAAGAAAAAAGACGAGATGGTGGAATTTGCAAAGAAGCATAAAGAAACATTAGCAAAATATGACTTGGTCGCAACCGGTACAACCGGAAAACGGGTAGAGGAAGCCACAGGACTTCCGGTGAAGAAATATTTGTCAGGACCGTATGGAGGAGACCAGCAGCTGGGAGGCAGAATTGCAGAGGGAAAGATCGGACTGGTTGTTTTTTTCCGGGACCCACTGACTGCACAGCCCCATGAGCCGGACGTGTCTGCACTGCTTCGTGTCTGTGATGTGCACAAGGTACCGGCAGTCACCAACACTGCGGCGGCAGAACTGATGATTCAAATGTTTTAAACTGTCAGGACTGAGTATTTTGACTTGAAAAATGACAGATCATAGTGTATATTTATTTTGAAAGCTGTGCGACTGGCGGATAGTGGAGAAACCACGGGGAGCACGGCAGCAGAAATGCCGGCCGCCTGGGCAACTTTTATTTAGTGTGCCCAGGCGGCTTATTTTTACATAAAAAAGGTCTGCGAACCTTTCGTATGGAATGAAAATCTCTCTGCGAAGCTGCACACAGATACAAAAGGAGGATACAGGACAATGAAGATGTTGTCATTAGAAAACGAGTTAAAAGGGAATTCATACCCTGGAAGAGGAATTGTGATCGGGAAGTCACCAAACGGGGCCTATGCAGTGACTGCATATTTTATCATGGGAAGAAGCGAAAACAGCAGAAACCGTGTGTTTATTGAGGACGGAAAAGGTATCCGGACACAGGCTTTTGATCCGTCAAAGCTGAGTGATCCGAGCCTTATCATCTATGCTCCGGTCAAGGTATTAGGAAATAAAACAATCGTGACCAACGGAGACCAGACGGATACGATCTACGAGCTCATGGATAAACAGCAGACATTTGAACAGGCATTGAGGACGAGAGAGTTTGAGCCGGATGCACCGAATTATACTCCGCGTATTTCAGGCATTATGCATGTGGAAAACGGAACCTACAACTATGCAATGTCTATTTTAAAGAGCAATAACGGTAATCCGGATGCATGTAACCGGTATACATTTGCCTATGAGAATCCGGTAAGCGGGGAGGGACATTTCATTCATACCTATATGCAGGACGGAGATCCGCTTCCGAGTTTTGAGGGAGAGCCTAAATTAATCGGTTTAGACGATGATATTAATGCGTTTACAAGCCGTGTGTGGGAAAGCCTGAATGAAGACAACAAAGTATCTCTGTTTGTGCGCTACATTGATATCAAAACAGGAGAATATGAAACAAGGATCGTGAACAAGAATCGATAGGAGGAGACCATGAAGGAATTAGAATTAAAATACGGATGCAATCCGAATCAGAAGCCGTCAAGAATTTACATGGAAGACGGTGAACTGCCGATCAAAGTGTTAAGCGGCAAACCGGGATATATTAATTTTCTCGATGCATTAAACGGATGGCAGCTGGTGAAGGAACTAAAAAAAGCGACCGGGCTTCCGGCGGCAGCTTCCTTTAAGCACGTCTCTCCTGCAGGCGCTGCGGTAGGGCTTCCGATGACTGATGTGGAAAAGAAGATTTACTGGGTAGATGACATGGATATGGAATTTACTCCTCTTGCCAATGCATATGCCAGGGCGAGGGGGGCTGACCGTATGTCTTCCTTCGGAGATTTCATTTCACTTTCCGATGTGTGTGATGCGGCAACAGCCAAAATTATAAAAAGAGAGGTGTCTGACGGGGTTATCGCACCGGGATATGACGCAGACGCTCTTGAAATTTTAAAAGAAAAGAAAAAAGGAAACTATAACGTGATCGAGATTGATCCGGATTATGTGCCGGCTCCGGTGGAGCGCAAGGAAGTGTTCGGTGTTACTTTTGAGCAGGGCAGAAATGAACTGAACATTGACAAGGATTTCTTTAACGATATCGTGACAGAGAATAAAGAACTGCCTGACTTTGCTAAAATTGACTTGGCGATTGCAATGATCACATTAAAGTATACCCAGTCTAATTCCGTATGCTACGCAAAGGGCGGACAGGCCATCGGCATCGGTGCGGGACAGCAGTCCAGAATCCACTGTACCCGTCTGGCAGGACAGAAAGCGGACAACTGGTATCTGCGCCAGGCTCCGAAAGTCATGGGACTTGAGTTCGTGGACGGTATCCGACGTGCGGACCGTGACAATGCCATTGACTTGTATATCGGAGACGACTATATGGATGTTTTAGCCGACGGGGCTTGGGAAAATATCTTTAAAGTAAAACCGGAAGTGTTTACGAGAGAAGAAAAGCGTGAATGGCTGGATCAGATGACGGGTGTGGCATTGGGATCAGATGCGTTTTTCCCGTTTGGCGATAATATCGAAAGGGCACACAAAAGCGGCGTTTCTTATGTGGCTGAGCCGGGAGGCTCCATCAGAGATGACCATGTCATTGCCACATGCAATAAATATAACATGGTGATGTGTTTTACGGGAATCCGTTTATTCCATCATTAGAAGATATAAGAAGGAGAGAAATCAAGCTGGTTTCTCTCCTTCTGTATTATAGGGTCTGGCAGTAAATATGAATGGCCTTTGAGACGAAACGGGCGGTTCCCTCTCCGCCGGCACGGTCTATAGACTCTTTCATCCTGTCATCACAGACGTACATTTCGCCCAGAGAGGCCAGAATATCGTCTGTACAGGTATAATATTGATCCGTAATAGACTGTTTGAGGAGCTCAACCTGGTGCATCACCGGTTCGGAGGCCGGGTCTTCGTTTATGAGACGGCCAAATTCCGCAAAGTTTGCCATAAACTTGGTATTCATGACCTTCCAGTCCTCCTCTGTATAAGTTTTTGCTTTCTGCTCATATTCACGGAAAGCATCGGTACCGCCCCAGCTTTTTCTGGCCTCGGATTTATAGCTTTCCAGCGTTTCTTTGTTCAATGTCTGATAATTCAATGATTCCACTCCTAACTTTTGAATTCCAAGAGCGAAGTCGATCAGATGTTCCAGCCGGTCCTTTTTAAGCCTCAAAAGCTGTATCTGCTGATCTAATGCTTTTTGGCGGTCAAAATCCGGACGATCCAGGATCTCTCTGATGTCCTTTAATGAGAATTCAAGTTCCCGGAACAGTAAAATATGTTGAAGGCGTTCCAAAGCTTTGGTGCCGTACAGCCGGTAGCCAGCCTCCGTGACACGGTCGGGACATAAAAGTCCGATCTCGTCATAATAGTGGAGAGTGCGCACACTGATACCGGTTAATCTGCTTACTTCTCTTACTGTTTTCATCTTGGTCTCCTCCTCCTGGTAAGTACAGAATAGCCTATCACGCTGCGTGAGAGTCAAGAGATAAAATAGATTAAAGGAATTCTGTCATGTGTTTGCGGTACCAGAGCGGCATCATGGTTCTCTGACAGCGGGGATTTTTTCTGGCTTCTACACCGATCGTCTCAAAAAATACTTTCCAGAGATCTGTGTAAAGATCAGAAATCTCAGAGGTCTTCAGACGGTTTAATTCATCCTCTGAGAGGGTGGTCATATAGTAATCATGATCACAGGGATGAACGACGGCAGTTTTCCGGTTATCGTCGATGATCATCCAGTTCTCGGAGGGCATGCGGTCCGTAAACTGGGGAGCCAGGATGGTCAGGACATCACACTTGGGTTCAATATGGGAGATAAGAACATGATCTATTTCGGAAAAACGCAGAAACTCCCGGAATAAGTGAGCTTCATTCATAACTTTACGGTCCAGTTCAAACAAATTCATCACAGCAGGCTCCTGCAGCATATTGACAACGGCAGGCCCATAGTGAAACCCATAGATCAGGAACCGGTAGATCATATCCAGCTTTTCTTCCTGAAAAGACATGGCAGCGCGGTATACCATCTGGTAGGCGCGAAAAGAGATCTTTTTTTGGATGGAACGGATGACACTGGCGGTCTGATCGGGATCGTGATCTACATGGCGGTAATCACAGAACAGTTCCAGATTCCCTATGGGTTCAGTTTTTAATCGGATGTTTTTGTGGCCTAAGCGGGATGCCCAGGCAGTGTATATACAGGACATCATATCCTCAAACGTATCTTTGCAGGTGAAAATGGTCATGCGTTTTCTCCATTATTTTCAGTCGGCCGTTTTTCAGGCAAATATTAAAACTGTTACTGGTTTTTATATTTGTCCGCTCAGAGACTTGCAGGTATCTTCGGCTGAGGGGGCCGATGCAAAATTCTTATCGTCAAACAGGGACAGCTGTTCATAGGTCTGGGGATGATCAATCTCCCAGGACTTTTTGTAATCCTCTCCGATCAGCTGACGGGTGATGAAGTTCTCCTCGATCGGGATATGAAACATCATCTTTCCGTTACAGGTTATAAAATACTTGGCCCGTTTCAGGACGATCCCCATCTTTTTCAGGTTTTCAAATGTCAGGGAGCGCTGTCGGCGGCTCTTGACAATACGGTAGGCGGATTTGGTGCCGATGCCGGGAACTCTCAGAAGATCTGCGTAGCTGGCGCGGTTGATCTCCACAGGGAAAAGCTCCAGGTGCCGCAGTGCCCAGTCGCACTTGGGGTCCAGCATGATATTGAAGTTGGGCCTGTCAGTACTCAGCAGTTCCTCTGCATGAAAGCCGTAAAACCTCAGCAGCCAGTCGGCCTGATAGAGACGATGTTCCCTTAACAGAGGAGGGGCGGTATCCAGGGAGGGAAGGCGGGAATCTTCATTGAGCGGGACATAGGCTGAGAAGAAGACACGTTTCAGATCAAACTTCTGGTACAGCTGCTGAGTGACAGAAAGAAGCTGAAGATCATTCTCTGCGGTAGCTCCAACGATCATCTGAGTGCTCTGCCCGGCGGGGACAAAGGGTGCATTCTTGTCCTTAGCGGGCGGGAGGAAAGAGTTTGATGCCAGCTGTCTGTGCTCCTCGATGCGGCCGGATCGGACATCATCGAAGATCGTGTGCTTTAGACTGCGGTTGCCGCCGAAGCGTTCCATCATAGGGTCCTTGCCGATGGACAGCCGGTGATCTGCGATGCCGGAACGGATCTGTTCCATGGGTTTTAAGATCGTTTTCTGTGTCTTGTGAGGGGCCAGATCCTTCAGTCCTTCCGGTGTGGGCAGTTCCAGATTAATGCTGACGCGGTCCGCGAGATATCCGATGGATTCCAGAAGTTCTTCCGGCGCTCCGGGAATGGCTTTCACATGGATATAGCCGTTGAAATGATACTGATTTCTTAACATAGACAGTGTCCGACACATGAGTTCCATCGTATAGGAAGGACTCTTTACCACACCGGAACTTAGAAACAGCCCTTCGATATAGTTTCGGCGGTAGAACTCGATGACTAAGCGGCAGACTTCTTCCGGGGTGAACGTAGTGCGCACCCGGTCATTGGACGAGCGGTTTAAGCAGTACCTGCAGTCGTAGATACATTCATTACTTTGAAGTATCTTTAAAAGGGAGACACAGCGGCCGTCGGATGCAAAGCTGTGGCAGATGCCTGCAGCCACTCCGTTGCCCAGTTTTCCCTTTTCACCTCTGCGGTCGGCTCCACTGGACGTGCAGGCTACGTCGTACTTGGCTGCGTCTGCTAGAATTGTTAGCTTCTCCTGCAATGACAGGGAAGGACTGATAGTTTCCATAATCCACCTCACAATATCGAATGTTTGTTCTCTTATTCTAGCATAGTGCCATATAAAAAGCAAGGAGGAAAAGAACAAAAGTTCGGGTGAAAAGAAGTTGCGGCAATGTATTGGTAAATGGTATTATTATACTTAACGGAAAAACAATTCAGAAGGATGAGGGTTTGTATGAATCAAAAAAATAAAACGAAGCTCGGCAAGGCAGCGTTGTTCGGTTCTGCACTGATATGGGGCAGTTCCTTTTTTATTATGAAAAATACCATTGCTAATGTCCCGGAAAATTTTCTGCTTGGGACAAGATTTTTAGCAGGGGCATTGCTCTTGTGTATCTTTTTTCATAAGAGACTGGGGAAAATAGATAAAAGTTACTTTAAGACAGGATTTGTGCTGGGAGGATTTTGGTTCTGGGCTTACTGGTTCCAGACCGAAGGACTGTATCACACGACGCCCGGAAAGAATGCATTTTTAACGGCGATCTACTGTGTGGCAGTCCCTTTTGTCACATGGATATGGCAAAAGAAGAAGACTACAAAGCAAAACTTCCTGGCCGCATTGATCTGCATTACGGGTATTGGACTGATTTCACTGGATGGGAACCTTAGTATAGGAATCGGTGATGGATTGACTCTGGTGGGAGGCCTTTTATTTTCCCTTCATATTGCCTATCTTGGCATGAAAAGCGGTCAGAAAGATCCGGTGCTGCTGACGATCGTGCAATTTTTATTTGCTGGACTCTGGGGTGCAGGGATTTCTGTATTTACCGAAGACATCAGTGCTATCCACTGGACGGTCGGACAGGCAGGAAGCCTGGCCTATCTGGTGATCATGTGTACGGCTGTGGCTGTTACCTTTCAGAGTATAGGGCAGAGCCGGGTGAGTTCATCTTCCGCATCTCTGATCCTGAGTCTGGAGTCCGTGTTCGGTGTGCTTTTCAGCGTGATTTTTTATGGTGAGAAGGCGACGGTGAAGATCCTGATCGGTTTTGCCCTGGTGATGGCGGCGATTTTGATCTCGGAGACGGATTTGGGCAGAAAGTCCGGGCACACCGAAAATAATGAAAAAAAACGCATTAATAAGAAAACAGCAAATGTGGTATAATTTATCATGAACAGTGAAATATTTTCCGCCTGTGTGCACGGCGGATCAAGCATAAAATAAAGAACGAATTTCGGAGGCTATGATGAAGAATTATGAATTGGTAAAAGAAGAACAGATCAAAGAGCTGAATGGAACCGGGTATGTGTACCGCCACAAAAAGACAGGGGCCAGGGTTGTGGTAGTATCCAACGAAGATGACAACAAGGTATTCCAGATTGGATTTAAGACACCGCCGAAGGATGACACCGGAGTTCCTCATATCATGGAACACTCTGTACTCTGCGGCTCCAGAGAGTTTCCATTAAAAGACCCGTTTGTGGAACTGGTCAAAGGGTCCCTGAACACATTTTTGAATGCAATGACCTATCCGGATAAGACGGTATATCCGGTGGCAAGCTGCAATGACAAAGACTTTTTTAATCTGATGCATGTGTATTTAGATGCGGTATTTTACCCGAATATCTATACGAAACCCGAAATCTTAAAACAGGAGGGATGGCATCACTCTCTTGAATCAGAAGATGCGCCCGTAATCTACAACGGCGTCGTTTACAACGAAATGAAGGGTGTGTTCTCATCTCCGGATCAGCAGCTGGCGCGTCTGATCCAGAAGTCCCTGCTCTCAGACACTCCGTATGGATTTGAATCCGGAGGCGACCCGGAAGCGATCCCGGAACTCAGCTATGAGCAGTTTTTGGATTTCCACAGGACTTACTATCATCCGTCCAACAGCTATATTTATTTATACGGGGATATGGATGCGGAAAAGTACCTGACATTCATAGACGAACATTATCTGTCTGATTTTGAAAAGAAGCAGGTGGACACATCCTGGAAGCCCCAGGAAGCCTTTAAAGAAGTAAAGAGAGTGGAGGCAGTATATCCGGTCAGCGAGCAGGATGAGATACAGAACAAAACGTTTCTCTCCTATAATGCAGTGATAGGGACAAGTCTTAATAAAGAACTGTATATCGCATTTCAGATTCTTGACAGGGCACTGTTCTCTATGCAGGGCGCGCCGGTGAAAAAGGCTCTGATGGAAGCCGGGATCGGCAAGGACATCAGCAGTTCCTATGACAATGGGATCGAACAGCCTGTGTTTTCCGTGGTGGCCCAAGAGGCAGATGAGGAAAAAGAGGCAGACTTTGTGCGCATCATCGAGGACACCCTGCGTAAGATTTCTAAAGAGGGGATTCAGAGACGAAGCCTGGAATCTGCGCTGAATTATTATGAGTTCCAGTATAAAGAGGCTAATTTCGGCAGATTTCCAAAGGGACTGATGTATGGACTTCAGATGTATGACAGCTGGCTCTATGACGATCATGAGCCGTTTATGCATATCAAGACCAACGATGTGTTTGAGTTTTTGAGAAAACAGCTGGACGGAAGTTATTTTACGGATTTGATTGAAACTTATCTTCTGTCCAATACACATAAATCCATTGTGGTGCTGAAGCCGGAGAGGGGCCTTCAGAGCCGGAAGGACCAGAAGACGGCGCAGAAGCTGAAGGAATTCAAAGAAAGTCTTTCAGAAGAAGAGATCAGGCAGCTCGTTCAGGCTACAAAAGAGCTGAAAGAATATCAGGAGGCGGCAACTCCGAAAGAGGACCTTGAAAAGATCCCGCTTCTGGATATTAAGGATATCAAGAAGGAGATCCGGCCTCTTTGCAATGAAGAAGTATCAGTGGACGGAGTTAAGGTGATCTGGCATCCATATTTTACAAATGGTATCTGCTATCTGAAGATCGTATTCGACATGTCAGAGGTTCCGGCAAGGCTCGTGCCTTATGTGTCTCTCATGTCAGAAGTATTCCGAAGCGTAGATACTAAGAAGCACAGCTACTTTGAGCTTGGAAATGAAATCGGTATTGAGACCGGAGGCATGGTGACGACGATGGACGTTCTGCCGGCCGGTGCTGAAGGTGTAAAAAGTTATTTTGTCATCAGGACAAAGTGTTTTTATGAAAATGCAAAAAAGGCATTTGAACTCATGGAAGAGATCCTGTTTGAGAGCAAACTGGAGGACAAGAAACGTTTGAAAGAGATCATCGGGCAGATTTACACTAATATGAAGACAGATCTTACACAAGCCGGACACAAAACGGCATCCAACCGCGCCATGTCCTATTTTTCTCCTTATGCAAGGTATAAAGAACAGATCCAGGGCGTTTCCATGTTTGAGTTTGTAAAGGACTGGTATGAATCCTTTGAGCAGGAGAGCGGAAAGATCATTGACAGCATGAGAGAGGCGTGCAGATATATTTTCCGGAAGGAACATATGATGGTGAGTTACACAGGAAAAGAAAAAGAACCGTCCTTTTTGGAAGATGCGGTGCACAAGTTCTCAGCACGCATGTTTACCGGCGAATTAGCCAAAGAGGAGACAAAAATTCTTCCGGAGAAAAAGGAGGAGGGCTTCGCTACGGCGGGCGGTGTCCAGTATGTGGCCTGTGCAGGAAATTTTGCTGAGCAGGGTTATGAATATACGGGAGCCTTAAATGTTCTCCAGGTAATCTTTTCTTACGAGTATCTCTGGCTTAATATCCGTGTAAAAGGCGGAGCCTACGGATGCATGTGCAGCTTTATGCCTCAGGGAGACAGTATGTTTGTATCCTATCGGGACCCGAATCTCTTAGAGACTTACAAAGTCTACGAAAATGCGGCTGATTTTGTGGAGCATTTCGATATCGATGACCGTGACATGGTAAAATATATCATCGGAACGATCAGCAATATGGATACCCCGCTGGAGCCGGATGATCTGGGAGAGAGAAGCTTCCAGGCTTATCTTCTTGGAAGGACAGAAGAAGAACTTCAGAAGTACAGAGACCAGGTGCTGTCCTGCAGTCAGGAGACGATCCGTTCGCTGGCACCGTATGTGCGCTGTGTGGTGGATGCGGGAAATAATTGTACTATCGGAAATGAAGATAAACTGAGAGAAGCTGAGGATAAATTTAAAGAAATTAAACACGTATTTTAGGAAGGAATTTTATGAACACAGGAATGAAATCGGGATTTGTGACATTGATCGGCAGGCCAAATGTGGGGAAATCTACGCTGATGAACCAGCTGATCGGACAAAAGATCGCGATCACCTCGAAAAAACCCCAGACAACCAGGAACAGAATCCAGACCGTATTCACCGACGAGAGGGGACAGATTGTATTTTTGGACACTCCGGGGATCAACAGGGCAAAGAACAAGCTCGGCGACTATATGCTGAAAGTCGCCGAGAGGACTCTTAACGAGGTGGATCTTATTTTATGGCTGGTGGAGCCGACTACCTTTATCGGAGGCGGAGAGCGCTATATCATCGAACAGCTGGGCAAGGTGAAGACCCCGGTTATCCTGGTGATCAACAAGACGGACACGGTGAAGGACGAAGAGATCTTAAAAGCGATCACCACCTACAAAGATGTATGTGAATTTGCAGAGATCATACCGGTTTCCGCGCTGAAGGGACAGAACACGGATGATGTCACAGACAGCATTTTCAAATACCTTCCGGAGGGGCCGATGTTTTTTGATGAAGATACAGTCACGGACCAGCCGGAGCGGCAGATCTGCGCGGAGCTGATCAGAGAGAAGGCGCTGCGTCTTCTGGATCAGGAAATTCCGCATGGGATTGCGGTAGTCATCGACTCCATGAAAGAGAGAAGACACGGCCATATCATCGATATTGATGCGACGATCGTGTGCGAGAGAGACTCTCATAAAGGAATCATCATCGGAAAACAGGGCAGTATGTTAAAGAAGATCGGAAGCCAGGCCCGGATGGAGATGGAAAACCTTCTGGATATCAAAGTGAATCTTCAGCTGTGGGTGAAAGTGAAAAAGGACTGGCGTGACAGTGACATGCTTCTCAAAAATTACGGGTACAACAAGAAAGAAGTATAAAAAATGGGTCAGGAGATCAAAGTAACCGGTCTGGTACTGAACGCCGGAAATATCGGAGAATTTGATAAGAGAGTCACGCTTCTCACAAAGGAACGGGGAAGGATCACGGCGTTTGCGAGAGGGGCGAAAAAAGCCACCAGTCCATATGCCGCGGCCTGTCAGCCTCTGACATTCGGAGAGTTTTCACTGTATGAAGGAAGAAGCTCCTTTAATCTCATGTGGGCAGATGTAGGCCATTATTTTGAGGGCGTCAAGGAAGATCTTCTTTTGGTTTCCTATGGCAGTTATTTTTGTGAATTTGCATCTTATCTTACAAGAGAAAACAATGATGAAAAAGAGATTCTGAAGCTTCTTTACCTGAGTCTTAGAGCACTTGAAAAAAAGACCATAGATCCGAAGCTCATACGCAGAGTGTATGAAATTAAACTCATGGCTCTCTACGGACAGGGGATGGAAGTATTTTGCTGCACCCAGTGCGGCAGTACAGAGGACCTCAGTTACTTTGACAGCGGTTCGGGAGGGATTCTCTGCTCAAACTGCACAAAATCCGGGGGACGTACAGTACATATATCCGGATCTGCGGTATATACGCTTCAGTTTATTATAAGCAGCCCCCCGGAGAAGCTGTATACGTTCAGGGTCTCTAAGGAAGTTTTGAAGGAACTTGATTCTGTCAGCGAGTCATTTTTAAAACAGTATGTCAGCCATCATTTCAAGTCTCTGGATTTTTTGGAACTGCTTTGACTTTTTTAGCTTATCTCTTGAAAAAAGAGGGGTTACACGCTACAATAGAACAGATTATAGGAAATGAAGAAACGGTGAGGTAGAAACAATATGGAATTAACAATGGAGAAAATCGTAAATTTAGCAAAGGCCAGAGGTTTTGTGTACAGCGGATCTGAGATTTACGGCGGATTGGCAAATACATGGGATTATGGAAATCTTGGCGTGGAGCTTAAAAACAATGTAAAAAAAGCATGGTGGAAGAAATTTATTCAGGAAAGCCCGTATAATGTAGGTGTGGACTGTGCGATACTTATGAATCCGCAGACCTGGGTTGCTTCCGGACATCTGGGCGGGTTTTCCGACCCTTTGATGGACTGTAAAGAGTGCCACGAACGTTTCCGCGCAGATAAGATCATCGAAGATTATATGGATGAACACGGCATGGAGATTGAGGGCGGCTCTGTGGACGGATGGACCAAAGAAGAGATGGTGGATTTTATCAATGATCATGACATCGTATGCCCGTCCTGCGGAAAGAAAAATTTTACGGATATCCGTGAGTTCAACCTGATGTTCAAGACGTTCCAGGGTGTCACCGAGGATGCAAAAAATACAGTTTACCTGCGCCCGGAAACAGCTCAGGGTATTTTCGTAAACTTTAAAAACGTGCAGAGGACATCCAGAAAGAAGATCCCGTTCGGTATCGGACAGGTCGGAAAATCTTTCAGAAACGAGATCACTCCTGGAAACTTTACGTTCCGTACAAGAGAGTTTGAGCAGATGGAACTGGAATTTTTCTGCGAGCCGGATACAGATCTTGAATGGTTTGCCTACTGGAAAGAATTCTGTATCAACTGGTTAAAGACACTGGGCATCACCGATGACCAGATGAGAGTCCGTGACCATGGAAAAGAAGAACTGTCTTTCTACTCCAAGGCAACTTCAGATATCGAATTTTTATTCCCATTCGGATGGGGAGAACTGTGGGGTATCGCTGACCGTACAGATTATGACCTGACACAGCACCAGAATACTTCAGGGGAAGATCTGACTTACTTTGACGATGAAAAAAAAGAGCGCTACATTCCATATGTAATCGAGCCGTCTCTCGGAGCCGACCGTGTGACTCTTGCATTCTTATGCGCCGCTTATGACGAAGAAGAACTGGAAGGCGGAGACAAACGTACCGTCCTTCGTTTCCACCCGGCTATCGCACCGGTGAAGATCGGGGTGCTTCCTCTGTCCAAGAAATTAGCTGAGGGGGCAGGGAAAGTTTATGAGACGCTTGCGAAATACTACAACTGTGAGTACGATGAGCGCGGAAATATCGGAAAGAGATACAGAAGACAGGACGAGATCGGAACACCGTTCTGTGTGACATACGATTTCGATTCCGAAGAAGACGGAGCAGTAACCGTCAGAGACCGTGATACAATGGAACAGGAACGGGTGAAGATCGAAGATCTGAAAGAATACTTTGAGAAGAAGTTTGACTATTAAAAACTATCAAATAATTGGACCGGCGGGATTTGTTATCCAGCCGGTTTTTCTATTCTGTCAATATGGGTTCTGCACGATCATGCAGGAATCAACTTACATGGATTTTTGATACGCCAGACGTTCACTGCAGTCGTTCAGACAGATGATCCCACAGTATGAGAAACCATTTTTTTTGAGCAGATTCTGCATGACCTTGTTGTCACGGTGGGTATCGATCTTTAAATTTCCGCACTGTTCCAGAGCCCAGGAAAGACAAAAAGAAGCGCATCCTTTCTGTGTTGTTTTGGAAGCAAGTCTGTGTACAACACCGTAAGGGCTTTCATTTCTCCATTTACCGTCATAAATTTTTTTATAAGAAAAATCTTGCCCCATTTTATAAAAAAGACAGCTTGTATTTGTTCGTTTTCTATGCATACATAACTATTTCCAGCTTCTATATCCATGCGGATCATGGACTCTTCCGGATAATGTTCTCCCCATTGATCCGGGTTTCCATGCTGTTTCATAAATAGCCTGGCACCAGAATAGAGAGCCATGATTTCATTCAGCTGTTCGATTCTGGATTTCTGGATTTTCATCATAGATTCCTTTCCCTTTAAAAAGTAATAAATTTGGTTTTGTGTATCTTTTGATGCAGACAAATCATGGGGATGAATTTATAATTCTAGATACAGTCCGGCCGGTTCAAAGAGTTTCCAGCGAACAGTATTCCGTTAGTGCAGGCAGATCCCTGATCTCTATCTGTTTCCGGCGGGTGAGAATAATTTCCTGCTCCCGGAGCTGTGAAAGACCGCGGGTTACATGGATACGACTGATTCCAAGAAGATCGGAAAGATCATCCTGCGTCATGTCGATGTACAGATCCGGATGATCCGTCTCGTTTCCTGTGAGCAGGTAAAGCAGATTGCACAGACGGGTTAAGGAACTGTTGTATTCCTGATGTGCTGTTTCATAGAGCAGACGATTTACATACGTGGAATACCAATCTACAATATTGGCGCTCAGCTGAGGATTTGTCTCAAACATCTGCCGGAATTGCTCTTTTGTAAATTCCAGAACGTTCATATCCGAAACTGCTGTAGTTATGAGAGATTGTTCGATTTTATAGTCATGCTGGTGATAACCAGGGAACACGGTACCCTCCCCGTGGAAGGATATAATTTTCCTGTGGCCGTTTTCGTGTTCCATATAGTTTTGGGCAGCGCCTGAGATTATGTAATGAATTCTTTGGAAGGGTTCGCCGCTCTCCCACAGAAATTCACCCTTTCGAAAGAAACGTTTTTTATGAGGCTGAGTGAGAAAGTAACTGTAAAACTGTTTGAAATCATTGGCAAAAAAGTACCGAGGGGTAAGCATACAAAGACCTCCTTTTGCTCAAAGTGGTTTTTTTATTTTAACACTTTTTTGCTAATGTATCAAAAATGATTGATGAGTCAAAAGGAAGGAGATTAAAAAATGAAAAAAGTAAAAATTACAGTCTTGAGAACCATGTTTAATGAGGACCTGGCTGCCGAGTACGGTGCAGAAGGGCTTGCAGCATGTCCTTTTCACAGGGAGGGTCAAGTGTTTTACGCCGACTATGCAAAACCGGAAGGACTCTGCGATGAGGCGTGGAAGGCTATTTACCAGTATGTATTTGCACTGGCCCATGGAGCGGGAAATGAAGTGTTCTATTACGGAGACTGGATCAGAAAGCCGGGCACTGCCATATGCAGCTGCAATGACGGGCTGCGCCCGGTAATCTTTAAGCTGGAGACGACACAAGAGGAAGAGTGACATTTTCCACATGATTTCCGTTCGGCTCTTAGAATGCCTCACTCTAATCATGTGGAAAATGAACATAAATTTTATAGGAGAAGCATCCATCGAACAAAGGGGGCTATCCAACGATTGTTTTCTATTCTTCTTTTATTTTGGCGATCTCTTTAGCCATTTTTTTCTTCAAAGTGAGATTACTCTGGCGTGCGATCATGATCCGCTGTGCCTGCGGTGACCCCGCACCGTGCATGGATTCTGTACGGTATCCGACGGCTGCGCTTCCAAGAGTCAGATTTTCAATCAGCCTCATGATGCGAAGTCTGTTTTCTGTGGAGACGCCTGACACTCCGCGGAGATACTTTTCAACATAAGCGCCCAGCTTCGGATCTTTCAGATCTTTTTCGGAAGGAGCGGTAACCATCAGACCTCCTGCGATATCTTCTGCAAGACGTGCGATTTCATATGGAAAGCGGGTAACATTCTGTTTACATACATTGGCCAGAAGCAGATCGATCAGATAGTTTCCGGACCTGGTGGCTGCACCTTCGGCAGAACATGCGATGCCGCAGCAGTACAGGGTTTCGTTTAAATGGGTCATTTCGATCAGCTTGTCTTTTACATGGGAGGCACGTCCCGCTCCATTGTATTCTGCTGCAGCTGCAGACGCACCGATCAGGACATCGCCAACACCAACTTTACATCCGCCGTAGGACTGTCTGTGGTATCCGGCAAAACGCTCCACCAGAACCCCGGCAAAATCATATTCCCCATTTAAGAAAATACGGTCGTTTGGCACAAAGACATTATCAAACACAACCAGAGCTTCCATTCCTCCGTATTCGGAATTTCCTACATCCATTTGAGAGCCTTCTAATTTTCTTGTATCACAGGACTGTCGTCCGACAATCATAAAAATGCCATCAGAGTCTGTCGGCACTGTAAAAGAAACTGCATAGTCTTTGTCATCTTCGCCCATGGCTATGGTAGGCATGACCAGCACTTCATGTGAGTTGATAATTCCGGTTTGATGGGCTTTGGCTCCACGGACGACGATCCCGTCAGGCCGGCGTTCCACGACATGCAGAAAAAGGTCAGGATCGGCCTGAGCATGAGGAGCAAGGGAGCGGTCTCCTTTTGGATCTGTCATTGCGCCGTCTGTGGTCAGATCCTTTTTCTGTGCATATTTTAAGAAGTTTTTAAAGTTTTCGTGGTAGCTGGTGCCGTATTTTTCATCCACCTCATATGTAGTACTGTAAACTGCATTAAACGCATCCATACCTACACAGCGCTGGAAACAGGCAGCGGTTTTTTGGCCGCACAGTCTCTGCATTTTCACTTTTTTAATCAAATCCCCGGCGCTTTGATGGATATGGGTAAAGCGGTTGATCTTTTCTCCTGTTTCAGAAGAAACTGCAGTCATCAGATCCTCATATTCCGGCATCTGTGCCAGGTCATAAGTCGCTTTTACAGAATTCAGGGACGGTCTTAAAATAGGATCATCCACCGGATGTTCAATTTTTTCCCCAAACATATAAACCTGAAGATTCAGTTTTCTCATGCTCTCCACATATTCGTTTCCTGTCATTAAAGCCATATGATCTTACCTTCCTTTCATAAACGGCGGAAGCTTTCTGCTCCCGAAAATAAGTTTGACATCAGAGTATATAGCAAAAAATGTGCCAAGTTTTTGGGAAACTGAAAAGCAATCGTTGGAGACATACCTGACAGAGATTATGTCTGTTTTTTCAGCAAGATAAAATATCTTTTGTGTTCAAGAAATGGAACAAAAAACAGTGATTATTTTATTTTTGGAACAATAGATGGGAGATTGTGCATAAAAGCAGGAGATGCCGGTTGGCATGGTATTTGCTATATATAAATATCAGGAGGTGATTGTGATGTTAAGGGAAATAGAGAAGGTGCTGGAAGAAGATGTGCGTCCATATTTGCTCGAACATGAAGGAAATGTCCGGATATCAGAATATAAAGAAGGTATTTTGAAAGTCCGCCTGACAGGACAGTGCTCCGGATGTCCATCCGCAGCCCTGACAACCGAAGAATTGATTGCAGAAGCGGTGAAAAAGAAAATACCTGAGGTAAAGGATGTAGTGCTGGTGAATGAGGTAAGTGATGACCTTATCGAAATGGCAAAAAAACTGATGAGCCATTCGGGAAAGCAGGGGGTGTCATGGAGATAGGGATAAAACACTGTCTGTTCCATATATGAAACAAATGAGCCGCGTAAACTTGGACGAAACTGCCCGGTGTGTTAAAATAAAACCAACGAATGATTCTTTTGAGAGAAGGAGAGAGAATGGACGGGAAGCAGGAAAAACCTCAGATTTTTTCAAATATACAGGAAGCCAGTGAGCGGCTGGATGCTATCATTGAGAATTCCTTCGATGGCATTTATATCACGGACGGCAGGGCAAACACAATCAAAGTCAATCGGGCATATGAGACGATCACCGGACTTGACAGAGCAGATATGCTCGGGAAAAACATGGAGGAACTGGAGCGCGGGAATGTAATTTCCGTGTCCGGTTCTCTTATGGCTATCAGGGAAAAAAGAGTGGTGACCCTGGAGCAGGAGTTTAAGACAGGAAAAAAGGCGGTCATAACAAGCAGCCCGATCTGCGACAAGGAAGGGCAGATCATCATGGTCGTCACAAATGTAAGGGACCTGACTGAGATTTATCATCTGAGAGAAGAAATGGGAAGGAAAAAACAGGAGGAAGAAAAACTCCGGCAGAAGCTCCGGCACGTCCAGGGGGAATTTTTCGGCAGCTGTATGGTGGCCCAGGATAAAAATACCCTGGATGCCTTGTTCTGGGCAGACAAAGTATCCGGGCTGGATGCAACGGTCATGCTGCTTGGGGAGACCGGAGTCGGAAAGGAAGAGTTCGCGAGATATATTTATCAGAACAGCAGGCGGAAAGACGGAAGTTTTATCAAAGTTAACTGCGGTGCAATTCCTCCCAATCTGTTGGAAAGTGAATTGTTCGGATATGAAAAGGGAGCATTCACGGGCGCCAGTAAAAACGGAAAGCTCGGTCTGTTTGAACTGGCAGATAAAGGAACCATTTTTCTCGATGAGATCGGGGAACTGCCGTTTGATATGCAGGTCAAGTTCCTGCGGGTTCTGCAGGAGCAGGAGGTGGAACGCATCGGAGGGAGCAGGCCGGTAAAGATCGATGTGAGAATTGTTGCGGCCACAAACCGGAATCTGGAAGAAATGGTGAAACAAAAAGCATTCAGGGAAGACCTGTTTTACCGTCTGATGGTATTTCCGATCCACATCCCGCCTTTGAGAGAGAGAAGAAAAGACATAGAGCCGCTTGCCAGGCTCTTTTTGGGACAGCTCAATAAGAAATACGGATTTCGGAAGGAGTTTACGTTTGAGGCTTTGGAACTGCTGAAGGAATACCGATGGCCGGGGAATATCAGGGAATTGAAAAATCTGGTTGAGAGGGCTGTGATCATCAGCAATGAGGACCTGATCGGACCGGAGAGTATCCCTGTAGAGACAGGGGAAAGAACACTTAAAGCAAAAAAACGGAAAAAAGAAAAGAGTACATCCATCGACCTGAAATCTGAACTTCACAGAATTGAACTTCAGTATATGGAACAGGCTTATAAAACATTTGGAAATGTGAGGGATGCAGCATTAAGCCTGGGGATGACAGCGCCGACCTTTGTGAGGAAACGGAAACAATATGCCGAAGAAAACAAATACCAGGTTCCCAATGGAAAAGCTGATTGAATGGGGTCTAATCGATATACGGGTAGAAGAGAATCAACGGTCGGTTGTCCGCTGGGGGAAGATCTTTTTATTATCCTAAGAAATTTGTAATATTTTCTGCATAGTTTTATCATACTTTTCTGGTATACTAAATCATATCAGGCAACAGGAAGGGAGAAACTATGAGAAAATTGGTATTCAATAAAAAGTTTTTGGCCGCAGTGGGGATTGTTCTGGCAGTGGGCGGATGCTTTTTTGTAAAGGGAAGGATGAATACAAAAGCTGCGGATGACAGCATTTTTGTTCAGAATATGAGCGTTCAGTACAAACAGTGCGAGGGAACTTCCAAAGAAATTCTGGAAGAAGATATCGACGAACATATCTCAGAGGAGATTATGGCGCTGGAGGAAAAGGGACATACCTACGAGATCGGCGAGGCCTTGTCCGCCAAAGACAGTGAGTTTATCCCGGTGATCAAGCAGATCAACGATGAGACTGCATATGAGGCCATCGGCGGAATCACAGTGAAAAATAAGAACTATGTCGTAAAGGTCAAATCGGCTCAGAAGATTACTGAGGAAGATGTGGAGAACGCACTGGAGGCGGTAAAGGACCAGTTAAACTAAATACAACATCAAAGATTTATACGAAGCACAGAGGAATTCCTTTTTAGCCGGGCGGCAGGAAGTTTTTCTCTGTGCTTTGTTTTATTGCCCGTATTCAGGCTCATATGTTATGATAAAATAAAATCAGCAGGAGGAGATTTATATGATTTTAATTAAAAACGGAAGAGTCATGGACCCGGAAACCGGATTTGATAAAGTGACTGATCTTGTTCTTTCTGGTGGAAAGATTAAAAGTATAGGAAATACAGAAACAGCAGATTTTGAGCAGATCATAGATGCAGAAGGTATGGTTGTGGCTCCTGGTCTGATCGATGTCCATGTGCATTTCAGAGACCCTGGATTTACACACAAAGAAGATATGCAGACCGGGAGCCGGGCGGCCCTTCACGGAGGTGTCACCACGGTGGTTTGTATGGCAAATACAAAGCCTGTGGTGGACAGCACGGAGATTCTGGATGATATTCTGAAACGGGCACAGAAACTGCCGGTCCGGCTTGTCCAGACTGCGGCGGTATCCAAAGGATTTAAAGGGAAAGAACTCGTTAACATGGAGGTGCTGAAAGCCCATGGGGCATTGGGATTTACAGATGACGGTCTTCCGCTCATGGACGAAGAGATCGTCCGTAGGGCTATGGAGACTGCGGCAAAACTTGATGTTCCGGTCAGTCTTCACGAGGAAGATCCGAAATATATTAAGCGCCCGGGAGTCAATGCCGGAAAGGTTGCCGAACAGCTTGAGTACGGCGGGGCTTCTGACGAAGCGGAGGCGGTGATGGTAGAGAGAGACTGCCGGCTGGCGCTGGAAACCGGGGCATCTGTGGATATCCAGCATATCAGTTCTGCCAAAGCCGTTGATCTTGTAAAGGATGCCAAAGCGAAAGGTGCTCATGTGACAGCGGAAGCTGCACCCCATCATTTTACGCTGACAGAAGAGGATGTTCTCACTTACGGCTCCCTGGCCAAGATGAATCCGCCGCTCAGGACAAAAAAAGACAGAGAGAGGATTATCGAGGGACTGAAGGAAGGCACCATAGAGATTATCGCCACAGACCATGCGCCTCACTCTGTGGAAGAAAAGGCAACAGGCCTTGAAAAGGCACCGAGCGGTATTACCGGACTGGAAACTTCTCTGGGACTTGGTATTACAAAACTGGTAAGGGAAGGACATTTAACTTTGATGGAACTCCTGGAAAAAATGACGGTCAATCCCGCAAAACTTTATCACCTGGAACAGGGAAGAATACAGGAGGGAAAACCGGCAGATTTGGTTCTGTTTAAAGAGGACGAGGAGTATATTGTAGAGAAGTTTTATTCCAAGGCCTCAAACTCACCGTTCAAAGGCTGGAAACTTTTCGGCAAGATTTATTACACAATCTGTAAAGGGAATGTTTACGATCTGTCACAAGATTAAAAACTTCATGTTAATGTCATAGTTCTGAGATATCTGCATGATATAATGATACTATAAACAAATTTCTGACTGATCATATAAAGCCGCTTTGACAGGGCAGATACGAAGGAGGGGTGTCTTATGAAAAGATACGGTATCTGTTTTACAAGTATCATTGTAGCTGTTGTTCTGTGTGCAGAACTCATCGGATTTCCGGTATCTGTTTCTGCCAATGAGCCTGAGAGTGCGGGAAATATCTCAGCGGACGTAAAAATAAAAAGAAGTGCTAAAGCGTCCGGAATGAATGAAGAAAATATGGAAGCGAGCCGGTTCAGCAGTATGGATGAGGCTTCCATGTATATGATGTACGGAGACGGCATGTATACTTTTACCCAGTCCTATCTGAGAGATCACAGTGACAGACTGGTCGAACTCAGGGTGAAGGAAGCGGGAAGTTTGATCCTTGTATCTTTTCAGGAAGAAGACAACGCACAGATGCCGTCTCTCCTGGATAGTCAGAAGCAGCCTGTGGGACAGCGGATACCGGATGGGGCCGTGAAACTTAAAGCAGAACCGGGAACCTATTATGTGAGGCTGCCGAAAGACTTTACCACGGTTTTTATCGCACCGTTTGTCATCAAAGATAACCCGCGTAAGCTATCCAATGAGGTTTCCTACATTCAGAGCGGACAGGGAAAATACACGTATCACTCCTTTACCATGGCAAAACGGGGGACAGCGGATATCACAGCATCTCCGATCGTGAAACAGAAAACTCCGGTTGTATTTTACGTCCAGAGAAGAGAAGACGGACGCTGGAAGAATATAGGACGGCAGCAGAAGTCTTATTTTACCAGTGATACAGGAACGGTTGTCTATGGACTGAAGAGGGGAACCTACCGGATTGCAGCAAAGGCAGACATAAAACAGGGATATTCACTCTGTGTGATCAAGACATTTATCCCGGCAAAGTATAAGACGAAGAAAACAAAAGCAAAGACGTTAAAAAGATTTCGGGAACAGTATGATTTGTATACAGTAACAGAAAGAGCGTCCAGATGGTACCGAATTTCAGTTCCGAAGAAACGGAAAAAGATATCAATGGAAGCAGAAACTTATATGAACTCCGGAAAGATCAGGTTTACTGTCTATAAAAAGGGCAGAAAAAAGCCTGTAAAATCTCTGACTTTGTCAGGAGAAAAAATCAAACGGTTCAGTTTTAAGGGCAGCAAAGGCACTTATTATATAAAGGTCGCAAAATCAGGAAGACAGACAAATGGGTCTTATTGGCTGTATCAGTATTGATCTGAGAATAAGAAGGAAAAAAAGAATCTATGAGCTGATCCATAGGTTCTTTTTTGTTTTTTTCATAAAAGTAAAATACCGATATGTTTTCTGTGAAGTTTTACTCAGATTTAACATAACCTGTCTTTTGAATTTTACATTGGACAAGTAAGATATGACTTGTAGCGATGAAAAGCCAAAAGGAGATTATTATGAGAAAGATGAGGAAAAGAATTTTAAGTGTTCTTCTGACAGCAGTGGCAGCGACAACTTTACTGGCAGGCTGCGGAGGCAAAGACGAAGGTAAAAAAGCAGCAGGTGAAGATATCACCGTTGTATCCAGAGAAGACGGATCCGGCACAAGAGGAGCGTTTATTGAGTTATTTGGGATCGAAGAAAAAGACAGTGACGGAAATAAGATAGATAACACGACAACGGAGGCAATGATCACCAACTCTACTTCCGTTATGATGACGACAATCGCCGAGAATGAGGCAGCAATCGGATACATATCTTTAGGGTCCTTAAATGATACAGTAAAAGCCCTGAAGATTGACGGAGCAGAGCCGAGTACCGAAAATGTAAAAAACAAGACTTATAAGATCGTGCGTCCGTTCAACATTGTGACAAATGAGAAGAAGCTGAGTAACCAGGCTAAAGATTTTATGAAATTCATAATGAGCAAAGAAGGCCAGGAAGTGGTCGCAGACAATGGATATATTACGGTCGATGACAAGGCTTCCGCATACAAAGCAGCCGGGGCAAAAGGCAAGATTGTTGTGGCAGGATCATCATCTGTTACCCCTGTCATGGAAAAGTTAAAAGAGGCCTATACGGCACTGAACAAAGATGTAAAGATCGAAGTTCAGCAGAGTGATTCTACAACAGGAGTGACTTCCACAGTGGACGGAGTCTGCGACATCGGGATGGCATCCAGAGAACTTGCAGACAGCGAGGTGAAAAAAGGCGTGAAGCCTACAGTCATCGCACAGGATGGAATCGCAGTGATCGTAAACAAGAAAAACGAGGTATCTGAACTTAAAAGTGACCAGATAAAAGGTATTTTTACAGGTGAAGTGATTTCCTGGGGCGACGTGAAATAAAGCTATATAGTGCAAATAGAGAGATAGTGGGGAAATAAAGATGAAACAGTACAAAGAAAAGATCATGAAAGGCGTATTCCTGACCGCAGCCTGTACTTCCATACTGGCAGTCATACTGATATGTGCATTCCTGTTCATGAACGGCTTACCCGCTATTGGGGAGATCGGACCGGTAAAATTTCTGGTCGGAGAGCGATGGATGCCAAAGAATGGATTCTTTGGCATCTTCCCAATGATCATGGGAAGCCTTTATATCACAGCGGGAGCCATCATCGTGGGTGTCCCTGTCGGAATCTTTACGGCGGTCTTCATGGCAAAGTTCTGCAGCGGGAAGCTTTATAAAATACTGAAGCCGGCAGTGGATCTTTTGGCAGGAATTCCATCTGTGGTTTATGGCTTCTTCGGCATGGTCGTTTTGGTGCCGATGGTCAGAAATATTTTTGGCGGCAACGGAAACAGTATTCTTACGGCGTCACTGCTTTTAGGGATCATGATTCTGCCGACGATTATCGGTGTTTCTGAGAGTGCCATCCGTGCAGTGCCGGACAGCTATTACGAAGGTTCACTGGCCCTGGGGGCGAGCCACGAGAGAAGTGTGTTTTTTACAGTACTGCCTGCGGCGAAATCCGGTATTTTGGCAGGTGTGGTGTTAGGGATTGGAAGAGCCATAGGAGAGACTATGGCGGTTGTCATGGTTGCGGGAAACCAGGCCAGGATGCCGATGGAACTTGCTAAGGGAGTCAGGACACTGACGGCGAATATCGTATTGGAAATGGGATATGCCACGGATCTGCACAGAGAAGCGCTGATCGCCACGGCTGTGGTGCTGTTTGTCTTTATCCTGCTGATTAACCTTTCTTTTTCTGCATTAAAACATAAGGAGGAATTCTGATGGAGGCGATGACAGCAAAGCCATTAAACGGTATAAAACAGGTGAATAAGGTCACAAGGAAACAGAGATTTTCTTCTTACAAAAGAACTCCGCTCTCTCTGCTTCTGTATCTGCTGGTGCTGATATCCACGGTCTTTACGGCGGGAATTTTGATCTATCTGATCGGATATATTTTGGTGCATGGGGTTCCGTATCTTACAAAAGATCTGTTTTCTTTAAAATACACATCGACGAATGTATCACTTTTTCCGGCCATGGTCAACACGGTCAGCATGACAGCACTGGCGCTCTTATTTGCAGTGCCGCTGGGAATCTTTTCTGCGATTTATCTTGTGGAATATGCCAAGAAGGGAAACCGGCTTGTGGGGATCGTCAGGATTACTGCCGAAACTCTTTCAGGAATTCCGTCGATTGTATATGGACTGTTTGGTATGCTGTTCTTTGTGACCACATTAAAATGGGGACTGTCCATTTTATCGGGAGCCGCAACACTGGCGATTATGATTCTGCCGGCTGTGATGAGAACCAGCGAGGAGGCATTAAAATCTGTCCCGGATTCTTTCAGGGAAGGAAGCTTCGGGCTTGGAGCGGGAAAACTTAGGACGGTCTTTCAGATCGTGCTTCCGTCTGCGGTGCCCGGCATTTTGTCCGGAGTCATATTGGCAGTGGGAAGAATCGTAGGAGAGACGGCGGCGCTGATGTATACAGCCGGAACAGTGGCAGAGATACCATCCAATGTGATGGGTTCCGGGAGAACATTATCAGTCCATATGTATGCACTCTCCAGCGAGGGTTTGCACGTCAATCAGTCTTACGCCACAGCGGTGGTTCTGCTGATCGTAGTGATCGTCATTAACGCGGTGTCGACATTTATTGCCAAGCGGATAACGAAAGGATAGAACATGGAATCTAAAATCAAAGTACAGAATCTGGATTTATATTACGGGGATTTTAAAGCGCTCAAAGCGATCAATCTTGATATTTCCCCGAATGAGATCACGGCATTTATCGGTCCGTCCGGCTGTGGAAAATCTACACTTTTAAAGTCATTAAACCGTATGAATGATTTGGTGGAAGGATGTAAGATTACGGGAAAAGTCACTCTGGACGGAGAAGATATTTACGGAGATATGGACATTAATCTGCTCAGGAAACGGGTGGGTATGGTATTTCAGAAACCGAATCCGTTTCCTATGAGTGTCTATGACAATGTAGCCTACGGACCGAGGACACATGGAGTCAGGAACAAAGCGCAGCTGGATGAGATCGTGGAGAAATCTCTGAGAAACGCGGCAATCTGGGATGAACTGAAGGACCGACTGAAAAAAAGTGCCATGGGCCTTTCGGGAGGCCAGCAGCAGAGACTCTGTATCGCCAGGGCTCTGGCAGTGGAGCCGGAGGTGCTCCTGATGGATGAGCCGACGTCTGCCCTGGACCCGATTTCCACCTCAAAGATCGAGGACCTTGCGGCAGAACTGAAATCCAAGTATACTATCATTATGGTAACCCATAATATGCAGCAGGCCGTCCGTATTTCCGATAAGACCGCATTTTTCCTCTTAGGGGAAGTCGTAGAGTATGGAAAGTCCGATCAACTGTTTTCCATGCCGAAAGATCAAAGAACAGAAGACTATATTACAGGAAGGTTTGGTTGATATGAGAAATCGGTTTGACAGACAGCTTGAACAGCTGAATATTGAAATGATCGAGATGGGTGCCCTCTGTGAGGATATGATTCATCTGGCAGGGAAATTGGTAGATACAAAGAGCAAAGAGATGATTTCAAGGATCAATGATCTGGAAGAAGAGATCAATCAGAAAGAGCGGGACATAGAGAGACGATGTATGAAGCTTCTGCTCCAGCAGCAGCCGGTGGCCGGGGATTTGAGGGTGATTTCAGCAGCGCTTAAAATGGTTTCTGATATGGAACGGATCGGGGATCAGGCTGTGGATATCGCGGGCATTGTAAAAAAGAGTGATGTGGTGACTGTGATGAATCATCACACCCATGTTCTGATGATGGCTGCAAGAACGCTCGCCATGGTCACAAAAGCTGTGGATTCTTTTGTAAAAAAAGATCTGGATGCGGCCAATGAGGTGATCAAAGCAGACGACGAGGTGGACGCTCTGTTCTCAAAGGTGAAAAAAGAAGTGATCTCTTTGATTCATGAGGACCCGGAAAAAGGAGAGGCCTGTGTAGCGATTGTCATGATTGCCAAGTATTTTGAGCGGATCGGCGATCACGCCAGCAATATCGCCGAATGGGTAGAATTCTCTATGACCGGGGAATATAAAGGAGGAAGTTTGTGATTTATATTGTCGAGGACGATGCGAACATACGGGAACTTGTCATTTATACTCTTCAGAGTACAGGATTTGATGCGGGGGGATATGAAAGCGGCATCAGCTTTTTTAAAGATCTTTCGGCTGGAAAGATTCCTGAACTGGTGCTTCTGGACATTATGCTTCCTGGGGAAGACGGCATTAGTATTTTAAGGAAGATCAGGAGCAATCCTGAGACAAAGCATATCCCGGTGATCATGATGACGGCGAAGGGCGCCGAGTATGACAAGGTGCTGGGCTTAGACAGCGGAGCGGACGATTATATTACAAAACCTTTCGGCATGATGGAACTGGTATCCCGGATCAAAGCGGTTTTAAGGCGGGTAAAAAAAGAGGAGCCGACGGAAGAACTTTCGGCAGGAAATCTCTATATCCATGTGGGAAAGCATAAGGTGCTGGCAGACGGTGAAAAGGTGGAGCTGACCTACAAAGAGTTCCGCCTGCTCTGTATGCTGATGGAGAGCAAAGGCAATGTGCTCACCAGAGACCAGCTTCTCACAAATATTTGGGGTTATGATTTTGACGGCGAGACCCGGACGGTGGATGTCCATATCCGTACCCTGCGCCAGAAGCTTGGAGAATGCGGATCTATGATCGAAACTGTGAGAGGGATCGGTTACCGCATTGGAGGAAATGAATGAAGCGTAAGATATTTCTGAATATGAGCTACATTGCCCTGATCACGGTGGTGTGCACTACGGTATTTTTATCTGTGGTCGCTTACGGAAGATATATGTCCCAGGTAAAAGAGGGAATTCAGAACGAGGCCGGATATATGGCGGAGTCCCTGAACCAGCATGAGAACCAGAGTCTGGATGCATACAAAGATATCACGATCAGCAGGATCACGCTGATCGCTGCGGACGGGAAAGTCCTGTATGACAGTACGGGAAAAGAAAAGTCCATGAGCAATCACAGAAATAGAAAAGAGTTCAAAGAAGCGGAAAAAAATGGGGCCGGCGAGAGTACAAGGATTTCTAAGACCCTCAAAAAACAAACGTATTACTATGCTGTAAAGCTTTCGGACGGCAGTGTCTTACGGCTCAGCCGGGAGACTCAGACTATTTTTAATCAGGTGGAGGGCGTACTGCCTGTTCTGATTTTAATGATGGCAGTGGTTTTTGTTTTGGCGCTGGCCCTTTCAAGACTCCTCACCGGAAGGATTATTGAGCCGATCAACCGGATCAACCTGGAGCATCCGGAAGATGAAAATACCTATGACGAGCTGTCACCTCTGCTGGTGAGGATTCACCGGCAGAATGAAGCGATCAAAGAAAAGATCAGAGAGATCAAGGAAAAGCAGATCGAGTTTACGACGATTACAGAAAATATGAGCGAAGGCTTTCTGATCCTCAATGATAAATCTGTGGTGCTTTCTTACAATACGAGTGCTCTTCGGATTCTTGACATCAGGGAAGATCAGTGCAGCAACCAGAATGTATTGTCCATTAACCGCAGCCATGAATTCCGCAGGGCGGTGGAGGCAGCTTTGAATGGTGAGGCTTTTGAGGAAGTGATGGAATTTCGCGAGCGCAAGTACCTGCTGATGGCCAATCCGGTGACGGTATCAGGCGCAGTGAAAGGAGCGGTGCTGATGATGATTGATGTGACAGAAAAAGAAGAAAGAGAAGAACTGAGAAAAGAATTTTCTGCCAATGTATCTCATGAGCTGAAGACTCCGCTGACGACGATTTCGGGATATGCGGAGCTTATGAAAGACGGACTCGTAAAGCAGGAGGATGTAGGCCGGTTCTCGGAAAAGATTTACACAGAGGCCAGAAGGCTCATTTCCATGATAGAGGGTATCATCAAACTGTCCAGACTGGATGAAAATCAGATTATACAGGAAAAAGAAGAGGTTGATCTGTATCAGCTGGCTTTGGAGATCAAAAACTCTCTTTCTATGAAAGCGGCAGAGGAAGGAATTGACATTCAGGTTCTCGGCTCACCGTGTAAAGTCTCAGGGGTACGCCAGATCTTATACGAAATGCTGTATAATCTCATGGAAAATGCAGTTAAGTACAATGACAGGGGAGGTCATGTGTTTGTAACCGCCGCTGTCATGGAAGGGCGGGCTGCCGTGATTGTAGAAGATGACGGTATCGGCATTCCGCCGGAAGATGCGGACCGTATTTTTGAACGTTTTTACCGGGGAGATAAAAGCCACTCCAGCGAGAGGGAAGGAACGGGACTTGGACTTTCTATCGTAAAACACGGAGCAAAATACCACGGCGCAAAGATCGAAGTGGAAAGTGAAGTAGGCAGGGGAACAAAAATTGCAGTTATTTTTTAGCCTAAAAGAGGCGGTCCTTTTTGGATCGTCTCTTTTTTTCTCCTTCTTTTTATGTTATGATTTCAGTTAAGTATGACATTTTCCACATGATTTCCGTTCGGCTCTTAGAATGCCTCACTCCAATCATGTAGAAAATGGACATAATGTCTGCTGGAAAGGTATTCTTCGAATAAAATGGACTATTCAAAGTAAAATTTCTTTATTCGTCGGCTTTTTCCAGAAGAAACTATGTCCATCTCGTCCATTTTCATTAATATAAAGGAGAATTGACATGATCAATGAATTAGTAAAAAAAATAAAACAGCTGGATGCACCGATCGTGGTGGGACTGGACCCGATGCTTGATTATGTGCCTGACCAGATAAAGAAGAAAGCATTTGACGAATTCGGTGAAACTTTGAAGGGTGCCGGGGAAGCAGTCTGGCAGTATAATAAAGGAATTATTGACACTACATACGACCTGATTCCGGCGGTAAAGCCTCAGATTGCTATGTACGAGCAGTTCGGGGTGGAGGGCCTCATTGCTTTTCATAGAACCTGTGAATATGCAAAGGAAAAGGGACTTGTGGTGATCGGCGATATTAAGAGGGGCGATATTGGCTCCACATCAGCGGCCTATGCGGTGGGACATGCCGGAGCAGTACAGGTGGGCAGCAAAAAATACCGCGGATTCGATGAGGATTTTCTGACGGTAAATCCATACCTTGGCAGTGACGGTATTCTGCCTTTTATTGATGTATGCAAAGAGGAGAAGAAGGGTCTGTTTATTCTGGTCAAGACGTCCAATCCTTCCAGCGGAGAATTTCAGGATCAGCTTGTAGATGGAAAACCGTTATACGAACTGGTGGCAGAGAAAGTGGCTGTGTGGGGCGAAAGCCATATGGGAGACAATTACAGCTATATCGGAGCCGTCGTAGGGGCAACTTATCCGAAAATGGGAGAAGTCTTAAGAAAAATCATGCCGAAAAACTACATTCTGGTTCCGGGATACGGTGCGCAGGGAGGGAAAGCAGAGGACTTAAAACCGTTCTTTAATGAGGACGGGCTGGGAGCCATCATCAATTCTTCCAGAGGCATCATCTGTGCGTACAAACAGGAACAGTACAGCAGCTTTGGGGCTGAGAATTATGCAGATGCATCCAGACAGGCGGTGCTGGATATGAAAGAAGATTTGAAAAAAGCATTTGTAAAATAAGGAGAAGTATATGGGAAAACAGAACATAAAGGCTGAAATCCTCAGCCAGAAGAAGCTTTCCGCAGATATTTTTGACATGACGCTGAATGTTGGAGATATGGCCAGGGAGGCTGTGCCGGGTCAGTTCGTATCTGTCTACGTCAACGACGGAAGCAAACTTTTGCCGAGACCGGTCAGTATCTGTGGTATTGAAAGAGAACAGGGCACAATCAGGCTTGTATACCGGATTGCGGGCAGGGGAACGGAACTTTTAAGTACCTATGAAGCAGGAACCCGGATAAACGTGCTGGGTCCCCTGGGCAATGGATTTACAATGAAAAAAGAAAAAGCGATCTTGATCGGCGGAGGCATTGGGATTCCTCCGATGCTGGAACTTGCAAAACAGCTGGGCTGTGAGAAAAGCATCGTGCTCGGCTATCGGGATCAGGATACTTTTTTAAAGGAAGAATTTGAGCCATACGGCGATGTCTATGTCTCAACAGAAGACGGTTCTTTGGGGACAAAAGGAAATGTGATTGATGCCGTCAGAGAACAGGCGGTACAGGGTGCTGTCATTTATGCCTGCGGACCGACACCTATGTTAAAAGGTGTCAAAGCTTATGCGGCGGAAATGGGGCTGGAAGCCCAGATTTCTCTGGAAGAGCGAATGGCATGCGGCATCGGTGCGTGTCTTGCGTGTGTCTGCAAATCAAAAGAAGTGGATGGGCATACCCATGTCCATAATAAGCGGGTCTGCAAGGATGGGCCTGTATTTGACGCAAAGGAGGTAGAACTCTGATGAATTTGGGAGTAGAGATCGCAGGAGTTTCTTTAAAGAATCCGGTGACCACAGGCTCCGGGACTTTCGGTTCCGGGAAGGAATACAGTGAATTTGTCGATCTGTCCAGCCTTGGAGCGGTGACGACAAAAGGTGTTGCCAATGTGCCCTGGCCGGGCAATCCGACGCCGAGAGTTGCTGAGACCTACGGAGGTATGCTCAATGCGGTAGGACTTCAGAATCCGGGTGTTGACGTGATGATTAAGAGAGATCTGCCGTTTTTAAAGGAGGCAGGAGCCACTGTGATCGTCAATGTCTGCGGAAAAACTACCGAGGATTATCTTGAGGTAGTGGAACGGCTGTCTGACCAGCCCGCAGATCTTCTGGAGATCAATGTTTCCTGCCCGAATGTGAAAGAGGGAGGCATTGCTTTCGGTCAGGATCCAAAAGCATTGTACGAGATTACAAAAGCAGTAAAGGCAAAGGCAAAGCAGCCGATTATCATGAAACTGAGTCCCAATGTGACAGATATTAAAGAAATGGCAAAGGCCGCAGAGGCTGCGGGAAGTGATGCGCTGTCTCTGATTAATACTCTGACCGGAATGAAAATTGATATTGAGAAGAGGGATTTTCTTCTGGCAAATAAAACAGGGGGACTCTCAGGGCCGGCCATCAAGCCGGTGGCAGTGCGAATGGTATATGAGGTGTGCAGTACGGTGAAGATTCCGGTGATCGGAATGGGAGGAATCCTTACTGCAGAGGATGCCCTGGAGTTTATCATGGCCGGAGCCGCTGCGGTAGCTGTAGGAACAGCGAATTTTACGGATCCGTGCGCGACTGTCAAAGTGATCGAGGGGATAAAGTCTTACATGGAACGCCATAACATAGAAGATATCCGGGAATTGATCGGATGTGTAAAGTAAACTGCAAAAGATGACGGAAGTGAGGTCAGCATGAATATATTATTTTTCTTGACGCCGAAGGAAGATGTGTCATATCTGCCGGAAGATTATACTTTGAGACAGGCGCTGGAGAAAATGAAATACCATGGATACTCGGCAGTTCCTATATTGACCGGCGACGGAAAGTATGTGGGAACCGTGACGGAGGGGGACCTTCTATGGGCAATGACGGATGATGCCGGATTTGACCTTGAGAAGGCAGAACTGATCTTTTTAAAAGATATGAAGCGCAGAAGGGACAACAGGCCCGTGACAATCAATACAGATATGGATGACCTGGTGGATGTGATCAAAGACCAGAATTTTGTTCCGGTCATCGACGATGAACAGAGGTTTATTGGGATCGTCACAAGAAAAGATGTGATCGGGTTTTATTACAGAGAATATCAGAAGGCTGAACATAAGGAGGAACATGATGGAACAGTATAAAAAAGAGTTTATTGAATTTATGATCGACTGCAACGTTTTGAAATTCGGAGATTTTGTGACCAAAAGCGGAAGAAACACGCCGTTCTTTGTAAATACGGGATTTTATCGGACCGGTGCCCAGTTAAAGAAGCTTGGAACTTATTATGCAAAGGCCATTGAGGCGAAATTCGGATTTGACTTTGATGTCTTGTTCGGACCCGCATACAAGGGAATCCCGCTGAGTGTAGCCGCCGCCATTGCAATCTCTGAAACCTATGGGAAGGATATCAAATACTGTGCAAACCGCAAGGAAGTAAAAGATCACGGGGACACAGGAATCCTGCTTGGAAGTCCGATCGAAGACGGAGATAAGGTCGTGATCATTGAAGACGTGACCACAGCCGGAACCTCCATCCAGGAAACACTTCCGATCGTGAAAGCCCAGGGTGATGTGGATGTATTGGGGCTCGTGGTTTCTGTGGACCGGATGGAACGGGGACAGGGAACAAAGAGCGCCCTGGAAGAGATCCGTGAAAATTACGGGCTGGAAACTACGGCCATCGTAACGATGCAGGAAGTGGTGGAACACTTGTATAATAAACCTTATAATGGAAAAGTTATTATCGACGATACATTAAAGGCAGCTATTGACGCATACTATGAGAAGTATGGCGTTCAATAAAGAAGGGTTTATTTGTGACAAGAAAAAAGAAAAGGGCAGCCAGGTTTGGCTGCCGGATTTTATTTTATTTGTATCTCATTGTGATGTTTTATTTTGTGCTGTTCAGTGAGCGTTACGGCAGAGAGACTGGGTATGATACATCCCATGTAAATCTGGAATTGTTTAAAGAGATCAAACGGTTCTGGATGTATCGATCCCTGCTTACCCCGGAGGCATTTATAACAAATTTGGTCGGAAATGTTTTTGCATTCAGTCCGTTTGGATTTCTGCTGCCTGTCATGACAGAGAAAAAACGGGGACTGATAAAAGTTGTCCTCGGATCATTTTTATTCAGTTTGATCATTGAAAGCTGCCAGTATATTTTTAAGGTTGGGGTCTTTGACGTGGACGACTTACTGTTAAACACGATTGGCGGACTGATCGGTTATATCATCTACAAAATTTCCGTCACGATTTACCGGAGGAAATAATATGCGGGTTAATAAAAAGAAACGTCAGGCCTATCGTCCGTCGGATCACGTTGTATCCAGGGAGTCAGCAGTTTCCAGTATTCTCGGAGCCATAGGAATTTTCGGCTATCTTATTTTAGTCGGAGCTTCCTTTCAGGCGGCCGGAAACGGGGGAATACTGCTCGGCGCAGCTGCGTGGGTGCTGTTTGGCATCTCTGTCTTTGGAATGATGCTGGCAGTGCGCAGCTATCATGATACGGCATCCATCAGGGTCTGGAAAGTGGTCGGAAGTATTACAAACGGAGCGGTGCTTTTGTTTTCAGCTGCTTTGTTTGTGATCGGATTGATTTAGGAGGGAGTTATGGAACGACTTAAGAAACAGATGGAGTTTATCATAGAGGTGGATAAGCTCAAAGACATTATTCGTCAGACGAATCTGACAAATGGGGAAAGAAAAGAAAATGATGCGGAGCATTCATGGCATCTGGCACTGATGGCTGTTTTTCTATCTGAATATGCAAAGGAACCGGTGGATGTCCTTCAGGTGATCAAGATGGTTCTGATCCATGATCTGGTGGAAATCGATGCAGGAGACACTTATTTGTACGACGAAGCCGGAAATGGTACGAAAGCGGCAAGAGAACAGAAAGCGGCGGAACGGATCTTCAACATTCTTCCCGGAGATCAGGCAGAAGAGCTGTTTCAACTGTGGCAGGAATTTGAGGATCGTAAAACACCGGAATCCAAGTTTGCGAATACACTGGACCGGATTCAGCCGGTTCTTTTGAATGATGCCACAGAGGGAAGGGCCTGGAGAGAACATGACGTCTGCATTGACCAGATTATGAGCAAAAATGAGTATACCAGTCAGGGATCTGATGTACTCTGGGCGTATATTCAGGAAGTTTTTGAGAAAAATATAGAAAACGGAAATATTAAAAGGAGCTTATAACGTGGATGAATTATTAATGGAACGCCATTTTCTGAACCAGGAAAGGCTCAAGGCTATTTTACAGGAAGACTCTGTAAAAGAGCCTTTTTTGGATTATTTCAGAAAAATGGCGGAGAGGCTTTTATTTGCCGACGAAGTATATGGAACAAAAGACAAACAGCTGTTTCAGCTGAAAGAGTGGAACAAAGAGTGGTATGAGCAAATTCTGCCGTCTGAGTATGATGTATGCTATGGAAATCCGGACTACGCCCGGAATGTTTTTGGGGAAGAGTTCGGGGATATTTTGTGCTTTTTGTATGCAGAAATCCAGGGCTGCTTTGTTTATGCGGTGGAAGGACAGCTGTTTGAGCTGACAATTATGAATGAACTGTTTTTAGAAATCTATCAGCTGTTTCTGGAAGGGGATGTACAGAGAAAGACGGCAAAACAGGTCATCTTTGACCATATGAGAGATTACAGCCAGGAACTCTGCTATAACCGTGTCAGGGAGCAGCTGGATCCGTGTGTGTCTTCTGCGTCAGATATTGTGATGAAGGAGGATCTGGACAATACGGATGTTCTATATCTGTATGGTGAGTATGTCTCAGAAAATGAGACAAAGATGCTTTCTTTTTTAAACAGTCTTCCTAAGGAACGGATGAAAGAGATTGCCAAAACTTTTGTGGACGGATATCACGATGGCTTTATTATCAACAACATTGATATGTCAAAAAAAACAACCGTAAATATCCGGTATCATCTCGGGTTCGAACCAATCATCAGGGAGGCTGCACTGCAGTTTCAAGAGATCGGGCTGACTCCGATTCTGTACCGGGGCACTACGGGTGTGATTACAAGAGGGATGTCAAAAGTCGGGTACATTTCCACAAGTCCAAACCCCCAGTTTGAGTATGACCACAGATTTGACCAAGCGCTGTTTTTTAACAAAGCGTTTATGAGCCACAAGCTGGAAAGCTATCGGAATGCCTATGAAAAATTGAAGGAGGAGGCTGCAGCATTTGCAGGACCTGCATGCATGGAGACGTTCGGGGAACTGCCGTTTACGCCGAAGAATAAAGAGACTGCTCTGCGTCTTTCCGAGAAGCAGCAAAAGCTTTCTGTGGAGTACCAGAATGAGTCCGGCAGGATTGCCAACGAGTATATGAAACCGGAGGAGCGGAGTTTTACGATCATCGCATATCCGATCCCGGAAATAGGGGAAAACTTCGAAGCAATCTTCGAGGAGGTGGCTAAGGTCAATACGCTGGACAAAGAAAAATATAAGAAAATCCAGCAGCATCTGATCGATGCCCTGGATCAGGGTATGGAAGTCCATATAAAGGGAGCGGGAGAGAACGAAACAGACCTCTATGTGGCCATGCACGAGCTGGAAGATCCTGAGAAGGAGACTAACTTTGAAAATTGTCTGGCAGATGTAAACATTCCGGTTGGTGAGGTGTTTACTTCACCGAAATTAAACGGAACCAGCGGAGTGCTTCATGTGAGTGAGGTCTATTTAAGAGATCTGAAGTTTATCGATCTGAGACTGGTTTTCAAAGACGGTATGATTACAGAGTATTCCTGCCGGAATTTCGAGTCGGAAGAAGATAATAAGGCATATATAAAGCAGAACCTTCTCTATAACAGGGAGACTCTTCCCATGGGAGAGTTTGCTGTCGGAACCAATACTACGGCCTATGCCATGGCACAGAAGTTTGGGATTTTATATCAGCTTCCAATCCTGATCGTCGAAAAAATGGGACCTCATTTTGCAGTGGGAGACACCTGTTACAGCCACAGCGAAGCAACCGAGCTTCACAATCCTGACGGAAAAGAGATTGTGGCAAAGAGCAACTGTTTTTCAGAAAAAGGAGAATATTTTAACTGTCATACGGATATCACCATTCCTTATGAGGAGCTGGATTCCATCTGCGTGATCGGCCTCGGCGGCAGGAAAACGGCTCTGATAAAGGAAGGAAAATTTGTCCTCCCGGGCACAGAAATCCTGAACGAACCATTGACGTAACCGGATACAGTGGGTAGAATAAAAGAAAACAAATCGAATTATGACAAAGGAGACAGAATTATGGCAAAAGTAGCGATTGTTATGGGAAGCGATTCCGATATGCCTGTGATGAGCAAGGCGGCAGATTTTTTAGAGGAGATGGGGATTGACTTTGAGATGACCATTATTTCTGCTCACAGAGAACCGGATATTTTCTTTGAGTGGGCAAAAGGAGCCGAGGAGCGCGGAGTCAAGGTTATCATCGCAGGTGCAGGGAAAGCAGCACATCTTCCGGGAATGTGTGCAGCACTGTTCCCGATGCCGGTCATCGGAATTCCGATGAAAACTTCCGATCTTGGGGGAGTGGATTCTCTTTACTCCATTGTTCAGATGCCGGCCGGAGTTCCGGTTGCATCCGTTGCTATCAACGGAGGGCAGAATGCAGGAATCCTTGCAGCACAGATTTTGGCTTCGTCTGATGCCGGTCTTCTTCAGAAACTGAAAGATTACAGGACAACAATGAAAGAATCTGTAGTAAAGAAGGCCGATAAGCTTGACCAGGTTGGCTATAAGAACTATGAATAAGAAAAGACTTGCAGCCGTACTTTTATGTACGGCTGTTTGTGCCGGACTTGCAGGGACTGCATTACAAAATCGGGATACTCTGGCGGGGACACGCCAGATCACGGTGGCGATCGATGCCGGACATCAGAAAAAGGGTGACACCAGGAAAGAGCCAATCGGACCGGGTTCCCGGAGGAAGAAAGCAAAAGCGGCATCAGGTACACAGGGAGCAGCGACGAAAGTACCGGAATCAAAGCTGACCCTCAGTGTGGCCAAGAGACTCGAGCAGGAGCTTAAAAAAAGGGGCTATAAAGTCTACATGGTAAGAAGAAAGCAGAACGTCAACATCAGCAATAAGAAAAGAGCGCTGCTGGTGAATAAAAGCGGCGCCGATATCTGTATCCGTCTTCATGCAGATGCGGCGGGAAAAAGAGTAAGCGGTGCCTCAGCATTATACCCGACCAAGAACAATCCCTATGTAAAAAAGCTGAGCAAACGCAGCAGGAAGCTGTCCGGGGATGTGCTGAAAAAATACTGCAAAGCTACCGGGATCAGAAACCGGGGACTTTCAGGGCGAAATGATCTGACGGGCACTAACTGGAGCAAAGTCCCGGTGACACTAATCGAAATGGGATTTATGACGAATAAAAAAGAAGACAAAAAGATGCAGAAGAGTTCTTTTCAGAAAAAGATGGCGAAAGGAATTGCAGACGGCGTTGACAGTTATTTTGGAAAATAGACAGGACCTGTCCCGGGGATCGGGTCTGAGTTTAAAAAGATATACTTTTTAGGAGGATAAAAATGGATTACAAAAAGGCAGGAGTGGATATCGAAGCAGGTTACCAGTCCGTAGAACTCATGAAAAAGCACGTACAGGCCACAATGAGAGAGGAAGTTTTGACAAACATCGGAGGATTTTCCGGGGCTTTTTCATTAAAGAAGTTTAAGGACATGGAAAATCCAACTCTTGTATCCGGCACCGACGGGGTTGGAACAAAGTTAAAGCTTGCTTTCCTTATGGATAAGCATGATACGATCGGGATTGACTGTGTGGCGATGTGCGTCAATGATATCGCGTGTGCAGGCGGGGAGCCATTATACTTTCTTGATTATATCGCATGCGGAAAAAATTTTCCTGAGAAGATCGCTACCATCGTAAGCGGGGTGGCAGAGGGCTGCAGACAGTCTGATGCGGCACTGATCGGCGGGGAGACTGCCGAGATGCCGGGATTTTATCCGGAAGACGAATATGATCTGGCTGGTTTTGCCGTGGGAATCGTAGACGAGAAGGACCTGATTACCGGAAAAGAGATCAAAGATGGAGACGTGCTGATCGGCATCGCATCCTCAGGAATCCACAGCAACGGGTATTCTCTGGTGCGCAAAGTGTTCGATATGTCAAAAGAATCACTGGAGACTTACCATGAAGAATTAGGAACAACTCTCGGGGAAGCGCTCCTGGCACCTACGAAGATCTATGTCAAAGCACTGAAGGCGATCAAAGAAGCGGGTGTGGAAATCAAAGGCTGCAGCCACATTACCGGAGGCGGTTTTTATGAGAACATTCCAAGAATGCTTCCGGACGGGGCCCATGCGGTGGTCCACAAGGACGCATATGAAGTGCCTGCGATCTTTAAGCTGCTTGCAGAAACCGGGGATATTGATGAAAAGATGATGTATAATACATACAACATGGGAATCGGCATGATGGTGGCTGTGGACGAAAAGAGCGTCAACGATACGCTGGAAGCCCTGGAACGTGCCGGGGAAACGGCATTTGTAGTAGGTGAGATCAAAGCCGGTGAAAAAGGTGTGACGGTATGTTAAGAGTCGCAGTATTAGTGTCTGGAGGCGGAACCAACCTGCAGGCTGTAATTGACGCCATTGAGGAAGGACGGATTTCCAATGCCCGGATCGACGTGGTGATCAGCAATAATAAAAAGGCCTATGCACTGGAGCGCGCCAGGAAGCATGGAATCCAGGCAGTGGGACTGTCACCGAAAGATTTTGAGAACAGAGATTTGTTTAACGAAGCACTTTATCAGGAGCTGGCTGGCAGAGAGATTGATCTTGTAGTGCTGGCCGGATGTCTCGTAGTAATACCTGATAAAATCATCCGTGAGTTTGAAAACAGGATCATCAACATTCATCCGTCTTTGATTCCGTCTTTCTGCGGGAAAGGGTGCTATGGACTGAAAGTCCATGAACAGGCGCTTCAGAGAGGTGTCAAAATTTCAGGCGCCACCGTTCATTTTGTAGATGAAGGTACGGATACGGGTCCGATCATTATGCAGAAGGCTGTAGAGGTAAGAGACGATGACACACCGGAAGTTCTGCAGAGACGGATCATGGAACAGGCGGAGTGGGTGATCCTTCCTGAGGTGATCAATCTGATCGCAGAGGGAAGAGTTTCAGTTTCAGTTTCAGAAGGACATGTAAAGATTAAGAAATAAAAGAAAGGATAAAAGGATGGATATACTGATTGTTGGCAGCGGAGGACGAGAACATGCCATTGCCTGGGCAGCGGCAAAGAGCCCGAAAGCAGACAAAATTTACTGTGCCCCTGGGAACGCGGGTATTGCGGAGTTTGCAGAGTGCGTGGACATCAAAGCCATGGAGTTTGACAAACTGGTGGCGTTCGCAAAGGAAAAACAAATCGGTCTGACGATCATCGGAATGGATGATCCGCTTGTTGGAGGTGTCGTAGACGCTTTTGAAGCCGAAGGACTCAGAGTGTTCGGTCCCCGCAAAAATGCGGCGATCATCGAGGGTTCCAAGGCGTTTTCCAAAGATCTGATGAAAAAATACAATATTCCAACAGCATCCTATGAGAATTTCACCGATCCAGAGCAGGCACTCGCTTACCTCGAGAACGTTAAGATGCCGATCGTACTCAAGGCTGACGGACTGGCACTGGGCAAGGGAGTTTTGATCTGTGAGACTCTGGAGGAAGCAAAGGCGGGCGTTAAGACTTTAATGCTGGACAAACAGTTTGGGGATGCCGGCAATGAGATCGTTATCGAAGAGTTTATGACCGGCAGAGAAGTTTCTGTATTGGCTTTCTGCGACGGAAAGACCATCCGGTGCATGACTTCCGCACAGGATCACAAGCGTGCCAAAGACGGAGACAAAGGACTCAACACTGGAGGTATGGGAACCTTTTCTCCGAGTCCATTCTACACGAAAGAAGTGGAAGAATTCTGTGAAAAATATGTATACCAGCCGACGATGGATGCCATGGCTTCCGAAGGGCGTCCGTTCACAGGCATTTTGTTCACAGGGCTGATGCTTACAGAAGACGGACCGAAGGTACTGGAATATAACGCCAGATTCGGAGATCCGGAGGCGCAGGTAGTCCTGCCCCGGATGAAAAATGATATGATCGAAGTGATGGAAGCCTGTATTGACGGGAAACTTTCCGATGTTACTCTGGAATTTGAGGAAAATGCGGCAGTCTGTGTGGTGCTCGCATCTGACGGATATCCGGAAAAGTATGAGAAGGGTTTTGAGATCAAGGGACTCGATAAGTTTAAAGACCAGGATGACTACTATGTGTTCCATGCGGGGACAAAGTTTGACGGAGACAAGATCGTGACCAACGGCGGACGGGTACTCGGCGTCGTGGCAAAGGGCGGTGACCTGAAAGCTGCCCGTAAAAATGCATACGAGGCCACAGAATGGATCGATTTTGCAAACAAATATAAAAGAAATGACATAGGAAAAGCTATCGACGAGGCGTAAAAACTTGTATTCGGGAAGCAGGATGGAGAAGAAATTCTCTGCCCTGCTTCTCTATTTTTTTACATTGACATTCCGTGCTATTTATTATAGTCTAAGTATAACAAAAGATATGAAAGAAGGAAGTGATGAATATGCTGCTTGAAGTAGATTTTAACAGCGATCAGGCCATTTATATTCAACTGAGAAACCAGATCATCGTTGGTATTGCGTGTTCCGACATCCAGGATGGCGAGTCCCTGCCGTCGGTGCGCCAGCTGGCACAAATCTTAGGAGTAAACATGCATACGGTAAATAAAGCATATGCTATATTAAGAGAAGAAGGCTATTTGAAGCTGGACCGGAGGAAAGGCGCAGTCGTAAGCGTGGATGCCAATGAAAAGGCAAAGCAGCTGGAGGAATTGGAAGAGAGCCTTCAGATTTTGGTGGCGCAGGCCATCTGCAAGGGTGTGACGAGAGAAGAATTATATCAGCTGATCGGCCACGTATATGGACAGCTTGACAGAAATTAGGAGGACAGAATGAGAAAATTACCACTTACCAGATATTTAAGCCATGCATTGGAGGAGGCGGGAAAGATATCCGCGAGGCTTGGAGCAGAACATATAGAAACTTTGTCTCTTTTGCTTGGACTGCTTAAAATGAAGGGGTCTCTGGCCTGTGAGATACTGAAGATGCACGGGGTGTCTGAGGAGATTTTTTCAGAAGCTTTCAAGGCGCGTACTGCAGAAAAAAAGAGGCGTACAAAGGTAAAAACCTTTACTCCCAGGACAGAGGAGATTTTAAGCCTTGCCGCCCAGATGGCAGTTAAGTACGGAAGTGATGTGCTCGGCACAGAGCATGTTCTGCTGGCGGTTTTGAAGGACGGCGAAAATGAAGCGGTTCAGCTGCTGGCACAGCAAAAGATTCCGGTGGATGCCATATTCATTGATACATTGGTGACAATGGGAATCGATTATAAATCTGCCAAGAACGAATTTTCTAACAGTTCACCGGATGATTATTTCACGGAAGACGGAGCCGGAGAAAATATTTTGGAGAAGTTCAGCACAGATCTGACTCAGAAGGCAAAGGACGACGAACTGGATCCAATGATCGGAAGAGAAGACGAGATGGAGCGGCTGATGCAGGTATTGTGCAGGAGGTCCAAAAATAACCCTTGTCTGATCGGAGACCCGGGTGTGGGAAAGACCGCTATCGTTGAAGGGCTGGCTGCGAGGATCGTGCAGGGTAACGTGCCCCTTAATCTAAAGGATAAGAGACTGCTCTCTCTGGATCTGACAAGAGTGATCGCAGGGACGAAGTACCGGGGGGAGTTTGAGGAGCGGATGAAACAGATTATTTCCGAGGTGACGGAAGATCCTTCAGTGATTCTCTTTATTGACGAAATTCACACGATGATCGGGGCAGGCGGTTCTGAGGGAGCCATGGACGCATCCAACATCCTGAAGCCCTCTCTCGCACGGGGAGACTTTCAGCTGATCGGGGCTACAACCAGCGAGGAATATACCAAATACTTTGAGAAGGATGCAGCACTTGTGCGGAGGTTTCAGTCTATTTTGGTGGAGGAGCCTTCGGTGAAAGAAGCAGTCAAGATCCTTGAAGGGCTCAAATATAAGTTTGAATCTCATCACAGAGTGCTGATTCCTGAAGAGGTGACTTCCTATGCGGTGGATCTTTCCTGCCGGTATGTCAACGACCGGTTTCTGCCTGACAAAGCAATCGACGTTCTGGACGAGGCCTGTGCCAAAAAGCGGATGAAGTCTTTGAAAGTGCCGTCGGATATGAAAGAGGAACAGGAGCAGCAAAAGCAGATTGTAAAAGAAATGGAAGCTTACATCAGCAGCGGGCAGATTGAAAAAGCAAGAGAACTGAAGAGCAAAAAAGAGGAACTCGGCAAAAGTCTTGAGAAGAAGTACCGCAGGATGGAAAACCAGCAGAAGAAGATACCTTCCATTGAGATGGAAGATGTGGAGGAGATCATTTCTCTTTGGACCAAGATACCGGTGAACCAGCTGAAACAGGGAGAGATGGAGAGACTTCGGAATCTTGAAAAAATTCTTCACAAACAGGTGATAGGACAGGATAAGGCCGTGGAAGCTGTGGCCAGAGCCATAAAGCGCAGCAGGGTTGGCCTGAAAGATCCAAAACGCCCCATCGGTTCCTTCTTATTTCTAGGGCCTACCGGTGTGGGTAAAACAGAGCTTTCCAAGAGTCTTGCGAAAGCCATGTTCGGAAGGGAAGAAGACCTGATCCGCGTAGACATGTCTGAATACATGGAAAAGCACAGCGTATCAAAGATCATCGGATCACCTCCCGGATATGTCGGTTTCGGAGAAGGCGGACAGCTGAGTGAGCAGGTCAGAAGGCATCCATACTCTGTGATCCTGCTGGATGAGATTGAAAAAGCGCATCCGGATGTATTTAATATCCTGCTTCAGGTGCTGGATGACGGACATATTACAGACTCCAACGGAAGAAAAGTCGATTTCAAAAACACAGTGCTTATTATGACTTCCAACGCGGGCGCGTCCAGGATCATTTCTCCGAAACAGCTTGGGTTTGTCAGAACTTCCGATAAGGAAAAGAATCATGAGAAGATGACTCAGGGTGTGATGGAGGAGGTGCGGCAGATTTTCAAGCCCGAATTCCTGAACAGAATAGACGGAACGATTGTATTTACCATGCTGACTAAAGATGAGCTCCGGGAAATTGCAAAACTCTTTTTGAACAATTTAAAGGAACAGCTGATGAAAAACCATCGGATCTCGGTAAAGATCACGTCCAATGCCGTTTCACTGCTGGCAGACAAAGGGTACAGTGAGACGTACGGTGCAAGACCGCTGCGCCGTGTGATCCAGAGTGAGATCGAGGATGTGCTGGCAGATAAGATCTTAAGCGGTGAGCTTCGGGACGAAGCAGCGCTTACGATCGGAGCAAAAGACAAAAACCTTACTTTTTCGATAAAGGATGCTAGTAAATAAGCAGCAAATATTATATAATAAAATAACAAATGCAGATTTAATAGGAGGATAAGAACATGTCAGTGGTAACAGAGTTGTTTCGCAGCGAAGAAAATGGGACATTAAGCTTCGGGGATTACACATTAGATACGAAAGCCAAAAAGGACAAGATCGAATTTGAAGGGGATATGTACAAAGTGAAAACCTTCAAGACAATGACAAAGCTGGACAAAAACGGACAGCTGATCTTTGAATCTGTACCGGGTTCCGCCGTCCACAATTTTGCTGCAACAACAGACGGAGTGGCATTTGAGATCGAGGCATCAGAAGATGTCCAGGTAACGCTTGAAGTGGAGCCTGAACAGGAATACCGCGTATATATAGACAATATAAATGTTGGAAACATGAAGGCCAATCTAGGAGGAAAACTCACTCTGAGTGTGGAACTGAATCCGGGCATGACGGCTATGGTCCGTGTGAAGAAACAGTAAGGAGCAGGAACTGATATGGCAAAGGCAAAAACCGTCTTTTTCTGCAGTGAGTGCGGACATGAATCATCCAAGTGGCTGGGACAGTGTCCGGCCTGCAAATCGTGGAATACCTTTGTAGAAGAAAAACAATCAGTGACAAAAAAGGGAGGGGCAAAGCCCAGGCGGGCTTCTGCCTCTCCTATGAATATGTCAGAGGTTTCTATAAAGAGTGAGGAACGTATTCCGACAGGCATAGGTGAGCTGGACAGAGTTCTCGGAGGAGGAATTGTGACCGGCTCTCTGTCTTTAGTGGGCGGAGACCCGGGGATCGGAAAGTCTACTCTGCTGCTCCAAGTCTGCAGGAATTTAGTAAATGCAAAGCGGAAAGTTTTATATGTTTCCGGGGAGGAGTCCGCACATCAGATTAAGATGCGTGCAGAGAGGATCGGGGCATTTGAGGATGAACTTCTTCTGTTCTGTGAGACGATTCTGGAGGAGATCCTCGAGGGAATCCGCAAAGTCCGCCCGGAGTTTGTCGTGATAGACTCCATCCAGACGATGTTCAGTGAAGAACTGACCGCGGCAGCGGGAAGTGTATCCCAGGTCCGGGAAGTGACGGCTCAGATGATGAGGATCGCAAAAGAAGAAAATATCGCAGTCTTCATTGTCGGACATGTGACAAAGGAAGGTGTCGTGGCAGGGCCCAGGACACTGGAGCATATGGTGGATACGGTCCTATATTTTGAAGGGGAGAGGGAGGCGGCATACCGGATTCTGCGGGGAGTGAAGAACCGCTTCGGCTCCACAAATGAGATCGGTGTGTTTGAGATGTGCGCAGATGGTCTTACAGAGGTGGAGAATCCGTCCAAGATGATGCTGAACGGGCGCCCTGTGGACGCCTCCGGTTCTGTGGTAGTATGTTCCCTGGAGGGAACCAGGCCGATTCTTATCGAGATTCAGGCACTGATCTCTCCCACGAGTTTTCAGATGCCGAGGAGAACAGCGGTGGGAATTGACTATAATAGGGTCAATCTTCTTATGGCAGTTTTGGAAAAAAGGGTCGGTCTCCAGCTGGGCGGCTGTGACGCCTATGTGAACCTGGCCGGAGGCATGAGGCTGGTAGAGCCGGCGATTGACCTGGGGATTATTCTGGCCATTGCATCCAGCTATAAAAACATACCTCTCCCGGAAGATACGATCATCTTCGGGGAAGTCGGGCTGGTAGGCGAGGTACGGAGAGTATCCCAGGGAGACCAGAGGATCAAAGAGGCGGAAAAGCTTGGATTTAAAACCTGCATCCTTCCCAAGGCAAATGTGGACAGCTTAAAGATCAGGACAAACATGCGGCTTTTGGGCGTCGCAAATGTAAGAGAAGCCCTTGATTGTATTTAAAATATGTCTTATATTATTAGAGAATAATGAAAAGTATGGAGGAATGGAGACACGATGGAAGAGGCGATCTCAAAAAATTTTATAGAACAGATCATTGAAGAAGATCTGAAAGAAGGGAAATACGAAAAAATTGTGACCAGGTTCCCGCCGGAGCCAAACGGCTACCTGCATATCGGACATGCCAAATCAATCCTTTTAAACTATGGACTGGCGAAAGAGTACGGCGGAGATTTTCATTTCCGGTTTGACGATACGAATCCGACGAAGGAAAAGACCGAGTATGTAGATTCGATCAAAGAGGATGTGGAGTGGCTTGGAGCAGATTATGACCAGACGATTTATTTTGCATCCAATTATTTTGACCGTATGTATGAATGTGCAGAGTTCCTGATCAAGAAAGGAAAGGCCTACGTGTGCGACCTGACGCCGGAGGAGATCCGGGAATACAGGGGAACGCTGACGGAACCGGGAAAAAACAGTCCGTACAGAGACCGTACACCGGAAGAAAACCTTGCATTATTCCGCGCAATGAAAAATGGAGAGTTTGAAGACGGAAGCAAGGTGCTCAGGGCTAAGATTGATATGACTTCCGGCAATATGAACATGAGGGACCCGATCCTTTACCGTATTGCCAGAATGGAACATCACAATACAGGTGACGATTGGTGCATTTATCCGATGTATGATTTTGCGCATCCGCTGGAGGATGCCTTTGAAGGCGTGACCCATTCCATCTGTACACTGGAGTTTGAGGATCACAGGCCGCTATATGACTGGGTTGTAAAAGAGTGCGAGTTTGTACATCCGCCGAAGCAGATTGAGTTTGCAAAACTTTATCTTACCAATGTAGTCACGGGAAAACGCTATATCAAGAAGCTGGTGGATGACGGAATCGTGGACGGCTGGGATGATCCGAGGCTTGTGACGCTGTCTGCACTGAGACGCCGTGGATATACTCCGGAATCCATCCGCAGGTTTATGGAGCTGGTCGGTGTGGCTAAGAGTCACAGCTCCGTTGATTATGCCATGCTTGAGTACTGCATCAGAGATGACCTGAAGCTGAAAAAGCCAAGGGTATCGGCTGTCCTGGACCCAATTAAGCTGGTTATTACAAACTACCCGGAAGACAAGGTAGAGTATATGGAAGTAAAAAATAATCAGGAAAATGAAGAGATGGGCACAAGAAAAGTGCCGTTTTGCAGAGAACTGTATATAGAGCGGGATGATTTTAAGATTGAGAGGCCGAAGAAGTATTTCCGTCTGTATCCCGGCAACGAAGTGCGTCTGATGAACGGATATTTTGTGACCTGCACAGACTACGTGACCGATGAGGACGGAAATGTCACAGAGGTACTCTGTACCTATGATCCGGAATCCAGAGGAGGCAACAGCCCCGACGGACGAAAAGTGAAGGGGACCATTCACTGGGTTGCCGCTCCTTTTGCAAAAAAGGCCGAAGTCCGTTTATATGAAAATATTGTAGATGAGGAAAAAGGCGTGTATAACGAGGATGGATCTGTTAATTTAAATCCAGATTCTCTCATAATATTAAAAGACTGCTATGTTGAGCCGTCTCTTGAGGAGGCAGCTCCTGGGGACAGCTTCCAGTTTGTCAGACAGGGGTATTTTTGCCTGGACACAAAAGATACAACAAAGGATCACATGGTATTTAACCGCATTGTTTCTATGAAGAGCTCTTATCAGCCTAAATAGAAGCAGAAGAGAGATAAGCCGTTTTATAACGGCTTATCTTTTCATTTTCTGAGAAATGAAGAATGCTCCGCAGAGTGTGTTTGACTACTTTGTTTAATTTTTGGAAACAATGAAGGAGATGAAGATGAAAAATCTTACAGAGATGTCCAATGAAGAACTGTGGGAACTTTTTCCCATCGTTTTGTGCGGCCATAAGGAAGAATGGAAGCAGATGTATGAAAATGAAAAGAAACTGCTGCTTCATTCGATTGGGCGGGGCCAGGTGGCGAGGATCAGTCACATCGGCAGCACGGCTGTGAAAGGGCTTTTGGCTAAGCCTACGATTGATATCCTTTTGGAAATTGAAGAACACTGCGACCTGAAGGACCTGATCCGGGCGGTGGAGAAGGAAGGATATATCTATGAGAAGAAGCCGAGGAATCCTCCCCCGCATATGATGTTTATGAAAGGTTATACTTTACAGGGATTTGCAAAGAAAGTCTATCATCTCCATGTAAGGTATCCGGGGGACTGGGATGAACTTTATTTCCGGGATTATTTGAAACGGCATCGGGAGGCGGCAGAAGAATACGGGAAATTAAAGACTGGTTTTCAGAAAAAATATGAACATGACAGGGATGCCTATACAAGGGCAAAGACAGATTTTGTAAGAGAGTGCACGAAAAAGGCCCGGAAAGAGTTTGGAGATATCTACCGGCCAGACGGTGAAAAGTGAAAAAATTTTTCAAAAAAGCCCTTGCAATTTTTTGATAGGGTGTTATACTATATTTTGTGATTAGCACTCGATGAGAGTGAGTGCTAACAATAATCGGGTAAATAAGACAAAAGAATTTCATCTGAATTTTAGGAGGTAATGATATGAATTTAAAACCATTAGGAGACAGAGTAGTGCTGAAACAGCTGGAAGCTGAGACTACAACAAAATCCGGAATCGTGTTGACAACAGCATCTCAGGAAAAACCGCAGGAAGCCGAAGTTGTCGCAGTCGGACCTGGAACGGATGAAGTGAAAATGGAAGTAGAAAAGGGACAGAAAGTCATCTATTCCAAATATGCGGGAACTGAAGTGAAATGTGGAGATGATGAATACATCATCGTAAAACAGAACGATATTTTAGCAGTTGTAGAATAGGATTTTTGGAGGAGACGAATCATGGCAAAAGAAATCAAATACGGAATTGATGCAAGAAAAGCGTTAGAAGCAGGTGTAAACCAGTTAGCAGATACAGTCAGAGTTACCATCGGACCAAAAGGAAGAAATGTAGTGTTAGATAAATCTTTTGGTATTCCTCTGATCACAAACGACGGTGTGACAATCGCAAAAGAGATTGAATTAGAAGATGCATTCGAGAACATGGGTGCTCAGATTGTAAAAGAAGTTGCAACAAAGACAAATGATGTTGCGGGTGATGGTACTACAACAGCCACTGTTTTAGCCCAGGCAATGGTAAATGAAGGAATGAAAAACCTTGCGGCAGGTGCAAATCCGATTATTTTAAGAAAAGGAATGAAAAAGGCAACAGATGCGGCAGTAGAAGCAATCGCTGAGATGAGCAGCAAAGTAAACGGCAAAGATCAGATCGCAAAAGTTGCTGCAATTTCTGCCAGTGATGAGGAAGTCGGGGAGTTAGTTGCGGATGCTATGGAAAAGGTGTCTAACGACGGTGTTATCACAATCGAAGAATCTAAGACAATGAAGACAGAATTAGATTTAGTGGAAGGTATGCAGTTTGACCGCGGATATTTATCTGCTTACTTCTCAACAGACATGGAAAAAATGGTCGCTGAATTAGAAGACCCATATATCCTGATCACAGATAAGAAGATTTCTAATATTCAGGATATCCTTCCAATCTTAGAGCAGATCGTACAGAGCGGAAAGAAACTTCTGATCATCGCAGAAGATATTGAAGGCGAAGCACTGACAACATTGATCGTTAATAAACTGCGCGGAACATTCTCTGTGTGTGCAGTGAAGGCACCTGGATACGGTGACAGAAGAAAAGCGATGTTAGAGGATATTGCAATCCTTACAGGAGGAACTGTGATTTCTGAGGAAGTCGGATTAGATTTGAAAGAAACAACGATCGATCAGTTAGGCCGTGCAAAATCTGTAAAAGTTGAAAAAGAAAACACAGTGATTGTTGACGGAGAAGGATCTAAGGATGCAATTCAGGCAAGAATCGGACAGATCAAGGGTCAGCTGGATGAGACAACTTCTGAATTTGATAAAGAAAAATTACAGGAAAGACTCGCAAAATTATCCGGTGGTGTTGCAGTTATCCGTGTAGGTGCGGCGACAGAGACAGAGATGAAAGAAAGTAAACTTCGTCTGGAAGACGCCCTGGCAGCGACAAAGGCAGCAGTTGAAGAAGGTATTATTTTCGGCGGCGGTTCTGCTTATATCCATGCTTCCAAGAAGGTTGCAAAGATGGCAGAAGAATTAGAGGGCGATGAAAAGACAGGTGCAAATATTATCCTCAAAGCTCTCCAGGCTCCATTATTCCACATTGCTGCAAACGCAGGACTGGAAGGTTCTGTTATCATCAATAAAGTTGAAGAACAGGAAGTTGGATTCGGATTCGACGCATTAAATGGAAAATATGTAAATATGATTGAAGCAGGCATCATTGATCCGGCTAAGGTAACAAGAAGTGCATTACAGAATGCAACATCTGTTGCATCTACCTTACTGACAACAGAATCTGTTGTTGCTAATATCAAAGAAGATGCACCGGCAATGCCGGCTGGAGCAGGAGCACCGGGAATGGGAATGATGTAATCGGATTTCATAAGGTGTTTGATTGTAAAAGAGATACAGAAACAAAGAGAAGGCTGATAAACTCGTCAGCCTTCTTTTTTTCATGACATAAAAAATGCATTTCAGTACAAAAGGGTAGACAAAGAGTAAAGAAAGAAGTATAATATTTACAATTCCTAAAATATGTAAGAAGGAGGCGAAAAAAGTTGCCGGAAGAACAAATGATAAAAGACATGTATAATCTGATGCAGCAGGTGAATTCCAGTATGACAGCCTTTGACGGACGAATGGGATGTGTTGAGAGAAAAGTGGATCTGCTGACGGTAAAAACAGAGAATCTGGAAGAAAAAACAGATATGATCGTTCAGGACGTTCAGAGACTGGATGAGAAGACAGATGGATTAAGTCAGGATATCCAGAGACTGGACGAAAAAACAGACAGAATGGAAAGCAGTATTCAGGAATTAAATGAAAGAACCTCTGCTTTGGAAGAAAAAACAGATCAGCTGGATCAGACGACAAAATTCCTAAGTGAACAAAACAGCCTTCTCTTACAGCGCACTGATATTCTCACAGAAAAGTCAAATCTTATGTCAGAAAAAATAGATTTTATATCAGAGAAGACAAATTCCATAGAATCCCGTTTGGAGCGAACGGAAGGAGAGGTATCTGATCTTAAAACGAAAATGGAAGCTGGATTTTCCGATATTCATATGATTCTGGAGAATGAAATCTGCACCAAATTAAATGTACTCTTTGAAAACCGTGAAGATTCATCCAGATACAAGATGGTTATAAGAAGACAGGATGTTTTGGAGACCGATGTCGATCTGTTAAAAAAGACAGTCACAAATCACAGTGTAAAATTAAACAAAATATTTTAAGGAGAAGGAGCCGGTTCTTTCTCCTTTTTTCTGTGCAGAAACAAGGCAGGTTTTTTCATTTGTTAAGAGTATTTTAAGAATTTCAAAAAAATGCTTTGCTATTGTACAGTTTCACGATATAATAAAAAAGATATTAAAAGATGCAGAAAGAGGTGTATTTGGTGTATAAAATAGTAAAAAAAGAGACACTTAATAACTTGGTTGAATTGATGGAAATTCACGCACCATTCGTTGCAAGGAAGTGTGAACCAGGTCAGTTCATTATTATCCGTGTTGATGAAAAAGGCGAGAGAGTTCCTTTGACTATCGCAGATTATGACAGAGAAAAGGAAACAGTCACAATCATTTATCAGGTTGTCGGATATTCCACAGAATTATTAAGCAAGAAGAAAGAGGGAGACTATGTAGCCGATTTTGTAGGTCCTCTAGGACAGCCGTCCATCTTACATAAACGAGAGAGAGTTTTAGGTGTGGCAGGCGGAGTCGGTGCAGCACCTCTTTATCCTCAGCTTCGCAAACTTGCCGAAATGGGAGTTCCTGTAGATGTTATTATCGGAGGCAAGAGTGCAGAATTTGTTATCTTAAAAGAGAAATTTGAAGAGTTCTGTGAAAATGTATTTATTGCCACAGATGACGGAAGCCTTGGAACAAAAGGATTTGTTACGAATGTTCTGGAAGATCAGATTGCAAAAGGCGTGAAGTATGACGAAGTCATCGCGATCGGGCCGCTGATCATGATGAAAAATGTTGTAAAGATTACAAAACAGCATGATATTCCGACGATGGTATCCCTGAATCCGATCATGATTGACGGAACCGGTATGTGCGGCGGATGCCGTGTCACAGTAGGCGGAGAAACGAAGTTTGCCTGTGTGGACGGACCGGATTTTGACGGATTCCAGGTGGATTTTGATGAATGTATGAAACGTCAGACAATGTTCAGAGAAGAAGAACACGAGTGTAAGATTGGGAGGGGTAAATAGTCATGGCAAATATGAGTCCAAATAAAGTAGCAATGCCGGAACAGGATCCGAATGTTCGGAATAAGAACTTTAAAGAAGTTGCTTTGGGATATACGAAAGAAATGGCTATGGAAGAAGCAACCCGCTGCTTAAACTGCAAAAATAAACCGTGTGTCAACGGATGTCCGGTCAATGTACCGATTCCGGAATTTATCGAAAAAGTAGCTGCAGGTGATTTTGAAGGCGCTTATGAAGTAATCACGAGTGAGAATGCCCTGCCTGCTATCTGCGGCCGCGTATGTCCTCAGGAAAATCAGTGTGAGGGTAAATGTGTCCGTGGGATCAAGGGTGAACCTGTTGGTATCGGGCGTATGGAGCGGTTTGTTGCAGACTACCACATGGCAAATGCAGAACCGGCTGAAGTCAGCATCGAAAAGAATGGAAAGAAAGTCGCAGTCGTAGGATGCGGACCTGCAGGTATTACCTGTGCCGGTGAACTGATCAAAAAAGGATATGAAGTGACAGTATTTGAAGCACTGCACAAGCCGGGCGGAGTACTGAGCTACGGAATTCCGGAATTCCGTCTTCCAAAGGATCTAGTGGCGAAAGAAATAGAATCTGTTGAAAATCTTGGCGTGAAGATCGAGACCAATGTGATTGTCGGAAGATCTGTTACCATCGACGAGCTGATGGAAGACGGATATGAAGCTGTCTTTGTGGGCAGCGGAGCAGGACTTCCAAGATTCTTAAATATACCGGGAGAAAACTACCTGGGAGTTTATTCTGCCAATGAATTCTTAACCCGTGTGAACCTCATGAAGGGTTACGAATTCCCAGAGTACCCGACCCCGGTCAAGATCGGAAAGAAAGTTGCAGTCGTGGGAGCAGGAAACGTAGCGATGGATGCTGCCAGAACAGCGAAGCGTCTTGGAGCAGATGAGGTATATATTGTTTACAGACGAAGTGAAGAGGAAGCTCCTGCCCGTCTGGAAGAACTTCACCACGCTAAAGAAGAAGGAATTATCTTTAAGTTTTTAAATAATCCGGTAGCCATTAAGGCAAATGAGGACGGATGGGTAGAGAAGATGGAGATCGTAAAACAGGAATTAGGAGAACCCGATGCCTCAGGAAGAAGGTCTCCGGTTCCGATTGAAGGGTCCAACTACGATATTGATGTAGATACTGTTGTCATCGCGATTGGACAGAGTCCGAACCCGTTAATTCGTCACACAACACCAGGCTTGGATGTTCAGAAATGGGGCGGTATCATTGTTGACGAGGAGACGATGGAATCAAGCAAAGACGGAGTCTATGCAGGAGGAGATACTGTCACGGGTGCGGCAACTGTCATTTTGGCCATGGGTGCCGGGAAGAAAGCTGCGGCAGCCATTGACAAAAAGTTAAGAGGATAATCGGGAGGACAGGATATGAGCAAAACTATTTTTCAAACATCTGTCTATGAATTGGGAGACCAGGTTGATGCCTTTTATGACGAAGGGATGTTTGTGCTGTTCGGTGAGAATGTTCCGGATACATTAAAAGATTTCTGCCATTTTATCGATGTCAATGAAGTAGACGGGACAATCGGCAAAGGAAACACACTGGTGATTGACGGTGCAGAGTTTAAGATCTCGGCTGTGGGAGAGATTGCCCAGTCTAATTTAGAGACTCTTGGACATCTGACGGTAGTATTCAGCGGGGCAGCTGAGGCAGGGCTTCCGGGAAGCATCTGTGTTGAGGCCAAGCCAATGCCTAAGTTAAAAGTCGGATCAAAGATCGAAATTAAAGAAGACTAGACGATTGTACAAAGGATTATTGTTTTCGGACAATAATCCTTTGTTTGTTGACAAAGAATTTAGAATTTGTTATAGTATAAAACTATAAATTAGAATACGAAAGACATAGAAAGCGAGGAAAAAATGGGAAAGTTAATTGGCCAGGGAATCACATTTGACGACGTATTATTAGTTCCGGGATATTCAGAAGTAATCGCAAATGAAGTGGTGACAGAGACCCGTCTGACAGACAAGATTACATTAAATATTCCTTTAATGAGTGCCAGCATGGATACGGTAACAGAGCACCGTATGGCGATCGCAATGGCAAGGCAGGGCGGTATCGGTATCATTCATAAGAATATGACCATTGCACAGCAGGCAGACGAAGTGGACAAGGTAAAACGTTCGGAAAACGGTGTCATCACAGATCCTTTTTCTTTAAGTCCTGAACATACGATCCAGGACGCAGATGACCTGATGGGAAAATACCGCATATCAGGGGTGCCGATTACTGAGGGAACCAAACTGGTCGGAATCATCACAAACCGTGATTTAAAGTTCGAAACAGATTTTTCAAAGAAGATCAAGGAATCCATGACATCAGAAAATCTTGTCACAGCGCAGGAAGGGATCACCCTGGAAGAGGCAAAACAGATTTTAGGGAAGGCAAGGAAAGAAAAACTTCCGATCGTGGACAAAGACTTTAACTTAAAAGGTTTAATTACTATTAAGGATATTGAAAAACAGATCAAATACCCGCATGCTGCAAAAGACGAACAGGGCAGACTGCTGTGTGGTGCCGGTGTGGGGATCACAGCCGATATCTTGGACCGTGTGGATGCATTGGTAAAAGCTCACGTAGATGTAGTGGTTGTCGACTCAGCCCATGGACATTCTGCAAACGTATTAAAGGCAGTCAGAATGGTGAAAAAAGCATATCCTGAACTGCAGGTCATTGCAGGAAATGTAGCCACGGCAGAGGGTACAAAAGCATTGATTGAGGCAGGGGCCGACGCTGTCAAAGTGGGAATCGGACCAGGATCCATCTGTACCACCCGTGTGGTTGCCGGAATCGGTGTTCCGCAGATTACTGCGATTATGGGGGCATATGAAGAGGCAAAGAAAGCAGGGATTCCGATCATTGCAGACGGCGGGATCAAGTTTTCAGGAGATATTACAAAAGCGATTGCAGCCGGTGCCAGTGCATGTATGCTCGGAAGTATGATGGCCGGATGTGATGAGAGCCCAGGAGAGTTTGAACTCTACCAGGGAAGAAAATATAAAGTATACCGCGGCATGGGATCCTTAGCAGCTATGGAATGCGGAAGCAAAGACCGCTATTTCCAGACAAACGCTAAGAAATTGGTTCCGGAAGGTGTCGAGGGCCGTGTGGCATACAGAGGGACTGCAGAAGACACCATTTTCCAGCTGCTCGGCGGACTCCGCTCCGGCATGGGATACTGCGGGGCAAAAACCGTAGAAGAACTGCAGGAGAAGGGACAGTTTGTACAGATTACGGCTGCATCCTTGAAAGAAAGCCATCCGCATGACATTCATATCACAAAAGAAGCACCTAATTACAGCGTAGACGTTTAAGAACTTTCCTATGGAAAAATAAAAAGCAGCAGTTATAAAAATTAACTGCTGCTTTTTGAATGTGCAGGTTTACTGGTGCTCTTCAAACCATTGTCTGCTGTCTTCAAGCCGTTTGTTTACATAGTCCCAGTTGATTAGTGAAAACCAGTTGTTCACATAATCAGGGCGCCGATTTTGGTACTGGAGATAATAAGCATGTTCCCAGACATCGACAGGAAGCAGAGGATAAAGAGTATCACTGAGCGGTACATCCTGATTTGGAAGATTTATCACTTTTAGTTTTCCATTGTTATTTACAAGCCATCCATAACCGGAACCAAACTGTGACAATGCGGCCTCTGTCATTTCTTTCATGAAGGCATCAAGGGACCCGAAATCTCTCTCTATGGCTTTTCCAATTTCTCCTTCGGGAGTTGTGAATTCATCCTTTTCCATAGCGTTAAAATATACTTGATGGTTGTAAACTCCTCCGCCGTTGTTCTTAACAGGGGTTTTTGCTTCTTCCGGAATTTTGTCAGGTTCTGTAAGCAGCTGTTCCAGCGTCATGTTATGCAGATCTTGGTGGGGTTTGATTGCCGCATTCAGTTTTTCTACATAGGCGGCAAGATGTTTATCGTGATGAAATCTGAGGGTCTCAGCGTCAATCACCGGCTCCAGGGCATCATAATCGTATGGAAGCGGTTCGAGGGAAAATGGGTATGTTTCATTCATATTATAATTTATCTCCTTTTTTCTTTTTATTTTACGTGGGAATCTAAAATAATATTCAAAAAAACTTGAATCCTTTGAGCGGTCATGCTAACATTGTATTATTCTTATAATACAAAAACTCAAAAGGGGAAAAAACATGTTTTCAAAATTTAGTGTGCGCAAGCCATATACTGTCATTGTGGGAGTCATCCTGGTAATTATTCTGGGCATTGTCTCTTTTTCCAAAATGACTACGGACTTGCTTCCGAGTATGGAACTTCCATACGCTCTTGTCATGACTACCTATCAGGGGGCTTCTCCTGAAGAAGTGGAGACTACGGTGACAAAGCCGGTGGAACAGGCCATGGCAACCATATCCAACATCAAACAGGTGGCATCTTCCTCCAGTGAGAATATGTCCGTTGTCTATATGGAGTTTGAAGGCGATGCCAATATGGATTCGGCAGCTCTTGATATGCGGGAAAAGCTGGATATGATCAAAGGATACTGGCCTGACAAAGTAGGCAATCCTACGATCATGAAATTAAATCCGGACATGATGCCGGTGCTTGTGACTGCGATTGATTCGGACAACAAAGATATGTCTGAGATTTCAAAGCTGATCAAAGACAAAGTTTCTCCGGGTGTGGAGGCAGTGGAAGGTGTTGCCTCTGTAAGCGAGACCGGAATGCTTGAAGAGAATATCAATGTTATCATCAATGAGGACAAGATCAAATCATTAAATAAAAAGATTCAAAAGGCTTTGGACGGCCAGTTTGACGAGGCTCAGGATGAGCTGGACCGGGCGAAAGCAAAACTTGACGGAAGCAAGGCACAGCTGAATTCTAAGAGAACGGAGCTCAACGATACCCTTGCGAAAGCACAGACGGCTCTAAACAGCGGGAAATTAAGCCTTGCCCAGAAGGAGGTAGAGGTCACAAGTGCTCTTACCAATCTTCAAAATCAGAAAAAAGCTTTGGAACTTGTAAAACAGGCGGGGGAAGAAGGACTTAAACAGCTGGAGGCACAGCTCAAAACTGTGACAGACCCCGCACAGAAGGCGCAGCTTCAGGCTCAGATCACAGAGATTAAAAAGCAGCTGAAAACAGCAGACAGTACGATAAAGACCCTGGATAAAAATATTGAAGTTTTACAGAAGGCGTTAAAGCAGATCCAGAAGGGCAAAAAACAGATCGACGCCAATCTGACGACAGTGACTGCCCAGACCGCCAATGCCAACAGCCAGATGACATCAGGAGAGATCGGCATCGCACAGGGCGAATCACAGATTGCTGCGGGCCAGCAGCAGCTGGATGCCAGCAAAAAGCAGGCAAAAGCGGCGGCTGACATAAAAGATAAACTGACTGTGGACAATGTAAAAGCCATGCTGATCGCACAGAATTTTGAAATGCCTGCGGGATATATTTCAGAAGACAACACACAATATCTGGTCAGAGTCGGGGATAAAGTTACCAGTCAGGAAGATCTGGAAGACATGGAGCTGATGGATCTCGGCATTGATAACTTTGCGCCGATCCGTCTGAGTGATGTTGCAGATGTGGCAGTTGTCAACAATAAAAAGGATAATTACTGCAGGGTAAATGGCAATGATGCGGCGGTGCTGAGCATTCAGAAACAGAACAATTACTCTACGGCAGACGTATCAAAGAGGGTTTCCGAGAAGCTGGAAACACTCAAAAAAGAGAACCCCGGACTGCATTATACAAACTTAATGGATCAGGGAATCTACATAGATATGGTTGTAGGATCTGTTCTGCAGAATCTTGGAATGGGTGCAGTGCTGGCAGTGCTGATCCTGCTTGTGTTTTTAAAGGATATCAAACCTACTGCCGTCATCGCCTGCTCCATTCCGATTAGTGTAGTGTTTGCCGTCGTTATGATGTATTTCAGCGGCATTACCCTGAATGTTATTTCCCTTTCCGGCCTTGCGCTCGGAGTCGGTATGCTGGTGGATAACTCGATTGTTGTTATAGAGAATATTTACCGGCTGAGAAAAGAAGGGGTGCCGGTCAAGGAGGCTGCGATCGAAGGAGCAAAAGGGGTAGCCGGAGCAATCACTGCTTCTACGCTGACAACAATCTCTGTCTTCCTGCCGATTGTGTTCACAACAGGACTTACGAAGAAGCTGTTTTCCGATATGGCGCTGACAATCGGATATTCACTGATTGCCAGTCTGATCGTTGCAGTGACTTTTGTTCCGATGATGTCCGCCGGAGTGCTTCACAAAGTGACTGAAAAGGACAACAGGCTGTTTGACGGACTTCAGTCTTTGTACCGCGGAGTCATGGATAAGGTGCTCAGGAGGAAATGGATTGCCATCGTACTGACGCTGGCAGTGTTTGTGGGAGCAGTGATCGGGGCAACAAGGATTGGAACTTCCCTGATGCCGTCTATGGACAGTTCACAGATGAGCCTTACCATCGAGATGCCGAAAGGATCAGGCCTGAGTGATACGGCGGCTATGTCTGATACGGTCATGAAAAAAATTCGTGAGATTCCTGATGTAGACGGCGTCGGAGCTATGGTGAGCAGTTCATCAGGCATGGGAGGCACTTCGTCGGGAAGCAAGGCAGATCAGGATACAGCCAGCATGTATATCATGCTGAAAGAAGATAAAAAGCAGACAAATAAAGAGATAAAAAATGAGATCTTAAAAAAGACAAAGAAATTCGACTGTGAGATCCAGGTACAGGAGTCCAACATGGATATGAGCGCCCTCGGGGGAAGCGGGATTGCCATCGAAGTCAAAGGAAATGATATGAAAACGCTCCGCAGGACAGCCAGTGATATTGCAAAAAGGGTGGAATCTGTCAAAGGCACGAAGAATGTCAGTGACGGACAGGAGGAAACGACTCCCGATATCCATGTTACAGTTGATAAAGCAAAAGCCGCAAAATATGGTCTCACGGTGGCGACCGTTTATCAGCAGCTCAGCTCCAAGATTCAGGAGGGCTCCACAGCGACTACAATCAGCCAGAATGAAAAACAGTGGGATGTAAAAGTGTCCAATGACACCAAGGACAATATTACAAGAGCACAGCTGAAGAAAATGAAGCTCACTGGAACGAAGAAAGGGGAGAGCAGGGAAGTGGCACTTTCCAAAGTAGCCAGCTTCAGTGATACCGACAGTCTCTCTACGATCTCAAGATCAGCTCAGGAGAGAATACTGAATGTAACCGCAGAGCTTGAGGACGGTTACAATATCGGTATCGTAAGCCAGAATGTGACCAAAGCGCTGAAGGGGTACAAGGCGCCTGCAGGATACAGTTATAAAGTGACGGGTGAGATGGAATCCATAAATGATACCGCGGGACAGGTAGGATTGATGCTGATTTTGGCAATCGCATTTATGTATCTGATTATGGTGGCACAGTTCCAGTCACTCAAGTCTCCTTTCATTATCCTGTTTACAATTCCTCTGGCATTTACAGGTGGTCTGATCGGACTGTTTGTGGCGGGCAAGGATCTGAGCATCATTGCCATGATCGGTTTCGTCATGCTGTCCGGTATCATCGTAAATAATGGTATCGTTCTGGTGGATACGATCAATCAGCTGAGAGATAAAGGCTACGAGCTCATGGATGCTGTCATAACTGCCGGTTCCATGAGAATCCGGCCGATTTTAATGACGGCCATCACGACAATTTTGGGTCTTTCTACCATGGCACTGGGTCTTGGATCCGGGGCAGAAATGGTACAGCCGATGGCCATCGTTACAATCGGGGGACTGATTTATGGAACTTTGCTTACATTAATCTTTATCCCTTGTATCTACCTGGTGTTTAACAGAAAGAAGAAAAGGCAGAGATCCTGATTTTCTTACAAATGTATTAAATAAATGAGCTTGGCTTTACATTTTGATGATGGAAAGCTATAATAAGACAAGAATCATGTCATGTATTATGACATGGTTTTTGTTTGTAAAGGAGTGAAATATGAAAAAACTGGATGGCCATTTATGGAATATAATCCCCAAATATGCAGTGCTCCCATTGATTTGTTCTTTCACTTTTAATTCACTGATTTATACAGGTACACAGATTCTGTGCAGGGATTTTAAGCATTATGATTTTACAACGGCATTTGACCGTGCAGTACCTCTGATACCGGAATTTACGAGTATCTATCTGATCTGTTATCTGTTTTGGGCTGTGAATTATATCATGATAGGTAGGATTGGGAAGGAGCATTTATACCGGTTCTTAGTAGGAGATTTACTCTCCAGAGTCATCTGCGGTATCTTCTTTGTAATGGTTCCGACGACTCTGGCAAGGCCCGAAATAACCGGAACCGGGATATGGGATCAGATGCTGAATCTGGTTTATACGGTTGATCCGTCGGCAAATCTGTTTCCGTCCATCCATTGTCTGGTCAGCTGGTTTTGTTATGTTGGGATCAGGGGACAGAAAAAAGTACCTTTGTGGTATCAGCGTTTTTCCTGTGTTTTTGCAGTTCTGGTGTGTATTTCCACTCAGGTTACGAAGCAGCATTATATCATAGACCTGATAGGAGGGATACTGCTGGCAGAGGCTATGTATCTGGTCGGTCAGAAGACGGATTGGTATCTGAAACTGCAGAGTATGTTTACAAAGATCAACCGTGGTGTACATTTGGAGAGGGCAATCGACAAAGAGGTAGGTTATGGAGAATAAGAAGCGCTGGATTGGCAATGGCATCTTCTTTTTTGCACTGTTCGGGCTTACATTTTATGCAATCTTTCGCGGAAAAGAGCTGCCGGAACTTTTAAAGGTTATGAGAAGCGTCAGCCCTGTATACTATATATTAGGTTTTGGGCTGATCATCGTGTTTGTATGCTGCGAAGCTTTTATCATTTACAGAATGCTGCGTGTGCTCCGGTACCGCGTGCCGAAAAGGCACTGTATTCTCTATTCGTTTGTAGGATTTTTTTTCAGCTGCATCACGCCGTCGGCCACCGGAGGACAGCCGGCTCAGCTTTACTATATGAACCGGGATAAGATCGATGTTTCGGTGGGAACCGTTGTTTTGATGATCGTTACAATTTTATATAAGTTTGTATTAGTATTTCTGGGAGCGGCAATCTTTGTGTTCCGGCACAGTCTGATTACAGACTATATATCTCAGGTAGCATTTTTCTTTTATCTCGGTATCGGACTGAATGTTTTCTGCGTCGCACTGATGCTGATGCTGGTATTTGAACCGACGCTTGCGTCCAGAGTGCTTCTGTCAATGATACGGATGCTGGAAAAAATTCATATCCTTAAAAAGAAAGAAGAGCGGATCAGAAAAATAGAGGGCTGGATGCAGGACTACCATAAGGCTGCTGCAGTCATTAAAGAATATAAACTCATGATTTTTGAGATGTTTTTGGTGACTTTGGTTCAGAGAATTCTGCATTTTTCCATCACATATCTTGTCTATAAGGCGCTGGGACTCTCTGCACTTGGATTTGTTGATATTGTAGCACTTCAGTGTGTCATATCGATCTCGGTGGATATGCTTCCTCTTCCGGGAGGAATGGGAATCAGTGAAGGCTTGTTTTTAAGTATTTTCCATAAGATATTCAGGGGCAGTCTGCTGTATCCGGCAATGCTGCTGAGCCGGGGAATCAGTTATTATGCTCTGGTACTGATCAGTGCATTCTTGACTTTTGTGGCTCATGTGACAATAAAGCGTAAGGAATAGAGGTTTAATTATGATAGGATTTTATAATGTGTCAGTGATACTGACATATGCAGGTGTCGTCAGTGCTGTGTTCGGTATGTCAGCGGCATTTAACGGAAACTTTAAAATAGCAATGATTTGTCTGATGATCTCCGGATTTACAGATATGTATGACGGAACCGTCGCAAAAATGATCAAACGCTCCGATGACGCAAAGAAATTTGGAATCGAGATTGATTCCCTCTGTGATCTGATCTGTTTTGGAGCGTTTCCTGTCGTCATAGGTTATTCCATGGGGATGGATGCCTGGTATGCAAAAATCATATATATGATGTACATTCTGGGAGCGGTGATCCGGCTGGCATTTTTTAATGTCACCGAAGAGCAGAGACAGGCAGAGACAAGCGAGAGAAGAAAACATTACCGGGGACTTCCGGTCACATCGGTAGCACTGATTCTGCCCGTCGTATATCAGCTGAAAAGGTTTTTTACAGCACAGTTTCCATACATATATCTGCTGGCAGTATTGATCATTTCTCTGCTGTTTGTAATTGATTTCAGTGTGTTTAAGCCGGGAAAGAAGTGCATGTTCGCATTTGTAATTATAGGCATCCTGATCGCCGTCAGAATATATTTTCTTTAAAGGAGAAAAGAAATGAAATACGTGGATCAAAAAGGCCGCTGTTATGAGGAAGAAACTTTTCAGGATAAATTTCTGAAGCTTCTTTATGGAACTTACATCGGCCGTATCAAATTAAAGATTCTCACAAAGCCCTGGATATCCAGGCTGGGAGGTCTTTTTCTGAGTACAGGCTTCTCAAAGTGTCTGATCGAGCGGTTTGTCAGAAAAAATAAGATCGATATGAGGGAGTATGAGGACAGGATCTATACGTCTTATAATGATTTTTTCACGAGGAGGATCAAGCCTGGAAAGCGGCTGCTTCCTGAAAATCAGGACATTCTGTTCAGTCCTTGCGACTGTAAAGCAAGCGCATACCGCATAACAGAAGACACGTCATTTTGTGTGAAAGATACGGTCTATACCGTGGAGTCACTGCTTAGAAGCAGAAAGATCGCTGACCATTTCAGAAACGGCTACGCAGTCATTCTGCGCCTTACAGTCGATGATTATCACAGGTACTGCTATTTTGACAACGGCACGAAGAGCAGGAATTATTTTATAAAAGGGGCCTACCACACTGTGAATCCGACAGCCAATGACTATGTGTCTGTCTATAAAGAAAATGCCAGGGAGTTTACCATGATGAAGACGGAGCATTTCGGCGATGCAGTCCAGATGGAAGTTGGAGCTCTGATGGTAGGGCGGATCGTAAACCATCACGAAGAAGGCATCATGCACCGCGGTATGGAAAAGGGATATTTTGAGTTTGGAGGCTCCACCATCGTTCTGCTTTTCAGAGGCGACAAGGTAGAGATCGATGAATGTTTATTGGAAAGAACGAAAGACGGATGTGAGACAAAACTAAAACAGGGCCAGCGTTTAGGCATGGCAAAAAAACAAAGTCTGCAATCATAATTGTAGGCTTTTTCTGTTTTATAAATTGAGTCAGCGGGCATGATTCGGGATTTAGGGAGGAAGAGGAAAATGCTTAATTATCATGAACTTTCAAAAGAACTGCAGAAGGAAATCATCAGGGACCGGCAGGTGGGCTGGAAAAATCCCTATGCATGTACGGATGAACAGGTGATCCGGAAAAATCGGGAAAGAGATAAGGCCAGCCTCTGGAGACCGGCTTTTGTCCGGGATGTGGAAAAGATCATCCACTCTCCATACTACAACCGGTATACAGATAAGACCCAGGTATTTTCATTTTTCCTGAACGATGATATTTCCAGAAGATCTCTGCATGTACAGCTTGTCTCAAGGATTGCCAGAAATATCGGTAAGCTCCTGGGTTTAAACTGTGACCTGATCGAGGCGGTCGCCCTCGGACACGACATCGGACACACGCCGTTCGGACATGCGGGAGAACGGTATTTGGATGAACTTTATCATGAGAAGACAGGACAGTGTTTTCAGCACAATATTCAAAGTGTGCGGGTGCTGGACGGGATGTTTGAGCGGAACCTTTCACTGCAGACATTGGATGGAATCCTGTGTCACAATGGAGAATTTGAACAGCAGGAGTACCGTCCCTGCCGGATGGATACTTTTGAAGAGTTTTATGAGAAGATGGGAAACAGCAGTCAAAACAAAGACTATATCAAAACTCTGATCCCCTCAACCCTGGAAGGATGTGTGGTCAGGATCTGCGATATGGTAGCCTATCTTGGCAAGGACCGGCAGGATGCGAAGAAAGCAAAGCTGATTGAGAGCAGTGATATTTTTACTCAGGGGGAGATCGGAGTAGAAAATGCGGAGATTATCAATAACATGATCGTGAACATTGTTGAAAACAGTTACCGAAAAGACTATATCATGCTGGATTCAAAGTATTATGATGCCATGAAGATCGCCAAGAAAGAAAACTATGAACAAATTTATTTCAACAAAAAACTGGACTGTATTTATTCGGAAAATGTGGCTCCGATGTTCCGGGAAGTCTATGAAAAGCTGTATGCTGATTTGATCGCGGGAAATGAAGAATCGGTGATTTTTAAACACCATATAGAATACGTGGAGGAGGCCAGGTCTTATTATGATGCGTCAAGATCCTACGCAGAGGAGGAGCCGAACCGGATTGTGGCCGATTATATTGCGAGCATGACAGATGATTATTTTGTAGATCTCTACCATCACTTATTTCCGAAAGGGAAATACCATGTGAATTATAAGTCTTATTTTGAAAATTGATATCAATAAAAACTTGACAATTTTAGAAAAGTTGAGTATGATAAGGCTATAAATGATATTGGTTATCAATTTATAGAGGCACCGCAGAGAGACAGATGCGAATGGGAGGCAGTATGACCACAGAACTTAGCCGGGAAAGAATCATAGAGCAGCTTCGGGAGCAGGGGCTTCGGATTACAAGCCAGAGAAAAGTGATTCTGGATGTGATTTTAAAAAATAATTGTTCCTGCTGCAAAGAAATCTTTTATGAGGCGACAAAAATAGATCCTGCCATCGGCAGAGCGACTGTCTACCGGATGATGAATACCTTGGAAGAGCTAGGAGTCATCGACCGGGGAAAGCAGTACGAGATCTGTTACGAGGGATTATTCGGGACAGAGAAGGATCAGACGAGTCTGCTCACAAAAGAAGAGATGAAGGAACTTCCCAAGGATATATGGTATCCCGCCTTGAAAAAAATGCTCAGGGCCCTTGGTGAGATTAAGGATGAAGATATTTCCGTTGTTGTAAAAGTCAGCCGGAAAAGCAGTTAAAAGTGTGTCCCCGCTGGAGACAGTGCTGTCAAAGCATGATCTCCGGCGGGGATTTTTTGTTTTTCAACGGTGAGACTTTATGTTATAATACATTCTAGGTTATTTTAAAATAAAGTATGAGAAAGAGGTCAATCATGGGAAAATATTTTGGCACTGACGGCTTCCGCGGAGAGGCAAATATCGATCTGACAGTGGAGCATGCATATAAAGTAGGAAGATTTTTGGGATGGCATCTGGGCAAGGAAAAGAAACGCCCGAAAGTAGTCATAGGAAAGGATACGAGGAGAAGCAGCTATATGTTTGAACATGCGCTGGTGGCCGGACTTACGGCTTCAGGAGCCAACGCTTACATGCTCTATGTGACTACGACTCCGAGTGTGTCTTACGTAGTCCGCACGGAACAGTTTGACTGCGGCATTATGATTTCTGCCAGCCACAATCCATACTATGACAACGGGATCAAGCTGATCAACGCCAAGGGACATAAGATGGATGCGGAAGTCGAAGAACAGATCGAGGCATACATCGACGGTGAGATCGGAGAACTTCCTTTTGCCACGAAAAGCGATATCGGAAGGGCGAAAGATTACGCATCTGGAAGAAACCGATACATAGGATATCTCATCTCCCTGGCCACACGGTCATTTAAAAATGTAAAGGTCGGACTGGACTGTTCCAACGGAAGTTCTTCCAGCATTGCAAAGAATGTATTTGAAACACTGGGTGCAGAGGTCTATGTGATCAACAATGAACCGGACGGAACAAATATCAACACCAACTGCGGTTCCACTCATATAGAGATCCTGAAGGGATTTGTAAAAGAGAACCACCTGGATGTGGGATTCGCATACGACGGCGACGCAGACCGGTGTATTGCTGTGGATGAGAACGGGGCAGAAGTAAACGGCGATCTGATCCTGTATGTGTGCGGAAAATACATGAAAGAGCACGGCGCTCTCAACAATAACACGGTCGTCACGACGGTCATGTCCAACCTCGGTCTTTACAAGGCCTTTGACCGGGCCGGCATCGACTATGAAAAAACAGCAGTGGGAGATAAATATGTGTATGAAAATATGTCCAGAAACGGACACGGCCTGGGCGGTGAACAGTCAGGACATATTATTTTCAGCAAGTTTGCGACTACCGGAGACGGGATTCTGACTTCTTTAAAGATCATGGAGGCCATGCTGGAACAGAAACAGTCACTCGGTCAGCTGGTAAAGGATGTGGATATCTATCCGCAGATTCTTGAGAACGTCAAAGTACGGGATAAAAAAGACGCCAGGGAAGACGCAGACGTGATCACAGCGGTGGAAGCTGTGGAGAAGGAACTCGGAAATGACGGAAGGATTCTTGTAAGGGAGAGCGGAACGGAACCTTTGGTGCGTGTCATGGTGGAAGCTAAAACTCACGAGATCTGCAGGGAACATGTGGACCGTGTAGTGAAAGTCCTGCGCCAAAAGGGACACGTCATCGACTGATTTATGGAAACATTATACGCAGATATTATCATTAATATTTCGCATGAGGCACTGGATCGGGTATTTCAATATCGAGTGCCTTTTTCCTTATATGAGCAGATCCGGGTCGGGCAGTCCGTTCGGGTGCCGTTTGGAGCAGGAAACCGGGAACAGAGGGGATATGTTGTCAGGCTTTCGGATCAGGCAGAGTACGATCCAAAGAAAATAAAGGAAATTTTGTCTATAGAAGAAGACAGTGTGAGCGCAGAATCCAGGATGATCAAGCTCGCCTACTGGATTCGGGAAAACTATGGCTCTACCATGATCCAGGCATTGAAGACCGTGCTTCCCGTGCAGGATAAGATGAAACAAAAAGAAAAAAAATCTGTCAGGCTCATGCTGCCCAAAGAGCAGGCTCCCGGTCTGCTGGATGAATATTTAGGCAGGCATTATGCGGCAAAAGCCAGGCTGCTGGCTGCTCTCATGGATGAGCAGACGGTTTCCTGGGAGCGTGTGACGAAAGACCTGAAGATTCCGAGGACAACGGTTGCAGGTATGGAACAGGATGGCATCATCCGCGTCGAAACAGAAATGTTTTACCGGAATCCCGGCCCCGGCGGGATGGAAGCGGAGGCTGCCCTGCCCCTGAATGAGAGTCAGGAGAAGCTGATACAGGAATTTAAAGCAGATTACGCGGCAGGGGAGAGGAAAACGTATCTTCTGCATGGAGTTACCGGAAGCGGGAAGACAGAGGTCTATCTGGCGGCAATCGAAGAAGTTGTCAGAAAAGGGAAACAGGCGATCGTGCTCATCCCGGAGATCGCCCTTACGTACCAGACGGTCTGCCGTTTCACGAAGCGGTTTGGAGACAGAGTATCCATTCTTAATTCCAGACTCTCCAAAGGAGAGAAATACGATCAGTGGCTCCGGGCAAAGAATGGGGACTGCGATATTATCATCGGGCCCAGATCCGCTTTGTTTGTGCCGTTTCCTAACCTGGGGCTGATCATTATGGATGAAGAACATGAGGGCAGTTATAAAAGTGAACAGACACCCAAATATCATGCAAGAGAAGTAGCCCTGAAAAAAGCGGACATGGAAGGCGCGGCGGTGATTTTAGGGTCCGCAACGCCGTCTCTTGAGAGCTATCAGAAGGCACTGGACGGAAAATACAGGTTCTGGACTCTGAAAGACCGTGCAAAAGAAGCGGTCCTGCCCGATGTGTATATAGAAGATTTAAGGGAAGAATTAAAGCAGGGGAACCGCAGCATGTTCAGCAGAAGGCTCTATGAACTGATCGGAGACCGGCTTCGGAAAAAAGAACAGGTCATGCTGTTTTTAAACCGGAGGGGATATGCCGGGTTTGTCTCGTGCAGAAGCTGCGGCACTGTAATGCAGTGTCCGCACTGTGACGTGTCGCTTACGTATCACAGGGACGGGAAACTCCGCTGCCATTACTGCGGGTATGAAGGAGTGATGCCGGAGGCCTGTCCTGAGTGCGGCAGCCCGTTTATCGGAACGTTCGGCCTCGGTACTCAAAAGGCAGAAGCCGCCATAAGGAAAGAATTTCCGGAAGCAAGAGTGCTTCGGATGGATATGGATACCACGAAAAGAAAGCACAGCCATGAAGAGATCTTGAAGACTTTTTCGGAAGGCAGGGCCGATATTCTTGTGGGCACGCAGATGATTGTCAAAGGACACGATTTTGAAAACGTGACTCTCGTCGGAATCCTGGCAGCGGATTTATCTCTGCATGCCAATGATTTTCGTGCGGCAGAGAGGACATTCCAGCTTTTGACCCAGGCAGCCGGCCGTGCAGGGAGAGGTGAGAAAGCGGGTGAGGTTGTCATACAGACCTATTCGCCGGAACATTACTGTATTGTCACGGCGGCGGCGCAGGACTATGAAGAGTTTTACCGCCAGGAGATAGCCTACCGGACGATGCTTTGCTATCCTCCGGTTTGGCAGATGCTCACAGTCCTTCTTGCCGGGCCTTCGGAAGAGGAATGTAAACAGACAGCACAGCGCATGGCAAGGGTCATTCAGAATTCGGGTATCCGCGTCATCGGACCCGGCGAAGCCTCTCTGGCAAAAGTCAATGATATTTACCGGCAGGTGCTGTACGTAAAAGAGAAAGACTACAAGGAACTTGTGAAGGTGAAAGACCGGCTGGAACTTTGGATCGACCGGCAGGAACTGCCGAAAGACATTCATATTACATTTGATTTTAATCCTATGAGCAGTTATTAACAAAGAATATTTGAGATATTTGAGAAGGAGAAGTATTCATGGCAATCAGAAACATCAGAAAAATGGGGGATGAAGTCCTCAGAAAACCATCAAAAGAGATTAAAGAAATGACTTCCAGGACCATGCTGCTGATCGAAGACATGTTTGATACGATGTATGAGGCATACGGTGTGGGACTGGCCGCTCCTCAGGTTGGAATCCTGAAACGGCTGGTGGTCATCGACACCTATGAAGGCCAGCCGCTGGTCCTGATCAATCCTAAGATTGTGGAAAAAGACGGCGAACAGATCGGAGATGAGGGATGTCTGAGCCTTCCGGGGAAGGTCGCAGTCGTAAAGCGTCCGAACCATGTGGTATGTGAGGCGCTGGACCAGGATATGAACCCCATCAGAGTGGAGGGAGAAGGACTTCTTGCGAGGGCGATCTGCCATGAACTCGACCATTTGGACGGAGTCCTTTACCCGGATGTGGCGGAAGAACCGGTGAGAGATGTGGAAGAAGAGGAAGAGTAAGGAGGACGCGATGAACGTTGTATTTATGGGAACGCCGGAATTTGCGGTGCCTACATTGGAGAAGCTGACACAATTTCATCATGTGGCTGCGGCAGTGACCCAGCCGGATAAGCAGAAGGGAAGAGGAAAGAAACTTTCTTTTCCGCCGGTGAAAGAGGCGGCACTGCAACATGGAATCCCTGTCCTTCAGCCGGCAAAAGCCAGAGATGAGCAGTTTATAGAAGACCTTGAACAGCTGGCTCCGGATGTGATTGTAGTAGTCGCGTACGGACAGATTCTGCCGGAGCGGATCCTGAATATCCCCAAATACGGATGTATCAATGTCCATGGGTCACTTCTTCCGAAATACCGCGGGGCGGGACCGATACAGTGGGCCGTCTTAAACGGTGAGAAGGAAACGGGAATTACAACTATGTATATGGAAAAAGGTTTGGATACGGGAGATATGATCGACAAAGCGGTCATCCCGCTGGATCAGAAAGAAACGTCAGGAACCCTTCATGACAAGCTGATGAAACTGGGCGCGGACTTATTGCTGGAGACCTTAGAAAAACTAGAAAACGGGACGGCGGTAAGGACGAAACAAAATGACAATGAGAGTTCCTATGCCCCGATGCTGAGCAAAGAGATGGGGGAAATAGAGTTCACGAAAAGTGCCGCTGAGATTGAACAGTGGGTGCGCGGACTGAACCCATGGCCGAGTGCTTATACGGAACTTGGAGGGAAAACACTGAAAATATGGGATGCGGACGTCGTTCCTTATGACGGAGGAGAGAGACCCGGAACGATCATTGAAGTGACGAAAAAACAGATGATTGTGGCCTGCGGCCAGGATGCGTTAGCGCTCAACGAGATCCAGCTTTCCGGGAAAAAACGGATGTCCGTTCAGGCATTTTTGGCGGGCTCCAGGGTGGATACAGGAACGGTATTAGGAGAATAATATGCAGAATCCAAGAGAATTGGCCTTAGATGTTCTGATGAAAATAGATAAAAAAGAGGAACTGTCCCATATTGCCATCGGAGAGACACTGGAAAAGTATCAGTTCAGTGAAAAGAAGGACCGGGCTTTTTTTACAAGGCTATGCCAGGGAACTCTGGAACGCCGCCTGACCATCGACTATGTGATCGATCTGTATTCTAAGACGAAGGAAAGGAAAATGAAGCCGCTGGTGCGTTCACTGCTCCGCATGGGTGCCTGTCAGATTTTATTTATGGATCATATCCCTGATTCCGCGGCCTGCAATGAATGTGTAAAGCTGGCGAAAAAGCGGGGATTTTCTAAGTTATCCGGCTTTGTAAACGGTGTTTTGAGAACAATATCCAGACAGAAGCAGGAGATTCCGTTTCCGGACCGGAATAAGGACTTTGTAAAGTATCTGTCTGTTGCCTGTTCCATGCCGGAATGGATCATCCGTCATTTTCTCCGCTCTTATTCAGAGGAAGAAACAGAAACGATCGTTAGTTCCTTCCTGGAGCCAAAAAAGACGACGGTTTCATGGATGGAAAGCAGCGGGTCCAGAGAGGAACTGATCGCTTCCCTGGAAAAGGACGGCGCCAAGGTGGAAGACGGAAAGCTTCTCCCGGAGGCACTCCGTATTTCTCACTATGATTTTTTGAGACGTCTCACATCATTCAGGGAAGGCCGGTTTATTGTGCAGGATGAAAGTTCCATGCTGGCGGGAAAGGCTGCAGATCCAAAAGAGGGACAGAAGATCCTCGATATGTGCAGCGCGCCGGGAGGCAAAGCTCTGTATGCGGCAGACAAACTCCACGGAACGGGGCAGGTCCTGGCGCGGGATCTGACGGAATACAAAGAGGAACTGTTAAAGGAAAACATTGAGCGTGTGGGATTTGAAAATATCCGTACTCAGATCTGGGATGCCAGAATTCCGGATGAACGCCTGGCAGAGTCTATGGATGTTGTACTGTGCGATGTTCCCTGTTCCGGACTTGGAATTATGGGAAAAAAGCAGGACATTAAGTACAATCTGGAAGAATCCGCTTTGGAAGACCTGGTGAAATTGCAGAGAGAAATACTAAAAACTGCCCTGACCTATGTGAAGCCGGGAGGAAGCCTGCTTTTTTCTACATGTACGATCAATCCGAAAGAAAATGAGGAAAATTTCAGGTGGCTTGCGGGACAGACCGGATATGAGCCGGAAGACCTGACTCCGTTTCTTCCCGAAACTCTTGACATTAAAACGGCGAAAGAGGGATATATCCAGCTGCTGCCGGGAATACATCCGTGCGACGGATTTTTTATCGGAAAACTTAGGAGAACAAAATGAGAGATCTGAAATCAATGACACTGGAAGAACTGGAACTTGCGGTGAAAGAACTGGGAGAAAAGAAGTTCCGTGCAAAACAAATATTTGAGTGGTTCCATAAGAGGCTGGCATCCTCTCTTGATGAGATGAACAATCTTCCGAAAAACCTGAAAGAAAAACTTCAGGAAAAATATGAAGCTGCGGAACTGAAAGAAGTGGAAACCTATGTATCCAGGATTGACGGCACAAGAAAGTATTTATTTCAGCTGAATGATGGGAATATGATAGAAAGTGTCCTGATGAAATACAAGCACGGCAATTCGGTGTGCATTTCGTCACAGGCCGGGTGCAGGATGGGATGCAGATTCTGTGCATCTACCCTCGGAGGGCTGGACCGCAATCTTTTACCGTCAGAAATGCTTGGACAGATTTATTATATCCAGAAAGATACCGGGGAACGGGTGTCCAATGTGGTCGTTATGGGAACTGGGGAACCGTTGGATAATTATGAAAATCTTTTGAGATTTATCAGACTCTTGACCGATGAAAAGGGGCTGAATTTAAGTCAAAGAAACCTGACAGTGTCTACCTGCGGACTGGTGCCGAAAATACGGGAACTGGCAGATGAAAAGCTTCAGATGACTCTTGCGATCTCTCTTCACGCCTCCAACGACGAGATGAGGAAATCCCTGATGCCGGTGGCAAATCAGTATTCTATGGAAGATCTGCTTGCTGCCTGTAAATATTATTTTGACCGGACGGGCCGGAGGATCACATTTGAATACAGCCTTGTAGCAGAAGTGAATGACAGTCCCCAAAATGCAAAGGAACTTTGCCGCTTTTTAGGCGGGTTTCCATGCCATGTCAATCTGATTCCGGTCAATCCTATTAAGGAGAGAGACTTCCGCCAGTCTATGCCGGAGTTTGTAAACGACTTCAAAAACATACTTGAAAAAAATCGTGTAAATGTTACCATAAGAAGAGAAATGGGCAGAGATATCAACGCTGCCTGTGGACAATTAAGAAGAAAGAAGCTGAATTCTGTGGAAAAACAGGAAATCCGCACAAAAAAGGAGAACTAAGATGCAATCCGTTGGAACTTCTCACAGAGGAAAGGTACGGTCTGAAAATCAGGACACCATCTTTCACTCTGATGAACCCGTAGGACAATTAGATAATTTATATATCGTTGCGGACGGCATGGGAGGCCACAAGGCAGGAGGTTTTGCGTCCTCTTTTGCGGTCAGTCGGTTTGTGGAATTAATACGAGAGATAGAGAATTCAGATCCTATTGAGATTATGAAGGAAGCACTGCAGAAAGTGAGCAGTGAAATATTGCTGAAGTGCCAGGAAGAAGAGTACTCTGGCATGGGAACAACTATGGTAGCAGCCACTGTGACAGAAGAGAGTATTTTTGTGATGAACATCGGGGACAGCCGTCTGTATTTTGCAGATCAGGATCTTGTCCAGGTGACAACAGACCATTCTTTTGTGGAAGAATTGGTGAAGGCCGGAGAGATTGACCGCAGACAGATGAGGCAGCATCCAAAAAGAAATCTGATCACGAGAGCGATCGGTGCAGGGATTGAATCTGTACCCGATTTTTTTGAGCTGCCAAAGAAAAACGGATATTTATTGTTGTGCAGTGACGGACTGACGAGCATGGTTGCGGATGATGAAATCAAAGAACTCCTGTTGGATCACAGTCAATTAGAAAATAAGGCAGCCCAGTTGGTGAACAGGGCCAACGAATATGGCGGCAAGGACAATATATCCCTGGTGATCGTTGCGCTGGGGGAGCGAGGTGAGATCACATGTTAGAAACAGGAACCATTTTAGGAGGACGCTATGAAATCCTGAAAAAGATCGGTACCGGCGGGATGGCTGACGTATACATGGCAAAGTGCCATAAACTCAACCGGAACGTTGCCATCAAAGTGCTGAAAAATGAATATGTAGATAATGAGAAGTTTTTAAAAAAATTTCAGGTGGAAGCAGAGGCGGTCGCAAGACTGGCCCATCCCAATATTGTGAACGTATATGATGTAGGTCAGGAAGGCAGTGTCAATTACATTGTCATGGAATTGGCAGAAGGCATTACCCTGAAGGAATATATTAAGAAAAAGGGGCATCTTTCCGCGAAAGAGACTGTAGAATTATCTCTTCAGATAGCTTCAGCGATCAGTCATGCCCATGGGCACCACACGATCCACAGGGATATTAAGCCGCAGAATATTCTGGTCTCAGATTCCGGTCAGGTAAAAGTCACGGATTTTGGAATAGCAAAGGCAGCCAACTCCAATACAGTCACATCCACGGCCATAGGATCAGTCCATTATATTTCTCCGGAACAGGCCAAAGGAAAGTACTGTGATGAGAAGAGCGACATTTATTCCCTGGGCATCACGATGTATGAGATGGCCACAGGCCAGGTTCCTTTTGACCATGAAAATGGGGTTACCATTGCTCTGATGCATCTCCAGAATGAGATTACGCCTCCGGGGGAACTGATCGGAGATATCCCGGAAAGCCTGGAAAAGATCATTCTCAAATGTACCATGAAGAAGCCGGAAGACCGGTATCAGTCTGTGAATGAACTGATCGAGGATTTGAAGCTGGTTTTTGAAGACACGAAAGGAAGCTATGTAGGCATGGCGCCCTTTGTGGATGATTCACCGACGCAGCTGCTTCATACAAAAGAGTTTGTAAAACCGGAGGAGACAGAAGAAGAACCGGAAGAGGAATCTGGATTTGTGGATGACGATGATGAGGAAGAGCCGCGGGGCATGAATTCCAAGATCGAAAAACTGGTTGTCGTCCTGGCTGCTGTGGTGGGAGCCATTATTCTCATATCCATCATTGTGCTGGTCATTAACAGTTCAGGGCTGTTTCGCTCAGGGGACAATGCCGGCACAGAGAAACTTACGACTACCGAGGAAAGCACCACGGAAGAGCTTGAGAAGGTACCGGTTGAAAACTATGTGGGAATGACTTACGATGCTGCGCTGGCGTCCATCGATGAGGATCTGAAAGTGGAGCGCAAAACAGAGGCTTCCTCTTCTTATGAGGCGGGATATATCATCCGCCAGAGTCTGGAGTCTGACCAGGAAGTGGAAAAGGGTACGACCATTGTATTGACTGTCAGCACCGGCGAGAGCAAAGTTGAGGTGCCGGATGTCCGCGGATACAGCCAGAAGTCTGCCACGAAGATTCTTTCAGACCAGGGATTCAAAGTTTCTGTGTCTACCAAATTCAGCTCCAGTGTCAAGGAAGGTGATGTGATTTCTCAGTCTCCTGGAGCGGGGAACAAAATTTCCAGAGGTTCCAAGGTGACGATCACGGTCAGCAAGGGTGAGAACAAGGTCACAGTGCCGGAGATCGTATTTAAGACCGTAGAGGATGCGAGAGAAGAGTTAAGCATAGAAGGATTAAAGCTGATTGTCTCTTCCCAAAAGTACGACAGCAGGGTGCCGGAGGGATGCATCATCAGTCAGTCACCAAAAGCCGGGAAAAAGGTCACAAAAGGAACAGGAATTGGCGTGGTCGTAAGCCTTGGAAAGCAGCCGACAACAGAAGACACCACAGATAATACAGAGGAGTAAGATCAGTTCATGCAGGGAAGAATTATCAAAGGAATTGCAGGGTTTTATTATGTTGACACGGGCACCGGTTTATATGAGTGCAAAGCAAAAGGCATTTTCAGAAACCGGAAGATGAAGCCGCTCGTGGGAGACATGGCAGAGATCGAAGTCCTGGATGAAGAAAAAAAGCTGGGAAATCTGACAGAGTTACTCCCAAGGACGAACGAACTGATCCGTCCGGCTGTGTCAAATATTGATCAGGCGCTGGTTATTTTTGCAGCCAAGAATCCAAAACCAAATTATAATCTTCTGGACCGGTTTTTGCTCATGATGGAGAAGCAGGGAGTCCCTGCGGTGGTTTGTTTTAATAAGACGGATCTTGCAAAAGAAAAAGAACTGTCTGTTCTCATGGATGTATATAAAGACTGCGGCCACCGGGTGATCTTTACCAGTGTTTCCGGAGAGACGGGACTTTCGGAGATCAGGGAGGCCGTAGATCACAAGACAACTGTGCTTGCAGGCCCTTCCGGTGTAGGAAAATCTTCTATGATGAATCTTTTATATCCGGATGCAAATATGGAAACCGGAGCGGTAAGTGAAAAGATCCAGAGAGGAAAGCATACGACCAGACATTCGGAGCTGATCCGGGTGGGAGAAGACACCTTCGTCATGGATACGCCGGGCTTCAGCTCTCTGTTTGTGGATATGTTCGAGGAAGACGAGATTAAATACTATTTTAAAGAATTTGAACCCTATGAGGGACAATGCCGGTTCCAGGGATGCAGCCATACCCATGAACCTGGCTGTGGTGTCAAACAGGCGCTTGATGAAGGGAAGATCAGTAAGACACGCTATGACAACTATGTACTCATCTACAATGAATTAAAAGAAAAGAGAAAATGGTAATGCATATCTTGATTTTAACAGGCGGAGATTTGGACAGGGTCTTCGCCCGTTCTTATATTCAGACACAGAAATTTGATAAAGTCATCGCTGCGGACAAAGGACTGTTCTATGCAGAGCAGATCGGGATTCGCCCTGATTTTATTTTGGGCGATTTCGACAGTTGTCCCAGAGAAACGGTAAAAAAGTTTGAAAAAGAAAACATTATGGTTCTGCCGAGAGAAAAAGACGACACGGATACAGGGATCGCCATGGAGCAGGCAGTCCGTATGGGAGCCGATAAAGTGACGGTACTTGGGAGTACGGGAACCAGGCTGGACCATGTACTCGGCAATATGGGACAGCTCGTCTATGCGTTAAAGCATGGAGTGGAGGCATATATGGTGGATTCACATAACCGTATCCGGGCAGTGGACCGCCCCCTTTGCATAGATAAAAATGAACAGTTTGGGAACTATATTTCCCTCATTCCGGTGGGCACGGTTACAGGAGTGACACTTCACGGATTTTATTACCCGCTGAATGACGATACCCTTCTGTTTCATGAGACATGGGGGATCAGCAATGAACTGACTGAGGAGAGCGGAATCGTTGAAATGAAGACAGGGACCCTGCTTGTGGTAGAAAGCAGAGACTAGATGAGGCGGGGTGGACGAGTTTTTTACCACTATTTCCGTCACGCTTTGAAATGCGTTCCTCCAATAGTGCTAAAAAACTATCGTTAGATAGTGACAGCAGTTTGATGAGTCCTTATCCAGCAGACATTACGTCCATTTTCTACATGGTTGGAGTGAGGCATTCTAAGAGCCGAACGGAAATTATGTGGAAAATGTCTCTCGGGTGGACGTGCTTCGCACGATAAGGTATACTTGTTTTAGTGTTGTTTATTTTTTATATTTGGAGAGGGTTGATATTATGAAAAAAGGTTTGATCATGGATATGGACGGAGTCGTCGTGGACAGTGAGCTTGTGTATGTAAAAAAATTTATGACATGGTTTAAAAAGCAGGGTATCGAGATGGGAATGAGTGATTTTGAGAAGATCATTGGCACACCGTATGCGGAGGCTATTGATTACTTTATGGAGTTTTGGGGAGACAGGAGCAGCAGGGAAGAGTTTGCTGAGATGTTTGCTCAGCTGAAAGATCAGGTAAAATTTAACTATCGGGATATTCTCAATCCGGGAGTGAAGGAGCTGCTTACATACTGCAAAAAGAAAAAGATCAAGACAACCCTGGCTTCCGGAAATTCTATGGACTGTATCGAAAAAATGTTGGAGGAGTGCGGTCTCGAAAGTCATTTTGATTTTGTGATCAGCGGAGAAAAGCTGCGGAGAAATAAGCCCCATCCGGATGTCTATTTAAAAGCAATGGAATATATGGACCTGGAGCCGGAACAGTGTATTACTCTGGAGGATTCCAGGGCAGGCATCAGGGCGTCCAAAGGCGCCGGAATTTTTACGGTGGCAAAGGTGCCGGAAGAATATTGTCTGCCGCAGGAAGAGGCAGATACGAAAGTGAAGCGGGTAGTGGATGTGATTCCAATGCTGAAAAATGCGTAGATAATTTACAGAGGTGAAAAGATGAAATTATATAAAAAACTAGAAAAAGTATTGTGGCTGGTTTTAATTCTGATGTTTGCATTCAGTCTGGTGTTTGACTGGGTAAAAAACTTTGTGGGATCCAGTGTTGAGTTTACGGATGTGGCATTTATCCTGACAGTGATCAGCGGAGCTGCTCTGCTCCTAGAACGGTTCCTCGTGGGACCCGGTACGGGCAAAAATTATACGAAAACAGAGTCAATTGCACTTCTTTTAGTCTTTGTTTATATGTTTGTAATGATGTTTCAGGCCAGGGGAATTATGACGATTTCATTTTTGGGAAATGATCAGAGATCACTCTGGATCCTTGCACCGGCGCTGGCGCTTTTATGGTTTACAAAGACCATTGCCCCGGAGATCGAGCAGAAGGATAAAGAACGTATCGAAAAGAAAAAGTTTAAGAATCGGGCCAGATAGCAGGATATTCTTATCGGCTGGAGGAGATGGATATGAAATATGATAAATGTCCGATCTGCAATGAAAAATTAAAAAACGGCATCTGCCCTATGTGCGGTTATGACTTTAAAAGACTGGAGAGCGGGCAAAGATCCGGAAACAGGGGGAACCGTCCGGATTACAGAGCCAGGCCCAACGAAGAGCCAAAGCACTCTATGACAAAACAGCATAAACAGGCACACAGACAGTTCCGCACCGAGAAAAAAAGAGGTGCGGGGAAGCTTATAAAGTTTATTTTGAGTTTCGTGGTTATTTCCAGTATATTTTTGGATGCGGTAAGTGAGGCTGATATCGGGCAGCTGATGAAAAAGGTCCGGACTTTTATGAGTGAAGATGAAAAGAAACAGTGGACAAAAACGATGCCGGACCATACATATGAAGATACGGATTATGATTTGGAGAAGACCGGAAAGAGGTTTTCTGTGAACCTTACTTCCGGCAGATATATCGTAGGATTGGATCTTCCGGAAGGAAACTATACAATGACCGCAGGAGGGGAGGAACTGTATTTTTCAGCAAATAATGATGCACAGAATATCGGCATTTACGAACAGTTTACAGATGAAAAAATATTGGATGTAAAGCGGTACTGTAAAGTAAAAAACGTCCGTCTTTATCAGGGCTCTTTAATAGAAGTTACAGGCAGGGGGCATATTAACTGCGAGACATCGGATGCTAATATGAAGAAAATGGAAGAACCCAGGAAAAATCCTCTGAGTAAAGAAGTAGAAGTTGACGGGGTGATGAAAGCAGGAAAAGATTTTCCGGCAGGCACTTATGATGTAGTTGCGGTCAGCGATGGTGGTGAATTCAAATTTACTTATGAACAAGATAAGGATGACGAATTTGGTGCAAATAGTATTTGGCTCTCAGAAGATTCAAAGGGGGAAGATCCAGAAAAATTTGTGAATTTAGAACTTATGAAAGGCACGGAAATCGAAATTCCACCGGAAGGATATTTTCAGGTCAGGCTGATTCCGAGCAAACATGTCAGACCTGAAAATATGCATGTCTATGATTCGTTAAATGGGCTTGATTCATAAAATCAACTGTGTTATGATTAAAAATCATAGTGGGAGAAAGGCAGTGAAAAAGACTCAAGGCAAAAGGAACCTTACAGGGAGGAAAGCCCGCAGACTGAAAGCTTTCCAGGGACACCTTGCGGCGGGAACACTTTGGAGCCGGGCGGCTGAAAGGTAGGATGCCTGTTAGGCGGTCACGTGGTACGCGTTAAGTACGGAAACGAGAGGAAGCCAGAATATGAATAGAGATTCTGGTTTTAAGACGGGTGGTACCGTGGGAAGATATTCCCGCCCCGAAGCAATTTTGCTTTGGAGCGGGATTTTTAAGTTCACCCACCCTTTATAAAAGGAGGAATTAGAATGGCAAATCACATCAGTGATGAAACGATTGAATACGTCGGCATTTTGGCAAAGCTTGAGCTGTCCGGCGAAGAAAAAGAACAGGCAAAGAAGGACATGGAGAGTATGCTCGACTATGTCGACAAGCTGAATGAACTGGATACGGACGGTGTGGAACCTATGTCTCACGTATTTCCGGTAAACAATGTATTCAGAGAAGATATCGTCACCAATGGAGACGACAGAGAAGGGATTCTTAAAAATGCACCGGAGAGAAAAGAAGGTGCCTTTGTGGTGCCAAAGACCGTAGAATAGGAGGAAGCCATGGGAATTTTAGATTTGACAGCCCTTGAGCTGGGCAGAAAAATAAAAGCAAAAGAGATCACCTCAGTAGAAGCAGTACAGGCTGTTCTGGAACAGATCAGGAAAACAGAGCCGGCGGTGCATGCCTATGTATCATATGATGAAGAGAGTGCATTAAAGAGAGCAGAAGAGGTGCAGAAACAGATCGATGACGGCACATTGACCGGGCCGCTGGCCGGTGTTCCGATGGCTGTGAAAGATAATATTTGTACAAAGGGATATAAAACTACGTGCAGTTCCAGAATTCTCGAAAATTTTGTTCCGACCTATGCCGCTCAGGCGGTGGAAAACCTGATCGCTGCCGGTGTGGTCATCATAGGAAAGACGAATATGGATGAGTTTGCCATGGGAAGCACGACTGAAACTTCAGCATTTGGGCCGACAAAAAATCCATGGAATCAGGAACATGTGCCGGGAGGATCTTCCGGCGGATCGGCAGCAGCAGTGGCGGCAGGAGAGTGTTTCATGGCACTCGGCTCAGATACCGGAGGATCCATCCGCCAGCCGGCATCTTTCTGCGGAATTACCGGAATGAAACCGACTTATGGTACAATTTCAAGATACGGACTGATCGCTTACGGTTCTTCCCTGGATCAGATCGGGCCGATGGCCAAAGATGTATCCGACTGTGCGGCTCTTCTGGAAACTGTGGCATCGTATGACAAAAAAGACTCCACATCCATTGAGCGGGATGAGTATGATTTTACATCGGCTTTAGTTGACGATGTGAAAGGAATGAAGATCGGAATCCCGAAAGACTATTTCGGGGAAGGACTGGACTCTGAAGTCAGGGAAGCTGTCATGAATGCTGCCCGTACATTGGAGGAAAAGGGAGCCGTCATTGAGGAGTTTGACCTGGGGCTCGTGGATTACGCCATCCCTGCATACTATGTTATTGCCGCGGCGGAAGCCAGTTCAAACCTTTCACGGTTTGACGGTATAAAATACGGATACCGCGCAAAGGGAGCAGAGGGACTCCATGCCATGTATAAAAAGACACGTTCCGAAGGATTCGGGCCGGAGGTCAAAAGAAGGATCATGCTTGGATCTTTTGTCTTAAGTTCCGGCTACTACGACGCGTACTATTTGAAGGCACTGAGGACAAAAGCATTGATCAAACAGGAATTTGACAAAGCATTTGCATCCTACGACCTGATTCTCGGACCGGCGGCACCTACCACCGCCCCGAAGCTTGGGGACAGTTTAAGTGATCCGATCAAAATGTATCTCGGAGATATTTACACGATTTCTGCAAACCTGGCAGGACTGCCGGGAATCAGTGTGCCGTGCGGAAAAGACAGCAAAGGACTGCCGATCGGTCTGCAGCTTTTGGGAGACTGCTTCCAGGAAAAGAAACTGATCCGGGCTGCCTATGCATTTGAGCAGACGAGAAGTTATGAAGCACCAGAAATTGCCAAAGGAGGTGTTCAGTAATGAGTAAACAATATGAGACCGTTATCGGACTGGAAGTCCATGTGGAACTGGCGACGAAAACGAAGATCTTCTGCGGATGCAGCACTGAGTTCGGGGGTGCGCCGAATACACATACCTGTCCGGTGTGCACCGGAATGCCGGGTTCTCTTCCGGTATTAAATAAACAGGTAGTCGAATATGCCGTGGCTGTTGGGCTTGCGACCAACTGCAGCATTACACAGAACTGCAAGTTTGACAGGAAGAATTATTTTTATCCCGACAATCCGCAGAATTATCAGATTTCCCAGCTGTATCTTCCGATCTGCCGGGACGGACATGTGGAGATCGAAACGGACGGGGGGACAAAATCCGTTGGAATTCACGAGATCCATATGGAGGAAGATGCGGGTAAATTAATCCATGACGAATGGGAAGACTGTTCCCTTGTGGATTACAATCGTTCCGGAGTGCCGCTGATCGAGATTGTCTCAGAGCCGGATATGCGTTCCGCTGATGAAGTCGTGGCTTATCTGGAAAAACTCAGACTGATCATCCAGTATCTCGGCGCCTCCGACTGTAAGCTTCAGGAGGGTTCCATGAGAGCCGATGTCAACCTTTCTATAAGAGAGGCAGGAGCAGAAGAGTTCGGGACAAGGACAGAGATGAAAAATCTGAACTCTTTTAAGGCGATCAGACGTGCGATTGAAGGAGAGACGGACCGCCAGATCTCTCTGCTGGAAGAAGGCAAAGAAGTGACGCAGGAGACAAGACGCTGGGACGACACAAAAGAAAAATCTTATCAAATGCGTTCCAAAGAGGACGCACAGGATTACCGCTACTTCCCGGACCCTGATCTCGTGCCGGTCATCATCAGCGATGAGTGGATCAGCCAGATAAAAGAGGCACAGCCGGAACTGCGGGATGAAAAGAGAAACCGCTATAAAGAAGAATACGGCCTTCCGGATTATGATATTGACATTATCACGGGAAGCAAACATCTGGCAGATATTTTTGAGGCGACGATCACCCACGGAGCCGAGGCGAAGGAAGTATCCAACTGGCTCATGGGAGAGACAATGCGTCTGGTTAACGATTCGGAAATGGACCTTACAGATCTTTCTTTTTCACCGGAGCATCTGGCAGCCCTGATCAGCATGGTGAAAGAAAATGAGATCAACCGAAAGGTCGCAAAAGAAGTCTTTGAGAAGATTTTCAAAGAAGATGTGGACCCGAAAGCCTATGTTGAAGAGCACGGATTGAAATCAATGAATGACGAGGGGGCTCTGAAAGAAACCATCGGACAGATCGTCAAAGACAATCCGAAGTCAGTGGAGGACTATAAGGCAGGAAAGAAAAAAGCCATGGGATTCCTTGTGGGGCAGACTATGAAAGCAACCCAGGGGAAAGCAGATCCCGGAGTTGTCAATAAGATACTGAAAGAAATATTAGAAAGTTTATAAAAAGAACAGAAGCTTTGGTATGATTGTCATCCAAAGCTTCTGTTTTTGTATAAAAACACAAAATGTTAAGAAATTTTTCACAAATTGGTTGGGAATTCTGAAAGAGAAATCCGGTATGATAACAGTATCACATAAAATACAACGGAAAAACAAATCAGAAGGAGCGTTATCATGAAGGATTTTTACAGGTCGATGTTTCTGCTTTCCCTTGGAATAACCCTGATTTTGATCATGCAGGTGCTTATGATGTAGGATACCGCTTGAAATGGGAATTAAAAGAAAGTACAATAGTATTGGTTAAGTAAACGAGCACGATCAATAAGGAGAAGAGCCATACTATGAAGAAATATAAAGGAGCGGTATTTTTTGACTACGACGGAACATTAGTCGATGAAGTGGATCATATCAAGACGGTTACGCCGAAAACTCTGGAGGCCATCAGAAGGCTTCAGGATAACGGCTATGCAGCCCTGCTTTGTTCAGGGCGGACCAAACGGTTTTTAGAGGCGGATATCGAGCATTTTGACGGGGCCGTCACCTGCAATGGAAGCTATGCGGAAGTGGACGGGGAAGTGCTCAGGGATATTTATATTGAGGAAGATCTGCTGCATGAAGTCATAGACAAATACTTTATAAGAGATACGATCATCCAGATGGATACCCAGGATGTGACCTATTATTTACATAACGACGAGGAATTTTTTAAGTATTTCTGCCGTCTGTTCAGCCTGCCGATGGAGTGGTACGCTCCATGGAAGTACTGGGAAAAGCAGCACATATCAAAGCTTACGATGAATTATAAAGCACCGGATGTTTTTGAGGATTTCAAAAAGGAATACGCAGATACCTTCGAGTGTGCGAAACATGTCCGTGAGAATTTCTTTGACATTACGCTCAAAGGTGTCACGAAAGGAGACGCGGTTGTCCAGGTAGCGGATGATCTTGGCATTTCCAAAGAGAATCTCTATGCATTCGGCGATTCAGACAACGACGTGGAGATGCTTAAAAATGTCGGGACAGGTATCGGAATGGGACGCTGCAGTGACGCGGTGAAGGAGACCGCGGATATGTTCACCCAGACGACAAAAGAAAACGGTATCTATCATGCGCTGAGAGAATTAGAATTAATATAAAGGTGGAAGCAGATGAAAAAAATTGTCGATGACGACCGTCTGATTTATAAATGCTGCAATTTATACTATATGAAAAATAAGACCCAGGTGGAGATCTGCAATACCCTGGGACTTTCCAGGGCCACCGTATCCAGGATGCTTGCTCTCGGAAGAGAACAGGGAATTGTAAAAATCGAGGTCATCAACCCGATCAGTTACGATTACGGGGAACTGGAGCAGAAGCTGGAACAGAGATTTGGACTGAAAGAGGCCATCATTGTGGAGAGCGAACCGCTGGATACGAAAGAGGAGCAGATGGACATGCTTTCAGAGGCGGCTTTTGACTATCTGAGCCATATTCTCAAAAATGATGACTATGTGGGAGTCACCATGGGGCGGACGCTTTACCACATTGCACACGTTGATAAAACCTATAACAAAGGCAATAAGCTTTTATTTGTGCCCCTGTACGGCGGGATATCCCAGAAACGGACGGAAAAAAGGGATGTACAGTCCAACCGGATCGCAGTGGAATTTGCGGAAAAATTCGGCGGCGATTATGTACAGTTTTTGTCGCCCGGTATCTTTTCCAGCAAAGAGGTGAAAGACATCTTCCTTCAGGAGGAGACGGTGAACTACATTTATGAATATTTTTCAAAGCTCAGGGTCGTGGTCATGGGGATCGGAATCCCGGAGGCCGGAGGAACAGCTCTTGTGGCAGAGGGGTATTTAACGGAGAATGAATTAAAAAATTTTGTCGAGATGGGGGCAGTCGGAGACGCGTCTCTATATTTTTACAACATCGAAGGAAATACCAAACCGTTTGATTCTTTTAATCAGCGTGTGGCAGGCATATCACAGGAGCAGCTGAAGAAGATTGACATTAGGATCGGGGTTGCAGGAGGGATTGAAAAATCCAAATCTGTCGTCGGAGCCGTGCGTTCCAAAAATATTAATGTCCTGATCACAGACTCTGAATGTGCAAGACAGATGCTGAAAGAAGTTTGATATTTGAAACATCATCATAAGTTCATATAGGATAAAGGTAAGGACCTTCCGGAACCACAGAATTCCGGAAGGTCTTTTGTTGTGTTGATATGTATTGAAATGTTGTATAAATATGGGACTGATATAAAAGACTTATACAATGTTTCAATAAAAAGTATAGACTATGTAATAATAAAAGAGTTAAAATACATGTACAGAAAAAAAGATCAAAGAAAGGAGAGAAAATGTCAAATCATGTATTGATTCTTTTTGGAGTGTTTCTAGTGCTGTTTCTGCTTCAGTCTGCGGGAGGGATTTTTCAGATCAAAGATTATGAGAAAGCCGTGCGGAGAGTAAACCGGGACGGAGCAGTAGGGATCGGACAGAAAAGAGGACGTCTGTTATCCGGAGGCCATATTGTCATTCTTGCATGCGATGACGGCGGAAGGATAACCGGCGGAGAAGCTATGGACGGAATTTCATTTCTGGCCAGATTCCATCCGGTGTCTGAGGTTTATCATGTGCGGATACTGGGAAGGGATTTTCGGGAAGTCCTTTTGGAACTCCGCAGTATGACGAAGAAGAAACAGAAATACTATAAAGGATACATACAGGCACTGGAAGCATTGGAAATGAGAGTGTAAGGAGGAACATATGCAGGTTATATCTAATTTAGCGAATGGATTCATGAAGCTGTTTTCCACGGGAGGACAGACGTTTTTAGGCTGGGTGACCACGATTATTCCAACAGTCGTATGTCTGATGACGGCAGTCAATGCGATCATAAAGCTGATCGGAGAAGACAGGGTGGAAAGGTTTTGTATGAGGATCACCGGGAACAGGCTGTGCCGGTATTTATTTCTGCCTGTCATCGCAATGATCTGTGTCGGCAACCCGATGGCATATACGTTTGGAAGATTTGTAGAAGAAAAGTATAAGGTTCCTTTTTTTGACGCGGCCATCAGCTTCTGTCACCCGGTGCTGGGATTCTTTCCTAACGCCAACGCCGGCGAGCTGTTCGTATACATGGGGATCGCCGCAGGCATTCAAAAGCTGAATCTGCCTCTGGGTGATCTGGCGGTCCGCTATTTTCTCGTAGGACTTGTCGTCATTTTCATCCGCGGTATGGTGACAGAAAGAATTTATCTGATGCTCAGCAACAAATATCAGAAGATGGGAAAGAAGGAGGTAGCTGTCCATGAATAAGCCAGTTAAAATCGTCGCAGGTTCCGGAGGATACGGGGGACCGCTTGTAGTCCAGGCAACAGAAACATGCAATAAGATTCTTTGTATGACAGCGATAGGAGGCATTCATCCGCTGGGGGCAAAACTGGCGGAGATGACCGGAGGGGAAGCCGTCGACGGCCACAAGAATAACGTGCCGGATGAAGAAATCCTGGTGGCTATCGTAGACTGCGGAGGAACGCTGCGGTGCGGAATTTATCCGCAAAAAGGGATTTTCACCATTAATTTAAATCCTGTGGGGCAGTCAGGGCCTCTGGCAAAATATATTACTCCGGATATTTACGTGTCAGCTGTGAATGAAAATTGTCTGTCTTATGCTGATGGTGAGGCTGTCACGGAGAAGAAAGAGCCCGAAGAAGAAAGAGACGGCAGCCGGGAAATGAAACAGGAACAGGCGGCTGAACGTCCGGGATTGATCACGAGACTCGGCATCGGAGTAGGGCAGGTTGTCGGAAAGTTTTTTGCGGCAGGACGTGAAACGATTGAAATGGTAGTAAAGAATATCCTTCCGTTCATGGCATTTACCAGCACTATCCTTGGAATCATCACAGCTACGGGACTTGGGAACGTCATTGCTAAGACAATTTCGCCGTTGTGTGCCACGCTTCCCGGAATGCTGATCATATCACTTATTTGTGCTATGCCGTTTTTGTCACCGGTGCTCGGTCCCGGAGCCGTTATCGCACAGGTCGTGGGAACTCTTCTGGGATCACAGATCGCTATGGGCAAGATACCGGCTCAATATGCACTGCCGGCACTTTTTGCGATCAATGCCCAGGTAGGATGTGATTTCATCCCGGTGGGGCTGAGCCTTGCGGAGTGTGAGTCAGAAACGATCGAATTGGGTGTTCCGTCTGTTTTGTATTCCCGTGTCATTACTGGGCCGCTGGCGGTTATTATTGCGTTCGCTGCAAGCTTTGGACTATATCATGGATAGAAAATAATATTTATACATAATTTCAATAATTTATATAGACTTTGCTTGAATAAAAAGGTAAAATGAAGACATAAAATCAAAGGAGGCAGAAGTATATGAAGATTTCAATTGGATGTGACGAAGCAGCTTATGAGTTAAAAGAGGCCATCAAAAAGAGACTGGAGGAGACAGGGCATACATATGTGGACAATGGAGTAGAGGCCGGAGAAACCGCATTGTATCCGGATGTTGCAGTAAAAACCTGTGAAAGAGTGACCAGCGGTGAGTGTGACAGGGGAATTCTCGTGTGCGGCACCGGCATCGGCATGGCTATGACGGCAAACAAGGTGCCGGGAATCAGGGCAGCGGTCTGTCACGATCCGTTTTCTACAGAGCGCTCCATTCTGAGCAATGACGGAAATGTGATGTGCATGGGAGCCAGGGTGATCGCACCTCAGCTGGCCTTATACCTTTTGGACATTTGGATGGGGCTTGAATTTAAAGACGGGCCGTCTACCGAAAAGGTCGAGAGGATTACTTATTACGAGAAACAATTCAGCAAATAGGCAGGAGGAGAGCATATGGATGAAGTTTTAAATTATTCAATGAATGAAATGGCAGGAGCAGATTTTGACTGCAGCTGCGGCAGACATCATACACTGGATATTAGGCATATCATCATGGGGCAGGGGGTTCTAAAGGAACTTCCGAAAGTACTGGAGCCGTTTTCCGGCAAAAAGGTTTACATGCTCAGTGATAATCACACATTTGAGGCAGCGGGAGACCGGGTGCTCTCGATTCTGGAAGCCGAGGATTATCTTGTGAAAAATGTAATGCTGGATTCCGGGGATGATATCCTGATCCCCAACGAACAGGCCGTGGGAACGATGTTCCTCAATCTGGAGCCGGATACGGCAGTGATCGTTGCCGTTGGCTCAGGGACCATCAATGATATGGCAAAATATATGTCTGCGAGAACAAAGATTCCATATGTGATCGTCTGTACGGCTCCCTCCATGGACGGATATGTGGCCGACGGGGCACCGCTGATCCTGGAGGGAAGGAAAATATCCTTTGTCGCCACACTTCCTTACGGCGTCATCGGGGACACGGATATCATGAAGCAGGCACCGATGCATATGATCCACGCCGGATTCGGCGATGTGCTGGGCAAACTGACCGCCCTTGCCGACTGGTATCTGGCAAAAGAAAATGTGGATGAGTACTGCTGTGAGACCTGTGTGACCCTTGTGCAGAGAGCACTGGACAAAGTCACAGGCAGCGCAGAAGCCCTGGCAAAGAGGGACGATGACGCGGTCCTTTACCTGATTGAAGCGCTGACCCTCACAGGGGTGGCTATGGGTCTGATCGGTGTATCCCGCCCGGCTTCAGGGGCAGAACATATGCTCAGCCACTATTGGGAGATGGACTTTATCGCCAAGGGAAAATTCCCGGAACTGCACGGCATCAAGGTCGGCATCGCGACGCCTGTGATTGCGGAAATTTTTGAAATGATGAAGGACGAGGTGCCAGAAGAAGCCATGAAACTGGCGCCTTCCAGAGAATATGTTGAAGGCCTCTTAAAGACAGTGGGGGCACCGGTGTATCCGACGGATATAGGGATAGACAGAGAATTGTTCTATAACAGTATTTTGGAGGGATACAAGGTAAGAAACCGGTACAGTATTCTGGAACTGGCCCTGAAAACAGGAAGGCTTGAAGAGATCGCTGAAAAAATAACCAACCGTATTTATCAGTAAGGGAGAGATGAAATGAAATATTTTACAAGAATCCAAAAGCTGGGGAAAGACTCGCTGACATTTTTGGGGGATCCTGATTCAAATTTTATTATTCTGTTTAATGACAACGCACCCCCTGCATTTGAGGATCTCTGTGTGCTGCATACGATTGAAGAACTGAGAGCAAATATTGAGCCCGGAGATATGATGCTGCTCAATGAAAAAGGATTTGAAGTGACGGCAGTAGGTACGGAAGCAAATGAGACTCTCCGGGGACTCGGACATTGTACGGTAAGTTTTAAAGGCGGCCCGGAAGCAGAGCGCCCGGGGTGTATTATGGTGGAGGCGGTAAAAGGTGAGGAGCCTTTGACATCCGCAGATTTTGCGCCGGGAAATACGATTGAATTCATATGACATTTTGACGAGTTTTCCGGCTTGCTGTCTCAGAGATGTAAGATTTTCTAACTTTCATCAAAGTCTCTGCGGCGGCCCGCTCGGAACTCGCTGACGCTGGCCTAGAGTACTTAGGGAAGGCAAACGAAGTGCGGACTGAGCTTAGTACGAAGGCCGTTCGAAGGAACTTAATGAGCAGGAGCCGTAGGCGAAGTGCGAATTTAGTGAATCGAACCTCATTGTCTCCGAGCCTTTGCTGAAAGAAGAAAAACTAACATCTCTTCGAATGCAAGGCCTCCAAACTGGTCAAAATGGACGTAATGTCTGCTGGAGCAGGCTGCAAAGAGTCAAACTCATAGATATTTATACAAATGTATGTATAAATTCAATTTTAAAAGTATTTATACAAATGTTCAAAATAAGGTATGGATTTTATCATAGAATGGAAGTAAAATGAAGTTATATTACCAGTGGTATTATTTTTGTTGCAGGTGGTAACTATATTTGAAAGTAAGATTCGGGAGGAAGCGAAATGGATGAGATCTTAAACTATTCTATGAATGAAATGGCAAAGGCAAGTTTTGACTGCAGCTGCGGAAGGCATCATACTCTGGATATCGACAAGCTGGTGATGGGCCAGGGAGTGATCAAAGAACTGCCGGAAATGGTGAAGGGCCTTGGCGCAAAGAAAGTCTACATGCTGAGCGACAACAATACATACAAAGCAGCGGGAGAAACTGCGGAAACACTGTTGAAGGATGCAGGATTTCAGGTGAAAAGTGTGGTACTGGATTCAGGGGAAGATATTCTGATCCCGGATGAGCAGGCTGTGGGAACCATGTTCTTAAATCTGGAGCCGGAGACGGATGTTTTAATCGCGGCAGGTTCCGGAACTTTGAATGATATGGTAAAATATATGTCAGCCAGGACAAAGATCCCATATATCGTTGTCTGCACCGCACCTTCCATGGACGGCTATGCATCAGACGGAGCTCCTCTGATACTGGGAGGAAAGAAGATTTCCTTTATTGCAACCCTTCCTTACGGTATCCTAGGAGATACAGACATCATGAAGCAGGCGCCGATGCATATGATCCGCGCCGGATTCGGGGATGTGATCGGAAAACTTACCGCTCTCGCAGACTGGTATTTGTCCAGGGAGATGACCGGGGAATACTGCTGTGAGACATGTGTGACTCTCGTGCAGAAAGCCCTCGATAAAGTAACCGGAAGTGCAGAGGCACTTGCAGACAGGGACGAAGAAGCAGTTCTCTATCTGATCGAGGCGCTGACGCTCACCGGAGTAGCCATGGGACTGATCGGCGTATCCCGTCCGGCATCCGGAGCAGAGCATATGCTCAGTCATTACTGGGAGATGGAATTCATCGCAAGGAAAAAGTATCCGGAGCTCCACGGAATCAAAGTGGGCATCGCTACACCGATCATCGCGGAAATTTTCGAGATCATGGGTGACGAAATACCGGATGCGGCAAAGAAGCTGGCGCCTTCCAGGGGATATGTGGAAGGACTTTTAAAAACCGTAGGTGCGCCGGTTTCCCCAAAAGAGATCGGAATCGACAGGGATCTGTTTTATCAGAGTCTGCTTGACGGATACAAAGTCAGAGACCGGTACAGCGTCTTAGACCTGGCAGTGGAACAAGGAAAGATGCAGGAGATCGCGGAGAAGATCACACATCGCTTTTATGATGAAGATTAAGGAGAAAGACAGATGAAGCAAAATATTCAGGCAGTGAAAGATATCAAATGTTTTGTCCTCGACATGGACGGGACCATCTATCTTGGAAATGACTTGTTTCCGTTTACACAGGACTTTTTAAAGAAAGTGGAAGACACAGGGAGGGAGTATTATTTCTTTACGAATAATTCTTCCAAGAGCCAGCAGGCCTACATAGATAAACTTTGGGGAATGGGAATATCCATCACACCGGAACAAATGATGATTTCCAGTCATGTAATGATTCAGTATTTAAAAAAGAATCATCTGGGGGAAACCCTCTATGTGGTAGGAACCCCTTCTCTTTTAAAAGAGTTTGAAGCCTTTGACATGCCGCTTGTGGACGAAAACCCGGATATCGTGATCCTTGGATTTGATACTACACTTACTTATGAGAAGATTTCGAAAGCCTGCCATTATGTGCGCAATGGATGTACATATTACGGCATCAATCCGGACTGGAACTGTCCGATGGAAGGCGGAAACTTCATACCGGACTGCGGTTCCATGGCGAAGCTGGTGGAGGCATCCACGGGACGCTTTCCTGAATTCTTTGGGAAACCTTCCAAGCATACGCTGAATTATTTTGTGGAGCAGTCAGGGTACCGCCCGGAGGAGATCGCTATTGTAGGCGACCGGCTGTATACGGATATTGCAGTGGCGGACGGAAGTCCCGTGACTTCCATTCTGGTGCTTTCCGGAGAGAGTACTCTGGAGGATGTGGAGAAAAGTGATGTGAAGCCGGATGTGATTGTGGATTCATTGGAGGATATTACAGAGGTACTTTAGCCTTCATTGATTTTGTGCAGGCCGGATGTTATAATGGAGACAATCAAAGGAGGAATTCATTATGACAAAAAAAGAAGCATTTTTCTTCGGCGGATTCTGGCTCTGGCTCGGCGTGGTCGTCGGTTTTTTGATCGCTCCGATTAAAAAAGGAGTGGAGATCGGCAATAACAATACGTGTGACAACAACACTTATGAAGGCAGAAAAAAGAAACCTGAGCCGGACAAAAAGCACCATTAATAATCAATACCCTTTCGGAGCCATGGTTCCGAAAGGGTATTTTCACGTCTTATTAAAATGTCTCAGATGAAACGTTTTCCCTGACGGCTGTTGGTCTCCTTCATGCGCCGGGAAATCTCATTCAATACTTTTCTTTTGTTGAGCGTCCAGCGGGGAGCGATCAGCAGATCTTTGGGTCCGTCCCCTGTCAGGCGGTGGATAACGATATCTTCCCGCAGTTCCTCAATACATCGGATCACGAAATCAACATAGTCATCCAGTTCATAGACCGGGAATGGATGCTTCTCATACAGAGCGCCGAGATCAGTGTGTTTCAGCACATGAAGGAGGGAAAACTTCACTCCGTTTACTGGCAGCTGATTTAAATACCGGACAGACTCAAGCATCATCTCTTCCGTTTCTCCGGGGAGTCCAAGGATTAGGTGGACGACAACATTGATCCCCAGATCGTGCAGTGCTTTTACTGCCTGTTCAAAACAGGAAAGAGGATAGCCTCTTCGGATGAATTGTGCAGTTTTCTCATGGATGGTCTGGAGTCCAAGTTCCACGAAGACGGGTTTTATCTGATTCAGTTCATCGAGCAGTTCAAGCACGTCCGGGGGAAGACAGTCCGGACGGGTCCCCACAGCCAGTCCCACAATTTCTTGCCTTAAAATCGCATCATAAAAAAGAGAATGAAGCTTTTCATATGGGGCATAGGTATTGGTAAACGCCTGAAAGTAGGCGATATATTTTGATGCATCTGTCTTTTGCCTGATCATGCGGATGCCTTCTTCAATCTGTTCACCAATGGGGAGAGCAGCGTCGGGTGCAAAATCTCCGGAGCCTCCTTCGCTGCAGAAAATACAGCCTCTGGTTCCAAGGGTGCCGTCCCGGTTTGGGCAGGTGAAGCCGCCGTTTAAAGATATTTTGTATACTTTTTCTCCGAAGGTCTGCTTTAAATAAGAATTAAAAGAGTAATAACGTTTTCCATCCCAATTCATAAGATGCGGTTCCTTTCTGCTGTGTGGTATAGTTCCATAGTTTCTTCACATATTGATCATAAGCCTTTCAAATTCTTCCTATATGATAAAAACATCTATAAAAGAAGGATAGGGAGGCTTATATTCATGAAGAAAAAATGGAAGGATATCATGGTTATGATACCGGGAAAAATGAAAAAACACAAGAAGCTGACGGCCGCTTTGTTGGTTTTATTTGTGTTGGCCGGTGTATTTGCAGGAAGATTGGCCTTGACCAGGAAGGCAAAAGGCGGGAATCAGATCCAGACTCAGAAGGCCACAAAGGGAACGATCAAAAAGACAGTGGAGGGCAGCGGTTCGGTGGCATCTGCTGCCACCCAGACCGTCTCTTTTTCCAGTGATGTGAGCGTACAGTCGATTAAAAAGAAAGACGGTTCCTCAGTGAAGAAAGGGGATACCATAGCAGTGCTCACAAGTTCTTCGCTGGAGGATTCGATCAGCAGTCTGGAAAATCAGATCTCCTCTCTGGAGAACACCCTTTCACAGGGAGCGGAGAGCGCGTCAAGTACGATCAGTTCTAAAGTTTCCGGAAGGGTAAAACGCATTTATGCAAAAGATGGTACAGCAGTGGCGAAGACCATGGACAGCAAAGGCGCTCTGATGGAAATCTCGGCGGACGGAAAGCTCAAGATAGAGTTTAAGCCCTCACAAACCGTAAAGACCGGAGACAGTGTCACCGTAAAATTTGGAGAGTATTCGGTGTCCGGAAAGATTTCCGGTGTCAGTTCCGGGAAAGCCACAGCAGTGATCTCCGACAGTTACTACTATGATGTAGATACAAAGGCTTCTGTATATAACAGCAGCAATAAAAAGCTGGGTTCTGGAAAGCTGAAGTCCAACAGCCCGATCACAGTGACGGGAGACAAGGGAACGGTGAGTTCCATTGAAGTGTCCAAAAATCAGAAGGTGTATTCGGGAACGACACTGATCACATTGAGCGGAGCAGGATATTCAAAAACATACGAGAGCAATCTGGCAAAACATGAGGCTTTGGTTGACCAGCTGGAAGAATTAAAAAAAGAAAAGAAGAATCTGACGGTGACGGCAAAGTATGACGGAGTGGTGGATGAACTTTCAGCCTCCGCAGGAACCATGGTATCTAAGGGGAAAACCTTTTGTAAAGTGGTGAGTACAACAGCTTATAAGGTAAACATTGATGTGGATGAGCTGGATATCAAAGAGATTAAGACCGGACAGAGCGTATCAGTGACAGCGGACGCAATAGAGGATAAAACATTTAAAGGAACGGTGACCAAAGTTTCCAAGATCGGGACCAATACGGACGGGGTAGCCACCTATCCTGTGACCATAGAACTCAGTGATGCGGAGGATCTCTATCCTGCTATGAGTGCTACTGCCACAATTACTACTCAAGAGGCATCAGATGCGGTTCTTGTACCTGTATCTGCTGTACAGTCAAAGAATGGGAAAAACTATGTGGCAGTCGTCAGCGATGAAAGCGAAGAAGGTACATTAAAAGAGGTAGAAGTGGGAATTATGAATGATTCTTATGCCCAAATCACTTCCGGTATCAGCGAAGGTGATCAGGTTCAGGTGATTACCAAAAACACTTCTAATAAAAGTGAAGACGACAAGATGATGGGACCGGACGGCCTGGGCAGCGGAAACGGAAAAGGCGGCGGAAGCGGGGCACCCGGCGGCGGATCCGGAATGCCGGGCGGGTCCAGATAGGAGGAGACATATGATTGAGGTAAAAGATTTAAGAAAGACGTATGTTCTCGGCGGAGAAGAGGTTCATGCTTTGGACGGGGTCTCGCTGACCATCAAAGATCAGGAGTTTGTGGCGATTGAAGGTGCTTCCGGAAGCGGAAAATCGACTCTGATGAATATGCTGGGCTGCCTGGATGTGCCGGATTCCGGGGAAGTGATGCTGGACGGCCGTCCGGTAAAGTCATTGAAGGAAAATGAACTGGCAGCCATCAGGAATGAGAAGGTCGGCTTTATCTTTCAGCAGTTCCATCTCCTCGCCAAACTGACGGCGCTGGAAAATGTAGAACTGCCTCTGATCTATCAGGGCATCGGGATGGAAGAACGAAGAAAGACAGCAATGGAAAAACTCATGAAGGTGGGACTCGAAAAAAGAATGGACCATAAGCCGGGGCAGCTGTCCGGCGGCCAGCAGCAGAGGGTCGCCATTGCCAGGGCACTGGCGGCGGGACCGTCTCTGATCCTGGCGGATGAACCTACCGGCAATCTGGATTCAAGATCAGGAAAAGAGATCATGGAACTGTTAAAAGAACTGCACGGACAGGGCAATACCATTATTTTGATCACCCACGATCCAGAGGTGGCAAAAGAAGCGGAAAGACAGATCCGCATCATGGACGGGAAGATTATATCTGATACAGGCGGGAGGGATGCGGCATGAAATTTACTCAGGCAGTGAAAATGGCACTATCCTCTATTCTTTCTACCAAGCTTCGCTCATTCCTCACGATGCTGGGCATTATCATCGGAGTCCTCAGTGTGACTCTGCTGGTGTCTATTGCGCAGAGCACAGCCGGTTCGGTCAATGATACACTCTCGGGACTGGGAGGAAATGTGATCAGCGCGACGATCAACAGCCGGAGAAGTGCGGGAATCAAGAGTTCAGATTTGGAGTCGCTGACGGACAATCCGGCGGTGCAGTCTGTTTCCCCTACGGTAACAGGGAGCGGGACTGCCAAAGCCGGCGGTAATTCCTCCGATGTCTCTTTGAAAGGAATCACACCGGAATATTTGGAGATCGAGGGTACGGAGATCACGTCCGGAAGACAGATTCTTACCGTAGACAATGAAAACAGGCTCCAGGTATGTCTGATCGGAGCCGGAGCGGCAAAGGATCTGTTTGGGAGTACAGACTGTGTCGATGAAACAATCCGTGTCAAGGGTAAGAATTTTAAGATTGTCGGCGTGCTGAAAGAAGACGGGGAATCCCAGAGGGATTCCAATGATACGATCGTTTATCTTCCATTTAAAACGGCTCAGAGGCTTTTACAGCAGGCTGCGATACAGAGTTTTACCGTGTCTGCGTCGGGAGAAGATACTTTGACGATGGCTGAGAATGCGGTGGACCGGTTTTTGTTAAACAAGACAGGAGACGAAGACTCCTACACGATCGTCAATCAGGCCGAAATTGCGGAGAGCGTCAGTAATGTATCCTCTTCCTTATCGCTGATGCTTGGAGGAATCGCCGGTATCTCTCTGTTAGTGGGAGGAATCGGGATCATGAATATTATGCTGGTGTCGGTAACGGAACGGACAAGGGAGATCGGCATCAGAAAGGCCATCGGAGCAAAGAAACAGGATATTCTGGCCCAGTTTATGACCGAGGCTGTTGTACTGTCATTTATGGGAGGAATTACGGGAATTATTCTGAGTTTTTTGATACTTGCTGTAGGAAACGCATTTGTAGATACATCCTTAAGCATATCTCCGGCCATCTGCGTGATATCACTTATATTTTCGGCCGCAGTGGGGATTATTTTCGGTTTATACCCTGCAAATAAGGCTGCAAATTTAAAACCGGTGGAAGCCCTTCATTATGAATAAAATCTTTCGTGTTCTGTCTTTTTTTCTCATAAAATGTCGGTTATAATCATCCTATATAATAAAAAGGGAGAAAAAATATGGATGCGGTTTTATTTGATGTGGACGATACTTTGTATGACCAGCGGGAGCCCTTTGAAAGAGCTTTCCGTCAGTTATTTGGTGAAACATATGAGATTGATATGGAGCGGCTGTTTGCGCTGAGCAGAAAGTACAGTGACGAGGCTTTTGAACATTCCCAGAGCGGGCAGATGACAATGGATGAGATGTATATTTACAGGATCAGTAAGGCGCTCAAAGAGTTTGATATACAAATATCAGATGAAGACGCACTTAAATTTCAAGAATTCTATGCGGGATATCAAAAACAAATCAGTGTCTCTGAGGTTATAAAAGAAATGCTGACATTCTGCCGGGACAGGGTTCCCATAGGCGTGATCACCAACGGACCATCCGGACACCAGTGGGAGAAAATAGAAACATTGGGTCTTGGGGAGTGGTTTTTGGACGAGGTAATCTTCGTATCCGGAGATGTGGGGACCGCAAAGCCTGACGAAAAGATTTTTTGGTATGCATGTGATAAGATGAAGCTTCAGGATGCCGAGGTCTGGTATGTGGGAGATTCCTACCGAAATGATGTAGAGGGAGCCAAAAGTGCCGGTCTTTATTCCATCTGGATGAACCGGAGAAATCATCCGTATCCGGTGTCCGGGGTGCGGCCGGATTATTGTGTCGGTTCCGAAGAAGAACTGTACCGGCTGCTGCAAAAGCTTCTGTAACAAATGACAGGTCTAAAACTTTTCAAAACGTATGGAAAGGTTTTAGACCTGTCTATTTTTTTGCAAAAATGTCCGAAATCCTTTTGACTGTTTTTTGAAAGGGGACGATGATATAGTAAAGATACAGCAACGGAGGGATAAAAATGAACAAGAGATCAAGGGAGATTCTGCTGGGACTCATGGATTTGGAGAAGACATTCCGTATCAGTGAACTGGCAGAGAAATTCCAGGTGTCGGAGCGCACCATAAGAAATGACATCAATGATGTCAATGACTTCTTGGAACAGCATGAGCTTTCCTTAGTAAAACTGGGAAGCAATGGGACACTCCTTGTGGAGGATGACATCGAACTGGCGGCAGGTCTGTTTAATCAGAACGATTTTTACACATACCGCCTTTCCAAAGGAGAGAGAAAGCCGCTGATTGCGGCGATCCTGATCGAAGCTTCGGACTACACGACCTTATCAAACATGGCAGAACTTTTGTATGTGAGCAGGGCCACAGTTATCAACGATTTAGAGAGTGTCAAGCAGATGCTTTTAAAGGAGCATCTTACTGTGGAATCCCATTCCAACAAAGGACTGGTTCTTCACGGAAAGGAGAGTGATAAGCGGGCATGTCTTTTAAAGCTTCTGAACCAGGACGGATCTTTTCAGGCCGCAGGTTCTGTGGTACAAAGCTTCATCAGAGGACTGAATATCAGCCACAGGCTGAAAAAAGAAGACAAACAGAACCTGCAGAAAATCATCAATGAACAGGAGCACGCACACGGAAGATTTTTAACCGATGCATCTTTCAACTACCTGCTCTCGTATCTGACCATACTGATCCAGAGAGTGAAAAAGGGGCATCAGATCACCGAGTCTTTAGAGGTAAAGAAGAGCAAGTACGAGATGGCAGAGGATATTTTGAGGTATGTGTGCCAGTACTGGGAACTTCCTGAGAGCCAGGGGGAAAAGGAACTGTTGAGCGATATTCTGGACAGCTTAAGCTACATAAAAAAAGACAGCAGGAACCAGAGGATCATCGGCCTGCAGCTGGTCACAAGGAAATTCATCGAGCAGATATCCAATGAGCTTCATGTGGATCTTAACCGGGACTTTGTGTTTTATGAAAATCTTGTCAATCATCTGGAATCCATTTTTACAAAGGAGTTTAATATCACTCAGAGAGACGATTTTCTCAGACAGATCGTAGAACAAAATCAGGAAACTCTGTATGCGGTTAAGAACAACATTGAGATGCTGGAACGGTTTGTGGGAAGAAAGATCCAGGCGATTGAGGCCGACTACATCGTGATTCACATCAGTGCCGCTCTGGAGAGGAGAAAGAAAAAGGAAATTGAGTTCCGTGTTGTCATTGTCTGTAATGGCGGAGTGGGGACATCGCAGCTCCTTCTTGCAAAAATGAGAAACCGCTTTGACTTTCACATTGTCGATGTTGTCTCTGCTCATGATTTAAGAAAAAGCCATTATGAAGACATTGATATGATCGTGTCCACGATTCCCTTAAAGGATTATGAGGGAGAATATGTGCTTGTGACACCGATGTTTTCCGACGAAGATTACCTGAGAGTGAATAAAAAGATCGAGCTTCTGCAGAAAAAGAACAGAGGAAGCAAAAAGAAGCTGCCCGAAAAAGACAGAAATCCAGAGGAACTTTCTGCGATTCTTCGGCCTATGATCAGAGATCCGGAGCTGTTTCAGGAAGTCTCCATGAAGATCTATGAGTATTTTGGAGAGTCCTTTGATGAGGAGCGGGAGCCGTTTCTGTGGGAATTATTGAGAGAAAAGAATATCCAGCTCAATATTGAGTGCAGAGACTGGAAGGATGCCATCAGAAAGTCGGCTGAACCGCTGCTTTTCAAAGGATATATCGAAGAGCGGTATGTAGACGCCATGATAGAAAACGTACTGGAAAACGGCAGTTATATTGTCATTTCCAAAGGGTTTGCACTGCCCCACGAGGGCTTTGAGCTGGGCAGCAAAAAAGTTGGAATGAATATGATCCGGCTTAAGGAACCGGTGGTCATCGAGGATGAGGACGGCGACCGGGAAGAAGTGAGATTTTTCTGCTGCCTGAGCACCGTGGACCACAAAAAGCACATCAAAGCGTTTTTTCATTTAGTCAATATGCTGACGAACCAGAGATTTAAGGAAGAACTGTGGAATGCCGAAAGTCCGCGGGAGACGGCGGCGATTATTAAAACTTATGAACAGAGAATAAAGGAGTGACAACATGGTTTGGGAACGTTTAAGCAAGGAATTGATTCTGCCTCAGATTGAAGCCAGAGACAGCGCGGATATTTTTGAGCAGGCGGGGGGAAAATTAGTCTCTCTGGGCTACTGTAAGGACAGCTATGTAGAGGCATTAAAGATTAGGGAGAAAGACTTTCCCACAGGCGTCGACATGGGGGAAGTGGGAGTTGCCATTCCACATACGGATGTGAGCCATGTTCTGAAAAAGGGCATCGCCATCGCCACCACGAAAAAGCCGGTCACCTTCGTACAGATGGGAACGGATGATGAGACCGTGGAGGTACGGGTTATCTTCATGCTGGCCGTGGATGAGAAAGGGCATCTGGAATTATTACAGGCAATCTTAGGGATTCTGCAGGACCCTCATGTAGTAGAAAAACTCAGCAATGCGCAGAACCCGGAAGAAATTATAAATATCATCAAAGAAAAGGAGAAGTCATTATGAAAAAGAAAGTCATCGTAGCATGCGGAGGAGCAGTGGCAACATCCACAGTAGCGGCAAACGCAGTGGTGGATCTGGCAAAGGAAAATGGGATTGATGTGGAGATCGCACAGGTGAGAATCTCGGAGATTGAATCCAATCTTCCAGCAGATCTGATCGTGACGACTTCAAAAGTAAAACGTGATTACGGTGTGCCGCTGATCACAGGAATGCCGTTTATCTCAGGGATTGGAGCAGATAAAACCAAAGCAAAGATTTTAGAAGTACTGAAATAACAGACATGCAGGAAACATCATGGAGGTAAAGGAGAAAAACTATGGGTATTTTTGGAGACGCGATTAATTACATCATTGGCCTGGGTGCATCGGTTATGCTGCCTCTCGTCATAGCAGTACTGAGTATTATTGTAGGAGTGAAAGTAGGAAAGGCAATCCGTGCCGGACTGATGGTAGGAGTCGGATTTGTAGGACTGGGACTCATTGTCGACATGATGAATGCCAACCTGGGGCCTGCGGCAAAGGCCATGTCAGAGACGTTTGGGCTTCACATGAGCGTTGTAGACGTGGGGTGGCCGGGGATGTCACCGATCACATGGGCATCCGGCATCGCAACCGTTGCGATCCCGGTAGCGATTCTTGTAAATGTGGTGATGCTTGTACTCAAGCTTACCAAAACTGTAAACATTGATATTTGGAACATCTGGCACATGACATTTACCGGGGCGATCGCCTATGCGGTGACAGGAAACTTTGCCATCGGTATTGCAGGAGTAGTGGTCCACGCAATCTTTACATACAAATTCGGTGACCTGTATGCGCCGCTGATGGAAGACTATTTTGAACTGGAAGGGCTCACCGTTCCCCACGGAACATCCGCCTACCTGGCACCGTTTGCCTGCACGATTGATGCCATTATCGAAAAGATACCGGGACTGAACAAGATCAGTATTACTGCCGATAAACTGCAGGAAAAAGTAGGTGTGCTCGGAGAACCGATCGTTATCGGAGGACTCCTCGGAACTTTAGTAGGTGCGCTGGCAGGCTATAATTTTCAGGCTGCGCTCCAGCTGGGCATCAAGATGTCCGCAGTCATGGTACTGATGCCGAAAATCACAAAATGTATCATGGAAGGCCTGATGCCGATCTCAGAGAGAATGAAGGAAATACTCACCAAACGTTCCGGGGACGGAGAGTTCTATATCGGACTCGATCCGGCGATTCTTTTAGGGGATTCCCAGGTAGTAACCGCAGGGCTGATCTTTATCCCGCTGACCATTTTGATCGCAGTGATTGTGCCTGGAAATGTCATTCTTCCATTTGGTGATCTGGCAACCATCGGATTCTTTATCGCCATTGCCGTTGCAGTGCACAAGGGAAATCTGTTCCGCACACTGATCTCAGGCTCTGTGATCATGTATGTGACCATCTGGATCGCAAACCAGGCAATTCCGTGGACGACGGCACTTGCTAAGTCTGTGAACCTGACAAACGGAGCATCCAGGATTGCAGCGCTTGACCAGGGAGGGTCACCGATCACCTATATGTTCACACAGATCTTTACGAGAGAAAATCTTGCAGGGCTGGCTGTCATCGCCGTAATCTACGCAGTCTGTCTCGTATTCACTGTAAGGACATCCAAGGCCAGAGCGGCAGCATTAAAAGAAGAACAGTAAAACATCAGAAAACCGGGCGGGCTTTTGCCCGCCCGGACTGATAACCGAAGATCAGGAGGAAAAAAGATGCCATTAATGACAACAACACAGATGCTCCTTGATGCCCAGAAAAACGGGTATGCAGTGGGCGCTTTTAATGTAGAGAATATGGAGATGGTCATGGCGGTCATGGAGGCAGCCGAGGAGCTTCGTTCCCCGGTTATCATGCAGACTACGCCGTCCACGGTAAACTATGCGGGACTGGATTATTTTCTGGCAAATGTACGGACCGCGGCAGAGCGTGCCAGCGTGCCTATTGCTATGCATCTGGATCACGGAAACAGCTTTGAACTGGCCATGCAGGCCTTGAGGACCGGATATACATCCATTATGATCGATGGTTCCCATGAATCCTTTGAGGAGAATATTCGGCTTACCAAGTCCGTAGTCGATGCATGTGCTCCTTCCAAAGTGCCTGTGGAAGCGGAGCTGGGAAAAGTCGGGGGAAAGGAAGACGACCTGGACGGAGGGGCCGGAGGCTACACAGAACCTTCCGAAGCATTAGTATTTGTAAATAAAACGGGCATCACCTCCCTGGCTGTGGCTATCGGCACAGCCCACGGAGTTTACAAAGGAGAACCGAAACTGGACTTTCTGCGCCTGTCAGAAATTCGGGAAGCAGTCTCCATACCATTAGTACTCCACGGAACAAGCGGTGTGCCAGACGAGACAGTGGCGGAATGTGTCAAACGGGGAATCTGTAAGGTGAATTACGCCACAGATCTACGGATTGCCTTTTCAAAAGGGGTTACCGGTGTGCTCAGAGAAAAACCGGATACGATCGATCCTAAAAAATATAATGCTGCGGGAAAACAAATGGTAAAGGACTATGTCAAATCAAAAATGAAGGTTGTAAAGAGTGAAGGAAAGGCTTAGGTGAGTGGAATGAAAGCAGGAGTGGTCCATGCAAAAAATGATATCCGGTTCGAGGAAATCAAGACCCCGGTGCCGGAAAAAGGGCAGGTGCTGGTCAAAGTCAAATATACAGGGATCTGCGGATCTGATGTGCCGAGAGTCAACGGGGATGCGTGTCATTTCTTCCCAAATGTGCTGGGACATGAATTTTCCGGTGTGGTAGAAACCGTAGGAGAGGGAGTATCCTCCTTAAAGCCGGGTGACCGTGTGGCCGGTGTGCCGCTGGTTCCGTGCATGGAATGTGAGGACTGCCGGAAGGGGAATTATTCCCTCTGTAAACATTACAGTTTTATCGGCTCCAGGGAATTCGGAAGTTTCGCCGAGTATGTGGCGGTGCCGGAGAAAAATGCGGTAAAATTTGAGGATTCTGTATCTTTTGAGCAGGGGGCTTTCTTTGAGCCTGCCACAGTGGCTCTCCACGGACTTTTAAGGACCGGCTACCAGGGCGGAGAAGATGTGGCAGTCCTGGGCGGCGGCACCATCGGACTGTTCACGGCCCAGTGGGCAAAGATTTTCGGCGCTAAAAGGGTCACGGTTTTTGACATCAGTGACGAGAGACTTAAGCTTGCGAAGAAACTTAGCATCGATAATGGCATTAATACTCTGGAGGAAGACTTCATGGATCAGGCTATGGCACTCACCGGGGGCAAAGGGTTCGGCTATGTATATGAGACTGCAGGGGTTACCACGACCATGAAATATGCGTTCCGTCTGGCAGCCAACAAAGCGGGAGTCTGTTTTATCGGAACACCGACGAAAGAATTATCTTTCAGTGTGGAAGAATGGGAAAATATGAACCGGAAAGAATTTACCCTGACCGGGTCCTGGATGTCCTACAGCGCACCGTTTCCGGGGAAAGAGTGGGAGCTCACAGCCCATTATTTTAAGACCGGCCAGCTGAAATTTGATGATTCACTGATCTTTAAGAAACTGCCTTTATCTGAGATAGCGGATGCCTTTGAACTTTACAAGGAAAAAGGCGCTGTAAAAGGCAAGATTTTGATTGACAGTGAGGGATGATTTATGATTTTAACAGTGACACTGAATGTATCTGTGGATAAAGCATACAAAATAAAAGGAGCTGTGTGTCCCGGTACCGTCTCCAGGGTGGATGAGTGCAGGAACACCGCAGGAGGAAAAGGGCTCAATGTGGCAAGGATCGCAGACCTGTGCGGAGAAGATGTTTTAGCGGCCGGTTTTGCCGGAGGATTTAACGGGGATTATGTCAAAGCAATGCTCTGTGAAGACGGAATTCAAAGCAGATTTACAAAAGTAAAGGGCGAGTCCAGAAGCTGTATTAATATATTGGCCGGGGACGGTACATCCACGGAATTTCTGGAACCGGGTGCACCGGTGGAGGAAGAGGAGTGGCATCGGTTCCTAAAGGATTTTGAAGAGTTGGTAAGGGAAAGCCATGTGGTCACGATCTCAGGAAGTGCTCCAAGGGGGCTTGGGGCAGACTGCTACCAAGAGCTGATCGAAATAGTGAAACGGCAAGGGAAACAGGTTATTTTAGATACCAGCGGTGAGTATTTGAGAGAAGGGCTCAAAGCGAAACCTACGATGATAAAACCTAATCAAGAAGAGTTGGAAGACCTGCTTGGAGTGGAGATTAAAAACCGGGAAGACCTGATTTTGGCGGGCAAAAAGCTTGTAAGCCAGGGCATCCCATATGTAGTCATATCCCTTGGGGCCAAAGGAGCTTTGATGATATGTGAAGATAGAATTTATCATGGAAAGCCTCCTGAACTGGACGCGGTGAATCCGGTGGGATGCGGAGATTCCATGGTGGGAGCCTTTGCAGCGGCATTCTGCCAGGGAAAATCAGACAAAGAAGCACTGGCTTATGCAGTGGCAGTGTCTGCGGCCAACGCGATGAATCCGGGGACAGGAAGATTCCGGGTTAAAGATATGGAAGAAATTCATTCAAAGGCAGAAGTTGAAGAAATTACTTATTAACAGCAGAGAAGCAAGACACTATGCAGGATGGAGTGTCTTGCTTTTTAAAGTTTTCAAGCACTAAATACTGAGGTGCCGGGAGATGAAGTGGGTCTGCCGCTTTGTTTAGACAGGGATATATGTAACAGAATTTCCGTGGTGGCGGATGACCTGTTCCAAATCGGCACAACTGATCCACACCGTGGCAGTGTTATCGTTTGGATGGACTCCGATGCAGGAGCTGTCTTTTAACTCTTCATCTATGAAAACTTCTACAGCCAGGTGTTCATCGTTTAAGATTCCCATGGGAGAGACAGAGCCTTTCGTTACCTTCAGATGCTTCATGAGACGTTCCTCCGATGCGAAACTTAATCTGGATGAACCGATGGTCTGCCGGAGTGTTTTCAGATCCACAGGCTTGTCTCCGGCAGCAAGAACAAGAAAATGCCGCTTGCCGCTGCCGTCTCTTAAAAAGAGATTTTTTGCGATGGATTCATTGGGTCTGGTCAGATGCAGAGCCTCGATCTCCTCCATGGTATAGGCAGCAGGGTGATCTTCGTACTCATATGGGATGTGGAGGCGGTCAAGCGTCTCTAATACCTTTTGTTTCATGTTTAAGTCCTTCTTTCTATTGGATCAGTGACAGAAGTTCGTCCGGTTTTTCCAGCACAACAGCATATTCTTTTTTTAATGCCTCAGAAGCTCCCCATCCTGCCAGGGCAAAATCACATCCGGCAGCTCTGGCACAGTCTATATCATAGCTGGTATCCCCGATAAAGAGCATTTGGCTTATCGGTATTTCAGACTGTTCTGCCAAATATAACAGAGGTTCCGGATCCGGTTTGGCATGGGAAACCTCGTCCAGGCAGATGGAGTGCTCCATGAAACGTTTCAGCCCATGGCGCTCCATCGTTTCTTCATATTCAATTCGGAGTTTATTTGTGGCAACGCTCAGGATAAGCCCTTTTTGACTCAGGGCAGACAACGTATCTAAAATTCCGTCAAACGGATGGATCGTATGTGCATAGCAGTCAATATATTTTAACCACCCGTGAATACTTCCTTCAGGAAAACCCATAGAGTCCAGCAGGGCCAGGCTGTCGCCGCCGAGAACAAACTCAAGCTCATTAAGCGGCCTGCATTCATTCCATATCTCTTCGTACAGGTCTCTGAAGCCTGCGAGAATGGAATATTTGGTGTCCAGCAGAGTACCGTCCAGATCAAAACAGATCATTTTATAATCAAGTGATAAGTGATTCATATGTCTTCCTCATTTTATAAAACTGAAATCGTATAGGCAAGTGTCTCTGACTGTTCCGGGGCCAGCATGCGGACTCCGCGTTTGTGTTCAAAAATATCGTCTTCATCAGAGCAGGTAGAAGTGCCTGACCAGGGTTCAATTGCCACAAATGGGCCGTCGTTGGCGCTGGACCAGATGCCGAGGTAATCAAAGCCTTCAAAATCCACACGGATTCCCTTTCCCGTCTCTTTATGCAGCAAAGAAGCCGATCTGGATTCCAGAGTGTCAAAGATCAGGGCGTCGTCATAAAAGAGTTCGTGTTTTACACCGAAGGAAGATGCATGATCAAGAAAAGCCTTTCTGTTGTTTACATTGATCAGGCCGTCCTCTGTCAAAACCGGGCATCCGGCCGTCTCCGGTTTTTCAAATTCTATGATATAATCCTCGAAAGCTTCTCCGCCATGGAGAGGGCAGTTAAACGCGGGATGTCCTCCGACAAAATACGGCATTACTTCAGATCCGCAGTTCTTTACGGTGTGTTCGACTATCACACTGCGGTCTTTGATCCGGTACGTCATTTCCAGCTCAAAGTCAAAGGGGAAAGATTTCATGGTTTCTGCGTCAGCATGCAGAAACAAAGAAATGCTGTCACTGTCCAGGCGCCGGAGAGTAAATTCACATCTTCTGGCGATTCCGTGCCTGCCCATGGAACAGGATTTTCCGTCTCCAATTTGCGCTTCCCCGTTTCTTAAACTGCCGCAGATTGGAAACAAAATCGGAGCCTGTCCGCTCCAGTAATCAGGATTGCCCTGCCATAAATACTCTAAGCCTGTTTTATCTTTAATAGAAGTAAGGCCTGCCCCGGATGTGTCGACAGAAACTGAAAGAACATCGTTTTTTACTTGATATGAACTCATATTACGCTCCTTTTGCTGAACAAAAATAAACAAGTTTCTTTTCAGAATATTATACCTTATATGATATAATGGTGCAAAGGAGAAACATCATGACAAGCAGCCGTTTATTTGAGATCATTTATATTTTGCTGGAGAAAAAGAAAGTGACAGCGCCGGAGCTCGCCGAGAGGTTTGAGGTTTCGGTGAGAACGATCTACCGGGACATCGATGCACTCAGCAGTGCGGGCATACCGGTATACTGCACTCAGGGAAAGGGAGGGGGCATTGGCCTGCTGGAAGACTTTGTCATGGACAAGTCTGCCCTTACGGAAGAGGAACAAAGTCAGATCCTTCTCTCACTCCAATGCATGGCAGTCACGAACCACATGGATGCCAAAAAACTCTTATCCAGATTGTCCAGCCTGTTCCAGAAGGACGATGAGAACTGGGTCTATGTGGACTTTTCACGGTGGAACCCAAGAGGAGAAAAGGAACTGTTTGAAACACTGAAAGAAGCGATCCTTAACAGGGAAGTGGTCACATTTGATTACTATAATGCAAAGGGCGAATATTCCAGAAGGGAAGCAGAGCCCATGCAGCTGTATTTCCGCGGCATGGACTGGTATCTCACGGCATTCTGCAAAAAGAGCGGGGAGATACGGATCTTTAAGCTCAAGAGGCTTAAAAATTTGGTAAAAACAGAAGAACGCTTTTTGAGAAAAGACATTCGGGATATGAAAACAATGCCGTCTCTGGAAGAAAAAAAGGATATGGAAGTATCCGTCAGGGCAGAGAAAAGTCTTGGATTCCGCGTCTATGATGAATTCGATCCGGACTGGATCAGAGAGGAGAAGGAGACTTTTTATATCACATTTCCTTGTGCAGATGAAGAATGGCTGTATGGATGGCTTCTATCCTTCGGGCCGGGGCTTGAGGTGCTGGGGCCAAAAGAAGTCCGCAGCGAAATGAAACGCCGTCTCCGCCTTATGGCGGGACAATATGAAGAAAACATTTAAAACCTGACAGACAGCTGTCAGGTTCTCTGTTGTACAATAAAGAAAAAACAATGGAGGAACAATTATGAACTATGAAGTGGTAGAATTAGAAGAAAAGATGGTTGCAGGGATCAGCGCGAGGACATCCAATGATGCACCGGATGCCGGAATGGTGATCGGATCCTTGTGGGGGCGTTTTTTTGAAGAAGGAATTTTTTTTAATATCTCAAACAAAGTAAACGAAAAGAGCATCGGCCTGTATTCTGATTACAATGATGAGAATATGCAGGAATATCAGATTACAGTAGGATGTGAGGTCAGCAGCACAGAGCAGAATCAGGAAGGACTCACCTTTGCTGTAATTCCAAAAGGAAAATATGCAAAGTTTATTGTCCGGGGACATATGCAGAAAGCGGTGAGCGAGTTTTGGACCAGGCTGTGGAAAATGGATTTAAACCGCAGCTTTACTGGAGACTTTGAAGAGTATCAGCCGGGAGGCACGCTGGAAGACTCAGAAATCCATATGTATATTGCACTGAAGGAGTGATTCATAAGAATGGATTATGTAAAAGCAAAACATATCATCACCAAAGGACCGGGAGACTCCTGGTTCGGCGGAGATTATAACATGAATATATACCGTGGCTGCTGCCACGGCTGTATTTATTGTGACAGCCGGAGTGACTGTTATCATATTGAGAATTTTGATCAGGTGAAAGCGAAAGAACATGCCCTGGAAATCATCCGGGATGATCTGAGAAGGAAAACAAAAAAGGGAGTTGTGGCAACCGGAGCCATGAGTGATCCGTACAATCCTTTTGAAAAAGAGCTGATGCTGACCAGGCATGCTCAGGAGCTTCTGAACGCATTTGGATTCGGCAGCGCCATCGCTACGAAAAGCGCCATGATCACAAGAGATATTGACATACTCGAAGAAATAAAAGAACACTCCCCGGTGATCTGCAAGCTGACCATTACAACCTGTGATGATTCCATGTGTAAAAAGATAGAGCCGGGAGTATCCCTGTCATCTGAACGTTTTGAGGCTCTTGCAAAACTCAAAGACGCGGGGATTTTTGCAGGAATTTTAATGATGCCGGTGCTTCCGTGGATCGAGGATACAGAAGAAAATATTCTTGGTATCGTAAAGAAGGCGAAAGAATGCGGAGCAGATTTTATCTATCCTGCCTTTGGAGTGACATTGAGGCAGAATCAGAGAGAATGGTATTTTGAGAAACTGGACAGACTGTTTCCGGATGACAATTTGAGGGAAAAATATAAGAAGAGATATGGAGACCGGTATCAGTGTGCCAGTCCGCATGCAAAACAGCTGTGGAGCCGGTTTGCGGCCGCCTGCAATGATGCGGGCATCCTGTTTAATATGCGTCATATCATTACGGCATACCGGCGTCCGTATGAAGCCAGACAAATGAGTTTTTTTGACCAGTTTTAAGAACGTATCACAAGGGGCACTGTACAGCAGATGTACAGTGCCCCTTTGTGCCTGAGTGGAAAAAGTTTTTTAAATATGGTAAACTAGAAAATACAGTGCTGACAATTCTATATTAGACAAATGAAATTTGTTTTATAGAAAACAGAATAAAAGGATCTGGAGAGATACAGATCCTTTTGACTGTTTATACAAAAGGAGTGAATTGAATGATAGAGTTTCAACATGTAACTAAGAGTTTTAAAGATAATAAAGTCCTGTCGGATATCTCTCTGACGATTGAAGATGGGGAACTGGTAGCGATCATCGGTTCCAGCGGCTGCGGAAAGACCACGACGCTGAAGATGATCAACCGGCTGATCCGGCCGACGAAAGGCAAGATTTTCATCGACGGAAAAGACATTGAAGATATGAATAAAGTCGAGATGCGGCGCAGTATCGGATATGTGATACAGCAGGCCGGGCTGTTTCCCCACATGACGGTCAGAGAGAACATCGAACTGATTCAAAGATTAGAAAAAAAGGACGAAGAACAGATCAGCAAGAATACGGAATATCTTATGGATATGGTCGGCCTTAACGGAGATGAATTTCTGGACCGGTATCCCAATGATCTGAGCGGCGGGCAGCAGCAGCGTGTCGGCGTTGCCAGGGCACTCGCCAACAATCCTAAGATTATGCTGATGGACGAGCCTTTTTCGGCACTGGACCCAATGACAAGGGTCAGCCTTCAGGACGAGCTGATTGCTCTCCATGAGAAAGTGGACAAAACCATCGTATTTGTCACCCACGATATGGATGAGGCGATCAAGATCGCAGACAAAATCTGCATCATGAAAGACGGCCATATTCTCCAATATGATACACCGGAAGAAATCCTGAAAAATCCCGCAAACGAGTTCGTGGAAAACTTCGTAGGGAAGAACCGTATCTGGGGGTCACCGGAGTACATAAAGGTGGAGGATATTATGATTGAAAATCCCGTCACCTGTACCGGTGACCTGTCCAGGACCCGATGTGTCAAAAGGATGAAAGAACGGCATGTAGATACGCTGTTAGTAGTGGACGAAAACAGGAAACTTCAGGGAATGATCAACAGAAAAGCCCTGTACCGTGCCAAGAATCCGCTGGCTGCAGCGGAGACCATGATGAAGACAGATGTTTTGACTGCAAGTCCGGATGACAATATCCTGCAGCTTTTAAAACTGATTGACGAATATGATGTAGGAAATATTCCTGTAGTTGATGAAAATGAAAAGGTACTTGGACTGATCACAAACAGCAATCTGATCTCTACGCTGAGCCAGCAGTATCTAACAGAAGATGAGGAAGACACAGAGGACCGGACGTCAGATGAAGGCCAACAAGACATGACAGAGAAGGAGGTGTAACCGATGGAATTTATTCAGTATATGATACAAAATAAAGAACAGATTTTATCTCTGGTGACAGAACATATCGAACTCACCGCCATCGCAGTGGGCTGCTCCATTCTCGTCGGTGTCCCTCTCGGTATCCTGATCAGCTATGTAAAGAACCTGAATAAACCAGTACTTGGAGTCGCAAATGTAGTACAGGCGATCCCGAGCATGGCGCTTTTGGGATTGTCCATTCCTCTGTTGGGAATCGGTACCCTGCCGGCTGTTGTGATGGTCATTATTTATTCCCTGCTTCCGATCATAAAGAATACATTTACCGGTATTAACAGTATCAGTCCGGAAATGGTAGAAGCGGCTAAGGGAATCGGATTAACAAAAGCACAGGTGCTGTTTAAAATAAAAATTCCTCTGGCCCTGCCGATCATCATGGCAGGTGTGAGGATTTCTGCGGTAACCGCGGTGGGGCTTATGACTATGGCCGCATTTATCGGTGCCGGAGGACTCGGATATCTGGTGTTTTCAGGAATCCGTACAGTGAATAACGCCCAGATCCTGGCAGGGGCTATCCCGTCCTGTATCCTGGCACTTCTGGTAGATTATCTCACAGGACTGATTGAAAAACTTGTGACGCCGATCAGCCTGCAGCAGGGATATGAGGGTTCAAAAGAACAGTTAAAAAGAAAGAGAAGACGCCAGAAAGGTGTGCTTGTACTGGTAGGAATTCTGGTGGCTGCCATCATGGGCAATTCTATAATTGGAAGCTTCAAGGGAGATGATAAGAGGATTGCCATCGGAAGTAAGGATTTCACGGAACAGCTGGTCCTCTGCAACCTCTACGCCGATGTGATCGAGGATAAAACGGACATCAAAGTGGACCGCCGTGAGAACCTGGGAGGCAGTGAAGTCTGCTATGAGGCACAGGACAAAGGGGAGATTGACATGTATGTGGAATACACAGGAACCGCATATATGAATATTCTGAAAGAAGAATCCACCAATGACATGGATAAAGTCTACAATACTCTGAAGAAATATTTTAAGGAAAAGAATAATTTTGAAGTCCTGGATCAGACGAAGTTTAACAATACCTATACACTGGCTGTGACCAAAGAGACCGCAAAAAAATATAATCTGAACAAAATCAGCGACTTGCGGGGAGTCGGCTCACAGCTGAGCATCGGATCCACTCTGGAATTTTTAAACCGTGCCGACGGTATCCCGGGATTATGTGAAACTTATGGTTTTAAGTTTAAGAATGAGACGGGAATTGACGGCTCACCGAGATATACAGCCTTGGAAAATAAAAAAGTTGACGTAGTGGATGCGTTTGCCACAGACGGCCTGCTAAAGAAGTTTAAGCTGAAAGTGCTGGAAGATGACAAAAAATATTTTCCGCCATATTATGCAGTGCCGGTTATCAGGGAGGATACGCTTAAAAAGTATCCGGAACTCGAAAAGGTTATTAACGAATTGAGTGCTGTCTTGACGAATGATGCCATGATGGAAATGAATTATGAGGTCGATGAACTTGGAAAGGAACCGAGAGAAGCGGCACATGATTACCTTGTAGAACAGGGAATTATTGAAAAATAGAAGATCTAAGAGAAGCGTCTGCAGATTTCCTGCAGGCGTTTCATTTTTTTATTTCATAGGAAAGTTCTACGACCTTTCTTATGAAATAAAAAACGCTCCGCGGGATGTACACAGATGCGTAAGGAAATTATTTGACTACGTCAAATCGCATCTGGCACACAAAGTTGTCAAGCCCCTCAAAGATTGGGGGGTTGGGGAGTTGAAGTGGCTTGCCACTTTGTTCTAGTCATGCTTATATAAAAGCTGCCATTGATATAAATATGGGTGGAATTTTGTCTGCCGTTATGCTAATATGACTAGGTATGTTATCAAATAAATAGAATGAGATAGCGGATAAATTTAAGAAATAAGGAAAGAGGAAGATAGAATGGCAGGCAGCATAGAAAAGGAAATCGGACGGAGGAGGACTTTTGCGATCATCTCTCACCCGGATGCAGGTAAGACAACGCTTACAGAAAAGTTTTTGTTATATGGGGGAGCGATCAACACGGCAGGTTCGGTAAAAGGAAAGGCCAACGCAAAACATGCAGTCTCAGACTGGATGGAAATTGAAAAGGAGAGGGGAATCTCTGTGACTTCCTCTGTTCTTCAGTTTGAATACGATGACTACTGCATCAATATTCTGGACACTCCGGGACATGAGGACTTTTCCGAGGATACCTACCGGACTCTGATGGCTGCAGACTGTGCGGTGATGGTCATTGACGCGTCCAAAGGTGTGGAGGCACAGACGATCAAATTATTTAAAGTGTGTGTCATGAGGCACATTCCTATTTTTACTTTTATCAATAAAATGGACCGGGAGGCAAAAGATACATTTGAACTCCTGGATAATATTGAAAAGGTGCTCGGGATTGACACCTGTCCGGTTAACTGGCCGATCGGATGCGGAAAAGAGTTTAAGGGAGTCTATGAGAGAAACAGCAGAGAGATTCTGGGATTTGAGTCGGTATCTACAGGTGGTTCCAAGGAGGCGAAAGAGACCATCATTTCCATTGATGACGGACAGGCTGAGCAGATGATAGGAGAGGACTTCTACGAAAATCTTATGGAAGAAATTGAACTCCTGGACGGTGCATCCCAGCCTCTCGATATGGAAAAAGTGCATAAGGGAGAACTTTCCCCGGTATTTTTTGGATCTGCGCTGACGAACTTTGGTGTGCAGCCATTCTTGGAGCACTTCCTTCAAATGACCACAGCGCCGCTTCCGAGAGTATCGAAAGGAACAGAGATTGCTCCTGCGGAACATGATTTTTCTGCTTTTGTCTTCAAGATCCAGGCAAATATGAATAAAAACCACAGGGACAGAATCGCATTTATGAGAATATGTTCCGGTAAATTCGAAGCCAACATGGAAGTAAAGCATGTACAGAGCAAAAAGAAAATGCGCCTTTCCCAGCCTCAGCAGATCATGGCGCAGGAAAGGAAGATTGTAGACGAAGCCTACGCCGGAGACATCATCGGTGTGTTCGATCCGGGCATCTTTTCCATCGGGGACACGGTCTGCATGCCGAAAGACGACTTTGAGTATGAGGGGATCCCTACGTTTGCGCCGGAGCATTTTGCCAGGGTCATTCAGCTGGACTCCATGAAGAGAAAGCAGTTTGTCAAAGGGGTGGAACAGATCGCCCAGGAAGGCGCCATCCAGATTTTCCAGGAGCATCAGGCAGGATTTGCGGAAATTATTGTAGGAGTGGTCGGGACACTCCAGTTTGACGTGCTGAAATACCGCCTGGAGAACGAATACAACTGTGAGATCCGTCTGGAGCCGCTTCCGTACCAGGCGATCCGCTGGATTAAGGATGTCCAGACAGACATGAATAAGTTAAAAGGCGTTGCAGAGGTAAAGAAAGTCCGGGATATGAGAGGAAATCCGCTTCTTTTATTTAAAAACGAATGGGGCATCCAATTTGTTCTGGACCGCAACGAAGGGCTGGAACTGGTAGAATTCAGCAAAGAGTAACGAAAAGTGGTTGACAGAATCAGTTTTTAACTGTATGATAGTAAGAGTTGCGAGAAGCAGCAGGAACAAGAAAGAAGAGTATCCACTCTCACCTTAGCACCAGAGTGACTTGGGTTAATATTTAAGAAATTGATTCTATAATCATGCTTGAATGTAAAGTGGATAGTCTGACTATCCACTTATTTTTTATGGAGGTGTAACGTTATTAGCGATTTAATGATCAATGGACAAATCAGAGACAAAGAAGTACGGCTGATCGGAGAAGATGGGTCACAGTTAGGGATTATGTCCGCAAGGGAAGCTCAGAAAAAGGCTGATGAGGCTGAACTGGATTTGGTGAAGATTTCTCCGAAAGCGAAACCGCCTGTGTGCAAGATCATCAATTACGGAAAGTATAAGTATGAACTGGCCCGCAAGGAGAAGGAAGCGAAGAAAAAGCAGAAGACCGTTGAGGTAAAAGAGGTTCGGATGTCTCCGAACATTGATACAAATGATCTGAATACAAAAATCAGCCATGCCAGAAAGTTTTTGTCTAAGGGTGCCCGTGTTAAAGTAACGCTTCGTTTCAGAGGAAGAGAACTTGCTCATGTAAATTCCAGCAAGGGAATCCTTGATGAGTTTGCAAAAGCTTTAGATGACGTAGCGACCGTTGATAAACGTCCTAAATTTGAAGGCAGAAGTATGATTATGTTTTTAGCACCTAAGAACTAGTGCCAGGAAGAAAGAAGAAAGTACAAGGAGGAAATTATCATGCCAAAAGTAAAGACATGTAGAGCAGCAGCAAAAAGATTTAAAAAGACAGGAACAGGAAAATTAAAAAGAAATAAGGCATATAAGAGCCATATCTTAACAAAAAAATCTCCTAAGAGAAAGAGAAATCTTAGAAAATCTGCAGTGACAGATTCTACAAACGCAAAAGTAATGAAGAAGATTTTACCGTATTTATAAGATAGAATATTGAAGGAGGTACTATAAGAAATGGCAAGAATCAAAGGCGGAATGAACGCAAGAAAGAAACATAATAAAGTATTAAAGCTGGCAAAGGGTTACAGAGGTGCCAGATCAAAACAGTATAGAGTTGCAAAACAGTCTGTTATGAGAGCTCTCACATCTTCTTACGCAGGAAGAAAACAGAGAAAACGCCAGTTCAGACAGTTATGGATCGCACGTATCAACGCAGCTGCAAGAATGAACGGTTTATCTTACAGCAAATTTATGCACGGATTAAAGTTAGCTGAAGTTGACATCAACAGAAAGATGCTTTCTGAGATGGCAATCAGCAATCCGGAAGCATTTACAGCATTAGTTGATGTTGCAAAGGGAAAACTGGCTTAAGATATTTTTGGGAGTGTCCCAAAGCTTATATAAACCTCCAAACTGATGTAAGTAAAATTACACAGTTTGGAGGTTTTATTATTAGAAAGTATGTTTATTCTAAGTTTCTCTCAAAGAAATCAAGAAATTCTTCTTTTGTTTTCAAGAATCTGGAATCGTTTAAGTTAGCACCGCTATATAAAAGTTCATTGATCAGACGAAATAACATTGTACGCTCTTCTAATCGAAAAGCAGCCAAAATGACAATACGTGTTTTATGAGAATTGATTTTGATGCGATGTTCTAATGTTGCTATAGAAAGTACGGTTTTTGAACTTGCTTTCATTGAATAAGCTATTGTTACACTAGGCTGTAATGAGAAAGACAAAATAGATTCTCTCTGCAGAACGTCCGCTAAATAGTTTTCTGATACATATCTATTTTCTGAAAAATCGGAGAATAAAAGTTCAATTATGTATTTCCAATCTTGAGTGTCAATTCTCTCGTGCCAACATCCATTTTCCAATAAGTCTAAAGAGCTGGGGAGTGAATCATCATAAAATTGATGAATTTGTTGGTTGATAATATGAGTATTAACGTTGTTCTGATCTTCAATCGTAAAAAAGGGTGAAATAGAGATACAATGACAGTCTGTGTCATTCGTAATTTCTTTTCCGGAAGTATTTAAAATCAAGTCTGTATCTGAAAAATCAAAGGTATCTTTCATATGAATTGGCAATAATTCAGTAATCTCTAAATAATCTTTAAACTTATCTAATATTCGATACTTTAAATCCCAGATGGAAGGCAAATTTAAATGGCACATGACAACAGTTTTTTGTTTTGGAACTGTATAATTATAATAGCGTAAAGCTCCGGCAATGCAGAATGCCAGATATAATATTTCAGTTTCATTCAAATAGCGCTGATAATAACTGTGTGCTAATTCCTGAACACTGTAAGCGATTTCTAATTCAATTAAAATGTTGGATCGTACCGCATTTACCTGTAAAGAAATCTCATTAAAATAATGCAGCGGCAAACTTAAATAGCGAAAATGCTGTAAAATTGTAATATAAAAATCCTCGTTTGCAGAAAAATCAATATGGAAATTCTGTTGGATTTGTTTAATATAAGCATCAGTAAGTTTAAGAATGGATGGGTCAAAATACTGGTCAACAGTTTTGAATGTCAATTTTTTCGCATCTAATAATCGTGCACAGGAGATTATTAGATAAATGTCTTTTCGATCTTCTGTCCCAAAAGAACAATTCAGCTTTTTTTCAAGGGAGTTTAATAAACAATTGGCAGGATGAAGAATCTCTGAGTCAACATAGGTAAGTTCCATTTTTTCTGTCACAGGGTGATTTGAAATAATGCGATAGTACATAATTGCAATAGCTAAATTAAGTTTAATCATGTTGATATCTTCTACAATAATATGGTATTTTGCCAAATAATAATTCGTTTCCTGGATGATGAGACGAAGTATTTTTGCATCAAGATAAAAATTTTCGGAGTACATTGTTCCTGTTGAGCTGTAATTCCAGTGATCGGATAATAAGTGATTCAGAATATAACGTTTTTTTCGTTCATTTTCTTCAAAAGAAATAAACGTCTTATTTCTGATTAATTTAATATATGGATCTTTTTGTGTGAAAGATGCACGTAATTCTTTTAAATCATGTTCTAAAGTTGTCCTGCTGACAAACATTTCTTCTTCAAAATCATATAAATTTAAGTTGCTTTCTGCTAAGCACAGACGAAAAGCAAGATGGCGGACACGTTCCTCTTTTGATAAAAAAGAAGTGGTCATATGTAGAAGCTGCTTCAATTCCTTTTCGCAGTCTGCTTTCAATAAATATCCCCATCGGCGTTTTGACAAAATACAGATAGATGTATTTTTTAATGAATCATTGATTTCGATAATATCATGTCGAATTGTTCTTGAAGATACGTGCAAGTGTTCCGCCAATTCTTCTCCGGTTGTGTAAGTTGTACGAAGCTGTAAAAAATGGATGAGCTGCCGCTGCCGGAGAGAAAGAGATAATGTATCCATAGTAACCTCCCAATTAGAAAATTTGTTATTTCTATTGTATCAAATATAAGAAATATTACAAAAAAATTTCCTTAATAAAACGGAAAAAGCGTGTTTGAGGCAAAGAAAAGATTAGCATACAATGAAATTACAAAATAAAGGAGGAAACAAAAATGAAATATGAAAAAATAAGGAAACAGGTATTAGAAGCGATTTTACAGGCAGTAGAACAAGGATTGATTAATGGTACATCAGGAAACATCGCATTAAGAGATGATGAAGATGATGTTGTGGCAATCACACCAAGCGGAGTTGCATATGGAACAATGAAACCAGAGGACATTGCCATTGTTGACCTAAACGGAAAATGGATGGATGGCCCATACAAACCATCATCAGAAGTACCAATGCATACAGCGGTTCTTAGAGCGAGGCCGGATGTAAAAGCGACAGTTCATACACATGCAATGTTTGCAACTATTATGGCAATGGGTGATGAATCATTAAGACCAATTACACCGCCTCAATGTGAGTTTACACCGGTTCATGTTGTTCCTTTTACCATGCCGGGCAGTGATGATGCAGCGAATAAAGTTGCAGAAGCACTGGGAGAGGATGGAAGATCAGTTTTAATTAAAAATCATGGAATGTTTTGTTGTGGAAAAGACATGAAGTCAGCCATGGATGCCACAATTTATACAGAAGAAATGGCAGTAACAACATACTATGCAAAAGTTCTTGGAAATTACGAGCCAATGCCGGAAGCAGGGGAAAAGAAGATGAAAGAATTAATTGCAGCGGATAAAGCAGTGTAAAGATAGTGATGGAGGCATTTAGATGGCGGAAAAATTTTATGTAAGCAGTGATATTATATTTGGAAAAGATGCGGCAAAAGAGTTGCCGGGAATATTGAAAGAGTACGAAGCTAAGAGTGTAATGGTTGTATACGACAGCGGAGTAAAGGCCGCAGGGATTGCAGAAAAGATTTTAGAGCAAATTGAAAAAGCAGATGTAAAAGTAACAGTTTTTGATGGAGTGATTCCAAACCCCACCAATGAAGCAGTGGAAGAGGCAGCTATGCTTGCAAGAGAAAATGAAATTGATGTTTTTGTTGCTGTTGGAGGCGGAAGCAGTATTGACTTAACAAAGGCAGTTAATATTCTTATGACAAACCCAGGAGAAATCGGACAATATGGTGGAATGGGATTGGTAAAGAATCAGGTTTTACCATTGATTGCAATTCCAACAACAGCCGGAACTTCAAGTGAAATTACGAATGTTGTTGCGCTGACAGATACAAAAGCGGTTTGTAAATACGTTATCATTGATAACAAAATAGCAGCAAATAAAGTAATTGCAGATCCGGAGTTTACAAAAACAATGCCGTCTTCTGTAACGGCAGCAACAGGAATGGATGCGATTACTCATGCAGTAGAAAGCTATATTTCCAATGAAGCAACAGCATTAACAGAATATCATTCACTAAAAGGACTTCAAATTTTCCACGAAAATCTGCCAAAAGTATATGCAAATGGAGAAGATATGGAGGCTAGAGAACAAATGATGTTAGGATGCGTGATTGCGGGATTTGGGTTCTCTAATGCAAATTTAGGTTTGGTGCATGGGATTGCCCATACATTAAGTGCTCATTTTCATTTAGCTCATGGAATGGCAAATGCAGCTGTTTTACCATATGTAATGGAATACAATGCAGACAGTTGTCCGGAAAAAATGGTAAAAATGGCAGAAGCCATTGGATTATCTCTTTCAGGGAATATACAAAAAGATCAATATTTGTTATCAGAAGAGCTGCTGAAATTGACAAAACAGTTAGGGATTAAGACTTTGTCAGAACAGGGGATTGAGAACAAAGACTTTGATATGCTGGCGGAGGATGTATTAAAAGAACCTGTTCTTGGATTCAATCCAAAACAAAACATAACAAAGCAAGATATTCTAAATATTCTGAAGAAGGCTTTTTAAAAAAGAGGAGAAAATATGAAACGAAAATGTGAAGGGAAAAAGCAATATCCACATTTGTTTTCTCCATTGCGCATTGGCAATATTAAAATGAAAAATCGAATTATCTGTGCACCGACAAGTCCCAGCATGATTGATTTGAATGGACATTTTACACCAGAAATGATTGCTTATTTAGAAGAAAAAGCAATGGGTGGTGCCGGCGTTGTTACATATGGAGAAGCAATTATACACTCTAAAACAGGGAAATCCCATAATAAGCAATTACAATTAGATGCATTTGGGGTCAGACAGGGGATGAATGAGGCGGCAAGGGCAATTCACAATGCAGGTGCATATGCCAATATTCAGTTATCACATGGCGGAAAATATGGCGGATTAGCCAGTGTTGGAGGGAATGTTGCAACTTGCGAAACTGCGTATGGTCCAAGTTATGAAATGACACCAATGGGAGAAGTCCATGAAATGCCGAGAACGTTGATTTATGAAATTATTAAATCTTATGGAGAAGCGGCCAGATTATGTAAAGAAACAGGATTTGATATGGTGCAGGTGCATGCGGCGCATGGGTGGCTGTTTTCACAATTTTTATCTCCGGTTATGAACCAAAGAAAAGATGAATTTGGCGGTTCCTTAGAGAACCGTGCAAGATTTTTCCTAATGGCAGTAGATGCCGTAAGAAAAGCGGTAGGACCACATTTTCCGATTGAAGCAAGAATTTCAGGTGATGATTTTACGGACAATGGATTGGGATTAGAAGATTGTGTTAAAGTGGCTCAAATGATTGATGATAAGGTTGATCTAATTAATGTTTCATGCGGAAATCATGAAGATCCGGATATGTTTTGCCGTACTCATCCCTCTGCTTTCTATCCACGCGGAGTCAATGTCTATTTGGCAGCACAAATAAAAAAACATGTAAATACGCCGGTGGCATGTGTAGGATCACTGAATGACCCTGCCCAAATGGAAGATATAATTGCAGCCGGACAGGCGGATGCGGTTGAGTTAGGCCGTGCAAGTCTGGCAGATCCTTATTTGCCAAAGAAAGCATATGAAGGAAGAGCAGAAGACATTACACCATGTTTAAGATGCTATGAATGTTTTGGGGCAACAGGCGAATTAGAAATGGTCAAATGTGCAGTTAATCCAATTATGGGAGAACAGTTGGCAGCAAAGCTTCATAAATCAACTGCGGATATTATGAAAAGTGTTCTGGTTGTTGGCGGCGGCCCGGCAGGAATGGAAGCTGCGATAACATTAGCCAATAGAGGGCATCAGGTTACACTTGCTGAAAAATCAGAGAAGCTGGGAGGAAATTTACATCCGGCAGGAGCAGCTTATTTTAAAGAAGATATTTTAAAATTAATTAAAGTATTAGAACGCCGTGTGAAAGAAGCTGATATAGAGGTTATTTTAAATACTGAAGTAACGCCTGAATATGTGAAAGAACGAAATCCGGATGTATTAATGATTGCCATTGGTGCCAAAGAAAGCCGGCCGCCAATCAAAGGAATTGATGGAGAAAATGTCATTATGGCAATTGATGCGGAACTTCATCCGGAAAAATTAGGATCAAAAATCGTCATTATGGGAGGAGGCCTTGTAGGTGCAGAAGGTGCTGTTGGATTTCACCATGAAGGAAAAGAAGTCAGTATTATAGAGATGAAATCGGAAATAGCAGAGGAAGTGAATTCGTTTTATCGAGGAGGATTGATGCCTGAGGTTGAAAAATCAGCAGCTTGTTATACTGATACAATGGTGAAAGAAATTACATCATCAGGAGTAAAATGTGAAAAAGACGGAAATGAAATTTTTATTGAAGCAGATAGTATCGTCTGTGCACTTGGATTTATATCTCCATATGATGAAGTTGATCAATTTGATGGAGTCGTAGAAGAAACATATGTAATCGGAGACTGCAGAAAAGTAGGAAAGATATATGATGCAGTTAACACGGGTTATTATACAGCACTGCGTGTATAAATGAGGACAGAAAGGAAATGAAGATGAAAAAGAAATTAGTATTATGTACACAATTACCAGAGAAACGATTAGAAGAAATTGAGCAATATTGTGATGTAACCGTTGCAGGAGAACTGAAACACGGAAAAGGAAATGTCACAGAAGAGATGACACGTGAAGAATGTGACGGATACGAAATTGTTGTTTTAGGAGATGAGAATGCCGGAACAGATACCCTTAATCAGTGGATTAGTTCCGGGATGAAGTTTATTGGAGTTGCAAAAGGAACGCCAGTCACTGTTGACAACGAAGTATTAAAAGCAGCAAATATTCCACTATCTTATACACCAGGAAGAAATCGTGTAGCTGTTGCAGAATATAATATCGGACTGATGTTAGCGGCGGCAAGAAAACTGACATTAAGTGCAGCAGGACTTCAAAAAGGAGAACATCTTGGAGAGAAAATGTCAGATATTTATGATGTTCCAGATGTAAAAAATGTAATTTGGGGACCATTAGATGAAAATCATCCTTACACAGACTATGGAATTGGCTTTGAATTATATGGAAAGAAATTAGGAGTTGCCGGTTACGGAGCAATTGGACGGGAAGTAGCTGTAAGGGCAAAAGCCTTTGGTATGGAGATTTTAGCATATGATCCATATTTATCAGCTGATAAAATTGAAGCAGACGGATGTAAAGCTGTAGATCTAGATACAATGTTAAAAGAAAGTGATATGATTAGTATTCATCTGCCGGTTGTGGATTCAACAAAAGGAATCGTAAATAAAGATTGGTTCTCAAAAATGAAACCAACAGCAATTATTGTTAATACTGCAAGAGCTGCTGTTATTGATCAAAAGGATTTTGTAGAGGCACTGGAAACAGGTATAATCGGCGGAGCTGCGATTGATGTCTATTGGAAAGAACCTGTTCCGTCAAATCATCCGTTACTTTCTATGAGAAATGTTGTTTGCACACCGCATATGGCAGGTCTCACAACCGATGTTGATCATTGGTCTGGAGAAATGATGTCACAGGAAGTTTTAGCATATTTAAAAGATGAAGACAGGAAATATATTTGGAAACGCTGAGAAAGGATAAAAATATGGGAAATAATAAAAATAAAACATTAATAGCTGCCGGATTATTGGTAATGTCATTAACAATGGCCTGTAATAGTGCATTGGCACCAATCCTTGCAGAAATCGGAAAGTTCTTTCCGAACGCTAGTGACACATCAATACAAATCGTATTACAGATTATTAATTTAATCTGTTTACCGGGAATGTTGCTGGAACCATATTTAGAGCCGCACATTACGAAGAAAAATATTGGTATTATTGGTACAATCCTTATGTTAGCTGGAGCATTGCTGCCACAGGTATTGAATACAGAACTATGGATGTTATATGCTGCCAGCGGAATTATCGGATTGGGATTATCCTTTGTGGTAGTTGTTAGTTCATCTTTAATTTCAGATTATTTTACGGGGCTTGACAAATCAAGAGTTATGGGATTCCAATCCATTTTTGTCAGTATCGGTGGAGCATTGATTGCCAAAGGTTCTGGAATGTTTACAGCAATGGCAGGATGGAGAAGAGGATATCTGGTATTTTTAATCTGTATTCCGATTGTTCTGATTGTTTTAGCAACTGTGCCAAAAGGTGAGGTTACAAAGCAAGAGGAGAAGAAGGAAAAAGCAGGAATCTCAAAAGAAATGGTCTATTTTGGACTTTTATGTTTGGTAACAGGCATCTTTGTAGCAACTTTTAACTCAAATATTTCAATGTACATAGATCGAAAAGGAATCGGAGATGCAAGCACAGCAGGAACAGTTGCTTCTATTATGCAGATTGTAGGGATTGCAGGAGGATTAGTCTTAGGATCTGTTGTAAAGCGTTTAAGACGATTTACTATTGGCGGAGCAATTCTTATGATGGCGTTGGGAACAGCGATGGTTGGATTCTCAACAAGTTTACCAGTTGTGTGTGCAGGAGCTTTAATTACGGGTCTTGGTTTTGCAATTCGGAATCCGGGAGCTGTTACATTTGCCGCAAATATGGTACCGGCAGTTCAGGCATCTTTGGCGATTGCAATCGTATCAGCTTCATATAATGTTGGAAACTTTGTATCAGCATATGTAGTAAATCCTGCAGCCAATATGTTAGGTAGTGATATTTCAAATCGATTTTTATTGTCAGCTGCGGCACTGGCTGTTATTGGAATTATAGCATGTATAAAAGCGCCAACTACAGATGCACAGGCGTTAGATTCACAAGAATAGAAAACTCTGTACGTCGGATGGGATGGAGGAAATGCAGTGATAAAAGTAGAGAATTACCTATTGGGAATGGATTGTGGAACAACGAATATAAAAGCAATTATCATAGGTGAAGACGGAAAAATAATTGCAGAAGCAAGCCGGCCAAGTAAATTTATGATTCCAAAACCTAATATGCAGGAACAAGATGCCAATGAATGGTGGGAAAATACAAAAGAAATCTTTCACTCGCTTGCGGAACAGGCGGGGGAAGAAATAACAAATAAAATTCGTGGAATCTCTATCAGTTCACATACGGTCAGTATGCTGCCAATTGATGCAGATGGAAATCCGGTGCGAAATGCGATGACATATCAAGATAATCGTTCATCAAAAGAGTTAGATACAATTTTACAGAAGATTGGAGAAGAAGAATTTATTCAAATTGTGGGCGGACAGCCGTCAGTATCATTTTTACCAAGCAAAATTCTTTGGTTTAAAAACAATGAGCCGGACCTTTTTGCTCAAACACAATGTTTCTTACAGGCCAGTTCCTTCATTAATTTTAAATTAACAAGAAAATTGACGATGGATGTGGATCAGGCATCAAGAACACAGTGTTTAGACATCAACACCATGAAATGGTCAGATAAAGTTGGCGATGTGTTAGGAATCAATTTGAATGAATATCTTCCGCAGCCGGTACCAGTTGACGATATTATCGGATTTGTTACGGACGATGCGGCAAGAGAAACGGGATTAGTTCCAGGAATTCCGGTTGTAGCCGGATGCAGTGATGCAATGGCATCCATGTATGCGTTAGGATTGAGCCGTTTAGGAGATGCAGGAGAATCATCCGGAACGAGTTCTCTGGTTTTTGTTGGAAGTGCAAATCAAAGTAAACCGGATGTACCAGTTGTTACAAAACCATGTGCAGTTGATGGAATGCCCTGGATTTTTGACGCCCCAATTACAACGACAGGAGCAGCGATTAAATGGTTTATTGATACAATGGCAGCAGAAGAAAGGTTATATTGTCAACAACATAATTTAAATATTTATAACTATTTAAATGAATTAGCATTAGAATCAAAACCTGGTTCAAACGGATTGTTCTTCTTCCCTTATTTATTGGGTGAAAGAGCCCCTATATGGGATGAAGCAGCAAGAGGCATGTTTATCGGAATGGGAATCAATACAACGAGAAGTGATATCATTCGTTCTATCTTTGAAGGAACAGCATTTGCCTTAAGAAATGTCATGGAAACGGTTAAGGAATCAGGCGGAGAAGCAAATATATTAAGAATTTGCGGCGGCGGAGCTAAAAGTTATACATGGTCCCAGATTAAAGCTTCAATGTTAAATATACCAGTGTATTTGTTAGATGAAGCCTCAGGAGATGTTCCTGTCGGAGATGCTTTGATCGTTGGGTATAAAGTGGGTGTATTTGAGGATTTATCAAAAGCAGTAGAGCAATTAATCAAAGTAAACGACATTGTTCGTCCGAAAGAGGATTGGAGCCGGGTTTATGATCAATTATATCCTTACTATGTAAATATGTATCAGTCATTAAAAGATAATTTAAAATCGTTAAAGGAAACAATGGAATATATATATTAATAAATTCCGTCTTTTGATGCATCTAAAATCAATGATTGAAACGGTTAAGAAACTCAAATGTAATATTTATATGTTACAGAGGAGGAAAAATGAAGGACAAAAAAATATCTATAAAAGAAAGTTTTAATCTTGGAAAAGGCTGGCATCTTATGATTTTTGCAATTTTAGCCATGCTGGTTACAAACGCAGGCGTTAATGATGGATTAAATGTTGCACTGCCGGCGATTGCGAAAGGTGCGGGCCTTGACTATGAAGTCTGCTTAGCAATGGGAACTGTTGCAGGATTTGTCGGGGTAGCAATGATGCTGGTTATTGCGAAATTTCGTGATCGCTTTGGCGGACGAAAAGTAAGTGCAGTTTTATTTATCATTTTTGGGCTGACATTTTATTTTTTGTTTTTAAGAGCAGCCAATATTGTTATGTATGCACTTTCTCAATGTATCATGGTTAGTTGTGGACAAGGTTGTTTTTATCTTTGTACGGGTCCTATGCAATCAGATTGGTTTCCCAGGAAACGGGGTGTTGTCAATGGGATTAGCACCATCGGAGCCAATATTGGAACGGCAGTTTTAGCACCATTGATGACATTTTTATTAGGACGGGCAGAATATAAAGTTAGTTTATCTGTTTTTGCGGCGGCAGCAGTTGTATTAGGAATATACGCATTTGTTACTTTAAGAGATAATCCAATGGATGCAGGCATGTATCCGGATAATGTATCGAAAGAAAAATATGAAACGGAATATAAAGATATATCAGACAAAGATGACTATGTCAGCGATTGGACTATTTCTAAAATGCTGAAATGTAAAGAAGTATGGATTGCGGCAATTGTACCAGGATTTATTACATTAGGATTACTCGGAATTATTACACAATTTGTACAGCGGAATGTGTATTTGGGACTGTCAACAGATATGGCAGTTGGAGCAATGACTGTAGCTGGATTAATTGGGATTATAGGCAGTTATGGAATTGGATATATCGATACAAAAATAGGTACAAAAAAGGCTTGTATGATTTACTGCGGAGTGTTTGCGTTTGGGATTTTATTAAATCTATTAGCAAGTTTTTGGCCCCCGTTAGTATATGCTTCCATTTTTATTGTTGGTTTCTCCTTGGGAGGAAGTACTAATATGTCATTATCATTTCCGGCATCTATCTTTGGTGTGTTGGATTATCCAAAAGTAAATGGTGTGATTTTTCCAATTAATTATTGTATTGGATGTCTTAATTTTGTTGTAAATGCGGTTGTTATGAAATTGACGGGAAGCTTAACCGGGGCATATATTGTTTTCTTTTGTTTGTTTTTGGTTAACATTCTAATTGTAGCAGCAACAGAGGAAGGGAAATGGGATAAATTGAAACATCCGGAATTAATAAATGGAGGGGAAAAGAAACAATAGAAGATTACATAAGTTTAAAGGAAATAAAAGGAGCCAGTTTAAATAATGTGACAGCGGCTGCCATCTTTCTCCACAATGTTACAAAATATGATTAAATATTACGAATATATTACGAAAATATTTAAAAAGTATTGACATAGGGGCTGTGCGTGTTATAATAGCACCTGTAGCAACAAAGTTAACAATTTTGTAACATTTAGAATTTGAGGAGGAAACATGATTATCAAGAAGATGAAACTGTCTGTCGCAGTTGTGGCCATGGCAGGTATGATATTGACATCGGCTCCTGTAAATGCGGCGCCAAAAGAGACAGCAAAGCCGGCAGCGGAGGACCAGAAAAAAGAAAACAACCAGGCGCAGAGCAAGTATGCAGATAAAGTAGTTGCGAAAGTAAAGAGCTCCTCTACTTTGAACATAAGAAAGAAGCCGAATACAGATTCCAAGATTTTAGGAAAAATGAAAAGAGGAGCACTTGGAACGATTGTAAAAAAAGGCACAGAATGGACGAAGGTGAAATCCGGAGATGTGACCGGGTATGTGAAAAATGACTATCTTGTCTTTGAAGATGATATACAGGCTTTTGCAGAAAAAAATATAAAGAAGGTAGCAAAAGTTACAACAGAGACTCTCAGAGTCAGGGAAAAAGCTTCTAAGGATGCTGATGTTGTGACATTAATCTCCGAGGATGAAACTTATAAGGTGAAGAAACAGAACAGCGACTGGGCAAAGGTAAAAGTCGATGGTGAAACCGGATATGTTTCAAAAGATTATGTAGATGTAAAATATAAATTTAAAAAAGCAAAATCTATGAAGCAGATAAAGGCGGAACGTCAGGCAAAGCTGGAAGCACAAAGGAAAGCCCGGGAAGCTCGGGAACAGCAGTCTGTTCAGAGTTCTGTCCAGTCCTCAGGAAGCAGTTCCGCAGACACACAGAGCACTGGCAGCAGCCAGAGCAGGAAATCAATTCCGGCATCTGCAGGCGTTTCAGGAACATCCACAGGCAAAAGAGTAGCAAACTACGCACTGCAGTTTGTGGGGAACCCGTACCGCTACGGCGGAAACAGTCTCACGAACGGAATCGACTGTTCCGGATTTACACAGCAGGTTCTGGCCAAGTTCGGATACAGCATCAGCAGAACATCCAGCTCACAGGCCTCTGAAGGAGTCGCAGTTTCCACAAGCAATCTCCGTGCAGGAGATCTGGTCTTCTACGGAAGCGGAGGAGGCATCAACCACGTAGCCCTTTATATCGGCGGCGGACAGGTTGTGCACGCAAGTAATTCAGCTCCTTATCCAAAAGGAGGGATCAAAGTCTCAAATGCGTTCTATCGGACTCCTGTATGTGCAAGAAGGATCATCCAGTAACAAAAGAATATCTAAAATTAAAATCCCGGAGACTTCAGTTTCTGGGATTTTTAGATTTATTAAAAAAGTCTGAAATCAGCTCTGAGAGTTGCAAAATTATGACAGCCGATGTATCATGGGTAATATATAAGGGGGTATTATCGTGAGTAAAGCTTTAAGAAAGGCCGCAGGCATTTTGTGTATGGTCGTTCTTACTCTGAGCGTGTCGGTACCGGCATACGCCGTAGAACCGGACAAAGCAAAGGAGACTGCTGAGACTTCATCATCCAGTGCTTCAGAAACAGAGACAGAGGCGACTACAGAAGAACAGACGGCAGCACAGGAGCCCAAACCTACAACGGCTTCAGAAAAGACTGCCACAGAGAAAAAGGGGGACAAAGCAAAGACAGAAAAAGTACATAACAAGAAGAAAAAATCTAAGAAGAAATCAAAAAAGAAAAAAGATAAGAAGAAAGACAAAGAAAAGAAAATCGTTGCTCCGGAAGATGCTGTTTCCGTCAGATCAGAGACAGCCTTTGCCAGAGAGGAAAAATTAAAAAGACAGCTCCTGAAGGAAGAAAGCCTGGAGCAGAGTCTCCTTCATGCGGATAAGTTAAAGGAAGAGATCCAGAAGTTTTATCAGGCGCTGAATGAGCAGAGCGGCAGTGTAGCGATTCCGGGTGTAGTGGCATTGACCGGGGTGAAGAAGGACGGGAATGACACTCAGATCGGTCACAGAGTCAATCATTTGCTGCTGGAACTGTCAGTAAAGACCAAAAACGGTTATCTCAAAGACATCGCAGAAAATTATAATTTTGATGTGGCCGGTGAAATGAAGGTGGCGGATGTCATCGAAGATGAGGAGACGATCCAGTTAAAGCAGTATCTGGACCAGCAGATTTTAAACTGTGACAAAACACAGGAGCAGAGGCTGAGAGAACTGAAAAAAAGCAGGAAAAAGATAAGGACACTGAAGAAGCAGATCAAAGAGCTGAAGGCGGATGAGCCCCGTGTATTTGATCCAATGAATCTTCTGAAGAAAAGCAACCTGTCAGTAGAAGAGATTCGCCTGATGCTGAAGGGATCTGCCTTAGAGGAAGAGGCTCCGGCATTTTATAAATGTGAGAAGAAATATGGGGTCAATGCAGTCGTGGTGATGGGTATTGCAATCCATGAGAGCGCATGGGGGACCAGCAGACGTGCCAGAGAGGACCACAACCTCACAGGCTACGGGGTCACATCTGACAGCGCCAAAGGCATCAATGCACCGACAAAGGAAGAGAATCTTCTGATGACTGCTAAACTGCTGAAAGAAAAGTATCTCGTTAAGGGAGGGGCTTATTACCACGGCCCCACAGTAAAAGGAGTCAATCAGTGTTACTGTGTCGGGAACACATGGGCAGGCTATGTGACCAACCGATGCTATGAGATCATGAAAAGATTATAAAAATCCTGAGGAATCATCGTCGAAGGGACGGTATTTTATACGCCACCCTTCGACGACTTTTTTTGCCCATTTTTCCCTTCGCCTGTATTGGTACAATGACAGGCAAAAGGAAAAAAAGATGAGAAAAGTACACAGAAGCCAGAACTTAAATAAGTATTTTTTGTCCATAAAAACCACCTTCTTAAACTGTATAAATAATTTTTATTTATATAAGCTATTCTAACAAAAACAAATAACGGAGACAATAGAGACAGGAAAATGTACTGTAAAAATAAAAAATATTTATGGAAACCGGAGTTTGCTGCTTCCGATTCATAAATATATAAGAAGTGGAGTAGTGTATGAAAATGAATTATGAAGCGCTGGGACGGAAAATAAAAGAAGTGAGAAGAAAACAGAACATGACTCAGGAATATTTAGCTGAGAAAGTTGATCTGTCGGTCAGTCATATTTCAAATATTGAAACGGCAAAGACAAAAGTCTCACTTCCCACGCTGGTTGAAATCAGCAATGCATTGGGAGTTTCTGTGGACTATCTGCTGATGGACAGTTATCACTCACCGGAAATGAAAGAGGATGTTTTTGTGAAAGAACTTGACGCGGTGATCGAAAACTGCGGGCCGAGAGATAAAAAGATTGTTCTGGAGATTTCCAGAAAGCTTGCGGAACTGTTAGACGGTGAATAGAAAGATGGATGGGCAGAGACAGAAATGCCCATCCTTTTTCTAACCTTTTGTGCTGTCCAATGTTCTTATAAAGTCAAATAATAAAAGCGTGACCAAAAAAGAGTGCACTTGAGGGCAGAAAGAAAGGATGAAGAACAATGAAAAAGAAATGGATGAGATGTCTGGCAGCAGTTTCTCTGATCGTGACCATGGGAGCCGGCACAGGGGCTGTGCCGCAGGCTCATGAGGAGGAAATGGCTGGAAAATCCGGGGGGGGGTATTTCTGAAATTCAGACATTAGCCCCAGAGACTGAACAGGAGACGACGGAAGAAAAAGGGACCGAAGCGGCATCGACAGAAATGCCCAAAGTCAGAGGAACCGAAACGACAGAACGGCAGGAGACGGGCTCAACGCAGAGGAAGGCAAAAAAGCCGGTGAAGAAGAAAATGCTGTCAGAGAATGGGCAGACACTGCTCGATGTGAGTCAGGGAGATATCCGCATCACAGAGAATGGTGCCACCGGGGGCGGCCTTTCACAGGATGAGACATGCCTAAATCCGAAAGGATATTGGATCACAGGTACGACAACTTCCAATAACATTGAAGTGCTGGAAGGAGTAGAGACAGATATAACCTTGGATAATGTCAGCATCACTATTGGGAAAGTGAATACAACTACGTCCAAGTGGGACTGTATCAATGTCTCCCATGCAGACGTCACAATCAACTTGATCGGGGAGAACCGGCTGATCTGCAATTCGGGGAGCTCGGCGGACGGATTTTCAGGCAGCACAGGAGCCGCGCTGGCGAAGGACGGAATGGATGGGACACTGACAATACAGTGTGAGAATGCAGGGATAGAAGGCCATCGCTGCAATAGTTCCTGTGGGTCACTTCTTGCCGAAGGAAATCCAGATATATGGCATGTAGGCGCTATCGGCAGTACTTTGAGAAATATTGCGGATAAGAAAAACTGCGGATTTTCTAATCTGACAATCAAAGGCGGAAATATTGAGGCATATGCCGGACTGCATACGGCAGGGATTGGATCTGCCTGTGTTTCGGAAAGCGGTGGGGGAGGATATACAAGCAATATCCGTATTTCCGGAGGGAATATCAAAGGGACCGGAACAGATAAGGGTTCCGGGATCGGATCAGGCTATGGAAATACAGTAGACGGGATCTATATTTCGGGCGGTTATGTAGAAGAGCAGGGAGGAGCCAATGCTCCGGGGATCGGAGCAAGCTATGGCGGCGGAAACATGGATACAAAAAATATCCAGGTTAGCGGAGGAGATACGGTGGTCGTTGCCATAGGCGATGAGGCGACAAGTATGCCTGGTATCGGATCCGCAGGAGGCAATGATAAAGTATCCAATGTAACAGCGGCACCGGATTTCGGATATCAGGGATATATCCAGGACGGGACGTCCCTTACTGATTACACCTTTGTGGATGGGACCCCGTTTCAAGAGAACACCGCGATTGAGGTCGGAAAGTTTTATACGAAGGTCTATTTCGGGCTATTCCGTGACACCAATCAGATCGAAAAGGATACGAAAGAACAGATCGGTGCCAACCATGTGATCAGTAAGACTGGAGGGGAAGCATTTACCAAAGAACAGTTAAAGGGCTTAACGAAGGTCACAGGAAAGCAGGAAAACGGGACGGATTTTTCGATGGATGATCTGCGGTTTGAATTCCCGGAGCAGATCGAGGCCATCAACAAGGCGAAAGCAGAGAAAAAACTGGGGGAATATCCGCTGGTGTTTACGACGCCCAACGGGACAAAGACGACAGTCAAAGTCTGCTTAAAGGCCGAGGGAACGGATGCCGCGAAGGTGGACCCGGAACATCTGGAGGTTACGATCGGAGCCAACAGCTTTTCCAAAGAGACCGGAGGCCTTGCACTGACGGCAGACGATGTGCGGACTCTGTCTTCGGTACAGGGAAAGGATGCTGAGGGGACCACCTATAAAGATGAGCATCTGATTCCGAATGAGAAGGAACTGAAAACGATCAACGACGCAAAGACTGCGGGAAAAGCCGGGAAGTTTGAGCTGACCTTTACCTCGCCGGATAAAAAGAGCGTAAAGATCATTGTAAGCCTCCATGGAGAGTATGATGAGATCGTGCAGGATGCGGACAGCGGAGAGATGATCAAAGCCAAACATATCATAAGTAAAACAAGCGGAGCGCCATTTACAAAAGAGCAGCTAAAGGAACTGAGCAGAGTCAAGGCGGTCACAGGCGATGACAGTGTGATCGAAACGGATCTGATCACCTTTCCGAAGCAGGAACAGATCGAGAAGCTGAACGAGGCAAAAGCATCCAAAAAGACCGGGGAGTTTGAACTGACGTTTGCAGCTCCTGACGGGACAGAGGCAACGGTCACAGTCTATCTGACAGAGGAAGGGCTTGACGGGGCAGCCCAGGGAAGCGGGAAGCCAAGCTGCGGGGCAGACAGTGTGAGCCATCCGACCGGAGGAAACAGCTTTGGAGAGGAAGAACTGACGGAGCTTTGCAGGGCCAGAGGGAAAGATGAAAACGGAGACAACGCGGTCTTAAAGATCGATGAGGAACAGCTTTTGAAACTGAACCGGGCAAAGGCGGCGGGAAAGACCGGCTCCTTTGATGTGACATTCTCCATGGAGGCTGGACCCAGGGTGAAAGTGGCGGTTGCGTTGACCGGAGAACACACGGTAACGTTTGATACGGACGGAGGGCAGTTACAGGAGGGAAAGAAGCGAGCCAGCCGGAGGAACCGAAGAAGGCCGGATATCTTTTTGAGGGCTGGTATTACACCGATGCGGAGGGAAACGAAGTGAAATGGGACTTTAATACGCCGGTGCATGAGAATCTGACCCTGAAGGCAAAATGGAAAAAGAAAGCGGAAGGAACCACGTCGAAAGAGGAGACGACAACTGCGGCAAAGAAACCGAAGAAAGAAAAAGAAAAGAAGCCGAAGAAGAAAACCAAGACCAGCTGGAACTATAGAGAAGTGGCAGAGCGCAGAGCCCGGAAAAAGACGGGAGAAGGATGGGGAACCGCAGAGGAAGGGACTGCACAGACCGGAGAGGAAAGCAAGATCATGTGGATCATATGCTGTATGTTAGGAGCCGCAGGGATGATGATTGGTGTGGTCAGAAGGAGAAAGAAACAGAGATAAGAGTATCATAAAACAGCTGGGGCGGGAGTCTTAGATGCGAGATTGGACAGTCAATTTTAAATAAATTGGCTGTCTATTTTCATTCACTGCTTGACAAGTTTAAATGTAACTGATATAGTTACATTAAGAAATGTAACAGAAAAAGTTTCAGTTTACAAAAGAGATGGAGGAAACAGCATGAGTATTATAAATATAACAAAAGAAAATTTTCAATCAGAGGTATTAGAAGCAAAAAAAACGGTATTGGTAGACTTCTGGGCACCCTGGTGCGGTTACTGCAGAAGGATCTCCCCTGCTTTAGAACAGATTGGAGAGGACCGGGAAGATTCGGTTCAGATTGGAAAGATCAATATTGATGAGCAGATGGAACTGGCAGAGAGATTTGGAGTGATGACGATTCCTACGATGATTTTATTCAAAGACGGGAAGGCCGGAGAGCCTTTGGTAGCAGCCCAAACAAGGGACCAGATCGAACAGTGGATGCAGGAACAGCAGTAGTTTTTCAATAGTTTCAGGCGTGTATGTAAAAAAGTACAAGAAAAATCAAAAAAAGACTGGATATTTTCTTTGGAATCGTGTATTATTAATCATGCTTGAGACATGCAGAAGTGGCGGAACTGGCAGACGCGCTGTCTTCAGGCGGCAGTGGGATTACTCCCGTGAGAGTTCGAGTCTCTTCTTCTGCATTATAAGTAACGGTTAAGTTCAAATTTAGAACTTAACCGTTTTTTTGTTCTATGGGGACGTTGAAGCGGCCCTGTTCTCTTTATTCTAATTAATTATTAATCCGGAACCCGGGATGGGGAGTGCCCCTGGAAGTTAAATTCCTGATCCCAATCAAAGTCTGCCGATTCTTCAGAACTTCTTGGCCAATGACGGCACCATTCGGGTACGGCAGGTGTTTCTATCCGGTCAAGGCTTGGTGTATAGGGTTTTAGATCCAGGACCGGGGTATTGTCATTGGCATCGATATAAGCAATCTGGATTTCACCGTTTTGATGATTAACATGAAGAATCTCTGCGGTGCTTAAAGCGATCGGATTGGGGCGGTGGGGAGATCTGGTTGAAAAGATCCCCATTCGTCTGGGACCTTTTTTATAAGGCCTTTCTGTCACCAGAGTATCTCTATCAGAGTCCGAATCACACTCACTAAACCACCATATGACATTGATATGGCTGAAGCCGTCCAAAGCCTCAAGAGCGGGGATAAACGGCGGATCGATCTTAATGAATGTTCCCTTCTCGTCAGTATAAATTTTTCCTATGGACCGAATGTTAAATGATGTCATAAAAGTACCTCCTGTTTTACTGTTTGATTTGATAACAAAATAAATATAGACCCTCACACGATGTGAGGGTCAAGGGAAAATGGAGCATTGGATAAATGGAAAGCAGAAAGCGGCGGTTTTAGAGGAATCTGAATTTCGACGAGAAAGTTTTCAGGATTATGTTCATTCCAGGGGCCGCGGTGTACAATTTGGCGATTCTGGCCCGACATTTGAAACTGTTCATTTTTTTGGAGCCAGCCTGCAAAAGATTGATATGCCCCTGCAATATTTGAAAAAGGTCCATATACCATTGTACAGGCCATGAACGGGACAGGTTCTGTATCCCGAAATATAAAGCCGCCTTTGTTCTCGCTGAAGCTCTGGACAGGAACACACAATTCAACGTCGACATTCTGTTCTTTATATTCTGTATCATGATAGATAGAGAATGCCGCATCATCTGTTATTGCTATATGATGACTGCAGGCAAATTCGGACAAGTTTTTCCACAGGTCCCCTTCCGCATAGTAGTCGGGGATTATTTTTCTTATAGAGAGCACCCGGCAGCTGGGGATAGATTTTATTGAAACTTGATAATGCAGTTCGTTTTGACTGTCCAAGAGTTCATGTTTCGCGAGCTCTATTTTTTTCAGCCGTATTTTCTCAATTTCTATAGTATTCAGTATTGCCGTAAATTTTTTATCAAGAAGCTCTGTCAAAGAGGTAGGATTTTCGGCATGAAGGGCTTCCTTGATTTCAGAGACCTGGAACCCACTGTCCCGCAAATAGATGATCTTATTTAATACAGGAATCTGTTCCACGGAATACATTCTGTATCCGGTCATTGGATCGATCTGTGCAGGTTTTAAAAGGCCTGTCTGGTCATAGTGTCTGAGCATTCGGACTGTAACCTGCGTGAGCTTGGAAAATTCTCCGATTTTGAACATTATATACGCATCTCCTTTCCCTTTGATTATATTGGATGCGTTTTATTGTATCAACAGAGAGATTTTATTTTAGCAATGGGTTCAAAGAACGGACGGAATATTTTATGGAAAATGCCTACTATGCCCTTATTTACCATGATATATTTTTTACAGAGATCATGATCCGGCAAAGTAGTAAATGAATTCTGTAAACTATGATGTAATATCAGGAGGGAAAATTATGAATCGTTGGGAAGATACTGTTTTAACGGATAAAGGGGCAGCTTTCCACTCTAAGCTGGCAAATGGGCAAACCCTGAAGATTACAAGAGTCATGACAGGGGCAGCCAAAGTCCCGGTGGTAAATCTGCGGCAGCAGACGGGTGTCACAGACGAAGGAAAACAGCGGTTTGAAGAAAGTTACGAGTTTTTCTCCATTATCTCCAGTCGGCTCTGGAAAGGCCTCCTTCCGACAATGGAGAAAAAGTATCGCAGGCGGAACCTTTTTTTGACAGAGGTCCTTCTCCAACAGATATTACGTCCATTTTCCACATGATTGGAGAGAGGCATTCTAAGAGCCAAACGGAAATTATGTGGAAAATATCAAAAACTTATCTCTATAAATTACAGCTGATTTTCTATCTCCCAAAATTTAAAACAGCTCCACAGAGATATCGCTTCTGAAAAGAGGAAACACAGTCCGGACAGTAAGCAAATAAAAATTTTTTTCAATCGTCCCTTGACTCTGACACAGTGATATAGTCTATATTGAAGATGAGCTCAGGAACAACCACATATGTGAGAGGTGTAAATGATGTTAAGAATCGGAGATTTTTCAAAACTGTCAAGAGTCAGCATCCGTATGCTGCGCCATTATGACAAGATCGGACTATTGATACCGGAGTCGGTAGATGAAAGTACTGGATACAGATATTACAGCGAATCCCAGCTTCCGGAGGCAGATACTATACAGGCATTAAGGACTATGGGATTTGGACTGTCTGTTATAGGTGAAATCCTGAATAAATACGAAAATGAGGAAGAGATGGAACAATTCCTGATGATCAAGAGGGAAGAACTTCTTTGTCAGGCTCAGGAAACGGAACAAAAACTCAGACTTCTTGACAATACGATTCAGTGGCTGAGAAAGGATGGAAACTTTATGGATTATAATGTGACGTTAAAAACACTGCCGAAGAGGTATGTAGCCAGTGTGAGACAGGTGATTCCTGCCTACGACTGTGAAGGAATGCTGTGGGAGACACTAAATAAGGAGATTGCGGGGCAGAACGTGAAACCGGAAAATCCAGGCTATGGACTTGCTGTGTTCCATGACAAAGGGTTTAAGGAAAGTGATGTGGATGTGGAAATCCAGGTGTCTGTCGATGGAACCTATCAAGACACGGAGCATGTAAAATTCAAGTATGTGGACGAAATGCAGATAGCATCTGTGACATACAAAGGAAGCTATGACCAGATTACGAGAGTAAATAAGGCGGTAGCGGAATGGATCTGTGAAAACGGGTATGACTTTGACGGGCCGTCGGTCTGCATTTACCATGTGAGTCCGCATGATGCCAGGACACCGGAGGATCTGGTAACAGAAGTATGTTTTCCGGTCAAGAAAAAAGAAGTATAAACAGGCATGGAAAAGGGCACTCCCGGAAAGGGGTGCCCTTTATGTCTCTGGTTATTTGTGAATCTGTGTGCCAGTTTTTCCCATGATTCCGTCCTTTGCTTTTTCCAAAAGAGTGATCATGGCAGTACGTCCTGCCTTAGAACCTGCAAAGTCGATAGCGGCCTGTACTTTCGGAAGCATAGAACCGGGAGCAAAATGTCCTTCCCCGATGTAGCGCTCTGCCTCCTCAATGGTCAGATCGGACAGCCATTGTTCATTTTCTTTGCCGAAATTGATGGCTACTTTCTCCACGGCTGTCAGGATGATCAGCACATCCGCGTCCAGTTCTTTCGCCAGCAGAGCGCTGGCAAAGTCTTTGTCGATGACCGCGCTGGCGCCGGATAAATGGTCGCCTTTTAAAGTCACAGGAATTCCGCCGCCGCCGCAGGTTATCACGACACGTCCGGAGTCCACCAGATTGCGGATAGCCCCAAGCTCTACGATTTCTTTCGGTTTTGGGGAAGCTACGACCCGGCGGTAGCCCCGGCCTGCGTCCTCTTTCATGATATGGCCGTATTCTTTGGCCTGAAAATCCGCGTCTTCTTTGGAGAGGAAGCGGCCAATCGGTTTAGATGGGTTATCGAAGGCCGGATCTTTTTCATCTACCCGGACTTGTGTGATGATCGTTACTACCGGTGTCCGGAGGAACCCTCGCTTCCTCAATTCCTCCCGGATGGCATTCTGGAGATCATATCCGATATAGCCCTGACTCATGGCCACACAGACGGACAGAGGAGTGTTTGGCTGGTTCTCATCTTCCCGGCTTAATGCACTCATGGCGTTGTTGATCATGCCGACCTGGGGACCGTTTCCGTGGACAATGACAACCTCATGGCCGTCTTCAATCAGGTCACAGATAGCTTTGGATGTGGATTTAACGGCAGTCATCTGCTCCGGCAGTGAATCTCCCAGAGCGTTGCCGCCTAAAGCGATGACGATTCTTTTTCTAGTATACATGGGATACCTCCTGAAAATAGAAACCGCCACGAACAAACGTCATTGTCGGAATGTAAGTGGCGGTAAACTAGAAATTAGCAGTTCAGATTATTCAAAGATTCTTGGCTTTTTATTTTCTTCAAGCTTGTTGAGGATAGCCTGAGGATCTTCAAATTTGCTCAGGAAGATCATAGCTGCGATCACATATGGTTTGTAGCTTGCTTCTTTGTAGAGCGGATTGCGGTAACGGTCAAAGACGCTCTCATCCACTTCGCCTTCCTCACAGCTTAAACCGGTGATATCGGCAGGCAGGCAGTGCAGGTAAAGGGCTTTTCCGTCCTTAGTTGTTTTCATCAGTTCCTCTGTACATGCCCAGTCTTTATGCTTTGCGTTCTGGGCAAGAAGTTCTTTTTCCAGGCGGTCAATACCGTCAAAATCACCGTTTCCGTAAAGTTCGGTGCGTTCTTCCATAGCTGCGAAAGGAGCCCAGCTCTTTGGATAGACAATGTCGGCATCTTTAAATGCCTCTTCCATGCTGTTGGTCTTTGTGAAAGTTCCGCCGGATTTTTCTGCGTTCTTTCTTGCGACTTCCTCAACTTCCGGCATTACATCGTATCCTTCCGGATGCGCAAGCACTACATCCATGCCCATTCTGGTCATCAGGCCGATGACACCCTGAGGAACGGAGAGGGGCTTTCCGTAAGAAGGAGAGTAGGCCCAGGACATGGCTAATTTCTTTCCTTTTAAGTTTTCCACACCGCCGAATTCGTGGATGATATGGAGCATATCTGCCATGCACTGGGTCGGATGGTCAATATCGCACTGGAGATTCACGAGAGTAGGGCGCTGTTCCAGGATTCCGTCTTTATTTCCCTGTTCTACGGAATCAGCCACTTCGTGCATATAAGCATTTCCTTTTCCGATGTACATATCGTCCCGGATTCCGATCACGTCTGCCATGAAGGAGATCATGTTGGCTGTCTCCCGCACAGTTTCACCGTGAGCGATCTGGGATTTTCCTTCATCCAGATCCTGAACTTCAAGTCCGAGTAAGTTGCAGGCAGAGGCAAAGGAGAAACGTGTTCTGGTAGAATTGTCGCGGAACAGAGAGATCCCGAGACCGCTTTCAAATACCTTGGTGGAAATGTTGTTCTCACGCATGAAGCGGAGGGCATCGGCTACCAGCCATACAGCCTCCAGTTCGTCGTCAGTTTTTTCCCAGGTCAGGAAAAAGTCATTCTGGTACATTTCTTTAAAATTCAGCTGGTTTAAGCGGTCGATATAGTCCTGTAATGTATTCATTTTCATAGTAGATTCCTCCTAAAAAATCAAATCTGATCAATGACAGTAAAATGGTTTATTTCTTTTCACAGTAAATGGACGGAAGTGCTGCGTATACAGCGGCGCAGGTCACAAGCTCTGCCTTCCAGGTTTTTTCGTTCGGCGCGTGAGCCTGATCCTCGTGTCCCGGACCGAAACCGATACAAGGGATTCCGAACCGTCCCATGATGGAGACACCGTTGGTGGAGAAGGTCCATTTGTCGATGCGCGGTTCTCCGTATAATCCTTCGTAAGCTTCTGCCATCGCATTGGTCACGTCGTGGTCTTCCGGGATCACCCAGGTAGGGAAGTAGCACTCAGTAGGGTAGGTAAGTCCCTTCCATGACGGCCTTGCATACTCATACATTGAAACTTTGGCGCCGTACTTTTTCACATTCGGCAGAGCGCGGATCTCATCCAGACAGCTCTCCCATGTCTCGCCGGCTGTCATGCGGCGGTCCAGAGATACGGAACAGGAGTCTGCAACGGCACAACGGCTCGGAGAGGAGAAGAAGATCTCTGAGGTGGTCACGGTGCCGCGTCCTAAGAAGCGTGCTTCTTTCCACTGATCATTGAACTTCTCATCCAGCATTTTTACGAGACCTTTGATCTCGGTTCCGTCCTCAGCGTCATTTTCATTGAGGGCACGCACATCCTGAAGGATATCCGCCATTTTGTAGATCGCGTTGTCGCCGCGTTCCGGGGCAGAACCGTGACAGGAGACTCCGTCCACATCGATGCGGATCTCCATACGCCCTCTCTGGCCGCGGTAAATGCCGCCGTCAGTCGGCTCTGTGGAGACGACGAATTCCGGACGGACTTTGTCTTCATTGACGATGTACTGCCAGCAGAGGCCGTCGCAGTCTTCTTCCTGGACGGTTCCGGTTACAAGGACCGTATACTTGTCGCTGAGCATGCCTAAATCTTTCATGATCTTTGCGCCGTAAACAGCGGAGACGATGCCGCCCAGCTGATCGGAAGTACCTCGTCCGCCGATCTCTGTCTCGGACTCAAAGCCCTCATAGGGATCGAACTCCCAGTTATCAAGATTTCCCACACCTACAGTGTCTATGTGGGCGTCATATCCGATGAGTGTTTCACCGGTTCCCATATATCCGAGGACATTGCCCATCGGATCGATCTCCACCTTGTCAAATCCAAGTTTTTTCATTTCTTCGGCGATCCTGTTGACATGAGCTTCCTCATCGCAGCTTTCCCCTGGGAATTTTACGATATCCCTCAGGAATTTTGTCATATCTGCTTCGTAGTTTTGTGCGGCTTCTTTGATCTTATTAAAATCCATTCTAAATATCCTCCTAAATGCTTTGAGATTTCAGGTTCTTATTGATCTTTTCCTTCCCAGACGATCTGTTTGTAGCGGTCCGGGTCTGTGTCTCCTTCGGTTGAGAAGAGGAGAACTTTTGAGTCACGGTCTAGTTCTAAATGCTCACGGAGATCTTTATATTCCTCCATGGTCATGAGGCTTGCAAGGAGTCCGAAAGGAGCTGCGCCGGATTCCCCGGAGATAACCTGCGGGTCTCCCTTCAGCGGAGCGGAGAGCATCCGCATTCCTTTTCGGGCTACCCAGTCGGGACAGGCAGTGAAAGTATCCACATGGTTTTTTAAAATATCCCAGGAGAGGGTATTCGGTTCCCCGCAGGCAAGCCCGGCCATGATGGTCGGCATATCACCGTCCACGATCTGGATGCTTCCGTCTTTTTTTGCGGCACCTTTGTAGAGGCAGGCAGCTGATTCGGCTTCCACTACGATGACTTTCGGCGGGTTTTCCGGATAACGGTTGGCAAAGTAGCCCTGGACTGCTCCGGCCAGAGATCCGACGCCGGCCTGGATGAACACATGGGTAGGCCGTCCGCAGCCGTCTTCAGAAAGCTGTTCGTCGGCTTCCATTGCCATGGTTCCGTAGCCCTGCATGATCCATGAAGGGATCTCCTCGTATCCATCCCATGCTGTGTCCTGTACGACTACGCCGTGAGGTGTCTCTTTTGCGGCGGCGGCAGCCATGCGGACACATTCATCGTAGTTGACTTCCTCTATGGTAGCCTGGGCATTCTCGGCTAATATATTTCGAAGCCGGGTCTGTGTGGAGCCCTTCGGCATAAATACCACAGCCTTTTGTCCGAGTTTGTTTGCGGCCCATGCGACGCCCCTTCCGTGGTTTCCGTCTGTTGCGGTAAAGAAGGTTGCCTGACCGAATTCTTTTTTCAGCGCTTCGGAAGTGAGAACATTATAAGGAAGGGCTTCTACCTTTTTTCCTGTTTCTTTTGCTATGTAGCGGGCCATGGAAAAGGACCCTCCGAGGACTTTGAATGCATTCAGCCCAAAACGGTAGGACTCATCCTTAACATAAATACTGTTAAGCCCCAGATAACCCGCCATTTGGTCCAGCCTGGCCAGCGGTGTTTTGCTGTACTGGGGGAAGCTTTCATGGAACGTTCTGGCTTTCTTTATCTCATCCAGTGCCATGATGCTTAAATGCCGGTCATCGGTTTCAGGCATTTCATTGACTGCCCATTTGATTGTTTCCATATAGATCTAATCCTCCTTTATTTGTTGACGTCGATGTAGCTGTATAAAGTAAACTTTGAGATGCCAAAGTACTTGGCGACTTTATCACCGGATTTTGTGATCAGAAAGGCTCCGGCATCATTTAAAAACTGAATGGCCTTTACTTTCTCTTCCTTGTTCATAAGGGCAGCGGGTTTTCCAACCAGAGTGACAGACTGTTCGATCAGACTGTCCAGCAGGTCGTGTACATTTCCCACGATAGCGGTAGGCTCATCCTTTTTCTGTTCCTCCACATGCATCAGAGACTGAAGGGAAGCGTCGATCATTAAAAGAGCGCTGATATCGTAATTGATGGCCACGATATAGTGTACTTTTCCGTCATCCCCTTTTACAAAGGTTGTTGTGGATTTTAATATTTTGCCGTCGGATGTCTTAATCTGATATGCGTAGTGGTCCTTGATGTCTTCCGGATGTTTGTGAAGTGTCTCTAAAACGACCGCGGAAGGGCCGTCTCCTAATTTCCGGTTTGTGACGTGTCCGTTTTCGATGTGTACGATGGTATGTTCCATATCCTTACTTGTAAGGTCATGAATAATGACTTCGCAGTCCCTGCCGAACTGCATGGCGATCGTATGCGCCATTTGCTTTAATAGTTCCAGCTCCGGATTCATATTGATCACTCCTTTTCTGAGTGTTTTGGTTGCCTGATAAGTTAATCATAGCACGTTTTTTTAGGATTGCAATAAAAAAATACAAAAATTTTTAGATGTCACAAAAATATTTTGTATACATGCTCCGGAACGGTTGTTTTTTAAATTTTAGGATGCTATATTTAGATTATCGAAAGAGTACCTGCACAAAGAATAGGAGGTCAATTTATGTTAATTGTCGGGAACGGAAGAATGATCACAAGAGATGTCAGCTGCCCATTTTTAGAGGACGGCGCTGTTGTGATGGACAAAAATAAGATCATAGAAGTCGGCCAAACAGAGGACATAAGAAAGGCATATAAAGAGGCGGAGTATATTGATGCGAAGAAAGGCGTCATTATGCCCGCCTTCATTAATACCCATGAGCACATATACAGCGCCATGGCCAGAGGACTTTCCATTGACGGATACGATCCGAAAGGCTTTTTAGACATCTTAGACGGCATGTGGTGGACTATAGACCGGAATCTATCGGAGGAACAGATCTTACAGAGCGCCAGGGCTACCTACATTGACAGCATTAAAAACGGTGTGACGACGGTATTCGACCACCATGCCAGCTTCGGCAGCATTACGGACAGTCTCTTTATTATAGAAGAAGCGGCAAAAGAACTGGGAGTGAGAAGCTGTCTGTGCTATGAAGTTTCCGACAGGGACGGAATGGACAAAGCAAAGGAAGCGGTTATGGAAAATGCAAGGTTCATTCAGCATACTCTGAAGGATGATACAGACATGATTGCCGGCATGATGGGAATGCATGCGTCTTTTACCATCTCCGATGAGACGATGGAACTGGCGGCGGCCAACAAGCCGGAGGAAGTGGGATACCATATCCATGTGGCAGAGGGCATCGAGGACCTTCATCACTGTTTGAAGCACTACGGAAAAAGGATCATCGACCGGCTGATGGACTGCGGAGTACTGGGAGAGAAGACTCTGCTCGGACACTGTATTTATGTAAATGAGCATGAGATGGATCTGATCAGGGATACGGACACGATGGTCGTCCACAATCCGGAATCCAACATGGGAAATGCCTGCGGCTGCCCTCCGACGATGAGGATGGTACAGAAGGGAATCCTTGCCGGACTTGGAACCGACGGCTATACCCATGATATGACAGAATCTTATAAGGTGGCAAATTTACTGCATAAACATTCTCTGTGCGATCCGAATACCGCATGGGCGGAAGTGCCGCAGATGCTTTTTGAAAACAATGCAAAGATCGCGGGCAGGTATTTTAAGTCCCCGCTTGGAGTTCTTAAAAAAGGTGCGGCCGCAGATGTCATCATCGCTGACTACGATCCGCTGACACCGATGAATGAAAGCAATGTAAACGGGCATATCCTGTTTGGTATGACCGGAAGAAATGTAGTGACTACCATCGGAAACGGAAAGGTTCTGATGAAAGACCGCAGGCTCCTGGTGGCCGATGAAGCCCAGGCCATGGCAAAATGCAGAGAAGAGGCAAAGAAACTGGCCGATACGATCAATAACCGATAGGAGGATGAATTTATGAGTGATATTATGACGTCAGTTCCCTTTCGAAAGCTCCTTGACTGGGTGCTGAGAGAAAAGGAAGAGAAGGGAACAATCTTTGGTGTCCGCAGGCCTTACGAGGCTGATCCGTCTGAGACCGTACAAATTTTCGGACGGAAACTGGAGACACAGATCGGACCGGCGGCGGGACCCCACACACAGCTTGCCCAGAACATCGCGGCAGCTTACGTGGCGGGCAGCAGATTTTTTGAACTTAAAACCGTACAGATCATGGACGGAGAAGAACTGTCTGCCTGTGTCAATAAACCGTGTATACTTGCAGAGGATGAGGGATATAACTGTGAATGGTCCACAGAGCTCTATGTGCCCCAGGCGATGGAAGAATACATAAAGGCGTGGTTTTTGCTGCATATTATTTCAAAAGAATACGGTCTCGGTGCTGCGGACGGATTCCAGTTTAACATCAGTGTGGGCTATGACCTGGCAGGCATCAAGTCTGAAAAGATCAACACCTTTATCGACACGATGACGGAGGCAAAAGACAGCAGTATTTTCAAAGAATGTATGAGGGAAGCCAAGCTTATGGCAAAACGGCTTCACAATGTCACTGAGGAAGATATTGAAGCTATTCCGTCCGATATATGCAATTCTGCGACGATTTCGACTCTTCACGGATGTCCTCCCCAGGAGATTGAAAGCATCGCCGACTACCTATTAAAAGAAAAAGGCCTGCATACCTTTATCAAATGCAACCCGACACTGCTCGGGTATGAATTTGCCAGAAAGACCATGGACGGCATGGGCTATGACTACATGGTGTTCGGGGACTTTCATTTTAAGGACGATTTACAGTATGAGGATGCGGTGCCGATGCTCACAAGGCTTATGAAGCTGGCGGATGAAAAGAACCTGGAATTTGGGGTGAAGATTACCAACACTTTCCCGGTGGATGTGAAAGAAAACCAGCTTCCGAGCGGGGAGATGTATATGTCAGGAAAGGCATTATTTCCACTGTCTATTTCCCTGGCAGCAAAGCTGTCTGAAGAGTTTAGAGGAAAATTAAGGATTTCTTATTCCGGAGGCGCGGATGCCTATAATATTGCAGAAATCGTGGGGGCAGGAATATGGCCGGTCACGGTGGCCACTACTCTGCTGAAGCCGGGCGGTTACCAGCGGCTTTCTCAGATGGCGGAGAAGCTTCAGGAACGCGGAGTCATGCTTCCGTTCAAAGGCGTTGACGTGAATGCGGTTTCAGAGCTTGCCGTGAAGGCCAGGACAGATAAGCACCATGTAAAAGCCGCAAAGCCGCTTCCTTCCAGGAAAATGAAACAGCCGGTTCCGCTCTTGGACTGTTATGTGGCGCCTTGTAAGGAGGGATGCCCGATTCATCAGGATATTACGGCATACATGCCGCTGACCGACGAAGGAAAATACAAAGAGGCGCTGGAAGTCATCATGGAGAGAAACCCTCTTCCGTTTATCACAGGAACCATCTGTGCCCATAACTGCATGAGCAAATGTACGAGAAATTTTTATGAGGAACCTGTACATATCAGAGACAATAAACTGAAGGCAGCCATGGGAGGTTATGAAGATGTCCTGAACTCTTTGAATCCGGCAGAAAAGAACGGCAAAAAAGCCGCTGTTATCGGAGGCGGACCGGCCGGCATGGCGTGTGCGTATTACCTTGCGAAGGCAGGAACGGAAGTAACCTTGTACGAGAAGACAGATTCTTTGGGCGGCGTGGTGCGCCATGTGATTCCGGAGTTCCGGATTCCGGCTGCATCTGTGGAGAAAGACGCTTCCTTCCTTCGAAAACTCGGCGTTGACATACAGCTGAACGTAGAGATTGAAAATGCACAGGCATTGAGGAAGCAGGGATATGACGCGGTAATTCTGGCTGTGGGGGCATCCAAACCGGGAGAACTCTCACTGGAAAAAGGCGGCGTGATCAATGCGCTGGAATTCCTGAAAGAGTTTAAAGAAAAAGACGGGGATGTGATGATCGGAAAGAACGTTGCAGTGATCGGCGGCGGAAATACTGCTATGGACACGGCACGGGCGGCGAAGCGGACAAAGGGCGTGGAGCACGTCTATCTGGTCTATAGAAGGACGAAACGGTATATGCCTGCCGATGAAGAAGAACTCTTGATGGCTGTGGAAGACGGTGTGGAATTTAAGGAACTTTTGTCACCGGTACTCCTGGAAGACGGAGAACTGGTCTGTAAGGTTATGGAACTTTCCGACCCGGATAAGACAGGACGGAGAAGTGTGAAGAGTATCGGTAAGCGCACAGGAATACCGGCGGATACGGTGATCGCCGCGGTGGGAGAACAGGTGCCTTCAGATTTTTATCAGGAAAACGGAATTCAGGTGGACAGCAGGGGAAGGGCAAAGACCGACCCGGAAACGCTGATGACCAGCCAGGAAGGCATTTACGTGATCGGAGACGGACTCTGCGGCCCGGCTACGGTAGTCGAAGGCATGAGAGATGCCATGCTTGCGGCTTCTGACATTCTCGGATCTTCAGTTTCCAGAGGAAACGACAATCCTGCGCAAAAGTCAGACTGCTGTGAGAAGAAAGGAATACTGAAGGATTCAAAGGAAGAAGAAAACCAGAGCAAAAGATGTCTCGGCTGCGATGTTGTATGTGAAAACTGCGTGGATGTCTGTCCGAACCGGGCCAATGTATCCATCCATGTGCCGGGATTCGAAAAAGACCAGGTCGTTCATATCGACTATATGTGCAATGAGTGCGGGAATTGCAGGAGCTTCTGCCCGTACGACAGTGCGCCTTATCTGGATAAATTTACTCTGTTTGCCAATGAAAAGGATATGGAAAACAGTAAAAATGACGGATTTTTTGTACTGGACCGTGAAGAAAAGAAATGTCTGGTAAGGTATCTGGGAGAAACAATGACAGTGAACTTGGAGGATGAGAGTTCTGCAGTGACAGAAGGTTTGAGAAGGCTGATGACCGTCATCTGTGAAGACTACGCATTTTATCTGCTTTAGTCTGCGGTCCGGAACGGGGAGTCCGGCAAAGCGGGCTGTTGAGCGGACAGCAGGGAGATAGTAGATATGTTTGATAGTTTTAAGAGTAAGACAGGAGTAAAAGAGCTGTTTTTGACCGATGGGAAGCCGCCGTACAAACAGGCGCTCCCTCTGGCTCTGCAGCATGTAGTGGCGATGATCGTGGGATGTGTCACACCGGCCATCATCGTAGCCGGGATCGCATTATCAAGAGGTGAGATCTCACCTGAGGATAAGATCGTCCTTGTACAGGGCGCGCTGATCGTCGCTGCGGTGGCGACGCTTTTGCAGCTTATTTCGTTAAAAAACAAAGTAGGGTCCGGCCTGCCTGTCATCATGGGTGTCAGTTTTGCATATCTGGCAACCATGCAGGCGGTAGTCCAGGAATTTGATCTGGCTACACTGTTCGGCGCACAGCTGACCGGCGGAATCGTTGCAGTCATCGTAGGTATTTTTATCAAAAGAATCCGTTCTTTATTTCCGCCGATCGTGACGGGAACGGTAGTATTTACTATCGGGCTTTCCCTATATCCGGTAGCGGTGGGATATATGGCAGGAGGCACCGGATCAAAGGATTACGGCAGTGTTAAGAACTGGGCGGTAGCCCTGATCACGCTGGCGGTAGTCGTGGGACTGAGCCATTTTACGAAAGGATTTTTGAAACTTTCCGCGATCCTGATCGGTATCTGTGTCGGATATGTGATCGCCGTCATTCTCGGAATGGTGGACTTCAGTCCGGTCCTCTCGGCGTCCTGGGTGCAGCTTCCGAGGCCCCTTCATTTCGGGATCAAGTTTGAGCCCTCTTCCATGATTACCATGTCGATCCTGTTTGTCGTGAACTCGGTGCAGGCCATCGGGGATCTGACGGCCACAACACAGGGAGGCCTGGGCAGAGAACCTTCGGACCGGGAACTCTCCGGAGGCATCATCGGAAACGGACTGGGCAGCCTGTTCGGTGCGCTGTTCGGCGGCCTTCCCACAGCTACCTTCAGCCAGAATGTAGGAATCGTGGGAACCACGAAGGTTGTGACGAAGAGAGTATTTTATCTGGCGTCAGGGATCATTCTGGCAGCAGGACTGCTTCCGAAGATCGCGTCTCTGCTGACCACGATCCCTCAGTGTGTATTGGGAGGGGCGACCATATCTGTATTTGCCTCTATTGCCATGACAGGAGTGAAACTGATAGCAAAAGCCGGGCTCAACAACCGGAATACGGCGATCGTCGGTCTTGGAGTGGCTGTCGGAATGGGCATTACACTGGCTCCGGATTCTCTTGCACTGTTTCCGTCATGGGTCATGATGGTTTTCGGAAAATCAGCGGTTGTACTGGCGACCCTGATCACAGTTGTACTGAACCTGATCATTCCGCAGGAGGAAGAAAAAGTGAGGGTCCGCAGGAGGATTCCTCTGAAATTTACGGTCAAAGAAAAGAATTTCAAGAACCTTAAGTCGCTGTAAGATGTGACGGGAATGGAGGGATAGGTATGTTCCGATGTATGGTCAATAAAAAAGAATATGTTGTGGAAAAGGACCAGAAACTGATCCGTTTTTTGAGAGACGAACTGAAGCTTAAATCTGTCAAAGACGGGTGCAGCCAGGGAGCCTGCGGCACCTGTACGGTGCTGGTGGACGGGAAGGCTGTGAAAGCCTGCATCCCGATGATGTCAAAGATGGACGGCAAAGAGATCCTCACGGTGGAAGGTATTCCTGAGGAGGAAAAAGAGGTTTTCGTCTATGCATTCGGGGAGGCGGGGGCCGTCCAGTGCGGTTTTTGTATTCCGGGAATGGTCATCTGCGCCAAGGGTCTCCTGGATGTAAATTTGAATCCGACGAGGAAGGAGATTGCTTTCGCACTCAGGAATAACATCTGCCGCTGCACCGGATATAAAAAGATCATGGATGCGGTGGAACTTGCGGCCAGACTTTTCCGGGAGAGAAAGAAGATTCCGAAGGAGAACGGACAGTGGAAGGTGGGAGAGAGAGTCCATCGGCTGGATGTGAGAGAAAAGGTACTGGGTACCGGGGAGTATACGGATGACATCGAGATGGAAGGCATGCTTTTTGCAAGCGCCGTCCGCTCGGAATATGCCAGGGCAAAGGTACTGTCTGTCGATGGCTCAAAGGCCCTTGCCGTTCCCGGTGTGAAGGCCGTGATCACGGCAAAGGATATCCCGGGGAATGTCCGGACCGGACATCTGAAACGGGACTGGTATGTACTGATTCCGGAAGGTACAACGACAAAATATCTGGGAGATTCCATTGCCCTCGTGGTGGCTGAGAGCGAGGAGGCGTTAGCTGAGGGGAAAAAACTGGTGAGGGTCGAATATGAAGAACTCACTCCGGTGAAGAACCCTTACGAAGCCATGAGAGACGATGCGCCCCTCGTGCACAGTGACGGCAACCTCCTGGCAAGAGAATACGTATGCCGGGGGAATGCAGAGGAAGCCATTAAAAATTCCAGACATGTGATCAGCAAAAAGTTTCATACTCCGTGGACAGAACATGCATTTCTGGAACCGGAGTGCGCAGTGGCTTTTCCATATAAAGAAGATGGAGTGAAAGTTTACTCCTCGGATCAGGGGGTGTATGATACCCAGAGAGAATGCTATGAAATGCTCGGTATTTCGCCGGAAAAGGTGTATGTGGAAAATAAGCTGGTGGGCGGCGGTTTTGGAGGAAAAGAAGATATGACGGTCCAGCACCATGCGGCATTGGCTGCCTACCTTTTAAAAAGACCCGTGAAGGTGAAACTAACCAGAGACGAGAGCATTCTGATCCATCCGAAGCGTCACCCTATGGATATGGAATTTACCATGGGATGTGACGATAATGGAATCATTCAGGGAGTGAAGGCAAGTATCATCTCTGACACCGGAGCCTATGCGTCCCTCGGGGGACCCGTGCTTCAGAGGGCCTGTACCCATGCGGCAGGTCCGTACAATTACCAGAATTTTGAGATCGAAGGCCGGGCGTACTATACAAACAATCCACCGGCAGGCGCGTTCCGGGGGTTTGGCGTGACCCAGAGCTGTTTCGGGCTGGAGATGGTTCTGACACTGATGGCGGAGAAAGTGGGAATCTCCCCGTGGGAGATCCGCTACCGCAACGCCATACGGCCGGGACAGGAACTTCCCAACGGACAGATTGTGGATGACTCCACAGGACTGGCAGAGACATTGGAGGCAGTCGAAGACGTTATCGACGAGTATCCGGACGCAGGCATCGCCTGTGCCATGAAGAACGCCGGAGTCGGCGTGGGCATTCCGGACACCGGACGATGTATTTTGAAGGTGATCAGTGGGAAACTTCATATAAGAAGCGGTGCATCCTGTATCGGACAGGGACTTGGGACTGTTTTGGTCCAGGTAGTCGGAGAAGAGACCGGACTGTCCGGAGATGATATCGTCTATGAGGCTTCCAACTCCATCCTGGCTCCCGATTCCGGGACGACTTCCGGTTCCAGGCAGACGCTGGTCACCGGTGAGGCGGTAAGGAGGGCATGCGCTCTCTACAACGAAGCGGTCAGGGGAAAGAACATCACGGATCTGGAGGGACAGGAATTCTATGGGGAATATCTGGCAGAGACCGATCCGATGGGAAGCGATAAGAAAAATCCGGTGTCCCACGTGGCTTACGGATATGCCACTCAGGTCTGTGTGCTGAATGAGGACGGAACAATCAAAAAGATGGTGGCGGCCCATGATGTGGGGAAAGCCATCAACCCTCTCTCGGTGGAAGGCCAGATCGAAGGCGGTGTGGTGATGTCCCTTGGATTTGCGCTGACCGAACAGTATCCGATCGATGAAAAGCTGAAGCCGACGGCAAAATACGGAACCCTGGGACTTTTCAGGGCAGATAAAGTGCCGGAGGTGGAGAGCCGGATCGTAGAGAAAGCAGGCCTTCCGGTTGCATGCGGAGCCATCGGAGTCGGAGAGATCACGTCCATCCCAACGGCACCGGCTGTGGCCTCTGCGTATTATAAAAAGAATGGTATATTTGAGCAGAAACTTCCGCTTAAGAACACACCATATGCAAGAAAAAAGAAATCATGATCATATAAAAAGGAGGCGGTTTTCGATGAAATACTTATTGAAAAACGGGACATTTGTGTCCGGAGACCAGATGAAGAAAGCCGACGTTCTGATTGAAAATGAGAAAATAGCAAAGACAGGACCGGATCTTAATGATCCGGAGGCCGTTGTTATCGATGTGACCGGGAAACTTTTGTTTCCCGGTTTCATTGACGCTCACACCCATTTTCAGCTGGAAGTCGCAGGGACAGTGACGGCAGATAATTTTGACACAGGGACCAGGGCGGCCATAAAGGGAGGCACTACGACGGTCATTGATTTTGCCACCCAGTATAAAGGCGAAACGCTGGAGAAGGCACTCGAAAACTGGCATATGCGGGCGGACGGCAGAAGTTCCTGTGATTATTCCTTCCACATGGCAATTTCCGACTGGAATGAGCAGACGGCTGAGTCTATGGAGCATATGATGGAAGAAGGGATCACATCGTTTAAACTTTATATGACGTACCAGGACATGATCCTAAATGACCATGATATTTTTATGGCGCTCAGGAAAATGAAAGAGATCGGCGGCATTACAGGCGTCCACTGTGAAAACGCAGGAATGATCGATGCGCTGACAGAAGAGGCGAAAAAGAGAGGGGATTTGGGAGCCGATGCCCATCCGAGGGTAAGGCCTGACGGGGCGGAAGCGGAGGCAGTCAACCGGCTGCTGGCAATCGCAAAAGAGGTGGATATTCCGGTGATCGTCGTCCATCTCACATGCAGGGAGGCGCTCGATGTCATCGAGAGGGCGAGAAACAGCGGACAGACGGTGTTTGCGGAGACCTGCCCCCAGTATCTGCTGCTGGATGAGTCTTTTTATGAGCGCAGAGAAGATGGAAGAAATTATGTCTGTTCCCCGCCCCTCAGGAAGAAGGAACACCAGGAAGTACTCTGGGAAGGACTGAGGACGGGAAAAATTCAGACAGTGTCCACGGATCACTGCAGTTTTACGGTGGAACAGAAGAATATGGGAAAGGATGATTTTACCAGAATTCCAAACGGGATGCCGGGGGTGGAAACCAGAGCCGTTTTACTTTATACTTATGGAGTGGGCTCAGGCAGGCTGACACCCCAGCAGATGTGCCGGGTGCTGTCAGAGAACCCTGCGAAGCTTTACGGACTTTATCCAGAGAAAGGCTGTATCATCGAAGGAAGCGATGCGGATATCGCTGTGCTTGATCCAGAGGGTGAAGATATCATCACTGCCCGGACACAGGAACAGAATGTGAATTATGCCCCGTTTGAGGGGATAAAAATAAAGGGAACCATCGATAAAGTTTTCCTGCGAGGCTGCCTTGTGACCGACGGAGGAAAAGTTGTGAAAGAAAAACAAGGAAAATTTATAAAGAGAGGACCTCATATGTTATGAAGCCAATCGTTGTAAGAGGCGGCGGGGATATTGCCACCGGGACCATTTATCAGCTGAGCAGGGCAGGATATCCGGTCCTTGTCTTAGAGACAGAACATCCGTCTGCTATCCGCAGGCAGGTGGCATTCTGTGAAGCCGTATATGAAAAAACTGCATCTGTGGAGGGCCTGACCGCTGTGCATGCAGATTCTCTGGAGGAAGCCATGGACATGGTTAATCCGTCAAGACCTGTGGTGCTTGTTGATTCGGAGGGGGATTCTATCAGAGAGATAAAACCCGATGTGGTGGTGGATGCTATTCTTGCAAAAAGAAACCTTGGGACCAGAAGGGATATGGCAAAGCTGACCATTGGATTGGGACCGGGATTTAGCGCAGGCAAAGATGTGGATTATGTGATCGAGACGATGCGGGGCCATAACCTCGGAAGGGTCATCGAAGAAGGTCCTGCCATGGCTGACACAGGCGTTCCCGGCAGGATTATGGGATACGGGAAAGAAAGAGTTATTCACGCTCCGGCAGAAGGAATCCTGTACGGGCGGACCGGGATTGCCGCACAGGTAAAAAAGGACGATGTCATTGCCGTGATCAGAGAAGACGGCGGCACAGAGGTGTCTGTATTCGCATCTCTTGACGGGATCGTCCGGGGAATCATCCGGGACGGCTACCCGGTGAAAAAAGGATTTAAGATCGCGGATATTGATCCCAGGATCGGAGAAAGAGATAACTGTTTTACGATTTCAGATAAGGCAAGGTGCATCGCCGGCAGTGTGCTTCAGCTTATATGTGCCGGTGAGAAAGGACAGCGAAGAAGGTGAGACGATGAAGAAAGTACGGGTTCAGGATGCTGTGGGCATGGTGCTCTGTCATGATATGACAGAAATCGTGCCGGGCAAGTTTAAAGGACGGGCGTTTAAGAAGGGGCATGTAGTGAAGGAAGAGGATATCGAAAAACTGCTGGATATCGGCAAGCGTTATCTCTATGTCTGGGACCTGGAAAAAGGATATGTCCACGAGGATGATGCGGCGCAGCGGATGGTAAAAGCCGCCGCCGGAGCAAATATCTCTTACGGAGAACCGAAAGAAGGGAAAATTGAGCTCAGGGCATCCTGCCGGGGTGTCTTAAGAATCAATATCGATCTTCTGTACGAGTTAAACGGCTTAAAAGATGTGTGCTTTTCCACCATCCACTCCGGAAAGACAGTGGAAGAGGGAAAGGTTCTGGCAGGCACAAGAGTGATTCCTCTCGTGACAGAGGAAGACATGCTTTTACAGTTTGAGAAACTCTGTGAAGAGAAAGGCCCGCTGATCGAAGTCCTGCCGTTTCGTCATACAAAAATCGGAATCGTGACCACCGGTTCAGAGATCGCTGACGGGCGTATTGAGGATAAGTTTGGTCCGGTGCTTAAAAGAAAAGCAGAAGAACTGGACGGAGAGATCATCGGTCAGGTGTTTCCGGGAGATGAGAAAGAAGAAATCACAAATGCAATCCTTGATTTTATCGGACAGGGTGCGGATATGGTCCAGGTTTCCGGCGGCATGAGTGTGGACCCGGACGACGTGACGCCCTCTGCTATCAGAGACTGCGGCGGCGAGGCGGTCACTTACGGAAGCCCTGTGCTTCCGGGAGCTATGTTTATGCTTTCCTATGTAAAAGGAATTCCGGTTGTTGGACTGCCGGGCTGTGTCATGTACTCGAAGCGCACGGTGTTTGATCTGGCGGTGCCGAGACTTTTGGCCGGGGAAAAGCTTACAAGAGAAGATTTTATAAAAATGGCGCATGGAGGATTTTGCATGCAGTGTGATCCGTGCACTTATCCGGACTGCGGATTTGGAAGGTAGGAGAGATGAACGATTTTTCACATTTTGACACGAACGGCAACGCCGTCATGGTGGACGTGTCAGACAAAGAAAATACAAAAAGAGAAGCGGCTGCACAGGGCAGAATCTTTGTCGGAAAAGAGGTCTATCAAAAGATCAAGACGAAGCAGGTAGAAAAAGGCGATGTACTTTCGGTGGCCAGGATCGCAGGCATTATGGGGGCAAAACAGACCAGCAGTCTGATTCCTATGTGTCATGTACTGCTGATCCATAAATGCAGCGTGAACTTTGAGATGCGGGAAGAAGATTATTCGATCAGGGCCGTCTGTACGGTGAAGACAACGGGAAAGACCGGAGTGGAGATGGAAGCGCTCACAGGGGTGCAGATCGCACTTCTGACCATATATGACATGTGTAAGGCAGTCAGCAAGTCCATGTCTATGGGAGACATTCACCTTCTTGAGAAGTCCGGAGGAAAAAGCGGACCGTTCCGCTATGTTTCGGATAATATGCCAGAAACGGAGGACAGCAGTGGGAAAGATTGAGGCAATCTGTATCAGTGAAAAAAAGGGGACTGTAAAACGTCCGGTAGAAGAAGCACTTCTCGTTGAGGAGTTTGGAATCAGGGGGGATGCCCACGCCGGAAAATGGCACCGGCAGGTCAGTATTCTCGGATATGAGAAAATAAAGGAGTTCAACGAACAGGGAGGAAAAGTGGAGGACGGAGACTTTGGGGAAAACCTTATCGTATCCGGAATCGATGTGGACAGCCTTGCTGTGGGCGACCGTCTCCAGGCAGGAGATGTGGTCCTGGAAGTAACCCAGAGGGGAAAGGAGTGTCACAGCCACTGCGATATTTACAAAAGGGTCGGAAAATGCATTATGCCCACGGAGGGCATCTTTCTGAGAGTGGTCCGCGGAGGGACCCTCCGGGCAAATGATGAGATCATAAGAGCATGAGGAGAAGAAATATGGCATACAGAATCGCAGTCATCACGCTGAGTGATAAAGGAGCAGCAGGTGAGCGCCGGGATGAAAGCGGTCCGCTGATTCGAAGGATCACAGAGGAGCAGGGCTATGAAGTGGTTTCGGCTGAAATCCTTCCGGATGGGATAGAACCGCTGAAAGGAAGACTCATAGAGATTTGCGACCAGTACACGGCGGATCTGATCCTGACCACGGGAGGCACCGGATTTTCAGAGCGGGACCTGACGCCGGAAGCCACACTTGAGGCCGCGGAACGGCTTGCTCCTGGAATCAGCGAAGCCATGCGCCTGGAATCGTTAAAGATTACAAAGAGGGCAATGTTAAGCCGGGGAGTTTCTGTCATAAGGAAGCGCACGCTGATCATAAACCTTCCGGGCAGCCCGAAAGCAGTCAAAGAAAATCTCGAATGTATTCTTCCCACACTCTCCCACGGACTTGGTATCCTCTGCGGTAAGGAATCGGAATGCGGACATCCGGGGAAATAGGTATTTGACTGTATACCCTAACATTTGTTATGATAAAAGGACGGGATTATCAATAGTTCCTAAAAATCATGAAAGGATTCGTTATGGGAAAAGTTGCAGTAATTACAGATAGCAACAGCGGAATCACACAGAATCAGGCAGGGGAGTATGGGATCTACGTGCTGCCTATGCCGTTCTATATTGATGAGAAGCTGTATTTTGAGGATATTACCCTGACTCAGGAAGAATTTTATAAGAGACTTGGGGAGGGCGTGGATATCAAGACATCTCAGCCTGCTCCGGGAGATGTGATGGATTTGTGGAACAAGGTGCTGAAAGAATATGATGAGATTGTCCATATCCCTATGTCCAGCGGCCTGAGCAGTTCCTGTGAGACGGCTCACATGCTGGCAGAGGACTTTGACGGCAAAGTCCAGGTAGTGAATAACCAGAGGATTTCTGTCACCCAGAAGCAGTCCGTGCTGGAAGCCAAAAAGATGGCAGAGCAGGGCATGGGTGCGGCCGAGATAAAGAGCATACTGGAAGAACATAAGATGGAGTCATCTATTTTTATAACCGTAGATACATTAAAATATTTAAAGCAGGGGGGAAGGATTACCCCCGCAGCTGCAGCCATCGGCTCTGTTTTGAATATCAAGCCGGTGCTTCAGATTAAGGGAGAAAAGCTGGATGCATTTACGAAGGCAAGAGGGATGAAGCTTGCCAAGAAAAAAATGCTGGAGGCTGTAGATAAGGAACTGAACGAAATGTTTGGCCCGTCTGTGGAAAAAGAAGATGTCAATATTCAGGCCGCCTATACGGGAAGCAGGGAAGAAGCCGCTCTCTGGGCAGAAGAGATCAAAGGACGTTTTCCGGGACATCACTTTGAGATGGACCCGCTCTCTCTGAGCATCGCATGTCACATAGGCTACGGAGCATTGGCAATCGCATGGACAAAAACTCTTGTATAAATATGAAACAGGAGGTATGAAATGAAAGATACAGTCAAAGATTTAAAGGAAAGAAGAAGCATAAAAAAGTATCAGGACAGACAAATCGAGGAGGAGGACCTTCAGGAGATTCTGAGGGCTGGGATGAACGCACCCACCGGCATGGGAATGCAGTCACCGGTCATGGCAGTCATACAGGACAAAGAAACGATTTCAAAATTGTCGAAGATGAATGCGAAATTCCTGGGAAATGAATCTATCGATCCTTTTTACGGAGCTCCGACGGTGATCGTTGTTTTGGCAGACAAAAACCGGCCCACATATGTGGAAGACGGCAGTCTCGTGATGGGAAATCTGATGAACGCTGCACACGCGCTGGGAATCGGTTCCTGCTGGATTCACCGGGCGAAGCAGGAGTTTGAGAGCGAAGAAGGCAGGGAACTCCTGAGACAATGGGGAATTGAAGGAGATTATGCCGGCATCGGCCACTGCATTCTGGGATACCAGGACGGAGAGACACCGAAGGCAAAACCCCGGAAGGAACATTACATTTACAGAGTTTGAACATAAAACAAAAAAGACGCTTTTTGACGGCCCGTTTTATAGTAGGCATCAGAAAGCGTCTTTTTTGTTCTATTATTTTCCTGTCCCGTTTAAGAGGGCGGTAAAATCATCTTCCGGCATAGGCTTATAGAAATAGTAACCCTGAATCGTGTCGCAGCCGATATTTTTTAGAAAATCTACCTGCTCTTTATGTTCGATTCCCTCTGCTACGGTCCTTATTTGTAATTCCTTTACCATCGAAATAATTCCCCGGATGACGGTTAAATCTTTTTTGGAATCCGGGCTGCTGACAAAAAATAGGGAGTCCAGTTTCAATACATCGATCGGGATGTCCTTCAGCATGCTGAGAGAAGAGTAGCCTTTTCCGAAGTCATCCATGGCACAGAGAAATCCGTGTTCGTGAAGCTTCGCGATGATCTCCAGGAAATATTCTGTGTTCTCGAAACACGCTGATTCCGTGAACTCGATCTCCAGCAGACCGTCAGGGATCTGATATTCTTCTTTAATGGAAGAATAAATTCGTACAAAATCCGGATTATAAAACTGGATCTTAGAAACATTCACAGAGACCGGGATGACGGGGAGGCCGGATTTCAGCCGGTTTTGCATCAGAATACATACTTCCCGGAACACATACTGGTCCAGTGTGCTGATCAGAAAATTCTTTTCAAGCACCGGAATAAAGGAGGCAGGAGAAATCACCCGTCCGCTCTTATCCTGCCAGCGCACCAGGGCTTCAGCTGAATCAAAAGAGTCAGCTGAAAGGTTTACTTTCGGCTGATAGTAAACGATAAACTCCTTGTTTTTTAACGCATCGCTGAACCGGCTCTGAATGTTGATCTCCGCCACCATCTGTTCCCGGATGCTGTCGGTGTAAAAGGCGTAATGGCGTTCTTCCTGGCCTTTTACCGTCTTCTGGGCAAAATTGGCACGGTCCAGGATGGAATCGATCTCTATGGCAGAAGGCACATCTTTGACACAGCATATACCGCCGTAGATGGTAAGGCTGTAATGTTCTTTGGAGTCCATGGCGAAAGCACGGATACGGCTGTCCACGGCTTTTTGGCGTGCGATGAGTTCTTCCCGGTATTCATACTTCCTTAAAACGACGAATTTATCTCCGGAGATGCGGGCGAATGTCTCACCTTCTGTCATATCTTCCGACAGGAATACGGCATACTGTTTTAATAGAAGGTCGCCGAAATCATAACCAAAAATATCATTGCAGTATTTGAAATTCTGAAAATCCAGATGGAAAAATGCATAATCACACAGAGGGTTGGAAGCCAGGAGATGCTTGGAATCCAGCCGGAACTTTTCAAGATTTGAGGCTTTCGTAAGCGTATCCTGATAGGCGATAGATTCCAGGTTTGTGTTCCTGCGCTCCAGATGAAGCAGTCTTCTGAAATAGATGAGAAGGATGCAGACCCATGTAAAAATCGCCACGGCAGAGAGGGCGATACTCAGCCGCGTAAAATTTTTAATTTGTCCATTTGAATAGTTATCCGCAATAAATACAGTGTCGTTGGCGGTTGCAAAAAAATTTTCACTCAGAGCGAGCAGTCTTTTCGAATCGGCTCCGTCCCGGACCATGTCTATTTCTTTTTTTATCTCGTCCCATTCTTTGGAGAGCTTTTTCAGACTTTTCTTATATGTAGGATCTTCGAGAGGTGTCAGGCCGTATTTTCCTTCACCGGTGGAAAGCTCCGTTAAGATGTCGTCCACATAATCGATCAGGTAATCTTTAGACTGCCGGTTGGACTCCAGTTTGACGATCCTCTGTCCGCATCCGCGCACGATTCCGAGATAGTTGATCAGTTTGCCGTAGCCCTGCATATTTACAATAGAGCGCACAGAAAAAAGACTTGCAAAAATCATCAGCAAGAAAAAGACTGGTATTAACACTCTATTCCAACGTTTCATGAAGTCTCCCCTCTTCATTAGCCAATGCTTTGTCTGTGATATTTCCCAGGACATCCCTTTTTATCTTCTTATCATTATACCGGAAAAGTCCTTCTGTTGTCTATGATTATTAAAAGAAACAGGAAGATCGGTATACTACGATATATGGCTGATATACTCCCGAATCACATCGCAGGAATTCTCAAATTTTTCTTTCTCCTTATCAGTCAGGGATATCTCTATAACCTGTTCAATTCCGTCTTTTCCGATAATACATGGAACTCCCGCATGAATGCCGTATTGTCCATATTCTCCTTCAAGGAGAGGAGAGACCGGAAGGACTTTTTTTGAATCATGGAAGATAGAGCGGACAATCTCTGACAGAGCGATGCCGATACCGAATTCTGTGCTGCCTTTTCCCTCGATCACCTCATGTCCCGCATTGGCAGTCTCCTCTTCGATCTGTACAAGATCCAGTTTTCCATACCGTACCGTATCATCTTTCATCCACTGAAGCAGCGGTTTGCCGGAAATATGGACCGCAGAAAAAGGTATCATCTGTGAATCACCGTGTTCGCCCATGACAAAGGCCTGGATAGAACTGCGGTCCAGGTGCATCTTCTGGGAAAGAATTCTTCTTAACCTGCACGAATCCAGAGAAGTTCCGGTGCTGAAACAGCGGTTTTTCGGAAGGTCCAGCTGTTTTCTCAGATAATCCGCCACGATGTCGGCCGGATTGGAAATGCTGATCAGGATTCCCGGTATATGCAGGCCCTGCATATGAGAGGCGACCTCTTTCATGATGCGGATAGAGTCATCCAGCATATCCAGACGGGTCTGGCCCGGGAGCCTTGAAACACCGGCGGCCATAACGATGACATCCGCATCCTCCACATCCCCATAGTCTCCTGTCCGGACGGTGATCTGATGCGGGAGCAAAGAAACCGCATCGTCAAGGTCCAGCGCCTGGCTGTAAGCCTTTTCTCTGTCAATATCTATGTAAACCAGGTCATCCACTTCACCCCGGTACATGAGGCTGAGCCCGCACATAGTTCCCACGTGCCCCGCTCCGATGATAACGATCTTTCTAAGTTTCAATCCCATAGTCTGTCTCCTTTACAGTATTGCTTTCATGTGATAAAATCGTAGCACTTTCAATTTTAAAAGTCAACGCAGGGGACAGGGGAGATGATCATATGAAACATTGGCAGAACAGGATGCACACGGCCAGGAGAAAATGGGCGGCGGCATTCCCTGTTATTTTTGTGTCCTTATTTATGTTTTTTTCGATATTTCTTCTGTTTGGAATCGGCCAGGTAATCATGGTATCCTTTCTGACCCTTTTATTTCGGACAAAGAGCCAGAAAGATTTTTCCTTACAGGACCTGCTGCACTGCTACGGGATCATGCTCATCGTGTGCGGGGCATCGTACGCGGCATCCCTAAATCTGATCCTATGCTTTTTCCTGAATCTGCTGGTACCGTTCTTTCTAGTATTTCTTCTGACAGATAAATTTAACCCCAAAGCGTATTTTTTGTACGGAATGGAATTTGTGTTTCTTCAGCTGCGCCCGATCCCGGCACAGGCAATGCCTGCGCGCTTATGTGCTTTTTTTTATGCCTTTGCCATTCTCACAGCCTTTTTGTATCTGCATTCCAGAATCATCAAGAAGAAAAGGCATTATGGAACTGTGAGAAAAGGAATGAATAATCTGGCGGTGCAGCTTGCCAGGCTTTCAGATGGGGAGAAGGATTCGAGAGATAAAGAGGAGCTGATCCGGATGATGTATCATATGAATCAGGTGATTTACTCCAGCCGCAATTATACATATCTGTCCAACGGATACGGCACGGTAAATTATTATTTTATGCTTATTTTCCAGCGTTTCCAGTACCTTCTGGATGAAATAATCGGAGAGGATGACATCAGAGATTCAGAAAACTGGGAATATTTCAGAAAGCTTTCCGGTATATTTTTCAGCGTGGAGCAGAAGATGAACCAGTCAGATAACGGTGAGCTCATAGAAAAAATCAAAAGCTTCAGCAGGACGGAAAATCTGACATCCAGAAGGGCCGGAGAGGGAATGAACGGGATCTTGGAACTGTTGTGTTTTGCGCTCTCAAAAATCACCGAGATAAAAATGAATCGGAAGGAGAAAGAGTGGAAGATTCCGGACGTTTCTCATAGAGTAAAAAGCATGAGGTCCCATCTCAGGCTGGATCAGTTTCATATGAGATTTGCGCTTAGACTCTCTATCGTCCTTTGCATCTCTTTTACAGTCTGCAGACTGACGAATCTGGAACATGGCTACTGGTATCCGATGAGTTCTTTTCTCATGCTGATGCCGTATTCGGAGGAAAGCATGATGAAGATCAACAACCGTATTCTCGGGACCATCGCGGGGCTGGGTGTGACCTTTGTGCTGACCGAACTATTTAAAAGCCTCGGCGGACATATCGCTGTCATTGCCGTCATGACCTGCCTTATGTATTATGTACCGGTCACCTCATGGACGATGCCTATGTACAGCACCTGCTACGGAATGGCGCTTACTACACTGAGCATGCCCAGGGGAGAAGCCATGGAACTCAGGATTCTGTATGTGGGGGCTGCGGCTGTGACCGTACTTCTTGCAAATAAATTTCTCCTTCCGATCACCGCTGAGTCTGAATTTTTAAAAAGTGTAAACAGCCTGCTGGATATCGATGAAAAAATAATGGGAGAAGTACGAAAGGGAAAAGACAGTGACCTGAACATGATGAGGGAGCTGCTTGTGCAGTTTCAGATGGCTTCAAAGGAGATTGAGGATTACACAGAAAAGCATTTAAATCCGGAAGAGAAGAAATTTTTCCGCCAGCTCCTGCCGGTCAATGCCCAGCTGGTTTCGGAGATGGAACAGATCGGTTCCTATATGCGCAGAAGACAGATGACTCCGAAGAATAACATGATGTTGGAAGAACTGCTTGGAAACATTGAACGGGCACTGAAAAGAATTAGAAAAAGTTACACAAAAAATGAACTGACAGGTTCCATGATCCTGGAAGAGGACAGGGTATATGGATGTCTGGACGAAGAACTGTATTTTAATACTCTTGCCATGAACTGCCTGGGGACCGTCAGGGAACTGAACGAGATTTTCCGGTGTAAATAAAGGCTGCGGAATGCTGTACCGCAGCCTTGTTTCTTTTTGGTTGATTTTATCAACTAAAATCAACTTCTAATCCATTGTAGTATTTCTGTATACGGTTATAATGAATTTGAGGTGATGAATATGAAGGAGTTAAATCTGTCAAATATTTTGGTGAAAAAGAGAAAAGAAAAGGGAATAACCCAGGATCAGCTGGCAGCCTATATCGGTGTCTCTAAAGCTTCGGTATCTAAGTGGGAGACCGGGCAGAGCTACCCGGATATTACGTTTCTGCCCCAGCTGGCGGCCTATTTCAATATGAGTGTCGATGAACTCATAGGATATAAGCCGCAGATGACAAAGGAAGACATAAGGAAGCTTTATTTAAGGCTGGCAAAGGATTTCAGTCAAAAGCCGGCAAAAGAAGTATTTGAAGAATGCGACGGGATCTTGAAGAAGTATTATTCCTGTTTCCCTCTTATTATGCAGATGATCATTCTGTACATGAACCATTTTGTCCTGCTGGAGAAGCCGGAAGAACAGAAAGACGTAATGAAAACAGCGGCGGATCTCTGCCGGAGAGTGAAGGAAGAAAGCGGTGATGTCCTTCTCTCCTCTCAGGCAAACTCTTTGGAAGCCAGAATGGAACTGCTGGAGGGACATCCTGAAAAGGCGCTGGAACTACTGGACGAGGAAGTCAGGGCAAATTATTTTGATGAGGGTATCTTGTCGGAAGCGTACCGCATGCTGGGAAATGAGGTAAAGGCCAAAGAGACAGTCCAGATCAGTCTGTATCAGAATCTGGTGGGCGTGATGTCATTTATGATACAGGAGCTGACTCTGTATGAAAAAGATGAAGAAAAGTTTGAAATGCTTGTCCAAAGAGGCTGTCAGATCGCAGAGGTATTTGAAATGGATCTTCTGCATGTAAATGCAATGGCACAGTTATATTTTGCGGCAGCAGTAGGGTATATGGGACAGAAAAAGGAAGAAAAAGCACTTGCCATGCTTGAGAACTATGAGAGAGTCTGCCTGAATAATCTGCTGCCGTACACACTGCATGGGGATGATTTCTTTGATCTTGTCGATCCATGGCTGAATGAAATGTGCCTGGGAGTCCAGGCGCCGCGGGAAGAAAAACTGATCAAACAGTCAGTGACAGACGGGTTCAAACACCCGGCATTCGAGCCGCTCACAGGAAATCCCAGGTTTGAAGAGATAATAAAACGCATACAGAAAGAATGGAGGTTATGACGATGAATGAGTTAATGGAATATATGCCTTTTTTGATCCCCGTGATCATATTGGAACTGGTGCTGATGGTGACCGCCCTGGTACATGTGCTGAGACATCCGGATTACCGGTTTGGAAACCGCATATTTTGGATATTAATTGTCATGTTTATACAATTTTTAGGGCCGGTTGTGTATTTTGTATTTGGAAGAGGGGATGAATCATGAACGTATTGGAGATTCAACATCTTTCAAAACAGTTTGGGAGCCATCAAGTATTAAGAGACTTAAATTTTCAGGTTCCGGAGCACTCTGTATATGGATTTTTAGGCCAGAACGGAGCCGGAAAGACGACGACGATGAAGATCATCCTTGGACTTTTAAAGGCTGACAAAGGGGAAGTGAAGGTGCTGGGAGAACCGGTGCGCTACGGCTGTACAAAGACAAACCGCAGAGTGGGATATCTGCCGGATGTGCCTGAATTTTACGGCTATATGAATGCAGAGCAGTATCTGCGTCTGTGCGGGGAGATCACAGGTCTCACTTCAAAAGAGATAAGTTTAAGAAGCGAAGAGCTTCTCAGGCTGGTAGGGCTTTCGGAGGAAAAGAAAAAAATCCGCGGATATTCCAGAGGCATGAAACAGCGTCTGGGCATTGCGCAGGCACTGCTCAACGAGCCCAGGCTTCTGATCTGCGATGAGCCGACTTCTGCCCTGGACCCTCTGGGACGAAAGGAGATCCTTGATATCCTTTCAAAAGTCAGGGAAAAAACAACAGTGTTATTTTCAACCCATGTGCTGTCCGATGTGGAGAGAATCTGTGACCGGGCGGCAGTGCTCAAAGACGGCAGACTGGTCCTTTCGGGAAGCCTTGAAGAACTGAAGGCACAGCGCAGGAAAGACAGCCTCTGTCTGGAGACGGGCACGCCGGAAGGACAAAATCTGCTGGAATCTGAATTTCAGAAGAAGGGATATGTTTTTGAGGTTGAGAAAAAGAATGGAGTTTTAATTTTTCACACATCAGATATGGCCCGTTTGGAGACAGAGCTTATGATCTGCATGACAGAGCACAATATATGTCCAATGAAGATGGAAGTGCAGAAGCCGACCCTGGAAAACTTATTTATGGAGGTGATATCATGAGGGCGTACTGGGCGTTTACAAAAAAAGAGCTGCTGGAAAGTATCTGCACTTATAAACTGCTGATCCTCGGATGTATATTTCTGATGTTTGGCTTTATGAACCCTGTCATAGCAAAGATTACCCCGGAGCTCGTGAAAAGTTTTATGCCCGGAGGCATCAGTATCGATCTTCCGTCTCCCTCAGCTGCGGATTCCTGGATGCAGTTTTTTAAAAATGTGCCTCAGATGGGGCTTGCTGTTTTAGCCATTCTCTTTTCCGGAATGATGGCAGGCGAGATTCAAAAAGGAACTTTAGTCTTGATGGTCACCAAGGGGCTTTCCCGGACTGCGGTGCTCTGCTCAAAGTTTACAGTGGCAGTCCTTTTGTGGACGGCGTCCTATGCGGTGTGTACGGGAGTAACCTATGGCTATACGGTTTATTTCTGGAAAATGGAAGGCATAGACCATCTGGTGGCTGCGCTTCTGGGGGTATGGCTGTTCGGGGTACTGCTGCTGGCCTCTGACCTTTTGGGAAGTGTGATTTCAAAGAGCAGTTATTCGAGTCTTTTATTTACAGGGATAATGGTCGCTGTGATGTTTCTGCTGAATATCGTACCGAAAATCCAGGAATTCAATCCGATACGTCTCGTATCCGAGCCGTACGGATTGATTACGGGGACCCTCAGACTTTCGGATTTTTCCGGGAACTTTCTGGCGGCGGGAGTGCTGCTGCTGATCCTCTTAGTTTTATCGGGCGCTGCCTTTGGAAAAAAACAGCTTTAAGAATTTGGTATCATATTGTAGAATGAAGGTTAGAAAATAAAACTTAGGAGAAACTAAGGATGAAGAGGATAGGAAAAGAGGAGCCGCTGTCTGAAGCCTTTGGTATCCGGGGCGGCATCCTTTCCATAGTGGGAGCAGGGGGAAAGACGACGTCGGTGTTCAAGATCGCAAGAGAGCAGGAAGCGATGGGAAAAAAGGTGCTGGTGACGACGACCACTCACATGGAATTGCCGGGAAAGGAGACTGTGCTTTCCGGAGATGCGGATGATATCATACAGAAACTGAAGCCGGGCCGGACCGTTACAGCAGGACTCCGTGACGGAGAAAAAATGAAGGGGCTGCTAAAAGAAGTCTTTCAGGCAGCCTCCTCTTTTGCTGACGTGACTATAGTGGAGGCGGACGGATCAAAAAAAATGCCGGTAAAGGCCAGAAATGAAACAGAACCGGTCATACCGGAGGGAACGGACCAGATCCTGATCGTGGCAGGGATGAGTGCTCTCGGCCGCCCCATAAAGGATGTGTGCCACCGGCCGGAGCGTGCGTGTAAAATTCTCGAAAAATCTAGTGAAGATTTTCTTAATTATGAGGATATTATGAAGCTGATCCGTATGGAATATGTTATAATGCTCAGAAAACAATACCCGGATGCGGAACTCCTTATCCTGCTGAACCAATGTGACACAAAAGAGCGGATGGATCAGGCTGCCCGTATAGGTATTTGTTTTGACAGCCAATATTCGGTCATTTTACGTTAGAGGAGTTCACATGTTTTTAAAGCAGGTATTGATCCAGGCAATGGATCTCGGAAAAATGATGCTGATAAGCGGAGCCGGTGTTTCCAGAGTGGAAGATACCATCGAGCGCATCTGTCTTGCATACGGGGCGAGGGAAGTTGAGGCGTTTACGATCACATCCAGTATTGTGGTTACCGTGACCACAGAAGACGGAGATGTATTTACCCAGACGAAGCGAATCAAATATTACAAGACAGATTTTCATAAATTGGACCGGTTAAATGATCTTTCCAGGTATGTGTGCAGGGAGAAGCCGGACATTACTTATCTGGAGGAAAAACTTTCAGATATTCGTCAGGAGCACATTTACAGCCTGCCGGTGCAGTGTCTGATCGCATCACTGATCGCCGGGACGTTTGCAGTTTTTTTTGGAGGCGGATTTGTGGAAGGGATCATCGGGGCAGTCTGCGGAGCGGCGGTCTGGCGGCTGATGGCTTGTCTTCAGAAGCTGGATTCCAATATTATGTTTTCTGACTTTGCTGCAGCTTTCATGGTGGCCACTATAGCGTATATACTGGCACATCTGGGGGCTACCAGAGATTACGGCACGATCATCATAGGCAATATCATGCTTCTTGTGCCCGGGGTGGCATTTGTCAATTCTATCCGGGATATTATAGGGGGAGATGTGATGGCCGGTATGATACGGCTTTGTGAAGTGGTGGTGACAGCGGTATTTCTTGCGGCAGGTTCCTTCACCGCGCTGGTATTATGGGGAGGTATCTTATGATAACACAGGCGATCCAGGTTCTTTCTTCGTTTATCGGAGCTCTCGGCTTTTCTATTTTATTTAATGTGAGAGGAAAAAAGTTATTTTTTGCAGGACTGGGAGGCCTCGTCTCATGGACAGTTTATCTTGTCATGGCTTCCATGACTACGAGTACATTTCTGCCGAATTTGGCCGCATCCATGGCGGCGACCGTCTATGCGGAGGCACTTGCCAGACTGGCCAAAAGCCCTGCCACCATCTTTTTGATCGGGGCGATCATTCCCCTTGTGCCGGGAGGTCAGCTTTACTATACGATGAATTACGCGGTCGCAAAAAACTGGGGGCTGTTTGCCATGTATGGGCAGAGGACTCTGATCACTGCAATGGCAGTGTCCGGCGGGATTATGATGGTATCATCCGTATACCGATTGTACAATGGCCTTGTATTGGGCCGGGTCAAAAAGGAGAAACAGACAAACAAAAACGGAAACAATCCTGAATGAGAAGGATTGTTTCCGTTTTTCGTTATGCCAGGTATCTGAAAAGCTGAATGAACAGGGAACTGAATTTAAACAGGAGTTTCTTTGAACCTTCCGGTTCTTTTTGGGTCACTCCCTGTTTCGGGATATACTGTTCTTTTTTGTTTATTTCTAGGGACTGTTCTTTTAACTTGACCATGTGTGTTCTGAGTTCTCTATTTAATTCGGGGCTGTCCAGCACGAGCATTGTCTCAGTGTCCAGATAGGTGCTTCTCATGTCAAAATTATAGGAGCCGATCACTGACAGCCGGTCGTCGATGGCGATGGATTTTCCATGGCAGGAGTGGTCTCCGAAAAACTCGAAGACCCTGGGGCCTGTTTTCAGGATTTTCGGCCGGTTTCTTGTATAGTCGGAGGAGGCAATGAAGTTATCGCCAACGGCCGTGGAGTTGATCAGCATTTCTACGTTGGGGACTTTCCCGGTCAGTTCCTCCATTCCCTGATACATATCCTTAGAGAAAACCGCATATGGTGTCTGGATCGTGACGTCTTTTTTGGCAGTCAGCATGAGCTGCTGCATCGTATACCACACATAAGGCTCCTTATTGCCGATGTGGATCGGGTTTGTCACAAAAGAAGCCTTTTTTACCGGAACGGTCTGTTTCATCCAGTCCGTCTTCAAAGGAAGTTTCTTTTTGATGGACTGATAGCGGCGGGAGAGATATTTGATCTCACTCTTTGTCTTTTCTTTCCGGGGATTTCCTTCAAAAACTGTTTTACAGTCTGAGGAATCCCATACTTTTTTGAAATAAGAAAGGACCTGGGGAATCGCTCCGTTCTTTTGCTCCGGTTTTTTGGAATAAAGAAGGACTTCCCGGTCATAGCCGATGCTTCCCCGGCTGTCGTCTCCAATAAAATAGTCAAACATGTTCCGGCCGCCCATGAGGAGGAGGGAACCGTCCGCAATCACATACTTGTCATGGAGCCGGCCGTTGATTGTCCACGGCTTTAAAAAATTTGGCTCATTGTAAAAACGGATTTCTATGTTTGGATGGCTTCCGGCGGCCTGAAATATTGTTTTTCCGTTCATGTGCAGCATTCCGTAGAGTCCGTCTACTAAAATCTGTACTTTGACTCCGCGGTCGGCGGCATCGATGAGAGCCGCAAATATATCGTCAGTGCTCTTTCCTTCCCGTATATCAAAGGTAGAGATGATGATGCTCTTTTTTGCATCCCGGAACATGGCAAGTCTTGTGTCCAGAGCGCCTTTGTTTGTCTCGACGATGCCGGCCCGCTCCCTGCCGGGGCCCGAACCGTAAAACGCCGGTACATCGACTGTTTTTTTATAGGAATCGCTGACTGTCTTTTGGAATGCAAAGGGCAGGCATGCCCCAGCCGCCTCATAAAGAAGGATCATCAGTATGAATAGCAGAATCCGTCTGCCTGTTTTTCTTTTTGTCTTCGCCATAGGTTCACCTTTTTCTTTCGCATATTCTTCATCTATTGTAACGCACCGGATATGGTTTTACAATATTTCAAAAAGTTGAGCTTTACAGCCGAAGTCTGATCTTGATTTTTTGAACATACAGGGGTTGTTTTTTTGAGTCAATGTCATATAATCAAACTAACTCATGAACCGGAACAGTCAATGGAAGGAGGCTGTTTTGAACGAAAAGTTTTTGAAACTGCCCGAAGAAAAACAAAGAAAGATCATTTATTCGGCGGTCCGGGTATTTGCGGAGAAGGAATATAGGTATGCCTCCACGGACAGGATGGCAGAACTGGCCGGAATATCAAAAGGACTGCTGTTTTTCTATTTCAAGAATAAAAAATCGTTATACCTTTATGTGTATGATCACCTGATCGGCCTGATCGTGCGGCAGATGGAGGAGATGAATTTTAAAGAAGAACATGACTTTTTTAAACTGTTTGAACTGTCAATACGTGTAAAATCCGCCCTAATGAAGGATAACCCGTATATCCACGGATTCCTTCTGAAGGCCAGATATGAAGAAAATGAGGCGGTGAAGCAGGAGCTTTCAGAGAGAAACAAGACCTTTTTAGAGGAGATGTTCCCGCGGTGGTTTCCAGAGGTGGACTTTTCAAAATTTAAAGAAAATGTGGATCCGCAGGACGTATTTATGCTGCTTTACTATCTGGGAGACGGATATTTAAGGGAGGCGGTGGGCAGAAATGATTTTGAACTGGACCGGATCTGTAAAGATTATGAGCGCTGGATGGACTGGATAAAGGGAAGCGTCTACCGAAAGGAGTATCTATGAATACGATTGAAATGAAACACCTGACAAAGGATTATGGAAACCAGAGGGGGATTTTTGACGTCTCATTTTCTGTAAAAAAGGGAGAAGTGATGGGATTCCTCGGCCCCAACGGTGCTGGAAAGACTACGGCGATCCGTCACCTTCTTGGATTTTCCACTCCGGATCACGGAACCTGTATGATCAATGGAATGGACTGTTTTCATAAAGCAAAGGATATTCACAGATCTCTTGGCTATCTGCCGGGAGAGATCGCATTTATGGATGATATGACGGGAAAGCAGTTTCTTAAATTCGCCGCAGACCTGAAAGGCATGAAGAATCAGGGCAGGATGCAGGAACTCATGGATATGTTTTCTCTGGACCCGCGAGGCCGGATCAAAAAAATGTCCAAGGGAATGAAACAAAAGATCGGCATCGTATGTGCATTCATGGATTCTCCGGATCTCTACATATTGGATGAACCAACGAGCGGGCTGGACCCTCTGATGCAGAACCAGTTTGTGGAACTGATCCTGGAGGAAAAAAAGAGGGGAGCGACGATCCTTATGTCCTCCCATATGTTTGAGGAAGTAGAGAGGACCTGTGACCGCACGGCGATCATCAGAGAAGGAAAGATTGTTGCCGTGGAAGACATGGGGACACTCGGAAAGAGCAAGCAGAAAATCTTTACGGTCACTTTGGGTTCGAAAGCGGAAGCAGAGGCAGTTTCCAGGGAGACAGACGGGGTAAGGCAGATCAAGGGAAACCGGGTCACGGTCGGCATCAGGGGAGAACTCTCAGAGTTTATCCGATGTTTAGGGAAATACCGGGTCTTAAATCTGACAGAACAGAAGCAGAGCCTGGAAGACTTGTTCCTGCATTTTTACGGAGGTGATTCTCATGAATAATATATTTGTCATGCCGCTCCTGAAACGGGAAATAAAATCCAACTGCAAAGTGTTCCTGATTATCGCAGCCGTGGCCTCCATGTATATCAGCGTCATGGTTTCCATGTTTGAACCCGGTCTGGGGGAGATGCTGGCAGAGTTTGAGAAGGCGATGCCGGGGCTCATGTCCGCCGCAGGGATGACAAATCCTGGGACGACCCTCCAGAGTTTTTTAAAAACCTATTTATACGGTTTTTTTATGTTCGTGCTGCCTATGATATATGAACTGTTTACGGCCAATAAGCTGGTGGCCGGATATGTGGACAGGGGTTCTATGGCATCCATTCTCTCCTCGCCACATTCCAGAAGAAAAGTCATCCGCACACAGGGATTTTTCCTGACAGCCAGCGTATGCCTGATGATCTTCTATATCACGGCGCTGGGCATTGTCTGCTCTGAGATGATGTTTCCGGGAGACTTGGGAATCGCGGAATTCCTCAGATTAAATGCGGGACTGCTCTGCCTCCATGTATGCATCAGCGGATTTTTCTTCTTTATGTCCTGTATCTGCAATGACACCCGCAGGTCCACAGGCATCGGGGTCGGTGTCTTTCTTGGTTTTTATCTGATACAGATGCTTTCAAATATGGGGGATAAGCTGGAAAATCTGAAATATGCCACGGTCTTTACTTTATTTGACGGGGATGCCCTTCTAAAGGGACAGAGCAGGGCAGTTGCCATGTCGGGGATTCTGCTTTTGATCGGAATTCTGCTCTTTGAACTGGGGAAATACCGGTTTCAAAAAAGAGATCTTCCCCTTTGATAAAAGAGATTTCCTTAACACTTAAGGATTCCAGTGATATAATAGGGGACAGAAAACAAATTTTAGAAAAGAGGAACTGACATGTTAGGAAAACTGGGAAGAAACGATGCCTGCTGGTGCGGAAGCAATAAGAAATATAAAGCCTGCCACATGGCTTCGGACGAAAAAATAGAGACATTCGCGCGGCAGGGACATATTGTGCCGCCGAGATTTATTCTCAAAAACGGGGAACAGATCGAAGGAATCCGGGAGAGCGGAAAGATCAATACCGCAGTCCTCGACTATGTGGCAGAACATATCAGGGAAGGGATGACCACGGAGGAGATTGACCGTCTGGTCCATGAAAAGACGGAGGAACTTGGAGGCATCCCTGCTCCTTTGGGATATGAAGGCTTTCCGAAAAGCGTATGTACGTCCATCAATGAGCAGGTTTGCCATGGCATCCCCTCTGAGGATATTGTGCTGAAAGACGGAGATATTATCAATGTGGATGTGTCAACGATCTATAATGGATATTTCTCGGATTCATCGAGGATGTTCTGCATCGGAAATGTAAGTGATGAAAAGAAGAAGCTTGTGGATGTGACGAAGGAGTGTGTGGAACTAGGACTTGCGCAGGTGAAGCCGTGGGGCTTCATGGGAGATATGGGCCAGGCGGTCCACGATCACGCAGTAAAGAATGGATATTCGGTCGTGCGGGAAATCGGAGGACACGGTGTCGGGCTGGAGTTTCACGAGGAGCCGTTTGTCAGCTACGTCACGAAAAAGGGCACGGAGATGCTTTTGGTCCCGGGCATGGTATTTACCATTGAGCCTATGGTTAATATGGGAACCGATGAAGTCTACACTGACGGAGGAGATAACTGGAGCGTCTACACGGCAGACGGCCTTCCGTCCGCCCAGTGGGAGATTCAGGTACTCGTGACAGAGACGGGATATGAAGTGCTGGCTTATTAGGAGGTGTCTGTTTGTCTGCATATGAATGGTTGTTTAAGATGCTGAAGGAACGGGGGAAGGTGTTTTGTGCTACGATCCTCTCCGGGTCTGCGGCAGGAGAGAAATGCATTTACACTCAGGATGAAATGCATGGAAAGCCTTTGTGGAAGGAAATTCTTCCTGAACTCAGGAGGGTGGAGCAGACAGAGGTTGTTTCGATCGGGAAACGTGAGATTTTTGTAGAGCTCTTTCAGGAAGCCTCCAGGCTCGTTATTTTAGGAGCAGGGCATGTGTCACAGCCGGTCTGCCAGATCGGAAAGATCCTTGGATTCGACATAACGGTAGTGGATGACAGAGAAGAGTTTGTTACGAGAGACCGGTTTCCGTGGGCGGACCGTCTGCTCTGCTGTGATTTTGACTGCCTGCCGGAGGAAATATTCGGATATGAAAATACATTTTATGTGGCGGTAACCAGGGGACACCAGGGAGACCGGGCCTGTGCGAGAAGAGTCTTATCCCATCCCCATGCGTATTTCGGCATGATCGGCAGCCGCACGAAAGTAAAGATTACAAAAGATGCCCTGCTGGAAGAAGGGTTTTCTGCCGAGAAGGTAGAGTCTATGCACTCGCCGATCGGTCTGCCCCTTGGAGGACAGCTTCCGGAGGAGATCGCCGTGAGCATCATGGCAGAGATCGTGAAAGAAAAGAACCGCCGCTATACCGGCTTTGCGGATATGGATGTGGCAAATGCGGTCCTTGGGGGAGAACATGGAGTCATGCTGACGATACTTTCAAAGAGCGGATCTTCCCCGAGAGGAACAGGCAGCAAGATGTTCCTTGGAGAAGGAGGGACATCTTATGGAAGCATCGGGGGAGGCAGTATAGAGTTTACCGCATGCAGGGAGGTCGGGCACGTATCTGGCGTGCAGGTAAAGGAATACGACCTCTCAGCAAAAGATGCCTCTGACCTTGGAATGATCTGCGGCGGGCATGTCCGGATCCTGTTTGAAAGGATATAGAGATGAAGATTCACATGATCCTGCTGGCTGCGGGGTTCGGCAGCCGTTTTGGGTCCAACAAGCTTTTATATGAGATGGGCGGTAAACCTATGTACAGGCACACACTGGATGTGATGCTTTCGCTGGCCCGGGAAATGAAAGATGCGGACGTGACAGTGGTGACCCGCTATGAAGAAATTTACCGGGATGCAAAAGAAACCGGTGCGCTCTGCCTGATGAACCGGCACAGCGAACAGGGGATATCATCCTCGGTTCAGATCGGGCTGGAAGCTAATCTTCACCCCGGAAAGGATGCATACTATCTTTTCTTTACGGCCGATCAGCCGGAATTGAAGAAGGAGACGGTCAGGAGATTTTTGTCTGCTTTTTTGCGGACGGGAAAAGGAATCGGCTGTCTTTCGGAAAATGGAGTTCCGAAAAACCCGTGTGTGTTTCACAGCTGTTACACGAAGGAACTTCTCTCCATACAGGGAGACCGGGGAGGCAAGCAGGTCGTTAAGAGCCATCCGGAAGATGTGTTTTTATTTGAGGCCGGGTGGCAGGAACTGAGGGATATTGATACATTGGATCAGCTGAAGAATTAAAAAGTGGATTTTACACAGGATGGAAAGCCGTGTAAAATCCACTTTTGTTTATTACATAAAAAGAAACTTGTCTTTCGGAAACCTGAGAAAGACTGTATCTTTTTTTATCTGGCCGTCCCAGAGCGTTTTCGGAAGCTCAAAACGCAGTCCTGTCCAGTCTCCGGACTTTTTATTCTGCTTTTCCCGAAAGAGAAGGATCATGGAGAAGGTATCTTCAATGATATTCGTGACCGTACATTCCATCGTGTTGGGCAGAGTTGCATCCGGTTCGATGGAAAAGTAATGGGCCCGGAAACCGGCATATTTTATATCTTTTGGCACAGGGACGGAAGATGTCAGGACAATGTTCCAGTCGGACGCAAAAAATGTGTGGTCATCAATATACTCTGCATGTGAAATGTTTTTGCATCCGGTGAGAAGTGCAGCTTCCAGAGATTCCGGATTTTGAAACAATTCCTTTTTGCGCTGTATGGTCTTAAGCCGTCCGTTTCCCATGACGGCGATCCGGTCGGACATCCGGTACACTTCGTCTCTGTTGTGGGAGACGAACAGGGCGGTTCCGGGAAAGTCCCGTATGATGTGCATCAGTTCCTGTTCCATCTGCCATTTCAGATAATCATCCAAAGCCGAAAAAGGTTCATCCAGCATGATCAGGGAAGGAGCGGATGCCAGCATCCTTGCAAGGGCCGTGCGCTGCTGCTGGCCGCCGGAAAGCTGGGAGGGATAATGGTCTCCGAGGCCGGACAAATAAAATTTTTCGATCCATGAGTCCGTAAAAGACCTGTCCCTGGAAGGAAGCCCGCAGGCTATATTTTCACGCACCGTCATGTGAGGGAATAAGGCATAATTTTGAAACAGATATCCTACCTTCCGGTCCCTTGCGGGCAGATTGATCCGTTTTTGGGAGTCAAATAAAACTCTGCCGTTAAGAACAATCCGTCCCCGGTCCGGTGTCTCGATTCCGGCAATGCATTTCAGGGTCAGGCTTTTTCCGCAGCCCGAAGCTCCCAAGATGGAAAGCATTTCATTGCCTGCCTCAAAAGAAGTCTTAAGATGAAACTCAGGCAGATGTTTTTCAATGTCTACATAAAGACTCATTTTGCCGCTCCTTTCTGCCGTATAAGGCGCACTTGAAAAGATGTCCAGAAATTCAAGGCGAGCATCATCACAAAGGAGAAACAGACGATGATCATGACCCATAGAAAGGCACTCTCACGGTCACCTGCCTGCACAGCCGTGTAAACAGCCACGGACATGGTCTGGGTTTTTCCGGGGATATTGCCTGCGATCATGATGGTGGCCCCGAATTCGCCGAGAGCCCGCGCAAAGGAAAGAATTGTCCCTGCAAGGATGCCCGGCCATGCCAGGGGAAGCATGATCTTTCGGAATATTTTTCTCTCTGTCATTCCAAGAGTCCTGGCGGCATACAGATATTCCGGATTGATCTGTTCAAAGGCGCCGCGGACCGTGCGGTACATCAGCGGAAATGAGACGACAGTGGAGGCGATGACCGCCCCCTGCCAGGAAAATATAAAGGAAAACCCAAACTGGGAAAAGAACTGTCCCACCAGGCTGTTTTTCCCGAAAGCCAGCAGCAGGAAAAAACCTACGACGGTTGGGGGCAGAACTAAAGGCAGAGTGAACAGGCCGTCGAGGACAGCCTGTCCGTGCTTCAGTTTTACAACAGTCCGGGCAGCACAGATGCCCAGAACGAAGGTAAAGATGGTAGCCGGCAAGGCTACTTTTAAAGAAATCCACAGTGGGGAGAGATCCAGCATTATTTTATCCTTTGGAAGCCGTAAGACTCAAACAGCTTCAGTATTTCATCAGTTTTTAAGTAATCTGCAAACTTCTGGGCTTCTTTCTGATGTCTGCTGTCTTTTAACACGGCCACCGGATAGATCACAGGGTCGGCAGCTTCCTTTGGAGCCCCACAGACTACTTTGACCTTTTTCGATAGTTTCGCATCCGTCATATAGACGACTCCGCAGTCCACTTCGCCGCTTTCTACCCAGGCGAGGACCTGACGTACATCACTCCCGTAGTTTGCTTTCTTCTTTATTTTATCCAAAATTCCGAGTTTTTGAAAGACTCCTTCTGAATATTGTCCGACAGGGACTGCTTTTGGCTCACCCAGCGCCACTTTTTTTACGCTTGAATCTGCCAGATCTTCAAAAGTTTTAATAGATGTCTGGCTGCCTTTTGGTACGATCAGTACAAGCTTGTTTTCCAGCAGATCCGTCCGGGATTTTTTACTGATCAGATTCTTTTTTGAGAGAGCATCCATCTGTTTTTGGGCAGCCGACATGAAAACGTCTGCGTCCGCCCCCTCTTCAATCTGTGACTGAAGTGCTCCGGAACTTCCGTAGGAAAAGCGAAGTTCCACATTGGGTTCCTTTTCTTTATATTTTTCGGCGATGTCCTTTGTCACATCCGTAAGACTGGCGGCCGCGGAAATGGTCAGTGTGACAGTTTTTTTTTCGGCTGCATTTTTGCCTTTGGAACTGCATCCGGACAGAACAGCAGCGCCCAGTACTGTGGCAGTAAGCATGACAAATATTTGTTTTTTCATTATTATCGTGTATCCTCCTGTATTTCATTTTTATATCTCTACTTTACCTGAAAAAGGAAAACCGTTTTATTTGAAAAGCAAATAAAAGACTGAAACTTCTTTTGGGAAGAAGAGGCTGCGGTGAATTTTCGGCTATTCATAGGTAAAAACTATAAATGAGTGAGGAGACCGGGTTCATAGATTCAAATAACAGGGAAATTGCGGGGATTGATATGGACGAAAAAATAGAAAATCAGCTGAACCTTTCTCTGAGTCTGACTCCTGAAGAACGGGAGAAGAGCAGAGACTTGGATGTGGGGTATGACAGGCAGCAGAATCTGTGGGAATTGATTATCAGGTATATCGGTGAGATCAGTCAGATTCCGGTTCCGGAAGGAGGAAGGCTGGAAGCCTTGAGCAATGAATATGCCATAGCTTATCTGCCCGAGGAATCCATCGATGCTTTTTCAAACCTTCCTCAGGTTATTTATATGGAAAAGCCTAAAAATCTTCTGCTGAGTGATCAGGCGGGGATTGCCGCCTCCTGTATTCTGTCGGTAAGGGATGGACAAAAGGGGCTCCACGGCGATGGAACCTATGTGGCTGTGATCGATACGGGCATCGATATTTTTCATCCGGATTTCATTGACGACCAGGGGAATACGGTGATTGAAACTTTATGGGATCAGACGATTCCGGGGCATCCGCCGGAAGGTTTTTATGAGGGGAGTGTATATACAAAGGAAGAGATAAACCGTGCGCTGAAGGCACCGGCGGCAGAGGGCAGGGAGATTGTGCCAAGCAGAGATACGAACGGGCACGGGACCCATGTGGCTTCCATCTGTGCGGGAAGGCAGGGCGTTGCAGACAAATCCTCTCTGATTGTGGTGAAGCTTGGAAATGCGACGGAACAGGGGTTTCCCAGAACGACACAGCTGATGACGGCTCTGGAGTACGTGATCCGTTACGCTGAGGCAAAGGGAAAGCCGGTCAGCGTAAATTTAAGTTATGGGAATAATTATGGAGACCACAGAGGAAATTCCCTGCTTGAAACATATATCAGCCAGATGGCAGGTCAGTGGCAGACCGCTGTCTGCATTGGAACAGGAAACGAGGGAGCATCAGGCAGGCACAGGCAGGGATGTTTAAGGCAGCCGGAAGATGTGATCTTTGCAGTGGCGCCGTATGAACAGAGCCTGAATTTGCAGCTGTGGAAAAATTATGTGGATGAATTCAGACTGTGGCTTCAAAGTCCCTCCGGAGAGCGAAGGGAGATCCAGGACCAGGAGGGCAGGACTGACTACCGGTTTGGGACGACAACGGTTTATGTCTATTATGGTTCTCCGACTCCTTATAACAGGCTTCAGGAAATCTATTTTGCCTTTGTGCCGCAGGGCAGTGAGATCGAAAGCGGTCAGTGGACCATTGTGATGGAACCGGGAAGGATTGTCAGAGGGGACTATTACATGTGGCTGCCTGTATCCGCCGGAACCAATGAGGGAACCAGATTTTTAGAACCCAGCCTGGATCTGACACTGACGATTCCTTCTACAGCAAGAAGTGTGATATCGGTGGGAGCCTACGATGTATTTTATAATTCTTATGCATCTTTTTCCGGAAGGGGAGATTTGAATATCTGTATGGAAAAACCGGATATTGTGGCTCCTGGCGTGGGAATTCTGGGGGCAAGTCCTGGCGGGGGAAATACAAGAATGAGCGGAACTTCCATGGCAACGCCGTTTGTGACGGGCAGCGCGGCACTTTTAATGGAGTGGGGGATTGTGAGAGGGAATGATCCATTTTTATACGGAGAGAAGATTAAGGCATACCTGCAGAAGGGAGCAAGGGAACTTCCGGGATTTAGTGAGTATCCAAATTCGCAGGTGGGGTATGGGAAGCTGTGTGTGAGGGACAGTCTGCCGATATAAAATGTTTTTATTTTAAAAAAATGTAGGATACACTAAAAAAAGAAAAAAAGGAATTTATATATGCAGGGGGTCTATACCAAACATAAAATTTATTTCGCCGGATTCTTGTTAAATCAATTCAAATGTAATATACTTCCTAAGTGGAGCATTATACCCGGAGCAGTAAAATTAAAATAGCAGCACATACAAAAGATAAAGCTGTTCCGGGTATAATTTCCCATGAATGCACAGGCACAGATAAAAAGTCGGAGAAAAATTTTCAGCTGTTTTGTTGTTTCATGCTTGACAGCTTCTTTTACTATATGCTATTCTGTCCCTGCTGTAAAAAAGCTATATATTTTTCTGTTTCTGATCACAAACAGAAAAATATATAGCTTTTTTACATGGAAAGGAGAAATTATGGATACTATTGCAAACCCAATGGGTACGAAAAAGGTATTTCCTCTGCTGATTTCTATGGCCGTGCCTCCTATGATCTCAATGATGATCCAGTCGCTTTACAATATCGTAGACAGTATGTTTGCAGCCAGGCTTGGTGTGAACGCTATCACTGCAATTTCACTGGCTTATCCTCTGCAAAACCTCATCTTATCCGTCGGTGTAGGACTGGGAGTGGGCATAAATGCCTGTATTGCCATGAGTCACGGAACAGGGGATACCAAAAAAGCAGATCAGGCAGCTGCCCACGGACTGGTGCTGGCCGGTCTTCATGCACTGGTTTTTATCGCTGCCGGCCTCCTGGGAATCCGTGCGTATCTTGGAATGTTTACAAAGGACCCGGAAGTCCTTTCCCTGAGCAGCCAGTATACATATATTGTCGTGCTGTTGTCTGCCGGTTCACTTGTTCATGTAGCAATAGAAAAGATTTTTCAGGCGATGGGTAATATGAAAGTGCCGATGATCCTGCAAGGGATGGGCGCCTTGATCAATATTATATTAGATCCTCTTTTTATTTTTGGGGTTGGTATCTTTCCTAAAATGGGAGTAGCAGGAGCAGCAATCGCCACAGTGATCGGACAGTGGAGCGCCTGCCTCCTTGCTGTTTTCCTCCTGTTTCGGAAGGAACATACCGTCCACATCCGGTTTCGCGGCTTTGCATTTGACCGGGAACTGCTCAAAAAGATTTATATGGTAGCAGTTCCGTCCGCCATCACCATGTCTCTGCCGTCTATATTGATCTCGATCCTGAATGGGATACTGGCCGGAATTTCAGAAGTGGGGATTGCAGTACTCGGCATTTATTTTAAAGTACAGACATTTATCTATATGCCGTCCAACGGTCTGATCCAGGGAATGAGGCCTATCATCAGTTTTAACTACGGGGCAGGAAGAGACGACAGAGTGAAAGAGACGATTCGGGACAGCCTTCTTGTCACCGGTGGGATTATGGCCGCAGGAACCATATTATTTGTTGTTTTTCCTGTGCAGATTATGGGATTGTTCCACGCTGGAGGAACGCTTCTTAAAATGGGAATCATGGCATTTAGGATCATCAGTATTGGCTTCCTGTTCTCTGCTGTGGGAGTCGTATTTTCCGGTGTCTTTGAGGCGCTGGGAAAAGGGAGCGCGTCTCTTGCCGTGTCTACACTGAGACAGTTTTTTATCATTCCGGTTCTTTCTTTATTCCTGGTTTCACGGATGGGAGTCAATGGAATTTGGGTTTCTTTTCCGGCAGCAGAGGCGGCAGCGGCTCTGGCAGCAGTCCTTTTATACCGGAAATACAGTAATAAAAGGTGAATTTTCGGACGTGTTGTGTTAAAATCTAAATGACTTGAAGTGAAAAGGAGAATATGACATGGATAAGAAATTAAAAGCAGTCCTGATCGCGGTCCTGGTTATTGTTCTCGGCGGTGCGGGATTTCTCGGATATGAGTATGTGACTCAGAAGCTTACGGCCAATGACGGAATCGAGATGCTCTCCAAAGGGGAATACCAGAAAGCGTATGAGGCATTTGAAAAAGCAGGAGGTAAAAAGACCATCCTGTGGACAAACCAGAAAAATGATGTGATGTTTTACCAGGCGGAATCGCTCTATCGGCTGAAGCGTTATAAAGATGCCATCCGTATCTATGACCGGATCATAGAGAAAAAGCCGCAGGGAAGGGCCTATGAATGGAAAGCACTTTGTTACATGGGATTGGGGCAGGAAGAACAGGCACTGGAGGTCTGCAGTGAAGGGATTCGTTCTCTGCCATCAGAAGGAGAGAGTTATTATGCCAAGTATAGTATTCTGGCAAAGCAGGAGAAGTACGATGAAGGGCTTTCTGTTGTCGGTGAAGCGTTGAAGCAGAATCTTACCACAAAGAAAAAAGATCTGATGTTTGCAAGGATCAGTCTTTATGAAGCAAAGTTTGACTTTAAAACAGCATACCGTTATGCAAAAGAATATGTAAAAGCCTATCCGGACGATGAAAAAGGGAAAAAAGAGGCTACATTTCTGGAGACCAGATAGATGATCTTCAAAGCAGTGTAAAAATGGAGTTCCGTAAACGGAGCTCTTTTTTTGTGCAAAAACGACAAATTCCATGGATAAAGTTTGTGTGAAATAAAGTTTTGTTTCTTAAATAAAAGTATTGACAAAATAAAATTTAATCGTTAAAATATAAACATAAAATAAAGTTTCACAAAAAGTGATGAAGCAAAACTAAGTTACTCTAAAGGAGGATATGTATGAAACTGATCATCGCTGCCCACGGGCAGATGGCACAGGAAGTGGTCAATTCAGCCAATATGGTTTTCGGCGGAATTGAAAATGCGGAGGCCGTTACTTTTGTTCCTGGCGAAAATGCCGACGATCTGAAACAAAAGTACCAGAACTGTATGACAGAGGGAGAAGATGTACTGTTTTTGGTGGATTTGTTCGGAGGAAGCCCCTATAATGCGGCATTTCAGATCGCAGCACAGACTGAAAACACAGATGTGATTTCCGGACTGAGCCTTCCGATGCTCCTTGATGTGGTTGGCATCAGAGAGACATATGAAGAGATTCGTCCATGGGAAGTGTATGACAAGCTTGGAAAAGACACCTACATAAAATCATGCAGAAACTTATTAAACCGGCAGAATGAAAAAGAAGAGGAGGATGAATTATAATGAAAATCAATTTATGCAGGATCGATGACAGACTGATTCACGGACAGGTAGCAACTGTCTGGGCAAAAGAGGCGAATGCGGAAAGAATCATCGTGTGCAGTGACGAGGTGGCAAAGGACGATATCAGAAAGACACTGCTTTTACAGGTGGGGCCTCCGGGAATCAAAGTCAGCGTTGTCGATATCGCCAAAGCAATTCGTGTTTACAACAATCCTAAATATGAAAATGATACTGTGTTTTTATTATTTACATGTCCGCAGGATGTATTAAGAATGATCGAAGGCGGTGTGCCGATCACAAGTGTCAACATCGGAGGAATGGCTTTCAAAACAGGAAAAGAACAAATTACAAAAGCTGTGTCTGTGGATGAAAGCGATAAGGATGCTTTCCGCAAAATGCATGAGAGAGGCGTAGAGCTGGAAATCCGTCCGGTAGCCACAGACAATAAAATCGACTTAATGACAAAAATCTGATAGAGGAAAGAAAAGGGAGGAACTATTATGGGATTATCAGGAATTCAAATTGTATTGCTGTTTATCGTATCTTGTATCGTAGGAATGGGAAGTGTGCTGGATTCTTTTCAGACACACAGACCGCTGATCGCATGTACACTGGTGGGAATCATTCTCGGTGATGTAAAGACCGGAGTTATGCTTGGGGGTACTCTTGAGATGATCGCCCTCGGATGGATGAACATTGGAGCGGCACAGTCTCCGGACTCCGCACTTGCCAGTGTTATTTCTACCATTCTCGTTATCGTAGGAAATCAGTCTGTATCCGCAGGAATCGCCATCGCACTTCCGGTTGCAGTTGCAGGACAGGTGCTGACCGTGCTGGCAAGAACTGTCACAATCTTTTTCCAGCATGCGGCAGATAAATATGCGGAGGATGCAAACTTTAAGATGATTGACATCTGCCATATCACCGCTCTGGCAGTTCAGGCACTTCGTGTTGCTATTCCATGTCTTTTAGTGTCTATGGTTGTCAGTCCGACAGGGGTTCAGAGTATGCTGAACATGATCCCTGACGTGATTACAACAGGGCTTTCCGTAGCCGGAGGATTTATCGTAGTTGTTGGTTATGCAATGGTGCTGAACATGATGGGAGCAAAATATCTTATGCCGTTTTTCTTCCTCGGATTCGTCATTGCCGCATTCACAGACTTCAACTTAGTTGCGTTTGGTATCATGGGTATCGTATTCGGACTTATTTACATACAGTTAAATCCAAAATTTAATATGCCGAAAGCTGTTCCGGCAGCGGCTGCTCCGGCAGGAGGGGCATCCATGGATGCGGATTTAGATGACGACTTAGACGATGAATTAGATTAGGAAAAGGGAGAAAACAAGATATGAGTGAAGAAATCAAAAACACAGAAAATACTTTAACAAAAAAAGACCGTGTCAGTATGTTTTTAAGGAGCAACTTCCAGCAGGCATCTTTTAACTTTGAGCGTATTCATGCTCTCGGATTTGCATTCGACATGGTGCCGGCCATCAAGAGACTTTATCACACAAAAAAGGAACAGTCAGAAGCGTTAAAGCGCCATATGACCTTCTTTAACGTAACTCCGGCCTGCGTCGGACCGGTACTCGGTGTGACAGCAGCGTTGGAGGAAACAAAGGCAAACGGCGCGGACATCGATGAGGGAACCATCGGAAGCATCAAAATCGGTCTGATGGGACCTCTGTGCGGAGTCGGTGATCCGATCTTCTGGGGAACCCTTCGTCCGATCACGGCAGCAATCGGTGCATCCATGGCATTGACAGGAAACATTTTAGGACCGTTATTATTCTTTGTACTTTTTAACGCAGTTCGTCTGGCCGCATTATACTTTGGCTTGGAGTTTGGTTACAAAAAGGGACTGGACCTTGTAAAGAATCTGGCAGGAAACATGCTTCAGAAAGTTACAGAGTGTGCTTCTATCTTAGGACTGTTCGTCATGGGCGCTTTGGTTTCAAAGTGGACGACCATCAACGTTCCGCTTGTTGTATCTAAGGTTACCGCAAACGGAAAGACAACGGTCACAACCGTGCAGAACATTTTAGACCAGCTTATGCCGGGACTGCTGGGACTTGTTTTGACCTTAGTTGTCTGCCGCCTGTTAAAGAAGAATATCAGTCCGATCCTGATCATCTTTATCTTATTTGCAGTCGGCATCATCGGTTATGGATTAGGAATTTTAGGAGCATAGAGATTCTCTGGGAGGAGTGAAGAATGAAGACAAAAGCAGTAAGACTGTACGGACAGGAAGATATAAGACTGGAAGAATTTGAACTTCCTCCGATCAAAGAGGATGAGATTCTTGCTGAGGTCGTGACAGACAGCCTTTGCATGTCCAGCTATAAGGCGGCGATACAGGGTGAAAAACATAAAAAGGTGCCGGAAGACATCAATGAAAATCCGATCATCCTGGGGCATGAATTCTGCGGAGTGATCCTTTCGGTAGGTGAAAAATGGAAAGATCAGTTTCAGGCGGGTGACAAGTTTGTCATCCAGCCGAACATCGGGACGAAAAATGGTTTTGCTCCGGGGTATTCCTATCCTTATGCAGGGGGAGACGCCACAAAGATCGTGCTGATGAATCAGATCATGGAAAACGGTTCTCTTTTGAAATACAACGGGGAGTCCTTCTTTGAAGGCTCCCTGGTGGAACCGCTGTCCTGTGTGGTCGGAGCATTTAACGCACAGTACCACCACAAGAAGATGTACAGCTATGAACATGTCATGGGAGTCAAAGAAAATGGAAATATGGCGATCTTAGGGGCTACCGGTCCCATGGGATTCCTGGCTATTGACTTTGCGCTGCACGGCCCGAAGAGACCAAAACTGCTGGCGGTTACCGGCAGAACAGAATCTAAACTGGATCTTGCGAGGAAGCTGTATACAGAAGAAGAGGCGGAAAAACAGGGAATCAAACTTGTCTACGTCAATACGGGACAGATGGAAGACTTCAGCGGCCCTCTGCGGGAATTAACAGAAGACGGACGGGGATTTGATGATGTCTTTGTGTTTGCGCCGAATGAGCAGATGGTAACCCAGGGAGAGAAGCTTCTGGCCTTCGACGGATGCCTGAACTTCTTCTCAGGACCTGCCGACACCGGATTTACGGCTCCTGTGAATTTTTACAATGTACATTATAATTCCACACATTTCATCGGTACAAGTGGAGGGAATACGGATGATATGAAGCAGTCGATCGAGCTGATCGAACATAAGATTGTGAATGTGGCAAAGATCGCAACCCATGTGCTTGGACTCGACCAGGTGGCTGAGACAACGAAGCAGCTTCCGAACCTTGGGGGAGGGAAAAAAGTCGTCTATACGCACAGGAAGTTTCCGCTGACCGAAGTTGACAAGCTCAGCGAAATAAGTGACAATAAATTAAAAGAAGGACTCGGTCCGATTCTTGAAAAACATGGTCACTTATGGAGCGCAGAAGCAGAAGCATACTTTTTAGAAAACGCTCCAGAGATTTGAAAGGGAGAGTTTTATGGCAAAGGAAGCAACGGTAAGGAATCAGATATTTTCTGCATATGACAGTCTGTTTGATGCCGAAAAGAAGGTTGCGGATTATCTGATGAATCATCAGGAAAAGGCAATCGAGATGTCAGTTTCTGAGCTGGCTGCGGCATGTGAGGCCAGCCAGGCTACGATCGTCCGGTTCTGTAAGAAAATCGGGTGCAACGGCTATCACCATCTGAAGATCAAGATGGCGAAGGAAATGCGGGAACAGGATGACCATGAGTTTTCTAATGAGATCAGTATCGACAATATCGAACAGTCACTGATGAATATTATGGCCAGCAAGATGGAGGAACTGAAAGAGACTCTGAGCAGCATCGACGGAAAGATGCTCAGGGAGATCATAGACCTGATCCTGAATGCCAAGGTAGTAGAGTTTACTGCCATGGGGAACACGATTCCGATCGCACTGGACGGATCTTATAAGTTCAATCAGCTCGGAATCCCGGCAGTCGGCTCTACCATCTGGGAAACCCAGGAAGCCTATGCGAGGACCATGAGAAAAGGTGATGTCATGATCGCCGTTTCCGCCTCCGGAGCTTCCAGACATCTGCTTAATATGGCCAACATTGCCAAGGAAAACGGAGTGAAAGTAGTTGCTATCACGAACCAGGCCAAGTCACCCCTTGCGGAGGCAAGTGACTATACGCTGGTGACCGCAACAAGGGAGCAGGTTTTCCACGATCAGGTCAGTTTTACAAGGATGGCTGCCATGGCAGTGATCGACAGCCTTTTCCTGCTGCTGTTTTCAACAAAGTGGGATTCTTTCAAAAACTTGACTGAACATGAACAGTCAGTGGCGGAAGATAAGATTTAAGTTTTTTATCACAGTTTTCGTTTCATTTTAATATCCCTCCTCCAATGGGTGATAAAAAACTTTTTTCATATAGATGTATTTTTACCGCATCAGAGCAAACAGAGTGTAGTATGAAAAACAAGCATTTAATTGGAGGATTTTTTATGAACGAATCATGGTTGGGCCTTGAAGGCAAGACAGTCATCGTAACCGGCGGGGCATCCGGAATCGGGAAAGCAGTTGCCCAGGAATTTTTAAATGTCGGGTGCAATGTAGTTGTTTCTGACATGGCGCCGGAAGCGCCGGAGTTTGACACTGCAGCCGGCAGGTTCCATTACGTGAAGACCGACGTGACCAGTGCAGAAGATGTGGATGCCATGGTAAAAGAAGTGGTGGACACATTCGGAACCGTAGATGTACTGGTGAACAACGCAGGGATCAATATTCCGAGACTCCTGGTAGACCCGAAAGAGCCGAAAGGACAGTATGAACTGGACGAAGCAGTCTGGGATAAAGTGTGCGGCGTCAACTTAAAGGGAGTGTTCTTCTGTGCACAGGCAGTGGGCAGAATCCTTGTGGAAAAAGGAGAAGGGGTCATCATCAACATGTCTTCAGAGAGCGGACTGGAAGGCTCCGAGGGACAGAGCGTGTACGCGGCGACAAAGAACGCAGTGAATTCCCTGACCAGAAGCTGGGCAAAAGAATTAGGGAAACAGGGAGTGCGCGTAGTAGGCGTGGCACCGGGCATCATGGAAGCGACAGGATTAAGAACGTTAGCGTATGAATCAGCGCTGGCTTACACAAGAGGGATCACAGTGGATGATTTAAGAGCGGGTTACAGCAAGACATCCACAACACCGCTCGGAAGATCTGGAAAACTCTCCGAAGTGGCAGATATGTGTGTCTATCTGGCAAGCCAGAGATCTTCTTATGTACACGGTGTGACCATCAATGTAGCCGGTGGAAAGACCAGAGGATAAGAATAAAACACAAAAGTTGTATTACATAAGAAAGGTACTGCATGTTTAACGTGCAGTACCTTTTAATTTCATATACAAAAGCGGGTAAGGATTGCCCTGTTCGTCATGATCGGTTCGTTTACAGACCTGAAAGCCCATGTGTTCATAAAAGCCCCTGGCGAGCGGATTTTGTTCATTGACAGCCAGCTCATTGATGGAATAGTTTTCGATCCCATATTGAATTAACTTTTTTCCCAGGCCTTTTCCTCTTTCTTCCGGTGAAAGAAACAGCATTTCGAGTACTTGATTTTCCAGTCCCATAAATGCAACAGGACAGTTATTTTCGTCTTCTGCAATAATCAAATGAGAAATATTTTTTAATGCTTCCGGAACATATCTTTTAATATTTGATATTTCGTCAGCTGACAAAAAAAGATGTGTTTTTTTAACAGAATCCTCCCACACTTTTAACAGCTGTTCTATCAGCAATGGAGTTCTATCTTTTACTTCAGTAATTCTCATATTTTCCCCCGTATAATATCTGATTTTTATTTTAATGTTTGTTTCTGATTATAACATGGAATGCAGCGGCGTAACCGCCGAGATAAAGAAAATATACCAGAAAATAATAATCCATAGTTCCTGCCGGATCATGTCTGATAGTATACAGCCAAAGGAGCACCGGAAGGATGATGCCGGCAATACATATGATATGTATGACATGTTTTTCTGTCTCAGCAGCGATATGTCTGCTGAAAAGGCTCAGCAGGACTCCGAGCAGTACAAAAAATATGCATTTTAGAATAAAAGGCTGCATGGTCATATCCGGACGATACAGAACCTGTTCTTCTGCCACGGTGATACCGTATGCCATTAGGTAGGAAACGGCAGGTGCCGCAAATATCAAAACTTTTTTCATAAGAGAGCTCCTTTCCTATATTCTGCATGTACTGCCGAAAATATATACTGTCTACATTATAAAAGAATTGGTATGCTATAACAATAGCAACGGGAAAATGTAAGAACATGTAAATGAATTGTAAATATTGAAGTTATACTGCAACAGTTCTGAAACTGCTGTGATTTGTATTGTTATTTTATTTTGTCTATTTTATAATCATTAAGACAAGCAACAGCAGTACAGGGAGGTAATATATGCTGATGGAAATTGCGGTAGGAGTGATCATTGTCATTGGAATACTGGGGTTCATCGGATATTCTTATATGATAAAACAGCAGTCAGATGAGGTGCGGAAGCTCTATGAGGATTTTAAAAAAACATACGGAAAAGAATATCAGATTGGCTTCGGCCTGTGTAAAGGTACTGTTTTTAACAAAGAATATATTGTGATCCTTGCTGCAGATAAGGAAAAGAAAGTCGTGGATGCGGTGACGGCGGAAGGCTCCGGCATGGAATGGACCCATGGAACGGCGTCCGAGTATATTGGCATGGATATCGCAAAATACAAAAAAGAGCAGGAAGAAAAGAAAAAACGGCAGACGTTATATCAAAAAAGCGAACCGGAGGTATCACCGAAGGAAAAAGCATTCATCACTGCAGTCAGGAATCTTTGAGTTGGCATGCAGCTCAAAGAAAAAAGCCTGCCTGCTTTGTTTATGAAGGATAGTGTCAGGAAAGGGAGATAGATGGAAGAAATATTGGAACAGAAAAAAGAGAGAGTAATCCTTGTTGGAGTCGCTCTCGGGGATAGTCAGGAAGCGGAGGAATCTCTGGAAGAACTGAAAGAACTTGCAGAGACCGCAGGAGCCGAAGTGGCGGGCTCTATTATACAGGCCAGAGAGCAGATTCACTCGGGGACCTATGTAGGAAAAGGAAAGATCGAGGAGATCCGGGATCTTTTGTTTGAGACAGAGGCAGACGGCATTGTCTGCGACGATGAGCTTTCGCCGGCTCAGCTTGCCAATCTGTCTCAGATCCTAGATATTAAGGTCATGGACCGGACTCTGGTGATCCTTGATATCTTTGCAAAACGTGCACAGACAAAAGAGGGAAAGATCCAGGTGGAATTGGCCCAGCTCCGTTACCGGGCTACAAAGCTTACCGGCAAAGGAGTCAGTCTTTCCAGACTGGGAGGCGGAATCGGCACAAGGGGGCCGGGAGAGAAAAAGCTGGAGATGGACCGGCGGCTGATCCGCACGAGAATTTCACATTTAAAAACAGAACTGGCAGGTGTTATAAAACACAGAGAGGTACAGCGGAAACAGAGACAGAAAAATCACACTCCGGTGGTCTGTATCGTCGGCTACACCAATGCCGGGAAATCCACACTTTTAAATCATTTTACGGACGCGGGTGTCCTGGAGGAAGATCAGCTGTTTGCCACTCTGGATCCGACGACAAAGAGTGTGGAACTGAACAGCGGGCAGACGGTGCTCATGACAGACACGGTAGGATTTATCAGAAAACTGCCGCATCATCTGGTGGACGCGTTTAAAAGTACGCTGGAAGAGGCAAAGTACAGTGACATCATCCTTCACGTAGTGGACTGCTCCAATCCATTTATGGAACAGCAGATGGAAGCGGTCTATGAAACTCTCGGACAGCTGGGAATCAAAGACACACCGGTGATCACGGCCTTTAATAAAATTGACAGGACCGGTAAAAATTCTCTTCTAAAAGATGTCCGCGCAGATGAGACTGTAAAAATATCTGCAAAAGAGGGGACGGGAACTTCAGATCTTCTGAGAGTGATCGAGGATGTACTGAGGAAGCAGAAAATCTATCTGGAAAAAAAATATGGCTACGATGAAGCCGGAAAGATACAGGCCATCAGGACTCATGGACAGCTTTTGAAAGAAGAATACCGTGAGGATGGAATTTATGTGGAGGCTTATATACCAAAAGAAATACTAGGCATGGTGTAGGAGGATGTATGATTATACAGAAAGTGATCAACAATAATGTAGTCAGCACTTTTGACATGAACAACCACGAAGTCATTTTGATGGGGAAAGGCATAGGATTCCGGAAAAAAGCAGGGGATGAACTCGACAAGACAAAGATCGAGAAAATCTTTACCCTGGATCAGCGGGAAAAGAGTCCTTTTATCCAGGAAGTGCTCGCTATTATCCAGGAGTTTTATGAGATCAGTTTCAATGCAGAGCTGCCGGCCTATCAAAGATTTATTACGCATCTGGAATATCTGGAAAACAGCATTAAATCCGGAGAGTCACATTCTGTGGAAGATGAAGAGGATGATGTGGAATTCTACGAGAGAAACCAGAAAAAATATCCGGAGGCTTATATATGCAGCCAGAAAATTGTCGAGCACATTGAAGGTCATTACGGCTACACCCTGTCCGTAGATGAAAAAATGTACCTGATCATCTATGTAAAACGGCTGATCCTGGAAGCCGGCATCCAATAGGAATTTGTTGTGGTTCCAGTTGACATTTGGACGGGTTTTTGATAAGATTTAGACATTGAATATTGGATTGTGACTGGTAATGCAGGCAAGACCTTTTTGATAGATGTAAGCTGAGATTCGCGCATTTATTAAGGGGTCTTTTTGTTTTTTTCAGCTCAGTCCGTCATTTATTAACTAAAATTTACAGAATGAAGGAGATTTTATTATGGTATCTAAGAAGTTTGTAATTGAAAACGAGCAGGGATTACACATGAGACCAGCAGGAGTTTTAGCAAAGGCAGTAACAAAGTTTGAATCTGATGTCACCATCGTTTTCGAAGACAAGAAGATCAATGCTAAGAGTCTTCTGAACATTATCGGAGCATGTATCAAATGTGGTTCAGAGATTGAACTTGTATGTGAAGGTCCTGATGAGGAAGCGGCTTTAGCGCATGCGACAGAATTAATTGAATCTGGTTTAGGTGAATAATTAATCTCATTTTACAAAGGGGACAGGTGGCATATGTATAAAGGTATTGGAGCATCTGCGGGAATCGGCATCGGAAAAGTTGTTGTGATCAAGGAACAGAGCCTGGATTACAAAAAGGAGACAATCACAGACGCCGAAGCAGAAAAGAAAAGATTAAGCGAAGCGATCGAAGTGTTCATCGATAAGACAGCCAAGATGGTGGAAGCCATGAAGGTGACTGCCGGAGAACAGGAATCTGAGATTTTAGAGGGACATATCCTCATGATTCAGGACCCTGCGATCAAAGAGCAGATCGATGCCAAGATCGATGACGAAAAGATCAATGCGGAAGCTGCCGTCGAGGAAGCATGTGATTTCTTTGCACAGATTTTTGCCATGGCTGAAGATGAATTGACCCAACAGAGAGCATCTGACTTAGGAGATATCAAAACAAGATTAATCAAGATCTTATTAGGGATCGAGGAAGTAGATATCAGTGCTGTTCCGGAAGGAACTGTTCTGGTTGCAGAAGATCTGACTCCGTCTATGACTGCCGGCATTAATCCGGCCAACGTAGAAGGCGTACTGACAGAGATCGGAGGAAAAACATCTCACTCTGCGATTATCTGCCGTTCTATGGAGATTCCTGCGGTACTTAGTGTTGAGAATATCGTTTCCATCGTCAAAGATGGGGATGTTGTCGTATTAGACGGAGCGACAGGAGAAGCCTATGTAAATCCTGAAGATTCTGTTCTGGAAGATTACAAGGCTAAGAAAGCAGCATATCTGGAAGAGAAAGCGGCTCTGTCCAAGTTTATCGGACAGGCGTCACAGACTGCTGACGGACATGTGGTTGAACTGGTTGCCAATATCGGCGGTCCGGATGAGGCTGCAAAAGTTGTGGAGTGTGACGGGGAAGGTGTGGGATTATTCCGTACCGAGTTCTTATTTATGGACCGCGACAGCGTACCTACCGAAGAAGAACAGTTCAAAGCATATAAAACAGTTGCAGAAACTTTGGAAGGAAAACCTGTTATTATCCGTACTCTGGATATCGGAGGAGACAAGGCACTTCCTTACCTCGGATTAGAGACAGAGGAAAACCCGTTTCTTGGCTTCCGTGCAGTGCGTTTCTGCCTGAAACGTCCTGACATTTACAGACCTCAGCTGAGAGCTTTGCTGAGAGCCAGTGCATTCGGAAAGATCCGCATCATGGTTCCGCTTGTAACATGTGTGGACGAACTCCGCGCTGTGAAGGCCCTTCTTGAAGAAATCAAAGGCGAATTAGACGCAGAAGGCATCGCATATAACAAAGACGTAGAAGTCGGCGTTATGATGGAAACTGCCGCTGCAAGCCTAATTGCCGACATTCTCGCAAAAGAAGCCGACTTCTTCAGCATCGGTACCAACGACCTGACAGGATACACGATGGCGGCTGACAGAGGAAACTCTGACGTAGCTTATCTGTACTCAGCATATAATCCGGCAGTGCTCCGTTCTATCAAGAACATTATCGGCGCTGCAAATGCAGAGGGTATCATGGCTGGTATGTGCGGTGAAGCTGCCAGCGATCCGCTGCTCGTACCGGTACTTCTTGCATTCGGGCTGAATGAATTCTCTGTAAGTGCAACTGCGATCCTTGCCACAAGAAAAGTCATGTCCTTATGGACGATGGATGAAGCAAAAGCTTTGGCAGAGGAAGTTATGCAGCTGACAACAGAAGCAGAAGTAAAAGCTTTATTGGAAGAAAGAGCCAGAAGCTAAGGCTTTATAATGTATGATAGACTCTCAGGAGATATGATCTGTATTCGGACATATCTTCTGAGAGTTTTCTTATTTCAGAGGGAAGGTCACAGACTTCCCTCTGAAATAAAAGCGCTCCGCGGGTTGTTCTTTACGGGAACCTGTTTTTTTACTATAATAGATAGTAAGAACTCATTAGAAAAGCTTTGAAGGGAGCATTAATTATGGATCAGAATATAGAGAGAAGACAGTTCGTCTGTCCCAAGTGCGGATGCAATTCCTATGAACACGATCAGTTTCAGGCCACTGGAGGAAACTTTGCAAAGATTTTTGATGTACAGAATAAAAAGTTTATTACGATCAGCTGCACACGCTGCGGATTTACCGAGTTATATAAGAGCCAGACTTCAGAGGGCATGAATATTCTGGACTTTCTCATGGGATGACCGGAAAAGTGCAGGAGAACAAATACAGAGAGATTCAATGTTCCGCGGCCTGCAACCGGGTCCGCGGAAGATTTCCCTATCACTGGGATTTAAATATATACAGGGGCTGTGCCCACCGCTGCCAGTATTGTTTCGCTCTTTATTCCCACCAATATATGGAGTCAGATGATTTCTACCGTGAGATTTTTGTTAAGACGAACATTGCAGAGCGGCTGGAACGCCAGTTAAAAAGCAGGAACTGGGACCATCAGGTCATCAATCTGGGAGGCGTGACAGACAATTACCAGCCGGCAGAGGAGCAGTACAGGATCATGCCGGAGCTTTTAAAGCTTTTGATCCGATTTGAGAATCCGGCTATCATTTCTACAAAATCTGATTTAATATTGAGAGACTATGACCTGATCGATCAGTTATCCAGAGTAGCCTATGTAAATATTGCGGCGACAGTCACCACAATGGACGAAGACATAAGGAGTGTGTTGGAACCGGGAGGGGTTTCTTCCTCACGGAGGTTTGATGTACTCAGTGAATTCCGGAAGACGAATGCGTCCACGGGTGTTCATATGATGCCTGTCATTCCATTCATTACAAGCGTCAGGGAGAATCTGGAGGCTGTATTTTCTGAGACGAAACAGAGGGATATCCACTATCTGATCACATCAAATTTAAATTTGAAGGGCCCCACACGTGCAGTGTTTTTCAACTTTGTGAGAGAAGAATTTCCACAGTATGAACAACCTCTGACCAGGCTGTTCAGCTACGGCAAAGAATATAAGGAATATAAAAGTGAATTGTTTCAAATGATTTCAGAAGTCCGCACTAAGTATAACGTTAAAGCAGATTTTGGCAGCATCATAAAAGAAAAAAATGCACAGTTTGAGGCAGAGCAGCTGTCATTTTTCTAGGAGGTAATGACTATGGGAGAGATTATGTTGGAATGTTGTGTGGACTCATTCGAGTCTGCCAGGACCGCAAAAGAGGCAGGGGCAAAGAGGCTGGAACTCTGCGGTGACTTGATGATCGGCGGGACCACACCCAGCCCTAAATTATTGGAAATGATCAAGATACGCCTCGACATCCCGGTCCATGTACTCGTCCGGCCAAGATTCGGAGATTTTTTATACAGTGATGAGGAGTTTTCGCTCATGAGAAGTGAAATTCATCATTTCCGGGAACTTGGGGCAGATGGTGTGGTATTCGGATGCCTTACAAAAGACGGGAGGCTGGATATGAGACGCATGGAAAGCCTGATGCAGAAGACGATGGGGATGTCTGTCACGCTCAACAGAGCATTTGATATGTGTGTAAATCCTTATGAGGCAATGATTCAGGCCATTGAACTGGGCATTGACACCGTACTCACTTCCGGGCAGAAAAACTGCTGTACCGATGGAAAGGAACTGCTGAAGAACCTTTTGGAAGTGGCAGGAAAAGATATCACAGTGATGGTCGGATCAGGAGTCAACGCAGCTGTGATTGAAGAATTTTTAAGAGAAGCTCCTTTTGAGGCGTTTCACATGTCAGGAAAGAAAACGGTTCAGAGTGAGATGGAATACCGCAAACCGGATGTCAGTATGGGACTGCCGATGATGAGCGAGTATGAGCGCTTCGTTACGGATGCGGAGGAAGTTAAAAAGGCCGCAGCAGTGATAGAAAAGTATCATTCATAATTGGTCCGGTATAATTGTAAGAATTTTGTTATGTTTTTGTCTGCCGGATTTCAGAACTGTCCGCTATGATAGAGATAGTAAAAGAAAGGCGGTGTCAGTTTATGAGCAGACAAGCAGTAAAAAAAGCGACAAATTTCACAACTCTGGTGTTGATCGGAGCGTTGATTATATTTTCGGTTTACGGTTATCAAAAAGGGATTTTTACAAGCAGGGATCAGTTGGAACTGTTTATCCGGCAGAGCAGCTTTTGGGGACCGCTTCTGTTTATTGTGATTCAGATTGCGCAGGTTGTCATAGCGGTGATTCCGGGAGGACTGACCTGTCTGGCAGGAGTCGTCTTTTTCGGACCCTGGTATGGATTTTTATACAGCGCTGTCGGGATTATCATTGGTTCCTGCATTAATTTTTACCTGGCAAGACGATACGGAGAGAAATTTATCAGGCTTTTTGTAAGTGATGAGACATATGAAAAGACAAAGAAAAAGTTTTTGACAGGAAAAAAGTTTGATGTTGTGTTTACAGCGGCGATCCTTCTTCCGTGTGCACCGGATGATGTGCTTTGCATGTTGGCGGGACTAACGGATATGTCCTGGAGAAAGTTTTTAACGATTCTTTTTCTGGGGAGGCCGGTTACGATCGTAGTTTACAGTCTGGGAGGTGCCATGCTCCCGATGCTGCTGCGGTAGGCGTAAAATCAATAAAGATATAAGACAGTGGGCGGGACAGCATCAGGCTGTTCTGCTTTTTATCGCTTTTGTTCTATTGATTCGGGCCAACCGGTAGTATATACTGAAAAAGAAATCAGCCGACGAAGAAAAGATAAAGGAGACAGACGATGGGTTTAAACGAGACGCCGAGAGGAGACAGAATTCATATCGCATTGTTTGGAAGGAGAAATGCAGGAAAATCCAGCATAGTCAACGCATTGACCGGTCAGGAGCTGGCGATTGTTTCAGATGTGAAAGGCACGACCACAGATCCGGTCTTCAAGGCCATGGAACTTCTGCCTCTGGGACCGGTTGTGATGATCGATACCCCCGGTCTGGATGACGAGGGAGAACTGGGAGAAAAGAGGGTGAAAAAGGCGAAAGAAGTGCTGAGAAAGACAGACATCGCTCTGGTGATCGCGGATGCGGAAACGGGGATTACAGAGTTTGAGCAGGGAATTCTTGATTTGATCAGGGAGAGAAAGCTGCCCTACCTGATCGTATATAACAAGACGGATCTTGCAGGCAGAGTCAGGGCAGAAGATAACGATCATGCCTGCTTTGTCAGCGCGGTGACTAAAGAAGGCATCTTTGGGCTGAAAGAAGCCATAGGAAAGCTTCTCCCAGAAGAAGAACAGCCAAGACAGATCGTGGGCGATCTGATCTCGCCGGGAGACTTTGTAGTTCTTGTCGTGCCTATCGACTCGGCGGCTCCAAAGGGGCGGCTCATACTGCCCCAGCAGCAGACAATCCGGGATATTCTGGAGCACAATGCCTGCTCTGTTACAGTCAAAGAATCTGAACTGGAGCAGACACTTAAAGATCTGGGGAAAAAGCCGGCTCTGGTTATCACAGACTCTCAGGCATTTGAACAGGTGGCTGCCATCGTGCCGGAGGATATCCCTCTGACTTCGTTTTCGATTCTTTTTGCCAGATATAAAGGGGATCTTTTAGAGGAAGTGAAGGGGGCAAGGGCCGCCGGGCATTTAAAGGACGGCTCCAGGGTCCTGATCGCGGAAGGCTGCACCCATCACCGCCAGTGCGATGATATCGGAACGGTCAAAATACCCCGATGGCTTACGGAATATACAGGAAAACAGCTCGTTTTTGAGACGTCCAGCGGGAGTACATTTCCGGAAGACTTAAGCGGCTACGATCTGATCGTCCACTGTGGGGGATGTATGCTGAATCCGAAAGAGATGAAGCACAGAATTGCCTCCTCTGTAAAAGCGGAAGTACCCATTGTAAACTATGGTGTCCTGATTGCCGCCATGAAGGGAATTCTAAACAGGAGTCTTCAGCCTCTCGGACTCTAAAATCCGGAGGGAGTCTTGACCGGAGGAGGGGTTCTTGAGATAATAGACAAGATAACGAAAGAAAGGATTTAAAACAGATGAGTAAAGTTAGAACCAGATTTGCCCCGAGCCCTACGGGAAGAATGCATGTAGGGAATTTAAGAACAGCATTATATGCTTACCTGATCGCAAAACATGAAGGCGGAGATTTTCTGCTCCGCATAGAAGATACAGACCAGGAGCGCCTCGTAGAGGGAGCCGTCGATATTATTTACAATACCCTTGCAAAAGCAGGACTTGTCCATGATGAAGGGCCGGATAAGGACGGCGGATGCGGTCCTTATGTCCAGAGCGAGAGGCAGTCAGCAGGCATCTATATGGATTATGCAAAGAAGCTGATCGACAAGGGAGAGGCTTATTACTGTTTCTGTGACGAGGAGAGGCTTTCCAGCCTGAAGGTAAAATCCGGAGATGTGGTGGTCAGCCATTATGACAAACACTGCCTGAATCTGAGCAGCGAGCAAGTGGAAGAAAAACTGAAAGCCGGTATCCCGTATGTGATTCGTCAGAATAATCCTACCGAGGGCACCACGACGTTCGCAGATGAAATTTACGGTGAGATTACGGTGGAAAATATGGAACTGGACGATATGATCCTGATCAAGTCCGACGGATATCCTACCTATAACTTTGCAAATGTAGTAGATGACCATTTGATGGGAATCACTCATGTGGTCCGGGGAAATGAATATCTGTCATCTACGCCGAAATATAACAGGCTCTATGATGCATTCGGATGGGAGAAACCGGTCTATGTACACTGCCCGCTCATCACGGATGAGGAACACAAGAAGCTGAGCAAACGGAGCGGACATTCTTCTTTCGAGGATCTGCTGGAGGCAGGATATCTGCCGGAGACGATCGTAAACTTCGTGGCTCTGCTCGGATGGAGTCCGGGAGGGGAAAGAGAGATCTTTACGCTGAAAGAACTGGAAGAGGCTTTTGACTATCATCATATGTCCAAGACTCCGGCTGTCTTTGATATGACGAAACTTGCATGGATGAACGGGGAATATATCAAGGCTATGGACGATGAGAGATTCCGGGAGATGGCTATGCCGTATGTGAAGGAAGTGCTCACAAGAGATGTGGATACTGATAAAATCCTCTCTATGGTCAAGACACGGATCGAGCTGTTCACAGAGATTAAGGACCATATTGATTTCTTTGAAAATGTGCCGGAATATGACAGTGCCATGTACCAGCATAAAAAGATGAAGACAACAAGAGAGTCTGCGCTGGAAGTGCTGAAAGAAATCGTGCCGGTATTTGAAGCCCAGGAAGATTTCAGCAACGATGCCCTCTATCAGACACTGATTGGATTTGCAAAGAGCCACGAGGTCAAAAACGGCTATGTCATGTGGCCGGTCCGCACGGCTGTGTCAGGCAAGCAGATGACTCCCGGCGGGGCATCTGAACTTATGGAGATTCTGGGGAAAGAGGAGTCTGTAAAAAGACTTCGTGCGGCTGTTGATAAATTAGAGGCTGAGCTTTCATGACAGAATGGAATGAGGCCCAGACAAAGGCCATCACTCACAAAGACGGCCCAATGATGGTCCTTGCCGGCCCGGGATCCGGGAAAACTACGGTCATCACAGAACGGACAAAATATCTGATTGAACACTGCGGGGTAAACCCCTCCAATATCCTGGTCATCACCTTTACAAAGGCAGCGGCAGCTGAGATGAAGGAACGTTTTTTGAAACTGGCAGGGAGATCCCTGCCAGTTTCTTTCGGTACCTTTCACGCAGTCTTTTTTACAATCTTAAAGCATGCGTACAGCTTTCGGGCGGGGTGTATTCTGCCGGAACATAAAAAGTATGATCTTCTCCGTGAAATTATCATGGACCGGGATCTGGAAACAGGAGACGAACCGGATTTCCTGCGTTCTCTGATCAGTGAGATCAGTCTCGTAAAAGGGCAGCTTCTTTCGATGGACTATTATCACAGCCAAAGCTGTGCGGACAGTGTATTTCAGCTGATTTACAAACAATACAATGAAAAACTGCGGAAAAACCAGTGGATGGACTTTGATGATATCTTAGTCTATACGTACAGCCTTTTAAAGGAGAGAGAAGACCTGCTTGCTGCCTGGCAGAATAAGTTTCAATATATTCTGATCGACGAATTTCAGGATATCAGCCCGATCCAGTATGAGATCATAAAGATGCTGGCTGCGCCCAGAAACAATCTGTTTATTGTGGGAGATGACGACCAGTCGATTTACCGGTTCAGGGGAGCAAAACCGGAGATCATGCTCGGATTCCCCAAAGATTATAAAGATTCCGAGAAGATCCAGCTGGATGTCAACTATCGTTCCAGCCCTGAGATCGTGGAGGCATCCCAGAAAGTGATCCGTGTTAATAAAAAGAGGTTTGACAAAGAGATAAGATCCTGCCGGGACAGAGAAGTTCCAATAGAGCTCAGGACGTTTAAAAATCAGCAGGAAGAATGCACCTATGTGGCAAAAAGGCTCAGGGACGAATACGAAAAGGGCCATCCCTATGAGGAGTCATCGATCTTGGTCAGGACCAACCTGGGAGCCAGGACGATGCTTGGAAAGCTCATGGAATATAACATCCCGTTTACGGTGAAAGATGGGATTCCAAGTCTGTTTGAGCATTGGATCGCAAGAGACATCATAGATTATATGAGGATGGCGCTCGGTGACCGGAGACGGAGCACCTTTTTGAGAATCATGAATAGGCCCAAGCGTTATATCAGCAGAGAATATATAGACCAGCCGGAGATCTCCTTTGAGGATTTGAAGGAGAAGACAAGAGACAAGGAATGGCTTTATGATTATATCGATGAGCTGGAGGAAGATCTGAGACTTTTAAAGGATATGACGCCGTTTCTTGCGGTCACCTACATAAGAAAGTCTGTCGGGTACAATGCATTTTTGTCAGAATATGCAAGAATACGAAAACTGAAGGAGGAAGAACTTACCGATGTGCTGGAGGAACTTCAGGAGACTGCCAGAGGATATGACACTTATGAAGAGTGGTTTGATTTTATGAGGCGCTATACAGAGGAACTGAAGGCTCAGTCCGAGAGCGGTGACCGGGAAAACCGGGGAGTCGTCATAAGCACGCTTCACAGCGCAAAAGGGCTGGAATACGAGAGAGTGTTTCTTATTGATGTCAATGACGGGGTCATTCCATACAAAAAGGCTGTGAAGACTGAAGAACTGGAGGAAGAGAGGCGGATGTTTTATGTGGGAATGACCAGGGCAAAGAAATATCTGCATGTCTTTTCTGTAGAAAAGATGTATAATAAAGACAGTAAAGTGTCGGATTTTATCCTTCCTTTAGAGGGGAAGAGGAGAAAGCAGCAGAAGGGAGCGCAGTGATATGAAACAGAGGGCAGTACCCAGGCCTGGGGATTTTTATAAGCATTTTAAAGATAAATTGTATCAGATCATAACAGTGGCCGAACATTCAGAGACCGGAGAGGCACTTGTCATTTACCAGGCTTTGTACGGAGAATATAAAACCTATGCCAGACCGATGTCTATGTTTCTGAGCGAAGTGGACCATGAAAAATATCCGGGAGTCAGCGCAAAATACAGGTTTGAACGCGTGGATGTTAAAACGTATCAGAACATTACAGATCTCCACCAGATCAGCGATATTTTAGAAAGGCACAGAGAGATGCCAAAACCGGAGCCGAAAGCACCGGAACCGCTTCCGGAAAAAGAGATGCCAAAGCCAGAGGAACACCGTCAGGAAAAAGAACAGCAGGATCTTCTGATCCGTTTCCTGGATGCTGAGAGCAATGAGGAACGCCTGGAACTGCTTCGGAGAAATGAAGACAAGATCTCTGAGACAGTATTGGATTCCATTGGCCTTTCCATGGACTTTCCGTTAAACAGTGATGACCGGGGAAAGAAGTTGCGTGAGCTGGAAGGCTTTATCAAGACGAAGATGAAGTATGAGAAGACAAGAAGATAAAAAAGAGGGAAAGCATGTGTAATCTGCTTTCCCTTTTGTTATCTCTGCGGAGTTTTTCTGATGATCTGAATCAGTTCCAATCTGTTTTTTTCGACTTTCCGTACTTTGAAATCAAAGGACGCATCCGAAGCGGTCTCTCCCTCAGACGGCAGATGATCCAACAGTTCTATTACATAGCCGCCGACCGAATCGTAGTCTTCGGACTCGATCTCCGTGTCGATCAAATCGTTTAAATCGTCGAGCTTTAAGGACGCATTGACGAGATAGGAACCGTCCTCGAGCTCCTGGAAGCTTTCTGACTCACTCTCGTCGTACTCGTCCCGGATCTCTCCCACCAGTTCTTCTAAAATATCTTCCAGCGTGATCAGACCGGCTGTAATCCCGTACTCATCCAAAACGATGGAGAAACTGACATTTTCCTGCTGCATCTGAGTTAAAAGGCTGGATATCTTCTGGGTTTCATAAGTGAAAAACGGTTTTCTTAACACGTCTCTGATATGAAAAATTTCTCCGCGGTGCTGTGTGCGGTAGAAATAAATATCTTTTAAATAGACAATTCCAATGACCTTGTCCTTGGTCTCCTCATATACCGGGAGGCGGGAATACTGTGTTGCCATAAACAGCTCCATCACCTCATCGTAAGAAGCGTCGGCAGATACAAACGTAATATCGATTCTCGGAATCATAATGTCTTTCGCAATGGAATCTTTAAAATCAAAGACATTATAAATCATTTCTTTTTCATCTTTTTCGATGACACCATCTTCATGGCTGGCGTCAACGATCGTTCTCAGCTCCCGCTCTGTCATGACCTGTTTTGACTGCTTTGCATCGATCCGCAGCAGCATCAGGAGACCTGTGGAGAGCTTATTGATGACGATCACTACCGGGGTCAGGACTTTGGTCACATAATAGATGACAGGTCCGAAGCGGAGTGCAAGGTTTGTATTTTTGATCGTCGCATAAGTCTTCGGAGTGATCTCACCGAAGATCAGGACGAGAATCGTAAGAACACCGGTTGCGATCCCTGCTCCGGCACTTCCGAAAACATCAATGGCTAATGTTGTGGCCAGAGATGTGGCAGAGATATTGACAAGGTTATTTCCGATCAGGATGCTGCTGAGCATGGCTGCCGGGTTTTCGATCAGCTGAAGTACTCTCTTGGCTTGTCTGTTGCCGTCTTCCACTAAAGCGCGGATGGTATGAACGTTGACTGTCGTAAGCGCAGTCTCCGACGACGAGAAAAATGCCGACAGAGCTAGTAAGATAATTAAGATACATAATCTTAATATGACACTGGGGTCCAAATAAAATCCCTCCTAATTAATGTGGTTTATAGTGTGAGTTCTTCACTGCCTCCAGTCGGCTCCGAAGAGACTTCCTGGCAGTAATGAAGAAAAAAGCCGCAGGATGGCACCTCTTAAATAAGCGGGAGCCTTCTCCGGCAGATATTTATTCATTTTACAGATGATTGGGGTGAGGCAATCCATGAGCCCAACGAAAATCATATGTAAAACGTCTGTGGTTACGATAATTTTACTAGCCAAGCGGGGAAGTGTCAAGTTTTGCCTTGAAGGACGTCTCTCTTAAAAGGCGGCTATTTATGCTGATAGTAAAAAATGGCAAGCTGTGTCCGGTCTCTGAGCTCCAGTTTTTCAAGGATGACACTCAGATAATTTCTTATGGTTCCCTCGCTTAAAAACAGACATTCAGAAATTTCTTTATTGCTCATTCCTTTGGCTATGTATTCGATCAGGCGCAGCTCTTTTTCGCTGATGCCGTAGTCAGAATAGGAAAAATGCTGTTTGCTTGATAGCAGATCCGGAATTTTTGAGATGATCTCATTTCCGAAAACGTTCTGACCGTTTTCCACAGCGTGGAGGGCAGGCAGGATGCTCTCGAAGTCCTGTTTCAGGATGTAGCCTTTTGCACCGATATTCAGGGCATCGATGATATATTCATCGTCAGAGAATGTCGTCAGAAACAGGATTTTAGAATCCGGATATTTCCTGCGGATTTCTCTCGCGGCCTCGATGCCGTTCATGCCGCTCATCCGGATATCCATTAACAGAACATCCGGATGATGTAATTCATATAAAGAGACAGCCTCAGCACCGCTTGACCCCAGGGCCTGCACATGAACGTCACCAGATGACTCTAAAATTGTTTTCAAAGAAGCCGACACAAGTTTGTCGTCGTCGACAATAATGATCTTCATGATTTACCTCCCGGCTGATAAGATGCCGTATTGCGCGGAACAGTGATAAATATTTTAAAACCGCGTTCAAATGTAATGTTTATAGTGCCGTGAAAAGATTCGATCCGTTCTTTCATATTGAGAAGGCCCATCCCGGAGGAATAAGATTTCGGCGCCGTGGACCCGTCGTCTTCAAATAACAGCTGATAGAAGGATGGATGTTCCCTCAGTACAAGGCGAATCCGTGCTGCGTCGCTGTGCTTTGAAGCATTTGTAAATGCTTCTTTTATGATTGCGGCAAAGCAGAACTGAAGGTTTTGAGGAGGAGGCTCGGATATATCATATTCCAGATCTACGGTGTACTCCGGATACCCGTGTATGATCTCGGCGACAGAGTCACGAAGACTCACAGATGACTCCTGAAGCCCGTGCACGCTGGTGCGTATGCTGTCCATGGCCGTATTCAAAGTCTTATGCAGTTCGGACAGAGGAGCAGACAGGCTGCTGTCATGATTCAGAGCTTTTAGGGCACCCAGCTGCAGGATCGAGCGGGAAAGCATATGCCCTACGTTGTCATGGATCTCTCTGGCAATTCGATTTCTCTCTTTCAGGGTTGCAAGGTGTACTTCCGTCTCTTGTTTTTCCATCAGATACTGGTTCTTTTTATTCAATAAAAGATTCAGTTCCATACTGTCATCTCTCAGTTTTTTAAACTCCTCCCTCATCTTCTCAAGCTTTTGGGTACGGACGGCCAGAAAAAGAGAAAGCAGCAGACTGAGCATCAAATCGATGCGAAGGAAAAAAGGACGGTCCATGAAAAAAGGCACGGACGCCACAATTAAAATAGCACCGGAGAATTTTTGTCTGGTCCGGGTACAGTTGTAACAAAACAGAGGAAGAAAAATACTGAAAACCGGAAGGAAAAGACAGAGAACTCCGTAGAAACCTGAGACTGCAAAAGACAGTTTTTCTTCATTTTTAAGGGAAAGAAAACAGGAGGCCGTAAAAGCAGTCAAAAAAGCAATGACAGGCATGGTTCCAGACTCCCTTGAAAGAAGGGGCAAAATAAAAAGCAGCAAAACAAATTTATCAATAAGTACAGACATAAAACCCACCCTTCCCGAAATTACTTTAAGTATACCTTATTATGCATAAAATGTCATGACAAATGTCACTTCCGCTCCTGACACAAGACACTGTAATGATACAGCAGGATCATGTATAGTAAAATTATCAAATGAAAGGGGTGGAATTATGGAACAGTCTGTCATCGAAATAAAAAATTTAGTTAAGAGATATAAGGATCTTCTGGCACTGGATCATTTAAATATGGAGGTCAGGCAAGGAGAGGTTTTTGGACTTCTCGGGCCGAACGGTTCAGGGAAGACCACAGCCATCAACTGTATACTGGGACTCTTATCCTATGATAAAGGGGAGATCAGAGTTTTCGGGAAACCTATGGAAGCCGATTCTTATGAGAGCAAAAGAGAAATCGGTGTGGTCATGCAGAATGTTGCAGTCTTTGATGAACTTACGGTTGTTGAAAATATTGATTATTTCTGCGGACTTTATGTCAGAGACAAGAAGGAGAGAAAGAGGCTTGTGGAAGAGGCTGTCCAGTTTGTGGAACTGGAAGAATTTCGGAAGTTTTACCCGCCAAAACTTTCCGGAGGCCTGTTAAGACGCCTCAATATCGCCTGCGGCATTGCCCATAAACCAAAATTGATCTTTTTGGATGAACCGACCGTAGCGGTTGATCCCCAGAGCCGCAATAAGATTCTGGAGGGGATTCTTGAATTGAACCGGCAGGGGACGACTGTCGTTTATACCTCTCATTATATGGAGGAAGTGGAGCAGATCTGCAGCAGGATACTGATCATGGATAAGGGGCGTCCGCTGGCTACAGGCACGAAAGAGGAACTGAAGCAGATGATCAAAATGGGAGAAAAGATCACGGTGGATGTATCTGACCTAAAAGAAGAGGAACTTCAGGCAGTACGTAATATGAAACATGTATTCCAAGCGGATTACACAGACGGAAAACTCTATGTGCAGTGCAGCGGGGGCAGTCACAACCTGGTAAATGTTCTCGGATACCTGTCTGAAAGAGAAGTTTCGTTCGGCAGAGTTTATTCGGAGCTTCCCACATTAAATGACGTATTTCTGGAGATCACAGGAAAACAGCTGAGAGATTAGGAGGGGAAACTATGTTTTGGCATTTATATAAATATCATTTCAAAGCATCCATTAGAAATAAGTCCGCTATTTTTTGGAGTTTTGCATTTCCTCTCATACTTGCTACCCTGTTCTATTTCGGATTTGGAAATCTTTTAAACGATTCGGAGGAACTGAAACCAGTCCCGGCAGCAATTGTGGAGACGAAGGCGGCAAAAGATGCGGAAGGATTTAAGCAGACTGCGGCAGAGCTTTCAAAAAAGGGGGAAGATCAGCTTCTGAAAGTGAAGTACACATCTTTGAAGAAAGCCGAAAAGCTGCTCCAAGACGGAAAGATTGACGGCTTTTATACTCTGGGAGACAACATAAGGCTTACAGTGAAAGAAAATGGCATCAACCAGACGATTTTAAAAGAGGTCAGCGATCAATATATCCAGATGAATCATATGGTACAGCAAACGATAAAAGAACACCCGGAAGGGATGGAAAAACTGGTGAAGGCGATATCACAGAATATGGTAGAGAATCAGCAGATCAGTCTGGGGAATGAAGATGCCAATATGATGGTGCAGTATTTTTATGCGCTGCTTGCCATGGTATGTCTCTACGGAGGTTTTCTGGGACTTCAGAGTGCCCTCCATGCTCAGGCGAACTTGTCGGATATTGCGGCCAGAAAAGCAGTTTCTCCGGCAGATAAGCTGAAAAGTACAGCAGCTGATTTCCTCGTAGGCGTGACGGTACAGTTTTTGGCATTCCTGGTGGCAATCGGTTATATGCGGCTCTTTCTGAAAATTGATCTTGGAAGTCAGGCAGGATTTATTTTGCTGGCAGGATTTATCGGATGTTTTACCGGGGTGTCCATAGGGCTGTTCATCGGTTCGATCGGCCGGATGTCCAGGGATACAAAAAGCGGGCTCAACATAGCCATCAGTATGTTTTTCTGCTTCTTCAGCGGATTAATGATAGGAAACATGAAAGACATCGTGGAAAAACATGTACCGCTTTTCAACAGAATCAATCCGGCAGCACTGATCACGGACTGCTTTTACAGCCTGAATATTTATGATGACCTGTCAGTTTATTTCAGAAGCTGCATTTCACTGATCATAATTTCTGTTTTATTTTGCCTTGGGAGTTTTTTCATGATGAGGAGGAAAAAATATGCAAGTATTTAAATGCTTTTTTAAAATTGTCAGAAGTAAAAAACTCGCAATGTTTATATATGCCGGAATCTTTTTCGTACTGACCATCTTATTTTCAAGCTTCGGTAAAGACAGCAATACCGGATTCCAGACAACAAAAATTAATGTTGGCATTGTAGATCATGATAAAAGCACGGCTTCCAAAGCTCTGAAGACATTTCTCTCAAATGAACAAAATGTAAAAGACATAAAAGATGAGAAGAAAACAATGCAGAATGAATTGTTTTACAGGAATACAGAATATATTCTGATTCTGCCGAAAGGATTCGGGGAGAGCCTGTTAAGCCAAAATAAAAAGGTACAAATAGAAAATGTAAAGGTTCCCGGCTCAACCAGCGGATATATGATTGACGAACAGGTAAATAAGTTTACTAAGATGGTGAGGAGCTATCTGGCCGCAGGGTTTTCAGAACAGCAGGCGGTGGAGAGGGCTGAAAATACATTAAAGTCATCGGCACAGGTGAACCTGCTGGGAAACAAAAAGGCCGGCGAACAGAGCAATACCTCGTATTATTTTCAGTACCTTGCCTATATCTTCATTGCCCTGATCACAGTGGCAGTGAGTCCGGTATTCATGGTCTTTTATAAAAAAGATATCAGAAGAAGAAACCAGTGCTCCGCGGCTACAGAACGATCCAGGAATCTTCAGCTGGCGCTTGGGACACTGACGGCATCCGTGGGCTGCTGGCTGGTGTTTATGCTGCTGGCTATGGCGATATACCGGGATGAGATTTTTCAGGGCAATCTTTTGTTGTTTATGCTCAACAGCCTTATGTTCATGGGCGTTTCGGCAGGCATCTCTTTTCTTGCGGGGCTTCTCGTGACTAATGATGACGCACTCCAGGGGGTAGTAAATGTGGTGTCTCTTGGAAGTGCATTCCTTGGCGGAGTGTTTGTACCGCTTGAGTTTATGAGCAAACAGGTACTGACTGTTTCAAGATTCCTTCCGACCTATTGGTATATCAGATCCAATAAGCTGATCGACCAGCTGGATGTTTTTGATATGAGCCATATATGGCCTGCAATGCAGGGAATCCTGATTCAGGCGGGATTTGCCCTGGCACTGTTTGCGGCGGCCATGCTTGTGAGCAAACAGAAGAGGATTGCTTAGAAAACACCAGACAAAAAGGCTGCAGACATATCCTGAACGATTGTCTGCAGCCTTTTTAACAGGAAATCAAAAGACAGGTTTACTTTGCTTTTTCGGCAAATGTATTGTCAACCAGTTTATCGAATGGGACGGAGTCATCTAATTCTCCTGCGTTTTTCAGGATATCCTGAAGAAGGGCAAACCCATCTTCACTGAACACAGGATTTTCTTTATAGGTATCCTGATCCTTGTAGCGCTTGATGATGGTGATCAAATCGTTTTTCGATACGTCGGGGAACTGTCCGCCGATGACAGCTGCAATCTCTTCCGGCGTATGTTTATTTACGTATTCCTGGCCTTTTTTGATGGCATTGGTAAAGCCCTGTATGATTTTTGGATTCTTTTTGATATAACTCTTCTTTGCACAGTAGGTCGTATAAGGAACAAACCCGCTTTCCACGCCTATGGATGCGGCAACATACCCCGCACCCTGTGTTTCGAGGGCGGTTGCATTGGGTTCAAATTCCACGGTAAAGTCTCCTGTGCCGCCGGAAAAGGCCCCGGATGTGTTGGCAAAGTCGATGTTTTGGACCATCTTGATATCTTTTTTCGGATCGATTTTCTGTTTCTTCAGAACATACTCAAAGATCATCTGAGGCATTCCGCCTTTTCGTCCGCCGATCACTTCCTTGCCCTTGATATCGTTCCATGAGAAGTTTTTGATCTTTTTTCTGGAAACGAGGAAGTTGCCTGCACGCTGGGTAAGCTGCGCAAAGTTGACGGCATAGTCCTGGTTTCCTTCGTTGTACTGATAGATGCTGGCTTCCGGTCCCATGAAGCCGATGTCTGCATTTCCCGAGATCAGAGCGGTCATACTTTTATCCGCACCGAATCCTGTATCCACTTTCAGGTCGATACCTTCGTCCTTGAAATATCCTTTTTCAATGGCTACATACTGGGGAGCATAGAAGACAGAGTGGGTAACTTCGTTTAAGGTGACTTTGGTGAGCTTTTTTGTCTCTTTTTCGGATTTAGATGTTCCGCATCCGGACAAAACGCCCAGAGCCAGTACAGAGGACAGAAACGCGGCAGCAAGTTTTTTTACTTTCATAAAAACTCCTAAAAAATACTTTATTTCTTAGAGTATGCACGGCAGAAAAATCGGTGCAAATCTTCTTTACTTTAACGCGCTGATGTTGTATATTAAAACTAATCAAGCATCGAAAAGTCGAAGCAGGAAAAGGAGCAGCATATTATGAGCAAAAAGATTAAGACAGAGGCCGCCAAACGGCTGTTTCAGGCGATTCTTACGCTGGAGACAGAGGAAGAGTGTTTTACTTTCTTTGAAGATTTATGTACGGTGAACGAATTGGAATCCCTGGCACAGCGTTTTGAAGTGGCTTCCATGCTCAGGGAAAAACATACATATCTGGAAGTGGCAGAAAAGACGGGAGCATCCACGGCTACGATCAGCAGGGTCAACCGTTCTTTAAACTACGGAAGCGACGGATATGATTTGGTATTTAACAGAATGAAGAAATAGGCTTTCGCCTATTTCTTCATTTTTTTCTCTTTCTTTTCTTTTTCCGGACTGTCAGTATAGAAATTGTCGATCATTTTCTCGATCAGCTGTTTTTTCGCATAAATATCATAGCACAAAAGTGTGATGAAGGAAAAATGCTGAAGCAGATCCCGGTCCTTTTCGTCTTCCACGAAAGCAAAAGATTCCCTGGCCTTTTTCAGGTCATCCGCTACGGATTCCGCGATCACCGGCTTCTGTCTGTGTTCCAGCTGATAAATCTCCTCATAGATATCGAAAAACGACAGTTCCCTGTCATCGTCATAAAAGTGGTTTTTCAGCGGGGCCAAAAGAGACTTGATATCTGAAATAGACATGAAGTTTTTCAGGTAATAGATATAGATTAAAAGAATCATATGATTTCTGGAGTATTTCTTTTTGCTGGAAGGCGGCAGCAGATCATTCTTTGAATAATTATTGATCATTGTTTTGGTGAAAATCTTATCTCCCTGAAAACGGGTGGAATTTTTTAGTTCTGTGTCCATAAAAGTTGTGATCTGGTCCATATAAAGGTCGATATTTGGAATATCTTCCGGTAGTATATAGTCTAATTCCAGCCACTTTGAAAGCTTTTCTTTTAAATCATCCATACATCGTCCTCCTTGATTGTATGATAACTACATTATACGGTTTTTTAAACTATATGACAAGTCTCTGACATGACATTTTTCGAAGGATTTTTGTTTTGAAAGCGGGGCATAAAAACTCAGGCACATTTATCGCTTCTTTGTTTTGACCGGATGTAGTATAATAGTAGTTAGTCTTACCGGAAAGGAAGGTTAAACAGAAGTAGAACAGAAGCAAGAAAGGATATTACATATGAGCATATATGATACATTGAATGAACAGCAGCGGGAAGCCGTATTTTGTACGGAAGGGCCTCTGCTTCTGCTGGCCGGCGCAGGCTCAGGCAAGACAAGGGTCCTGACCCACAGGATCGCCTATCTGATCGAACAGGGAGTAAATCCCTATCACATCATGGCGATAACATTTACCAATAAAGCAGCCAGAGAGATGAGAGAGCGTGTGGATGCCCTGGTGGGTTCCGGAGCGGAGCATATATGGGTCAGCACGTTTCATTCTACCTGTGTCCGCATATTGAGGAGACATATCGACAAGCTTGGCTATGACAACAGTTTTACCATTTATGACAGCGATGACCAGAAGTCTTTGATCCGGGGCATCTGCAAACAGTTTAAGGTGGACACAAAAAGTCTGCCGGAGCGTGCCGTGATGAATGCAATCTCCTCAGCGAAAGATGAGTTTATGACACCGGGAGAATACGAAACCCGGTATAATTTTGATTTTAAGAAAAAGAAAATTGCAGAAATCTACAAGGAATACCAAAAACAGCTGAAGGCCAACAATGCCCTGGATTTTGATGATCTTTTATTTAAAACAGTAGAGCTGTTTCAGTTTCACCCTGAAGTTTTGGACTATTATCAGGAGCGCTTCCGCTATATTATGGTGGATGAGTACCAGGATACAAATACCATCCAGTTTCAGCTCATCAGCATGCTGGCGAGGAAGTATCAGAATCTCTGCGTTGTAGGAGATGACGACCAGTCTATCTACAAATTCCGGGGTGCAAATATCAAAAATATTTTAAACTTTGAGGGCGTATTTCAGGATGCCGAAGTGATCAAGCTGGAACAGAATTACCGCTCCACAAAGAACATTCTGAATGCCGCCAATGAAGTCATCAGAAACAATAAGGGCCGGAAAGAAAAAGCCCTTTGGACAGAAAATGACGACGGAGATACGATTGTATTTCACCAATATGGGACAGAATATGAAGAGGCGGGACAGATCGTCGAAGAGATCGGCCGCCTGGCAAAAGATGGAGTGGACTATAAAAATATCGCGATTCTTTATCGGACCAATGCACAGTCCCGTATTTTTGAAGAGAAATTTATGATCAAAAATATTCCATACCGGATCGTGGGCGGAACGAACTTCTATCAGAGAAAAGAAGTGAAGGATGTGATCTGTTATCTCAAAGCTGTGGATAACGGCCTTGACGATCTGGCAGTGAAAAGGATCATTAATGTTCCCCGGAGAGGGATCGGCGCGACAACCATCGACAAGGTTCAGACCTATGCGATCGAGCAGAATATAGGGTTCCTGGATGCATGCTTTCAGGCAAGACAGATAGAATCTCTTGCCAATGCAAAGAGAAAGATCGAAAAGTTTTCAGAACTGATCGCAGACTTTAGGGAACAGGCACAGAAGGGAAGTCTTGAAGACCTGTTTCACTATATCTTGGAGGAGACAGGGTACGTAACCGGTCTTGAGGCCGAGGGAACGGAAGAGGCCATGGCCAGAATAGAAAACATTAATGAACTTCTGAACAAAATCGTTGCCTATGAAGAGACTGCGGAGGAACCCACACTTTCGGGGCTGCTTGAGGAAATCGCTCTGGTAGCAGATATCGACAGTCTGGAAGATTCAGACAACAGGGTCATTCTCATGACGCTCCACAGTGCAAAAGGGCTGGAGTTCCCTTATGTATTCATCAGCGGAATGGAGGACGGAATTTTCCCAAGTTATATGACCATAATTTCTGAAGACCAGGAAGAACTGGAGGAGGAGCGGAGGCTTTGTTATGTGGGCATTACCAGAGCCAAAGAGCGCCTTTATCTGAGCGCTGCAAAGCGCAGAATGATGCAGGGAAGAACTCAGTTTAACAAGGTGTCCCGTTTCATTGATGAGATCCCGCAGGAACTTTTAAAGCTGGATTACGGCGTTAATTTGAATGATAAGCGGCCGGATCATGATATTTTTTCATCCAATCGGAGGACTCAGTTCAGAAAACCGTTCCAAAAACATCAATTTGCAGAACCAAAGGCAGAGTCGCTCTCTTATGGAAAAGGTGACCGAGTGAGCCATATCAAATTCGGCCAGGGCACTGTCATGGAAATCGTCTCCGGAGGCCGTGACTATGAGGTCACGGTAGACTTTGATAAACACGGTGTAAAAAAGATGTTTGCTTCCTTTGCAAAATTAAAGAAAACCGAGCAAAATTAGAAAAAAGATTAGTAATGAAACGGGATAAGTGATATAATAAAAAAAACACATAAGAAAGGGTGAATGACATGAAAAGTTTTGACGATTTACTAAGCGCGGCAAAAGTATCAGACATTATGCACAAGAAAGACAAAGATGATAATAAAATTGTCTGGGCTCTGGCAATCATCGGTGCAATCGCAGCAGTGGCAGGGATTGCGTATGCAGTCTACAAGTATTTGACTCCAGATTACATGGAAGACTTTGATGATGATTTCGATGACGATTTTGATGATGATTTCTTTGAAGATGAAGATGATATAAAGTTATCTGCAAAAGAGGAAGAAGAATAAAATTTACAGAAGGCATCTCAGCTGTGAGATGCTTTCTTTTTTTGTTTCTTAGAAAAGACTTTGTCAAGCGAATGCTTAAGGAAATCATTTGACTGCGTCAAAATATAAAAATTTTTTTAAGAAAGAATGTAGAAGCCAGCGGCAAAACGTGACACAAAGCGCGCAGTTATGCGGTTTAACCCGGTTTTAAAAAAATACAAAAAAGATGTTGACTTTTGCGCGCCTGTCCAGTATAATAAATCTTGCTTGTGAGAAAGACGGCAGCCAAACAACAGCAGTTTTGGAAAGTCTTTCAAGAAGGAATTACATATCGGGGTGTGGCTCAGCTTGGCTAGAGCGCTTGATTTGGGATCAAGAGGTCGCAGGTTCGAATCCTGTCACCCCGACTTTGCGGGTGTAGTTCAATGGTAGAACTCCAGCCTTCCAAGCTGATCACGTGGGTTCGATTCCCATCACCCGCTTTCGCTTTGCGAAGCATAGTATATATATTTATGCATATGAGTCTGTAGCTCAGCTGGATAGAGCAACGGCCTTCTAAGCCGTAGGTCATGGGTTCGAATCCCCTCAGGCTCGTTTTATTTCGCTCTTTTGAAATAATAATTTTATAGTTCATGTTTATGGTGGGTATAGCGCAGTTGGTTAGCGCGCCAGATTGTGGCTCTGGAGGCCGTGGGTTCGAATCCCATTATCCACCCTTTTTGTTTTATTAATTACAGGACTACTGGATTTCCTGAAAGATAATGGGCTATCGCCAAGCGGTAAGGCACAGCACTTTGACTGCTGCATTCGCTGGTTCGAATCCAGCTAGCCCAGTACGGGTGTGTAGCTCAGGTGGTAGAGCACTTGACTTTTAATCAAGTTGTCCGGGGTTCGAATCCCCGCACGCTCACTAGTCATCTATCGTTTATAGTATAGGTGGCATTTTTTATGCGGATGTGGCGGAACTGGCAGACGCGCTAGACTTAGGATCTAGTTCTTCGGAGTGCAGGTTCGATTCCTGTCATCCGCATTCATTTAATTTTACAGGCTGAAAAAACAGAACGGTACATTTGGATGGAATGTACCGTTCTGTTTTTGTTTCAGAGGTACTTATGAACATACGGCTGCATGCTTTGACCGGTTTTTGAAAAATCAGATTATTAAAATCAATTATTGAATTATCAGTTTTAAAAGCACTGCATATACTAAGAATCAGAAGACAACAAAACGGGCAGGAACCGGGAAAACCGAGGTCAGAAAAATGAACTTCTTTTAATAAGAAGAAATCGAAAAATCTGACCTCTTTTTTGTGGAAAACAAAAGAGTAGTATAAATTGCATAAATAAGTATATGGATTTGAGGGAAACATCAGACAAAACATACAATAATAATTGGTAGAACCAAAGAAAATTATATTTCAAGAGTAAAAAAAGTGATTTTTCGCGAAAAATTTCGTAAAAAATAGGTTAATTTTTAGAATTGACAAAGCAATATAGGAGTATTATACTCACTACAAATTTAGGAAAGGAGGAGCAGTCGATGAGTTTATCGGAGAAATTGATGGAAGAACTTGTGAGCAGGACAGCGTTCACCATTCCTCTCTTCGGCGGGATTCCGGTACCGGAATCGGTTGTCGTCACATGGGGTATTATGGCTTTTGTCATCCTGCTGTGCCTGATCTTTGTGAGAAATTTAAAGCTTGTCCCCACAAGAAAGCAGGCCTGCATTGAGACTGCGGTGGGAGGAGTATACCGGTTTTTCCACGGGATTCTGGGCGACGAAGGAAAAGGCTATATCCCGTATCTTGCGACAGTCGGAATTTATCTCGGCCTTTCCAATTTGAGCGGTCTGGTCGGACTGACACCGCCTACGAAGGACATCAACGTAACGGCAGGGCTGGCGGTCATGAGCATCGTGCTGATAGAATATTCGGGAATCAGGAAAAAGGGTTTTAAGGGGTTCATAAAGAGCTTTGCCGAGCCTGTTCCGTTTATCGCACCGCTTAACGTGCTGGAAGTCTTCATAAGGCCTCTGTCGCTGTGTATGCGGCTCTTCGGAAATATTCTGGGTGGATTCGTCATAATGGAACTCTTAAAGATCGTAGCGCCGATTCTGGTGCCGATCCCGTTCAGTTTTTATTTTGACGTATTTGACGGACTGATTCAAATGTATGTGTTCGTTTTCCTGACGGCCATCTTTATGAAAGAGCTGATGGATTAGAATAACAAAAACAATCAATTATAGTATAAGGAGATGTAGATTATGTCATTAGTAGCATTAGGAGCAGGTATTGCAGTATTATCAGGTATTGGAGCAGGTATAGGTATCGGAATCGCCACATCAGGCGCAACAGATGCGATCGCAAGACAGCCGGAGGCAACAGGAGAGATCAATAAGACGCTGCTGCTCGGATGTGCGCTTGCAGAGTCAACGGCAATTTATGGTCTGGTTGTTGCAATCATTATCATGTTTGTACTTTAAAGAGAGCTTGGAGGCGGTATAGGTGTTAACATTTAACTCAGGACTCCTGTGGACGTTCGTGAATCTCATTGTGTTTTTCCTTATCTTAAAAAAGCTTCTTTTTCAGCCTGTTATGGGCATGATTGAGAAAAGGGAACAGATGATCAGCGGACAGATAGAGGACGCGGAACAAAAAAATACCCAAGCCGGGCTGCTGAAGGAAAAATACGAGGCCGAGCTTAAAAACGCCAATCAGGAGGCGGCTATGATCGTAAAGACAGCTAAGGAGCGGGGAAAAGAAGAATATGAGAAGATTTTAAGAGATGCCGGTGCGGAGGCGTCCAAAATAATTGCGGACGCAAGTAAAACCATCGAGACAGAGCGGGAAAAAGCAGTGCAGGGAATACAGAATGAAATTGCCCAGGTGGCGATCGCGGCGGCTTCCAAAGTGATTCAGGAGAATGTTGACCAGGCATCGAATGAAAAAATACTGGATGATTTTTTGAGAGAAGCGGGTGCAGGCCAATGAATGAGCTGACAGATAATTATGCAAAAGTATTTTTTGACTTAACGATCCCTGAAGAGTACATCCATGAGACGAAAAGGATCTGCAGTGAGTGTCCGGAATTCGTGAAGGCACTGGCAAGTCCGGTAGTTACAAAAAAAGAAAAACATGCAGTCATTGAAAGAGTGATCCCGGGACCGGTGCAGAGCTTTTTTAAGGTTGTCACAGACAACGGTGAGGCAGACAGCATCTTTGAGATATTTGCATCATATGATGAATTGGTTCTAAGAAAAAATAAAGTAGTCAAGGCAGTCTTTGCTTATGTCACCAAACCGGATGACAGGAAAATTGAAGACATAAAAAATATGATCTGCCGAAAATATCATAAAACAGGCGTAAATCTGCAGCTGAAAGAAGACCCGTCATTAATCGGCGGATTCATTCTGACTGTAGGTGATGATGTATATGACAGAAGCGTGAAGGCTTCCATTACAAAATTACAAAACAGCCTTGTGCGGAGGTGAAACAGTTGGGCAATATAAATCCGGAAGGAATTATTTCCGTTTTAAAAAGTGAGATAGAAGATTATGAGAATAAAATTGAGGTGCAGGAGGAAGGAACCGTTATCCAGGTAGGCGATGGTATTGCGACCGTGCATGGTTTAAACCATGCGATGTACGGGGAACTGGTAGAGTTTGAGAACGGTACCAGAGGCATTGTGCAGAATCTGGAGATGAAGACGATTGGCTGTGTGCTGCTGGGAAGTGATCACGGGCTGATTGAGGGGTCCAAAGTCGTCAGAAGCGGCAAGCGTGCCGGAGTACCGGTCGGGGATGCTTTGGTCGGACGTGTGGTTAATGCGCTGGGCGCTCCGATCGACGGAAACGGACCGATCAAGACCGATGGGTATCTCCCGATTGAGAGAGAAGCGGCGGGAGTCATCGACAGAAAATCCGTAGACGTACCGCTGGAGACAGGGATCCTTGCCATTGACGCAATGTTTCCGATCGGACGGGGACAGAGAGAACTGATCATCGGTGACCGTCAGACCGGCAAAACGTCCATTGCTGTGGACACAATTTTGAACCAGAAGGGCAAAGACGTCATCTGTGTGTATGTAGCTATCGGGCAGAAAGCATCCACTCTGGCTAAAATTGTTTCCACACTGAAGAAGCATGATGCCATGGACTATTCAATCGTCGTATCCGCATCGGCAAGCGATGTGGCTCCGGTCCAGTATATCGCGCCGTATTCCGGCACGGCCATGGCAGAGTATTTCATGGACAAAGGAAAAGACGTTTTGATCGTCTATGACGATCTGTCCAAACATGCGGTAGCTTACCGGGCCATGTCTCTGCTCTTACAGAGGCCGCCGGGACGGGAAGCATATCCCGGAGATGTATTCTACCTTCATTCAAGGCTGCTTGAGCGTTCATGCAGGCTGAATGAAGAACACGGAGGAGGATCCATTACGGCGCTGCCGATCATTGAGACTCTGGCAGGCGATGTATCTGCCTATATTCCTACCAATGTCATTTCCATCACAGACGGACAGATATTCCTGGAGAGTGATTTGTTCTTCTCCGGAATCCGGCCGGCGGTCAATGTGGGTCTGTCCGTTTCCCGCGTAGGAGGGGCGGCACAGACGAAAGCGATGAAGAAAGTTTCGGGAAGTCTGAGAATCGACCTGGCCCAGTTTCGGGAAATGGAGGTCTTTACCCAGTTCAGTTCAGATCTGGACCCGCAGACAAAGGAACTCCTTGATCATGGAAACAGGCTGGTAGAATTATTGAAACAGCCGCTCTATCATCCGATGAGCCTGCACAAACAGGTTATTCTTTTATGTGCAGCCAACCATCGTCTGCTCATGGATGTTCCGGTGAATGAGATCAAATCTTTTACAGAAGATCTTGTATCATTTTTTGAGGCTAAATATAGTCAGCTGGTCAGAGAGATTGATGAGAAAAAGGTACTGACCGATGAGGTAACGGAACAGATCGTTCAAGCAGTAAAAGAATTTAAAAAGTAGGTGAGCATACATGGCAAATATGACAGAAATCCGCTCCAGAATGAAAAGCATTCAGGAGACCATGAAGATCACCAACGCAATGTATCTGATCTCTTCCACAAAGCTTAGGAAGGCAAGGGAGAAGCTGGATGCCACGGCCCCATATTTTGAACTGCTCCAGTCGACAATCAAAGATATTCTGTTTCATTCACCGGACATTAATCATACCTTTTTTGACCAGAGGAAAAAGATAAAACCGGAAGATAAAAAGCGGGGTTATGTGGTCATGACGGCAGACAAGGGGATGGCTGGAGCCTACAACCATAATGTGCTGAAGCTTGCACAGGAGCGTCTGGCACAGGGAAATGACAATACCCTGTTTGTCATCGGCCAGATGGGAAGGAAGTATTTTACGAAAAAGAATGTCAGGATAGACATGGAGTTTCTTTATACCGCTCAGGACCCCAGCATGTGGCGTGCCAGAAATATTGCGGAAACATTGGTCGATCTTTACCGGAAGGAAAAACTGGATGAGATCTATATTATCTATACAAAGATGGTGACGCCTTTGAAGGCAGAGCCTGAAATTATCCAGATCCTGCCGCTGAAACGGCAGAGTTTTGAGGAAATGAATGTGGAACTCGAAAAGTATCACAAGATTGCCGATTATTCTCCGTCTCCCAAAGTAGTGATGGACCATTTGGTGCCCAACTATGTGAAAGGACTGATTTACGGAGCCCTGGTAGAGTCATTTTCCAGCGAGCAGAATGCGCGTATGATGGCGATGCAGGGGGCTACGGAAAGTGCAAAAGACATGATCAGGGAGCTGTCGCTTTTGTATAACCGTGCCAGACAGGCGGCAATCACCCAGGAGATTACAGAGATTGTAAGCGGCGCGAAAGCGTTTCAGAAGAAATAAAATTGATTTAGTCATAGAAAGAATTGTGGTGAAGATATGGAAAAGGGAAAAATCGTACAGGTTTTAGGTCCAGTCGTGGACGTGGAATTTGACGGCGGGTATCTTCCGCTGATCAAAGATGCGCTGACGGTAGAACTGGACGGCAAAAAACTTGTCATGGAAGCTGCCCAGCATATGGGGAACAACATTGTCCGCTGTATCCTGCTCGCATCCAGTGAAGGTCTGTCTAAAGATATGGAAGTGACAGCCACGGGAGCAGGGATCACGGTTCCGGTGGGCAGGCAGACACTGGGCAGAATGTTTAATGTGCTGGGACAGAATATTGACGGGAAAGAGCAGGTCGAAGGAGAAGAGCAGTGGGTCATTCACAGGGATCCTCCTACATTTGAGGAGCAGAGCCCGGTCGTAGAGATCCTGGAGACAGGAATCAAAGTCATCGACCTCCTGGCACCTTATGCAAAAGGCGGTAAAGTCGGATTGTTCGGCGGTGCCGGAGTGGGTAAAACGGTGCTGATTCAGGAGCTGATCCATAACATCGCCACGGAACACGGCGGATATTCTATTTTTACCGGGGTGGGAGAACGCTCCAGGGAGGGAAATGACCTGTGGACAGAGATGAATGAATCCGGGGTTATTGACAAGACAGCCCTCGTGTTCGGGCAGATGAACGAACCGCCGGGAGCCCGTATGAGAGTGGCGCAGACCGGTCTTACGATGGCAGAATATTTCAGAGACAGGGAGCATCAGAATGTGCTGCTGTTCATCGATAATATTTTCCGCTACGTACAGGCAGGTTCCGAGGTGTCTGCACTGCTTGGCCGCATGCCTTCTGCCGTCGGCTATCAGCCGACGCTGGCCAATGAAGTCGGAGAGCTGCAGGAGAGGATCACGTCCACGAAAAACGGATCGATCACCTCTGTGCAGGCCGTCTATGTGCCTGCGGATGATTTGACGGACCCGGCTCCGGCAACTACCTTTGCCCATCTGGACGCCACCACGGTGCTTTCCAGAAAGATCGTGGAACAGGGAATCTATCCTGCGGTAGATCCGCTGGAATCCACATCCAGAATTCTGGAAGCGGAAGTGGTGGGAGAAGAACATTACGAAGTTGCAATGCAGGTTCAGGAGCTTCTCCAGAAGTACAAAGAGCTTCAGGATATCATTTCTATCCTCGGTATGGAAGAACTGGATGAAGACGATAAACTCGCAGTTTACCGTGCCCGTAAGATCCAGAAATTCCTCTCACAGCCGTTTCATGTGGCAGAGAATTTTACCGGCATGAAGGGCAAATATGTGCCGGTGAGCGAGACCATCCGCGGATTTAAAGCCATTATAAGCGGAGAGATGGACGAATATCCGGAAAATGCATTCTTTATGGTGGGAACCATTGATGAAGTCATTGAGAAGGCAAAGAGTGAAACGGCCAGGGAAGCGTAAGAAAGAGGGATGAGCATGGGAAAGACCTTTTATTTGGAAATTACGGCCAGTGACCGGAAGTTTTATAACGGTGAATGTGAAATGATGATCTTTCCGGCGATCGACGGGCAGCAGGGCATCCTGCCCAACCATGAGTCCATGGTGACCGCTGTGAAGGCAGGAGAACTCAGGTTCAAAGTAAATGGTGAGTGGAAAGAAGCTGCCGTGGGCGATGGATTTGTTGAGATTATGCCGGAATTCGTCGTTCTTTTGGCAGACACGGTGGAATGGCCGGATGAAATTGATATCCGGAGGGCAAAAGAAGCAAAAGAACGGGCCCAGGAGAGGCTCAGACAGAAGGAAAGCCAGAGAGAGTACTATCACAGCAAGGCGGCGCTTTCCAGAGCAATGGCAAGGCTTAAAGTGACAGGAAAACATTTATAAGGCAGAATTCGATGCCGGAGGTCGACAACAATTAGTTGACAAGCCAAAAAGAATCCGCTATTATAAACTTTAATAAAAGGGAGTAGCTGGCGAGCAAATCGTTTGCGGTGTCGTCAATCTCGATGAAGAAATTCATCCGTATCGTAATGAAACAGCGAGACTTTTATTGCACGAAAGATGCAGTAAAAGTCCCGCTGTTTTTTTCGTCGGAAAAAGAAAGAAAATACATATAGAAATGGAGAATGATGAAAATGAAAGAATTTTACCAACAGACAGCAGAAGAAGTCAGGAAGCAGCTCAATGGCTCAATGGAACCGCTGACTGCAGCCCAGGTCACGGAACATCAAAAGCAGTATGGGTATAATGAATTGGTGGAAGGAAAAAAGAAAAGTGTGCTTCAGATTTTTCTGGAACAGTTTAAAGATTTTCTGGTCATTATACTGATTGCAGCGGCCACGGTGTCAGGATTTCTTGGGGATGTGGAGAGCACCGCGGTTATTTTGGTTGTCATCACGATCAATGCCATTCTCGGTACGGTCCAGACTGTGAAAGCGGAACAGTCTCTGAACAGCTTAAAGCAGCTTTCGGCTCCTACAGCCAAGGTGATCCGGGACGGAATCACGGTACAGATTCCTTCCAGGGAAGTGACTGTGGGGGATGAGATACTTCTGGAAGCAGGGGATTCCATACCTGCGGACGGAAGAATCTTAGAATCAGCCAGCTTAAAAGTGGACGAGAGTGCACTGACCGGGGAAAGCTTGGGTGTTGAGAAGACCACAGGCATCATCATCAGCCAGGTTCCGCTTGGTGACCGGACCAATATGGTGTACTCGGGAAGCTTTGTCACCTACGGAAGAGGAAAATTCCTTGTGACCGGGGTGGGAATGGACACAGAAGTCGGAAAGATTGCGGGAATGCTGAAAAATACAGAGGAAAAGAGGACTCCTCTCCAGGTCAATCTGGATCAGTTCGGACAAAAACTTTCCATCCTGATTCTGGTATTCTGCGGCATTTTATTTGGGATCAGCGTTATCCGGGGCGAGGATATGGGAGACGCATTTATGTTTGCCGTAGCATTGGCGGTTGCGGCGATCCCGGAAGCATTAAGTTCTATCGTGACGATCGTTCTCTCCTTCGGAACACAGAAGATGGCCAAGGAGCATGCGATCATCAGAAAGCTCCAGGCGGTGGAAGGACTGGGAAGTGTGTCCATTATCTGTTCTGACAAGACAGGTACGCTTACGCAGAATAAGATGACAGTAGAAGACTATTATGTGGGAGGTGTCAGGATTCCTGCCGCCCATATCGATCTGAAGAAACCGGCCCAAAAACAGCTGCTTGACTACAGCATGCTCTGCAACGATTCTACGAACGTCAACGGCGAAGAGATTGGAGACCCCACGGAGACGGCACTGATCAATCTGGGGGACAAGCTGGGAAGAAAAGCTGAGAGCGTCCGTTGCTTTTACCCGAGGGTGGCAGAGATACCTTTTGACAGTGACCGTAAACTGATGTCTACGGTACATGATATGGAAAACGGCTATGTCATGGTGACAAAAGGAGCTGTGGACGTGCTGTTAAACCGTCTGGTATCGATTCAGAAAGGAGACAAAACCACGCCGATCACCAACTGGGATAAAAAACAGATTGAAGCCTGCAACCAGGAGTTTTCACGGAACGGTCTGAGAGTTTTGGCTATTGCATATAAGACCATAGAAAAAGGGAAACGGCTCACGCCGGAGGATGAAAACGGCTATACGTTCCTTGGACTGATCTCTATGATGGACCCTCCAAGAAATGAATCCAGATCTGCGGTAGCGCAGTGTATCCAGGCGGGGATACGCCCGATCATGATTACAGGAGACCACAAAGTAACTGCCGCCGCCATAGCCAAGCGAATCGGCATATTAAAACATGAAAGCGAAGCCTGTGAAGGTTCTGAGATCGACCATATGTCTGATCAGGAGCTTGAGAAATTTGTGGAAGGGATTTCTGTCTATGCGAGAGTTTCGCCGGAGCATAAAATCCGGATCGTAAAGACATGGCAGAGAAAGGGCAATATCGTTTCAATGACAGGTGACGGAGTCAACGATGCGCCGGCGCTCAAGCAGGCAGACATCGGGGTTGCAATGGGGATCACGGGAAGTGAAGTTTCCAAAGACGCTTCCTCAATGGTGCTTACAGACGATAACTTTGCAACCATCGTAAAGGCAGTGGAAAACGGAAGGAATTTGTACCGGAACATAAAAAATGCGATCCAATTCCTGTTGTCGGGAAATTTTGCGGGAATCCTTGCGGTGCTCTATGCGTCTGTCGCTGCACTTCCGGTTCCGTTTGCTCCGGTGCATTTACTGTTTATCAATCTGCTGACAGACAGCCTTCCGGCCATTGCACTCGGACTGGAACCCCACACCGACAAGGTGATGGAAGAGAAACCGAGGCCTGTGAACGAATCCATACTCACAAAAGATTTTCTGGTTAATATCGGAATCGAAGGATTTGTGATTGGAGTCATGACGATGATCGCATTTATGGTGGGATACCGGGACCACAATGCTCTTCTGGCGAGCACAATGGCATTTGGAACGCTTTGTATGTCGAGGCTGGTGCACGGCTTTAACTGCAAGTCAAATCATCCGGTGCTGTTTACAAGGAAATTTTTCGACAATGTGTATCTGATTGGTGCATTTATACTCGGAGTGATTCTGATGACATGCGTAATGACGATACCTTCGCTTCATACATTGTTTAAGGTCCAGACACTGAATATGCAGCAGCTGTTTACCGTATATGGGCTGGCACTGGCCAATCTTCCGCTGATCCAGCTGCTGAAAGCCATAAGAGTAAGAGTGAGGATATTATAAGATGGTGATAAAAGGAGCCGAATCCTGATTTTATTTTGGGAATCGGTTCCCTTTTTCTTGTCAGAAAAACAGAAAAGCTTTAAAATAGAGAAAACGGAAGAGAGACAGGGATGATCAGAAAAAGGGGGATATATGAAAAAAATTACAGGGAGAAGATTTTGCAGAAGAGCAGCGGTCTGTTTGTCTGTACTGCTGATCAGCATCATCTTTCTGGGGAATCACTGGAGTTTTGAGGCCTCCGAAAAGGAAACAGAACAAACGGATCAACGGGTGGTGAAGGTAGGATTTTTAGAAACTCCGGGGATATGCGAAAAAGATAAATACGGAAATTATACCGGGCTGACACCGGATTATCTGAATGAGATTGCAAAATATACGAACTGGGAATACGAATATGTCCCGACTACAGCGGACACCTTTATACAGGATCTTGCGGATGGAAAGTATGATGTATTGGGAGGTGCCTACTATGCCAAGGAATTGGAGCCTTATTTTGCATATCCAAAGTACAGTATGGGGAGCAGCCGTGCAGGACTTCTGTGTCTGAAAGAAGATAACAGGATCAAAAGTTATGAGCTGAATACGCTGAACGGCAAAACCATCGGAGTCTATGAGAAAGCGGATGAAAAGATCCGAAGGCTGAAAGACTTCTTAAAGATCAACAATATTAAGTGCAGGCTGAAATACTATGGTCCCAAAGACCTCTCAGAAAGTGGAGACCTTTATAAGTATTTATTAAATAAAGAAGTCGATTTGCTGCTGGGAAATGAACTGGAGGAGAATCCTGATTTCCGGCTGGCTGCTTCCTTCGATGCTCAGCCTTATTATCTTGTAACAAGCCCGAAAAATAAAGAGATTCTGAACGGAATTAATTCTGCGCTGGAAAAGATCCAGGACGCCGATCCTGGTTTTGAAAAGGAAAAGTATGAAGAAAATTTTAAAGACAGACAGAAGATATCGTCCGTCTATCTGACGAAAGAAGAGGAGAAATATATCGCCGCCAAGAAATCGGTTTCGGTTGCTGTTGTAGCAGACTGGCACCCTTTCTACTGTAAGCAGAATACTACAGATCACCATGATGGTATTATTCCGGAAATACTCGAAGAGATCTCTGATTTTTCCGGCCTGAAGTTTACTTATGTCACTGCGGATTCGTATGAGGAGGCCATCCGGCTGGTACAAGAAGGCAAGGCAGATATTATGGGATTTTTTCTGGATACTGAAGCAGATGCGAGAAAGAATGATCTTGTCCTGACCAGCGCCTATGTCAGCCTTAACAATATTGTCATCAGAAATAAATCAGAGAATTTTCCTTCCGACGGGATGGAAGCCGGGGTTCTGAAAGGAAGAACACTCCCGGATGAAATAAAGGCGAAAAGAGTGAAATATTATAAGGATGCAGAAGAGATTATTTCGGCACTGAATAAAGGAAAAGTGGACTTCGTGTACGGTCTGGCGGCTTCTATGGAACAGGAGATGCAGAACCACCGGTATAATAATGTCGTCCCGGTGACAGGAGTCAACATTAACATGGGGGTGTCCTTTGCACTGGCGGGCCCGGCGGATACCAATCTCCTGTCGATACTCAACAAATCCATAAATAATGTTACATCGGATGAGAGGAATACAATTCTTAACAGGAATCTGGTTTCCTTCGGCACCTCATTTTCGTTTAAAGATTATATTTATGCAAACCCCATCGCTGTACTTTGTCTGCTGGCAGTCATTATGCTTATGGCGGCAGCAGCCTTTATTCTGACTTACAGATCCAAAATGAGAAGCAGGATCATGCAGAGTGAACTTGAGAAAGCAGAGGCAAAGAGCAGGGCAAAGAGTGAATTTCTCTCTCAGATGAGTCATGAGATACGGACACCTATGAACGCGATCACAGGTCTCACCGATTTGCTGCGGATGGAGGAGAAGCTTCCGGACGGAGCCAGGGAAAAACTGCAAAAAATTCATGCATCCTCTCAGTATATGCTGTCACTGATTAACGATATTCTGGATATGTCAAAGATTGAAAATGGAAAGCTGAACATTGAGCCCGAAGACTTCTCTCTGACAGAACTGCTGGATGGGTTAATTGAAATGATGGAAGTGCAGGCAGAAGAAAAGCAGATTCATTTTGAATTTGTCAGGGAGATTGAGCATGACTTTGTAACAGGAGATCCGATCCGCCTGCGCCAGGTACTGACCAATCTTCTCTCTAATGCCTTTAAATTTACGAAGCACGGAGGCAGAGTCACTCTGACTGTCCGGGAGGAGCACAGGGACGTCAGTACTGGGGAATATTTCTTCTCTGTCAAAGATAATGGGATCGGTATCGCCCAGGACAGGCAGAAACAGATTTTCGAGGCCTTTGAACAGCTGGGAGCCAGCAGCGCAAGAAGCGAGGGAACAGGTCTCGGACTCCCGATCAGTTCAAGCATCATCAAGGCTATGGGAGGAAATCTCATGGTGGAGAGCCAGACTGGCAAAGGTTCTGAGTTTTATTTCAGACTCTGTCTGCCCACCGGGAAAGACAGCACGAACTACAGGAGTGAAAATGCTTTGGAACTTCGGCAGTTCCATGATATCCGGATTCTGGTTGCGGAAGATAACGATCTGAATGCAGAAATTGTAAAAGAACTGCTTGAGATGGAAGGCGCGTCCGCAGAACGGGCAGTCAACGGGCAGGAAGCCGTGGAACGATTTTTGTCGGGTGAACAGGGCCGTTATCAGCTTATTTTAATGGACATCAAGATGCCGCTGAAAAACGGTTATGAAGCGGCGGAAGAGATCAGGAAAAGCAGCCATCCGGATGCAGAAACAGTACCGATCATTGCGATGACAGCAAACTCTTTCAAAGAAGATATGGATGCAGCGTTTGCCTCAGGAATGAACGGTTTTGTGCCAAAGCCGATAGACATTGGATATCTCAATCAGGTGATGGAAGAGAACCTGAAAAAGGAATAAAAAAGTGCCGTATCCCAGAGGATAAAACGGGGATACGGCATTTCCTTTTAATCTAAAATAAATGGTTTTAATGCATTTTCAATGTCTTCCAGTTCGTCTTCACCGTAAACAGTGAGAAGCAGCGGTTTGGACAATTCCAGGCTGAAAATGCCCATAATGGATTTTGCATCGACAACATAGCGGCCGGATGCTAAATCTATCTCGGATTTAAACCGGTTGATCAAGTTGACAAAGTCTTTTACTTTGTCTATGGAATCTAACAATATTTTATAGGTTTTCATATCAAACACCCCTTTCTTCTTTGCTGATGCAATGTCATGGTACAATTTTTTCAGCGGAAAGTCAAATTTCTCATAAGAATATATTGACAAGAAACGGATAAAATGAATAAAATAAAGATCAGCGAAAAGGGAGAGCAGAAAGCAGGGAGGAAGATACATGGGACTTTTAACAAGAGTAACAGATAATAATCCATTTAGTAAAGATATCGACGAATTGCTGGAAAAGCGTGCTGATGTACAGGAAAAAGATACGGAAGACGGACTTACCTATGAAGAATCTATGAAAAAGATTGAGGAACGGATTAAGGAATTAGGCATCCTTGAAGAGGAAGAATAAAATGCAATTTTAGACGTGCGTCAATATGCGGCGCACGTTTTCATACATCTGAATTGTTAACCTATATACTTATCATGGTTGACAATTTGAAGTTCATAGCGTATACTTCAATAACGAAGAGGGAAAGAGAAAGGAGTTTATATGCTGGAGGAATTTACAAGACAGATCCTTTCAGGAGAACAGGAACAGATTAAAACAGAAGATGTATTGTTTTTGCTGGATGCAGATCTTGAGATGCTGTGCCGGTCGGCGGACAGGATCAGAAAGCATTTTTGCAAAGACCATGGAGATCTCTGCACGATCATCAATGGGAAAAGCGGAAAGTGCAGCGAGGACTGCAGGTTTTGTGCACAGTCATCCCATCACCGGACCCATGCGGAAGATTATGCGTTTCTTCCGGCCGAAGAGATCTTAAAGGACTGCCGGATGCAGGAGAGGAAAGGAATACATAGATACTCTGTCGTGACAGCCGGAAAATCCCTTGAGGGAGAAGATTTTTCAAGAGCTTTAAAGGCCTATCGTGTTATGTCTGAGCAGTGCAGTGTTTCCCTTTGTGCATCCCACGGATTTTTGTCTTATGATGCTTTTTTAGATCTGAAAAGGAATGGAGTCACACGATATCACTGTAATTTAGAGACATCAAGACGTTTTTTTTCTGAGATCTGCACGACGCATACATATGATGATAAGATCGCAAATATCGAGAGGGCAAAGAAAGCAGGCCTTGAGATCTGTTCCGGAGGGATCATCGGAATGGGTGAGACAGAGGAGGACAGGCTTTCTTTGGCCCTTGAGCTGGCAGGACTCGGAGTTGACTCGATCCCGGTCAATGTTCTTACGCCGATCAAAGGTACTCCTCTGGAAGGAAGAAGAAGGCTTAAGGAAGAAGAAATACTGAGAACGGTCGCAGTGTTCCGGCTCTTAAATCCAAAAGCAGAAATTCGTCTGGCTGCAGGGCGGAATTTGATGAAAGACTGCGGAAGAGAGGCGTTTTGTTCCGGGGCAAACGGAGCAATCACTGGTGATATGCTCACTACATCCGGCAACAGGGTGGAAGACGACAGAAAAATGTTTTTACAGCTTGGATTTTCATTGACATAAGGAGGAATAACCATGAAGAAACTAGAAACAAGGCAGATGACACTCATAGGATTGATGTCGGCACTCATGTGCGTTGCGGGACCGCTTTCTGTTCCGTTGCCGTTTACACCGGTTCCAATATCTCTGACAAATCTGATCATTTATCTGACAGCATTTGTACTCGGGTGCAAATCAGGTACTGTGAGTTATGTGATCTATCTGCTGCTTGGCACAGCGGGACTTCCTGTTTTTTCGGGATTTACGGGAGGCCTGTCCAAACTTGCCGGTCCTACGGGCGGATATTTGATCGGATTCATATTGACGGCTGCAGTCTGCGGGTTTGCAGCGGATCACTCCGGAGGAAAAAGGACCATACAATTTGCAGGAATGGTGATTGGAACGCTGGCAGCATATCTGTTCGGAACCGTTTGGCTCTGTTTACAGATGAACCTTACACCGCTCCAGGGCCTCATGGCCGGAGTCATCCCATATTTGCCGGGGGACCTGGTGAAAATGATACTGGCTGCGGCGATAGGAAACAGCATACGGCATACGGTGAAGCAAACGGCGTCGGCGTCTTCGCATTGATGAAAAGGCATGAAAATAATTTTTTCATGCCTTTTTGTTGACAAATTATTTGTACTATCGTATTATTGTATTAAAAGATCAGTACAATAATACGATAGTACAAGGAGGATATATGGATACGATTGTGAAAGCAGAGGAGATTACAAAATCCTTTGGAAAACAAATAGCAGTGAGAAATGTCAGTATGGAAGTAAAGAAGGGAGATATTTACGGATTCATCGGGGAGAACGGTGCAGGGAAGACTACCATGATCCGGATGATGGCAGGACTGGCCAAACCCTCCTCCGGCAGACTTTCCCTGTTCGGTTCCGGTGATCTGGTGAAGGCCAGAGAGAAGATCGGGACAGTGATTGAATATCCGGCGCTGATGCCCGGTATGACGGCCAGAGAGAATCTCATGGTGGAGATGAAGCTCAGGGGATTGAAGGATCCGAAAAAGATTGAAGAAGTTCTTATAAAGGTAGGGCTTGCAGACACCAAAAAGAAGAAGGTGAAAAATTTTTCCCTTGGTATGAAGCAGAGGCTGGCGATCGCCATTGCACTTTTGGGCGATCCGGAATTTTTAATTTTGGATGAACCTACCAACGGGCTTGATCCGGTTGGAATCCGTGAGATCAGAGAGCTGATCCAGGAGCTGAATCAGGAACATCACATCACGGTTTTGATATCAAGCCACATTTTGGGAGAGTTATCGAAACTGGCTACCAGATACGGTATCATCCACAAGGGCGAACTGATCCAGGAATTTACGGAAGAAGAATTAAACAGGCAGAGCCAGTCCAGTCTCACGGTAAAGATGCCGAAGGAACAGCGGGAGAAGGCGTGCAGAGTTATGAGAGAGCAGTTTTCAGCCAGAGAATTCCAGATGGTTGGAGAAGAAGAACTGAAGGTCTACGGATTTTTAGAAAAGCCAGGGAAAGTCAATCAGGCGCTTATGCAGGAAGGAATCCAGGTAGAAGAAATCTTCGTAGAAAACATGGATTTGGAAAAATACTTTTTAAGAGCAGTGGGAGGTGCGGCATGTTAAATTTAATTCGGGCAGATGTTTATAAATTGTTAAAATCAACGTCATTTCGTGTGTGCGGAGTGCTGTTTCTTTTGCTGGCGGGATCTGAAAATTTTCTTTATCATCTTGTGGAAAAAATGGGCGGCGGTACTGGGACGCAGACGACGGTCCTTTCAAGGATACAGGGGACAGATACCTCTTATCTGATTCTGCTGGCGATCGTTATTTCCCTGTTCATCGGAAGTGAATATACCTATGGAACCATTAAAAACCTGGCATCAAAGCATTACGAGAGGAATGAAATCTTTGCTTCCAAGTGGATCGTGAGTGTTCTGCTGGCAACGGTTTATTTCGCGGTGAGCATCGTAATTGTGGGAATCACCGCTGCGTTTTACTGGAAAACCGGAGATTTGAGCGGGAATGTTATAAGCAATACCGCAGGCTTTTTGTTCACAAAATATATTCTGGTCCTCAGTATCACTTCTCTGTATGTCATGGCCGCCTTTGTAATAAGGAAGACACAGTTTGTCCTTCCGGTTGCCATCATTGGGCTGGACGTTATCGGAACCATTGCATTATATGGCGATATGGGACTCACAAAACTATTGGGGCATACGGTGCAGCTGTCAAAATACTGGCCGGGCAACATGCTGTCTATGATCATTCAGAGCGGCGCACAACATGCTGAACTTCTTCCGGGGGTTTTAACCGGACTTGTATTTCTTACTGCGGCTGCGGCCGGCGGAGTTATACATTTTAAACGTGTGGATATCAAATAACCCGGTTGACATTTTTATGGAAAGCGCATAAACTATATGGTAAGTGAAATGCGCAGAACAGAAAGAGTACCTACACTGGAACTAACAGAGAGAAACTGTCACCGGCTGAAAGCAGTTTTTAGGAAATGTGTTGGGAATGCCTCTGGGAGCAGACAGGGCGAATCGAAAGTAGTCCTGTACGTGGCCGGCGTTAACGGAAGGTTAAGGGAAAGCATCCTCAAGGATACTTTAAGTAAGAGTGGAACCGCGGATATAACTTCGTCTCTTTTTTGAGACGGAGTTTTTTATTACTTAGGAAAGCTCTGCGACCTTCCCTGTGAAATAAAAAACGCTCCGCGGGCTGTACACAGATGTGTAAGGAAATTATTTGACTGCGTCATTGGGAAGTTGAAGTGTGGGCTTGCCCACTTTGTTCTATGGAGGTAAGTATGGGCTTTAGAGAGTTTGCAAAAAGCCAGTTTGACATCATAAAGGACCGGGACCCGGCCCTTAAAAATCAAAAGGAAGTATATTTATATCCTTATGTAAAGGCTTTATACTGGTATCGGATCACCCATCGTATGTATAAGGAAGGAAATTTTTATAAGGCCAGAAAGATATCACAAAAGATTGCCCGAAAGACTGGGATTGAGATTCACCCGGGAGCACAGATAGGAAAAGGCCTGTTTATTGACCACGGACATGGGGTTGTCATCGGTGAGACTACGATCATCGGCGACAATGTGACGATTTACCAGGGAGTCACGCTGGGAGGCACCGGAAATGAAACCGGGAAGCGCCACCCTACCATCGAGGACAATGTTTTGATCAGCGCCGGTGCGAAAGTACTAGGATCGATCACGATTGGGAAGAATTCCAAAATAGGAGCGGGTTCCGTTGTAGTTTCCGATGTGCCTCCCAACTCCACCGTGGTCGGAGTGCCGGGCAGAGTGATCAAGAGAGACGGGACCAGGATTCAGAGCCTGGAGCTCAACCAGATCGATCTTCCGGACCCGGTTGATATGGATATTGAGAAGCTGGCAAAAGAAAACGCTGAGTTAAGAAGTGCACTGAATATATTTATGGAGCACTGCAAACGTGTAGAAGATGCTGCGAAAGGAGATAGAGAATGAAGATCTATAATACACTGACAAGAAAAAAAGAGGAGTTTGTACCGGTACACCCTGGGAAAGTGGGGATGTATGTGTGCGGCCCCACAGTTTATAACTATATTCATATCGGAAACGCACGGCCGATGATCATCTTTGATACGGTCCGCAGATATTTTGAATATAAAGGATATGATGTGAATTACGTCTCAAATTTTACAGATGTGGATGATAAGATCATCAAGAAAGCCAATGAGGAAGGCGTATCTGCCACAGAGATCGCAGAGCGTTACATTGAAGAGTGTAAAAAAGATATGGAAGGCTTAAACGTGAAGCCGGCGACCCATCAGCCGAAAGCCACGGAAGAGATCGACGGAATGATCCGTATGATCGGGACCTTGATTGAAAAAGGGCATGCCTACGAAGTAAATGGTACGGTTTACTTTAAAACCCGTTCTTTTGACGGATACGGAAAGCTTTCCAAAAAGAACATTGACGACTTGGAGGCAGGCCACAGGGATATTAAAGTCCGCGGGGAAGAAGGCAAACAAGATCCGCTTGATTTTGTGCTTTGGAAGCCGAAAAAAGAAGGTGAGATTGCATGGCCGTCTCCTTGGGGAGAAGGCCGCCCGGGATGGCATATCGAATGTTCCGAAATGTCGAAAAAGTATATCGGGGATACGATTGACATTCATGCGGGAGGAGAGGACTTGATTTTTCCTCATCACGAAAATGAAATTGCCCAGAGTGAAGCATGCAACGACGAATGTTTTGCAAACTACTGGATGCACAACGGGTTCTTAAATATCGACAATCAAAAGATGTCCAAATCAGCCGGCAACTTTTTTACTGTCAGAGAGATCAGTGAAAAATATCCGCTGCAGGTTATCCGGTTTTTCATGCTGAGCGCACATTACCGCAATCCGCTGAACTTCAGCGATACGCTTGTGGAATCTGCCAAGAACGGACTGGACCGCATCCTCACAGCGATTGATCTTGTAAGGGATCAGGCCGATAAACCGGAGACAGCTGCAGGAAAAGAAGAAGAGGCTAATCTTGAAGAAGCAAGGAAATTGGTCGGCAAGTTTGAGGAAGCTATGGAAGATGATTTCAACACGGCGGATGCGGTCTCTGCCATCTTTGAACTTGTGAAGCTGGCCAATACAACCGTAAAAGAGTCATCCTCTGATTATGCGGCAAAGCTCCTGGAAACCATGGAAACGCTGTGCGGAGTACTCGGAATCGAGACAAAGCAGGAAGAAGATATTCTGGATGAAGAGATTGAAAGGATGATTGAGGAACGGCAGCAGGCGAGAAAAGAAAAAGATTTTGCCAGAGCAGATGAGATCAGAGACGAACTGCTGGAAAAAGGGATTATTTTAAAGGATACAAGAGAAGGCGTAAAATGGAAACGAGCTTAATTGAGTTTATGACGAAGGGACTTGACCTGCCTCAAATGGACCCTAAGGCTTACTCACCCCTTGGGCTCGCCTACATCGGAGATGCGGTCTATGAGATCGCCGTTCGGACACTGGTTATCTCTGAAGGGAACATGAGTGTGAATAAGTATCACAAAAAATCCAGCAGTCTGGTGAAAGCTTCCGCTCAGGCAGGGGTTTATGATAATATTAAAGAAAAGCTCACAGACGAAGAGGCAGCCGTCTATAAGCGGGGCCGAAATGCCAAATCTGCTACGGCCGCAAAAAATGCTTCGATCGTGGAATACCGGATGGCCACAGGGGTCGAAGCCCTGATCGGATATCTGTACTTATCCGGGAGGACGGCACGGGCTTTGGAGCTGATTAAAATTGGATTAGATGTAGGAGAAAATGAATGAGTTACGAAGAATATCTGCTGGCGGGAAGAAATGCGGTGCTGGAGGCACTGAGGGCGGGAAAGCCCATTGATAAGATCTATATTCTGGACGGATGCCAGGACGGTCCCGTCCGGACGATCGTCCGGGAGGCAAAGAAGACAGACGCAGTTCTGAATTTTGTAGAAAAAGAACGTCTGGATCAGCTTACAAAGGAACATCATCAGGGCGTAGTCGCAATGGCTGCGGCCTATGAATATGGACAGATGGAAGATCTGTTTGCCAGGGCAGAGGAAAAGAAGGAAGATCCGTTTTTTATTCTACTGGACGGTATTGAAGATCCTCACAATCTGGGAGCTATCATAAGAACAGCAAATCTTGCCGGAGCCCATGGCGTTATCATTCCAAAAAGAAGGGCAGTGGGACTGACCCCGACGGTGGCAAAAACATCCGCAGGAGCGCTGAATTATACCCCGGTGGTCAAAGTGACCAACTTGTCAAATACGATGGAAGAACTGAAGGAGCGGGGATTATGGTTTGTCTGTGCTGATATGGACGGGGACATGATGTACCGCCAGAATTTAACCGGTCCTATTGGGCTGGTCATCGGAAACGAGGGCAGCGGTGTCAGCCGCCTTGTGAAGGAGAGGTGTGATTATACCGCTTCTATTCCGATGAACGGCGATATTGATTCTCTGAATGCATCGGTTGCAGCCGGCGTGCTGGCTTATGAGATCGTGAGGCAGAGGCTTTTAAAATAGGGGAACTATGAAAGACTTTGAACATTATTCTGACAGGGACCTGTTAAATGAGATAAAAAGCGGTGACGATCGGGCGATGGATTTTCTTCTGAACCGGTATGGGGGACTGGTGCGCAGGGAATCCAGGAAGTTCTTTCTGGCCGGAGCCGATGAGGAGGACTTGATCCAGGAAGGGATGATCGGTCTTTTTAAAGCTGTAAAAAATTATGATGACGAAAAGAACGCCTCCTTCTCTACATTTGCATCACTTTGTGTAAAACGGCAGATTTATACGACGGTGACGGCTTCCAAGAGAAAGAAACACGGTCCATTGAACAATTATATCTCACTGTTTAATGAACAGGGAGAGGAAGACCAGTTTATGGAAGAAGACACAAATCCGGAACAGGTTCTGATACAAAAGGAAAACATCTCTGACTATTATAAGAAAATTGAGACAAAGCTCAGCAGTTTTGAGAAAGATGTGATGGAACTTTATCTGAGCGGAGAGAATTATGTGGAGATCGCCGTAAAACTGGACAAACCGAAAAAGTCCATTGACAATGCGATTCAGAGGATCCGCAGAAAATTAGGGGAAGAAAGTTAATCACCCGGAGGGGGAGTATACATGCAGAATGTTTATGCGTTGTCCGATATTCACGGCCAGGGCCGGGCTTTTTTTGAGATGCTGGAGAAGATCCGTTTCTCTCCGGAAGATAAATTATATATTATCGGAGATGTGGTGGACCGCGGGCCGGATGGCATCCAGCTGCTGGAATATATAAGGGAACAGCCGAATATGGAACTTCTCATGGGAAATCATGAAGATATGTTTCTAAGAACGATGGATGACGAAGAGTCATGGTATGAGACGTGGATTTTTAACGGCGGAGGTGTTACGTTAGCTTCTCTTATGTCGTTTCCGAAAAAGGAGCAGGAGCAATGTATTGAGTTTGTGCGAAAGCTTCCTCTTTACCGGATGATCACAGTGGAGAACAAGCGTTATCTTTTGGTTCATGCAGGCATTGATGCAGCACTGGGAGATTCAGAGGATAAGATTTCACAGATGGACCGGGATAACCTTTTATGGATTCGCAGGGAGTTTTTCAATGCTGCCCTTGCCTGTCCGTATACCGTTGTTTTTGGACACACACCCACAGGTGCACTGCTTTATTATGCCGGGACTTTGACGGAAGAAGCAAGGGAACAGGCTGCCGCATTTCATATTACAAAATGGGATCACAGGATCGCCATTGACTGCGGAGCCGCCTACGGTGAAAATCTTGGCTGTCTGAGATTGAATGATCAGGAAGAATTTTATATAAAAATATGAAAAAATATTGACAAGATTCGATCGGTATGATAAATTTAATAACGGTCTTGCTGATGTGGCACAGGTGGTAGCGCACCTCATTGGTAGTGAGGAGGTCACGGGTTCAACTCCCGTCATCAGCTTATCGTAAGAAACGGCTCAAACCTTGATTTTATGCGGGTTTGAGTCGTTTTTTTTGCTTGAATGCTTTGTATGAAGAATAGGAAAATGATTTTGATATAATAATTTTAACGAGATTTTTTATTACATATATTTACAAAAAAATGATTTACTTTAAATTCCAAATATGTTAAAGTAGAATCATGAAATATACTTACAGTACCAAGAAAGGGGTTGGTACAATGAAAATAGAATATAAAAAGAAAGCTGTTAAATACATAAATAGTTGTGATAAATCAACTAAAAGACGCTTGAAAGACAGCATTGAGAAATTACCGCTCGGTGATGTAAAAAAATTAACTGGATATGAGTGTGAGTATAGATTAGGGGTTGGTAATTTGCGTGTGTTATTTACGTTTGAAAATGATATAATAACAATAAATGAGATAAGACCAAGGGGAAAAGCATATAAGAGGCTTTAGGAGGTGTAAACAATGAGCAGAGAAACAATAAAGAATTTGATTGACATGATAGATGAAAAGGATATAGATACAATTTACAAGGTAATTTTGAAATTTATTCCGGAAGTGAGTCCTGATCCGGATGAGATTGAAGCAATTGCAGAGGCAAAAGCAGACAGGAGTGCTACAATTTTGCATGAAGACATTCATTGGGATTAGTCATGTTAAACGTTTGCAGATGTAGGCCCTCTTTTACATGAGAAAATGGTAAATAAGAATAAGGTTATTATAAAAAGTACAATTTTATGCGGAGTTAAGAGGCACTGAAACACTAGAGATTATGAGGCGGGTTACTCGGCTACCCGTCTCTTTTTTTTAAATATTTCAGGAACATATAAATTGAAATATGGAGGTAATACAAAATGGAACTAAAGATTTTAAAACAGGATTTTTCCATCGGTAAGCTTCACGATGTTTCCCAGGCAGATTTACAAAATGAGTTTTGCTTTTTTGCTAAAACCGACCAGGAGAATTCACTGGTCTGCCCCACGGAGTTTATGCCTGACGACATGATCGAGAGAGAAGACGGCTGGAGGGCGTTCCGGATACAGGGAATCCTTGATTTTTCTCTGATTGGGATTTTGGCTGAAATATCTTCCATGCTGGCCGATCACAAAATCGGGATTTTTGTTATTTCTACTTATAATACGGATTATATACTGACCAAAGCCGAAAACTTTGAAAGAGCCGTCCGTGTTCTAGCGGATCATGGATATGAAATCACACATTGATTTTCCGGACTTGACTGAAAAGTTCTGTGAAAAGATTGCGCTGAATGTTTGGAAACTTTCCTGCAATATGATATGATGAATCCAGAGAAAATTTATGGAAGAAAGGAACGACAGATGTTAGACGGAAAGAAATCATTATTCAGTGGCATGCAGGCCACCGGTACTATTACATTGGGCAATTACCTGGGAGCATTAAAAAACTGGGTGGACATTGATAAAGATCAGTATATGTGTTTTTACAGTGTTGTGGACATGCATTCCATCACAGTAAGACAGGAGCCTTCGGAGCTGAGAAAAAGGGCCAGGAGCCTTTTGGCACTCTATATAGCGGCAGGACTTGATCCGGCAGAAAACTGTATTTATTACCAGTCACACGTTTCGGCACACGCAGAACTCATGTGGATCTTAAACTGCTTTACCTATATGGGGGAAATGAACCGGATGACTCAGTTTAAAGATAAGTCACAGAAGCATCCGGAAAATATCAACACAGGACTTTTCACTTATCCGGTCCTGATGGCAGCAGACATTTTGCTGTTTCAGTCTGATGTGGTGCCCGTGGGAAAAGACCAGATGCAGCATTTGGAGATCACCAGAGATATTGCTGAAAGATTTAACAAGATATACGGTGATGTATTCACGATTCCGGAAGCATATATCGGCAAAGTCGGACAGAAGATCATGAGCCTTCAGGAGCCGGAGAAAAAGATGTCCAAATCTGACGAGAATGCCAATGCACACATTCTGCTTCTGGATGATCCGGACACGATCATGAGGAAGTTTAAGAAGGCGGTGACGGACTCCGAGGCATGTATTGCTTATTCAGAAGAAAAGCCAGGCATTAAAAATCTGCTGGATATTTACTGCGCGATCAACGGAAAGAAACCCGAGGAAGCAGTGGCTGAATTTGAAGGCATGGGATACGGAAAGCTGAAAGAGCGGGTTGGAGAAGTGGTTGTGGAAGAACTGCGGCCGATTCAGGAACGCTATAACGACATTATGAAGAATAAAGATTATTTAAATAAGATCATAAAAGATAATGGGGAAAAGGCTTCTTACTATGCAGCGAAGACCTTGAGAAAGGTACAGCACAAAGTGGGATTCCCTGACCGTATCCGCTGATATGTGCGGAATATGAGTACAAAACAGCAAGATCCGGTGCGGGCAGCTTTCAGAGGCTGCTTTCACCGGATTTTTTGATGCAAAAGAAAAGTTTATATTGCCTGCCATTTGAGACCTGAATAGGCAAAAGTATCTTGCAGTGGACAGGCGCTTTTGTTATAATTTTAATATCATTTAATGCGCACAGGCGCAGTTTTGGCATCCGTGCACAAGGCGGAAGCCAGGCAGAAGGAGGAAGGTTCATGAAGAAAAAAGTTTTAAAAGTCACTAGTATTATTTTGTCGTTAGTGCTTGTCCTTGGATTGATGACAGGCTGCGGTTCCAAGAAGACGACAACTGACAAGAAGGAGGAGAAAAAACAGTTCAAGATTGCCAAAAAAGATCTCAAGATCGGAGTGATCCATATTTCCGACCCTTCCGAGGGATCAGGGTACACTTACACACATGATCAGGGTATCATAACAATGCAGAAGAAGCTGGGCCTGAAAGACAATCAGATCGTGCGCAAGACCAATATCACAGACACAGACCCGACTAAGACAGAGACTGCGATCAAAGAGTGTATCGAAGACGGATGCAACGTGATCTTTGGTACAAGCTGGGGCTACATGGACACGATGGAAGCTATGGCAAAAGAGTATCCTGATGTAGTATTCTCCCACGGAACCGGATATAAGAAGAATGATTCCAACTTTAACAACTATTTCGGAAGAATCTATCAGGCAAGATATTTAAGCGGTATCGCGGCAGGCCTTAAGACGAAGAGCAACAAGATCGGATATGTTGCGGCTATGGGCAAGGACAATGCCGAGGTGACCGGAGGCGTGGATGCGTTTGCCATGGGTATTTACTCTGTAAATAAAAAGGCAAAAGTATATGTAAAAGTGACAAACAGCTGGTTTAACCCGAATGAAGAGACAAATGCGGCAAAAGCCCTGATCTCCCAGGGATGTGACGTGATCGGACAGCACTGTGATACGCCGAACCCACAGCTGGAAGCGGAAAAAGCAGGCGTATGGGGTGTCGGATATAACTCTGATATGACAAAAGATGCTCCGAAAGCTACGCTGACATCTACGATCTGGCACTGGGGTGCTTACTATACAGAGGCAGTTCAGGAACTCATCGACGGAACATGGAAGCCGGAAGTTTACTACGGCGGCATGAAAGAGGGACTGGTTGACATCGCTCCGCTTAACAAGAAACTGATCGCTCCGGGTACGGAAAAGAAGATCGAGGAGGCAAAAGAAAAGATGCTTTCCGGCGACTTCAATGTATTTGACGGTGTCATCGAGACCAACGACGGCAAGAAGGTCGGCAAAAAGGGCGAAACTTTAAGCGACGAAGACATCAAAGGAAAAATCAACTGGTACTTCAAAAACATCGTTGTAAAATAAGCAGCGCAGCAGAAATTTCCATGAGAGTCATGGATGAATGAGAAGGGCATTGTATATTCTGAATCAGAAGGCAGTGCCCTTCTTTCTTGGAACTCAATGAAAGAAGAGAGGCAGAAAACACATGATACGAGGTGATGAAATGGCACAAGAGAAGAAGGATACATATGCCATAGAGTGCAGAGGCATCCGAAAGACTTTTGGGAGTGTTGTGGCAAACAATAACGTAGATCTGGATGTAAAATATGGTGAAATCCTTGCCCTGCTCGGAGAAAACGGTTCAGGAAAGACGACTCTGATGAACATGCTCTCCGGGATATACCACCCGGATTCCGGAACCATCAGGATCGGAGGACAGGAAGTCTCCATCAATTCTCCGACGGATGCGATCGGACTGGGAATCGGCATGATCCACCAGCATTTTAAGCTGGTAGATGTGCACAGTGCGATGGACAACATTGTACTTGGGACAAAGGAGAAGAGAATCCGGCCGAAAGAGCTGAAAGCAAAGATCGAGGAGATCAGTTCAAAATTCGGTTTGGAGGTCGACCCGGAAAAGAAGATCTACAACATGTCGGTCAGCGAAAAACAGACTGTGGAAATCCTGAAAGTCTTATACAGGGGAGCAAGTATTCTGATTCTGGATGAGCCGACGGCGGTGCTCACACCCCAGGAGACAGAAAAGCTGTTTGCAATTCTTCGGAGAATGAAAGAGCAGGGCTGTGCCATCGTCATCATTACCCATAAACTGAATGAGGTGCTGGCCATCAGCGACCGTGTTGCGATTCTCCGAAAAGGGGAGAGCATCGGAACTGTGGACACAAAGAACAGCGATGAGAAAAAGCTGACAGAACTGATGGTGGGACGTCCTGTGACACTGGAGATCGACCGTCCCGAAAGGAAGGCCGATGCAGTTCCCGAAATCGTCATCCGGAATCTGAATGTCGACCGTCCGGACGGCACACCGGGACTTACCGATGTGAATTTTGAACTGATGGAAGGTGAGATCTTAGGAGTGGCGGGGATCGCCGGAAGCGGCCAGAAAGAGCTGTGTGAGGCGATCACGGGGCTTACGGAGATCAAAGAAGGAAGCATCGTTCACAGAGACGAAGAACTGGTGGGCATGACGTTTAAGGACATCCGAAGCCGCGGCATCCGCATTTCCTTTGTGCCGGAAGACCGGCTTGGCATGGGACTGGTGGCGTCTATGGGGATGGTGGACAATGTCCTCCTGAAACACTACCAGGATCAGAAAGGTATTTTTATAGACCGGAAAACGCCGAGGAAGATGGCAGAAGAAATGGTGAAGGAACTTGGCATCCTGACTCCGAGTGTGGATACGCCGGTGCGGATGCTGTCCGGAGGGAACGTACAGAAAGTACTTTTGGGCAGAGAGATCATCGCAGAGCCGAATGTACTCCTTACTGCCTACCCGGTCCGCGGACTGGATATCAATTCTTCTTATACTGTATATGACCTTCTCAATGAGCAGAAGAAAAAGGGTGTGGCAGTGCTGCTGGTGGGAGAAGACCTGGATGTGCTCTTATCTATCAGCGACCGCATTTTGGTACTCTGTCATGGAGAGGTCTCCGGTATCGTGGATGCGAGAAAGACGACAAAAGAAGAAGTCGGCCTGCTAATGACAGGGGTAAACGGAACGAAAGAGAAGAAGGAGGAGAACACAGATGGAAGCAAGTAAGAAGACAGGAAGGGAGCCGCTGCTGCGTACAGTGAAACGGGCGGAGCTGTCACAAAAAAAGACCATGATCCTGCGCGCTGCTTCCGTGCTGCTTGCCCTGCTGGCAGGAGGGATCTTCCTTCTGATCATCGGTTTTAACCCATTTACTGTGTATCAGACGATTATAAGCGGAGCCTTCCGGAGTGAGATGGCAGTCCAGGCTACGATCCGCATCATGATACCGCTGCTGATCTCTTCTCTGGGCGTTACTATGGCGTTTAAGATGAGGTTCTGGAATATTGGGGCAGAGGGGCAGATCATTATGGGAGCAATTTTTGCCACCTATTTTGCGCTGTATCAAAATGCGATGCCTCATGTTCTTCTGCTGATCGTTATGTTTTTATTCAGTGTGATCGGGGGAGGGCTGTTCGGCTTGATACCGGCGTTTTTCAAGGCGAAGTTCAATACCAATGAAACATTGTTTACGCTGATGCTGAATTACATCGCCCTGAATGTGATCGTGTATCTGAGAGACGGTCCGTGGAAAGATCCGGCTTCCTCCGGATTTCCGAAGATCGCAAGGTTTGATATTAACGCACAGCTGGATTCGGTTCTGGGTGTCCAGGCCGGCTGGATCATTGCTTTGGTGCTCACTGCGATCGTTTATATTTATCTGAAATATACGAAGCAGGGATATGAGATCTCCGTAGTGGGAGACAGCCATGCCACAGCCAAATATGCAGGAATTCCGGTAAAGCGTGTGATGCTGCGGACGATGTTTTTCAGCGGTGCTATCTGCGGTATTGCGGGTATGGTGCAGGCAACGGGCTCCGACATGACATTGGCAACCTCTGTGGCAGGAGGAGTCGGATTTACGGCGATCATCGTAGCGTGGCTGGCACGCCTGAATCCGGCTGGAATCGTGATCGTGTCTTTCCTGTTTAGTATTCTGGAGAAGGGAAGCAGTGTGATGCAGTCTACCTACGGGCTTTCCAGCTATTCCGCGGATGTTCTTCAGGGAATCATCCTGTTTTTTGTTCTCGGATGTGAGTTTTTTGTTCGTTATAAATTTGTCGGAAGAAAAGGAGGTGCCGGAAAATGAATACGGTATTGAATCTGTTTGTGGCAGCAGTGCTGGCCGGCACGCCTCTGCTGTTTGGCACGGTCGGTGAGATCATGAACGAAAAGGTCGGACATCTGAACCTGGGTGTAGAAGGCATGATGTCAATAGGTGCATGTGCAGGATTTATGGTCGGCTATCAGACAGACAATGTGGTGTTTGCCCTTCTGGCCGCATTTGCTGCCGGAGTAGCCGCGGCGCTGATCTATGCGGTCCTCACGATTACGTTTATGGCGGATCAGAATGTAACCGGACTGACACTGACCATATTTGGAGTGGGTCTTGCAAACTTTATCGGCGAATATATGCTGAATCACTCTGCCACCCAGTCATTAAAACTGCCGGAACACATTTCTGCACAGATTGCAAATCTGCATATCCCTGTGCTGAGTGATATTCCGGTCTTGGGAAAACTGCTGTTTTCCTACAATATCTTTGTCTATATCGGTATTGTGACAGCCGTGATCTGCTGGTACTATCTGCAGAAGACAAAAACCGGGCTCAATGTCCGGGCAGTGGGAGAAAATCCCGGGGCTGCCGATGCGGCCGGGATCAGAGTTATCCGCGCCAAGTATATCAACGTACTGATCGGCGGAGGAATCTGCGGTATCGGAGGAGCCTATTCGGCCATGATCATCTGCGGAGGTGTTTGGATCAGCAACTGTGTCAACGGATTGGGCTGGATCTCTGTTGCACTTGTCATCTTTGCATCGTGGAGTCCGGTGAAAGCGATCTATGGATCTCTGGCTTTCGGCTGCTTCAGTGTTCTGAAATACTATGTGCCGAAGAGCATCATCAGTATACCGAATGCATTTTATGATATGCTCCCATTCGTGATTACGGCGCTTGTACTTGTAATTTCCTCTGTAAGACAGTCAAAAGAAAATAATCAGCCGGCATCCTGCGGGACAAACTATTTCCGGGAAGAACGGTAAGAAAAAAGGAATCTCTGAAAAAAGAGGTTCCTTTCTTGCTTTTAAAAGCCAGGAGCTGTATGGGGTTCATTTTATTTTCCGGTAATGCATGATGACCACCAGAAGAGTGCTTGCCATCAGTCCCCAGAGATATCCGTTAATCCCTACCAGCGGGACCACAAATACGATAAAAGCGATCCTGAGCAGGAGGGAGACGGAATTGTTAAACAGCGTGGTTTTGGTCTTCCCAAGGCCGTTTAAAATACTGGACAGAGTTCCGGAAAGATAAAGCACCGGACACAAAAAGGAGAGCATCCTTAAGAACATGCCTGCCTCTTTGCTGTGGAATACGATCAGTCCGATCGACGGCCCCAGAGTAAAAAATAAAAAGAAGCTTACGATCCCCAGCAGAAAGCAAAAGGAAAGGGAGTATTTGGTGGCCCTATGTAATGTGCGGTAATCCTGTTCCGCTGTCGCGGCTGACACTTTCGGAAGAAGCATCACCGAGATAGAGTTGGTGATGCTGGACGGAAAGTTGATAAAAGGAATCGCCATTCCGGTCAGGATTCCATATACCTCTACCGAATAGTGTTGGTTGCAGTAAAACCTGGTCAGCATCAGCGGGATCAGAATGTTTTCCAGACTCTGCAGCAGTGTGATGGAGAGAGAGTTGCAGGTCAGAGGAAAACTTAATGAGAGCAGGCTGCCAAAAAGCTTTCTGGAAGAAGCCGCAGGCAGCCCGCTGCTTTGCCGTTTTGTCTTTAAAAGGTGATAAATGACAGTGTAAAGGCAGGAAGCCATTTCCCCGGCTACCATGCCGAGTACTGCAATTAACGCGGGTGTCTCAAGCTTTAAAAAGAAGGTGACAGAGACTGCATAAATGCCCAATATCCGGGAAATCTGCTCAATGCAAAGAGAGACGGACGGGAGGCCGGGTTTGCCGAGACCGATGTGGTAACTATGGATACATGCTTTTACACCCACAAACGGCATAGCAAAGACAGCGGCTTTGAGGCAGGGGATGCAGTCTTTTTCGTGGAGAAATTTCATGCAGAGCTCGTCGGCAAAGAAATAAAAGAAACAGGCACAGATCACAGAGAGCAGGATCGTGACGGCTAAAGTGATCTTCAGTATTTTTCTGCAGTTTTCCGGACGGCCTTTAGCCATCTGGGCGGCGACGATCTGAGACAGGGCAGTCTCATATCCGTGAAAACAGAGGGCAAAACCCACCAGGTAAATAGGAAAAATTAATTGATAGACTCCCATCTGGTGGGCACCAATTAATCCAGCCAGAAATATTCTATTATAGAATCCAATAAATCTGGAAAAAATATTAGCGGCTGTTAAAATTAATGTACCTTGTACAAAAGGGCTGGATTTTTTCATAAGAACTCCCCGATTGATATTGTTCTATTGTATGTCAAGAAATACGCGGTTATGATTGGGATTGTGTTGACATCGGAAGTCCCAGGTGATAACATAGCAGTGTGATATCCGACTATTTTGGTCGGGATTGGAGTGGTGAGATGAAATTATCAACAAAAGGAAGATACGGCCTTCGTGCGATCGTAGATATTGCAGTGTTCGGGGAGAAGGAACCTGCGGCTGTCAGCGCGATATCAGAGCGGCAGGATATATCCATTCGGTATCTGGAGCAGCTTCTTTCCAAGTTAAAGAAGGCGGGGCTTGTAAAAAGCATCCGGGGAGCCCAGGGAGGATATGTTCTGGCGGGAAATGCAGAAGATATTTCAGTCGGAGACGTGCTGAGGGCACTGGAAGGCGATCTGACGCCGGTAGACTGTACAGAACTTACCGATACAGAGGAAACATGCAGCGGCTCTAAGTACTGCGTGACAAAAACTGTGTGGAAAAGGATCAATGACAGCATTGCCAAAACAGTGGATTCTATTTATTTAGATGAGCTGGCGGACGAGGCAAGAGCTGTCCAGCAGGGGAAACCGGCGGAACGAAATTGTGAAAGATAGGAGAAGTTATGGAAAAGATCATATATTTAGACCATGCGGCAACAACACCGGCGAGACCGGAAGTAGTAGAAGCGATGATGCCATATTTTACGGAGAAATTCTGGAATCCGTCCAGCGTCTATTCACCGGCTGCTGAGGCGAAAAAGGCAGTCAATGAAGTAAGGGACAGGATTGCCGAATCTCTGGGCACACAAAGCCAGGATATTTATTTTACGGCCGGCGGCTCTGAGGCGGACAACTGGGCCATCAAGGAGACTGCCGAAGCCTATGCCTCAAAGGGAAAACATATCATTACAAGCAAGATCGAGCACCATGCGGTTCTTCACACCTGCCAGTATCTGGAGAGAAACGGTTATGAGGTGACCTATCTGGATGTGGATGAGAACGGATATATTAAGCTGGATCAGTTAAAAGCGGCGATTCGCCCGGATACGATTCTGATCACTGTCATGTTTGCCAACAATGAGATAGGAACGATCCAGCCGGTGAAAGAGATCGGAGCGATTGCAAAAGAACACGGCGTTCTGTTCCATACAGATGCGGTACAGGCATACGGACAGGTACCGATCAATGTAGATGAGATGAATATTGATATGCTGAGTGCCAGCGGCCATAAGCTGAACGGACCGAAGGGAATCGGATTTATGTATATCCGCAAAGGACTGAAACTTCGCTCATTTATCCACGGAGGAGCGCAGGAGCGTAAGCGCCGGGCCGGAACAGAGAATGTGACAGGCATTGTGGGATTCGGAAAGGCCGTTGAGATCGCTTTTGAGACAATGGAGGAGAGAACTGCCAAGGAACAGGAGCTGAGGGATTATGCGGTCCGCAGGATTCTGGCAGAGATCCCGTACTGCCGCTTAAACGGAGGAAGAGACAAAAGGCTTCCCAACAATATTAATATCAGTTTTCAGTTTATTGAGGGCGAATCCCTTCTGATCATGCTCGATATGGCAGGAATCTGTGCTTCCAGCGGATCAGCCTGCACGTCCGGTTCACTGGACCCGTCACATGTACTGTTAGCCATTGGACTTCCTCACGAGATTGCACATGGATCTCTCAGGATGACTCTGGGGGAAGAAACAACCAAAGAGGATATGGATTTTGTTGTGGAGAAATTAAAAGAGATCGTAGATAAGCTGCGAAAAATGTCTCCGCTGTATGAAGATTTTGTAAAGAAACATTAAACGGGTTTTTTGCCTGATTTATATTTAGAAGAAAAACAGGAGGTACTGTTATGTATAGTGAAAAAGTTATGGATCATTTTGAGCATCCGAGAAACGTAGGAGAGATTGAGGGCGCCAGCGGCGTGGGTACTGTCGGAAACGCCAAGTGCGGAGACATCATGCGCATTTATTTTGATATCGACGATAACCAGATTATTCAGGATGTAAAATTTAAGACGTTCGGCTGCGGAGCCGCAGTTGCCACCAGCAGCATGGCAACGGAACTGGTCAAAGGAAAATCCGTGCAGGAAGCACTGGAAGTTACAAACAAGGCGGTAATGGAAGCTCTCGACGGTCTTCCGCCGGTCAAAGTGCACTGTTCTCTTCTGGCAGAGGAAGCAATCCATGCAGCCCTCTGGGATTATGCACAGAAAAACGGCATCAAGATCGAAGGCCTTGAGAAACCGAAATCCGATATTGGAGAAGAGGAAGTGGAAGAAGAGTACTAGGAGGCATCCGTGAAAGAGAAAGTAGTTGTAGGCATGTCAGGAGGGGTGGATTCCTCCGTGGCAGCCTATTTATTGAAGGAACAGGGATATGAAGTGATCGGTGTTACCATGCAGATCTGGCAGGATGAAGAACAGGAACTTCTGGAAGAAAACGGAGGATGCTGCGGCCTGTCAGCTGTGGATGATGCCAGGAGAGTGGCCCAGGCGCTCGATATTCCCTATTATGTCATGAATTTTAAACAGGATTTCAAGGAACATGTCATTGATTATTTTATAGACGAATATCTGGACGGAAGAACTCCGAATCCCTGTATTGCATGCAACCGCTATGTTAAATGGGAATCTCTGCTGAAAAGATCTCTGGATATCGGCGCCGATTATATTGCAACCGGACATTATGCCAGGATTGAAAAGCTTTCCAACGGACGATATGCGCTGAAGCGTTCGGCGACTCCCGAGAAGGATCAGACCTATGCTCTTTATAACCTGACACAGAACCAGCTGTCTAAGACACTGATGCCCGTGGGGGAATACACGAAAGATGAAATACGGGAAATAGCAGAGAAGATACATCTGCCGGTGGCCCACAAGCCGGACAGCCAGGACATCTGTTTTGTAGACGGCAGCTACGGAGATTTTATCGAAGAAACTACGGGACAGAAGATCCGGCCGGGTAATTTTGTGGATATGGATGGGAATATCCTCGGCACTCACAAGGGCATTGTATGTTATACTGTGGGACAGAGAAGAGGACTGGGTCTTTCCCTGAAGCAGCCGGGATATGTTGTACGGATAGATAAAGAGAGAAATGAAGTGGTGATCGGGAGCAATGAGGATCTTATGACGGATACCCTCTATGGAGACCATGTAAATTTGATGTCTGTATCCTCCATCGAAGACGGTATGAGATTTCAGGCGAAAGTCCGCTATAACCACAGAGGGGCCCTGTGCACAGTGAGCATGGACGGAAAAGACAGGATAAAAGTCCTGTTTGACGAACCTCAGAGAGCAGTGACTCCGGGACAGGCGGTAGTGTTTTATGACGGCGATTATGTGGCAGGGGGAGCTACGATCCTATAATTCCGATGGGAGCTTGATTGATTATGAGTGTATATTATCTTTTGTCATATTTTTTTATTTATGGATTTCTCGGCTGGTGCAGTGAAGTGGCATTTGCCGCATTTAAGCAGAGAAAATTTGTAAACCGGGGGTTTTTAAACGGGCCTATCTGTCCGGTTTACGGATTCGGCGTTGGATTTGTGGTATCTTTGCTGATGCCGTATAAGTCCAATGTTTTTTTCATGTATATTGCCTCTGTCATAGCCGTATCTTCCATCGAGTGGATCACGGGCTTTGCGCTGGAAAAGATTTTTCACAGCAGATGGTGGGATTATTCGGACCAGCCGTTTAATTTAAACGGATATATCTGTCTTCCGTTTTCACTGATCTGGGGTGCTGCCTGTATGCTCATCGTCTATGTGGTTCATCCTATGATTACGAAATTTGTGGGACTCATACCGGGTCTCTTCGGCAGCTTCCTGCTCCTTATGCTTTTGGCCGGCATGGCAGCCGATCTCTGGGTAACAGCGGCGGGTATCTTCAAGATGAATCAAAGGCTGCGCAAAATGAGCGAGATCGCAGAAGAACTGCATAATATGTCAGAGCAGCTGGGTGAAAATATTTATCTCGGTGTCATGTCTGCCGTAGAAAAGCAGGAAGAGACGAAAAAGAAGCTGGATGAGGCCGGCCAGGAACTGGCGGAAAAGAGAAATGCCGTATCGGAAGGCCTGAAAGAACGGAAAGATACGATCAGCGGCGAACTGGAGCAGAGGATCGAAGATCTGAAAAGCCGGTATCAGGAGATTGCGGAGAAGAAAAGCCAAACCAGCAGGAGACTTTTGAATGCGTTTCCTTCCTTTAATTCTGAGAGATACAAAGAGGCGCTGGATGAGCTGAAAAAGCGAATGAAGATAAAATAAAAGAAGATCTGTAAACCTCTCAGTGGGATTACAGATCTTCTTTTATAAAATGATACCTTAGGTCAGTTTAAAATTATCGCGGTCTGCGAGAATGCAGCGGATGATGTAGGCAATGCCATCTTTTGTGTTGGCACGGGTCTGATAGACACAGATATTTTTGATGGCTTCTGTGGCATTTGCCATAGCAACGGAATGAATTCCCGGAATGGAGAGCATGGAATAGTCATTTTCGCTGTCTCCGATGGCAACGATCTCATCCGGAACCAGCCCTTTCCGCTTTGCATAGTCCATCAGGCCGATCCCTTTCTGGGCTTCTGAGGAGGTAATCTCAATATCCGTAGGTGCCGTGGATACTACGGCAAGTCCCGGGATTTGTTCTAATTCTGCCCGCAGTCTTAACAGCGCTTCGGGATCTGTTGACTGGGAAATGAACTTTAAAACCCGGTGTTCGCTGTCAAACAGTCCGGCTTCACCTTCTACATAGGTAACCTGGCTGATTAAATCTTCAAATTCTTCATCTGTATATACAAAGTCGGGATGATTGATCTGCATGGATGGAATCATGACTTCTTTCGTATATTTTTTTAGTTCCTCTCTGGAAAGCAGAGAAATACGGCCCATCTGGGAAAATGGCGTCGGAACCAGGCTGGATTTGTGAAATACCCCGAGGATCTGTTTTACTGTATCTGCCGGAATGGAATGCTCAAACAGCAGGTTTCCTTCTTTATCATAACCGCAGGAGCCGTTGCTGCAGATCATATCGCATTCAAGGCCTGCTTTTCCTAAAATATCTGTCACATTCTGGTATTCCCGTCCTGTGTTGATGATAAACTCGACGCCGCTGTCCTGGAGTGTACGGATCGCATCGATATTGACCTGAGTGATCTGGCGGTAGCTGTCCAGCAGTGTTCCGTCCATGTCGGATGAAATTAATTTTATCATATAGAACCTCCTTCATATTCGTAATATTATACTATCATAAAAGTAAAAAGAAGGACATAGTTTCACAAATCTTTAAGATTTTCTTGCTTTTTATTTTACATAACGTGTGCTATAATACTAAAAGTTGTGCTGGAATGGATTCCGGCATTTGTATGTGTTTTAGAAAACAAAGGAGTCAATATGCTAAATTTTATTCGGGGATTTTGTATGGCATTAGCCGACAGTGTGCCGGGGGTATCCGGCGGGACCGTGGCTTTTCTGCTCGGTTTTTATGACCGTTTTATCTCATCCCTAGACGATTTAATTACAGGAAATAAACAAAAAAAGATAGAGGCAGTGAAGTTCCTGCTGCGTATCGGGGTTGGCTGGGTCGTTGGCTTTGGGGCAGCGGTTTCTGTGCTGGCCAGTATTTTCAGTGACAGAATTTATGAAATCAGTTCCCTGTTTTTAGGACTTATCATTTTTGCCATACCGATCATTTGGTCTGAGGAAAAGGACTGTCTGAAAGGTAAATACGGCAACGCTCTGTTTGCCCTGATCGGAATTGTCATGGTGGCAGCAATCACCTATTTTAACCCGGCATCGGGAAAAGGCATGAATGTAAGTGTGGAACATTTGAATCTGGGACTGGGAATCTATATTTTCCTCGTGGCCATGGTTGCTATTTCGGCTATGGTGCTGCCTGGAATTTCAGGTTCTACCATGCTTTTAATCTTCGGGCTGTATGTGCCGGTCATTTCAGCTGTGAAAGAAGCTATGCATTTTAACACGGCTTATTTTCCGGTAATCCTGATCTTTGGCTGCGGCATCCTGTGCGGGATTGCGTCAGTCGTTAAGCTGATCCGCACCTGTCTTGAAAAGTTCCGGTCACAGATGGTCTATTTCATCATCGGAATGATGATCGGATCCCTGTATGCTATCGTCATGGGACCGACCACGCTGGAAGTTCCGAAACCAGCACTGACAGCGGGAAGTTTCAGTATCCTGTTTTTTATCATCGGCGGTGTTATTATCTTTGGACTGCAGAAACTGAAGGCTATGTCTGACAGACAGGAGGCAGCGGCCGGAGTATCTGAGGCAGAATAGAAAAATCATGTAAGCGAAAGAGATATCAGTATTTTCAGTGCTGATGTCTTTTTTTTCACAATTTTATCATAATCCTGTGGTAAACTATACATAGTGAATTGGAATATAACCGCAGGAGGAACCTTGATGAATGATCTTAAAATATTAGTAGTAGACGATGAGAGCAGGATGCGCAAATTGGTAAAGGATTTCTTAAACAGGGCAGGATATCAGGTGCTGGAGGCAGGAGATGGGGAAGAGGCAGTGGATGTGTTCTTTTCCACCAAAGGAATCGATCTGCTCGTTTTAGACGTGATGATGCCCCGGATGGACGGATGGGAAGTCGTAAGGGAAATACGGAAAGTTTCCGAAGTGCCGATTATCATGCTGACGGCCAAAGATCAGGAAAACGATGAGCTTCAGGGCTTTGACCTGGGAGTGGATGAGTATATTTCGAAGCCTTTCAGTCCGAAGATTTTAGTGGCAAGGATCGAAGCCATTTTAAGGAGGACCAGACAGCAGGACGGAGAAGTGCTGAAAGCCGGCGGGATTGTTCTGGATGAAGCAGCCCATATGGTCACCATAGATGATAAAAGTATTGATCTGAGTTTTAAAGAATTTGAACTTCTGTCCTACTTCATGAAGAATGAGGGAAGGGCACTTACAAGGGAAAACATATTGAATCAGGTGTGGAATTATGATTATTTCGGAGACGCCAGGACCATTGATACCCATGTAAAAAAACTCAGAAATAAAATGGGAAGCAAAGGAGCCTATATCCGCACGATATGGGGAATGGGCTACAAGTTCGAGGTGCAGGAGTAAGTGAAAGAAAAAATACTGAAGAATCAATCCATCAAAGTGAAAATGACGATGGTGCTGATCGTGATCATGGCATCCACCATACTTCTGTCTATCTGTATTAACATCCTGATGATCGAACCATACTATGTGTTTAAGGAAAAAAAGAATATCACACAGGTTTATGACTCGATCAATCATCTGCTCAATACAAAAGGTGCCGATAATAATTCTTATAAGATATCAAAGATTGTCAGAGAATATAATTACCGGATGCTGATCGTCAACAATGAAAACGGACAGGTCGTATATTCTTCTGAGGGCAAACAGGGATTGATGTACAATGATATGATCAGCACGCTGGAGGATATGAGAAAGATCAAGAGGCAGATCAGTGAAAAAGGATATGCCGTAGTGAGCGGGTCCGACAAGGAATCTACCGGGACCAGCATTAATCTTCTCGGATATTTTGACAACGGCTACGCCGTGGTGATCAACACTCCGATGGAAAGTATACAGACCAGTGCGGTGCTGTCCGGGAGATTTACCGCCTACGTGGGTGCTCTTTTGATTGTAGCCGGGGGAATCGCCATGTATATTTACAGCAAGCAGTTTACAAAGCCCATTGAAGAAATGGCTGCCGCCGCGAACCGGATGAGCAATCTGGATTTTGATGTGAAGGTCATAGACTGCGGTGAAGATGAGCTGGGGCATCTCGGTGAGAGTTTAAATGAACTCTCATCAAAGCTTGAGTATACGATCTCAGAGCTGAAAACTGCAAATAATGAGCTGCGCCAGGACATTGAGCAGAAGGTCCAGATTGACGAGATGAGGACTGAATTTTTATCCCATGTCTCTCATGAATTAAAAACACCGATCGCCCTGATCCAGGGATACGCAGAAGGGCTGAAAGACAACGTCTCAGCAGATGAGGAGAGCCGTGAGTTTTACTGTGACGTGATCGCGGATGAAGCAAAGAAGATGAACCGGATGGTCCAAAAACTGCTGACATTAAACCAGATCGAGTTCGGCAACCACCAGGTCAGCATGGAACGGTTTAATATCCAGGAACTGATTCAGAATATGCTTTCTGCCAATACAATCTTCTTCCAGAAAGAAAATATTACAGTTGAGTTTCATGAACCTCCCACCTATGTATGGGCCGATGAGTTTATGATAGAGGAAGTGTTCGGAAACTATCTGAGCAATGCCAGAAACCATGTCTTAAAAAACGGAAGGATTGCTATTTCCTTTCAGCGGATAGAGAATGATCTCAGGGTGACTGTTTTTAACTCCGGAAGCCACATACCGGAGGAAGATCTGGATAAGCTCTGGGTGAAATTTTACAAAGTAGATAAGGCAAGAACGAGAGAATATGGAGGCAGCGGCATCGGACTGTCTATCGTAGCCGCAACCATGAAGGCCCACGGCAAGCAATATGGAGTAAACAATGTGGAGGGCGGAGTAGAATTTTACTTCGATGTGGATTGTGCAAATGCCTGAAGATGTGATAAAATAGTGAATAATTCACATGAAGGCAAAGGAGCGGCATATGTTAAAGGATTATGTTAGCAGGATACAGGACGCAGATTTGGTTTTGGTCGGCATTGGACCGGAACTTAGCGCATATGAGTTAATAGATTTTAAAACAGAGATACAAAATGAGCATTACCAGAAGCTCTTAAGGATGGATGAAGAGGACAAAGATGTCATCTGGATGCGGCAGGCGTATGAACGTCATTATTTGCTGAACCACTCCCAGGTTTCTTATTTTAAGAAGTTGGAGGAAGTATTAGATCAAAAGGATTATTTTGTGATTACGAGCAACAATGACGGTCTCATTTTCCATTCTGGTCTGGACAAAAATCGTCTGACTGCACCGTGCGGAAGCGGAGACTTTTTTCAGTGTAAAGGGCCGTGCAGTGAGCAGCTGTATCCGGCGGATCTTGGTCTTGAAGATTTGATCCGGCACTATGAGACGACAGGGAAGATTGAGCATCTGGAGTGTCCAAAGTGCGGCGCTCCATTAGTCTATAATATACGTACAGAGGATACGAAGAGTACGTATATAGAAGGAGCTTATCTGAACAGCTGGGCTGCGTATACAAAATGGCTTCAGACTACGCTGAACAAGAAACTTTTTATTCTGGAGCTGGGAGAAGGTTTTGGAGTGCCGGGCCTGTTTCGGTGGCCGTTTGAGAAAATGGCTTTTTATAATGAGAAAGCCTATATGGTAAGGGTTAACCGCACTTTATATCAGATAGGTGAGGAACTGAAGGGAAAAGCAGATGCAGTAAAGATGGACAGCAAAGATTTTCTTGAAATTGAGAGGTAGGATATGGTAGCGATTATTGACTATGATGCAGGAAATATCAGAAGCGTTGAAAAAGCAGTCCAGTTTCTGGGCGAAAAAGCGGTGATCACGAGAGACAAGGAACAGATCCTGGGAAGCAGTCATGTCATCCTTCCGGGAGTAGGGGCTTTCGGAGATGCTATGGGAAAGCTTCGGCAGTACGGCCTTGAGGAGACGATCCACCAGGTGGCAGAGCGTGGAATCCCATTCTTAGGGATCTGCCTCGGGCAGCAGATCATGTTTGAAAAGAGTGAAGAAGCGCCGGGAGTCGAGGGATTGGGGCTTTTAAAAGGGGAGATCTTAAAGATCCCGAAAAAAGACGGGTTAAAGATTCCTCATATGGGATGGAATAACTTAAAGATCAAAGAAGGAGCCAGACTGTTTAAAGGTGTGCCGGAAGATTCTTATGTATACTTTGTTCATTCTTATTATCTGAAAGCTTCGGAACCGGACATTGTTGCGGCAACCACAGAGTATTCGGAGGTGATCCATGCCTCTGTGGAAAAAGGCAATGTGTTTGCGTGTCAGTTTCATCCGGAGAAAAGCAGCACGGTAGGACTTCAGATTTTAAAGAATTTTATTTCACTGTAGGAGGAAAAGGACATGCATACAAAACGAATCATTCCATGTTTGGACGTACATAACGGCCGTGTAGTAAAAGGGGTCAACTTCGTAAATCTGATCGATGCGGGAGATCCGGTTGCCATCGGTGCGGCCTATGACAAGGCTGGAGCTGATGAGCTGGTGTTTCTGGATATTACGGCATCTTCTGATGCGAGAAATATTATGATCGATATGGTGAGGAAAGTAGCAGAGACGGTCTTTATTCCGTTTACAGTGGGCGGAGGAATCCGAACGGTAGAGGATTTCAGGGCGATCCTCAGAGAAGGGGCAGATAAAATTTCCATCAATTCCTCTGCTATTAACACCCCGGACCTGATCAGCGACGCGGCAGATAAATTCGGCAGCCAGTGCGTGGTCGTAGCAATCGATGCAAAACGCCGGGAAGACGGCACCGGATGGAACGTTTATAAAAACGGAGGAAGGATCGATGTAGGATTGGATGCGGTTTCCTGGGCAGCGGAAGCAGAGCGCCGCGGCGCCGGAGAAATTCTTCTGACAAGTATGGACTGCGATGGTACAAAGGCAGGGTATGACAATGAGCTGACAAGGGCCATTGCGGAAGCCGTGGACATTCCTGTGATTGCATCCGGCGGTGCGGGAACAAAGGAACATTTTTATGACACTCTCACAGAAGGAAAAGCAGATGCGGCTTTGGCGGCATCCCTGTTTCACTTTAAAGAGCTGGAGATTATGGATCTGAAGCATTATCTGGCGGACAGAGGACTCAGCGTGCGCCGTTGAATGCACTGAAACAATGAGAAAGGTGTGGGTATGAAGAGAATTTTTTATTTGACGGCAATTCTCATTCTGAGTGCAGGCGTACTGCAGGGGTGTTCTGCTAAAAAGCAGAAAAGCCAGGTCAAAGTGACAAGCAGGCAGGACGATATCAGCCAGGTCAGCAAAGCGCAGAAGATTGAAATCGTATCCTGCAGGGATCGGAAAACGATTGCTGTGCTGAAGAATAAAGATGATATCCGAAAGCTCATCGGTGAACTGAAGATTGATGAGTGGAAAAGTGTGAGAGAAATACCGGCAGAGGAGAAAGCCGCATACCGGTGTCTTTTGTATCAGGCAGAGACGAAGAAACTCAATGAGGATTCAAAGGGCGGCATGGTGAAGATGGGGTCTTTAACCTTTTACAAAGACAGTGCCTATTCATCGGTGAATATTTTGGGCCTTCAGCTGAAGTTTAAAATAACGGCAGATGCAGAGAGTATCCTTGAGAACTTTTCACATGCAGATAAGCCCCTCAAAGAGTGAGGGGCCTGAGAACTTTGTTCCGGTTTAATATTCTTTTCTCGTGAAGATCTTACAGGAGATACAGTAAGAGACAGATATAATGATCAGGATCAGAGGAATGAGCAGATATTTGCCGCTTCCTGTGAAAAAGTCGGCGATGGACTGAAGACGCAGAGTCGTGTTCATCAGTGTTTTACCCAATAATACTATAAAAATAGAAATTCCTGCAAATATACCGAATATGACAAACCGTCCCTTTTCCGTTCCGAATCGGTAAGCGATGGGATACATCAGAGACATCAAAACGGATGCTGTGAAGAAACCTGCGAAGGCTGTGAGAAAAACCTCTTTGCCGGGTACGGACAGATCCTTTACGGTAATGACTGCGAATGACAATGCGGTTCCTAAAATTGTACCAAAGGCCAAAAGGCAAGTGGAAACGATATATTTGCTCCGGACACTGTCTTTTGAATCTATGGGAAGCGTTAATGAGTAGGCATCCCAGTGATAATAGTCATCGTAGCTTATGAGCGTAAAGCACAGGATGGAAAACATACATGGCAGAGACACAGCAAGGAAAGAGTAATTTTCGTTGATCAGCGAAAGGCCTGAAAATATTGCTGTGATCAGCAGCAGATTTTTTAAGTAAGACTGCATCAGCAGCACATCTTTTTTTATTAATCCTATCATAATTCTTCCCCCTTTATATATAAAAGCATTAAATTTTCGATTGTAATTTTCTCAATGACCGCATCACGGTAAGTCCTGCGGATAACATGCCGGTCGCTCACCAGCACCTCATAGTTATAGCGGTTTTTGCGGTAGCGGATGACATCGGATGGTTCCAGCCGCTCAAACTGTTGCTGGTCACATTTTAAAATTCCGTAACTGTCAAGGACTTTATCACGGGTTTCAAAGAAAATCATATGTCCATTGTCAATAAAGGCCAGGTAGTCCGCAATATGCTCCAGATCACTTGTGATGTGGGTGGAAAGCAGAATACTGCACTCTTCATCTAAAATAAAATCCTGAAAAATATCTAGGATTTCATTTCTCACAACAGGGTCCAGGCCGCTGGTCGGCTCATCGAGGATCAGGAGTTTCGGGTGGTGGGAGAGAGCAGTCAGTATCTCCAGCTTTTTCTGCATACCTTTGGACAGTTCCTTGATCTTTTTGGAGGGATCAATGCCGAACCGCTCCAGATAATCGTAAAACAGAGCTGTGTCCCACTTGTCATAGATTCCTTTCATGACAGTGTCAATGGCCTGAACCTTTAAAAGTTCCATAAAGAAGCTGCCGTCCAGGACAACGCCGATGTCCTTTTTGATCTCTTTCATAGAAGTTTGGGTGTCTTTGCCGAAGATCAGGACTTCGCCTTCTTCCGGATGGATCAAGCCCAGCATTCCTTTGATCAGAGTTGTTTTTCCAGCTCCGTTTTCACCGATCAGACCTACGATGGAGCCCTTCGGTACGCAAAGATCCACACGGTCCAGCCGGAAAGCGGGATATGTTTTTGTCATTTGCCTGACTTCTATATTATTTTCCATGATCGATACCCTCCTCATAAAGGCAGGAAAGAATATCTTCCAATTCTTCCTGTTCAATTCCATAAGATACTGCCATATGTACGGCGTTCACAAGATGCTCCTCAATCTTTCTTAAAACTTCCTCTTTCAGAAGTTCTGTGCTTTTTGCTTTTACAAAACATCCCTTTCCGGGGATGGTTTCTATGAAACCTTCTTTTTCCAGTTCTTCATAAGCACGTTTTGTTGTGATGACACTGATCCTCAAATCCTTGGCAAGAGAACGGATGGATGGGAGAAGTTCACCCCCGGACAGTTCTCCGGAGAGGATCTTTTCTTTAAAGCTTTCCGCTATCTGTTCATAAATTGGAAGATCACTCTGGTTACTGATAATAATATTCACATAATTCCCTCCTAACTGTATATATACAGTATATACGCTATATATACAGTTGTCAATGGTAAGAGAAGGAAAATTTAGATAAGTTGTATTTGGGGATTGGATATGTTTTAATTAGTTAGAAGAAACAGACAGAGGAGGTATCAGAATGAGTAAGATAAAAGAAGCGGCCGAAAGGCATGAGAGAGGTTATAACTGTGCACAGGCAGTTGCATGCTGTTATTGTGAGGAGATGGGCATTGATGAACAGACCGTGTTTGAACTGACAGAAGGCTTTGGGCTCGGTATGGGAGGAATGGAAGGGACCTGCGGTGCGGTTTCAGGTGCAGTTGCTGTGCTGGGGAGGATGAACAGCACCGGGAATCTTGCGAAACCGGATTCAAAAGGATCTACATATCAACTGACAAGAGAGCTGATCAGACGTTTCCGGATGAAGAATCAAAGTACGGTATGCAGGGAGTTAAAAGGAATGACCACCGGCACGATGCTCAGAAGCTGCCGGGGATGTGTGGAGGACTCAGTCCGGATTCTCGACGACATTCTGGAAAAGCTTTGAGATACAGAAGGATGAAAAACGGCAGGGGAGGTGACTTTTTTGTTATTAAAACAATTAAAGTATTTTACAGAGGTGATCACATGCCAAAGTTTTACTGATGCAGCCGAAAAATGCGGGATATCCCAGTCTGCGATGTCGCAGCAGATACGCGCTTTAGAAGAAAATCTTGACACAGAGCTGATTAGGAGAAAGAACCGGAAATTTTATATGACACCTGCAGGGGAATATTTTTATCGGCACGGCCTTGTGCTGCTGGATGAGGCGGAGCGTCTGAAAAAAGAAACCGCTCGGATCGGAAGACAAATAAATCAGCGTCTCCGTGTCGGATATTCAAAATATCTGCATGGAACGGAACTCTGCAGGGCAGCAGCATTATTATCTGAGAAGTATCCCATGATGGAGCTGGAGACCGCTGCCGGGTATGCAGAAGAGCTGATAGACATGCTGTGTTTCGGAGGAACGGATATCATTCTTTGCAGCCCAAGGCCGGGTGACTTACAAGACTTTGAATACATTTCTCTGACCAAAGGCAGATATTTCATTGAGATATCGGAGAGAAGTCCTCTGAGTGCCCTGGATTATGTGAATATTGAAGAGTTACGCAGAATCCCCTGTATTATTGCTGTCCCTGCTGACCAGAGAGAGCGGCAGAGAGATAACTGTGTCAATATGCTGGGGTTACAGGACAATATTTTATTTGCTGATACTCCGGAAGAAGCCAGACTTTTAGCAGCCTGGGACAAAGGATTTCTGCTTACGGAAGAAACGGGGGAAAGGCCGGGACAGGGCGATATCCCACTTCGCCGCATTCCGCTTTGCGCAGATGGAAAGCAATTAAAAAGGGAATATATTGTCTGCTGGAGGAAAGACCGGGAAGACGGATTTGTCAGGGAATTTGCAGAAATACTTCAGAAAGAATATAAAAAACAGAATCTATAAAATAGAAACAGCAGCCTGCAAATCACAGACTGCTGTTTTTTCTCTTTTGTATAAAATGATAATATCACAATATGTCGAAATATTCAAGGGAAATACCTTGAAGAAGGTAAAATATTATTTGGAAACACCACTTTTGTTCAGCAGGCAGCTTTCTCCGGCAGATACTATATTCATTTTCTGCATGATTGGAGTGAGGCATTCTAAGAGCCGAACGGAAATCATGCAGAAAATGTCACATATTTTTAACCGCTGCCGACAGCATCAGCTTGATCCTGTTGATCTGGTTGACTTCGCTGGCACCCGGATCGTAGTCAATGGCAACGATGTTGGATTCAGGGAAAGCCTGGCGAAGTTCCTTGATCACGCCCTTTCCTACCACATGATTCGGCAGACATGCAAATGGCTGGGTGCAGACGATGTTCGGCGCACCGCTGTGAATCAGTTCTACCATCTCGCCGGTCAGGAACCAGCCCTCACCGGTCTGATTTCCGATGGAGACGAACGGTTTGGCGTAGGCAGCCAGGTCCTTAATGTATGCCGGTTCATCAAAACGTTTGCTCTTTGCAAGTTCTTTTCTTAATGTTTTCCGGTACTGTTCCACGATCCAGATTCCGGAATTACATATGATCGCCGTCTTCTTTGATTTTCCGAGGTAACGATATTTGAAATTGCTGTTGTAAAAACCGTACATGAAGAAGTCCAAAAGGTCAGGGACAACAGCCTCTGCGCCTTCCCGCTCCAGGAGTTCTACCAGATGATTGTTGGCATCCGGCAGGAATTTTACGAGGATTTCACCTACAATACCGACTCTCGGCTTCTTTTCATCCGTCAGAGGAATTTTATCAAAGTCGCGGATGATGCCTTTAATGTTCTTCTTGAAAGTAGAAAGATTTCCTTTCATGACATCCCTCTTGCATTTGGCTTCCCAGCGCTTGTGCAGACGGTTCACAGAGCCCTTTTCCTTTTCATACGGGCGGGTGCGGTAGACGACTCTCATGAACAGATCACCGTAGACGATAGCCTGGACCGCACGGTTTAAAAGGCCCGGAGTGAGCTTGAATCCGCTGTTTTTCTCAATACCCTGGGTACTGATTCCGATGACGGGAATGTGTCCGTAACCCGCTTTCTCAAGAGCCCTGCGGATAAAGCTGATGTAGCTCGTTGCACGGCAGCCTCCTCCGGTCTGACTGATCGCAAGGGCGATCTTGTCTGTATCATATTTGCCTGACAACAGTGCATTCATCAGCTGTCCGATGACAATCAGAGAAGGATAGCACGCATCATTGTTGACATATTTAAGTCCTGTGTTGACATCCTTCATTCCCCGCTGTTTCAGTACTTTGACTTTGTAGCCGCAGGATTTTAAGGCAGGTTCCAACATAGAAAAGTGAATCGGAGACATCTGCGGGATCAGGATCGTGTATTCCTTTGCCATCTCTTTCGTAAATTCAACTCTCTTCATGGCAGCAGATACCGGTTTCGGCTCAATGTTATGTTTTTTTCTGACACGGACGGCACTGATCAGAGAACGAATCCTGATTCGGGCTGCCCCAAGGTTATTGACCTCATCAATCTTTAATACCGTGTAGATCCTTCCGGAACGGGTAAGAATATCGTTGACGGTATCTGTTGTGACCGCATCCAGGCCGCATCCGAAGGAGTTCAGCTGAATCACTTCCAGCTGCTTGTTGGATTTGGCGTAGTTGGCAGCCGCGTAGAGCCTGGAATGGTACATCCACTGGTCCGATACGTTCAGCGGCCGGTCCACCTTGGAAAGGTGGGAGATAGAATCTTCTGTCAGCACGGCAATGCCGTAGGAATTGATCAGTTCCGGAATTCCATGATTGATCTCCGGGTCGATGTGGTACGGACGTCCGCAGAGGACAATTCCGGTGCGCCCTGTCTCTGCCAGATAAGCGAGAACTTCCTCACCCTGATTCTGAATGTCCTTTCTCACGCTGTCGAGTTCATCAAAGGCAGCACGCACAGCGTCGCTGATCTCCGGTGCGTCAATGCCGTATTTTTCACCCAGCTCCTCAAAAAGTCTTGGCTTTAAGGCTTCTTCATTGTCCAGGGCCAGGAATGGATTCATAAAGCTTATATTTTCTGTCCGAAGTTCTTCCATGTTATTTTTAATGTTTTCGGCATAAGAAGTGACGATCGGACAGTTATAGTGGTTATTGGCCTCTTCGGTCTCATTCCGTTCGTAAGGAATGCACGGGTAGAAAATATCCTTGATGCCCTGCTTAATGAGCCACATCACGTGTCCGTGGGCGAGCTTTGCAGGATAGCACTCGGACTCACTCGGGATGGATTCGATGCCCAGCTCATAAATCTTCCTGGAAGACTCAGGGGACAGGACCACGGAAAATCCAAGCTTTGTGAAGAACGTGTGCCAGAACGGATAGTTCTCATAAATATTTAAAACCCTGGGGATACCGATAACCCCGCGTTTTGCCTCTTCGGCAGGGATGGATTCGTAGCCGAAGGTACGTTTTAATTTATACTCATACAAGTTCGGAATATTGTCTTTATTCGCCTTGCCGCCGATGCCCCTCTCACAGCGGTTACCAGTGATATAGCGGCCGCCGTTGGAGAACTTGTTGATCGTTAAAAGACAGTTGTTGGTACAGCCTTTGCACCGGGTCATAGAAGTATCCACAGAGAGAGCGAAGATTTCTTCCATAGGAAGCATCTGTGTCTTCGTGTGTTCTGTCTTAAAGCGCTCTTTTGCGATCAGGGCGGCTCCGAAGGCACCCATGATGCCGGCGATATCCGGACGGATGGCGCTGCAGCCGGAGATCCTCTCAAAACTTCTCAGTACGGCGTCGTTGTAGAAGGTTCCGCCCTGGACAACAATGTGTTTTCCGAGCGATTTTGGATCTGTCAGTTTAATTACTTTTAAAAGAGCATTTTTGATGACAGAATACGCAAGACCGGCAGAAATATCACCGACACTGGCGCCTTCTTTCTGGGCCTGCTTTACTTTGGAATTCATAAATACAGTGCATCTCGAACCTAAGTCGATCGGTGTCTTGGCTGTCAGAGCGACTTTTGCAAAGTCCTGTACAGAATAGTTTAACGATTTTGCAAAAGTTTCAATAAAAGATCCGCAGCCGGAAGAACAGGCCTCATTTAAAAGTACGTTGTCCACGACTCCATTTTTAATCTTAATACATTTCATATCCTGTCCGCCGATATCCAGAATACAGTCCACGTTCGGATCGAAGAATGCTGCCGCGTAATAATGGGCAATGGTCTCCACCTCTCCGTAATCCAGATTGAGTGCAGCCTTGATCAGGTGTTCCCCGTAGCCTGTGGAGCATGAAGATACGATGTGTGCCGTGTCCGGCATCTGTGCATGAATTTCCCTCAGCGCATCGATAGTCGCATTCAGAGGATTTCCGTTATTATTTGTATAATAGCTGTACAGCAGGTCGCCTCTGTCGCTGACCAGAGCTACTTTGGTAGTAGTAGAACCGGCATCGATCCCAAGATAGCAGCTGCCTTCATATGTAGAAAGATCTCCGCGCTTTACGATGTGGCGGTTATGCTCCTTAAGGAACATCTGGTATTCCTGTTCATCCTTGAATAAAGGTTCCAGGCGGTCTACCTCATGGCCCAGCTCAATTTTTCTTTTAAAATGATCCAGCAGTTCCGTGAAATTGGTTGTCACTTCCTCACGGGCATTCAGAGCGGCACCTACAGCGGCAAACAGATGGGAATGATTCGGGGCAATGATCGCCTCTCCTTCAAGGCCGAGTGTGCGGATAAATGCCTCTTTTAATTCGGAGAGGAAGTGGAGCGGACCTCCCAGAAATGCAACATTGCCGCGGATCGGTTTTCCGCAGGCCAGGCCGCTGATGGTCTGGTTTACCACTGCCTGAAAGATAGAAGCCGCAAGATTTTCTTTTGTTGCTCCCTCATTGATCAGAGGCTGAATATCTGATTTCGCGAATACACCGCATCGGGCTGCGATAGGGTAGATCGTATCGTAGTTTTTTGCATATTCATTGAGTCCCGCTGCATCGGTCTGAAGCAGAGAGGCCATCTGGTCGATAAAAGAGCCCGTGCCTCCTGCACAGACGCCGTTCATCCTCTGATCAATGCCGTTGGTAAAATAAATGATCTTAGCATCTTCGCCGCCCAGCTCAATGGCGACATCGGTCCTTGGGGCATAGTCCTGGAGAGCCGTGGAGACACAGACAACTTCCTGGCAGAACGGGATTTCCAGATAAGAAGAAATAGAAAGCCCGCCGGAGCCAGTGACTGTTGGGGCAAAAGTGACGTCTCCGATCTGATCTTTTGCCTTTCTTAAAAGTGATGCCAGTGTTTCCTGTATATTTGCATAATGTCTCTCATAGTCTGAGAACAATATATTGTGCTGCTCATCGATCACCGCTACTTTGACGGTGGTAGAGCCGATATCAATTCCTAATCGTTTCATCTAACTGTAACCTACTTTCCTTTTCGATAGTAGTCTTATTATAAAATAAAGATTTTGAAATAACAAGATTCAAGTGCGGTCTTCTTACCTATTAAATAGGCGGAGAAAATGGAGATGAGAAAAAAATTCACTAAAATAAATCGGAAACATATAAAAAACAAGGCATAGTCTATAATAAAAAGGCAAAGGAAAGTATAAGATATGGCAGAACGGGGAAACTGTAATGGAACAGTTTATGTAATTAAGGAAAAAGATACCTTGTATCAAATCGCAAAACAATATAATGTGAGTGTAAGGGAGATCATGAGGAAAAATCCCTATGTGAACATTTATAATCTGCAGATTGGTGATGAATTATGTATTCCGTCAGCGGGACCGGTGATTTCGGGTGCTTTTGAGCCATATGTAGTGAAAAAAGGAGACACTCTGATGAATATTATGAAAAATAAGAATGTTTCCTTTGAAAAATTAGCAAAATCAAACAAAAGCGTCAGAGAACTGACCCTTCCTGTCGGGACAGTGCTCTTAATTGACAAAGAGAAATAATATCTCTATAATGAAACGTGAACTCGTGGAAAACAGGCGGATGATCTCATCTGCCTGTGACCGCAGCGGAGTGGAAGGAGACTCAAATGATACAGATTTTTCGGACAATGGACGGCCGGATCAATGAAATATCTGAGCCCATAGAGGGCTGCTGGATTTCCGTGGTAGACCCTACGGCCACGGAACTGGTGGAACTCTCCCAGAAGTACCAGATCGATCTGGATCATTTAAAAGCACCGCTGGATGAAGAAGAGCGCTCACGTATTGAGGTTGAGGACAACTATACGCTGATCATCGTGGATGTGCCGATCACAGAGGAGAGAAAAGAGAAGAACTACTTCGTGACGATTCCATGCGGGATCATATTGACGGAACTGTGCCTGATTACCATCTGTCTGATGGATACGCCGGTGCTCTCTAATTTTAAAGAGGGAAGGGTACGGAATTTCTGGACATATAAGAAGACCAGATTTATTTTACAGATCCTGTTTCGGAATGCCTCCCTTTACCTCCAGTACCTGCGGATCATCGATAAAAAGAGTGATGAAGTCGAAAAACAGCTCCATATATCTACGAAGAACCAGGAGCTCATCGAGCTTTTGGAACTGGAAAAGTCACTGGTTTATTTCTCTACATCACTGAGGGGAAATGAGCTGGTGTTAGAGCGTCTGTTAAAGATCGAAAAAATCAAACAGTATCCGGAAGATGAGGAACTGCTGGATGATGTCATCATCGAAAACAAACAGGCGATCGAGATGTCCGATATTTACAGCAACATTTTAAGCGGAACGATGGATGCCTATGCATCTGTAATTTCCAACAACCTGAATATTGTCATGAAGGTTCTGGCCGTGATCACGATCGTCATGTCCATACCGACCATGATCGCAAGTTTTTGGGGAATGAACGTGCCTGTGCCGTTTGCGGACAGCCCGTTTGGATTTTTCGGACTGGTAGGAGTGTCTTTGGTGCTGACGGTGATCGGAAGTATTGTATTAGGAAAGAAAAAAACATTTTAGGAAAGGTTTCTTATGAATTGGTTAAATAAGCTGGAGAGGAAGTTTGGGAGGTTTTCTATTCCGGGACTTCCAAAGTATATTATTCTTTTATATGTCGTAGGGATCATGGTTCAGTTTGCCGCGCCGGAGCTGTACAGTCAGTTTACGCTGAATCCATACCTTATACTGCACGGACAAGTCTGGAGGATTTTTACGTTCCTTCTGATCGCACCGTCTACCAACTTGTTCTTTATGATTTTTGTACTGCTGTTTTATTATTCTATCGCATCATCGTTGGAACAGGTCTGGGGAAGTTTCCGATTTACCATGTACTATATGATTGGTGTGCTCGGGACCATTTCAGGAGCATTTCTTACATACCTGATTCTTGTCTTATCAGGGGGAGAGTTTAATGCCATGTTTGTGCAGATGGATACCTTCTATCTGAACTTATCTCTGTTTTTGGCCTATGCAATGATGTTCCCGGACATGCAGGTATTGTTTTATATGATCATTCCGATGAAGGTAAAGTGGCTGGCATATCTTGACGCCGCATACCTGTTTTATACATTTTTTATTGCAACAGACTTTACAGTTACGGGAATTTCGATTAAAGTATCAATAGTAGTCGCTTTGCTGAATTTTGTTCTGTTCTTTTTCTCAACAAAGAAAATGAAGGCAAAGGGAGCGATGTTCGGCCAAAAGGTAAGACAGAGAAAGAGGAAAGCACAGTTTGGGGAACCTGCCGGACACGTGGAGCCGAAAAAGAACGGCGCCAGGCATGAATGTGCCGTCTGCCACCGCACAGAACTGGATGATCCCACGTTGGAATTCCGCTATTGTTCAAAGTGTGAGGGTAATTATGAATATTGTCAGGATCATTTGTTTACACATGTCCATGTGAAGAAAGATAAATAAGGAAATAATTAATTTTTTATAGATTAATTTATTATACATTGTTATGAAAAGGAGATTAACTATGCTGACGAAAAAAACAAAAATTGTTTGCACAATGGGGCCTGCGACGGATGACGACGCGGTGCTCAAACAGCTGATGCTGGAAGGAATGGATATTGCGAGATTAAACTTTTCTCATGGTGACCATGAAGAACAGCTTGGAAGGATCAAGAGGATTAAAAGATTCCGTGAAGAACTGAATATTCCGATTGCGATCTTATTGGATACAAAAGGACCGGAAATCCGTACCGGACTTTTGGATACAGACGGAGATGTGGAATTAAAAGAAGGACAGGAATTTGTTCTGACCACAAGAGATATCAAAGGAAATGATTCTATCGTAGGAATTACATACGAAGAGCTTCCTCAGGATGTTGCAGAAGGCAACACGATTCTGATCGACGACGGGCTGATCGAGCTGAGAGTCAAAGAGATCAAAGACGGAACCGATATCGTATGTGACGTAGTTAACGGTGGATTTCTGGGAAGCCGCAAAGGGGTCAACGTACCAAATGTGCGTGTAAATCTTCCTTCTATCACAGAAAAAGATAAGAGCGACATTGAATTCGGACTGGAAAACGGCATTGATTTCATCGCTGCCTCATTTATCCGAAATGCTGACGCAGTAAATGAGATCAAAGAGATTGTGAAAGCTCACAATATGGAAGTGGGCGTCATTTCTAAGATCGAAAATGTAGAAGGTGTAGAAAATATCGAGTCCATTATCCAGGCTTCTGACGGAATCATGGTAGCCCGAGGTGATTTAGGTGTGGAAATTCCAGCAGAGGAAGTTCCTTTCATGCAGAAAGCCATCATCAAAAAGTGCAACAACGCATTTAAACCGGTAATCACTGCTACTCAGATGCTGGATTCCATGATCCGCAACCCTCGTCCTACGAGAGCAGAAGTAACAGACGTTGCCAATGCGATCTACGATGGTACCGACGCGATCATGCTTTCCGGGGAGACTGCAAAAGGGAAATATCCTGTGGAAGCAGTCAGGATGATGAATCAGATTGCTATCTCAACAGAGCTGCACCTGGATACGAAGATCAAGGATTTCCGTTCTATCTATGTGAACCGGGGAATCTCAGCGGCAGTTGCTTACTCCGCAGTACAGACTGCCCATAACATCAATGCAAAATGTATTCTGGCTTCCAGTATGTCAGGATTTACGGCAAGAATCGTATCCAAGTTTAAGCCGGATGCACAGATCATCGGATTATCTCCGGATGAGGCTGTCGTGCGCAAAATGCAGCTTTACTGGGGCGTGCGTCCGTTCAAATCTCACAAAGCGTCATCTACGAGGGAACTTTTGGATGAGGCTACGGAGATCGTACTGAGTGCAGATCTTGCTCAGGAGAATGATATTCTCGTTCTGACCGGAGGCGGTCCGGCAGACCACCGCGGAAAAGGTGTGACAAACATGCTGAAAGTTGTAAAAATCGGCGAATAAAAAGGATCAGGGGGTGTGAAAACATCCCCTTTTTGGTAAGGTGAATATATGAAGGCTGCTGAAAAGTTTTACATATCGGAAATTTTAACGATAACGAAAGAAAAGTTAATAAAGCGGATTGTAAAAGGAAAGAGCATTCCTTCGCTGTATTGTATTACGCTTCCTCTTGGAAACGTGGGAGTGCTGGAGATTTACGAATACCGGGAACTGCTGAAAGATTATTACAGAAAAAAGGATGTCACAGTCGTGGGATGTGCCGTGTCAAAACAGGATGCTTTCGTGGTGCTCAGAAGGATTGTGGAAGACATCAGACAACAGGATTCCATGTTTCGGATACCGGAATTTTTTGAAGAGGGGTGAGACGATGGCAGCTTTATGGATTATTTTAAAAATCATAGGAATCATTCTTCTCTGTATCTTCGTGTTCCTGCTTCTGATCTTGTTCGCACCGGCAGGCTACCGTGCCCGGGGAGTTTACAATGGCTGGGAGAAATGGGCCAAAGCCAGGGTATCATGGCTTTTCTTTTTTCTGCGAATGAAGGTGTCATGGAAAGAGGGAGAGGAACCGGCGGTATCTTTAAGGATCCTGGGATTTCCTGTCTATCACTCGGATGAAGAAAGATGGTCGCTGCTCAACAGGAAAGCGGCTGATGATGTGGTAGAAATCAGAGAATCTGGGAAGGATATAAGAGACCGGGCAGAAGTGCCCCGGGAAGCAGCCGGACACCCGGCTGATCCTGATTCGGAGACAGGCTTTTCAGGGGATATTCTGGATTATACCGGAGACGGTCAAGAGTTTGACTCTGTCATAGAAGAACCGTCCGGGAAGCTGCCGCTCAGAAAAAGGGTGAAAAATTTCTTTCAAAGATGTTATAATACAGGTAAGCGTCAGTATCGGAGAATAAAAGCTGCCTTGAAACAGGCAGAATCTTTCAAAGAACTGCTGGAAGATGAGGAATTGATCCGTGTAGTCAAACGCTTATTTGGATACGGAAAAAAAGGGATCAGGCATTTTCTGCCGAAGAAATTTTCGGGGGACGTGGCTTTCGGCTTTGATGATCCCGCCATGACAGGACAGACACTCGCTGCTGTCAGTGCTTTTATGCCGCTGTTTAACGACAGACTGTCTGTGGAGCCGGATTTTACGGAAGCCAGATTTGAGGCCGCACTGACAGTTTCAGGCCGGATATACGCGTTTCATTTTCTGAAGATCTTATGGGATGTTTACCGCGATAAGGAGCTTTGGAGACAGAAGGAACGCATTATGAGAACAATAGGAGGTTAGTTTTATGAACAAAGAAAAGTTTAATGAGACCGTGGACTCGTTATTTCAGGGAATCGAAGGATTTATGACTTCAAAAACCGTGGTTGGAGATCCCATCTATGTGAAGGATACGATCATTCTGCCTCTGGTAGACGTATCTTTCGGCATGGGAGCCGGGGATTTCCGCGGAGACAGGAAAGCCAGGGGATACGGAGGTATCGGGGGCAAGATGACGCCAAGTGCGGTTCTTGTGATCCGTGACGGACAGACGAAGCTTGTGAATGTTAAGAATCAGGAAACGATTACAAAACTATTGGACATGGTTCCTGATGTGATTGACAAATTTACAAAAAAAGAAGAGACACTGGAAGATATAGTAGAAGACTTAGAGAACGAACGATAACCTCCCTAAAATACCTTGTATGAACAGAAATCTGTAATACAGGGTATTTTTTATTCAATACTTTGTGTTGTTCTGCATATACTAGCTAATAAGCTTAAATCAGGTGTGTATGTATGAAACGTGTTTGCGGAGTCGCTTTTTTCTTTTTTGGCCTCGGGCTGTTTATCGGAATGTTCATCCAAAGAGATTTTACACAGTTTGCAATGACCGGGGTGAGTATCACTCTGTCTTATTTTCTGTTTTTTCAGTAAACAGAAGGAATCTTATCTGAAACGAAAAAAAGAGCCGGATATTCCAGCTCCCTAGGTTTATAATAATCGGGAAAGATTACGCTCTTTCGACTTTACCTGATCTCAGACAAGAAGTACAAACGTACATTTTTTTAGCTGCACCGTTTACCTTCACTCTTACAGATTTGATATTTGATTTCCACATCTTATTTGATCTTCTATGTGAATGACTGACTGCATTACCAAAATGAGCGCCTTTTCCGCAGATAGCACATTTTGCCATGTTAGCACCTCCTTAACTCGATCTTATCCCTCTCTGGGACTGACAACTATTTCATTCTACCAGATTGATTTCTAAAAATCAAGAAGAAATTCTCTTTTCTTTTTCAGAGGTAAATAGTATAATCTAAGTAGCGTTCCGGGTAAAATGAGCTGTGTGGGCGCACAAGAATACGAAGTATGGAGGTAAAGCGATGAAAGGACATATGAATACGAAGAACGGCGAGATTTCTATCGAAAATCAAGTGATTGCCAAGTATGCCGGGATTTGTGCCCTTGGTTGTTTTGGTATTGTCGGCATGGCAATGGTCAATATGAAAGACGGAATCGTAAAGCTGCTGACCAGAGATAATATAAGAAAAGGTGTTTTTGTCTCTGTGAAGAACAACAAAATTTCCATAGATTTTCACATTATTGTTTCTTATGGTGTATCCATTTCTGCGGTAGCGGACAACCTGATGTCTTCTGTGAAATACCGGGTAGAAGAGTTCACCAGTCTGGAAGTGGAACGGATCAATGTATACGTTGAAGGTGTGAAAGATATAGGATAATTACGGAGGCAGGATAAATGAAGCAGATTGACGCAGCTTTGCTCAAAAAGATGTTTATTGGCGGAGCGAAGAGACTGGAAGCTCATAAAGAGCATATTAACGAATTGAATGTATTCCCGGTGCCCGACGGCGATACGGGAACCAATATGACGATGACGATCATGTCGGCGGCAAAAGAAGTCGGTGCGATAGATGATCCTACGATCGAGGAGCTGGCAAAGGCTATCTCGGGCGGATCATTAAGAGGAGCCAGAGGAAACTCAGGGGTGATTCTTTCCCAGCTGTTTCGGGGCTTTACAAAGCAGATTAAATATTTGGACAGACTGACAACCAGAGATGTAGCCGCGGGCTTTAAGAAGGCTGTGGACACTGCCTACAAGGCGGTTATGAAGCCGAAAGAGGGAACGATCCTCACCGTTGCCAAGGCAGCGGCAGACAGCGCTTTGAGATCCGCAAAGAAGACAGACGATTTTGAAGAGTTTGCCCAAAATGTCATGCAGGAAGCCAACACAGCACTCCAGATGACGCCGGAGATGCTGCCTGTTTTAAAAGAAGCCGGGGTTGTGGATTCCGGCGGACAGGGACTCCTGGAAGTTCTTCAGGGAGCCTATGATGTTCTTCTCGGTAAGGAAGTGGATCTGAAAGTTGAGCCGGTTTCCAGACCGGTGCAAAAACCGATGGGAGCCGCATCCGGAGAAACGGCGGATATTACGTTCGGATACTGTACAGAGTTTATTGTCATGCTGGACAGAGAATTTGGTTCGGCGCAGGAACAGGAGTTTAAGGATTATCTGACCGGTATGGGAGATTCCATTGTAGTCGTGGCGGATGAAGACATCGTGAAGGTGCATGTCCACACGAATCATCCGGGCAAGGCTATTGAAAAGGGACTTTCTTACGGTGCACTGACCAGCATGAAGATCGATAACATGCGGGAAGAGCATGAGGAGCGCCTGAACCTGAGCCGTCAGGCAGAGGAAAAAGAACCGGCTCCGAGAAAGGATATGGGATTTGTTGCGGTTTCAATCGGAAGCGGTCTCAACGACATATTCAGAGAACTGGGGGCAGATTATCTGATCGAAGGCGGACAGACCATGAATCCGAGCACGGAAGATATGCTCAATGCGATTGCTCAGGTCAATGCGGATCATGTGTTCATCCTGCCGAATAATAAAAATATTATACTGGCTGCCCAGCAGGCGAAAGCCCTCGTGGAAGATAAAGAGATCATTATCATTCCGACCAAGACGGTACCGCAGGGGATTTCTGCTTTGATTGCATTTGAGGCGGAAAGCAGTGTGGAAGAGAATGAGGCTGCCATGACCGAGATGATGAACGGTGTAAAAACCGGAGAAGTCACTTATGCAGTCCGTGATACGACCATTGACGGCAAGACGATCAAAGTCGATGATATTATGGGGATTGACGACAACGGCATTCAGGAAGTTGGGAATGATGTAGAAGCGGTGACGCTGGGACTCCTTCGCAGTATGGTGGACGAGGACAGCGAACTGATCTGTATATACTACGGGGATGAGACGCCGGAGGAGAAGGCTGTGAAGCTTTCGAAAAAGGCAGAGGAACTGTATCCGGACTGCGAGGTCCAGATGGAATATGGAGGACAGCCAATTTATTATTTCCTGCTGTCTGTAGAATAAGAAAAGAATGGACAATCAAAAGGGAGCAGATACTGTTCCCTTTTCCTTTTCCACGGGGAGGTCCGTATTTATAGAGGAGTAGTTGATTTATGAACGGGGATACAAATATCCAATGCCTGAAGGGGATCGGTGAGAAAACATATAACGGATTTAAAAAGCTGGGAGTCGAGACTGTGGACAGCCTGATCACTATGTATCCCAGATACTATCTGACCTATGAAGACCCTGTCCTGCTCTCTGAACTGACGGCAGGAGAGAGGGCCGCAGTACAGGTGAGGATTACATCAGATGTGAATATCCGATATGTAAGAGGATTAAAGATTGTCTCCTGTCTCGGAAAGGACAGTTCCGGCACTATGACATTTACTTGGTTTAATATGCCATACTTAAAGAAACAGATTCACCGGGGAGAGGACTATATTTTCGTTGGGACACCGGTTTTTAAAAACGGCCGTCTGATGATGGAGCACCCGGAGATTTTTAAAGAGGAGGATTACAGCGCAAAGCAGCAGACTTTACAGCCGGTCTATCCGCTGACATCGGGGATTACGAATAAAACAGTGAGCAAGGCCGTCATGCAGACGGAGGAGTATATAAAGGGTATCCGGGAATATCTCCCGGAGCAGATTCTTAAAAAATACCGTCCGATGGATTACAGCGAAGCCATCTGGAATGTCCATTTTCCAAGGGACAAACAGACGCTGGTGGAGGCGAAAAAGAGACTGATCTTTGATGAATTTTTCATTTTTATGGCGGGGATGAACCTGATGAAACAGGAGCACCGGGAGGAAAAAAACCGTTATCCGATCCCGGTATGCGGCGAGGCGGACAGGCTGATCCAGTCGCTTCCTTATGAACTGACCGGAGCACAGAAAAGGGCTCTTCTGGAGATGCAGAAGGATTTAATGGGGGAGAAGGTCATGAATCGTCTCGTACAAGGGGACGTGGGATCAGGGAAGACGATCCTTGCGGTGATCCTTCTTCTGATGTGCGCGAAGGCCGGGTATCAGGGCGTTCTGATGGCTCCGACAGAAGTGCTTGCAAGCCAGCACTACGAGACCTTTCAGGAACTTCTTGGACCGTTCGGCGTGTCTGCGGCGCTGCTCACAGGATCTGTAAAGGCGAAAGAAAAGCGAGAAATCTATCAGGGAATTAAAAACCATGAGTATGATATTGTTATCGGGACCCACGCCCTGATTCAGGATGCTGTGGAGTATGACCGGCTGGCTCTGGTTATCACGGACGAGCAGCACAGATTCGGGGTCCGGCAGAGAGAGATCCTTTCAAAGAAGGGGAAGGAACCACATGTCCTCGTTATGAGTGCCACTCCGATACCGAGGACCCTGGCGATCATTATGTACGGAGATCTGGATGTGTCCGTCATCGATGAGCTGCCGAAGAACCGTCTTCCAATTAAAAATTGTGTTGTCAATCAGAGTTACCGTCCGAATGCGTATCGATTCATGGAGAAGCAGGTGGCAGAGGGGCGGCAAATCTATATTATCTGCCCAATGGTGGAGGAAAGCGAGGCCATGGAGGGTGAAAATGTGATTCAGTATGCCAATATGCTGAGAGAACAGTTTCCTCCCAGTATACAGATCGGGGTGCTTCATGGTAAAATGAAACCAAAGGAAAAGCAGAAGATTATGGATGAATTTTCGGAGTGCAGCATCCAGATCCTGGTGTCTACCACAGTTATTGAGGTCGGTGTCAACGTGCCCAATGCCACGGTCATGATGGTGGAGAACGCCGAGCGGTTCGGCCTCGCCCAGCTGCATCAGCTGAGAGGCAGGGTGGGGAGGGGAGAACACCAGTCCTACTGTATTTTTATGAGCGGAGTAAAAAAGAAAGAAACGATGGAGCGGCTGGAAGTGTTAAATAAGTCTAACGACGGATTTTACATTGCCAATCAGGATCTGAAGCTCAGAGGACCGGGAGACTTTTTCGGAGTCCGGCAGAGCGGGATGATGGATTTTGTCCTGGCCGATATTTATACCAATGCAGATCTTTTAAAACAGGCAAGCGATGCAGTACATCAGCTGTGTGAGGAAGAATTTGATTTCTCCACATTAAAAAACAGCCGTCTGGAAAAACAGATTTCGCTTGCCAACAGGATATAAAGGAGGTTCGCTATGATTCGTGTACGTTTGCGGTTTACGGGAAGAGTCCAGGGAGTCGGATTCCGGTATTTTGCACAGATGAATGCCGCACAGTTTCATGTGACAGGATGGGTGAAGAATATGTATGACGGTTCTGTCACTGCAGAAGCCCAGGGAACAAAAAAACAGATTGAAGATTTTATAGAATCCATGAAGCACGGCCATCGGTTTATGCGGATTGACCATGTAACAGCTGAAGAATGTCCGCTCTGTGAGGGAGAAAAGGACTTTAAAGTAAAGTATTAAAATTCCAAAGAAAAAAATGTTATTCCATGTAAAAACTCTCAGTGTATCTTTTGTGTTATTAAACATACTATCTTCGTAACAAAAAACAACAAAAGAAACGGAGGTCTTTCAAAATGGAAGAACGTACTTCAGCAAACAGCAAAGGAAACAACAGAGTGGAAGTTCCAGAGGCTAGGGAAGCACTGGACAGATTCAAATTCGAGGTTGCTAATGAAATCGGTGTAGACTTAAAAGAAGGATACAACGGACATTTAACAACTGCTCAGGCAGGTTCTGTTGGAGGAGAAATGGTTCGTAAAATGATCCGCAGACAGGAAGAGGAAATGTCTGGCCGTTAGTTAACGGATACAAACGAATCAGTTTTTACTCGTAATTTCGATGAGAGAACGAAAGAAAAAAGAGGAGCAATCAGAGCGTCAGTTCTGACTGCTCCTTTTGCAGTACGGGAATTTCTTTGTTATTTAGTTGACAAATTATCTGAATATAATACAATAGTAGGGAGAAAAAACAAAGGAAGATAAAAAAATGCGAGTGATTTCAGGAAAAGCCAGGAGTTTGAGGCTTAAAACAGTGGAAGGAATGGACACGAGACCGACGCAGGACCGCATTAAGGAAACGCTGTTTAATATGATCCAGCATGAAATTGCGGGGGCAGAGTTTCTGGACCTGTTCGCAGGCAGCGGAGCCATCGGGATCGAGGCTCTGAGCAGGGGATGTAAGCATGCTGTATTTGTGGAAAAGAACAAAAAAGCGGCTGCCTGTATTCGGTACAATCTGATACATACAAAACTTATAAATGACGCTCAGGTCCTGGAGACAGATGTCATAAGTGCATTGAGGAAGCTTGGAGCAGAGAGCAGGAAGTTTGACTATATTTTTATGGACCCTCCTTATAACAAAGGAATGGAGAGAGCAGTGCTTGCCGAACTGGATCATTTGGATCTTTTAAAGGAGAACACCCTGGTCATTGCGGAATCCAGCTTACAGACAGAGATTCAGGAGGAGTTGTTTGAGCATCTGAAGGTTCTGAAGATAAAGGAGTATAAAACCAACAAGCATACTTTTTTGCAGAAAGTGCAGGAGGGCTGAGAAATGAGCATTGCAGTGTATCCGGGAAGCTTTGACCCGGTAACTTATGGGCATTTGGATATTATTAAACGTTCTATCAGAGTTTTTGATAAACTGGTCATAGGGATTTTGCTGAACAGTGAAAAAAATCCTTTATTTTCAATGGAAGAAAGAGTGGAATTTCTCACGGAAGCCACAAAGGATATGGAGAATGTTGAAGTGAAATCTTTTTCCGGCCTGCTGGTGGACTTTGCACGTGAAAATAACGCGGATATTACGGTCCGCGGGCTCCGCGCTGTTACGGATTTCGAGTATGAACTGCAGATAGCCCAGATCAATAATAAGCTGGACTCCAATCTGGATACGATGTTTTTTACCACCAGTACGGAATACGCATACTTAAGCTCTACGATCGTGAGGGAGATCGCATCCTACCACGGAGATGTCAGTGAACTGGTGCCTCCGTATGTGGAACAGAAGCTGAAGCAAAAATTTAGAGAAAGAATAGAGGGAGAAGCATGAGTGAGAAATATTTGCATGAAATGATCGATGATATTGAAATTTTGATCGATGAGGCCAAGCCGGCAAGATTTAATCCGGGGAAGGTTGTCATCGACAGGGATGTGCTGATCACTGTCATTGAGGAATTGAGAAAACAGATTCCGGGAGAGGTTGAGCGCAGCCATAAGGTTATGATGAACAAAGACGCTATCCTGGAAGATGCCAGGATCAAGGCCCAGAATATCGTAAACCAGGCGGCCAGAGAAGCCGGAGAGCTGATCGATGAGAATGAGATCGTAGAGATGGCAAAAATGCGTGCAAAGGAGATGGAAGAAGCTGCTTTAAACCACGCAAATGATGTCATTCACAATGCCAATGAAGAGGCTGAACAGGTAAGATACGGCGCACTGCAGTACACATGCGATATTATGGAAGATGTCCAGGACTACATAACAAAAGTAAAAGAGGGTCAGCGAAGCCTTTTTGATCAGCTTTTATCAACCTTGGACAGTGATATAGAGTCAATCAGCACCAACTATGAGGAAATCCGGCAGCAGCTTGACGGGGCTTCCCGGACGAAGGTGAGAACAGCCGAAGATTTCGTTTCACAGGAAGAGGAATAGCATGCCGCTGCTTATGCATGCAAAGAGCATCTTAAATATAAAATAGCTTTTCATAGACAGCTGTGATTTTTGGCAGACGCTCTTGACCTGTGCCAGGCTGCACAGGCCGCCGAAAGAGCTGACGGCAAGGATTGCGGCTGCTTTTTGTCTGAAGCCCAAGGACAGAAAACTCACATGGGAGATCCCTGTTGTGATCTCGAGCATTCCGATGACCGGTGCCGTGATATAGGAGGGCAGTATGCCGCTTTGAAGAAGAGAAGATACGATGGAAAATACCATGATAAAAATACCGATGGTAAAAATCGTCTTCAAACTGTCAAAAACAATCTCGTCAAAGGATTTGATCGCCGCAGTCCTCGGGTGTTCCTGATGCACCTGTAAAAATCCTGTGCCTCTGAATTTCCATAAGATGAAGATAAAGTACAGGAGATTGGGCATATAAAGACAGAAAAAATAAAGGGGTACACTAAGGGTCCCTTTTAAGATCAGGGTCAGCGTAAAGCCGATGGAAAACATCGGGCTTACATTGTTGCAGAGCACAAGAAGGGATTCCCCTTCTTTTTTTGTATAGGAACCTGAAAGCACCAGATCGCTGATGATCTTGCCGCCCAGAGGATAGCCGCACAGGAAGCCCATAAGGATTGTATATGCCAGATCCTTGTTCAGCCATGGAAATAGTTTAAACAGAGGATAAAACAGATAGGAAATATAGTGGACCGTCTGGTATTTCATCATAAGGTTTGTCAGAAGAAAAAACGGCAGGAGCGTGGGCACGATGGTTCCGGACCAGAGAAGCAGGCCGTTTTTGGCGCCTGCTACGCACTGTTCCGGAAATAAAAATAGAAGGAACGCAGTTAAAATCAAACAAAACTGATAAAAGTATTTACCCATAGAAAAACCCCCCTGTCCTCTTAAGCCTATGAGGCGGACGGTTATATTATGATTTGTTCTTCTTTTACCTGGGTCTTAAACTTTGACCGGAGCATCATTTGATAGAGGGCATCTGCTTTTTGTTCTGTCTGAAGCATCTGTAACTGGACCTTGGTAAGCGGGTCGTCAAGCGGTCTTAAATGCCGGACCATCGGCCAGGTTTTTTTCTTTTTTATTTCCCGGATCAGAGAGGAAGCCTCTTTTTTAAAGCCGAGGATCTGAAAATACAGGGGCTGTTCTGAGCGGGTATAGCTGTCCTTCATCTCCTGCTTCATGCCGAGGAGGATGTGCAGGAGTCCCCGGCTGATACGGCTCCAGGTCAGGCTTTTATTTTTGACGGCTTCGATCTGACAGGAAAATGGCCGGCCCGGAACGGCCATACGGATCAGGCGGGCACTCAGATCCTTTGAAATGTCCCAATAGTCCTCAAAGGAATCTTCCATGCAGAGTTTATAAGACAGCAAATCAGAAAAATCATCAAGCAGGATGGGAAAACAGCGCCGGTAATCTTCCAGCAGAATCGGGTGCAGATTTTTCGGAATGCTCTCCAGACACTTGCTAAGGCCGTCAAAAACAGCCAGCTGTGACCGAATGGCGGAGGCAGAACTGATGCTGCCCGTCAGATCAAGACTCCGGTGGCTGCTCTGTTTCCTCGGGATACAGAACGGATGGATGCTGCTGTTTCTGCGTTTCAGTGCCATCAAATATTCGAGTCCCAGAAGGTTGTTTGGCTCTCTTAGGATATCGGCGTCACTCTTGGAACAGCCAAGTGAGAGAAACGCTTTTTCTCTCGCTTTAGGATAGGAAATGCCGGTCTTTAAATATAACTTAATCTGTTCCGTGAGGTCATCCTCTCTGTCCGCCAGAAAGCTTCCGAGGGAGATCAGACGGCTCAGAGAACCGCATTCGCTCCCAAAAGAGAGAATGTCGACCACACCGAGACCTTCCAGGAGGGAGACACTGCCGTCTGCAAAATACGGGGCGCTGCCGGAGGAAAACCAGAGCGGCAGTTCCAGCACCAGGTCAGCTCCGTTCATGAGGGCCATTCTGGCTCTTGTTTTTTTTTCGATGACGGCCGGGCCGCCGCGCTGTACATAATTTCCGCTCATCAGTGCAATGATATAATCAGCGCCTAAAATGCGCTTTGTCTCTTCGATATGATAAAGATGTCCGTTGTGAAACGGGTTATACTCACAGATAATTGCCGCAGTTTTCATTGCTGCTCTCCTTTCTTTTGTGAAATCATTATAACAAAGAACTTAAAAAAGGTAAAATTGCACAAAAAAGAGGAAATAAAAGGCTGAAACTTGCTATTAAAAATAAAAGATAGTAAAATGAAAACATTATGAGATGAGATGTACTAGGAAAAGTACAACAAGGCATATTGTATACAACAAACGAATATTGTATAATTTCCATGAGAAGAATTCATCTTTGTAGAAAGTTGGAAGGAGCAACGTAATGAGTTTTATTGATGTGATTAAAGAACGAGCTAAAAGTGAGAAAAAAAAGATTGTTTTGCCTGAGACCGGAGATCCCCGTACTCTTGAGGCTGCAGACACAGTGCTGAGAGAAGGGATCGCCGACATTATTCTTGTGGGAAACGAGGAGGAAATTTTAAGCCGCGCAGAGGGACTGGATCTTTCCAAGGCCTGTTTTGTAGATCCTAACAACTGCGAAAGACTCAATACATACATTGAATCTTTGTGCGAAGCCAGAAAGAGCAAGGGACTGCTCCCGGAGGATGCAAAAGAAATCCTGCTTTCTAATCCGCTGTTTTTCGGAGCGACTATGGTGCGTGCCGGAGATGCGGACGGCATGGTTGCGGGGGCAGTAAATTCATCCGCCAACGTTCTGCGGTCTGCCCTTCAGGTTGTCAAGACGGCTCCGGGGACAAGGATCGTTTCTGCCTTCTTCCTGATGGTAGTGCCGGATTGTGAACTCGGCGCCAACGGTACTTTTGTATTTGCAGACTGCGGACTGAATCAGAATCCCAATTCAGAACAGCTGGCAGCCATTGCCGGAAGTTCTGCGCAGACATTTAAACAGCTGGTGGGAGAAGAACCAAGGGTTGCTATGCTTTCCCATTCCACAGTGGGAAGCGCAAAACACGACGATGTGACAAAGGTTGTGGAAGCAACGGCGATCGCAAAAAGAGATTATCCGGACACACTGATCTGCGGAGAACTGCAGCTGGATGCGGCGATCGTTCCTGAGGTGGCGGCATCGAAGGCACCCAGAAGTGAAGTGGCAGGAAAAGCCAATGTACTCGTCTTCCCGGATCTGGATGCAGGAAATATCGGATACAAATTAGTCCAGAGACTGGCAAAAGCGGAAGCCTACGGCCCGGTTACCCAGGGGATTGCAAAGCCGGTCAATGACTTGTCCCGCGGATGCAAGGCGGAAGATATCGTCGGAGTTGTGGCAATCACGGCAGTGCAGGCACAGCTTACGGAGAACAATTAGAGGTTAAAAGATTAGAATATATAGGAGAATGAAGATGAAAGTTTTAGTTATTAATTGCGGAAGTTCCTCCCTCAAATACCAGCTGATCGATTCAGACACAGAAGATGTACTGGCAAAAGGTCTCTGTGAGAGGATCGGGATCGACGGAGCCCTGACCCATGAGCCTGCCGGAAAAGACAAGATCAAGACCACTCCTGCCATGCCGGACCACAAGACGGCCATCGGCATTGTGCTTGAACAGCTGACAGACAAAGAAAACGGCGTGATCACATCTTTAGACGAAATCAGTGCCGTGGGACACAGAGTCGTACACGGAGGAGAGAAGTTCACAAAATCCTGCATTATCACAGAGGATGTGTTAAAAGAGATCGAGGCGTGCAACGTATTCGCACCGCTCCATAACCCTGCGGCTCTGATCGGAATTGAGGCCTGCCGGGAACTCATGAAGGACAAACCTATGGCTGCTGTATTTGATACCGCATTCCATCAGACGATGCCGGAAAAGGCATTTCTCTATGGAATCCCGAGAAAGTATTACGATGAAGACGGAATCCGCCGCTATGGATTCCACGGGACTTCCCATCAGTTTGTCTCCCGTGAGGCTGCCAAGATGCTTGGAAAAGACATCAAAAATATCAATATAATTGTGTGCCATTTAGGAAACGGTGCCAGCGTCACAGCAGTCAAAGGCGGAGAGTCTGTGGATACTTCGATGGGACTGACACCGCTGGAGGGCCTGATCATGGGTACCCGTTCCGGAGACCTGGACCCGGCGATTCTTGAGTTCATCGCGAACAAAGAAAATAAAACCGTGTCTGAAGTAGTCAATATCTTAAACAAAGAATCCGGAGTGCTCGGACTGTCCGGCGGTATTTCTTCCGATTTCAGAGATGTCAAAGCCGCAAGGGCAGAGGGCAACAAAGCGGCTGCGGCTGCGATGGACGCTTATGTATACCGTGTAGCGAAGTATATCGGAGCCTACACTGTGGCTATGAACGGGGTGGATGCCATCGCTTTCACTGCGGGACTGGGAGAAAATGACGACGCCACGAGAGCAGCGATTGGAGAATATTTGGATTGTATCGGTGCAAAGATCGATGCTGAAAAGAACGATGTGCACGGAAAAGCAGCGGTCATTTCAACGGATGATTCCAGAGTCAAAGTGCTCTGCATTCCGACCAACGAGGAAGTGATGATCGCAAGGGATACGGTAGCCCTTGTAAAATAAAATTACTTGACAAACAAATATCGCGTTTGTATAATAGACAAGTATGAAATTTTAGGAGATAGTATGCTGATTCAGTTATCAAAATTGTTATCAATGCCGGATCATGAAGAGACGGTGGAATGTTCCCTGGATATGGAGGAGCTTGTTCTCAGAAGAGAAAGTTATCCGATCCTGGAGAAGCCTTCTTTTCCGGTCATTTTAAAAAATGAAGGGAAGAGGACGGTTTCGGTCTCATTTCAGACAAGCATCACAGTCGGGATGCCCTGCGGCCGGTGTCTCACCGAGGTTCCGGAAAAGATCAGGCTCAGTGTCTTACGGACATTGGATTTTGATGACATAGAAGAAACTTGTAAGGATCAAGTATCTTTCGTAGATGGAAGCAGCCTCAATGTGGATAAGCTTATTCTTGAAGAAGTGATTCCCCTGCTGCCAACAAAGGTGTTATGCAGTGAAGACTGCAAAGGACTTTGTCCAGTGTGCGGAACGAATCTGAACAAGGAAGAGTGTGGCTGTGACCGGGCGGTTAAAGATCCACGGATGGCAGCTATCCAGGATATTTTTAAGAATTTTAAGGAGGTGTAATACCAATGTCAATCTGTCCAAAGAATAAATCTTCAAAAGCGAGAAGAGATAAACGTAGAGCAAACTGGAAAATGACTGCACCAGCTTTAGTAAAGTGCAGCAAGTGCGGTGAATTAATGATGCCTCACAGAGTGTGCAAAGCCTGCGGATCTTATAATAAAAGAGAAATCGTAAATGCTCAGTAAGAGTTGACAACAGCAGCATATGTTGTCATGAATTGCCATGCGTTTAGACTTTATGAGTTTAAGCGGATGGCATTTCTTTTCATCTGGTGATTTTGTATCAAGGAGGTTGCAAATGGAAAAGATAGTTAAAGTAGCGCTGGATGCCATGGGAGGGGACAATGCTCCCGGAGAGATCGTAAAAGGCGCGGTGGATGCGGTCAACGAGAACAGCAATATTAAAGTTTACCTTGTAGGAAAATCCCCGAGGATCCACGAGGAATTAAAGAAATACCGCTATAAGAGCGAGCAGATCGAAGTGATCAATGCAGAAGAAGAAATTTCTTGTGATGAATCACCGGTAGAGGCGATTCGTAAGAAGAAAGATTCTTCCATGGTAGTCGGGATGAAGATGGTAAAAGACCAGACTGCAGATGCATTTGTATCGGCCGGAAGTTCAGGGGCGATCCTCGTGGGAGGACAGTTCGTGGTGGGCAGGATCAAAGGGGTGAAGCGTGCTCCTCTGGCCGCTTTGATGCCGACTACAAAAGGTGTTTCCCTGATCATTGACAGCGGAGCCAATATGGATGCAAAACCGGAATACCTTCTGGAATTTGCGAAGATGGGTTCTATTTATATGGAAGACGTGGTAGGCATTAAAAATCCGAAAGTTGCCATCGTAAATGTAGGTGTGGAAGAGGCAAAGGGAAATGCGCTTGTCAAAGATACATTTCCTCTTTTGAAGGAATGTGAGGAGATCAACTTTACCGGAAGCATCGAGGCCAGGGAAATTCATTCCGGTCAGGCAGATGTGGTTGTCTGCGATGCCTTTGTGGGAAATGTGATCCTGAAGTTATCAGAAGGCCTGTCCTCAACGCTGATGTCAATCGTAAAAGACGGCATGATGCAGAGTATGAGAGGAAAGATCGGAGGCCTGCTCGTGAAGCCGTCACTGAAAAAGACCCTGAAACGCTTTGACGCGTCGGAGCACGGCGGAGCTCCTCTTCTCGGTCTGAACGGCCTGGTCGTGAAGATGCACGGAAGTTCCAAGGCAAAAGAGACGAAGAACGCGATCATCCAGTGTATTGCTTTTTCAGAGGCCAAAATCAATGAAAAGATCAAAGAACAGATTGTAAAGGAAAAATAAAAGGTATGAATCAATCAAATCAGGAAGATTTTCAGAAAAAAATCAAGATTCGTTTTCATGACAAGAAATTGCTGACAACTGCACTGACCCACAGTTCCTATGCAAATGAGCGGAAACTTTCCCGGGGGAAAGACAATGAACGGCTGGAGTTTTTGGGAGACGCAGTGCTGGAACTGATCATGAGTGACTATTTGTTTCACACATACAAAGACGAACCGGAGGGAAAACTGACCAAAATGAGAGCCAGCCTTGTCTGCGAGCCTACTCTGGCATTCTGTGCCAAGGATCTCTCTCTGGGCGATTATCTGCTGCTGAGCAAAGGGGAAGACCTGACCGGAGGAAGGGAGAGAGATTCCATTTTATCGGATGCGTTTGAGGCAGTGATCGGAGCCGTATATCTGGATCAGGGATTCGAGGAAGCCAGAAAGTTTGTGGAAACATATCTGCTCCAGGATGTAGATGAAAAAGTATTGTTTTATGACGCCAAGACTTCGCTTCAGGAACTTGTACAGAGTTTTTCCAAGCAGCCGCTTACTTATGAACTGATAAAGGAAGACGGGCCGGACCACCAGAAGACTTTCACGGTGGAGGCCAGGCTCGGGGAAAAAGTCATTGGGACCGGAACCGGAAGAAGCAAGAAAAGTGCGGAGCAGACGGCAGCCTATGAGGCAATGAAGCATAAGGACGGAATATTGAGGTAGCTATGTATCTGAAAAGCATTGAAGTGAATGGATTTAAATCCTTCGCCAACAAAATGATTTTTAAATTTGACAGCGGCATTACGGGAATCGTTGGTCCCAACGGAAGCGGAAAGAGCAATGTGGCGGATGCGGTCCGGTGGGTGCTCGGAGAACAGAGCGCAAAACAGCTCCGGGGCGCCAAGATGGAAGACGTGATTTTTTCCGGCACGGAGATGAGAAAGCCGATGGGTTCTGCTTACGTTGCCATCACTATGGACAACAGTGATCACAGCCTGCCGATCGGGTTTGAAGAGATCACAGTGGCCAGGAGAGTCTACCGTTCCGGTGAAAGCGAATATCTGATGAACGGCAGTCCGTGCAGGCGAAAAGATATCGTGGAATTGTTTTTTGATACAGGAATAGGCAAAGAGGGCTATTCTATTATCGGACAGGGACAGATCGACCAGATTTTGAGCGGTAAGCCGGAGGACCGGAGAGAGCTGTTTGATGAGGCTGCCGGCATCGTAAAATATAAAAAGAATAAACTTGAGACAGAAAAATCTCTGGAGGCAGAACGGGAGAATTTAAACCGGGTAACGGATATTCTTATGGAATTGGAACGGCAGGTCGGCCCGCTGAAGACACAGTCTGAGAAGGCAAGGGAATATCTCTCATACAGGGACCGGCTGAAGGAATATGACACATCCATGTTCCTCATGGAAAACGGCCGGCTGTCCGATGAGATTGAGAGTCTGGATGAGAAGATCCGGATCGCCCAGGGAGAAGTGGATGACGCGGACAGGCGCCTGGAACAGACGAAAGCCGAATATGAGAAACAGGACCGGTATTTAAACGAGCTGAAACACGAGATCGAGACCAGGACGGAAGAGCTTTCTATAGCCAAAGTAGACAAAGAGAAACAGGAAGGCCAGATCAAGGTCTTAAAAGAACAGATGAACACGGAGCGGATGAGAGAGACGCATCTGTCGTCTGATATCCGCCGGCTTACCGGAGAAAAAGAGGACAAGCGCTCACAGCTTTCTGAACTTCAAAAAGAGGGCAGGGAGATCGAAGAGGCGGTTTTGAAAGCCCGGGAAGATACTGTGGAAAGAGAAAGCCAAGTCGCATTTCTCCAGAAGGATATTCAGGATACGGAGAAAGAACTTGAGAAGCTTCGCAGAAATCAGCAGAGTTTTGCCAACAATCAGATAAATCTCTCCAACAGGCTGCAGCATGTGGAGACTGTGAGAGAGCAGCTGGATGTGCGGATTCGCCATTTGATCTCGCAGGCAGAAAACTCCGGGCACCACAGGGCAGAGCAGGAGAAAAGAAAAGAACAGGAAGAATTTAAGAGGCTTGAGCTGGCGGAAGCAAAAAAACAGATCCTTAAGGAGTTGGAGACAGAGCAGGAGTTCTGCGGCAGACTGGGAAATGAGAGAAGATCCGTCCAGGAGGAGCTCACCCTGAAAAAGGAAGGCTTTCACAGGAGCCAGTCCAGTTATGAGACGTTAAGAAACATGGCGGAGCGCTATGAGGGATATGGATTCGGCATCAAGAGGGTGATGGAGCAGAAAGGGAGATATCCGGGCATCATCGGTGCCGTAGCAGATATCATGAAAGTCAGGAAAAAATATGAGCTTGCTGTGGAGACTGCCCTCGGAGGAGCCATTCAGAATGTAGTCACCGATACCCAGCAGACAGCAAAAGAAATGATCGAATTTCTGAAAAAAAACCGATATGGCAGGGTGACATTCCTTCCGCTCAGCGCAGTCAAACAGAGGGGCGGATTTCCAAGGCCTGAGGCAGTGCATGAGAAGGGAGTGATCGGCACCTGTGACTGTCTCGCAAGCTATGAAGACAGATTTTCAGAATTGTTCCAGTCACTTCTCGGCCGTGTACTCGTCGTGGAATCCATCGACGACGGGATACGGATCGCAGCAAAATACAAACACTCTTTCCGCATTGTAACGCTTGACGGGGATGCACTGAACCCCGGAGGTTCTATGTCCGGAGGTGCCTATAAGAATAAGAGCAATCTTCTCGGAAGAAACCGTGAAATAAAAGAACTTGAGCAAAAGCTGTTAAAGGACAGAGATGAAATTCTGCGTATCTCCAAAGTGCTTGAAGAAAAGACAGAGCAGTACGGGCAGGCGGAAGAGAAGATCAGCCGTTTAAAAGGCAGGATTCAGGAAAATACACTTCGGGAAAACACCGTGGTGATGACAATGAAATCCATTGACAAACAAATTCACGAGGAAGCAGAGAGGGAGCAGGAATACTTAGATCAGGCCCAAGCCCTTCGCCGGGAATACCGGTCCATGGATGGGGATGTGACATCTTTATCTGACAAAAAACAGGTGCTGGAGGAAGCAAATCAGACGGAAGAACAAAAGATTCACAGTCTTTCCAGACATCTGGAGGAAGCCAGACGCACGGCGGAAGAAAAGGCCAGGGAAGTTTCCGAGGCACATATGAAAGCCGGCCAGCTGAAGCAGCGCCAGGATTTCATCATGAGCAGCGGAGAACGGCTTCGCCTGGAGCTTTCAAAGATCGAAGAGGATCTGGAGGCACTTGGCAGGCAGACTGGTACTGTCGATTCGTCCATCGGAGACATTGAGCGGCGGATAGAAACATGCAGAGAGGAAGTTCATTCAAAGAGTCTCTGGATCGAAGAAGAAAAAAAGAATCTCTCTCATAAGCAGAAGAAGCTTTCAGAGACTGAGGAAAAGTACAAGGAAAGTCTGAAAGTCAGAGAAGAACTTATGCAGAGAGTCAACGGCTTCGACAAAGAAGTGCTGAGGCTTACATCTGCAAGGGAGAAGCTGGAGGAAAAACAGCAGGAACTTTTGGAATACATGTGGGAGAACTATGAACTTACATATCATCAGGCAAAGTCGGCGGCAGGTGAGGAGCCTCGGGAAAGCCTTACAGAATTAAAGAAGAAAATTGCTGAGATCAAGACACAGATCAGGGAACTGGGGCCGGTGAATGTCAACGCAATAGAGGACTACAGGGATGTTTTGGAGAGATATGAATTTTTGAAAAAACAGCACGAAGATATCGTAAAGGCTGAGGCACATCTGGCAGGGCTGATTGATGAACTGGAAGCTGCCATGAGGAATCAGTTCAGAGAGAAGTTTAAAGATATTCAGGAAATGTTCCAGAAGGTGTTCCAGGAACTTTTCGGGGGAGGATATGCAAGGCTCGAACTCACCGACGACGATGTGCTGGAGTCAGGTATCCGGATCATTGCACAGCCGCCGGGGAAAAAACTGCAGAATATGATGCAGCTTTCCGGAGGAGAAAAAGCTCTGACAGCTATTTCCCTTCTGTTTGCGATTCAAAATCTGAAACCTTCGCCGTTTTGTCTGCTGGATGAAATAGAGGCTGCACTGGATGATTCCAATGTAGCAAGATTTGCACAATACCTGCATAAGCTTACAAAAGAAACACAATTTATTGTAATTACCCACAGACGTGGTACAATGACAGCAGCGGATATTTTATATGGGATCACCATGCAGGAGAAAGGTATCTCCACGCTGGTGTCCGTGAGTCTGATCGAAAACGATCTGGACGAATAAAGCTGAGAAGGGAAGGAGATTTGAAATGGCAGAAAAGAAAGGATTCTTCAGCAGACTGGCTGCGGGACTTACAAAGACCAGAGATAATATCGCCTCAGGCTTTGACTCTATTTTTAAAGGGTTTTCCAGCATTGACGATGATTTTTATGAAGAATTGGAAGAGATCATGATCATGAGCGACATGGGAATTGATACGACCATGAGCATCATTGAAAATCTGAAAAAGAAAGTAAAAGAAGAGAAGATCAAAGAGCCGGAAGAGTGCCGGCAGGTTCTCATTGATTCCATTAAGGAGCAGATGAAGCTGGGTGAAGAGGCATATGATTTTAAAGATAAAAAGAGCGTTGTGCTGGTCATCGGCGTCAATGGTGTAGGCAAGACTACATCGGTGGGCAAAATGGCATCCCTGCTGAAAGGCGAGGGGAAGAAGGTCATGATGGCGGCGGCGGATACATTCCGCGCGGGTGCTATTGAACAGCTGAAAGAGTGGGCAGGACGCGCCGGTGTAGATATCATCAGCCAGGCAGAAGGGGCGGACCCGGCAGCCGTTGTATACGATGCGGTTTCCGCTGCGAAAGCCAGGAATGTCGATGTGCTTTTGTGTGACACGGCCGGAAGGCTTCACAATAAAAAGAACCTGATGGATGAACTTAAGAAGATCAACCGCATTGTTGAGCGGGAGTACCCGGAAGCGTATAAGGAGACACTCATCGTACTGGACGGCACGACAGGGCAGAATGCTCTTGCACAGGCAAAACAGTTTAAAGAGGCCACAGACATCTCCGGTATTATTCTGACAAAGCTGGATGGTACAGCAAAGGGAGGCATCGCCATAGCAATCCAGGCAGAACTGGGAATTCCGGTAAAATATATCGGAATCGGTGAACAGGTGGATGACCTTCAGCCGTTTGATCCGGATATGTTTGTAAACGCACTGTTTGATAGAGGAGATGAGTAGATGTTAACATTAAACAAATTCGAAAAAGCGTATGACAAAGTACAGGAGATTGTTCTGCCCACAAAACTGATCAAAAGCGATTATTTTTCTGAGCAGACAGGCAACTTCGTTTATTTGAAGCCGGAAAACATGCAGCTGACCGGTGCCTATAAGATCCGGGGGGCATATTACAAGATCAGCACACTGAATGAAGAAGAAAAATCAAAAGGGCTGATCACCGCATCTGCCGGAAACCACGCGCAGGGAGTGGCGCTGGCTGCAAAGAGACAGGGAGTGAAGGCTACCATCGTTATGCCGACCACGACTCCGCTTTTGAAAGTCAACCGCACGAAAGACTTAGGCGCAAAAGTGGTCCTTTGCGGAGATGTCTATGATGAAGCGTGTGAACATGCGCTGAAGCTTGCGCAGGAGAAAGGATTTACATTTGTGCATCCTTTTGATGATCTGGCGGTTGCAACGGGGCAGGGCACCATCGCGATGGATATCTTCAAGGAACTGCCCACTGTGGATTATATTTTAGTTCCGATCGGCGGAGGCGGACTGGCTACCGGAGTTTCTACTCTGGCAAAGCTGTTAAATCCAAAGATCAAAGTCATCGGTGTTGAGCCTGCGGGAGCGGCCTGCATGAAGGCTTCACTGGAGGCCGGAAAAGTTGTATCCTGCGAACATGTAAATACCATCGCTGACGGTACGGCTGTTCAGACCCCGGGGAAAAAGATCTTTCCTTACATACAAAACAACATCGACGACATTATTACGGTAGAAGATGAAGAACTGATTCCGTGCTTTCTGGATCTTTTGGAAAACCATAAGATGCTTGCAGAGAACTCAGGCCTTCTGACCATTGCGGCGCTGAAGCATCTGAAAGCAGAAGGAAAGAAAGTGGTTCCGATCATCAGCGGCGGGAATATGGATGTTATCACAATTGCATCTTTAGTACAGCACGGTCTGATCATCAGGGACAGGATTTTTACGGTTTCCGTATTTCTTCCGGACAAGCCGGGAGAGCTCACAAGAGTTTCAAAAGTCATTTCTCAGGCTCAAGGCAACATTGTAAAATTGGAACACAACCAGTTTGTAAGTATTAATAGAAACAGTGCAGTGGAGCTTACGATCACGATGGAAGCTTTCGGCACGGAGCACAAGAACAAAATCATAAAAGCGCTTCAGGACACCGGTTACAAACCGGAGATCAGAAGCTCAAAAAGTGTATTTTAGCAGTTTTTACAAAGGAAAAAAGAAGTTATCAAAAAAACAGTTTTTGCAGAAGACAGAAACTGTTTTTTTTGCACTTTTTAGCGCATTACAGTGTAACAAAATGTGCAAAATTAAGGTTAACAAAATTAACAAAAAAAGGACGGAAAAAGTGTATTAAATTTTGTACAATTTGTTGTATAAAGTCCCCTTTTTATGTTATAATAGGTTTATGAAACAGATGTCAGCAATTTGATCTTGTAAAGGACAGCATCGGTTACGTTCTTAGCTATTCAGAATTTGATTTTACGTAGATTAGGAAGTGTGATTTTGACCATTTGCAAGGACAAAATGGTGAAATTTGCACTTTTTTTATTAGCTTGTACATATAATACTTAGTATGTATTTGAAGGAGGAGGATTTATCCCATGGAAACAAACATTAGCAAAGAGGACTTATATTTATTTCAGACGGGAAAAGCGCAGAAAGCATATTTAATGTTTGGATGCCATTACTTGAAAGAAGCGGATGCCCACGAGTTTGTGGTATGGGCACCAAATGCCAAGTCTGTCAGTCTGGTCGGAGACTTTAATCAGTGGAATCCGCTTTCACATCCGATGAAGCAGACAGAACCGGGGATTTACTCGATCCAGGTAGAAGGACTGGAAAAAGGGGATTTATATAAATACTACGTGGAAGGCATGGACGGCAAATGCAGATATAAGAGTGATCCATTCGCATTCTATTCAGAGATGAGACCGGATACGGCATCTGTTGTGTGGGATGAGCTGGACGGTTTCTCGTGGAGGGACAAGCGCTATTTAAGCCGCAGAAAGAAAAAACAGGATGTCAGCCAGCCGATGTCTGTTTACGAGATGCACCTGGGCACATGGAAGATGCCGAAAGAGGAAGAGAGGGAGTTTTATAATTACCGTGAGATTGCAGACATGCTTGTTCCATATCTGCAGAAGATGGGGTATACCCATGTAGAACTGATGCCGGTGACAGAATACCCGTATGATCTTTCCTGGGGGTATCAGGTAACCGGATATTATTCAGTGACTTCCCGCTACGGCACACCGGAAGATTTTATGTATTTTATAGATAAGCTCCACCGGGCAGATATCGGTGTGATCTTAGACTGGGTGCCTGCACATTTTCCGAGGGATGAACACGGACTTGCACTGTTTGACGGGTCCCATATTTATGACCACGCAGATCCGAGAAAAGGAAGCCAGCCGGACTGGGGCACACTGCTGTTTAACTATGGAAAACCGGAAGTGCAGAGTTTCCTGATCTCCAGCGCCGTATTTTTTGCGGAGAAATATCACATCGACGGTATCCGGATCGATGCGGTCAGCGCCATGCTGTATCTGGATTTCGGCAAAAAGCCGGGAGAGTTTGTGCCAAATGAAGACGGCACCAATATCAATTACGAAGCCGTGGATTTCCTGAAAAATTTAAACCGCACGATGCGTTCTAACTTTGAAGGATTTATCACTGTGGCGGAAGAGTCTACCGCTTTTCCGAAAGTCACAAGCGCTGTTGACGATGAAGAAGGACTTGGATTTACATATAAGTGGAACATGGGATACATGCATGATTCCCTCTATTACATGGAACTGGATTCCCTGTTCCGGAAAGAAAACCATGGAGCCATTGTATTCTCTATGGACTATGCGTACAGTGAAAATTATATCCTGCCATACTCACACGATGAAGTTGTGCACGGTAAAGGTTCCATGATCAACAAAATGTTCGGAGAATACGAGCAGAAGTTTGGGTCACTGAAAACACTGTATGGATTTATGTTTGCTCATCCGGGAAAGAAACTGCTGTTCATGGGCGACGACTTTGCGCAGTTTGTAGAGTGGAGAGACAAGGAAGAGTTAGACTGGTTCCTGATCGATGAATATGAGACACATAAAACCATGAACGATTATGTGGCGAAGTTAAACGAACTTTACTGCAGCGAACCGGCTCTGTACGAACTGGACAACAAACCGGAAGGATTTGAATGGCTGCTGCAGAGAGATGCAGATCACAGCATTGTAGCATTCATCAGAAAATCTAAAAAGCGCAGAGGAAAACCTCAGGAGCAGATTGTATGTATCTTTAACTTTACTCCGGTAGAGTGGGATAAGTATCATATCCCGATGCCGAAAGACGGAAAGCTTACAAAGATTCTGGATACCGGGGAGAAGGCTTACGGAGGATCCGGAGAGGTCAGCCAAAAGTCGGCGAAAGTCCGGAAAAAGAAGATCAAAGGAAAGAGAAACGCCTACGAGCATTATGCGGTCATCACCTTAAAACCACTCAGTGCTGTTATGTATAGATATACGCTGGAGGACACTCCAGCCAAGAAGAAGGCGGAACCAAAGAAGACAGAAGCAAAGAAGCCGTCACCGAAAGCAGCCGGGACTGCAAAAGCGGAAGCTGTAAAGACACCGGTGAAAAAAGAAGTTTCTGTAGTTACAGAACCGGCATCGGCAGCAGAGACAACCCTGAAGACAGCAGAAGTTCAGGCGAAAAAGGAGACTCCAAAAGCTGCCGGACCGGCAGCAGGGAAGAAAGCTGAAAAACCGGAAGCAAAAAAAGAACAGACAACAAAAGATATACAAAAACCTAAAAAGAAGGAGGCCGAAAAAGAAACAAAGCAGCAGACCGAAGATTCTACTAAAAAGAAAACAGCAGCGAAGAGTGCAGATAAAAAAGAAGAAACAAAATAGGCATTGTGAGAAGGAGGAAAACTATGATTACAAAAAAAGAGTGTGTAGCAATGTTGCTGGCAGGCGGCCAGGGAAGCCGATTATTCGCGTTGACCCAGAAGAAGGCGAAGCCTGCTGTTCCCTACGGCGGTAAATATAAGATTATAGATTTCCCGTTATCCAACTGTGCGAATTCAGGAATCGACACCGTGGGTGTCCTGACTCAGTATGAACCCCTAGAGCTTAATTCCTATATCGGAACCGGAGGGTTCTGGGATTTAGACAATATGAACGGAGGAGCCTTTGTTCTTCCGCCGTATGTGAGAGGCGAGCAGGGAAACTGGTACCGCGGAACTGCCGATGCCATTTATCAGAATATCAATTTCATTGACAATTATGATCCGGACCACATCATTGTATTGTCCGGTGACCAGATCTGCTGTATGGATTATCAGAAGATGCTGAATTACCATAAGAAGAAAGGCGCTGACTGTACGATCTCTGTGCTGGAAGTCACACTGGAGGAAGCGAAGCGTTTTGGGATCATGAACACCGATGAGGACAACAGGATCGAGGAGTTCGAAGAAAAACCGGCTCACCCTAAGAGCACGAAAGCATCTATGGGTATTTACGTGTTCAAATGGAAACTGATCCGCCAGTACCTGATCGATGATGCAAATGATCCGGATTCAGAACACGATTTCGGCAAAAACATCATTCCGAGAATGCTGGAAGAAGGAAAGAAAATGTATGCATACAGCTTTGACGGATACTGGAGAGATGTGGGAACGATTTCAAGCCTGTGGGAGGCTAACATGGAGCTTCTGGAGGAGAATCCTCAGCTGAATTTAAACGATGACAAGCTGAAAGTCTACACGAGAACTTACGGACTTCCGCCTCATTACATAGCAGATGGTGCCAGTGTGAAAAAGAGCATCATCGCAGACGGCTCTTTCATCGAGGGGACTGTGGAAAACTGTGTCATTCATTCCGGCGTAAAGATCGGAAAGGGAGCCGTGGTGAAGAACAGTGTCATTATGAAAGATTCCATCGTCCGGGAGAACAGTGAGATCAACAAGGCGATCATTGACGAGGAAGTTGTTGTGGAAGAGGGAAGCAAAGTCGGAGAAGGCAATGAAGTTACTGTCATCGGCTATCACAGTGTGGTGCTTGAGGATGCTGTCGTTGAGGATGGTGCAATGATCTATCCGGAATCTATTTTACACTAGGGAGGTAGAAACTATGGAAAATCAAATGCTTGGACTTATAAATGCAGGAGAAGAAAACAGAAGGCTTCAGGATTTGGTGCGCACCCGAAGCTTATCGGCACTCCCGGTAGGCGGAAGATACCGGACCATAGATTTCCTCCTGAGCAATATGGTCAACTCTGCCATTAAAAATGTCGGAATCATGACAAGATACAATTACAGCTCTCTGATGGATCATGTTGGTTCCGGGAAAGACTGGGGACTCAACAGGAAACGCGGAGGACTTTATACCTTCCCTCCGTATATTTCAGGAAGCGGAAGATCCGGAGAATATGCCAGTGTCATGGATGGGCTGAGGGGAACTTTGGGATTTTTAAAGAAGGCTTCCGAGCCGTATATTCTTCTTGGACGTTCTTATGTGATATTTAATTCTGATTTTAACGACATGCTGGAAAAACACATCGACAGCGGCGCGGATATCTCCATGATGTATTTTGACAACAGTGATGACGCCACGAACTGTGATTATGACGGTGTATACCTGAAACCGGATGAGTCCGGACGCATTACAGATATGTGCTATTCGGAGACAAAGCACCGCTACGGCAAGAAGAGCATGGATGTGTATATTATGAAACGGGAACTCCTGATCGACTTTATCCAGGAGGCAGTATCCCACAACAGAAAACATTTCTTCTTCGACGTACTTATTCCGAATTTTGACCGCCTGTATATTCAGGGATACGAATACAAAGGATATGTAGGCTGCATCACATCTGTGGAGGCTTACTACAATATCAATATGGACTTATTGAAACAAGATGTTCAGAAAGAACTGTTTTTTGGTAAGAATAAAGTGTATACTAGGACGAGTGACAGTGCGCCTGCCCGCTATGGCATCGAGGCGAATATCAGCAACAGTCTGATCAGCAGCGGCTGTGAAGTCGACGGAACCGTAGAAAATTCTATTATCTTCCGCGGATGCCAGATTGAGAAAGGCGCAGTGATCAGAAATTCCATCGTTATGGCGGAAGGATTTATAGGAAAGGGTGCGGACATCAATCATACGATTATGGACCGGCATGTAAAGATCTATTCTAACGCACATTTATCCGGATCCAGACAGCATCCGGTGTTCATACCGAAGGGAGCCAGCGTCAATGAATAAAAGGAATGAGTGTATGATGAACGTACTGATGGTTGCAGCGGAATGTGCTCCCTTTGTGAAGCTGGGCGGCCTTGCCGATGTCATCGGTACTCTGCCCAAGGAGCTCAACAAGCTTCATGCGGATACCAGAGTCATGATGCCGTTCCACCGCCAGATCAAGGATAAGTATGCTGCACAGACAAAGCATATGGCAGATTTTTATATACATTTTGCCGGAAGAGACGTATATGTAGGCGTTGAGGGCTTATTTTTCAACGATGTCACGTATTACTTTATTGACAATGAAGAGTACTTCGGCGATGCGGTTTACCGGGGCGGGGACGCAGAAGGAGAGCAGTACGCATATTTCTGCCGTGCTGTAATCGAAGCTGCCGGAAGAATCGGATTCCTTCCGGATGTGCTTCACTGCAATGACTGGCAGACCGGGCTGATCCCGCTTCTCCTGAAGACTCAGTATAGCCATTGGGAGATCGGGCGTGCCAGGACGATCTTTACAATTCACAACATGATGTATCAGGGTGAGTATGCCTTTGAGGCTTTTCACCACTGGCTGGGCATCGATCCGAGGTATGATACACCGGAATTTATGCATAACTATGAGTGTGCAAGCTTTATGAAAGCAGCCCTCGTATTCGCAGACCGGATTAGTACGGTAAGTCCCACTTATGCACAGGAGATCAAGACTCCTGAGTTTTCATACAGGCTGGAAGGTATTTTGAATGCCAGGGCCTGGGATACATGGGGAATCGTAAATGGCATCAATACAGAAGAATTCGATCCGGAGACAGACCCGTACCTGCAGTATCATTTTAATAAAGATGATCTGACAGGAAAGAAAAAGAATAAAGAAAAACTGATCAGTGATCTGGGACTGAGCATTTCTCCCGGTGTGCCGATCATCGGCATGGTCAGCCGTCTTACCGCACAGAAGGGACTTGATTTAGTCAAGTATATCCTGGATGAGCTGATGTGTACGGAAGATATTGCTTTCGTCGTATTGGGAACAGGCGACCATGATTATGAAGAATTTTTCCGCTTTATGGAGAATAAGTATAAGGGAAGAGTATGCTCATATATCGCATACAACAATGCGGTGGCTCATCAGATCTATGCTGCCAGCGACTTGTTCCTTATGCCTTCTAAATTTGAACCGTGCGGCATCTCACAGATGATCGCACTTCGATACGGAACTCTGCCGATCGTGCGGGAGACCGGAGGGCTTTGTGACACGGTCCAGAGCTACAATGAATTTGAAGAGACAGGAAACGGATTTTCTTTCAGAAATTACAATGCACACGAGATGCTTTCAGTCATTCGTTACGCATTGAATACGCTGCGCAGTCCAAAGCGCAGGAAAGGCTTGATCCAAAGGGCGATGGAGTCTGACAACAGTTTTGCGTCATCAGCCAAAAAATATCTAGAATTATACCAGAGCATTCTTTAGACAACTGGTGAAAGGAGCAACAGAGGATGAAAATTGTAAACAATAACAGTAAGGTGAAGGAGATCATCAGCAATGTTGAGAACAAGCTGAACAACAACTTCGGAACAACATTGGAGGAGGCAACCAGAGATGAGCTTTATAAGGCGGGAGCTGGCTGCATCCGGGATGATATCATGCATCTTTGGACCAAGAGCCGTAAAAAGACAGAGGATCTGGGACTGAAAAAATTATACTATATGTCTGCGGAATTCCTAATGGGAAGAGCATACAGCAACAACCTGATCAATTCCGGGGTTTTCAGGGACTATAAAGAGGCCTTCGAAAAAATGGGCATTGACTTTGACGATATTTTGGATGAAGAGAGCGATCCGGGGCTTGGTAACGGAGGACTTGGACGTCTGGCCGCATGCTTCCTGGATTCTTTGTCCACCTTAAATCTGCCGGCGATCGGATGCGGCATCCGTTATGAATACGGGCTGTTCCAGCAGAAGATCATCGACGGAAGTCAGGTAGAGGTAGAAGACGACTGGCTGAGAGACGGTTTCGTGTGGGAAGTAGAACGCCCGGAACTGACGATGGAAGTCCGCTTTAACGGAGAGATCAGGGAAAACTGGACAGAGGACGGCTTAAAGATCGAGCACTATAATTATCACACAGTGCTGGCAGTACCGTACGATGTGCCGGTTATGGGATATAAGACCAATGCCCCGGCTACATTGAGACTCTGGAGTGCAAAGAGCAAGCAGAACTTTGACCTTCATTCTTTTAATGAGGGAAGATATGAGAAGGCTTCTGCGGATTCAGAGTTTGCGGAAGTAATCTCAAAGGTTCTCTATCCTGCGGATGACCATATGCAGGGAAAACTGCTCAGATTAAAGCAGTTTTATTTCCTGACATCTGCCACTATGCAGCTTATGGTGAAACACCACAAGGGAAAAAGAGGAGATCTCCATACTCTTCCTGAGTATGCGGCTGTCCAGATCAACGATACTCACCCGACCCTTGCAATCCCTGAATTAATGAGAATTCTCATGGATGAAGAAGGCTTCGGATGGGAAGAAGCAGAGGACATCGTAAGCCAGATCTTTAACTATACGAACCATACGATCATGGCCGAGGCTTTGGAGTGCTGGGATGAAAACATGTTTAAGCTTCTTCTGCCGAGAATTTATCAGATCATCTGTGTTATGAACCAGAAGTACTGTGAGCGTCTGAGAACTTATTATCCGAATGATGAGGCCAAGATTGCTTATATGGCGATCATCGGAAATAACCAGATCCGCATGGCAAACCTTTGTGTTGCCGTCTGCCACAGGGTGAACGGAGTTTCCCAGCTTCACGGAGACATATTAAAGACGAATCTGTTCCACGATTCATACAATATTTATCCTCAAAAATTCCTTGCAATTACCAACGGCATTACACACAGAAGATGGCTTGCTCTGGCAAATCCGGAACTGTGTGATCTGATTCAGGATAATGTCAGGGGAGACCTGCTCGGTGACTACCGTCTGTTTGAAAAGATCATGCCGATGGCTGACGACGCGGAATTCTGCAGGAAATATGATGCTATTAAACAGCGCAATAAGAGAAGGCTTGCCAAGTATCTGAAACAGAAACAGGGAATAGAGATTAATCCGGATTCTCTGATCGATGTGCAGTGCAAACGGCTTCATGAGTACAAGAGACAGCTGCTAAAATGCCTGCATATTATTTATCTGTACAAACAGGTGAAGAAAAATCCTGATTTCTTAAGCAAGCCGATCACCTTTATTTTCGGGGCAAAAGCGGCTCCGGGATATCAGAGGGCAAAGGAGATCATCCGTCTGATCAACTCCATCGGAGACATGGTCAACAATGATCCTGCGACGAAGGATAAGATGCAGGTTGTATTTGTAGAAAACTACTCGGTGTCTGTGGCTGAAGTGCTGATACCGGCGGCTGACATCAGCGAACAGCTTTCAACGGCCGGACTGGAAGCATCAGGAACCGGAAACATGAAGTTTATGATGAACGGTGCGCTGACTCTTGGAACTATGGACGGAGCTAATGTGGAAATTTTTGAGCAGGTAGGCAAAGAAAATATCTTTATTTTTGGGGCCACTGTGGATGAGATCAATTCCATGAAACAGTACCGGACGTACAATCCGGGAACCATTTTTGAACAAAACCCAATGATCCGTGAGGTGTGCAACTGTCTGATCGCGGGAGAACTTCCGAGATACGGAAAGAGAAAATATTCTGATATTTATCAGTCTCTGCTGTTTGGAGAACATAATATTCCGGATCAGTATTTTGTCCTGTATGATCTGCCTTCTTATGTGGAAGAATTTGAGAAGGTATACGACATGTATATCAATCACCACGATGAATGGGTAAAGAAAGCGGTGATCAATACCGCTAAATCCGGATTTTTCTCTTCCGACAGAACGATTGAAGAGTACAATGAAAAAATCTGGAATTTACCAACATACAAATAGGCAAGGTGAGAGAACATGATCCATAATGCATCAATTGAGCAGTACAGAGAACCTGTTGGGGCTGTCACAAAAGGCGAAGAGGTAAAACTTCGCCTTTTTGCCTTGGAGGGAACTGCTGTCACTGTGGAACTGGTCTTATATTCGGAAGATTACCATAAGACCTTTTCAATGAGAGAGAAAAAGGGTTTCTATGAATGTATCATAGAGATGCCGGAAAAAGCGTGTATCCTGTGGTATTATTTCAGGATCACAGAGGGAAATTACACGTACTATTACGGAGCAAGGCCGGGACGGACCTGCGGGGAAGGAATTCGGGTAGAAGAAGATGTCCGGGGCTTTCAGATAACGGTTTACGAAAGAGGGTTTGAGACGCCTAGATGGCTTTCAAAAGGCATTATGTATCAGATATTCCCGGACCGGTTCTGCCGGGGAGACAGGCAGAATACCGTGCGGGGGGAAGCATACCACAGAAAAATGGGCCGTGATATTTATGTGCACAAAAGCTGGGAGGAACGCCCGCTTTTCGGACCGATGGAGGGAAAAGAATTCTATGATCCCTGTGATTTCTTCGGGGGAGATCTGGAAGGCATCAAGAAGCGGCTGGATGAACTGAAAAAGCTTGGGGTTACATGCATTTATCTGAATCCGATCGTCGAGTCAAGCTCCAATCACCGCTACAATACGGGAGATTATAAAAAGGTAGATCCGTTCCTTGGGGACAACGAAGACTTCAGAGAATTATGCGAGGTTGCCAGGAGAAAAGGAATCCATATTATTCTGGACGGGGTTTTCTCCCACACGGGAGCAGACAGCCTGTATTTCAATAAAAATGGGAATTATAAAAGTGTAGGCGCATACCAGAGCCAGGATTCACCGTATTATGACTGGTATTCTTTTGACAGCAGGGGCGATTACAAGAGCTGGTGGGGCTTTCGGAGTCTGCCGGAAGTCAATGAGCTGGATGAGCGCTTTCTGTCTTATATTATCACGGGAAGGAATTCTGTGTTAAAGCACTGGTTTAACCTGGGGGCATCGGGATTCCGGCTGGATGTGGCGGATGAGCTTCCGGATGAATTTATTTTCCTGATGCGCAAAACGATGAAAAAAATGTTTAAGAACTATGCCCTGATCGGGGAAGTGTGGGAAGATGTGACCACCAAGGAAAGTTACGGGGTCAAGAGAAAATATGCTCTCGGCAGGGGGCTTGACAGCACTATGAATTATCCGTTTAAGGTAAACTGTGTCAACTTTTTGCTTGGAAATGAAGATGCGTATGCTATGCAGCAGTTTTTGCTGGGGCAGCAGTGTAATTATCCAAAGCCGTTTTATTACAGCGTAATGAATCTGCTCTCGTCCCACGACATCCCAAGAATCCGGACGACACTGGCTTCAGGCATGAATGAAATGCTGCCGTCCAGGGAAAACCAGATCGACTATGTAGTCACATCAGAAAATGACCGCAGGGGAGCCGTGCTCTCCAGGCTGGCATTCGCGATTCAGTTTTTCATTCCGGGAATTCCTTCGATTTATTATGGGGATGAATATGGGATGAACGGCCTGATGGACCCGTTTAACCGGGGGCCTTATTTTAAACATGATACGAAAATTTATGAAGAATTGAAGACGGTTTCGGTGTTCAGGAGCAGGGAAAAAATCCTTCAGACAGGATACGCGCTGTATATCGGCGCATCAAAAAATGTTCTGGCTATCCTTCGCTTTGCCGCTGGGAATAAAGATATATTCGGAGAACCGTGCGGACAGGGGGCCTATCTTCTGCTTGTAAATCCGGGAGATGAGGAAGAAGAGATAGAATTTGACATCGCGGATCACAAGGAAGGGGTGCCTGAGGAAGAACACAGGCGTCTCATCAGGATGCTTGGCAACACCCGTGTCCACACAAAGATACAAAAATCAGACTATAAGATCATGCGTCTGTCATGATTCCGTCAGCAGCTCTTCGTCTGCATGATCCATGACAGAGAATGCAACATTTGTCCCGTGATCAGCGATCCGTTCAAGGGATGAAAGCATATCAGAAAATAACAGACCGGCCCGGGGCTCACAGATGCCCTGGGCCATTCTGTTCAGATGGCGTTTTTGATAGCGGCGTTCCATGGCGTCTATGGCCTGTTCGTGTTTATAAAAGTCGGGGATCATCTCTTTTTTGTGCTCTTTAAAGATTACCACGGCGTCTTTCAGGAGGGCAGATACAGCGTTGTACATATTGACAAGTTCGCGCTTCGCATCTTTGCTCAGACGGGAATTGTGGTCAGCCGCTGAGCGGGCACTGTCGGCGAAATTTTCGGCAAGGTCGCCGATGCGTTCGATGTCGCCGACGGCATAGAACATGCTGCCGAGGATCTCGCGGTCACCTACGGGCAGTTCCTGAAGATTGGAATTGACGAGAAAGTCGGTGATTTTCTGGCTCAGACTGTCTATCTCCTCCTCTCTCTGGTAAATCTCTCCCAAATGTTTTGTACTGCAGTTTAAAAATGCGTGGAAAGCCAGTTCCAGATTCTTGTTCGCAAGCTCTGCCATACGGGAAATTTCCTGCCGGACCTGAGGAATTGCGGAGATCGGAGATCGGTACTCACCGATGAAGTTAAGATCGGAGCGGGCAGGCTTTGCTTCGTCTCCGGGGACAATCTTTTCTGCCAGTTTGACAATCAGCCCTGTACTCGGAAACATGATCAGGACTTCGAAGATTTTGAAAAATGTATGAGCGTTGGCAACGCTGCGGCCTACATTCCCCCTTGATATATGTAAGATAGTCTCGGTGATCGGGCCGAGGAATAAGCTGAGCATTGTAAAAATTGCGGCGCTTCCGAAGACGTTAAATAAAAAGTGAATCACTGCCGCTCGTTTTGCGTTTTTCTTGCCGCTTAAACTGGCAAGGAGTGCAGATACACAGGAACCCATGTTACAGCCCAGAATGATGAAAAAACAGATGGAGAGTCCCAGCAGTCCCTGGGAAGCCATCAAAAGTACAATGCTGACCGTTACAGAAGAACTCTGGAGTACGGCGGTGATAACAAAGCCGATCAATACAGCGGCAAAATGGTTGTCCAGTCCGGAAAGGGCCTGCATGACAGCAGGTGAGTCCTTGAGGAATGACATTGTTGATGACATGGTGGTAAGGCCGGTGAAAAGCACACCGAATCCCAGGACAACTTCCCCTGCCTTTTTAATCCTTGGGTTTTGTACAAACATGACCATGATCACGCCGGACATTAAAAAAACAGGTGCTGCATCTGAGAGATTAAATGCTACCAGCTGGGAAGTCACAGTTGTTCCGATGTTGGCACCGAGAATCACGCCCGCTGCCTGTGACAGATTCATAAGGCCTGCGTTTACGAAGCTTACGACCATAACCGTGGAGGCACTGGACGACTGAATGATGGCTGTGAAGAAGATGCCTACCAGCATCCCCGAAAATCGGTTGGTCGTGAAAAACTCCAGGATCCCTCTCAGCCTGGCACCGGCGGCTTTCTCAAGACCGTCACTCATCAATTTCATTCCGTACAAAAATAGTCCCAGGCCGCCGGCCATCGGTAATAGAAAAGAACTCATTGCTGCCTCCTTGGTTTATATAAAATTTAACATAGATTTTACAAATAAGTTACTTCTATTTTACTTTAAAATAAGCAAAGAGACAAGAAAAACAGATTGTCATTTTTCATTGTACAAGGTATAATGAACCAAATATAAGGAGGAAGTTTATGAAGCATTATGATTATATTTTAGTGGGCGGAGGACTTTTTAACGGAGTCGTGGCCAGAGAAGCAGGAAAACAGGGGAAATCGTGTCTGGTTGTGGAAAAAAGAGACGCCCTGGGAGGAAATATCATGTGCAGAGATGTGGAAGGAATCCTGGTCCATGAGTATGGAGCACACATTTTCCACACGAGCAATGAGGAAGTATGGAAGTATGTGACCTCGCTGGCAGAATTCAACCATTATATCAACTGTCCGGTAGCCAACTATCACGGTGAGACATATAATCTTCCTTTTAATATGAATACCTTCAGCAAGATGTGGGGAATTACATTTCCTGCTGAGGCAAAAGAGATCATAGAATCCCAAAAACAGAAGGTGGAGGGAGAGCCTTCAAATCTGGAAGAACAGGCCATCAGTCTGGTGGGCACAGACATATATGAGAAACTCATCAAAGGGTATACGGAAAAACAGTGGGGAAGAGACTGTAAGGACCTGCCCGCATCGATCATCAAGAGAATTCCTGTCCGGTACATCTACGACAACAATTATTTTAATGATCCGCATCAGGGAATACCGAAAGAAGGATACAACAAGCTGATTGGGAAGCTGTATGAAGGCTGTGACGTGATGCTCTCCACGGATTATCTGGAAAAGAGAGAGGAACTGGAATGCATGGGGGACAAGGTCATCTACACCGGAACGATCGATTCTTACTATGGATATTGTTTTGGAAAACTGGCCTACCGCAGTCTCAGATTTGAACACGAACTGCTGGAAGAAGAAAATCATCAGGGCGTGGCAGTCATGAACTATACGGACCGGGAGACGCCGTACACGAGAAAGATCGAACACAAGCACTTTGCATTCGGAAAACAGGAAAAAACCGTAGTCACGAAAGAATATCCGGCAGAGTGGGAAGACGGGATGGAACCTTACTACCCGGTCAACGATGAGGAAAACAACCGGTTGTTTGAAAAATACCGCGAGCTGTCCAAAAAGGAAGAAAAAGTTTTGTTCGGAGGAAGACTCGGGGAGTACAAATACTACGATATGGATAAAGTCATCGAGTCTGCTCTGCGGTTTACGAAGGATACACTGCATCTGTGATACTTTTGTGTATATTCTGCCGGGATTAACAGAGAAAATTAAAAAAGGCCGTTTGGAATTTTTTTCAGAATTCTGAACGGTCATTTTTTTGTCCAAGGGGGTTTGCACGATTTTTTAAATCTTGTTATAATAAACTCTATATGCCATGAAATGAAAAAGAATGGAGAATACCAATGCAGATATATAATAACGAAGCACAGAAACAGTATTCCTACATGGAAGAAATGAAAGGGTGGGTGAAGGCACAGGAGGAACGCCTTGGAAGGCCTCTTACCTGTCATATCACCACCTTTGGCTGCCAGATGAATGAGAAAGATTCAGAAAAACTTCTGGGAGTGTTGGAGACCATCGGTTACCGGCAGACAGATACAGAATATGCGGACCTGGTGCTCTTTAATACGTGTACCGTGAGGGAGAATGCAAATACGAAACTTTACGGTCACCTGGGTCATGTAAAGAAAGCAAAAGAACAGAATCCTGAAATGATCATCGGCCTCTGCGGCTGTATGATGCAGGAAGAACAGGTCGTGGAAAAGATCAGGAAAAGCTATCCGTTTGTGGATCTTATATTCGGGACCCACAACATTTTTAAGCTGGCGGAGCTCCTGAAAGCAAGAGCAGATTCCGGAGGAATGATCGTGGATATCTGGAAGGACACGGATCAGATCGTCGAGGACCTCCCGAGCGACCGGAAGTTTTCTTTTAAATGCGGCGTCAATATCATGTTTGGGTGCAATAACTTCTGCAGTTACTGTATCGTCCCCTATGTGCGGGGCCGGGAGCGCAGCCGGAAGCCGGAGGACATCATAAGGGAGATTGAAGGCCTGGTACAGGAAGGAGTCCGGGAAGTGATGCTGCTCGGGCAAAATGTAAATTCCTACGGGAAAAATCTCGATGAGCCGGTGAGCTTTGCGCAGCTTTTACAGAAGATTGAACAGATCGAAGGGCTTGCCCGCATCCGGTTTATGACGCCTCATCCCAAAGATCTCTCTGATGAACTGATCGAAGTGATGGCTTCTTCGAAGAAGATATGCCGTCACATGCATCTGCCGGTACAGTCCGGAAGCAGCAGAATCTTAAAGAAAATGAACCGGCATTACACAAAGGAAAGCTATCTTGCGCTGGCGGAGAAGATCAAAGAGAAAATTCCGGGGATCGCGATGACCACAGACATTATTGTAGGATTTCCCGGGGAGACGGAAGAAGACTTTGAAGAGACACTGGATGTGGTAAGGAAAGTGAAGTTTGACAGTGCTTATACGTTTGTCTATTCCAAGAGGACGGGGACACCGGCGGCCGCCATGGAAGATCAGGTGGAGCCGGAGGTGGTGAAAAAAAGGTTCAGCCGGCTTCTTGAGGTGATCAAAGAAAGCTCCAAGGACAACAGGAAGGACGGAATCGGGAAAGAGGAGGAGGTCCTTGTAGAAGAGAAAAATACCCACGAGGACGGCATGGTCACCGGCCGGCTTTCCAACAACATCTTAGTACATTTTAAAGGGGACGAGAGCCTCATCGGACAGCTCGTCCGGGTAAAGATTACCGAAGAAAAAGGCTTTTATTATATGGGAGAACAGGTAAATGGCTAAATTAACTCCAATGATGGAACAATATATGGCGATCAAAGAACAGAATCAGGACTGCATTCTGTTTTACAGGCTGGGAGATTTTTATGAGATGTTCTTTGACGATGCACTGACGGCTTCCAGGGAACTGGAGATCACACTGACCGGAAAAAACTGCGGCATGGAAGAACGGGCCCCCATGTGCGGAGTCCCGTTCCATGCGGTGGATTCCTATCTCAATAAACTGGTGGAGAAGGGATATAAAGTTGCGATCTGTGAGCAGGTGGAGGACCCGAAACAGACGAAAGGGATCGTAAAGAGAGAGGTCATCAGGATCGTGACTCCGGGAACAAATATTTCCCAGCAGAGTCTGGAAGACGAGAAAAACAATTATCTCATGTGTATTTTCTGCAGCGACGACAGTTTCGGACTGTCTGTGGTGGATGTGACCACGGGAGATTTTCGTACCACATCCATGGATGAACTCCACAAAGTTGTGGATGAGATCTTTAAGTTCGCCCCTGCCGAGATCATATGCAATGACGCATTTATGATCAGCGGTGTGGACATAGAATTTATAAAAGATAAGCTGGGCGTCTCTGTTTCCAATATTGACCATTATTATTTTGACGAAGAACAGGGGGAGGCCGCCATCAAATCCCAGTTCCATGTGGGTAATTTAAACGGTCTGGGCCTTTCAGACCATCCTATGGGAAAGATTGCCACAGGAGCGCTTCTTTTATATCTGCATGAGACTCAGAAAAATGCGTTAAATCATCTGATGTCCGTATCTCCGTATGAGACGAGTGAATATATGATCATCGACAGTTCCAGCCGGAGGAATCTGGAACTGTGCGAGACGCTGAGGGACAAAAAGAAGAAAGGTTCCCTTCTGGGCGTGCTGGATAAGACGAAAACGGCCATGGGAGCCAGGCTTCTGCGTAGTATGATCGAGCAGCCTCTGATCGACCGTGTAAAGATCGAGGAGAGGTATGATGCGCTGACGTCACTTACCAAACAGGCCATTGCCCGGGAAGAGATCAGGGAATACCTGAATCCGGTCTATGATCTGGAGCGTCTGATGACAAAGGTCAGCTATCAAACAATAAATCCAAGAGATATGATCGCCCTGAAAGTATCACTCCAGTGGCTTCCGCCGATTAAGACGATTCTTGAAGAATGCGGTGACAGCCTGCTGTCCGGCCTCAGGGAAGATTTGGATACGCTGGAGGACGTGGCAGGACTTTTGGAGGATGCCATACTGGAGGAGCCTTCGATCGCAGTCAAAGAAGGGGGCATTATCAAGGATGGTTTTTCTGAACAGATCGATCAGTTAAAGCGCGCCAAGACAGACGGCAAACAGTGGCTGATGCAGCTGGAAGAACGGGAGAGGCGCGCTACCGGAATCAAAACCCTGAAGGTCAAATTCAATAAGGTGTTCGGATATTATCTGGATGTGACCAATTCCTACAAAGACAAGGTGCCGGAACATTACATAAGGAAACAGACGCTCACCAACTCTGAGAGATATACAACGGAGGAGCTGAACAAGCTGGCAGACACGATTCTCGGGGCTGAGGACAGGCTGTGTGCGCTGGAATATGAGACCTTTGCGTCTATCAGGGAAACTCTGGCAGGAGAAATGGAGCGGATCAAGAAAACCGCGGGAGTTATCGCATATCTGGACGTACTCTGCTCCCTCGCCTGTGTGGCAGAACAGAACGGTTATGTGAGACCGAAACTGAACACAAAGGGCCTGATCGATATCAAAGAGGGCCGGCATCCTGTGGTAGAGCAGATGATGTCCAATGATATGTTTATTTCCAATGACACGTATCTGGACAGTAAACGGCACCGGGTTTCCATCATCACCGGGCCCAATATGGCAGGTAAATCGACTTACATGAGACAGTCGGCGCTGATCGTTCTCATGGCCCAGATAGGCTCCTTTGTGCCGGCCCAAAAAGCCAACATCGGCATTGTGGACAGGATCTTTACCCGGGTGGGCGCCTCTGACGATCTTGCCAGCGGACAGAGTACCTTTATGGTGGAGATGAGCGAGGTGGCGAATATTTTAAGGAATGCCACCAAGGACAGCCTGCTGATTTTGGATGAGATCGGCCGGGGCACCAGCACTTATGACGGTCTGAGCATTGCATGGGCCGTGGTGGAGTACATCAGCAATCCTAAGCTTTTAGGTGCCAAGACTCTGTTTGCCACCCATTACCATGAACTCACGGAGCTGGAGGGCAAAATCGGCAGTGTCAATAACTACTGCATCGCCGTAAAAGAACAGGGTGACAACATTGTATTTTTAAGAAAGATTGTGAAAGGCGGAGCAGATAAAAGCTATGGCATTCAGGTCGCCAAACTTGCAGGAGTACCGGATATGGTCATTCAGAGGGCAAAAGAGATCGTGTCGGAGTTAAGCGACAGTGATATTGTTTCCCAGGCACAGAAAATTCAGGTGAGCAGTGAGCCCCAGCAGCTTTCCCTGTTTGCAAATGACAGTGAGCCGATGATGGAGCACCCGTTTATGGCGGAGATTCGGAAAAAGGATCTGTCTTCCATGACACCGCTGGAAGCGTTAAACTATTTGTATATTCTGCAGAACAGGCTTAGAGAAGAGGAATAGTTATGGCAGAAATTCAGTTATTGGATCAGAAGACAATCGACAATATTGCGGCCGGGGAAGTGATCGAGAGGCCGGCTTCCGTGGTCAAGGAGCTGGTGGAAAATGCGATCGATGCAAAAGCCACAGCGGTTACCGTTGAGATCAGAGACGGCGGCATGACTCTTATGAGGGTGACGGACAACGGGTGCGGTATTCCGAAAGAGGAAGTGAGGACCGCGTTTCTGCGCCACGCGACGAGCAAGATACGCACCGTGGAGGACCTGGTATCCGTCTCATCCCTGGGATTCCGCGGAGAGGCACTCTCAAGCATCAGCGCGGTCGGACAGGTGGAAGTCATCACCAAAACCGCGGGGGCTTTTTCCGGAGTTTCTTATAAGATTTTTGGCGGAGAAGAACAGGGACTTGATGAGATCGGCGCTCCGGACGGGACGACATTTCTTGTGCGCAATCTGTTTTACAATACGCCGGCCAGACGGAAATTTCTGAAAAGTCCGGTGACCGAGGCGGGATACGTAGAACAGATTATGGTGCATATGGCATTGAGCCACCCGGATATTGCGTTTAAATTTATTCATAACAGCAAGAATAAGATGTATACGTCGGGAAATGGAAATGTAAAAGATATCATTTACCATTTATATGGCAGAGATGTGGCGGGGGGTCGCCCTCCCCCCCTGCTTCCAGGGGGGGGAAACGGAT